>ENA-UPSB01000058-UPSB01000058.1-bioreactor-metagenome-genome-assembly--contig:-NODE-58-length-195736-cov-19.282266_pt1 | contig 195736 bp, 186 predicted proteins | sample MGYA00238182_ERZ773286 | MGnify/ENA primary metagenome ERZ773286 (study PRJEB29026, sample SAMN07631240) | bioreactor metagenome | isolation source: Switchgrass digestor | place: USA: Dartmouth...
TTCCTGTTGTCTCTCTCACTTCCTTTTCCGCTTGCTTTGTCCTTACTTAATGTTCTCGTTTGCCCTGGGCGTTTGATGTTTTCCGTCGCTTAATATACGAAATATCGGCTGCAATTTATAACCACGCAAAAATAAAAATGGCAGAGATGGCGGCTTTGACCTCTGCGTATTTGTCCGGAACGGTTTGGGGTGCAGTTCATTTCTGCCGACCATTTTGGCCTTACTGTTTTACTGAACCGCCTAAAGCTTCGCGATTCCTTCTTCCCTAATCGTTGCCCATGCTGTTATAAGGCAGATAACTGTTATTTTAAAATTATAAGAAGGCCATAAATCTTTTTATCTTAAGATTTTGGCCTTCTTCTAGTAGAGACAAGCATGTATTCAGTTCAGTAATAGAAGCTCGTAATCCACTGCCAACAATTCATGGGTCAATTCATAAGCTTCAGCACTGCGATTTCTTTCCGGCCGCCTTTTCTGATTTCAATCGTGTCGCTGTCGTATCTCTTAATCAGCGCTGGGTCAAACAGTTCCGTAAACGCGGTCAGCTCGCCAATTTCTTTAAAACCAAAACCGGCGCTTCTGTAGTGCATGGGAATAATCACCGCCGGATCCACCTTGTCAAGCTCCGCTTTTGCCTGCGCCGCGTCCAGCGTATAATAGCCTCCTACCGGCATCATCGCCGCGTCAAGCGCTCCGAGCTGAGCGACCTGCTCCTTCGTGAGCGGGCAGCCGAGGTCGCCAAAGTGCGCCACCCGAATCCCGTCCGCCTCGAGAACATGGATGATGTTTTCACCGCGCTTTGCCCCGGCAGCATCGTCGTGATAGGTGTGGATCTTTTCGATAGAGAAAGGATTTGGCACGCCGCTGTCGATGATTTTGACCGCATCGGTAAAGCCGTGGTCAAAATGGCTGTGGCTGCAGAGCACCATGTTGGCCTGAACATCGAGCTTTCCAAGGCCGGGCACGGTCCCGGGCTTATAGGGGTCAATGACAATACTAAATCCATTATGGCTGATTCGAAAACAGGAATGCCCTAACCATGTGATTTTCATGATTGACATACTCCTTTTCAGATTTGTCTGTTTTGATTATAGTCCGGCCTGGCAATCTTTTCAACTTACGGAGTGCAATCCCGCAAACTCAAGACTGCGGGGTTTTTCATATTTCCGCGCTTTCAGCGGGTTTAAGGCGCAAAGCAAAAATGTCCCGCGGGCGGTCCCGCGGGACATTTTTTCAGGCACGGATTTTCAGAAAGCCGCTTAGACGCTTGCGGCATGGGCGGCCTTAGCTTGAGCGCCGATCTCTAAGCCTTTGCTGAACGCCTCTTCGTTGAGCGCGCGCAGCTCGGGGCGCTTGGCCCCGATGGTCTTGTGGGCCGCGTCGAGCACTTTATCGGGCGGGAGAATCCCCGTATACCCGATAAACGCGCCCAGCATGCAAAGGTTCGCCACGCGCGCGTCGCCCATTTCCCGGGCGATTTCGCCCGCCGGCACCTCCACGACGTGTACGTCCGTCCTGTCCGTCTTTTCCGTGCAGACGGACGTGTCCACAAACAGCGTCCCGCCGGGATTGAGCGCATGCTGGAACTTCTTGAGCGCCATATTGGCGAAGACGACGACGTAATCGCTCTTTTCAGCTTTCGGCGAACCGACGGGCTCGTCGGAAATCGTCACATAGCAGTCCGAGGTGCCGCCCCGCTTTTCCATGCTGTAGGACGGGAAATACGTCACGTACTTATCCGTCGCTTCCATTGCGGCAAGGCAAAGCAACTGGCCGAACACCAAAATGCCCTGTCCGCCGATGCCTCCAATTAAAACCGTATTCTCCATCAAACTACTCCCCCTGTCTGTCAAGTCTGCCGGCTCAAAGCCCCGTCCGGCAGACGCCGCGGGCCCGCTTAAGTAAGGCCCGCTCATAACGTTTTACAGGTTGCGATACACCCCGAGGGGGTACTCGGCCAGCATGCGCTCCTTTACGAACTTGAGCGACTCAAGCGGTGTGAGCCCCCAGTTCGTTGGGCAGTTCGAGACGAACTCGACCATGGAGAAGCCCTTCCCGTCCACCTGGTGCTGGAGGGCGTCCTTCACGGCCTGCCTTGCCTTGCGGACGTTCGGCACGTCGATGCACGTCACGCGCGCGATATACGACGGGCCTCTCAGCGCGCTGAGGATCTTGCACATATCCATGGGGTAGCCATGCTCCTTCGGGTTTCTGCCAAAAGGCGTCGTCGTCGTCTTCATGTCCAGCAGCGTCGTCGGCGCCATCTGGCCGCCCGTCATGCCGTAGTTGGCGTTGTTGATGAAGAACACCGTGATGTTGTCCCCGCGGTTGGCGGCCATCATGGTCTCCGCAAGGCCGATGGAGGCGAGGTCGCCGTCTCCCTGATATGTAATCACAATCGTCTCCGGACTGCAGCGCTTGATGGCGGAGGCCGTCGCGCAGGCCCGTCCGTGCGGCGTTCCGATTGCGTCGAGGTCCATGTAGTTGTCGTTGTTGGCGCAGCAGCCGACGCCGTCGACCATCGCGGTCCTGTCAAGAAGGTCCATCTCCTCGAGAACCGACATGATAATCTTTCCGGCGGCCGAGTGCAGGCATCCGGGGCAGTAGCCGTTGATATTCCGGTACAGCCCCTTGGGTCTTGCGTAGATTTTTTTCATAGCCACTCTCCCCCTATTTCGCGCCGTAGAGCTTCTTCGCGGCTTCGATGATGGCGGAGCGCTCGATGATCTCCCCGCCGGAGCGCAGGCACGTTCCAATCGGCGCGCGCTTGCGGACGACCGCCTCCACATCGTACGTAAACTGGGGCGGGATGGACATCTCCGCACAGAGGATGCCGCGCAGGCGGCTGTAGTCGAGCTGCTCGTAGGCGATCTCCGGGAACGGGTGAATCTTGATGGGCCTGATAAACCCCACCTTGTAGCCCTCCTTGCGGAGGATACTCACCGCCGAGCGCGCGATGCGGGCGGAGATGCCGTACGCCGTGATAATCAGCTCCGCGTCCTCCGTCCCGTCCGTCTCGTACTCGATTTCATCCTTCTTCCACCGCTCGTACATCTCCCAGTCTTCCTTGTTCTTCTGCTCCAGGGGGCATCGGACGCCGAACCGGGTGCCGCAGCGGATTTTGTGTGCTTTCGGGGCGCCGCCTCGCCCGCGGACGGCCCACGCCTCGTTGGCCTTTCTCTCGGCGGCAAGGAACTCCTCCGACCGCATCGGCGGCAGCACGACCGGCTCCATCATCTCGCCGGTAAAGCCGTCCGTGAGGATGTAGACGGGGTATTTGTACTTCTGCGCGAGGTCGAAAGCCCTGTACGTCATGTCGACGGCTTCCTGCACGGTCGACGGCGCGAAGACGAGCATGCGGAACCCGCCGTTGCCCGACGCCTTCGTGGCCTGGAAATAGTCCTGCTGCGAGGGCTGAATCGACCCGATGCCCGGCCCGCCGCGGGAGACGTTGCATATTACGACCGGGATGCACGCGCCCGCCATCCACCCGATGGCTTCGCTCATCAGGGAGATGCCGCAGCTCGACGAAGACGTCATGGCGCGGATACCCGTCGCGCCCGCGCCGTAGAGCATCGCCGCGGAAGCCGTCTCGCTCTCCCCCTGAAGGAACACGCCGCCAACCTCGGGCAGCCTTCTGGAGAAGTACTCGGGAATCTCGTTTTGCGGTGTAATCGGATAGCCGGCGAAAAAGCGGCAGCCGGCGCGTATGGCCGCCTCGGCGATCGCCTGACACCCTTTCATGAACACCCTCTCCATCTTCACTCCTCCTTGTACACTTCTATGGCGGCGTCGGGGCAGATCACCGCGCACAGCGTGCAGCCGATGCAGTTTTCCGGATGAAGCGGTACGGCATACTGGTAGCCCTTGCTGTTGACCGCCGAAGTCGTCCCAATGACTTTCTTTGGGCAGGTTTCCGCACAGTACATGCAGCCCTTGCAAAACTCCGGTTCGATTTCTATTTTCGGCATTGTCTCATCTCCTTAATTACCGTTGGCTTTGAGCCACATCAATCGGACGCGTCCTGCCACGGGTAGCGGATATACCGCCTGATCGGGACCAAAACGTCCTCAATCCGGGTAGAGAGCGCGCCGCACAGGTGCTCCATGGCGCACACGAAGGAAATATCAAACCGGCCGCCGAGGATATCCCTGAGCCATATATGCCCTTCGGCGACGTCGTCCGCCGTCGTCTCCATGCCGAAGTTGGGGTTACTGATGATTTGGACGCGGGCGATGCGCGAGGCTTTCGAGATTTTCTCAATCGACCCGGCGATGCTCTCAAAATCCCCCGACCACGCGCAGTACGGGTTGACGACGAAGAAGACGCGGCAGCCGTCCCCGTTTAAATACGCGTGGTACTGCCCGATCATCCTGGCGCCCCGCTCGTTTCCGCCGATGTCGAGGATGACGAAGCTGCCCGGTTCCCTGAGCGCCTCGGCGACGCCGGCGGGCACCGCGGGGACGTCTTCAACCGACTCGGCCGTGTTGGCGTGAAACGCAACGCCGGCCTCTGTGATCTGACCGGCGACGTCGCGCGAGCGAAACAGCGGCTTTGTCTGGTCCATGTCGAAAAAATGAACCTTCCCGCCCGTCTCGTTTTTAAGGCCGATGGCGAAGTTAATGGCGATTTCGGATTTCCCGGAGCCGGATCCCCCCAGGAATACGGCGGCGCTCTTTCCGCCGAGCAGGTCTGTAAAACGCGCAGGCAAAAGCTGAGCCCTCCTTATCGGTTTGCATGGCGGCCGGCCGCGGCAGCATGCCGCGCGGGCGCTTTAAGCATCGTCCATTAGCAATTGAAGTGCATGCATCCACTCATCGGAGAGCGGCATGACGCACTTCAATCGACGCTTATGTCAATGCCAGATTGCTTTCTTTATCCTCGGCCGCCTTTTGCCGTCCCACGGATGCGGCCAGGATTGAACTCTTGCAGCTTCTCCCTCTGAGTTCCCGCATAATTGCCCCGCGCGCCCGCTTACCCGGCGGAGACGTAGCCTTCCCGCTCTTTCAGCAGGTTCTCGCCGGGCTTTATGCAGTGGCAGGCGACGAAATGGTTCGGCTCTACCTCGAGAAGCGGCGGGTTGCCCGCCTCGCACGCCTCGCACCGGTAATCGCACCGCTTGGCGAAACGGCACTCGTCCGGCGGGTCGATGGGCGACGTGACCTCGCCGCGCAGCTGGATCGAATCCTTGTTCCCGCCGACTTTCGGGACCAGTATCGCCGACAGCAGCGCTTTCGTATACGGGTGCAGCGGGTTGTTAAACAGGATTTCGGAAGGCGCCTTCTCAACGATCTGCCCGAGGTACATCACGATGATGTCGTTGGAGAAATAGTGCACCACCGCGAGGTCATGGGTGATAAACATGTATGTAAGGCCCATTTCCTTCTGCAGCTTCTTGAGGAGGTTGAGAATCTGCGCCTGAATGGACACGTCAAGGGCCGACACAGGCTCGTCGCAGACGATGAACTTGGGGTTCATGGCAAGGGCCCTGGCGATCCCGATGCGCTGACGGCGCCCGCCGTCGAGCTCGTGGGGGTAGGAATTGATCAGGCGCTCGGCGATGCCCACCGTGTCCATCAGCTCGAGTACGCGGTTTTCTATCTCGGCCTTGGACGCCCCCTTCATGAGCTTGTTGAAGATAATCGGCTCGGAGATAATCTCAAGCACCGTTTTTCTCGGGTTGAGGGACGAGAAGGGGTCCTGGAAGATAATCTGCATATCCTTCCGCAGCTCTTTCAGCTCGCGCTTGTTGAGTTTGCAGATATCCCGGCCTTCAAAAATCACTTCGCCTTCCGTCGGCTCAATGAGCCTTAGGATGCACCGGCCGAGGGTGGACTTGCCGCAGCCGGACTCGCCCACAACGCCCAGAGTCTGGCCTCTTTCAATGGAAAACTGCACCCCGTCGACGGCGTGGACCATGCCTCTGGGGGACTTGAAATACTTCTTGAGATTTCTAACTTCCAGAATGGTATCACCCATGATTCTGCCACCCTTCTATATGGAAGCCCGGGTCGTCGTACGCCGTGCATTCGACGAAATGCGTCGGGCTGATCTGGTGGATTGTCGGCGGTTTTTCACGGCACGCGTCCGTCGCGTAGCGGCACCGCGGCGCGAAGGCGCACCCTTCGGGCAGCCTTGTGGGGTCGGCGATCTGGCCCGGAATGGGTTTGAGGTCCGTCCCCTTTTTCGAGATGTCAGGCAGCGAATTGAAGAGCCCTTCCGTGTAGGGGTGCTTCGTGTCGTTGAAAACGTCCTCGAGCGTCCCCTTTTCAACAATCCGCCCGGCGTACATGACCGCCACGTCGTCGCACATCTTGGCGACGACGCCAAGGTCGTGCGTAATCATAATGAGGGCCGTGCCAAATTTTTTCTTTAAGTCGTTGATCATGTTCAGGACCTGCGCCTGAATCGTCACGTCCAGCGCCGTCGTCGGCTCGTCGGCAATCAGGATGCGGGGGTTGCAGGCCAGGGCGATGGCAATGAGCACGCGCTGGCGCATGCCGCCGGAAAACTGGTGCGGGTACTCGCCGGCGCGCTCGCCGGGGATGCCGACAAGCTCGAGCATTTCGACGGCGCGGTCGTACGCCTGCGAGGCCGACACGTTCTCGTGGAGCCTTACGGACTCGGCAATCTGGTCACCCACGGGAATGACGGGGTTTAAGGACGTCATCGGGTCCTGGAAGATCATTGAGATTTCCTTGCCGCGGATTTTCTCAAGCTGTTTGGGCTTGAGCTCCAGCATTTTGTACCCGCACACGTCAATCGTGCCGCTCTTAATCACGCCCGGCGGTTTGGGGACGAGGTTCATGATGGCCAGCGCGGTCGTCGTCTTGCCGGCGCCCGTCTCGCCCACGAGGCCGATGGACCTGCCCTTCGTCAGCGAGAAGCTCACGCCGTTGACGGCTTTGACTGTCTCGTTTTTAAGCTCGTAATGGACGACAAGGTCCTCAACCTCGAGCACTACTTCGCTGTTTGTCGTGCTTTCATCTATCATTGTCTTCACCTTACTGTTTCAGTTTGGGATCGAGCGCGTCGCGCAGCCCGTCGCCAAGGAGTGAACACGCAAACGTCACCAGCATGATGAAAATGCCCGGGAACAGTGTCAGGTGCGGCGCAAGGCTCAGGTAGCTGCGCCCGTCCGAGATGAGCGCGCCCCATTCCGGCAGGGGAACCGGCACGCCAAAGCCGATGAAGCTCAGGCCCGCCGCCGCCAGGACGGAAGTGGCGATTCGAGCCGTCGCCGTGACGATCAGGGGCGAGAGGCTGTTCGGCAGGACCTGCGAAAAGGCGATGCGCATCTCGGACATGCCGATGGCCCTCGCCGCCTCGACAAATTCGCTGCCCTTGACCGACAAGACCGAAGCGCGGGCCATGCGGACAAAACCGGAGATGTTCGAAATGCCGATGGCGAGGAGAAGGTTCAAAAAGCTCGGTCCCATAACGGCGACAATGACCATGCCGAGGAGCATGCCCGGTATGGAAGCCATCACGTCGGACACGCGCATGATGATTTCTTCAACCCAGCCGCCAAAGTAGCCGGCAATCGTCCCGAAGAAAACGCCGACAATAAATCCAAAGGCGACGGAGAAGAAGCCGACGGTCAGGGAATACCGCGTGCCGTAGATTGTCCTCTTAAACAAATCGCGCCCCATGCTGTCCGTTCCAAACGGGTGCTGTGCGCTGGGCGGCTTGAAGCGGTTGCCGGAGTTGATGGCCATGACGTCGTCTTTCGTGATGAAGAGAAAAGAGTAGATCATGAGCAAGACCATTATGATGAGCACGATGAGGCCGAACATGGCGCCCGGATTCGTCTTCAGCCTGTTCCAGCTTTCGACAAAACCGCTCTTTTTCTTGTACCTGCGGGAGGCAAGCGTTGCGGATTGTCCCTGTTTCTGAGTAACGGCGGTCATCTGTTCCCTGCTCATGCTTCAGCTCCCCTTTTCTTCTTGCGGCCTGCCGAGTACATCGCCTTAATCCGCGGGTCGATAAACGCGTAGATAATGTCGACAATCAGGAGCATGACGACGTAGAGGATGGCTGTCATAATCACGCAGCCGCAGGCAAGCGTCGTGTCGCGCCGGTTGATGGCTTCAATCATAAGGTTTCCGACGCCCGGCCATGTGTAGACCGCCTCGATGACGGCGGAGCCGGCCATTGTCAGCGCGAGCATGAGGCCGATTTGCGTCACGATGGGTATCCACGCGTTTCTCAGCTCGTGCCGGATCGTCACGCGCCGCTCCGGCACGCCCTTGGCGCGGGCCGTGCGCAGGTAGTCCTGGCGCGCAACTTCAAGGATAGCCGAGCGCGTCTGGCGGGTAATCGACGCCGACATGGCAAACCCGTTGGCGATAACAGGCAGGACATAGCTCTTCCACGTGCCGTCGTACCCCGCGGGGAAAATCTTAATGTCGTTGGCAAACCAGATCAGCAGCAACAGCCCGAGCCAGAAGGCCGGCATGGAAAGGCCGATGAGCGTAAAGGCCGTCGTCAGGTTATCCCAGATTGTCCCCGCGTGTTTTGCGGCGAAAATACCGAGTGGTATGGCGATGGCGGTTCCTAAGATAAGCGACAAGAGTGAAAGCTCCAGCGTCTTGGGGAACCTGCTTATGTACAGGTCAAACACGGAAAGGCCGGAAATCTGTGAGGTCCCCAGATCGCCGCGGAGCAGCCCCAGCATATATTTCCCGTACCTGTAGAACACGGATTTGTCCAGATCATATTGTCTTCTGAGCGCCTCGATGTCCTCCTGCGTCATCTCCTCGTTTATCATCGTGTCGATGATGGAGCCGGGCGCCGCGTCCATGAGGATGAATATGATCAGGGACACGCAGATTAAGATCGGGATAAGCCAGAGCAAACGTTTTACGATGTACCGTAGCATGAAGGCATTACCCTTTCTATAACGACATTAGCGCGTTGACAAAGGCAACAAGTTGCGAAAAGCGGCGGCAAGAGCGTGGTTTCGTCTTCTTGCCGCCGCTCCAGCACATACCAGGTTATCTGCGAGTAAAAGCCTTAAGTGGACTTACTGCTTGATCCTGTAGGCGTAAGCGTAGTCGTGGTTATTGGTCGCGTAGAGCTTGACGCCGCCGCAGCCTTTCCAGCCGGCAACGTACAGCTCCATGTTGAAGATGGGCAGGTAGATGCATTCTTCCGCGACGATCTGCTGAATCTGCCTGTATATCTTTTCGCGCTCCGCCGCGTCGAAGGTCTGGGCTGCCTTCGTAAGGAGCTCGGTCATCTGCGGGTTGTCGTAGTTGGCCTTGTTGCCGCTGGAGCCGGGCATCAGATACATCGAGACGCTGGAAGCGAGCGTCGTCCACGGGCCGGAGTTGACGACAATCTGATACTCCGTGCTGCCCCACTGCGTGTAGGAGGTCAGCGTCGGGCCGTCGGTGGCGAAGATTTCCGTCTTCACGCCGATCGCGTTCAGGTTCCCCTGAAGGACCTGCGCGTTGCTGATCGGGTGCGCCATGGCGGCGACAAGCTCAATGGTTTCACCGTTGTATTTGCTCTTGGCGAGGTATTCCTTGGCCTTCTCAATATTGTACTCGTAGGTGGGGACATCCGTGTTCTTAAACTCGGTCTTGTAGCCCCAGAAGTACTCCGCCGGCACGCCGTAGCCGTTTAACGTGATGTTGACGAAGTCTTCCCTGTTCATGGCGTGGGCGACGGCTTTTCTGAAGTTGATGTCAGCCAGTATCGGGTTTTTGAAGTTGAAGGCTATGAAGTTGGTGTTGTTCATGACGTAGGACTCCACCGCAAACCGCGGGTCATTCGTATACTTATCGACGAAGGCGCTGCTGATGCCGCAGAAGTCGAAATCGCCGTTTTCAAACATGATGTAGCGGGCGGTCTCCTCGGAGACGAACTTGAAGGTCATCGACTTCGTCACGGGGAGCTCGCCCCAGTAGTTGTCGTTGCGTTCCACGGTGACGTAGTCGTTGGAGACGAAGTCCGTCACCTTCCACGGACCGGTGCCGATCATCGGCCCTTTCTCAGGGTCTGCCTCGCAGGCTTTCCGGCTCGCGATGCCGGCGTACGGGACGGAGATGTCCGCGATGAAGTCGATGTTCGGGTTGTCGAGCGTGATCTTGACCTCGTAGTCGTTGACGACCTCGACGGATTCAACGTGGGCGTACTTGCTGGCCATGATGGCGCCCGGGGTCGCCTTCGATTTTTCGATGGTGAACTTTACGTCGTCGGCCGTGAAGGGCTCGCCGTTGTGGAACTTAACGCCTTCACGCAGCTTGAATGTAAAGGTCTTGTAGTCATCGGTGTGCCACTCCGTGGCCAGACCGGGAATAATCTCGTTATCGAGCGTCATGTCCACGAGGGAGTCGAAGACGCTGTGGCAGATAATGCCCACCTGGCTGCTGCCGAACGCGGGGTTGAACAGATCGATGACAGTGACCTTGTCGCCCAGGGCGACGTTGAGGTGCTCGTAGTATTCGACCTTTTCCTCAGTGGGGGGCGGCGTCTCGGAAATGCCTTTCGTCGGCGTCGGGGACTCATTGCCTTGAGTGGGCGGTGGGCTCGACTGCGTCTTTCCACCGCCGCATCCAGCAAGCAAAGCGATGGAAAGAGCAATGCAGAGAATAAGACTAATGCTGCGTCTTGACGGTTTCATTGCTTTTCCTCCTTAATTGTTTAATGATGGACTTTCCGTTTTTGCAATTTCATCTGCCGGAAGCCGCTTTAAGTGGAAGAGTAAAAACGGCGCCGTGACGGCAAATGAAATAAAATCCGAAACCGGACCGGCATACAACACCCCATCCAGCCCGTAAATCAGCGGCAGCGCAAACAGGGCCGGGACGAGCACGATGCCCTGCCTGAGCAGGCTGAGCAGGACGGAGTAGATCGGTTTGCCGATGGCCTGGAAAAAGCCGGCTCCCTGAACTTGGAGCGGCACCAGCGGGAGCAAAAACAAAAACGTGACCAAGGCTTTGCTGCTAAATGCGATGAGGTCGTGTTCATTAGATGCGAAAATGGACACGATTTCTTTTGTAAAAAGCCACAGAATGATGTACTCGGCGGCGAGGATTGCCGTCGTCGCGAAAATTCCTTTCCTGACCAGCTCCTTTATTCTCCGGTATTTTTTCGACCCGTAATTGTAGCCTATCAGCGCCTGCGAGCCCATGTTGACCGCCTGAACCGGCGTCGTCACGAACGTCTGCAGCGTTGTCACGATGCCCATGCCGGATATCGCCATATCCCCGCCGTACCGGCGGACGACGACGTTGAGCAGGATATTGACCATACCCTGGCAAAACTGCACCGTAAACGGCGACAGGCCCAGATACAGGACTTTCAGCGCGTATTTCGCGTCAAACCGGAAAACCAGTTTGTTTAATCTGAAGAAACCTTTGTTCTGAACAAAGTGGATAATAATCACAAGCGCGCAGGCAAGCTGCCCGAGAACCGTCGCCAGCGCGGCCCCCTTAAGCCCCCATCTGAAAGCCAGGATGAACAGACAGGCAAAGAGGATGTTGACAATCGGGCCGATGATCACGGAGAGCATCGCAAGGCCCGTCTTCCCCTCGACCCGGATGTAATTTGTCATCCCGATGGCTATCATCTGGAACACGCAGCCAAACAGCAGGATTCTCCCGTACTCCCTCGCGTAGGGGAGGACGTCGCTGCTCGCGCCCAGAGCGGTCAGGAGCCCGTCGATAAACACGTTGCCGAACGTCGTAATGAGGGCGGCGAGAGAGACAATCATCAGGAAGGACAGGTTGAGAATCCTGTTTGCCGTCTCCTTATCCCCTTCGCCGACTTTTATGGCCGCCAACGTGGAGCCGCCCATGCCCAGAAGAAAGCCGAACGACATCTGCAGCAGCGTGATGGGGAACACGACGCTGATGGCGGCAAGCCCGACTTTGCCGAGGTCGTTTCCGATAAAAGCCCGGGAGATGATGTTATAGATGGCATTGGCGATGTACGACACGTAAACCGGCAGCGAGTATTCAAGCAGAAGCTTCGAGACGCCCGCTTCCCCTATTCTCCGCGTGGAATCGGCCTCCATCGTCATCGCCGCATCCGGGACAGAACCACCGACACGTTCAATATCCCCCCGCTCGGCGGCCTTCCGCCGGCCTCCCTCGCGGACGCGGAGGGAGGCCGGCGAAGCCGTTTGTATCGGTTAAGCTTTTGGAGCTAAATCCGGGCGCTTACCAGTCGAGTCCGGCCTCGGCGCGGATTTTCTTCGCGATGGCCGACATCGTGCCGTACTTGTGGTCTTCGAGCTCGCGGACGAGTTCGGGGTCGGTGTTCTCCTGGCGCGGCAGCGGCACATCCTGCTCCTCGCAGAGAATCTTCTGGACGCGCTTGATGTTGACGTTGTGCGTCGTCGTCCCTTCCAGCACGCAGACGGCGGCGGCCACGCCGGCGGCCTGGCCGGTGCCCACGCACTGGGAAATCAGGGTGATGCCGTCGATTGTCACGTCGTCGGCCGAGAGATGGCGGCCGGGGCACAGCAGGTTTTCAATCTTCTTCGGCAGGATGCAGCGGTACGGCAGCTCGATGGGCGTGCCGTCGTTGGCCATCGGGACGACGGAGTGCCACGCGATGACGTCGTCGAACTTGTTGGCGCAGGCGATGTCCAGCCTCGTGTAGACGTACTCGCCGTCGAGGCGCTTGGAGCAGCGCGAGCCGAGCTGCGGCGCGATGTCGTACAGGTACGCGTTGCCGAGGAACTGCGGCATGTACTCGCGGCAGAATTTGATGATCCTGCGGATGGAGTTCCTCACGGTAAACTCTGTGTACTTGATGTCCTCGAGGTTGGCGCAGTCGAGGTTGGGCAGCCAGTTGTTGAACCACACGACGTCGTTGCGGTCCGTCGGGAAGAACGCGGTGGGATAGCCGGCCGTCTTGACCAGTTCCTTCTGGAAGGACTGCGCCAGTTCCGGATGGTCCGCCGCCCAGCGCTTAAAGCCTTCAAAGTCCACGCCGCCCATGCGCCACACGAGCGCCGTCTTGTCCCCGCGCGTGGCGGCCGAAGCCCTCTTGAAGAAGGGCGCGCCCGTCTGGCTGTAGAGGTCGCCGTCGCCGGTCGCGTCGATGACGACCTTGGCCATGACGACCTGACGGCCTTCCTTGCTCTCGAAAATGACGCCCTTGACCGTGTTGTTCTCAACAATCGGCTTGGTGCCCCAGGAGTGGAGCAGGACCTTGATCCGCGGCTCCTCCTGGATCATGGCGTCCATCTCGAGCTTGAGCTGGTTGGGCTCGTAATACGGCGCGCGGACGAGGTACTTGTCTTCCGAATCGAGGGATACGCAGCCGTGCACCATTGACCAGCGGTCAATCTTAATGGGCGTCTTTTCGCCCGCCTCGTCAAGCCGGGGGCTTATGTAGGAGCCGGGGGCGTTCTTGTCCAGGCGGGTGAACCACTCCTCCTGAAGACCGCGGACCATGGAGTATTTGCGCCACGTCAGCGCCGGGATCATGAGGACGTAACCGCCGGTCACGTCGCCGCCGAAATACCCGTAGCGCTCCATGAGGATGACCTTTTCGCAGCCGGCGCGCGCTGCGGCGATGGCCGCGCTGTGCCCGGCGGCGCCGCCGCCGACAACCAGCACGTCGCATTCGTCGTAGATGGGCAGAGTGTTCGCCGGTTCCAAGTACGTTTTCATAACTCACACCTTACTTTCTATGGATTTTTATTTTGAATTTCATTAAACGCTCATTCAAAGGATGTTCACATAGGTCAGGACAAAAGCTTCTTTTTCAGTTCGTCCGATTTCCCCGCTATGTACCCGTAAGCCATCTTCGCGATTCCCGCGGCGTTGCCCTCGTCGGTGTCGATATGTGCCAGGGCGCCTTCGTCCGGCGGGCCTCCCACGCGGACGACGGTGTCGTCGAAGATCAGCGTACGCTCGTCGCTTTCAATGACGAGCCAGACGACATCCCCGTCCTGGATATTGTGTCGCTCCGCCATGGCGGGGCTCATGTGGATGTGGCGCTTGGCGACGATGACGCCTTTGTCGAGCGTCACTTCGCCGACCGTGCCGACAATCTTGATGCCCGGCGTCCCCTCTATATCCTCCGACATCCGGATAATCCCCGGTACGCCGAGCGCCCGCGCGTCCGTCAGGGAAATCTCAAACTGGTTAAACTTCCGGCACGGGCCCATGACGGCGACGTTTTCAAACCGGCCCTTCGGCCCGACGACGGTCGCCCGCGTCGTGGATAAAAACTGCCGGCTTTCCGTCGGCTCGACGGGCTCGATAGGATGGTCTTTGCCGAAGAGGATGTCCACCGTCTCACGCGTCAAGTGAAGATGCCTTGCGGAAACGAGCACGGGGAATTTCTCTTTGGCGATTTCGTTTGCCATAAGCTCTCAACCCTTTCAGTTAATAAGCACGTAAGAAAACGCACATCGTTTACTAACATATATTTAAAAGTTGTGTGTCCTATACATTCTTCCGCCTGGTTGCCGGCCCTTACCCCTCCAAATCCTCAAACAGCTTTTTCTGGCGCACCTCGGCGTAATCGTTGACGGGCTCCTCGCCGCTGAGCACCCGTGTGATGCCGCCGGCGAGCGCCTCCATTTCCATCGACCCCGGCACGACAATCACCGGCGCGAGGTACTCGACGCGCTCTTTAATCATTCCGGTAAACATCGCCGAGTGCGCGATGCCGCCCGTGATAATGATGGCGTCCACCTTGCCATAGAGCACGGCGCCGAGGGAGGCGATGTCCTTGCTGACGTTGTACGCCATGGCCTCGTAGACGATTTTGGCCTTCTTGTCCCCTTCGCGGATCCTCTTTTCAACCTCGATGCAGCTGCTTGTCCCAAGGTGGCCGTACAGCCCGACGTCCTTTTTCAGGATGCGGTCAATTTCCTCTTTGGTGTTGTTCGGGTTGGAAAACAGCTCAATCAGGAACGCCGAGGGGATGCGCCCGGCGCGCTCGGGGGTAAAGCTCCCCTCTTCCGCGGAGTATGTGTCGATGATGATGCCGTCTTTATAGGCGAGCGTGCAAAAGCCCCCGCCCAGGTGCGTGACGATAAAGGCCGAGCGGTACGGGTCCCGCCCCAGCTGCTCGGCGACCTTCCGGGCGGTGGCCCGGCAGTTTAAGGTGTGGGACGCGATCCTCCGCCTGCACCCGGGAATGCCGGTGACGCACGCCACTTCCGGCACCTCGTCCGTCGGCACCACGTCGTAAAGGAAGGCTGGAACGTTGTATTTCTGCGACAGCTCGTTGCCGATCATCGTGGAGGCAAACAGCCCGATATGGCCGAGCGTGCCTTTTTTACAGTCCTCCGCGACCTGCGGCGTCAGCCGGTACGCCCCGTGCCGGTAGCTGCCCATCTTGCCGACGCCGCGGACGGCAAACGCGTCCATTTTGGCAAGGTCGATGTCGTTTTCTTCCACAAAATCCGTGACGACTTTTTTGTAAAAAGCGATGATGCTCTCGGGCGTCTTCAGGGCCCTGAGCTCTTTTGTGTCGTGCGGCACCTCCGCCTTTTTGACGATGGCGTCATTCTGGCAGTACGCCACTTTCGACGAGGTTGACCCCATGTTGATGACGAAAATGTTCCACTTTTTGCTCATGAACTCCTACCTCAAATACTCGTTTCTTTTTATCTTTTATCATTTAAAGCCCCTCGAACTCTTGTTGACAAATTTGAATGTGCTATGATATTTTCTGGAAGAGTGATAGAGGGAGCTGATACATTTGAAAAAGAAAAAGGCCGAAGACTATCTCGTCGAGCTCACCGATGCGGACAGGCAGATCTTGGCGTCCTACTGCACCTTGTGTGACTGCCTCGGCGCCTATCTCGGCAGCGCTTATGAAATTGTCGTGCACAGCCTCGGCGTCGGCGACAATTTTACTCTCAAAGTTGTCAACAACAAGTCCACGCGCGCGGTAAAAGTCAACGTCGACACGTCGTTCGTTCTGGCAATCGAGCAACTCCACGCGCGCATGGTCAGCGGCGACCTGCCCGTCATCGTCTACTTTGGCTCGGGCAAAACGGGCACGGATATGTACAAATCCACGACCATCGGCATCATCGGCAGCGAAAACAGGCTCATCGGCATGCTTTGCATCAACTTCCAGCTCAACGCGCCGTTTATGGATATCATAAGCAGCCTCGCCCTGCCGAGCAATCTCGTGGCCGGCCACCTCCTGCTCAACAACCAGAACAACAACTACGGCTATGAGGCAACCCTCTACGAGACGATTCAGAACACGAGAGACGTCGTCATAAACAATCCCGAGATCCCGCAGAAGTTTAAGAGGAAGGAAATCATCCGCCGCCTCTACGAAGCCGGCGTTTTTGAAATCAAAAACGGCGTCGCGATCTGCGCCGAGGTTCTGGGCGTGACCATCACGACCATTTACATGCACATCAGGAACCTTGACGAGGCAAAAGCGTCGGGCGGCCGGACACACTAGGCTTCTCCAGCGGCCGGGTCCTTTCGCTTTCAGCGGGAGAGCCCGGCTTTTGCATTTTATGCCAAAAAACGCGCCTGACTTGATTTTTTTGCAATCAAGCCGCGCGGGCTCTTTCCCCCGCGCCCTTTCTGTATGGCCAATTATACCATCTGGAGATTTTGTGTCAATGTTCAAATAACGGCAGATATTCCGAGACAAATGTTATCATTTTACCCATATTAGGCGGCCTTTTTTGGTTGTTTCCCCGGCAATTGCTACGGAAACCCCACGAACACGCGCGCGCCAAAATTTAGGATTTTTAAGTTTGCATCGGGCGCGAGGCGGTTGCCGCGTGTTTGCCCGTGGGCAACCGCGCTTATGTAACCGGGTGCTTCCTCGCCCATTCGCGGCCGTAGGAGGCGAGCTCGTCGAGGTAGATTTCGTTGTTCCACTTTCTAAAGCAGCGGCTGATGGGGATGGACGGGTAGAACCGGCCGGCGGGGCAGTAAGTGTCGATCGCGCGGCGGACTTCGGCCCTGATTTCTTCCTCCGTGATGTTTTCCACGTCGATGGCGGGGCCGTCGATGCCGCCGTTCATCGCGAGCTTTCCGTCCGTCACCTGCTGGATTTTCACGATATTGTTCTGCGGAATCACGCCCTGCCACACATCGATGCCCATCTCGACCATGTCGAGCACGATGGGCTCGCAGATGCAGTCGGCGTGGTGGACAAACATCATCCCGCACTCGTGGGCCGTTTTGACGATTTCCTTGTGCAGCGGCTTGATAATCTCCCGCCAGACGTCGGGGGGAAGGAAAAGGTTTTTCTTGTATCCCCAGTCGTCGTGATAGACGATGATGTCAGGCTGATAATACTTTGCCGCGAGCTTAATGCTCTCGATCTTAAAATCGGCGATGACGCGCAAAAGGGCGGCCATCTCCTCGGGGTATTCGAGGTAATTCATCAGCGCCTCCTGCATGCCCATGAGGTGGTGGCTGCGCTCAAACAGCCCGCGGGTGCTGAAAAAGGCGCAAAACTTCACGCTCCTGTCAATGCGCTTTGCCTGCTCCCGGGCCACGCTCCAGTCAAGGCCCGAAAGAGGCGGCACCTCAAGCTGCTCTTTCCACTTCGTAATATCCTTGATGACGGCGTTGCCGCTGTTGACCATGGGGTGGGCGCCGGGAGAGCCCGGGTCAAAACGAAAAACCGTCCCCCACGAGTCCCTGTGTTCGCGGCCGTCCTGCGGAATCCTGTCGCGCATGAAGACAGGGTCCTGCACGAATTCGAGCGCCTCCATGAAATCCCCGTAATACTCCGGCTGCTGGCGGTTAAACACTGCCATGGCGTTTTCTCTCGGTGTCATTTCGCATCCCCTTTTCGTTATCCCGGCGGCGCCCTTTGCCGCTCCGGGTTAAACTGCGTTTTCAAAAAGCCGCTTGACGCCTTGCCGCTTGGCCCTGCGGGCAACCGATTCAAACGCGGATGGGACTGGAAACGGTTTTAATTTAATTTTTTTAACTTTTCCTTTTATATACCCTTTTCCTGGATGAATGTCAATAAGCCCATGCAGATTTGTAAAAAGTATAAATATTTAAATGTATTTTTGTCATATCTGGCTAATACGCATGAAATGCCCCCGTTTTCGTCTCAATTTACCAAACTGCCCGCAGCGTTTTGAGCGGCTTTTTTCACAATAAAATTTTATTCTTTAAATCGTCGGCATATTTCTCTTTTAAAGGCCGTTTCCGGTCAACACGAAAACGGCTGCCCGATGCGCATTCTCAACTGATTTGAATAAAAACCCCGGCTTGTGTGCGGCACAAGCCGGGGTTTTGTCATAACGCGCCGAGGCTGTCAAACCGGCTCAAATCCGCCTTACTCCTCGCCCGACGCGATATGCGCGGCCGCCTGGCGGGCCCAGACGAGGGCGCGGGAGTGGCTGTTGCCGTTGAGCAGGAGCGGGTAGTCGACGCCGTGGAGCCCGCCCGCCACGTTGCCGACGGCGTAGAGGCCGGGTATCGGATTTTGGTTTTTGTCCAGAACGCGCATGTTGATGTCGGTGAGAACGCCGCCGAAGACGTTGAGCAGCGCCGGCCCGAATTTCAGCGCGTAATACGGGGGCTTTTCAATGCTGGTGAGCAGCTCGCTGCGCTTTCCGTAGTCGAGGTCGACGCCGAGCCGGACGAGCTCGTTGTAGCGGTTTACCGTCGCCACGAAGGTGTCCACGGGGACTTCCATCTTTTCCGCGAGCTCTTCGAGGGTGTCCGCGACAAAGCAGGCGCCCTTTTGTATGTACGCTTCGATGGCTTCGCGCACGCCGTTGTTTTCGTCCCACGGCTGGCCGTATTCCGTAATAAGCGGCTCCGTGAACTGGCCGCCCGCGATGTGGACGCGCTCGCCGACTTCCTCGAACCACTTGCTGTCGAAGACGGAGAACGCCCAGTCACCGTCGCCCCACTGCGGCTGCATGAGGATGCGGATGGACTTGGCCTGGGACCACGTGTCCTCGTTCATGAAGCGCCTGCCGAGACGGTTGACGTGCAGGAAGAAAAAGCTGTACATGGCGTAGGAAATCAGGTGCAGGGACAGTGCCCACGACGGTTCCTCCATCGCCGCGCCGATCCAGAACGCCATCTTGTGGCCGTCTCCGGTGTTGATTCCCGCGGGGAAGTAGCCGTTCTTTTTCGGCTTGAGGCCGAGCGGGCAGTATTTGGCGAGCATCTCGGGGTCACCGCCGATGTCGCCCGTCGCGAGGATGACGGCTTTTTTGCCCGTAAAGCGGCGGTACTTCCCGTCCTCGCATTCGGCGACAAAGCCCGTCACGCGCCCGTCCTTCTTTTCAAGGTACTTCGCGTTCGTGTTCCGCATGACCTTGTTCCCGCCGTTGAGGATGACTTCCTGCAGGATTTCGCAGAAGAGGAACGCGCCGTACGTCTTGTAGTGGCTGCCCTTTTTCTTCTGGAAGTAGTGCGTGGCGGGGTACTCGGTAAACTCCGGGCCCTTATAGTAGCCGCCGTAGAGCTTAAGCTCCACTTCGTCCCCGGCCAGATTCAGAAGCCACATGACGGCTTCCTCGCTCTTGTTGATGTAAAGCCAGAGGAGGTCTTCGTTGACGCGGCTGCCGCAGGTGTGCATCCACCGGCGGGCAAACTCCTGCTTGTCGATTTTGATGCCCAGCTTGCGCATGACGGGCGAGTCGAGGCACGCGATATGCGCCCCGTGGGCGACGAGGCCCCTGAACTTGTCCACGACGATGACGCTCATCCCCAGCTCCGTGCAGCGCGCGCCGGCGGCAAGGCCGGCGATGCCGCCGCCGATGACGACGACGTCCGCCTCAAGCTCCTCGACGATTTGATCCTCGGGAATCGGCGGAGGCGGCACTTCCCAGGAATACCGGATTTTCTCTTTCACGTTGTCCGGGTCGTTGACAGCGCCCTTGAAAATGGATCTGTCCACAGGCTCTTTCGGGCCTATTCCCCGGATTTCGTTTTCAGTAACCACTCTATACATCTCCCAGCATGTAGTATTTATGTGCTACTATAGTAACAGGATTTGGAGCTATTGGCAATTGTTTTGCCGCTTTCAGGCGCGCTTTTTTGCAATTTCAATAATACTATTCATAAACGGTTATAGTAACAGGGATTTGGCGCGGCGGGAAAGCGTTTTACAGGTTTCAGACACACCCTTTTGCAATTTCGATAAAAGCGTCCAAATACGGCGCAATCCATTTAGACTGATGGCAGGTCATCTGGAGGCACAGGTTATAACCCTTCCGGAAAGGGAGGGCGCGCAGGACTTGGCGCTGCAGTTCCCTTTCGGCCGCCAGCCTCGGAAGGACGCACAGCCCCAGCCCGCTCGCGGCCATCTCCTTGACGGCCTGGACGTTACCGGCTTCCAAAGCGACCGTGTACGGAACGCCGCGGGATATAAGCTCGTTTTCAAACGCCGCGCGAAAGTCGCACCCGGGGCCGGCAAAGATAAACGTCTCTCCGGCGAAATCGGCGATATCCAGCGTTGCTTTCGCCTCAAGGGGGTGCCCCGGCGCGGACAGGACGAGCAGCTCCTCGCGCCGGCTCATCAGGCGGCGGATGGACGGGTGCTCAATCGGGCGGCCGACGGTGACGGCGATATCAACTTTGTTTTCCGCAAGTATATGCAAAGCCTGCCCGTTTTCAATCAGCTCCAGCCTGAGCTCGACGTCCGGATGCGCCGCCCGGAACGCCTGCACAACCGGCGGAAGCCTCATAATGCACACGGATTCCGACGCGCCGACGACGATTCTCCCCCGGCCCTTCCCGCCGCCGATCTGCTCCTTCGCGTTGGCGGCGAGGGCGAGGATTTCCTTCGCGCTTTGCAAAAACGTCTCCCCCGGCGCGGTGAGGAACACCCTTTTTCCGATGCGGTCAAAGAGCCTTGCGCCCAGTTCCCGCTCAAGCTGCCGGATCTGCGCCGAGACGCTCGACTGCGCGTAGCCGAGCTCCTCGGCTGTTTTCGTGTAGTTTTTGTTTCTCGCGAGGACGACGAACGTGTTTAGCTGGCTTAAATCCATTTTTTCAGCCTCCTCCGCCCCGATTAATCGAAATTTCCGATTGATATGATTAAAATCATTTGTTTTACAGATTTGTAAAATCATAGTAACATGGGCTTGCATCGTGGGCAACGAAAAAACGCAGTATAGAGGAGGCGCATCATGCTATCGCCCGTATTTCCGGAACCTGTCACAAGCCTGCCCGAAGCGGATATCCCCCTTAAAGGGGTCAAGGCCTATCTGTCGCAGGCAGACACGCACCAGATTATCTTTATGGCGTTTTCGGAGGACGTCGACCTGCCGGAGCATGCGCACGAGAGCCAGTGGGGCATCGTCCTCGAGGGGAAAATCGAGCTGACAATCGGCGGGGAAACGCGCCTATACGAAAAAGGCGACCGGTATTTTATCCCGAAAGGCGTCAGACACTCGGGCAAAATCTTCGCCGGCTACGCGGACATCACGTTTTTCGCCCAGAAAGACCGCTACGCGCGCAAGGAGAGGTAGCGCATTTACGGCGGCGGGGATGTGGTAAGGCGCGCGGAGGGCGGCGGAAGCGCCGAGGCAGCTTCGTCTTTTCTCTCATGTCAAGCCGCCGGCTGCAAAGCGTGCCGGTGGCGGCGTTGTAAGGCGCGCGATATGTGCGCTAAAACCCCGCCGATAATTTAAGCGTATATTCAATCAGGCTCAAAACGGCCTGAAATATGCAAACACCCGCCGGAGCGTCTTTTATACGCTCCGGCGGGTGTTATTCCACAGGTGTTTTTCTCGCAAAAGGTTTATCAAAATCCGCCGCGCGGGCCTTCCGCTCCGGTTCGATATATGACTTTGCCACCCGGCTTTGCTTGCGGCGCGCGATGCAGCACGAAAGCCTGCTTTTGCGGGTATGCGGGCTGGCTCACGCCTTGCGGTCGATGACGCGGTAGACAAAGTCCATGTCCAGCCCTGCCCGCACGGCGTCGGCGAGGAGGTCGTACTGCCGCTCCTTGTACGCGCGTATATCCCCCGCTCCAAGCGCGTCGAAGGCAATCCCCTTTTTGTCGCACAGCGCCTTGACAACCGCCTCGCAGATCCCCGGCGCGTCGAAAATCCCGTGGATATAGCTGCCGTAGACGTTCCCTTCGCCCACCAGAGCGGGCATTTTTTCCTCGCTGCGCCCCATGTGAATCTCGTAGCCAAAGTACGCCATGCCGGAAAGCCCCGAGAGCATGCCGGGCACCGCGCCGAACACACCTTTTGTCTGCGTCTGCACCTTCTCCCCGCGGAAGACCGTGTCCATCTCAATCAGGCCCATGCCGCGGATTTCCGTAAGAGCCGCCGACTCCACCCGCTCGGGGTCGGATATTTTGCGCCCGAGCATCTGGAACCCGCCGCAGATGCCGAACACGAGCGTGCCGGAGGACGCCGCCTGCAAAACGGCCGCCTCAAGGCCGCTCTCCCGCAGCCAGATCAGGTCGGCGATGGTGCTCTTCGTCCCGGGCAGGATAATCATGTCCGGCCGGCCCAGCTCCCCCACGCTCTCCACGTAGCGCAGGGAGACACTGCCGAGCCGCTCAAAGGGCGCAAAATCCGTGAAATTCGAGATATACGGCAGGCGGATGACGGCAATGTCGATAAGCCCCTTTGCGGCGGGGCGGCGGAAACGCTCGGTGAGGCTGTCCTCGTCGTCAATGTCCACATGGAGATACGGCACAACGCCGGCGACGGGCACGCCGCACAGCTCCTCGAGCGTTTTAAGCCCCGGCTCCAAAATCGCGCGGTCGCCCCGGAATTTGTTTATGACCATCCCTTTTACCCGCGCCCGCTCGTCCGCGTCGAGCAGCGCAATCGTCCCGTAAAGCTGCGCGAAGACGCCGCCGCGGTCGATATCCCCCACCAGCAGCACCGGCGCGTCCACGAGCCTGGCCAGCCCCATGTTCACAAAGTCGTCCCGCTTGAGGTTAATCTCCGCAGGGCTGCCCGCCCCCTCGATGACGATGATGTCGTGCTCCGCCGCAAGGCTGCTGTACGCCTCCATGACGGCGGGGAGAAAGTCCATCTTCTTCTCGTAATACTCCGACGCCGTCATGTTCCCCAGCGCCCGGCCGCGCAGGATGACCTGGCTTCCCTTGTCCGTCGTGGGCTTGAGGAGGATGGGGTTCATGCGCACGTCCGGCTCGATGCCCGCGCACTCCGCCTGCACCACCTGCGCCCGCCCCATCTCGCCGCCCGAGGCCGTGATGAAGGAGTTGAGCGCCATGTTCTGGCTCTTAAACGGAGCGACGCGCCAGCCGTCCTGCCGGAGGATGCGGCACAGCGCCGCGACGAGCAGGCTTTTCCCGGCGTTGGACATCGTCCCCTGAATCATGATGTTCTTTGCCATCGTCCGTTCCCTTCCGCATGCAGTTTTATGTGTTTGAATCGACGTTCAACTATTATCGCGCCCTATTCCGGGGCGATACGGCAGATTGCGCCGTGTATCCTGCCGCGCTCTTGTCGGGCGGCTGCGCAAAAACACGTTAAACGGCAGGCAACCCCTTCAAATGTGCGGATTTTTCAGGATTTTTTGCGTTTTTCCATTCCCCGCGATTTCCCGGCAGAGCCCGCCGGTTTATTTTGAATGTTCATTCAATGCTCATTCGCCCTCGTTTTTTGGCTCCGGCGGACCGGACTGATCGCGGCGTTTTGCCTTCAGGCAGGCCTCGTAAAAGCCCGCCGCGAACGCGGGGTTGGAGTAAAAGTGAAAATGCGGGTATCCGGCGTACAGGTGTTCGGATGCGAACACGCAATCCCACTTTGACCCGTCGCCGCTTTGCGCGGTAAAGGCGCCTCCGGTGTACTCGCTGTCCCAGTGGTGAAACTCGTGCGCGGCGATTTCCCCGCCGGCGCGGCAGAGCATCGTGTCCTCCTTCGCCTTCAGGCGCACGTACCCGAACCGGACGAGGCCCCCTGTGTCGAAGCTGCGCCCGGGCAGGAACCCCACCATGGGGTAGTCGCCGATGGCCTCAGTCAAGTACATAAACCCGCCGCACTCGGCAATGCAGGGCAGCTTCCGTTCCAGCGCGCTCCTAATCGACGCGCGCATCGTCTCATTCCGGCTGAGCTGCTCGGCGTAAAGCTCCGGATAGCCCCCGCCGAGGTAGAGCCCGTGGATGCCGGGCGGGAGCGCACTGTCTTCAAGGGGGCTGAACGGCACAAGCTCCGCGCCCATTTCCGCAAGGGCTTCGAGGCTGTCCTCATAGTAAAAGCAAAAGGCCTTGTCGCGGGCGACGGCGATGCGCACCGCCTCGCCATACCGCGGCAGCGCCACCGGCTCGCACTTAACGGGCGGCGCGCGCCGGGCAAGCCCGGCAAGCCCGTCTAAATCAATCGTGCGCCCGGCCTGCTCGGCCAAAACGCGTAGCTTGTCCCGCAGGTTTTCCACTTCCGCCGCCGTCACAAGTCCCAAGTGGCGGCTTTCGAGCGCGCACTCCGGCATCACCGGCAGATACCCCATCGCTCGCACGCGCCCGCCAAAGCGCGCCGTGATTTCCTCTTTCAGGCGCGAATATGTCGAGGCGGCGCACCCGTTTAAGATCACGCCGCGGATACGGCTGTCCGGATAAAACGTCAAAAACCCGTGGATGGCGGCGAGCACCGACAGCGCCGCCCCCCGCGCGTCCACCACGAGGACGGCGGGGCTTTCCGTCACGCGCGCGACGTCGTAGGTGCTGGCGAAGGGGGAGGAAAAGCTCAGCCCGTCGTAATAGCCCATCACGCCCTCGATGACGCTCAGTTCGCAGCCGGCCGAGTTTTTCGCCAGCAGGTACCGCGTCGTGTTTTCATCGAAGAAAAACCTGTCAAGATTGGAGCTTTTCGCCCCGATGACGCGGCTGTGGAACATGGGGTCGATGTAATCCGGCCCGCACTTAAACGCCGCGACCTTCATGCCGCGGCTGACGAAAGCCTGCAGCAGGGCGCAGGCGACGGTCGTCTTGCCGCACCCGCTGTGCGTGCCGGCGAGAATGAGGCGTGGGACGCTGTATTCCATGGCCGCTCCTTTCCGAACCGGGCCGCGGCTTTGCCGCTATATCGGCGGCATCCGCGGCGGGGCCGTTTCCGCTCCATTATGACAAACGGCTGCGGGCAGGCCGAAACTGCCGCAGCCGAATTCCTGCGTCGAAAGCGCCTGTCCCCTTTAGCCGAGGGGACGCAGGCAGGGCGTTTAAGCAGGTCTCCTGACTTGCGCATCACGGGCCGCCGCACAGGCCTTATCGGGTTTGTCCCAATGGCCGGCTTTCGCCGCGTGCGGCGCCTCCGCGCTTACAGTGGCGGTACCGTACCGGATTTGCACCGGTTTCCCTATTCTCCCCGCAACGCCCGCGGCCTTGCGGGGCACTTAAACGCGCGTGTTTGTTTTACCAGTATTCTACCCCTCCCCTCTTGGTCATGTCAATATTGGCGACAGCGTGCCAGTATCCTCCTGCACCCTTTTCACAATCCGGCGCGGGGTCAGCCAACACTGTCATAAAACCGTGACAATTTTACACCCGTCTCGTTCACGAGCAAAGAATTTAATGTCGAAATTGTTGTAAATATGGTGAAAAAAAACGATATAATATTATAAATGATTGTTATATATAGCTGTTAATCCCAGTCTTACCAAGGTTTATATACTCCACAGCGAAGATTCGACAGCGGGTCTAGTTTGAGTATGATGACCGAGGTGAGTCGCTCCTGTCTGAGGACGCGGAGTACCAGGCCCTCAACGTCTTCGGCGACACGGGGCAGGTGCTGCATGAAGCGTGCGGCGTGACCGACTGGGCCGCCGATACGGGTATAGAAAAAATCTACGAGATTAACCGGAATTACCGAAGTGATGCTGCCATCGTTAAGTTCTGTAACGATAAATTCGGAAGCAAGATGGGCTGCATCGGCAATGGGCGGTCCGATAAAGTGAAGGAGCTTACGCGGGCCAGCCAAATCAATACCTTCTTGAAGGAAATGGATGGTGAAACAGTTGTCATAGTAAAAAACAAGTGGGTGTTCAATGAATTCTGCTATCTTATCCGCGAAGAGGCGATAAAGAAGAAATTAGTCTACGTCGACACAAAAGCCGATAAGGTGCCGGAAAACGTCATCCCGTGCTATTCGATTTTTGCGGCTAAAGGCCTTGAATTCAAAACTGTCCTGGTCTATGCGCGGGAGATGACGACAAAGCAAAAAATCGTTGCCTGCACACGGGCGATGGATAAACTCTTTTATTACGAATAGTAGGAGATGGCAATGGAACAACTGCAGATTATGGATGACTTAAAAACTACCGTCTCTTCCCTGAAAGAATGCTTACAAAGAGTGAAGGCGCAGGCCGACTCCGTCAGCGCCCGAATCCTCTCCGGTGAGCTGCTGCCAAGTGATTTGGCCGAGGGGCTGACGCAAGCCCTTAAAGAATATCAGATTTTAGAGAGCAGATTCCGTGAAATGGAACACGCGCTGCCTTTCTGTCTTGGCACAAAGCTCAGCGATATCGAAGCGGCTATTGTTGCCTTTGAGGAGAAATTCGTCCGCATCAAGGGAATCCTTCTTGACTATTTCCGCCTCAACACCGAAGAGGCTGACGCCAAAAGAATTCTTGAGCAAACGAAGCTGGCACTCGTTGAAAAATGCGCTGCCTCACCCGGCGAAGTGGACTTGGCGCTATATGAGCTGGTCGTCTCCTCCGCAAGAAATAAAAAGGCGGATAAAGAGGAGTTCAAACGCATCATGGACGTCTTTGGCCTTGACCTGGCGTATGCGGCGGGCTACGGTCAGCTTTATCTCGACGAAGCCATCGACGTCTCAAAATACATAGCTTCCATCCCCCTGTTTAATGAGGAATGTGAGGATACACAAGACACGCCGCCAGAAGAAGAGCAGGACAAGCCCGACGTCGTCTTAAGCAAACCGGAGTTCGCAGAAAAAGTAGCAAAAACCATCCGCCGCTGGGAAGGTTTCGGCGGATACGTATCGGATCTGACGGTCCATCTCGCCGACGTTCAGGAAAAAACCTCCCTCGCCGAACTCAAGGCTCTTCAGTCGGAAAACCAATACGCTCTAGCGGCACTGTGGAACGCTGCAAATGAAAAGCTTATCTCAATCAATAACAGTGCAGAAAGCGAATTGAAGGTTTTATCTCCCGACGTCCTCAATCTCCTGCGGGATAGGGGTTTTCTGGCTGAAATCACTTTATCCGGCTCCGCCGGCACCCGTCGCTATCTCACCCTGTCAACAAAGGGCTGGGACTGTTTTGCCAACGCAAACATGCGGAAATACCTGGCAGATTGCATCCCGCCCTTTGCACTCCCCGAAAAACTCTGTATCACTCCGGGCGACTGGACGCCCCTGTTTGCCGCCCGTGCCGCCCTCCTGCACGAACACTTTGGAAAGAACGACCGCCGCTATATCCTGTGGAAATGGAAGAGTTCGGACATGGCTCTTGCCAAGCCGACGAATGAGCCGAACGTAACGGTGATGGCGGGCCTATTTATGGAACAGGAGGAAGACGCGAGCCTCGAGGAAATGGCAAATGTCCTTACGTCGCTTGAGGATAACGGCGCCGCGCTTATTCTCGTCCGCAGGCTTGAAGATATCGCAATCCTTGCCCAAGAGCTCTCTTCCCGCACTGAAACCTCCGCATCTTATGCCGTGGAGGGAAAAGGATACGCGCTGTTCGACGCTGCCGGCGCTTCCGTCGTGCTGCCAGATGAAGAGGCGGAGCCTACACCAGAGGAAACAACTCAAAAGGCCGATATAAGCCTTGAAGGCGTGGCACCGGAAAAACCGCCGAAAATGATGATTTCCGCGGTAAATAAGCTGAAAACGGATACGCCGAGTGCAAAGACTTTCAAAAGAACCCTGAATGATGTCAACAGATTCTACAACTCGGTTTACACCATCCTCCCGCTGCTGACCCATTTCGGCATCCTGACGCGGGAGCAGATCTGCCGCTTCGGTTCCTTGATGGTACATTTCGCTTCCGAAGAGCAGTATCGGGAAAACGCCAAAGGCGCATTAGAATTCCTGTCTGCAAAAGGCCTGCTGGCCCACTATCAGTACGAGAACAAGGGTGAAACAGAGGACGCCTTCGGCCTTGGGGCTTTTTGCTTTGGATGCTTGAGCAAACAGGATGTCTCCTCCATGCATAAGTGGCAGCCCCGCTTCGGGAACCGGAATCTCGTTTGCGGCGAGACCATCGAACTTGACACGGTCAGGCAGACCGTCGAAGTCAATGAACTGCTGCTCGAGTACTTGACCGCGGCAAAGCGCAGGTTTAGACCATCGGAATTTTTGAATATCAAAAAGTCTGTTAAATGGTCGGGCACCTCTTACACGGCAGCCTGCTTCCTCGACGGCGCCCCTCACGCCTGTTATCTTCTCCCGGATTACCAGCCGCTCGAGACCGTATCCGGCAACGCCGTGATTTTGCGGCACGACCTGTTTCTAAATCTTAAACATAAGCTCCTTGAGCGTTTTGAAAACATCTTCGTGCTGAAAGATGGTACGATCGGGTACTATGATAAAGCAAAAGGCGAAGTTTTAGGCGCCGCAGACAATATCGTCGACGAGATTGACGATGAACTGGACGAACTGTTAGCTCAAGATGAGCTGGATGATCTCGAATCGGAAACCGAAGGCATCATGGAAAACCTTATGCCCGGCACATCACCGGAAGCAGACGCGTCCGCCCCTGACGTATTGCCTTTAATTGCGGAACAGCCTGAAGAAGACACATCGGAGGCTATGAAAGCGCCCGGCACGGTTGCCAAGGAGGAAACTGTTACACCCGCTGCAGCCCCGGCGGCGTCACCAGAACCGTCCGACATGTCCGCATTGGAGGAAACGGGCGAACCTGAAGTGACGGGCGCACCCGCGCCTGCTGAAGAATCCGGCGCAATACCCCTTGCCGCTTCCTCAAACCGTCCCGACTTGGACACTCCCTCCGACGAGGAATTTTGCAAATGGACATACGCCTTGCTCAACGCGCCCGCCCAAACCGAGCAGGCACTCTTCTCCGCCATTTCAAACGCCCTGCTCCTGTCCAAAACGGCCTCGTTCATTGAAGGGTACACAAAGAGCGCCAGGCTCTCCCGCCGCCTTCAGCTTGCGGCCAACACGCCGCTTAGCAACTGCACCTATTCCCTGGACGATTTGGCGGACGCCTTCGCGGACGCCACCGAGCAGGACGAGGCCTTGACTCTCGCGGCATACTGCTTTGCCCTGCTGACACCAGCCAAGGCCTACGACCACTCTCTGTTTGCCCAGAGTAGGACTTATTTTGAACACTTCGAGGAATGCTTCCCCCATTATCCTCAGTTTAAGGGCTTCTTTAGCAGTCTCCTGTCTGTCCACGATGTCATCCCCACGGGGTTTACGCCCGCCGTCGTCTCCCTCCTTGGAAACGACAGCGAAACCCAAAACTACATCAAGCGGCTGCGCGGCGAAGCGCGCGGATATCTCAATGTTCCAAACGCCAACAAACAGCTGAAGGCTTTGCCGGTGCTGTACGGGAACTGTTTCGGCCAGGGGAGCGAACTGTACGACTGCATGAGCATCATTGCAGATAACAAAACCGAGGACTTAGACTACGTCGTTGAGGTTCTCAGAGAATACTGCTCCGATAAAAACGGCGGGCTCGTCCTGGATAGCGACAAGATTGACGAGAAGCTGGACGCCGCCTGGGCCGAGGCCAATTCCCACAGGAAGTTTAAGCTGGCGTATGGCGCCCGGGCCCAAGCAGTGAAAAACTTTAAGCTGCGCCTTGAGCTTATGCGTCAGTGGGTGGAGCTCCTCTCCGAACAAAAAAAGCAGGGGGACAATCTGCCCAAACTCCGTGTCCTGCGCAATAAGCTCCTCGACTTCATCGCCCAACTTGAGGCGGAGGAGGGCTGGAAGGCGGAAGCCTGCTCCAATGTGATCCGTTTCATGCTCCACCGCATGAAGACGATGCTGGAGGGGAATCCCAACCCCTGGCTCTTCTCAGACCTTTTGCTCACAGGCGCCATCTCACTGGATTCAAATGGCATGCCCATTTTAAACGAAGACCTCACTAAAGTGCGGTTTAACGAACCTTGGCGATATGTCCTGCGCCACATCAGGGCGGAGAAAAAGACCGTTTCGGAAATAAAGGACGAGATTCTGGGCGTCTCCGGCCAATCCGGCCTGTTTGACAATCTTCACCAGCTTGAAATGCTCGGCAAATGGACAAACAGCCAGGACGAAGATTTTATCATCAGTGAAGCTCAGCTGAAACTGGCTGCCGACAATGCCAGGCTTGTAACGGAAAAATTCCGCGAGCGGCTGGAACTGGCCTATACCTATAACCAGATTAACGAGACGGAAAAGGAAACCTTGGCGGGCATTGTCAATCAATACGAAGAGTATTTCTATGAAATCGGCGATTTCGCCTGCTGGCGCCAATTTATCAGCGGCCTGTACGATCAAATAGAGGAGTACGCCGACAAGCGTCAGCAAGCCCTCCGGGCGGAGCTGGAGCTGCGAAAAAACAAGGCGCCGGGTTCCGTCCTGCTGGCAGAAGCGGAAAGGCTGCTGGAAGAGGAGCGAAACTTCGCCGTCACGGAGGAATACATCAACCGCTTTGACACCCGCTTCAACAGCGGCGAATCGGAGCTTTCCGACCTGCTGGATGCCGTAAAAGAAGAAGATTACCTCAGCTTGTACATTGAAAAGGAGGAGTCCCTGAGCAGCCTGTGCAAGCGCAACAGCGGCCGTGCACTCAAGAGCTTCGGATGGGCCTATCTGGAAAGGAATCTCCCCGAAAAATGGACGAGCAGGCAGAGAAAAGACAGCGAGGATCTTATCTTGTCCTGGCCTGTGCGGAAAAACAATACAACGCCCCAGACGATTGAGAAGCTGTTTGCCTGCCTGGGCTTTAACGTTAAAAGCGTGGAGAAGGTATTTGGCACCAAGGAGGAAATCTTCAAGCTGACGGTAGTGCCCACCCCGAGAAACAGGGCCGACTACCTACACCCCATCGCTGCTTTCGGCACACAGATGAAATCCCCGCTCCATGTAATCGTCCTATACGGCAACTATACGGAAAAGCAGCTTGTGGACACGGTCTCGTCCCTCAACCTCGGGGGCATCTCCATCGTCCTTATCGACAGGCCTATCGACATCGCCAGCAAACGGCTTATCGGCGAAATTTTCCACACCCAGACGTCGCGGCAAAACCCATTCCTGCTCATCGACCAGACGCTTATCCTCTTCCTTGCCATGCATCAGATTACGGAGCGTCTGCCGGCGCTTCTCAAGTGCACCCTGCCCTTCAGCGCCTACCAGCCCTTCGTTCACGACAGCGGCTCTACCCCCGACGAGATGTTCTTTGGTCGGACGAAGGAGCTGCAGCGCATCATCGACCCCAACGGCGCCTGCGTTGTATACGGCGGACGCCAGCTTGGTAAAACGGCGCTGCTCCAAAGGGCTGAAAGCATGTGCCATATCCCTGAAAGCAAGCGTTATGCCGTCTACGTGTCCATCCTTAATCTAGACACAGAGGCCAAGGTGGTGGAGGCCCTCTCCTCCGCCATCACACGGAAAACGAACGGCGCCATCAGCCTCCCCTCATGCGACACCCTAAAAGCTCTCTGCGACCAGCTTAACCAGCACTTTATCAAGGGCAACATCGTAAGCCTGCACCTGTTCATTGACGAAGTGGACGGCTTCCTGTCCGCCATTGCGAAAGACCGGTACATTCAGATACAGCCGCTGGTAGATTTACGGCGTCAGACAACAAATAACTTTAAATTCGTCATTGCCGGCCTTCACAATGTCTGCCGTGCGAAAAACGCCACCTCCGAAAACGGTATCTTCGGCCAGCTGGGTACACCCCTGTGCATCAAGCCCCTTTCCCCCAGCGAAGCGCTGCAGCTTCTTTCACGGCCCCTGCGCTACCTCGGCTTCCAGATTGAGGCGGACAGAAATCCGCAGCTTGAGACCATCCTGACCAAAACAAACTACTACCCCGGCATCCTCCAGTTCTTCGGCTACATGCTGGTTGAAACGCTCAACAACCAGTACGCCAAGTATTACCGGGCCGCAAGCGGCAATCCGCCCTTCACCCTCCATGACGACCAGCTGGGCGCCGTCATAAGCTCCACAGACTTAAACAGAAGCATTAAGGACAAGTTCCGCTGGTCTCTGGAGCTGGATAAACGCTACTTCATGCTGGCAAGATGCATCGCTTTGCTGTATCACTACGAGAACGTTCTGAGCCACGGAAGCTGGCTCGGCTTCTCCGTGGATGAGATCATGGAAATGGCCAAGGCCTACGATATACACTGCCTGAAGAACGAAACCGACCACGACTACGTCGTTCTCCTCGATGAAATGGTGGATATGGGCATTCTCAGCAAGCCGGGCGACAGGCCGCTTTACAGACTCAGAAGGAACTCCTTCGTCGATATCATTGGCGAAAACCTGGACGTTCTTGAAGCGGACATCGTGCGAGGCAACGAGGAGGTGTGACGCTGTGTTCAACATCAGCTGGGACGAGTTCTGGTGGACGAACATCACTGGCCCCAATGTCGTGGTGACAACGGTCGCGATGCACCTCCTGGAATGTGCAAACGTCGTGCTTTCGGTCCCTTCTGATCTGCCCTGGCGGCACTCCATGCGCAGCTCCATCCACTCCGAGTTTAAGTACCGCAGTATGTTTCAGGACATCATCATCGAGCCCATCGACGTCGCGGACGAAAACCCTGACCACCTTGAACCCGGTCGGTTCATCCTCCAAAGATTTGGCGATGATGCTGCGCAGCGCGGGTTTCGTGACAAATCGAAGATGACCATACAAGACTACATCAGCCAGAAGGAAATCCTCAAAAACCGCATCGTCTGGGTGAAAGGTCTTTCGGGGCAGACAGCGCCTCAATGGATTAACCTCTGCCGCGGTTTTACGCCAAAAAACTACAACGAAGGTCTCTTTGTCCTTGAGGTGCCCGGGGATGTTCGCTTCCGGGAGTCGAGCAGGATGCGGTTGGTCAGCTACAACAAGTGCGTCACCAGCTACGATGTGCGGCTGCTCAACAGTTTTATCCTTGACAGCATCGACAAGCGGTCGAACGTCTGGAAAAACTATATCGCCACAGTGGCCGCCGTCCTCTGCGATACGGATGCAGAGGTCTCCGAATGCCTCCTGCAAAATGTGAGCTTCGCGGAAGAATCCCCAGTGGAGGGTCTGCGGCGCATCGCTGAACAGCCGGAATTTGCCCGCCGCGGGCAGGAGTCCCACTCCGGTCACATCCTGCAGCTCTACAGAAAGGGGAATCTGCCAGAAATCGAGCGGCGGATATGGTCCGCTCAAGTGCAGACCCTCTTCCCCATCATAGAAATGGAGCGCATCGAAATCATAAAGCGCAACTTCGCCGCCATAAAAAAAGCGTTGGAGCAGGAGGTCATCGTGCAATATAACGAGGAAATCACAAATCCCTACGACGTGGAGCTGGGAACCTTGTGCCATCTGATGTCAAAACGAGGCAGCGACGGCCATTACCTGCTGTACATCCCCGACGAGGCTCTGCGGGACCGAATCCGCTTCCTGCACGAATGCCGCAACCTGCTCGCCCACGCGGAATGCTGCTCGCCGTACCAGGTGGCGGAGCTCTTAAAGAATTACTGACTTCCCCGCCATACCGCAAGCCGCCCGCTTTAACCGCGGGCGGCTAGTTTTTCTCGTTTTGGAGCGTCACAGCGGGACGCAGTGAAAGACGGCCTCGAACATGATGTCCATGCAGATTTTGCCGTCAAAAGTGGGGTAAATCTCGAAGTTGTCCGCGAAACGGACGGCGTTGTAAAAATGCCGGATGTCCGTCACCTCCAGCTCGCTCGTCTTGATGCAGATGGCGGCGGAGCCGTCCCCGATCTCGTGGATTTCACATTCAATCTCCGCGTCTGGGGTGACTTCCAGCACGATTTCCGAAATCGCGTCAAAGGCCGCCCTCATCTCATATAGCCGCTTCGGGTTCGGGACAAGGGCGCGCGGCGTGGCAAAAAACGGCCGCAGCACCTCTAAAAACGCGTCAAACTCCGCAAACGCTTCCTCCAGATCCTTCTCGTTCATCGCTTTGACTCCTTTCCGCTTCAATTTCGGGCAAAAAAGGAAAGCCGCAAAAGCGCAAAGGCTTTTGCGGCTTTCAAACGCCCCTCTTATATACAAAATAATCCCGGAAATATTACGCTTTTCAGCCGGGATTTTTCGTAGAATTTTCCGTCAAATTTTTGTGCAGCTTCACGATACCGCGAGATACAGAGCCCTCCGCTTGTTCCGCCCGCCCGAAGCGTGGTAGAATCTGGTGAGGCGGTATTTGCCGGAAACGGAGAAAGGCGGTACGAGCGTTGAAAAAGAATCTTTCAGGCCCGGTTATATTCGGCTTTTTCGCGGGGGCGGCTGTGTACGCCATCGCCTTGTGCGTCTTTCTTGCCGCCGCGTCCGCGCTCTACCGTGCCCTCGGGCTCGACCTGTTCTTCACGCGCGACGGCGCCGTCGCGGCCGTTTTGGCGGCGGTGTGCGTCAATAAAACCGCCCTTGCCGCGTTCGGCTTTTTCGCAAGGCGCGCGCCGAAAGCGAAAATCTCCTTCTGCAAGCTGCTCATCGCCCTCGCGCTCTCCTCAGCCGCCTGCGCCCTCGCCTTCGGCGCGTACTACCTCCTGTTTTACCCCGCCATGAGCATCCTCCTTAGCGCGATGGCCATGCACCGGGAGGACGCCGCCCTGCGCGAAGAAATGGAAACGGACGGCGCGGAGGAAAAGGACGAGCCGTAGGGGGCCGCACGGAGCGGAAGCGGAAGTCGCGGCACGCATAGTGCAACCGCGCCGCGCTAGAACATCGCCACAAACCGCTCAAGAGACGGGTTTTGGCTGCTTTCAAGCCACGCCACGGCAATCTCCTCGTCAAACCCCTCTTCCGGGAGGCGGCCGAGCTCGGGCACAAAGGGGCTTTCCTTGGCCAGATCCCGCCCGCCGACGGCAAAGCTATCCCCCGAGGCAATCGCCTTTGTGACCTCAAGATAAGAATTTGTAAACCGCACCTGCGCCGGCTCAAACCCAAAGCGGCGGCAGATTTCACGGTAATGGCTTTCCCCGTTGTGCACCTCTAAAAGCAGCGTCCGGCCGCCTAGAACGGCGGCGGCGTCCCCGTCCCCCCACGCTTTGGGGAAGAAAAAGTAGTGCTTCATGGCGCCGATGGGCTTCGAGCGGATGTATTTTTCGCCGCGCACGTCGAAATCCAGCGTGACGATGGCGTCCAGCTCCCCGCAGATGAGCTTCTGGCGCAGCTCGACGTAGTTGAACATCTCGCAATAGACGTCCACCTGCGGGTTTTCCGCGCAAAACCGCTCCGCCGCCGCCCGCGTGCGCTCCACAATGTCGGCGGCGTTGAGGCACCCGACGTTCATCTTCGGCGCGCTGATCATGTCCCGCATCGCCATGTTGACGGACACACGAAACCGCTGGTAGACGTGCTCCAGCTTCGTATACAGCTCCAGCCCTTCCGGGGTGAGCTCCACGCCGCGGTTTTTGCGGCGGAAAAGGCGCACGCCGAGCATGTCCTCCGTCTTTTTGATCCACCGGCTCACCGCCGGCTGGCTTAAATACAGCTCCCTCGCCGCCTTTGAGTAGTTGAGGTGCTTGGCGACGGTGAGGAACACTTCAATCTGCTGAATGGTAAAGCCGCGAAAGCGGCTTGTCTCAAAGACCGCCATCGTCGACACCTCCGGCATACCCTGATATCAGAAAGTGTGATACCAGAAGTATACACCATCCGTTGACGAAATGTAATCAGGATTCCATAATGAGCCTGAGAAGACATAAGAAAGCGTGGCGACTGAGATAGAAAAGGCGATCGTGACAAACATACAGGGCTACTCCATCCACGACGGGCCGGGAATTCGCACGGTGGTCTTCCTCAAAGGCTGCCCCCTCCGCTGCGTCTGGTGCGCAAACCCCGAAAACCTCGACGCGCGCGTGCAGATCGGGTTTAACCGCCGATTGTGCAAGGGCTGCGGGCGCTGCGCCGCGGCGTGCCGGTACGGCGCCATTGTCCCCGGCGACGCCTACCGCGTCGACCAGGTCAATTGCACAGCGTGCGGCGAGTGCGTGGCGCGCTGCTTTTACGACGCCCTCGTCCGCTACGGCGCCGAGCGCACGTCCGAAGAGGTTTTTGAGGAAGTGCGCAAGGACAAACTGTTCTACGACGCCTCCGGCGGCGGCGTGACCGTCTCCGGCGGCGAGCCGATGGCACGCCCTGAGTTTGTCTTCGAGCTCTTTTCGCGGTGCAGGGAGGACGGCATCTCAACGTGCGCCGAGACGTGCGGATATGCGCCGCGCGCGGCGCTCGAGCGCGTCCTGCCCGTGACGGATTTGTTCCTCTTTGACCTGAAGGTCATGGACCCTGAACTGCACAAAAAATACACCGGCTGCGACAACGCGCCCATTTTAGACAGCGCGCGATTTCTCGCCGAAAAGGGCGCTTCCATCCTGTTTCGCCAGCCGCTTGTGCCGGGGTATACCGACTCGGAGGAGAATATCCGCCGGATGGCTGAGTTTATCCTCAGCCTGGGCGGCGGGTACGCCATTGAGCTCATGCCCTTCCACAGAGCCGGCGCGCCGAAATACGCCGCGCTCAATCTGCCCTACGAAGCGGAGCACCTCACCCCCCTGACGGAAGCGCAGATTGCCCGCGCGCGGGATACATATCTTGACTGCGGCGTGCGCTGCATCGTTTCAAAGTAAAGGCGCGAGAAGGAGGAATACCAGGTGGCAAAAGCGATTGACTTTGACCTGCTCAGGAAAATCGACGCGCTTGACCTGTCCGAGCGGAACAAGGCGTGGCGCAGCGCCATGAAGGCCGCCGGCTGGAAGGTGAGCGCGGACCGCGAGCGCTGGACGGTCAAATCGTGGCGCGAGACGGAGGGCGAAGACCTCCAGATCCGCCGCGCGAAGCTCCTCAAGTGCGTGCTCGACAATATCGAAATCAAAATCCACCCCTTTGACGAAATCGTCGGCCGCCCCACTCCGTGGGTCATCGGCTGCCAGACGGCGTTCGACGTCTGCGGCGACTACATCCCCGGCATCTGGGATGACAGCGGCAGCTTTGACGCGACGCTCGACGCCTCGGTGCAGATGTCCCGCGAGGACCTTGAAATCCTGCGCGAGGCCGCCCGCCTCTTCGGCCCCGTTTCCATGCCCGCCATGACGTATAAGGCTTGGGAGGCGCTCGTCGGCAGCTGGGCGAAGGACGCCGAGGACGCCAAACTCAAGGACCCGTCCCTCGACTCGGCCATCACGGGGCAGTCGACGTCCCTGCTCTCGTGGCGGAAAATTTTGCGCGTGGGCCTCAGCGGCTACATCAGGGAGTGCCGGGAGCGCATCGACGCGTACATCGCCGCGGGCGGGACGGACATCGACAAAATCTACTTCTGGCAGTCGGCCGTCATCGTGCTGCAGGCCGTCATCGACCACGCCCGGCGCTACGCGGACCTCGCAGAGGCGATGGCGGCGGAGGAGAAGGACGCAGCGCAAAAGGCGCACCTTCTCAAAATCGCCGAGACGTGCCGGTATGTCCCCGCCAATCCCGCCCGGACAATGCGGGAAGCGCTGCAGTCAATGCAGTTTTGCAACCTCGCGAAGATGCTCGAAAACCCCATCCAGAACAACTGCCATTGGGGCCGCGCCGACCAGTACCTCTACGAGTATTTCAGGAGTGACTTGGAGCGCGGCGTCCCGCTCGAGGAGATTGCCTCGATGCTCGCCGACCTCATCGGCCGCTGGGGCACGCAGACGTTCGTCGCCGCCGGCACGCAGAGGCTCTCGCACCAGATTAACTTCGGCATCAACAACGTCATGCTCGGCGGGCTGGGACCAGACGGGGAGGACCAGTCCAACGAGCTGAGCTACCTGTTTTTGCACCTTGTCTCCCTCCTGCACCTGTCCTCCCCCACCGTCGGACTGCGCTGGAACAAAAAGACGCCGGAGTGGATGATGGAGAAGGCCATCCGCACGAACCTCGCCACGAAAGGCGGCATCCCGCTCTTTGAAAATGACGAGGTCATCATCCCCAGCTTCGTGCGGGACGGCATCCCGTTTGAGGAGGCCGTCGAATGGGTGGGCCTCGGGTGCGTGTACCCGACGATTCCCTCCCGCGCCGAGCACTACGGCGCCGAGGGCGTCGCGGCGTTCAACCTCGCGGGGCTGCTGCATCTGACGCTCCACAACGGCGTTGACATCAACGGCCGTCAGACGGGCCTCAAAACGGGCGACCCGCGCGAATTTAAGAGCTTTGAGGAGCTCTACGAGGCGTTTTTGAGGCAGCATAAGTTCCTGTGCCACCGCATCTTCTGGCTGGGCGGCGTGGCGCGCGACATGGGCCACAAGTACTTAAGGCTGCCGCTGCTGTCCATCCTCGGCATCGAGGCGAGCATGGAGCTCGGGCAGGACCTCATGAAGCCCCACCCCGACTACGCCATGTTCGGCATCTCCGACCGCGCCATCATCGACGTGGCCGACTCCTTCACGGCGATTAAAAAGCTCGTTTTCGACGAGAAGGTCCTCACCATGGGCGAGCTGCTCGACATCCTCGACTCAAACTTCGCCGGCGAGCGCGGCGAGGAAGTGCGCATGATGTGCCTGCGCGCGCCCAAGTACGGCAACGACATCCCTGAAGCCGACGCGATGGTGCGCCGGGTCAGCGAAGACTCCGCCGCCATCATCCGCTCCTACGACAACGCGCCGTTCCGGAACTTCATGATTTCCCGCGAGGGCCTCGCGTGGCACTATTACGGCGGGCTTGGCGTCGGCGCCCTGCCGAACGGGCGCAAGGCGCTCGAACCCTTAAACGACGGCTCCCTCTCCCCCATGCGCGGCATGGACAAAAACGGGCCCACCGCCGTTTTGCGCTCGGCGCTCTCGACCGGCTTTAACCAGGTCGCGTACGTCGCCGTCCTCAACCAGAAGTTCTCCTCCTCGCTTTTGGCGAGCGAAGACAGCGTGAAAAAGCTCGTGGCGTACACGAACGCGTATATGTCAGGCGGCGGCTCGCACATCCAGTACAACATTCTGGACACCGAGACGCTCAAGGACGCCAAGGCACACCCCGAGGCGTACGGCGACCTCATCGTGCGCATCGGCGGCTTTTCGGCCTACTTCGTCCAGCTCTCCCCGGAGATACAGGACGACGTGATTTACCGCAGTGAGTTTAATTTATGATGTGAATGTGTAAACTTACATCGTTGGCACAAAACCTCCGCGCCTGTAAATAGCGTGGGGGTTTTGTTATGTTCTATAAGTTAAATGTCTGTCGGCAATAAGCCCGCCCACAAATCACACGGGTATAACTCCATTAGTACATAATCAAGCTTCTGCATGGTACTTGTAACCAGTTAACATAATCCAGCCTCCGTTTAGAATTGATTCGGTCTTTCTCAAAATCGTCATTCAATACTCCAAAACTCAACGACGGCTTTATGGATACATCATGAATTACTGGGACATTTATATCTTCTACCTTAACACTGATTTCGAAAGCTGGATGGCTAAAAGAGAAGAGAGAAATACATCATTGCAATGTTTCATCACATTGATTATATACTTAAGACCAGACATCATTCCAATTGTCTCATTATTCAATGTCTTAATCTTTGCTTTAATGTCTTGCTTTTCATATAGTGAAAAAGCCCAAAACAATGCTTCGTTCATTGCGACAAAGGGCTCAATATCGTGACTAAGTACAACTGAGTTATTACCTTTTGATTCACAAAGGGCAATATATTTCTTGTAACCCGCATCAAATCTCTTTCGTGCCTGTATATATGCCAAAATTGCAAGCTGTGTTCAAAAGGAATCAATTTTGAAACCCTAAAAACGCTTACCCGCCCTGTCTTCGCCAATGGGAATTCGAATTACTGCCTCACGCAAAAACAAAATCGGCGCCGTGCGGTTTCGCGTGGCGCCGATTGCACATACTGTATCCAAGATTCTTTGCTTCGAAGCTAATGGACGGCGGCAAGCCCGCCTCGCGCGTATCATCGCGCCCGGATGGGCAATCCCCTGACGCCCGTATCTTTAATAGCCGGGAAACCCCGCCGGCGACAAAAAAGCCGCCTTTACGACAGCTCCGTCGGCTTTTGCGGGCTGTTGGCGATGCGCTCGACGACCTGTTTGCCCGTGATGCAGTCGTCGAATTTCCCGGCGGTGATGCCGTTTATCGCCGCCTGCAGGGCTTTTTCATAATACGCCGCCGCGGGCGACGTCGTCTGGTCGATAAAGTGGCTCTGGCTGCCAAGCCGGGCAAGGCGCGCGTACTCGTCTTTCACCTGCCGGATAAGCTTTTCCCTGTCCAAAGCTGTGCCCCCCTTGTCGTCTCGATGCCATTAGTATGTACGCGCCGCGCACTTTTATGAATTTTGTCAAAATACCGGCGCCAGAATAAGCGGAGTCACCGCCCCGCCTCCTCCAAGAGTTCCCGCTTTGTGGCGATGATTTCGAGGTTGTCGGCGATGGCGTCCAAAAGAGCCGCAAGGAGCACAATGTCGTCCGTGGAGAGGTCTTTTGAAATCGAAATGGCGATGGCCGCGGCCAGAAGCACAAGGTCTTCGCCCGGAAGGCCCATGTTCTCACCCCTTCCCCTCCCATAGTATGTGGGAGAGGAGGGCAAAGCGCCCGCGGTGTGAAAAAAGGCGTATCGCCGCGATACGCCTTTTGTTTTTTATTCTTCCGCCGCCAGTTCCTGCGCTCCCGCCCGCGCCGCCCTGGTGCCCAGCAGGCACATGACGACGCCGAGGCTGCACAGAACGGTGAACACGATAAAGCACGTCCTGAGGCTGACCATGAACTTTGCAATATAGGCCTCCGAGCCGAGGGGGGCGTCGCCGATGAAGGCGGTCGTGATGAGCGAGACGATGGCCATGCTGATCGACTGCCCCAGAAGGCGCATGTTCCCCATCATGGATGAGCCGAGGCCGTACAGAGAGCGGTCCACGGAGCCCATGATGGCGTTTGTGTTGGGCGTCGCAAACAGCGCAAACCCCAGCCCGATGATGCCGAGATTGGCGATGATGAGGGCGACCGGCGTCCTCACGCCGAGGAAAATGAAGAAGAACAGTCCGAGGGCGGACAGCCCCATGCCGACGGCCGCGAGCACCGTCGGGCGGACTTTGTCCGACAGCGCCCCCGTCACCGGCGAGAGGATTGCCATGAGCGCGGGCTCAATGAGGAGAATGAGGCCGGAGGCGGCCGAGTCGATGCCCAGCGCCGTCTGCAGGTACAGGGAGAGCACATAGCTTAAGGCGAAAACAGCGCTGTAGTTGATGAGGTTTGCGAAATTTGAAAACAGAAACGGCCTGTTGCGGACGATGTACCGGACGGGGATGAGCGCGTCGGCGCGCCTGTTTTCGTACCACACGAACGCCGCGATCAGGACGGCGCCCGCGAGAAAGCTTACAAGGTAGCCGGGGCCTTTCGAAAGCGAGCCGAGCCCGAACAGCATGAGTGCCTGCGCGGCGACGCACAGGACGCTGCCCAGCCCGTCGGTTTTTCCGGAAGAGCCCTTCCACTCGCCCGTGAGCTTCCAGACGGTCAGGACGACGACGATGAACGCGAGCAGGAAGTTAAACCAGAAGATGCCGCGCCAGCTGACGCCGGCAATCAGCCCGCCGAGGACGGGGCCGGCCGACAGGCCGACGTACGTCGCGGCGGAGTTGAGCCCCAGCATTTTCCCGCGCGAGCCGGGCGGGACGACGGACGTCAAAATCGCCGGGGTGTTGCTGAAAACCATGGCGCTTGAGATGCCTGAGACGACGCGGAATGCCACCAGCACCGGCAGAGACGGCGCGAGGGCGCACCCGAGCGCCGAAAGCGCGATGATAATCGTGCCCAGCAGGAAGATTCTCCTCCGGCCGTACCGGTCCGCGAGGTGCCCGAAGGGCAGCAGGAACGCCGCGTACGGAATCAGAAACCCTGAGACGACCCAGTTGAGCCAGCTCTGGCTGCCGCCGAACTCCTCGCCGATGGACGGAATGGCGAGGTTGATGGCGTTGCTCATAAACGGCGTGATAAACGACGCGACCATCACAATGGCGAGCGTAAACCGAATCTGCTTTGCGCTGTACTCCATGCATGTCCTCCATTTTTCGCCGCACGCGCGCACACGTCGACAGGTATACAGCTCGACTTTAGCAAGAATTGGCGCGCGCGTCAACCATGTCGCGCTATATGGCGCGCGCCGGCCGTACATGCGCAAAAGGCGCGCGCTTTACCCGCCCTGGCGCAGGCTTTTCCTTGAGCGGCGCGCCTCGACTTCCGCGACGAAGAAGATGAGCAGCGGGATGAGAACCTGAAACGGCACGGCGTAAATGAGGTAGTAGTCCAGGAAGTGAAATACGTCCATCGTGTTGTCATAGAGCATCAGGCTCAGCATAAACACGAACATGCCCGCCGGCATCGCCATCGTTTTGTAGTCGGGGAGGTTGCACAGCCTGCTGATGCCCTTGGCCGCGGCCGTGAGGCACACGGAGATTTTCACGATGCCCGTCATCAGGAAGTTTGACGAGATGGACCCTTCGATGCGCGTCAAAAAGTTGCCGAGCTGGATAATCCGCGCCGTCACATAGGACGGGTAAAAGTTCACCTCATACATCTTCGGCCCGAGAAGGGTGATGTTGCGGAGAAACGTCAGGAGGAAGATGACGGTCGATATAAGAAGCGCCGTGACATAGATTCTTTTCGGCTGCCCCTTCGGAAACGCCCCGCCAAGGCAGAGGAATAAAACGGACTCGGCGTAGGGGAACGAGGCGATCTGCGCGCCCGCGTAGAGGATTTTCTGAGGCGGGTGCTCCATGAACGGGAGGATGTCGTCGAGCTGTATCAGGCGCAGCGCGGCGGCAAACGTGAAGATAACGACGGAGAAAACGAACAGGATGATGGCGACAGACCATTTCCCGATGGCGCGGACCCCGCTCCGCGTGAGGTAAACCGACGTTAAAATCATCAGGAGAAGGATGGGCAGCTGCGGCGTCTCGGCCAGGAGGGTGATATGGACGAAATCGGAAAAATCGCGCAGGACGAGCGCGGCGAGATGGAGGGCGTACCAGGTCACCGCGAGCGTGACGAGAAGGCCGAATTTCTTCCCCAGCGTGATTTCCGCGATTTCAAACAGGTCTTTCCCCGGAAACCGGCTTAAAATCTGCCCGTACATGAGCAGCAGCGGCAGAGCGATAAGCGCGCCGAGAAGCATGGCAATCCACGTATCCTGCACGACGATCGTGTTGACGCCCATGATGACGCTGCTGCCGAACATAAACAGCAGCACCATGAATATCCCCTGGTTGATTGTGACGCTGTCTCTTTTCATGACGCGTTCCTTTCCGGCCGCAGGGCTCACTTGTTGATGTGAAACAAAAAGTCGATGATTCTCTCAATGGCGTAGTTTGGAGACGGGATGCCGACGCCCTTGAGATACACGTAGATGGGGACGACCATGCTCACGAACATCAGCACCGCGTACACGACGATTTCGCGCTTCGGCGCTTTATTCAGCCGCGTCATCCCGTCATAGAGCGCGCAGAAAGCGAAAACAACAAGAATCATGAGAACCCGCATGAAGCCGCACCTACTTTATAAATCCCACGTTCCGGATTTCCACCGTGGACGTCACGTTCACCTGCACCGTCGGGAAAATTTCGTCCCATCTCTCCCCGATCTCGTCCCAGTACTTTTTGTCCCTTTTATAGATGATCTCCCCGAACTTGACGATATCGGTCTTGTACTCGTGCTGGCTTCTGTATACAAGCTCGCGGATTTTCTCCTCGATGTGCCGCTCGGCGACGTCTTCCAGGTAAGCGACCTGATCTCTCTCCATGAGGTTTACATAGGATTTGTTCTCCATCACCGCCGCGATCGTCATCGTCTTGATATCGAATGCAAGCTGGTCCCCGTCTCGCTTAAAGTCAATCTTGGCCTTTTGATCAAAGACCTCGAGCGTCGCGAGGTCCTCCGGCTTATCCGGCATGGCGACCGTAATCAGTCCGCTCTTAAACTCGTTTTGCAAAATCAAAAGGTACTTGCCCAGTTCGGGGGGCAGCATCCCCATGTACTTGTCGTGGTGAAGAATCGCCGACCCGTTGAGCTCGGTGACGTCCGAATCGTTTGCCTTCACGCGCCGCAGCGCTGGTATCGCGACGCAGTGCACGGGCGTGTTGAGGTCGTTGTAGATCTGAAAAAGCTCGACGTGCGGGGCGGACGAGGTCACTTCGTTGTCCTCCATGATGATCTCCCGCAAAATCGCGCTCATCATCCCGCTCATGTTCTCCGAGGAGATGAGGATTTCCTCCGCCGTCTTCTCCTGAGAGATGGCCACGCACATCGATTCGCGGCATTCGGCGTCCCGCAGGAACCATTCAATCACGTCGAGCACGCCGCGCTCCCTCACGAGATCGAGGCTTAAAATCAGCACCTGCGCCGAGCCTAAAAAGAGCCTGTCGGCCTCCTTCTTTTTCGCGTTGCGCCCCGCCTCAAACAGCGTCTCGCCGCTTGACGTGATGATTTTGCTCTGGATGGCCGCCTCCTTGTTCGTCCCGGACAGGTCGACAACCTCGTAGCTGACGCGGTAGAGGCGGCTTTCCTTGTCGTAATCGACCGCCAAGCCCACGACGATGCTCAGCTGGTCCAGCCCGCGGTAGTTCCAGCACCCGCACAGGGTGAGCATTGAGGATATTAAAAGGAGAGTCGCGGTAAGGCGCCTAACCATCGCTGCCTCCTCCCTGCCGGGTGAAGTTGGACGTAATCATCGGCGGGCGCTTGTTGAGCAAAAACCACGGCAGGCGCACGAAGACGTCCTCGTTTGCGGAGACGCGGAAGTGGCCGGAGAGGACCGTCTGCTCCACGCCCAGCGACGAGAGGTTGTTTATCTGCATGATCATCAGGGAAAACCCGATGGCAAACCCGAAAAAGCCGAACGCCGTGCTGAATGCCAATAGCGCAAAGCGCCAGAAAATGACGGGGGCGTTGAGCTTCGGGACGAGAAGGCTCGTGATGCCCGTCGCGGCGACGATGATAATCATCGGCGCGGAGACGAGATTGGCCTCAACGGCCGACTGCCCGATGACGAGCACGCCGACGATGGAAAGCGTTTGCGCAATGTTGGACGGCATGCGCACGCCGGTTTCCCGCAGGACGTTGAAGATGAGCAGCATAATCACGGCTTCCAGCGCCGCCGGCAGCGGCACGGCCTGCTGCTCCTGCGCGATGCGGATAAGAAGGTTTAGGGGGAGCATCTCCTGATGAAACGCCACAGTCGAGATGTAAAACGCCGGGACCGTGACCGTCAGGAAGAACGCCAGAATCCGAATCCAGCGGGAGAAGGAGCTGTAAAAGTAGTTGAAGTAATAGTCCTCGCTGCTCTGGAAATTCTCGATGAAAAGGTACGGCACGGTGAGCACCATGGGCGTGCCGTCGACGAAAATCGCGATGCGCCCTTCGAGGAGCTTGCCGATGACGGTGTCGGGCCGCTCGGTGTACCCCGTCGTGCGGAAGACGGTGTACTTGTTGTCCCGTATCAGCTCGGTGATGTAGTTGACGTCCAGTATCCCGTCGATGTCGATGGCGTTGAGCTGGTCAAGCAGGCGCCCGAGGAGCTTTTTGTCCACGAGGCTGTCGAAATAGGCCACGCAGACGGAGGTTTTCGTCCTCCGGCCGATGGTGAGCATTTTCACCTTCAGCTCGTTTGTGTGGACGCGCCGGATAATCTGCGAGAGGTTGTGCAAAAGCGACTCCGTAAACCCCTCGCGCGGGCCGACGAGCGACTTTTCGTTTTCCGGCTCGTCCACCGCCCGGACGACGTAGTCCTTCGTGCTGAGCACAATCGCCTCGGCGCAGGTGTCCACGAACAGCACCGTGTTGCCGGACATCACTTCCCGGACGATTTCGCTGTACCGCGTCTCGCGCCTCATGTCCGCGACCTGGAGCACCTGCGCCGCCAGGGCGTCGAGCACTGGCCCGTCCCCCTCAACCTTGCGCACCATGAGCGGCCGGACGATGGACTGGTTGATCATCTCGTTGTCGACCATGCCGTCGCAAAACATCAGAAAGCAGTCTAAAGACGCCCCTTTGACGGTCAGCGACTTGTACTTAATGAGGTCCATTCCGTCAAAAAGGCGCTTCGTCAAAACCATATTGTCCTTCAGCGAGGGCGAAACGGCCTTTTCCGAGAGCGCGTCGCCGAGCTCGCTGATGCGTCTGTCAAATTCCTGCTGCACCTTCTGCGCGCGTTTTCCTCTGTTAAACATGGCCTCTTCCCTTGCCGAATTCTTGCCTGATTTCGATATTTTTACTATCCCAGTATGTGAAAAAACCGCCCCCTCTATACCCCGCCGCGCGCCGACCTGCTTCAGGCACAAGGCGCGAAAATTGCTAAAACCGCGGCTTTTTGGCGCGCCCGGTTCACGCCAGGCGCGGCAAAGCGAGGCGCCGCAAGGCCGCTTAATAAATTGAACTGTCATTCAACGCTCGCCCCGTACCTTCCCGCATGCTCTGCGGCAGAGTATTTGATATATTGACCAGTTATTCAACTCGCGGCCATGCGCGTTTTTGGCGCATGAATGCCGCTCTTTGCCGCCAAGAACGCGCCCACCCGCCGCCATACTCGCCAATCGCGCCCCCGCCGCCGCGCCCTGCCCGCCAATCACGCGACTGCCGCGATTTCCGCTTTGCCGCGCCTTGCCCGCAAATCACGCACAACGGCGCGCCCTGCCCGTCAATCGCGCGCCCCCCGCCGCGCCCTACCCGCCAATCGCGCCCCCCGCCGCGCTCCCGCTGCCGCGCCGCGTGAAAAAACCGTCGCATTTTCCCGCGCGGCGCGGTATAGTATGCGTAAGACTATACGCATCAAAAAGGAGCACGTCATGACCGTTACATACAGAAGCGCTGAAGAGCGCGATATCCCCCTTATTCTGCAATTTATCCGGGACCTTGCCGAATACGAAAACCTGCTCCACGAGGTCGTCGCCACGGAGGAGCTGCTCCGCGAGTGGCTGTTTGAAAAGCGCGCCGCGGAGGTCATCTTCGCCGTCGTGGACGGGAAAGAGGCGGGCTTTGCCCTGTTTTTCCATAACTTCTCCACGTTTCTGGGGCGGGCCGGGATATACCTTGAGGATTTGTACGTAAAGCCGGAGTACCGCGGACGCGGCGTCGGCAAAGGGCTGCTGCGCCGCCTCGCGCAAATCGCGCTCGAGCGCGGGTGCGGGCGTCTTGAGTGGTGGTGCCTTAACTGGAACCGCCCGAGCATCGGCTTTTACCTCTCCCTGGGCGCCAGGCCCATGGACGAGTGGACGGTCTACCGCCTGTCAGGAGACACGCTCCGGCGCCTTGCCGAATCGTAAAGGACGCTTTCACGCCCTATCCGGGCACGACAAAGCAGGGGCGGCATCAAGCGATGCCGCCCCTGTGATTTTTCAGCACTCTTCTTTTTCGCCGGGCTCAACGCCGGCGATTCAATGCAGGCTTGTTTGCCGCCGCCTATCCCTGTCTCCGAGAGCGCAAGCGCTCACGGCACAAGCTCCGGCGGGGCCTCCTTCGCCCTCCCGAACAGGACGCGGCCGATCCCCGCGTTGATCCAGCCTAAAAGCACGTCCGCCCACCGCATCGAAAACGCCTGGCACGCGGCGAGAGCGATAAGGACCGACAGCGGCGCAAACCACAGCCCGATATCAAGCGCGCTTTTTGCGATCGCCATGAGCGGGATGAGGAACATGTGGAGGATATACACGTTAAGGCTGCGCTCGCCCCAGCGGGCAAGAAACGTCCGCCGGCGCGGCACAAGGGCGAGGACGCTGACGGACGCTAAGACGGCCAGCGCGAACACGCCAAGCCGCGCCGCCGCCCCCTCGAGGAAGCTGTACCCCATCTCGGCATACGGCGTGTAGCCGTAGAGCATCCCGTAGCTTGTCCAGCCAATCCGGTTCAGGGCGTAAAGCCCCGCAAGAAACAGCGCGGCGGCGGGCAGCCAGACGACGGGGCGGCGCGCCGCGGCCGTCCACTTTTCAAACATCTCCTGCTCGAGAAGGTATCCCGCAAGGAAGAACGGGTAAAAGACGATGGTGCGCGACAGGCTCATGGCGTAGCCAATCTCCCTCACGCCGCCGGCAAGAAGCGCCGCCAAAACGGCAAAGAGCAGGGCGCGCCTGCATTTCGCGCGCGGCGCGATAAGGCGCCACGTCATCAGGCTCAGCAAAAACCAGCACGGCCCCGTCGCACGGAAAACGGAGAAAACGGCGCCCTTGAGCATCTCCAGCGCGTCGCGGAAAAACGATCCCGGCGGGGCGCTCAAATGCGCGTGGGCGTAATACGCGAGATTGTAAAAGAGCGAAAACGCCACGGCGGCAAAGAGGTACGGCGGAAGGAAGCTGCGCACCGCCGTCTCGCGGGCGCGCGCGCTTTTCGAGAGGTATCCGGAGAGAAAGGCAAACAGCGGGATGTGGAAGGCGTAGATGGCGATGTAGACCATATTCACCGCCGAAGAGAGCCCCACCGTCTCCGCCAGAAAATGGCCCGCCACGACGAGGAAGGCGAGAAGCCCCTTGACGTTGTCGATATACGCGCTGCGCTGCAGCATCGGTAATTCGCCCTTTCCCACGGAAAACGGCCGTTTTGACGTTTTCCGCTCGTATTTGTCACCGCCGCCTCATTATACCACCGCCGGATGCGGCTTGGAACCGTTTTTCCGCGATTTGGGGGCGCTCCCTTGCATAACGGGCTTCCATACGATAGAGTAAGAAAAGAGACAAAAAAGCGCCCGGCGCGGCGCGGAAAAGAGGTGCAAACAGTGAAACTCCTGCTTCGCGTTGCAAAAGAGACAAAGGGCGAGCGGGCCGCGCTTGCCGCGGCGATGGTCTGCACCCTGATGCTGACGGTTCTGAGCCTTTTCATCCCCCGCGTGCAGATGCAGATGATCGCCCGAATCGAAGGCGGCGTGGACAGCGCCGTCCTCGCCGAAATTGGCCGCATGGCCGCCATTTTGGTCGCGCTGCTTCTCCTGCGCGTCGTCTTGCGCTACCTTTCCGGCATGCTCGCCCACAAGGCGGCGTGGACGACGGTTGAGAACGTGCGCGTCAAGCTCTACGCCAAAATCCAGACGTTCGACATCGAGTACTTCGCCTCGGCGAAAACGGGTGACCTCATGAGCCGCGTCACGAGCGACACGGCCGTCTTCGAGCAGCTTTTCGCCCACATCATCCCGGAGAGCGTTACAAATGCCGTGACGCTCGTCGGCGTGACCGTCGTCCTCTTTTCCCTCAACCCGCGCCTTGCGGCCCTCACGTGCATCCCCATCCCCTTCATTATCGTGAGCAGCTACATCTTCGCGAAGAAAATCCGCCCGATTTTCCGCAACGTCCAGTGCACCCTCGGGGAAATCAGCGTCCGGTTGCACGACAACTTCGCCGGCATCCGCGAAATCCGCGCCTTCGGGCAGGAGGAGCGGGAGGCGAAGTTCTTCCGCGAGGGCGTCGCCGCGTACACGAAGGCCATGCTGGGCACCCTCATGAAAAGCTCCTTCTTCCACCCCACCATCGAATTTCTCACCGCCCTCGGGACGGTCATCGTCCTCGGCGTGGGCGGGCTCTTCGCCTCCCGCGGCGCGGTCTCCGTCCCCACGGTGGTGGGCTTTATCCTGTACCTGAGCCTGTTTTACGCGCCGATTACGGGCCTGACGCAGCTTCTCGAGCAGGCGCAGCAGGCCCTCGCCGCCGCCGAGCGCGTGACGGAAATCCTTGACCAGCCGGTTGAAATCGTCCCGTCGGAAAACGCCGTCCACCTCGAGCGCGTGCGCGGCGAAATGGCCTTTGAGAACGTCTCCTTCGCGTATAAGGACGGCATCCCCGTCCTGAAAAACGTCAGCTTCACCGCCCGCCCCGGCTCCTACGTCGCCCTCGTGGGGCCGACGGGCGTGGGCAAATCGACGATGGTCAAGCTCGCCACGCGGTTTTACGACCCGCTCTCCGGCCGCATCACGCTCGACGGGCACGATATCCGCGACGTCACGCTCGAGAGCCTGCGCCGGCATATCGCCTACGTCCCGCAGGACACGTTCCTGTTTAACATGACGGTCGCCGAGAACATCGCCTTCGCCCGCCCCGGCGCGTCGCGGGAGGAAATCGTCGCCGCCGCGAAAATCGCCCGCATCCACGACGACATCCTCCAGATGCCGCAGGGGTACGACACACTCGTCGGCGAGCGCGGCGTAAAGCTCTCCGGCGGGCAGAAGCAGCGCATCGCCATCGCCCGCGCCGTCCTCTGTGGCGCGCCGATTCTGATACTGGACGAGGCCACAAGCGCCGTCGACGTGGAGACGGAGCAGTACATACGCACGTCCATCGACGAGCTGTCCGGCAGCCACACCATCATCGCCATCGCGCACCGCCTGTCCACCGTCCGGAATGCCGACCTCATCCTCGTGCTGGAGGACGGCGAAATCGTCGAGCGGGGCACGCACGAGGAGCTCCTCGCCCTCGGCGGCCACTACGCGGCGATGTGCCGCCTGCAAAGCGGCGAAGCGGTGTAGAGACGCCCCTCTGCGCCGCAAGGCGGGTATGAAAAGGCGCGGCGGAAACGGGCGCGCCTCACGCGCCGCCCCGTTTGCGCGCCAAAAAACGGGCAGCCGCCGCGGCAGTAATCCCCAAAAGCCCGGTCTATTCGCCGCGGGCAGACTCGCACCACGCAAACAAAACGCCCCCTCGCCGCCAATAGCGGCGAGGGGGCGTTTTGTTTATCAAACGAACTTGCTTAACACCTGCCAGACGCGGCAAAGTCACGGACATGACTTACGGCGCGTCCGCCCCATTTGAGGCGCTCCCGCAGCGGCGGAGACGCTATACCGTCTCCCCGCTCTGCTCGGCCAGCCCACCGGCGTGTTCTTCCGGCTCCTCCTTCGGCTCCGGCCCCTCCGCGAGCGGCAGGACGATGGACACGCGCGTGCCGATGCCCTCGCGGCTTAAGATGTCCATGTACCCGTTGTGGCGGGTGGCAATCCACCTGGCGATGGATAAGCCCAGCCCCGCTCCACCCGTCGCCCGGGCGCGGGACTTGTCGGCGCGGTAAAAGCGGTCGAACACGCGCCCGAGGTCCTCCGGGCTGATGCCGATGCCCGTGTCGGTGACGGACAGGCGCACGGTGTCCCCGTCGCGCACGGCGGCGAAGCTGATGGTGCCGCCGGCGTCGGTGTATTTGACGGCGTTGTCCACCATGATGCGCAGCGCCTGCTTGATGAGGGAGCGGTCGGCGTGGACGAAGGCCGTGTCGCCGGAGCCGACGCGCACGACGAACTTGTGCGCCGGGTCGATCATCCGCGTCTCGCTGGCCACTTCCTCTATGAGCTCCAGCGCCGAAAACGTCTCCGGCTGGAGGATAATCGTGTTGTTGTCCCCGCGCGCGAGGAAGAGAAGCTGCTCGACGAGCTCCTTCATGTTCGCCGCCTCTTCCTTGATGGCGTTTATCGACTCCTGAAGCGTCGTCTCGTCGGTTTTGCCCCAGCGGTCGAGGAGGTTGGCGTACCCCTGGATGACGGCAATCGGCGTGCGCAGCTCGTGGGACGCGTCGGACACGAACCGCACCTGCGCGCGGTAGGACTCGTTGATGCGGTCGAGCATGCTGTTGATGGCGCGCGCGAGGTCTTTCAGCTCGTCCTGCGTGTCGTCCACGGAGATGCGCGTGTCAAGCCGCGCGGCGTCGATGCCCTCGATTTCGCCCGCGAGCTCCGCCATTTTGTCCGGGTCAAGCTGCCGCGAGACGGCGTTGAGGTTCTCCGCCGCGCGCGTCAGTTCCGTAATCGGGTCGAGCGTCCTGCGCACCATGCGCACGTCTTTCGACAGCCGTGAGAGCAGATCAATCAATTGAAATATGAGAAGCGCCGCCATGGCGGGGTTGAAGAAGCGGAAAAACGTCCCGAGGGAGACGGCAATCTCAAATTTCGCGCCCCCGTGCTCCAGCAAAAGCCGGTACGCGACGGGCTTTTCCGGCCCGGTGAGCTTCCAGATATCGTCCGGCACCGCGGCCGAGCGCGCCGCGCGCGCAAGCGGCTCGGGAAGTTTGTCCGCCATCCACTCCGGCGGCTTTAGGCCCACAATCTCGCCCTCAAATTCCCGCACGGTGACGGCCGAGTACGCCTCCCACGCCGCGCTCTGCTCGGGCACGCCGTACGCTAAGAGCGTCCGCGCCGCTTTCAGGGCCGTCTGCTCGCTGTAGACAAAAAGGCAGACGGCGGTGATGAGCAAAATCGTCACGTCCAGCCCTAAAAACACGGCGATGAGGCGGAAAAAGAGCCGCATATTGAGTTTTTTGGCAATAGAAGAGCGCACGCGGCTGGCGGTGTAATCCGCCCCTCGCCGCGCCGCCTTTTTTCCCTGTTCATTCTTCATCTTTGATGACATACCCCACTCCGCGCACCGTGTGGATGAGCTTGATGCCGAAGGCGTCGTCCAGCTTGCCCCGCAAAAAGCGTATGTACACGTCGACGGTGTTGGTGCCGCCGTCGAAGTGGACGTCCCACACGTTATCCAGCAGCTGCTCCCGCGTGACGACGATGTTCTTGTTCTCGAGCAGGCACTTGAGGAGGTCAAACTCCCGCTTCGTCAGCTCCACCGGCTTATCACCCACGGTGACGGTGCGGCGGCGCACGTCCATCCGCACCGACTTGGCCGTGAGGATGTCCTCCTCCTGCGCCGGCGCGTGCTTGCGCAGGGCTGTGCGGATGCGCGCGAGCAGCTCCTCGATGGCGAAGGGCTTCGTGACGTAATCGTCCGCCCCGAGGTCGAGCCCGGCGACTTTGTCCGTCACCGCGTCGCGCGCCGTGAGCATAATAACGGGCACGGAGGACGTGCGCCGCAGCCGGCGCAGGACCTCCATGCCGTTTATCTCCGGAAGCATCACGTCCAGCAGGACGAGGTCGAACGTCTGCGTTGAGAGAAGCTCAAGGCCCTTTCGCCCGTCGAAGGCTTTCGTGACGTGATAGCCCTCGTACTTCAGCTCCAGCTCGACAAAGCGCGCGAGCTTCTCTTCGTCTTCAATGAGCAGGATCCGTGCGCTCATAGCCGCCCTCCGCTTCAGCCGCTTTAAGCGGCGTTATTCGCTCTTCTTTTCCGCCTGCGAGGCGATGTTGTTTTTTAGCTCCTCCGCCTTGTCCGCCACGTCGTCCATGACCTTGTTCACCGTGTCGCTGCCGAGCTCTTTGCCGACGACGCGGTACCGAAACCCGAAGAACAGCCCCACGACCATGAGCGGGACGACGACCCAGAACCCTAAAATGAGCAGGACGACGAAGACGGTAATCGGGCAGGAGAGGATATACCGGCCGCCTTTCATGACCTCGATGCTGTTGGTGTTGCCGATCTGCAGAAGCCTCAGGCACGCGCGCCCGATCTGCCCGAGCGTGTCGCGGGCCGTCTTGCAGGCGCTTTCCGCTTTCGGCTCGCTCTTTTGCTCTTCCTGCGCCTTCTCCGCCCCGCTGTAATAGCCGCCGGAGGGCGGCGGAGGAATGTGGCCCATGCTCTCGAGGTAAATGATCCCGTCGAGGAGGTCTCCCCCGCTGTTTTCCAGCGCTTCCTTCGCGAGCTCGAAGCTCACGCCGGTCTTTTCGCGCAGCCGTTCAACCATTTCAAGTGTCACCATGCTAATTCCTCCTTGTCGTTTATGCATCTGGAGAATAGCATACCTGTTTTTAATTGCCATTTGCGCACCATTAAAATTCCATTAAAAATGCCCTGAAAAACATAAGGCCGCGCTTCTTTTCATTGTATAGCCCGGATCTTCAGGCTGTCAACAATTGGCGCGTCTTCCTGCGCGACATTGCATTTGACGGCGCGGTGTATTATCATTATTGTTAACCGTTCCCATTGGCGAAAAGGAAGTGGGCGTTATTAAAATCAAAATTTTGAAAAACGGCCCGTACCTCGTCACAGGCGGCGTCCCCCTGCATGAAAAGCGCATCGTGGAAGACGGCGGCTACTATCACTATGAGGATGGCCGCGCGCTCCCCCAGCAGGAGACGTACGCCCTGTGCCGCTGCGGGAAAACAAAAAACAGCCCGTTTTGCGACGGGACGCACACCGCGTGCGGGTTTGACGGCACGGAAACGGCGGACAAAACGCCATATCCCGCGCGCGCCGAGCGGATAACCGGCCCGCGCCTTGAGCTTCTCGACGACCACCGCTGCGCTCTGGCGCGCTTTTGCCACCGCGGCGGCAAGGACGCGTGGGAGCTTGTGGAGCAGTCGGACGACCCAAATTGCTGCCGCGAAGCCGTCACCGCGGCCGACGAGTGCCCCGCCGGGCGGCTGACCGCCGTCCTTCCGGACGGCACGCTCCACGAGCCGGAGTACGAGCCGGCCATCGAGGTGCTGCAGGATAAGGAGCTGGGAGTGAGCTGCGGGCTGTTCGTCAAGGGCGGCATTCCCATCGAGTCGGCGGACGGGACGATGTACGAAACGCGCAACCGCGTCGTACTCTGCCGGTGCGGGGAGAGCAAAAACATGCCGTTTTGCGACGGGACGCACGTTAAAAAACAGTTTAAAGACTAAAAATCCCCCGGCTATAATAATGCCGAGGGATAACATGCCGGTGACCGGAATCGAACCGGTACGAGGGTCGCCCCTCACAGGATTTTAAGTCCCGGGCGTCTGCCAGTTCCGCCACACCGGCGCAAAAGCGCTTTTTCTTCTTTGATTCATGTTCCCGCAAAAAAGGAACATAGAGTATACTAGCACCTTGCCATAGCCTTGTCAAGAAGCAGACAAATCCATCGCGCAAGGCGCATTTTCCCGAAAAACAATGAGTGGAGGCCGATTAATGGACGGAAAACTGAGCGTATGCCTGCTCAACGACTCCTTTCCCCCGGTTCTCGACGGCGTAGCCAACACCGTCCTGAATTACGCCATGCTCATTCAAAAAAACCACGGCGCCGCCGTGGTGGGGACGCCGAGCTACCCCGGCGCGCAGGACGACTTCCCCTTCCCCGTCGTGCGCTACCCGAGCATCGACATGACGAAGGTCTTCGGTTACCGCGCCGGTCTGCCGTTTGCCCCGGCCACGATACAAAAGCTCGCGTCCTACCGGCCCGATATCATCCACGCGCACTGCCCCATGATTTCCACGCTCCTCGCCCGTTCCCTGCGCACGGCCGCAAAAGCCCCCGTCGTCCTCACCTACCACACGAAGTTCGATGTGGACATCGCGCAGGTCTTTGACTCGGAGCTGCTTCAGTCGGCCGCCATCAGGATGATGCTCGGCAACGTCAACGCCTGCGACGAGGTGTGGACGGTCTGCCGCGGCAGCGGCGAAAACCTGCGCAAAATCGGCTACAAGGGCGAGTACGTCGTGATGACAAACGGCGTCGATTTCCCGCGGGGCAAGGCCCCGAAGGAGGCGGTCGGCGCCCTGCGGAAAAAGCTCGGCCTTTCGGAGAGCGACCGCGTCTTCCTCTTCGTCGGCCGGATGCGTTGGTACAAGGGCATCCGGATTATCCTCGACGGGCTGACACGCGCCGCCCGCGACGGGTACGATTTCAAAATGGTGTTCGTCGGCGAGGGCGTCGATTTCGAGGAGATAAAGTCCTACGCCGCCTCACTCCCCATCGCCAGCCGCTGCATCTTCGCCGGCCCCGAGCGGGACAGGGAGACGCTTCGCGCCTACTACAGCCTCGCGGAACTCTTCCTTCTCCCCTCCACGTTCGACAACCGCCCCATCGTGGTGCTGGAAGCGGCCGCCTGCGGCCTTCCGAGCGTCCTCGTGCGCGGCAGCTCCGCGGCCGAGGGGATGACAGACGGGCAAAACGCGCTTCTCATCGACGAAAACGCCGACTCCCTCGCAAGGGCCGTGACAACGGCGCTCAAGGATCCCGCCCTCGCGCCGCGGCTTGGCCAGAACGCGATGCGGGAGGTCTACGTCTCATGGGAGGACGCCGTTGCGGCGGCCGTGCGGCGGTATGACATCGTCATTGAAAACTACCGCAGAAAGCAGGAGGAACTGCGCCTGCACCGGCGCTCGTTCCACATGCGCCTGCGCAAGTCCAAGCACTATTAGGCGCAGCGGCGGTTTAGTCAAATCTTTCATGTTCTATAGGGCAAAAAGAGCACGGTGTACATCCGGAAAAACGAAAAGCGGCGCGGCCGTCTGGCCGCGCCGCTTTGTTTTCCTTTCTATAACCCGAACCCGCCGTCGACGCCGATGACCTGCCCGGTGATAAACGCCGCTTTGTCCGACGCGAGGAAGGCCACAAGCTCCGCCACGTCCTCGGCGCGCCCGACGCGCCCGAGCGGCGTCTCTCCGCAAAGCGCCGCCATATCCTCCGGCGAAAAGCAGGCGTTCATATCCGTGTCAATCACGCCCGGCGCCACGCAGTTGACGGTGATGCCCGAGGGCCCGAGCTCCTTTGCCAGCGCGCGGGTCAGTCCCACAAGCCCCGCCTTGGACGCGGAATACACCGCCTCGCAGGACGCGCCGCACACGCCCCACACCGAGGAGATGAGGATAATCCGCCCGCTCTTGCTGCGCACCATATAGGGGACCGCCGCGCGGCAGCAGGCAATCGCGCCGGCGAGGTTTACGTCCAGCACGCGCCGCCAGCTCGTATCGTCCCCGTCCGTCACAAGCCCGCTCATCGCCACGCCGGCGTTGCAGACGAGCACGTCCGCGCCCCCGAACTGATCAAACATCGCGCGCACCGCTTCGGGGTCGGCCACGTCGCACGCGAGCGCGACGCCGCCGATTTCCTCCGCCAGGCGCTGCGCCTTCTCTTTCGACTGAAGGTAGTTTATGCCGACGAAGTACCCGTCGCGATGGAGCGCCCGCGCGCATGCCGCGCCGATGCCGCGGGAGGCGCCCGTCACAAGCGCCCGCTTCACGAAAGGCCCTCCAGCCTGAAGGCGCGCGCGGAGACGCACCGCCCCGTCTCCGTATCGATAGTGAAGACGGCTCCCTCCATCTTCCCCGGCCCGTCCGCCGCCTCGAACCGCTGCGGCGGGTTGCCGAGGTACATGGACACGGACTGGTCCGGCCGGATCCCGATTACGGAGCGCGCCGCGCCCGTCATGCCGAGGTCTGTGATGTACCCCGTTCCGCCGGGGAACACGCCGGCGTCGGATGTCTGCACGTGCGTGTGGGTGCCCCACAGGGCGGTAACGCGCCCGTCGAGGTAGTACGCCATGGCGAGCTTTTCGCTCGTGGCCTCCGCGTGGAAATCGAGGAGGATAAGGGGCGTGCTCACTTTTTTCAGGATGCGGTCGGCTTCAAAGAACGGGTTTTCCGGGCCGAAGGGCATATTGCAGCGCCCGATGAGGTTGATGACGCACACGTCGCCGAACGCCGTCTCGAACACGCCCCAGCCCCGCCCCGGCGTCTGCGGGGCGAAGTTGGCCGGGCGCAGGATGGAGGGGGACTTGTCGAGATAGTCCAAAATCTCGCGCCGGCCCCACGTGTGATTGCCGAGCGTGATGACGTCCGCGCCCGCGCGGAAAATCGTCTCGGCGTTTTCGGGCGTCAGGCCCGTGTTCGCCGCGTTTTCCCCGTTGACGACGGTAAAGGCGATTTCGTTTTCCTCAATGAACGGGCGCAGGCTCCGGCTGAGAACCTTCAGGCCCGGAGCGCCGCAGATATCCCCTACGGCCAGAATGTTGACGGTCATTTTCATAAACTCCGTTTCTAATCTGCCTCTTACAAAACGGTTCACAGCTTGAGGCTGTGAACCGCTTGAGAGGCTAGAGCATCATTTTTATCGCCCGAGGGTTGTTGACGATGCGCAGCGTCCTGTGCACGCCGCCGTCCTCCCCGTCGCGCGTCCACTCCACGTCTTCGTCAAAACGGAACACGACTTCTTTCGCGTGGAAGAGCAGGACGTTGTCGTTGTTGTACGTCTTTTTGACGATGCTGTCGATAATACCGGCCAGGTCCGCCGCCGTGACGGGCCGGCGGACGAGGATGATTTCAAACACGCCGTCGGCGAGGTCCACCTGCCTGTTGTCCAGCCGCACGAATCCGGCGATGGACGTGGAGTTCGTGACGGCGCCGAAGAGAAAATCGCCCTCAATCGTCCCGCCTTCGTACTCGACAACCGTGTGCCGCGGCTTGATCTCCTCCTTCACGCTGGCCAGTCCCCCGAGGACGTACGCCAGGTGCCCCAGCGCGCGCTTGGCGCTCTGCTTCGTCTTGTAGGAGACGCCGGTGAAGGCGCCGAAAGCGGCCACGTAAGTAAAATACTGCTCGCCCATGCGCCCGACGTCAATCGGCGTCGGCTGCCCGTTGATGACGGAGGCGACGGCAATCCTGGGGTCCCGCGACAGCGCGAGGGTGGTGGCCACGTCGTTTGCCGTCCCCGACGGGATATAGCCCACGGGCGGGCGGTTTTCCACTTTCATCAGGCCGGAGACGACGTTGCTGAGCGTCCCGTCCCCGCCGACGCAGACGACGAGGTCGAATTCCGGCGCGTACTTTTCCGCAAGCTCCGTGCACGAGCCGCTGTGCGTCGTATACACGGACACGCCGTATCCCGCCTCGCAAAACGAGGAGACGATGACGCCGAGCGCGTTTTTGGACAGTCCTCTTCCGGAATGGGGGTTTACGATTAAGAGCACGTTTTTCATGGAAACCCCTCCGCTGGTTCTGACCAGCTCTGTTATCGGATTGTGCGGACGCGCACCACGCCTTCCACGGCGCGGATTTTATCCTCCAGGCCGGCCGGGATGGCCGGCACGTCGATCATTGTGTAGGCGAAGGCGCGGCCCTTCGTCCCGGCGTTGATCATGTTCTCGATATTCAGCCCCGCGCCGGAGACGGCGGCCGTGATTTTCGCGATCATGTCGGGCACGTTTTTATGGATGACGCAGATGCGCTTATCGCCCGTGCGCGGCAGGTAGGCCGCGGGCATGTTGACGGAGTTGATGATGTTCCCGTTTTCGATGTACTCCATGATTTCCTTGGCGGCCATGTAGGCGCAGTTGTCCTCGCTCTCGGGCGTCGAGGCGCCAAGGTGCGGGATGGGGATAACCTTCGGGTGGCCCGCCGTTTTCCCGTTGGGGAAGTCCGTCACATAGCAGGCGACGTGGCCTTCGTCGAGCGCCTTGATGATGTCGTCGTCGCAGACGATTTCGGCGCGGGCCAGGTTGATGATGCGCACGCCCCTCTTCATCTTGTAGATGTTCGACGCGCAGATCATGTGGTGCGTCGACTCAAGGTAGGGGACGTGGATGGAGATGTAGTCGGAGTTTTTGAGGATGGTGTCGATGTCCTTCGCGTGGCGCACTTCGGACGACATCCGCCACGCCGCGTCGACGGAGAGGTACGGGTCGTACCCGTACACCGTCATCCCCAGCGCGACGGCCGCGTGCGCCACCTTCGCGCCGACGGCGCCGAGGCCGATGACGCCGAGCGTCTTGCCTTTAATCTCAGGGCCGACGAACTGCGCCTTGCCCTTTTCCACGAGGGCGGCGACTTCGTCGCCCTTGTCCGCGATGCTCCTGACCCATTCGATGCCGCCGACGATGTTGCGCGAGGCGAGCAGCAGGGCGCAGATTGCCAGCTCCTTGACCGCCTCGGCGTTGGCGCCCGGCGTGTTGAACACGACGATGCCCATCTCGGCGTACTTTTCCACCGGGATGTTGTTCGTGCCGGCGCCCGCGCGGGCCACGCACAGAAGCTCGGGATTGACTTCGTAGTCGTGCATTTTGGCGGAACGGACCAAAATGGCGTCCGGGTTTTCGATTTCGTCGGATACGACGTAGCGCGTTTTGTCAAGCGCTTCAAGCCCCACGTGTGAAATGCTGTTGAGCGTCTTTATCTTGTACATGGTCATACTCCCAGCTTATTTTTTACCTCAAAATCCTTCATAAACTCGACGAGAGCCTTCACGCCCTCAACCGGCATGGCGTTGTAGATGGACGCGCGCATGCCGCCGACGCTGCGGTGCCCCTTGAGGTTTTCAAAACCGGCCTGCGCCGCTTCCTTGACGAACTTTTCGTCAAGCTCCTTCGACGCGGTGCGGAAGGTGACGTTCATGTCGCTGCGGGCTTCCCGCTCGGCGCAGCCGATGAACATGGCGCTTTCGTCGAGGAAGTCGTAGAGAATCCTGGCTCTCTCAATCTTGAGCTTCTCCATGCCTTCCACGCCGCCCTGCTTATCCAGCCATTTGAGCACGAGGCCGAGCATGTAGATGGTGTAGCACGGGGGTGTGTTCGGCATCGAATCCTCGTCAACCATCACCTTGTAGCTCATCAGCTTCGGCGTAATGGGCAACTCATTGCCGAGAAGGGCCTTGTCGATGATGACGACGGCCATGCCCGCCGGGGCCATGTTCTTCTGAACGCCCGCGAAGATGACGCCGTATTTCGACACGTCGACGGGCTTGGAGAGGATGTTCGACGACATGTCGCACACCAGCGGAATGCCGCCCGCCTCGGGGACGTATTTCCACTCCGTGCCGTAGACGGTGTTGTTGGCGCAGTAGTAGAAATACGACGCGTCCGGCGAGATGATCAGCTGGTCCTGCGAGGGGATGTAGGTGTGGTTTCTATCCTCGGAGGAAGCGGCGATATGGACTTCGCCGTACTTTTTCGCTTCCTTCATCGCGTTCTTGGCGAAGTTGCCCGTGATGGCGTAGTCGGCCTTGCCCGTTTTGCCGATGAGGTTCATCGCGACGGCCGCAAACTGCAGCGTGGCGCCGCCCTGCATGAAGATGATTTCATGCGTGTCGGGCACCTTCATCAGGCGCTTTAAGTCCGCCTTCGTCTCCTCGAAAATCGAAATGAACATTTTGCTCCGGTGGCTCATTTCCATGACGGACATGCCGCACCCGCGGTAATTGGTCATCTCAGCCGCCGCCTGCTCAAGAACGGGCAGTGGCAGGACGGACGGCCCCGCGGAAAAGTTGTATATTCTCTCGGTAAACATCGTTGCACCAACCCTATCTGATAAAAAAATTCACTGTACTGTAAGGTTTTACCTTAAAGTATTTAATAATTATAGTATAACGGTTTTCCGATGTCAAACGCGCTTTTACAATAATTCTCCCGATAATACGCCGCCGTCCGTCCCCGTGACGCGCACGCGGCGCAGCGAACCGGCAAGTCCCGTGCCCAAAACGCGCACTTCGGCATAAAAATCCGCGTGGCCGGATGAATACCCGCCCTCCTCCGTCTCGAAGAGCACCTGCGTCTCGGCGCCGACGCAGCTTCTCAGAAACGCCTGCTTCATCTCATCGGCGACCTTGGCGGCAATCTGGGCGCGCTGTTTTTTCGTCTTCCTGTCGAGCTGGCCCGGCATCGACGCGGCGGGCGTCCCCGGGCGGCGCGAGTAGGGGAAGATGTGCATGCCCGAAAAGGCGCAGCGGCGGATAAAGCCGAGCGTCTCCCCAAATTCCTCCTCCGTCTCGCCGGGAAAGCCGACGATGAGGTCCGCCGTGACGCCGCAAAGCGGAAAGGCTTCGCGCAGCCTCTGAACGGCATCGTAAAACTGCGCCGTGGTGTACCGCCGCCTCATGCGGCGCAGCGTCGCGTCGCACCCGCTCTGCAGGGAGAGGTGGAAGTGGCGGCACAGGTTGGGCAGGCTCTTTGCCGTCTCCACAAATTCCGGCGTGACCGTCCTTGGCTCGAGCGAGCCGAGGCGCACGCGCGCGGGAGAAGCGGCGCGGCAGATGGCTGTAAGCGCGTCCAGGAGCGAGACGCCCTGATTGTCATCACTGTATGACGAGATTTCTATGCCTGTTACCACGATTTCGCGGTAGCCTTCGTCGCGCAGCCGCCGCGTCTCGCGGATCACCTGCTCAAGGGGCATCGAGCGCGCCGGCCCGCGGGCGTACGGGATGATGCAGTAGGCGCAGAAATTCGAGCAGCCGTCCTGAATCTTGAGCATCGCGCGCGTGCGCCCGAGGCCCCCTCCGGCGGGGAGGGACTCGAAGGCGCGGCGGGAGAGGGCGTCGTCGAGGTACTCTGCCGGCGCGCGCTTTTCCTCTTTCGGCGCGAGGACGGCCTTTTCCAGCGCGTCGACAAGCCCCGCGCGGTCGCCGCTTCCGGCGATAATGTCCACGCCCAGCGCGCGGATTTCCTCGGGGCTGACCTGCGCGAAGCACCCGCAGACGGCGACGACGGCGTTCGGCTCGATCTGCCGCAGCCGCCGGACGGCCTGGCGGGACTTGCGCCCGCTCTCCGCCGTCACCGCGCAGGTGTTGACGACGATGGCGTCACACCCCTCCCCGGGCTCCGCGATGGTGTGCCCGCGCTCGCGCAAAAGCGCGGCGATGGCCTGCGTCTCATATTGGTTGACCTTGCATCCGAGCGTTTCAAAGCAAACCTTGATTGTCCTCGCCCTCCCCTTGCGTGGGTATGCTCAAGCGGTTTATAATGAATGAGATTAATTTTTAACTATACCACCGGCGCTGCAAAGCTGCAAGCGCAAGTGTCTTAAGAAGGTATCGCCATGACCGTTTATTTTGACAACGCCTCCACCACGCGCGTCCACGAGCGGGTGGCCGCCGTGATGACCGACGTGATGCTCAGGGACTTTGCCAACCCTTCCTCGTCCCACTTTTTAGGCCGCCGCGCGCGGCGCCGCCTCGACGACGCCCGCGAGACCATCGCCGCCGCCCTCGGCGCAAGCCCGAAGGAGCTGTTTTTTACGTCAGGCGGCACGGAGGCGGACAACTGGGCCATCCTCGGCGCCGCCCGGCTCATGCAGCACGCCGGGCGGCACATTATCTCCTCCGCCGCCGAGCACGACGCCGTCCGCCGCCCGCTCGAGCACCTCAAGGCGCAGGGGTGGGATGTGACGTTCCTCTCCCCGGGCAAGGACGGGCGCATCTCCGTCGACGATTTCTCCGCCGCTTTGCGGGAGGACACGGTCCTTTGCAGCTTCATGCTCGTCAACAACGAGACGGGCGCGATAAACCCCATCCCCGAGATGGCGCGCGTCCTTGCCGCGCGCCGGTCAAAGGCGCTGCTCCACTGCGACGCCGTCCAGGGCTTTATGAAAATCCCCTTTACGGCGCGCGCCCTCGGCGCGGACCTTATCACCATAAGCGCCCATAAAATCCACGGCCCGAAGGGCGCGGGGGCCCTGTACGTGAAAAGCGGCGTGCGCCTGCCGCCCCTGTTGCGCGGCGGCGGGCAGGAAAACGCCATGCGCCCGGGCACGGAGTCCCTCCCCGCCATCGCCGGCTTTGCCGAAGCCGTCTCGCTCGCCCTCGAGCGGAAAGACGAAGCTGTCGCGCGCGCCGAGGCGCTCTACAGCCATGCCGCCCGGCGCCTTCAGGAGGCCTTCCCCGACGCCGTGATTATCTCGCAGGGCGGCAGCCCCTATATTTTAAGCTTTTCCCTCCCCGGCTATAAGAGCGAGGTGCTCCTCAACGTCCTTGACGCGGCGGGCATCTGCGCGTCGAAAAGCTCGGCGTGCAAAAAGGGCGCGCGCAGCCACGTCCTCGAGGCCATGCGCCTGCCGCCCGCCGTCATCGACGGGGCTCTGCGCGTGAGTTTTTCTTTTGAGAACACCATCGAGGAGGTCGATTACTTCGTCGACACCCTCGCGCGGGAGGCCAGGAAGCTGCGGCGCGGCAGGGTGTGATATGCCCCGCCCGGATGTCAAATCCTGCCGCCGCATAGTGCATACCCGCGCGGCCGGCGTCAGCCCCGCGGCGATATGCGGGGACGAGCGCTCAAAGAGAAGACGAGCGCTCAAAGGGAAACAGCCTTTGAACCCAGCCTCATGCCCGTTTCCAACAAAACTTACGCCGCCGCTTTGCGCCATCCCTGACGGCAATTCAGTTGCCGCGCGGCGCTTTCTGAATGGTCGGGCTGAGTAAGAAGCCGGCGCTCGCGCGTTTGAGCATAATGCTGCCGCCGCCTGGGATGTTTTTCCCGGCAAGGTACTTTTGTCCTTGTTTTGCCGCCTTAAACGCTGTATAATACATCCGGTGGAGTTTTTCTCCACCGGATGGTTTTTTTGCCTATTTCCTCGCGGAGCGCGCGCTTCGCGTTTGCCATAGATTCGGAGGAACGGACATGTTCAAGCGCCTTGCTGTCTTTTTTGTGGCGGCCGTTGCCGCCGCCGCTCTCATTCCGCCCGCCCGGGCGGCGGCCAAAACCGAGGAAACGGCCGCGCCCGAAGCGTTCGAAATCGTATCCGTCCGCGCGTATACGACGGGCCAGTTTCAGGACGTCTCCTACACGGATTGGTACGCCATGTCCGTTCAGATTGCCTACGAATTTGCCCTGATGGACGGGCGCGGAGGCGGCCGCTTCGCGCCGGACGGCGTCATGTCGGTCGCCGAAGCGGCGAAAGTCGCGTCCATCCTCTCCTCTCTGACGCGCACCGGCAAAGCCGATTTTCCCGCCGCGGACCCGTGGTATAAGCCGTACATAGACTACGCCGTCGAAAGCGGCATTTTCTCCGCCGCGCCGCAGCAGCCCGGCCTTGCCGTCACCCGCGCGGCCTTCGCGGAGATGATCTACCGCGCGCTGCCCGCCTCCTGCCTTGCGCCGGTCAACACGGTCGCGGACGGCGCCATCCCCGACGTCAGCCTCGACGACGCGTACGGCCCCGCCGTCTACGCGCTCTACCGCGCCGGCGTCTTTACCGGGCGGGACGAATTCGGGCGCTTTGACCCGCACGCGCCCCTAAGGCGCGCGGAGGCGGCCGCCGTGCTCTCCCGCGCCGCGTCGGGCCAGGCGCGCGTGCGCTTTACGCTCTCCGGCGTGTACACCGCCGAGCAGATCTACAAGCTGTGCGCCCCGTCGGTGTTCTACCTTGAGCGCTACAATTCCGAAGGGGCCCTCATCGGCTTTGGCAGCGGCTTCTTTATCTCGGAAGACGGTATGGCCGTCACGAACTACCACGTCATCCAGTCCGCCGCGTCCGCCTCCGTCACCACGCACGACGGCCGCGTTTACATGATCACCTCCGTCCTCGGGTACGACGAAGACCTCAACATCGCCATTGTGAAGGTCGGCGGCAGCGGCTTTACTCCGCTGCGCATCGGCTCGTCGAAGGATCTCGCCGTCGGGGAGACGGTGTACGCCATCGGCAACCCGCTGTCCCTGCGCGGCACCTTCTCCTCCGGCACGGTCACGGCGCAAAACGTCGAGCTTGAAGGGCAGAAGCTCATCCAGTTTTCCGCGCCCATCTCCGTCGGGAGCGGCGGCGGCCCGCTGCTCAATTCCCGCGGCGAAGTCGTGGGGCTGACGGCCATGATGATCGACGGCGGGCAGAACTTAAACCTCGCCGTCCCGGCCGACGGCATCGCCGAAGTTGAGCTGACGGAAGGCGTGCCCCTCATCGTGCTGCTGTCGAAGACGGCCGGCGTGTCGTTCTACAGCTACCTCTTCCCCGCGCCGGACTACGGCGTGTTCACCGGAACGCCCATCTACTCCACGACGTACGACCCCGTCCTCGGCGCCAAGACGTTTTTCTACAACATCGCGGACATCCCCGTCCCGGACGATATCGCGGTGGACGGCTATATCGGGCTGCTACTGAGCCTCGGCTTTACCGAAACCCGCACGTACACGACGGAAAAAGGCGGCGCCACGGTGTACGTCAACGACGCGTACAACATGGAGCTGCACTTCGGCGTCGACGAGCTCGACGGCGTCGCCTGCCGCTTCGTCTCCGTCTATTAACGCGCAAAACGCGCGCCGGCCGTGAAACGGCGCGGCGCGCGTTGTCGTCATGTTTTAAGCTTCCCTATCCGGGCAAGGCGGATCGCGGCGGCGCGGCGCGCCGCCATCGCCTCCTGCGGCGTCTTCTGAAACGCGCAGGGCGTGTGCTCTTTCAGGCAGAAAACGTCGCTCAGAGCGTCGCACCGCGGGCTGCCGCCCTTGTCTATGTAAAAGGCAAAGCAGTTGGGCGGCTTTTTCCCCGGTATAATCTTCAGCTTCTTTCTCGGCATACATCACCCCGCCGGCCTCGGGCCGGCTTTTTTGTGTCTTTTTTCATGTTTTCCCCTCCATCCATGCTAAAACAGGCCGCGAGGCGGCTCACGCGTCTTCGCCGCCTGAAGGGAAGATGACCTCGACGCACGCAAAGCCGGCAAGCTCCGCCAGCTCCTTTACCGGCATCTCCCGGATCATCTCCTCCACGCACTCGCGGCAGAACGTCCCTTCCTGATCCGATTCAAACAGCTCCTCCCCCTCGTAGACCTCGTGGCCGCAGCCGGCCGTTATGTACCGCGCCGTCTCCGGCGGCTCCAGAGAAGGCTCCGCCCTGCGCGGCGGGCGCTCGAAATTCGGGCGGTAATACCCCTCCTCCGCCGAGTACGCGCGCAACGTTTTCTTCCCCTCCTTGTCCGTCGCGGGCCTGTAGTGAATGCATCTGTCGCGCGGGCAGCCGCGCGTGCGGTACATGATGAGCGTGAAGTCGCACGTCTTCGTGTACGTGCTGTAGTAGACGCAGTCGCTCTTGCACGCCGTCGGCACGACGGCGCCCGCCGCGCCGGTCTCCCGCCCGCTTTGCGCTAAAAGCGTGATAAAAACCTCCCCTTTCGTACTACAAAACCGTTATGCTACAAATTCGTTGTTGACTATTCGTCATACGTTGCAGTATAGTATTGCTGTCCAGTGCGGCACCTTTCTGGAGGTGTCTTTTTCCTTGCGCGTGCGCAATCCGCCCGCTTTCCCTCCTTTCCGCCTCAATTGGCGCATTTTTTCTCCCGCTTTTCGCTTTTTTCGCTTTTCTTTCCCCCTTGAAGTCGTTTCAAAGTATACCTACAATTTCGTACTATGTCAATAAAAGGTAATACAAAATTATACTTTTGGAAAAGGCGGCAAAAATATGTACGAACGATTGGACAGTCTGCTCAAAAAACACGGCATCACGGCGTACCGGCTCGCGAAGGAAGTCGGCATGTCGCAAAGCTCGCTGAGCGAATGGAAGCGCGGCAGAAGCATTCCGAAGTATGACAAGCTCGTCAAAATCGCGCGGTATTTCAACGTGCCCGTCTCGTATCTCACGGGCTCCGAGACGGAGCTGCCCGCCCCGGGCGCCGACACGGCCCTCCTCGAAAAGCTCACCGCCCTTTTAAAAGAAAAGCTCGCCGATCCGGAGTGGAGCGACGAGCAGTCCAAGCTCAACCTGGCGCTGTTTAATTCTCTGTCGAAAGAGAAGCAGGCTGAGGCGCTTCGTTATCTCCGCTATCTTGTAAGCTTGCAAGAAGCAGAAAAACTATAGACGTGTCTCCCAATGCCCGTTCCAAAGCCTGAAATTCATTCGCCTCCATGGATGTTTTCCCACCTTTGCATATCTGTTTCTATTTCTCTGCTGCCAAGTGATTACTGTCTGATGCTTCCAATTTGATGTCGACCCCCTTATGGCCGGCGCGCCCGAACGCGTCAACGTGCGTTTCACCCGTTTATTCCGCTTCAAAGCCGTTTACCGGTTTTTTTCTCGCTTGTTCGCGCGTTTTCGCCGATTTGCGGCATTTTTGCCTGCGCTCACTGTTTAATTATAGCCATTTCAGTTTCGAAACCGCTCGAAATATGTCGAATCGCGGCGAACGCCTGTTGTCTCCGCGTGACGCGAGCATGAAAGAACCAAAGGGCTTTGACGCTGCGGACGCGGCGCCCAGGGTTTACATTAAGCGACGCGCCCATGAAAGAACAGGGGTTTCCGAAGCGAAAACCCCTGTCTTTCCAGTCAAGCTGCGCGAAGATATGCGGGCAAAGCGTTTTCCCGGCCAGACAAGGCCGGACGGCTTGCTTTGCCGTTCAGTCTCCGCCAAAAGCGAACGAAAACCTTTAGCGTCCTGGAAGCTGCCGCGCGCAAGGAGCGGATGTTGCGAAAAACGTCCGCGCACCGCGCCATCTTGCCGGCGGTCCGAGCTTCCGGAGATAGTGTTTGCCGCGCGGAAACGCGCTATGCGCGAAAACGGGCGGTAAAAACAGGGCAAATCGCGCGCCGTTTCATTGAAATTTATAAAAGAGTATGGTAATGTATTGGCAAGGTATTGGAAGAGCTTATCAAACTCTCAATTGGAAAGGACGGTACATATATGGCCTTTTTTGACTCCATCAGCAAAAAAGTCACGCAGGCGGGCGCCGAAGCCGTAAAGAAGACGAAGGAAGTCGCTGAAGCGACGAAACTCAGCCTCGCCATCGACTCGGAAAAGCGCCAGCTCGACGACCTCTATAAAGAGCTCGGACAGAAGTACTATGAGACCTGCGGCGGCGCGCCGGCCGAAGAACTTGCCGAAATCGTCGGCCGCATCAAAGCCCAGTGCGATAAAATCGCGGGCCTTGAAGACCAGCTGCGCATCCTCCGCGGACAGGACAAGTGCCCGCACTGCGGCAAAATCATCGCCACCGGCGCGAAATTCTGCCCCAACTGCGGCGGAAAGATCGAGCAGGCAGCGCCGGCTGCCGCCCCCGCCGCCGAGCAGTCCGCCGCGCAGCGCGCGTGCCCGCGCTGCGGCCAGCCGCTTGAGGAAAACGCCGCCTTCTGTACATCCTGCGGAACAAAAGTCGAGTAAGTTTGTCGCCAAAAGTAGGCGGAGGCAGGTGTGTCCGTGTCTCCGCCTTTTCTCTTGCGCGGCTTAAAACGCCAAACTCGTGTCAAGGTGCGTCATGAGAAAGAAAAAGAGACTGCGCTGGCTAAAGCGCGCCTTTGCGGCCCTTGTGCTCGTGTTCCTTACCGCCATGAGCGCGGCGACGGTGCTCAACCGCGTCGTCATCCTAAAAAGCTGCGACTTTATCCTCACGCCGGACGAGGCGCAAGCGCTTTCCGATATCGACTGCATCCTCGTTCTCGGCGCGGGCGTCTACGCAAACCGCTACCCGAGCATGATGCTGGAGGACAGGCTCCTGAGGGCCATCGAGCTGTACCGCCTCGGCGTGTCGGACAGGCTCCTCATGAGCGGCGACAACAGCCAGGTCCACTACAACGAAGTGCAGGTCATGAAAGACTACGCCGTGGGCAAAGGCGTCCCCTCGCCGGACATTTTCCGCGACCACGCCGGCTTTTCCACCTACGAGAGCATGTACCGCGCCCGCGACGTGTTCAACGTCCGGCGCGTCGTCATCGTCACGCAGGGGTACCACCTCTACCGCGCCGTGTACAACGCCCGCGCGCTGGGGCTCGAGGCGTGGGGCGTCTCCTCCGACCTGCGCGTCTACAGCGGGCAGGGCTACCGCGACGCGCGCGAGTTTGCCGCCCGCGCGAAGGACTGGCTCTTTTGCGTCCTTCAGCCGAAGCCCACCTTTTTAGGAGACGTCATCGACGTGCGCGGCAACGCCGATCTGACAAACTAGCTCCCGGAGGGATTGCATGTCTGCTCACGACACCGATATCGTGCTTACGGCTGAGGCGGGGCGCATCGCCGTCGCGCTGCGCGCCCTTTTCATGGGAAGGGACCTCTGCGTTATCGTCACGGGCGGAGAAGTACCTCATCTCGGCGCCGTCTCCTGCGCGTCGAAGGAGCTTGCCACACAGACCGTCCGCTTTGCCGGGCACAAGGAATACCACGTCACCGAGATGTTCACGGAGCGCCTGCGCGCTGTTTTTGACGGGAACGCCGCCGTTTTGTGCGGGATTCACGTGGACAACATCACGAAAGAGGAAATCGAAACGACGCTTGCGCTCTGCCGCGGCCTGCTGGACTCCCTTTGCGCGCGGCTGAAGGAGGTAGCTCAATGAAACTCATCGTCGGCATCTCGGGCGCGACGGGCGCGGCCTACGCCGTCCACCTTCTGCGCACGCTGAAGGGACTCGGCGTCGAAACGCACCTGATTATAAGCCGCTGGGGCGCAAAGACGCTCGAGACGGAAACGGGCCTGACCGCGCGGGACGCTGCCGCCCTCGCGTCCTTCGCCTACGACAACGACGACCTCGCCGCGCCCGTCTCCAGCGGCTCGTTTAAAACAGACGGGATGGTCATCCTCCCCTGCAGCATGAAAACGCTCGCCTCCATCGCCTGCGGGTACGACGACACCCTCATCCCCCGCGCCGCGGGCGTCATGCTCAAGGAGCGGCGGCGGCTTGTCCTGTGCCCGCGGGAGACGCCGCTGTCGGCCATCCACCTTGAAAACATGCTCAAACTCGCGCGGCTCGGCGTTTCCATCGTGCCGCCGATGCCCGTCTTCTACAACGCCCCGCAGACGATTGACGACATCATCGCCTCCCATACCATGAAAGTCCTCGACCAGTTCGGGCTTGACGCAGACACCGCCCGGCGCTGGTCGTAGCCGACGCATCCCGCCGCGCCCAAAGCGCGGCGTTTTTGCGATACGCCGCCCTTTCCCCCGTTCGCACCGAAAACTTGCTCTGCTCAACGGCCTGAAAAAGAGCGCTTTTGCGTCCGCTCCGAAAGCGCGCCCCTTTGCTTCCCGCTCAGAAAGCGCACATTAGCCCGCCCTGCCGTAAAGCGGCGGGGCGTTTGAGCGCGCCTTCGCATTTTGCCGCGCGCCCAACGCGCGCCGGATAAGGCGCTCTCGTCGCGTTTCAGACGCCGCGAAAAGTAAAATTGACTTTGAGGAAACGGGAGCAAATCGGAGAAAAACGGAGAACGCGGGAGCATCCCGCGCGGTAAATAAATTTTTTGTGATTTGTGTGTTGACACGCCCGCGAAGGTGTGTTATAAAAGTAGAGCGCCCTCGGCGCTGTTTTCACGCACGCAGAGATACGCCAAAACAATCTCAGTGGTTTTAATGGGGGATATAGAATCATGTCAACGACTCTCGCTAAAAAGGATACCATTACCCGCAAATGGTATATCCTTGACGCGGCCGGCAAGCCGCTCGGCCGGACGGCCGCAAAGGCGGCCGCCATTCTCCGCGGCAAGCACAAGCCGATTTACACGCCGAACGTCGACTGCGGCGATTTCGTCATCATCGTCAACGCCGAAAAAGCCGTCCTGACGGGCAAGAAGCTCACCCAGAAGTACTACCGCCGTCACAGCGGCTGGGTCGGCGGCCTGAAGGAAATCCAGTACAAGCACCTGATGGAAAAGCGTCCGGAGCTGGCGATGACGCTCGCCGTCAAGGGCATGCTCGCCAAGAACACGCTCGACCGCAACGCGCTCAAGCGCCTGCGCGTGTACAGAGGCCCGACCCACAAGCACACCGCGCAGAAACCTGAAATGTGGACTCAGGAATAAGGGAGGAAGAACACGATGTATACGAGCAAAAAGCCTTACTTCTACGGAACGGGCAGAAGAAAGTCCTCCGTCGCCAGAGTTCATCTGTATGACAACGGCACCGGCGCCATCACCATCAACGGCCGCGATATCGACGATTACTTCGGCCTCGAGACGCTCAAGGTGCTTGTCCGCCAGCCCTTCAACGTGACGAACACCCTCGGTAAGTTCGACGTCGTCGCCAAGGTCACGGGCGGCGGTGTGACGGGCCAGGCCGGCGCCATCCGGCACGGCATCGCCCGCGCGCTGCTTCAGGTTGACGAGGCCACCTACCGTCCCCTTCTCAAGGCCGCCGGCCTGCTCACGCGCGACCCGCGCATGAAGGAACGCAAAAAGTACGGCCTCAAAGCCGCCCGCCGCGCGCCCCAGTTCTCGAAGAGATAGTTCGCTCCGCCATACAAAGAGCTGCACTTTCGTGCAGCTCTTTTTGTTTGTCTAAAGGTGGATTTCCCGCATCGGCGGGCAGGGCCGGCGCGTTGCGCTTTGCCCGCGCCGCGCGGCTGCGGGGCCGGGCTGTCCGGACGGCGCGCTGTGTTTTGCTTGTCGCGGCGCATGCTCGAGATAATCGGACGGCGCGCCGCGTTTATGCCCCGCGGCGCTTTACCGGCTTGCGCGGATAGTATGCGTCGCGCCCCAGCTTTTGAGGACTTCCACGGCGGCAAACCCCGCCGCGCGAAGGCACTCTGCCTCGTGCGCCACGGTCAGCGGCGTGTCGAAGTGGTAAAGCGCGCCGTCGGCGATCCCCTGTTCTCTTTTGAGCCGGGCAAGCTCGCTCCTGCGGGCGGCTTCCTCCTCGCCGGAGAGGGCAAAGTAATCCGTCAGGATAAAGTACCCGCCGCCCTTGAGCGCACGGCGCAGCTTTGCGTACAGCGCCGTCTTCTCCTCCGCCGTAAAGTGGTGGAGCGACTCCACCGACACCGCCGCGTCATACACCTCCTCCCCGAAGGGGACGTCGAAATACGACCCCAAAACGAGGTCAATGTCCTTCCCGTAAAACTTCTCCCTCAGCCGCCCGAGCATCCCGGGGGCAAGGTCAATTCCCGTCACTTTTGCCGTGGGGTTGAGGGGGAAGTAATACTCCAGCTCAAGCCCCGTCCCGCACCCTAAGTCGAGAACGCGGCATCCGGGCGTTTTGGGAAGCTGCCCGGCGGTAAAGCGGTAGAATTCCTCCGCCGCGTCGATGTTTGTGCGCATGTGGTCGTCGTAGATCTCGAGGCGGCTGTCGAAAAATTCGGCCATATTTTCCAGCATTAAGTCTCACCCAAGCCGTTTTTCCTCATTGTAGCATATTATCGCGCATTTTACTTCTCAAACGCCAACATCACGCACCTTTCACGAAAAAACGGAGCCGCACAAAATGCAGCTCCTTCTACTAACCTGTATCCGGTCTATGAGAGCCCGTTTTCCATCTGCGCCGCGAGACCTTGATAAAACCGCAGAGCCCCTTCGATTTCCTCCCTTGTGGGATGGTTCTTATTCATGCCGCCGATGATTTTCCATGGGCCGTACGTGTTATACCCTTTGCATCCGTATTTCCCGAGGTAAACGCACCCTCGCTTTTGGGCTATGTCTCTGATTTGCTCGCCGTATTTTGCATTGTCCTTGGCGCAGGTGTACAGGGCAAAAACCGCCTTGCCTGCCGGAAGCCGCTCGGCGAAAGCCGTCACCGCAGGGTAAAACTCGCCGAAATCAATTCCCGAGGCAAACCCGATGAGATCATAGGCCTCAAGGTCTACGTCCTCCCCCGCTTCCGCGTCAAATATCTCCACGCCATACCGCTCAGTTATGGCTTGAGCAAGCTTTTTCGTACTCCCGTGATGGTGTGAACCGTAAATGATAACCGCCTTCATACTGCATCCCCTTTTTGTTGTTCAGGAGTATCCTGCTCTTTCGGGGACCAGATTATCAGCACCAAGCAAAAAACTAAAACACCCGCTCAAACAGCGTGATGAGATGGTTGAGCGCCCCGCCGACGAGCAGCGCCGTCGCCGTCGTGCTCGCTGAGATGACGATGGCCGTTTTCGCGTTAAACTCTTTGGCGATAATCCCGAAGACGGACACGCACGGCAGGTACAGGAGCGAGACCACCGCGCCGACGAACATCTGCCGCGCCGTCAGCTGCAGCTCCATGAGCGGCGCGACGGACATCTCCCTGCGGATAATCCCTAAAATGAGCGACATGACCGCCCCCTCCGGCAGCCCCAGCCATCCGGAGACAACGGGCCGGAGCGCGTGCCCGATCCGCTCCAAAAGCCCCGACTCGGACAAAATCGCCGCGAAAAGGACGGCGATGAGCATCGGCCCCTCCGCCTCCGCGAGGAACTGGCGCAGCCGCGCGAGCAGCTTTTTAAAGTATGAGCGCGGCTCCGGCATAAGAAGGTTCGGCACCTCCAAAACGAGCGGGTCCACCCTGCCCTTTATCGCCCTGCCCAATATGGCCGACACGCAGATGAGCACCACCGCCCCCACCCCCGCGACGGCGGCGACGAGCCACGGCGAATACGCCGTCAGGAGCGTGAGGAGCGCGCCCGTCTGGGAGGTGCAGGGGATGGCAAAGCAGATCATGGCGGTGACCATGAGCCGCTCCTTCTTCGTGGTGGCCGCGCGGGTGGCGATAATCGCCGGGACGGCGCAGCCAAAGCCGAGGAACATCTGAATGAGGCTCCCGCCCTGAACGCCGAGCTTTCGCATGATGCCGTCGAACAGCACGGCAAGGCGCGGGAGGACGCCGCTGTCCTCCAGAAACGCAAACTGCACCTGAAACAGCAAAACGTACGGCATCACAAGCGCCACAATCCACTCAAACCCGATGCGGAAAAAGCCGTAATTGCCGATGAGGACGCTCTCCAGCAGCGGGTGGAGATTCAGTGATGTAATAAACCGCTCGAAAAACGGCACGATCGTGCCGCTCACAAGGGGCAACAGGAGCTTTTTGCGCAGCAGCTCCCCGCCGCCGGCGACGATGCCGAGGCTTGCCGCTAAAATAAGCAGCGCGAGCGGCACGCCCGGCCACGGGCGCAGCATCGCCTCGCCCAGCCGGTCGAGGAAACTTATCCGCCTGTCGGCGCGCGATGCCGCCCTCTTCGCAATCGCCCGCGCCCGCTCCCAGAGGGCCGATTGCGATCCCACGATGCCCTCCAGCCCCGTAAAGTAGGACGTGACGGCGCGCTTTTTCTCCAGCAGCGCATCCAGCGCGCGCCGCAGCGCGTCGATCCCCCGCCCCCTGACGGCGACGGTCGGAATCACCGGCGCGCCAAGCTCCCGCTCCAGCACGGCGTGGCTGACATGTATCCCCTTCCGCTCCGCCACGTCCACGAGATTGAGCGCGAAGACGATGGGCACCTGGTATGCCATCACCTCCAGCGCGAGCTTGACGCTCCCCTCAAGGTCCGCGGCGTTGAGGATAAACAGCACCGCGTCGGGCCCCTCCCGCAGGAAGGAGACGGCCACCTCCTCCGCCGGGGACGTCGCCATCAGGGAGTATGTACCGGGCACGTCGACGATGGTGTACCGCGCTTTCCCCGCCCTGTAGATGCCTTCCATGAAGGACACCGTCGTGCCTGTATAGTTGGAGCTGATGACGTGGATGTTCGTCAGGCGTGAGAAAAACACGCTCTTGCCCACATTCGGCGGGCCGACGAGGAGGATTTTTCCCGCTTTTTCAAGGACGCGGCCGCCCGGCGCCGTCGAGAGCCCCATTTACGCCTCCTCCTTTACCAGAATGCTTCGCGCCACGTCCTTGCCGAGGGCAATCTGCCGCGCCGCAAGCTCGACGAGCACAGGGCCGCCGAGCCGGTACCGCTTCTTCTTCAGCACAACCGCACCCGGAAAAATGCCGAGGCTCCTTAAAATTTTCACGTCCGGCACGCGCACCACCCTGTACATTCGCCCTTCCGGCGCGGCGTATAAATCCCGCCCTGTCATCAAGCCACTCCCCTTCAGCCAAGCTGCGAACCTAAAAACAAATCCGTTTTCAACGTAAACAGCCCGCCCCTGCCCCACACAGCTTGGCCGGCTTCCTAAGCTTATCCTAGCACAAGCGTTTGTCGTTTCCTTTCCAATCGTGCCGACCCTGTCCCAATTTGAAAACAAAAAGCCGCGGCTTTTTCAGCCGCGGCTGGTCGCTTTGATTTTTTAGCCGTTTTCCTTACTCTCGTCCGGCGTCCGGGAGAGATCGCCGTCTTCTTAAGTCACAGATTTTTCTTGAGTGGTGTCAAGTTCGATGTTAAACTCCACGCGAAGGCTCAGGGCGCGCCGCCTGTGCCGTTTGCGGGCGGCGCGGTGTCGCCGCCGCTGCCGCGCGTTTTCCCGCGCTATTTAAGCTGCTTTTATTTTGAATCTTCGTTCAACTTGATCGCGCGGCCCGCCTTGAGGCTTTTGGGGACGTCGATGAGGCGCTGGTTGCGGCTCCCGCGCCACTTGATGTTCAGGCTCCGCTGCTCGAGGATGAACGGCCCGTCCACCAGGACGTCCGTCAGCTCCAGAAACCGGCGCACGGCGGGGTCATCCATCGCGTAAAGCTCCTCGAACGTCCAGCCCGAATAGGCCCAGACGTTCAGGCCATGTTCCCTGGCCGCCTGCGCGATTTCCGCGCACGCTTCGGGCTGTGAAAACGGCTCGCCGCCGGAGAACGTCACCCCGTCTGTGAGGGGGTTGGAGAGCATGGCCCCAATAACCTCCTGCGTCGAAACCTCCGTCCCGCCCTCGAAATCGTGCGTGTCGGGATTGTGGCAGCCCGGGCAGCGGTGCGGGCAGCCCTGCGTGAAGACGACAAACCGCAGTCCCGGCCCGTCCACGATGGAGTCCTGTATTTTTCCGGCGATGCGCATGATGCTTTCCCCCTGTGGGAACGAGGCGGAGAACGCCTCCGCCTCGTTTTGAATTTGCGTTCAGTCTATTGCTGACCTGATTTTTGACTGTTAGTCCACGTTGTGTTTGACGCGGTCGCCCAGCTCCGCCCGCTTGGCGTTGTTAAAGCGGTCCACGGTCCCCACGAGGTATCCCGTAATCCGGCGGATGCGCTCGAAGGAGACGGACTCTTCCCCTTCATGGCGGCCGCAGTGCGGGCACTCGTCCTTGATGATGCCCGTAAAGCCGCAGATCGGGTCACGGTCGATGGGGTGGTTGATGGAGCCGTAGCCGATGCCGCACTTGTGCATGTAGCGGATAATCTTCTCGAACGCCTCGAGGTTGTCGAGCGGGTCGCCGTCGAGCTCGACGTAGCTGATGTGGCCGGCGTTCGTCAGAGCGTGGTACGGCGCCTCGAGGCGGATTTTATCAAAGGCGGAAATCGGGAAGTAGACGGGGATGTGGAAGCTGTTGGTGTAGTACTCGCGGTCTGTGACGCCCGGGATGACGCCGAACTTCTGCCGGTCAATCTTCACGAACCGGCCCGCGAGGCCTTCCGCCGGGGTGGCCAGCAGCGTGAAGTTGAGCTTGCGCTTCTGGCTTTCCGCGTCACAGCGGGCGCGCATGTGGCTGATGATTTCAAGGCCGAGGTTCTGCGCCCGCTCGCTCTGGCCGTGGTGCTCGCCGATGAGGGCGACGAGCGTCTCGGCCAGGCCGATAAAGCCGACGGACAGCGTGCCGTGGCCCAGCACTTCGCGGATTTCGTCGTTCCACGAGAGCTTGTCGCTGTCGATCCACACGCCCTGCCCCATGAGGAACGGGAAGTTGTAGACGTGCTTGCGGCACTGGATTTCAAACCGCTCGAGAAGCTGGTCGAAGACGAGCGACATTTTCGCGTCGAGGTCCTCGAAGAAGCGGCCGATGTCGCCCTTGGCGCGGATGGCAAGGCGCGGCAGGTTGATCGACGTGAAGGACAGGTTGCCGCGGCCGTTTGAAATCTCGCGGGTGGGGTCGTACACATTGCCGATGACGCGCGTGCGGCAGCCCATGTAGGCGATTTCCGTCTCGGGGCAGCCCGGCTTGTAGTATTTGATGTTAAAGGGCGCGTCCTGGAACGAGAAGTTCGGGAACAGGCGCTTGGCCGAGCAGTGGCAGGCGAGCTTGAACAGGTCGTAGTTCGGCTCGCCGGGGTTGAGGTTTATGCCCTCCTTCACGCGGAAAATCTGAATGGGGAAAATCGGCGTCTCGCCGTTGCCGAGCCCCGCCTCCGTCGCGAGCAGGACGTTGCGCATGACCATACGGCCTTCGGGCGAGGTGTCCATGCCGTAGTTGATGGTGCTAAACGGCGTCTGCGCGCCGGCGCGCGAGTGCATGGTGTTGAGGTTGTGGATGAAGGCCTCCATCGCCTGGTACGTGGCGCGGTCCGTCTCCTTGTAGGCAAAGTGCTTTGCCACCTCCTGCGCGCGCTTCATGTCCTCTTCCGGGCCGTAGCGCTCCACAAGATACGGCAGCTCCGCGGCGAGGTATTCCTCGTTGTTTTCCAGCGTCGGGCGAAGCCCCGTGTTTTTGCGGATTTCCTCAATGATGCCGCGGATTTCGTCCTCGATGTCTTCACGCCCCGTCTGGAGCATGATGGCCTTGGCGAGGTTCTGGCGGTACAGGCGCACGTACGTCTTGCGCACGCCCTCGGCCATGCCGTAGTCGAAATTGACGATGCTCTGGCCGCCGTGCTGGTCGTTCTGGTTGGACTGGATGGCGATGCACGCGAGCGCCGCGTAGGAGGAGATGTCGTTCGGCTCGCGGAGCGTGCCGTGGCCGGTGGAAAAGCCGTTTTTGAACAGCTTGATGATGTCAATCTGCGTGCAGGTGGTCGTCAGGGCGTAAAAGTCGAGGTCGTGGATGTGGATGTCGCCCTCCTCATGGGCCCGCGCGTGGTCGGGGTTGAGGACGAACATCTTGTAAAACTGCTTGGCCCCCTCGGACCCGTACTTGAGCATCACGCCCATGGGGGTGTCGCCGTCGATATTGGCGTTTTCGCGCTTTGTGTCGCTGTCCCGCGCGTCGGCAAACGTGATTTCCTCAAACGACTGCATCAGGCGCGACTTCATCTGGCGGACGCGGCTGCGCTGGTCGCGGTAGAGGATGTAGGCCTTCGCCGTCGTCACGAAGCCGTTTTCCATCAGCACTTTTTCGACAATGTCCTGAATGTGCTCGACGTCGGGCGTCTCAACGCCCTCCAGTTCCAGAATGGACTGCACCTGCCTGGCAAGGGCGGCCGCCGTGTCGCCGCTGTCGGGCTTGTATGTGGCATCAAAGGCCTTTCTGATGGCGTTTGCGATTTTGTCCACGTCAAACGGCACGATTCTGCCGTCTCTCTTTTTTATCTCTTTGATCGCCATTGCGCACACCTCTCTATTTGCGATATCGGGCGTAAACCACAATATATTGTATGTAATCTCCTTTTGGTTTCTATATAATACAATTTCTTGATTTCAGTGTCAAGAACAAAATGCAAATCCTTCCTGTTTTTCTGCCTTTTTGTGAGTTCCGACAAATGGCGCGGCCGGCTTATAGTAAAATAGCTGCCCCGTTATAAAACGGCGCGCGCGCAGGGCATACTTTTTGTGGAGCGACGGCAAATCGAAAGGGTGCGGCGCAATGATCGACAGGGCTCGACTGAAAAAATCGGCAAAAGACACCCTCCAGCATCGGAAGGCGAGCGCCTATCTCGTCGGGGCTGTGTACGTGGGCTTTGCGGGCCTGTCGGACACGCTCATCTACGCCCTCACCGGGTACGACGTGCTCATATCAAGGCTCCAGAACGCCCTGAGCGTCTCGCCGGAACTGGGCCTGGAGGACGCGCTTGCCATGGCCGAGCCGATAGGGCCCGTCGCGCTTGCGTTCATCGCGGCGTTTGTCCTGTACCGCATCGCGGCGCGCTTTTGCCTGAAGGGCTTTTGCCTGGGGCTCGCGCGCGGCGTAAACCCCGGGCTGTCGGGCTTTCTCGACGGGCTTTCGCTCTTTTTTAAAAGCATTCTTTTGTTTTTTCTTAAGCTCGTCCTCGTCCTTCTGGGTCTTATATTTTTTATCGCGCCGGGCGTCTACCTCTGGTACGGCTTTAGGCAGGCCGAGTACGTCCTGCTGGATAATCCCCGCCTGAGCGCGATTGCGTGCCTGCGGCAGTCGCACCGCCTCATGCGCGGGCGGAGGCGGGAGCTCTTCAGGCTCGACCTGTCCTTTCTCGGCTGGCGGTTTGTCGGCCTTTTAGTGTACTACCAGTTTTCGATGTGGCTGCTTTCCGTCTGGCTCGCCCCGTACAGCGGCATCACCTACGCGGGGTTTTATCTGGAGCTTTGCGCTGTCTCAGGCCCTTAAGCGCGTTTTCAGCGTTTCTCCGGATAATGCGGCGTCAGCCGGCAGTCGTTTTCCGGCAGCCCTTTGCGGCAGACCGAGCGCAAAACGCCGGATTCGCTTTTCAGGGCAGACGAAAGCCCCGCCGTTTAGACGGCGGGGCGTTTTGTTTTCTTTTCAGCCGCGCGCGGCCCAAGCGCCATCCACACGCCGAGGAGCGCCGAGAACGCAAACAGCACCGCGGCGCTCATGGAAAAGACAAAGCCCGCCTTCACGCGCCGCATCAGCGCAAACGTGAGCGCGGCCCCGGCCGCCTTGGCGGCGGCGGAGAGCACGTCCCGCACGCCCGCAACGCGCGCGGCAAACTCGTACCCCGCCTTGTCGAGGAGCACCGTCGAAAAAAGCGCCGTGCACATCGACGCGGCCAGCCCCTCCGCCGCGGCGCACAGGACGGTCGCCGCGGGAGAGGGCGAAATGCTGTACACGCTCCACATGGCCGCCACGGCGGGCAGAAACAGCGCGCCTTTCACATCGGGGCGCGCGCGGAAACGCTCCTTAAAGCGCATGAGAATCGCCATCGCCACAAGGTTCATCCCGTAGAGGACGGAGAGGATGAGCCCCCAGAAGGCCGTCGACACCCTAAGCTCGTCAAAGGCGTAGGCGTAAAACGCGAGGTTGACGCACGCCGTCCCGAAGTCAAGCGCCGTCAGGGACAACACGGCGCGGAGAAGGCCGCGCCGGCGGAAAATAAGCCGGAAGGCTCCCTTGAGGCTCCCCGCGCCCTGTTTAGGCCTTGCCGGGCGCGGCGCGGGGGCGGCCGGAGAGACGGACAGGCAGAGGGCGGACAGGGCGTACAGCGCGCCGCTCACGGCAAACGCGCCGTCCGCGCCGAAGGCCCCGGCAATCGCGCCTGCCAGCACCGGCATGACGAGGCTGACAAAGCCGGTCGCGCCGGCCATCAGGGAGTTGGCCTCCAAAATCGCGCCATGTCCGGCGGCGGCGAGCATCCGGCTTGAGGCGGGGCTTGTGAACACGTCGGTCACGCTCATGAGGAGAAGGACGGCCGTCACCTGCCGCGGCGCGCGGAAAAAGAAAAACAAAAGCGTCAGGCCCGCCCGCAGCGCGTCATATAAAACGAGCAGGCCCCTCGGCGGCGCGCTGTCCCCGACGCGCCCCGCGACAAGCGAAAAAAGCACGCCGGGCAGCGGCGCGATGAGCACGCCCATCCCCGCTATCAGGCCCGACTGCGTGCCGTCGAGCAGCAGCCGCGCCGCGGCGATCGTCTGGGCGGACGCGGCCGCCGCGACGAGTATCCGGCTTATAAAAAACAGCCTGAAAGGCTTTCTGCGCAAAAGCCCGAATCCCTTTTGCCTCATCCTGTCTCCCGCCTTTACCGCTTCATCTTATGAGCGGAAAGGCGGCGAACATGCGCGCGGCGTGCGGCGCCTAACATTTATTGGCTTCATAAAGAAACGGGCGCGGCGCAAACTGTATGAGGCAGAATCTTAAGTTTAAGTAGGTGGATTATGGCAAAGCGCACTCTCTCGCTGCTGCTTTCGCTGGCTATCCTGCCGGCCCTTTGCTGCGCGCCCGCCGGGGCGATCTCCGCGAAGGCGTACGCCCTCGTCGAGGCGGAGACGGGCCGGCTGATTCTGGGCGCGAACGTCAGCGAGCGGCTGCCGATGGCGTCGACGACGAAGATTATGACGGGCCTGCTCGCCTGCGAGTCGGGCCGGCTCGACGAGGAATTCGTCGTGCCCGAAGAGCCGCTGCGCGTGGAGGGCTCGTCCATGGGGCTTGTCCCCGGCGAGCGCATCACGCTGCGGGACCTCGTGTACGGCCTCATGCTCGAGTCGGGAAACGACGCGGCCAACACGATCGCCTATCTGCTCGAAGGGTCCATCGAGGCCTTCGCCGAGAAAATGAACGAAAAGGCGAGGGAGCTCGGCCTCGAAAACACCCACTTTGACAACCCCTCGGGCCTTGACGGGCCGACCCATTACACAACGGCGCTGGACCTGGCGCGCCTTGGCGCCCACGCGATGAAAAACGCGGATTTTGCCGACATCGTCTCGACGTGGGAAAAGCGCGTGCCTTACAACGGCATCGAAAACGGGCGGCGGCTTGTCAACCACAACGCCCTGCTCCGGCAGTACGAGGGGGCCATCGGCATCAAAACGGGCTTTACGAAAAAAAGCGGCCGCTGCCTCGTCTCCTGCGCGCGGCGCGGCGGCGTGACGCTCGTCGCGGCCACGCTCCGCGGCCCCGACGACTGGAACGATCACGCCGCCCTGCTCAACTACGGCTTTTCCGTCTTAAAACGCGTCAAGCTCCTTCGGGCAAAGCCCGACATCCGCGTGCCCGTCATCGGCGGCGTAAAGGACTCCATCCGCTGCTCGTTCGACGCGGAAAACCTCGAAGCCTCCCTTCGGGAGCAGGAGATTTCGCGCGTGCGGCAGCACATCCAGCTGCGCCCGTTTTACTACGCTTCCGTGACGGAAGGGCAGCAGCTCGGCGAAATCGTCTTCACGCTCGACGGCGTGGTGCTCGCCTCACGCCCCATCTTCGCGGCGGAGTCCGTGGAAAAGACGCGCCCGAGCAGGCTCAAGGGTTTGCTCCGGGCCATCTTCCCTTAAACGGAGGGATGACGTGTGCTTAAAACGACGCGCTTTTTAACACGCCTTGCCGCCGCGGCGCTTGCCGCGCTGGTTCTTTCCGGATATGCCCTGGCGGCGGATAAAGAGAGCGTCCCGGGCGGCATCAGCTTCGCCATACCCGAAGACGGCTGCGCCCTGTTCATTGACCTCGACGCCCGCCGCATGACCGTGTTTCTCGACGGCTCCGTCGTTGCCACCTACCCCGTCTCGGGCGGCAAGTCCGAGACGCCCTCGCCCGTCGGGACATGGACGATTGTGAACATCGCCAGCTGGGGCGAGGGCTTCGGCGGCAGCTGGCTCGGGCTGGACGTCCCGTGGGGCACCTACGGCATCCACGGGACGAAGACGCCGTGGGTCGTCGGCCAGAAAAACGTCTCCCACGGCTGCATCCGCATGCGGGACGAGGACGTGGCGGAGCTGAAGAAAATCGTCTCCCTCGGCACCGTCGTCCACATCCGCCACAACTCCCTGCCCTTCCGGGAGCTGAAAAACGGCATGGTCGGCTCCGACGTGCGCCGCGTGCAGGCGATGCTCCGGCAGCTCGGCTTCTATGACGGCACGGCCGACGGCGTTTTCGGCAACGGGACGATGCACGCCGTCATCGCCTTCCAGAAGGCGCACGGCCTTAAGGCCGACGGCGTCGTCGACCGCGAGACGTTCGACCTGATGGCAAGCCTCACCTCGTAAAACCGGAAGGACAGCCACACAATCCCCCGCCATTAAATAGAATGGTACGAACGGCTTTTTTCAAGTCAAAGACGCAGTAAGGGGGATTTTATGGAAACCATATATCTCGGCTCGACCGGCCCGGACGTGAAGCTCCTGCAGGCCGTGCTCAACACCATCGGGTACTCCGCGGGAAGCGTGACCGGCACGTTCGGGCCGGAAACGCGGCAGGCGGTGGTGGCGTTTCAGTCGGCGTTCGGCCTTACGATTGACGGCGTCGTCGGCCCGCAGACGTGGGCGGCGCTGGAGCCCTTCCTTCTGGGCTTCTTTACATACACTGTCCGCCCGGGCGACACGCTCTGGAAAATCGCCCAGCGGTACTACACCACCGTGGACGCCATCGTCACGGCCAACCCCGGCATCGACCCGGACTACATCGCCGTCGCCCGCCGCATCGTCGTCCCCTTCGGGTACGACCTCGTCTTCTCCGACATAGACTATACATACGAAATCATGCAGAACGTCATCCGGGGGCTCAAAGCGCGCTACCCGTTCCTCGAGGTCGGCTCCATCGGGAAAAGCGTCATGGGCAAGGACCTCACGCTCGTCCAGATGGGCTTCGGGGACAACCACGTCTCCTACAACGCCTCGCACCACGCCAACGAGTCCATCACGACGCCCGTGCTCCTCAAATTCATCGAGCGGGCCTCGAAGGCCTACGCCACCGGCGCGCGCCTCGGCGACTACGACATGCGCGACCTTTTCTCCCGCACGCGCTTTTCCATCGTCCCGATGGTCAACCCCGACGGCGTGGACCTCGTCGCCTACTGGCCGAACTACACAAACCCCGCGTACACGGAGGCCGCGCGCCTGAACCGCACGGGGCTGCCTCTCCCAAGCGTGTGGAAAGCCAACATCCGCGGCACGGACTTAAACCTAAACTACCCCGCCGGATGGGAAAACCAGAAGGAGGAGGAGCGGCAGCAGGGCATCACCGGCCCCGGGCCGCGCGACTACGGCGGCCCTTCCCCGCTCTCCGAGCCGGAGACGCAGGCCATGGCCGCCTTCACGCGGGCCAACGACTTCCGCCTCGTTATCGCCTACCACACGCAGGGCGAGGTCATCTACTACACGTTCAACAACCTCGAGCCGCCCGAGTCCCGCCCCATCGCGGAGCTGTTCGGGCGGGTGAGCGGCTACGCCGTCTCCCCGAATCCCGACGAGGCCTCGTGGGCGGGGTATAAGGACTGGTTCATCCAGGATTTCTCACGTCCGGGCTTTACCGTTGAAGCCGGGCGCGGCACAAACCCCATCCCCATGACGCAGTTTGACCGGATTTACCAGCAAAACGAGGAGCTGCTCATCCTCGGCGGATACGTCTGACTTCCCGCGCGAGCGCGGCGGCGCGACTCTCGACCAAACAAAGAGCGCTCAGGCCGATTGCCTGAGCGCCTTGTTTATTCGGGGCCTACTTCATAGATCCACGGCAGGGGCTTGTACGTCTTTTGCCCCATGTCCTTGATGACGCTCGTGCCGTCGGGGTAAAACAGCGTCACCTGCGTGCGCACCACGGCGCCGTCCATCCCCTCGTGGGCAAGGCGCTTTTCCCCGGGCTTAAGGCTCCTGCTCACCACGTAGATTTCCGGCGCCTTTGTCACGTCCAGCACCTCGTGGCTCCAGAGCACCTCGGGCGGAGTCGTCCGCCCGTAGAAGGCGATGTAAAGCTCGTTGTCGTACCCCTTCGCCCATATCAGGATGGGGTGCTCGGTGTCATTCTGGAACCGAAAATCCTTCACGCCGTAGCTGACCGTGGCGTCCTGCCCGTAGGGGACGTAGGGGACGGGCATGCCGTGGTTGTGCCGCTCGACGATTTTTAAGTCGGCCATGACGGCCACGTTATAGAGCGTCGAGGCGACCTTGCACACGCCGCCGCCGTCCGTCTCGATATACTTTGTCCCCGCGTACGTCGGCCCCTTTTTGTACCCGCGCTCGGGGGTGTAGGGCCCCGCCCTTTTGTTCTGGGAAAACACCTCGCCCGGCTGCAAAACGGTGCCGCAGATATAGCGGGCGGCGAGGTGGACGTTGTATTCCTCGCCGGGGAGCGGGTCTTTCAAAACGGTTCTGTACGCCGCCATGAGCAGGCCGCAGCCGGACTGCCGCTGCGCCTTAAGGAAATCGCCGTCTTTTTCCCACGGGAGCGTGTCGACTTTGCCGGACAGGAGCGTGCCCGTCATGTAAGGGTCAAAATCCGCGCCGGCGCGGGCGTGCGGCAGGATAACCGCCGCAAGCATGAGGCACAGCGCCGTGCGCAGGGCGCGGCGGGCGATGGTTTTTCTCATTTTCCACCTCTCCTTGCCGCTATAGTATTTCTCCGGCGGGTAAAAGTATTTATCCGGCCCGTTTCTAAACGCGCTGTTTTTTTCATACAGTAAGACAGGCCACAACGCGCAAAGGAGGCCGGATATGGTCTACTTCCTCGCCCTCATCGGCATGATCTGCTGGGGAATCTCTCCCCTTTTCGCCAAAAGCGGCTTAGAGCGGCTTCGCCCCATCACGGGGCTTTCCCTGCGCACCTTTATCGCGGCAAGCGTCCTTTTTTTATGGACAATGCTCACCGGCGGGATGCAGGAGCTGCGCGCCACGCCGCCCCGCGCCGTCCTTCTCATCCTCATTGAGGCGCTGATGGCGATGATCGTCGGCGACCTCGCCTATTACGCCGCGCTCAAGGACGGCAACGCCTCCATCGTCATGATCATCATGGCCTGCTCCCCCGTCGTCACGATTTTGTGCTCGGTGCTCTTCCTCGGCGAGCGGCCGTCTCTTTCGACGCTCATCGGCGCTTGCCTTGTGGTCGTCGGATTGATTTTGGTCGTCTAGAGATGCCGGACTTGAACGTCGGGCGGGTATACTGTAGAATAATAGGATAATCTATACAGTGCATCTTATTGACAGGAGCCGGCAATGAACAACAAGGTTATGGCCGCCATGAGCGGCGGCGTGGACAGTTCCGTCGCGGCGGCGCTTCTGATGGAGCGGGGGTTCGACGTCATCGGCGCCACGCTCAAGCTCTTTTCAAACGAAGACATCGGGCTCGACACCATAACGCGCGTGTGCTGCTCCCTCGCCGACGTGGAGGACGCCCGCAGCGTCTGCTACAAGCTGGGGATCGACCACCTCGTCTTCAACTTTTCCGACCTGTTCCACCGGTCGGTCATCGACCGCTTCGCCGAAAGCTACAGGACGGGGCGCACCCCCAACCCCTGCATCGACTGCAACCGCTTCATCAAGTTCGACAAGCTCCTGGAGCGCGCGCGCCTTCTCGGTTACGACCGCATCGCGACGGGCCACTACGCGCGCATCGAGTGGAGCGAGGAGAAGGGGCGGTACCTGCTGAAAAAATCCGCGGACACGTCAAAAGACCAGACGTACGTCCTCTACGCCCTCACGCAGGAGCAGCTTGAGCGCACGCTTCTCCCCCTCGGCGATTACACGAAAACGCAGGTGCGCGAGATGGCCGAAAAGCGCGGGCTTGTCAACGCGCGCAAGCCGGACAGCCAGGACATCTGCTTCGTGCCGGACGGGGACTACGCGAAGTTCCTCGAGGAAGTCTACGGACTGCGCTCCGAGCCCGGCCCGTTCAAGGACTTAAATGGCAACGTCCTCGGAGAGCACCGGGGCATCATCCACTACACCATCGGCCAGCGGCGCGGGCTCGGCCTCTCTTCCGACCGGCCGAAATACGTCGTGATGAAAGACCCCGAAGCAAACACCGTCTACATCGGGGACGAAGAGGACCTCTACAGCGACACGATGGAGGTTATTGACTTTAACCTCATCTCCGTCGCGGAAATCACCGAGCCGACGCGGGTTGGCGTCAAGGCGCGGTACAGCCAGAAGGAGGCGCCCGCCACGATTTACCCGCCTGAAAACGGGCACATCACCGTGAGGTTCGACACGCCGCAGCGCGCCCTCACGCCGGGACAAGCCGCTGTGTTTTACGACGGCGACGTCGTCGTCGGCGGCGGCACCATCGCCTGAAGCGCCAGAGAAAGAAGGAGATACCATGCACAGCGTTTACCTTTTCGACTTTGACTATACCCTCGTCGACGCCACCGCCGGCATCGTCGGTTCCTTTAACGCGGCTCTGACGCAGATGGGCTACCCGGCGCTTGAGGAAGACGTGATACGCCGCACCGTCGGCATGACGCTCCCGAACGCCTTTACGCTCGTGACGGGGGAAACGGACCCCGAGCTGGGCAAAACCTTCATGCGGCTTTTCATGGAAAAGGCCGACGCGATCATGTCCCCCAACACCCGCCTCCTCCCCGGCTGCGTGGAGCTGCTCTCATTCTTAAAAGAAAACGGATACAAGGCCGGCATCGTCTCCACGAAGCCGCGCTTTCGCATCATGGACATCCTCCGCCGGCGCGATATTGAGCGCCTCGTCGACGTCGTCGTCGGCTACGAGGACGTCGAGCACCACAAGCCCCACCCCGCGGCGCTCCGCAAGGCGCTGGATTACCTCGGCGCGGCGGAGCAGGACGCCATCTACGTCGGCGACACGGTCATTGACGCCGAGGCCGCCCGAAACGCCGGCGTCGCCTTCGCCGCCGTCACGACGGGCACAACGGGCAAGGAGGACTTTGCCCCCTACCCCTGCGCCGCCGTGTATGAAGACCTCTTCGACCTGCTCCGCGCGCTGCGGTCATAAAACAGGCCCCGAGGCAAACACGAAATAAACGAAAGAAAGGACGGATACGCATGAAACGGCCGATCAAGGGAAACGTCAGCTGGGTTGGCAAAACCGACTGGGAACTGCGCCGGTTCCACGGCAACGAGCTGTCCACGGGGCACGGCTCCTCCTACAACGCCTACCTCGTCGAGGAGGAGAAAACCGTCCTCATCGACACGGTCTGGGCGCCGTACGCCGAGGAGTTCGTCGCCAATCTCGAAGCGGAGGGCGTCCTCGACAAAATCGACTTTATCGTCGTCAACCACGGCGAGGTGGACCACAGCGGCGCTCTCCCGGCTCTCATGAAGCGAATCCCGAATACGCCCATCTACTGCACGGCCAACGCCGTCAAATCCCTCAAGGGGCAGTACCAGGCCGACTGGGACTTCCACGTCGTCAAAACGGGGGACTCTCTCCCCGTCGGAAACGGCAAGGAGCTTGTGTTCGTGGAGATGGCGATGATCCACTGGCCGGACAGCATGGCCACGTACCTCACCGGCGACAACATCCTCTTTTCAAACGACGCCTTCGGCCAGCACTACGCCGCCTCCGGGCTGTTTAACGACGAGGTGGACCGGTCAATACTCCTCTACGAGGCGATGAAGTACTACGCGAACATCCTCTCGCCCCTGTCCGACCTCATCCGCCGCAAGCTGGACGAGATCGCCGCGATGAACCTCCCCATCGACGTCATCGCCACGAGCCACGGCATCCTCTGGCGGGACAACCCTGCGCAAATCATCGAAAAGTACTCCCAGTGGTGCCGCGCCTACAGGGAAAACCAGATCACCATCGTCTACGACACGATGTGGAACGGCACGCGGCACCTGGCCGAGGCCATTGCCGAGGGCATCCTCTCGGCGGACAAAGACGTTGTCGTCAAGATCTACAACATCTCAAAGAGCGACCAAAACGACGTTTTGACGGAAGTGTTCCGCTCGAAGGCCGTCCTCGCCGGCTCCCCGACGCACGCGCGCGGCGTCCTCCACTCCATGGCGGGGTTCCTCTACCTTGTGAAGGATATGAAGTTCAAGGGCAAATACGCCGCCGCCTTCGGCTGCCACGGCTGGAGCGGCGAGGGCGTGGGTATCCTCAATGCCATGCTCGACGACGCCGGCTTTACCCGCCTTGGCGACGGGCTTAAAGCCCTCTGGTCGCCGGACGACGAGGCGCGCCGAAAGGCCTTTGACTTCGGCGCGAAATTCGCGCGGGATTGCGCAGCCGCCGAAACGGCGGGGGCGTAACGCACCGCCTTCTCAGGCCCCAAAAGCGGCGAAAGCAATATAATACTCAGGCGCGGCGCATGAAACGACGATGCCGCGCAACCACACGCTGCCCTAAACCCCATGGCACGCGGCGCAAATCCGTCCCCGGGAACGCGAAAATAAACTGAATTTCCGTTCAAACACAGGCTCCCGCCTATAAAGCGGGAGCCTTCCAATATTTCAGTACGATTTTTGTACAGAACGTCGCGCCACGTCGCCTTGACTTTGCCCCGGCCGCTCTTCATACTGAAAGAAAAAGGAAGCAGGGGAGAGCTTTATGATTACGGAACGCGAGAATTTCCTTCGGATGATCCGCCGCGAGGACCCGGATTTCGTGCCTTACCAGCCGGGGCTTTTGCAGATGATTGTGCCAAGCGCCCTTAGAGACCGGCCCGAAGGCCGAAGGGGCTACGACTGGTTCGGCGTGCACTGGTCGGTGGACGAGTCGATGCCCTTAAGCCCCGTCGTCACGGTCGGGCACCCGCACGTTCTGGAGGACATTACGGAGTGGGAGTCGGTCATAAAGTGGCCGGACCTGTCCGAGATTGACTGGGAGGCGTGCGCAAAGCGCGACGTGCCGGAAAAGGACCCGACGAAAATCCTGTGCGCCATGCTCGTGTCGGGGCCCTTCGAGCGCCTGCACGACCTCATGGGCTTTGAGGAGGCGCTGTGCGCCGTTTTGATGGAGCCGGAGGCGTGCTCGGCCTTTTTCTCCCGCCTGTGCGACTTTAAAATCGAGCAGATCCGCTACCTCAAGAAATACTACGACGTGGACATGATCCACTTCCAGGACGACTGGGGCAGCCAGAAGGACCTGTTCTTCAGCCCCGACTTCTGGCGGCAGTACATAAGGCCCCACGTCCAGCGCGTCGTGGACGCCGCGCACGAGCTCGGCGTCTACTTCAACATGCACTCCTGCGGGCGCATCGACCGCATTGTGGACGACATCATCGCCATGGGCGTCGACGTCCTCGACCCGGCGCAGCCGGTCAACGACTTGGAGCGCTGGGCGCGCGACTTTAGCCGCAAGGTCATCTTTATGGGCGGGCTCAACGCGCAGGACATCATCGACAACCCCGCCGTGCCCGACGAGGAGGTCCGCCGCGAGGTGGAGTACAAAATCGACCTGTTCGCGCGGGACGGCTACTATATCCCCTTTGCCGTCTCCCTGTCGCCGCGCGTGAACAAGGCGCTCGGGTACGGGTACGTCTACGGCCGCACGCTCTATAGGCCCGACGAGTACGCCGCGGACGCCGAGGCGTTCCGCGAAAAGCTCGAGACGATGGACTTTACGGCGGCCGGGCCGGCCTTCGTACCGGGGACGAACATTAAGGTAGACTAAAAAAACAGCGGGGCCTGTGCGGTCCCGCTGTTTTTTTTGCGCCTTAAAGTCAAATCACGATGGTGTTGAAGAAGCGCTTCATCTCGACCTGCGCGTTTTCCGCCGAGTGAGAGCAGTGGATGAGGTTGTTGACCGTCCCCGTGGCGTAGTCGCCGCGGATGGAGCCCGGCAGCGCCTCCTCAAACTTCGTGGCTCCCGCCAGCAGCCGCATGCCCAATACGGCGTTTTCGCCCCGGACCTGCATGCCGAACACAGGGCCCGACATCATGTAGCGCAGCACCTCGGAGAAATACGGCTGGTCCGCGATGTGGGCATAGTGCTCGTAGAGGAACTTGACCGACAGCTTCATCATCTTCGCGTCGATGATCCGGTAGCCCTTGCGCTCAATCCGCGTGATGATTTCGCCGACGAGCCCTCTCTTCATGCAATCCGGCTTGAGCATTACGAACGTGTCTTCCATCATGATGCGCATTACCTCCTAACTTGATACGCGCCTCTTCAGGCAACCCGGAGAGGTCAGGCTTTATATTTTCTGCGATATTATCGGCGGCGTCCGTCAGCCGCTGAAGAAAATCAGGCTGAAGAACACCACCGTCTCGCTCGTGCACGCGTAGCTCGCCCCGACTTTCTGGGCGGTAGCCGGCAGCAGGATGCCGTGGCTTTCTATTGTGGAAAGGCGCCTGTCGGGATGGCGGCACGGCCCGTCCGGATACGCGCACGCCTCGCACAGGGCGCACCCCGTCGACAGCGCGAGCACGTCGTCCCCGAACGCCTCGCGGAACCGGTCGCGAATCTGGAGCGTGACCTCCTCATGGCGGTTTTTCGCCGCGACGCAGGCTGACATGTTCAGGCTGTCGGACACTTCGGCGACCGTCGAGAACAGGAAAACATGCTTAAAGCTCCGGCACCGTTCGATGCACTTTTCAATCGGCCCCACCGCCGGCGGGCACGCCCAGCACTTCCCGTAGCGCGCGCACTCGTTTTCGCAGATATAGCGCACCTTGTCTGAAAACACCAGGTCGTCCGGCGTCAGATAAAAAAACTCGCAGACGGGGTAGTCGTAGATGAACGCCTCGATGGTGTCCCTGAAATCGCGCTCTTCGGCCATGTCCTCCCCTTCCCTTTGCCGCCATAAGGCAAAGGTTTTATTTTGAATTTATGTTCTAATCAGGCGCGCGGCGTTATATTGCCTTTTTCCCGCCGCTTTCCCAGCTTTTGTCACATCAGTATACACCCGCTGACAGGAATTGGTCAAGTTGTTCGTTTATGCCGCACACTTTGGCGCGGGCAGGCCGCGGCCTGCCCGCGCCGCGCGATTGCCGCGCGCGGGCGCGCCATTTATACCTATACTGCCTTTTGCCGCGCGGCATTCTCTTCATATTTTGTACGAATTACTGAATTTAACAAAAATAACAGTACGGCCATTGGTTTTTTGTTCCAACGACGGGGCGCTGTGTGATATAATGGCGCCAGGCAGGACTGCCGCACGCGCTTTGGCAAACCCGCCTCTGCCGTTTGGCGTCGCGGCGTTTAGCGCGCCGATATAAGTGTCAGACAGACCGCACGCTTAATGCGGATTGCAAGTTCACGCGCGCCTTCGCGCCGCCGCGCCCAGCGCAAAACCGCATTGAGGCGCGCCGCGCAATGCTTTGGCGGCCTTTACGTTGTAATTAAAAAGTTTACATAAAGGAGCAAACAGGCATGAAAGACTTTTCCGGGAAAATCGCGTTCATCACGGGCGGCGCGTCCGGCGCCGGACTCGGGCAGGCCAAGTTGTTCGGCGGCCTCGGCGCGAAAGTCACCATCGTGGACATCCGGCAGGACGCCCTTGACAAGGCCGTCGCGGAGCTCAAAAGCCTTGGCATCGACGCCCTCGGCATCCAGATGGACCTGACAAACCGCGAGCAGTACATCGCCGCGGCGGACAAGGCCGAGGCACATTGGGGCGGCCCCCCGCAGCTGCTCTTCCTGACGGCGGGCGTCAACACCTTCGGCCCGGCGGAAGCCTCGACGTTCGAGGACTTCGACTGGGTCCTCGGCGTCAACCTCTTCGGCGTCATCAACGGCCTTATCATCTTCGTCCCGCGCATGATTAAAGCGTACAACAAGATAAACGGCGAACTGAGCCGCGAGGGCGCGCACATCTCCATCGTCTCCTCCCTCGGGGCCTTCAGCGGTTTCGCCACCGACGCGCCGTACTCCTGCTCGAAGGCGGCCGTCAACAACCTCGCCTACAGCTACTACGAAGCGCTCAAGCCCTACGGCATCGGCGTGACGGTCCAGTGCCCGGCGAACATCCGCTCCAACATCGGCGAAGCCGTCCGGACGCGCCCGGCGCACCTGGCCAACACGGGCTACCACGTCTCCGAAGGCACCATCAACATGCTCAAGTCCATCCACGCCACGGGCATGGACCCGGTGGATCTGGCCAAAAACCTCAAACAGGCCATTGAAAACGAGCTGCCCCTCGCCATCCCCTACGACAACGCCGAGGAGATCCTCCAGCGCGAGTTTAAAAAGGTCATCCAGTACCTCACGGTAGAGGGCCTGCGCGAGCTGGAGGAGGAACAGCGCAGGCTGGCCGAAATCCAAAAGGACTTCCTGAAGACGGACACGTCCGGTATCAATGGCCCCATCGAGCCGTTCGGCCGCGCGCGCTCGGACCTTAACTGGGTCCTGCCGGAAAAGCGCAAATAGGCTTTGCACCGGACACGAAAAAGAGCGAATGAAATAATTACTTGAGATAAAGGAGAACCGCTTATGAAGAACTTTGCTGGAAAAATCGCGTTTATCACGGGCGGCGCCTCCGGCGCGGGACTCGGTCAGGCCAAGGTGTTCGGCAAGGCCGGCATGCGCGTGGCCATCGCCGACATCCGCCAGGAAGCGCTGGACAAAGCCGTCGAGGAGCTTATCGCCTACGGCTTAAAACGTGAGGACATCCTCCCCATCCAGGTGGACCTGACCGACCGCAAGGCCTACGCCGCCGCGGCCGACAAGGTGGAGGAAGTATTCGGCGGCCCGCCGCACCTTCTCATCCAGACCGCGGGCGTCAACTCCTTCGGCCCGGCGGAAGCGTCCACGTTCGACGACTACGACTGGGTCATGGGCGTGTGCCTGCACGCCGTCGTCAACGGCCTTGTCATTTTCGTGCCGCGGATGGTAAAGGCTTACGGCCACAAGGAGGAATTCCACGTGGCGGCCACCTCCTCCATGGGCGGCTTCATGGCCGGCCCCATCACGGCCCCCTACTCCGCCGCGAAAGCCGCCGTCAACATTCTCATGTTCAGCTACAACGAGGCCTTGAGGCCCTACGGCGGCGGCGCGACGGCCCTTTGCCCCGGCAACATCCGGTCCAACATCGGCGAAGCGGAGAAATACCGCCCGGCCCACCTGCGCAACACGGGCTACAACGTCACGGAAAAGACCATCGGGCTGCTCAAGAACATCCACGCACACGGCATGGACCCGGTGGAGCTGGCGGAACACCTCAAGGCGGGCATCGAGAACAACCAGCCCCTCGTCATCCCCTACCCCAACCCGGACAAGATGCTCCGCGAGCAGCATGAGATCATCGAGCTCTACTGCACCCCCGAAGGCGTCAGGAAGCTGGAGGAGCGGCGCAAGGAGATGGAGGAGAAGCGGAAAGAGGTCCGCTACGGGCTCGATTACGACGAAGCCGGCTTTGCCAAAGCCCGCCCCGACTTAGACTGGGTGGACCCGTCGAAAAAAGTCTCCAAATAGGCTCAGGCGGGGCTCAAAAAAGCCCCGCTTTTTTTCCTTCAAAAAGAGGGACAATCTGTGGTATAATGAGTTACTAAAACTCACAGGGAGGATTTTGAATGGGATCAAAGTATAAACACATCTTCGAGCCGATCCGGATCCGGGGCGTCCAGTTCCGCAACCGCCTCGAAATGGCGCCGCCTTCCCCGAACCTCGCGAGCAAGGACGGGCGCGTGACGAAGGAATTTGTGGACTTCTTCCGCCCCTTCGCGGCAAACGGCGTCGGCGTCATCCACGTCGGCAACTCGATTATCGACTTTGAGGTGTCGCGCGACGAAGAGCGCCAGCTCGACCTCGGCACCGACGAGTGCATCCTGCCGCTGACGCGCTTTGCCGAGATGTGCCACAGCTACGGCTGCCAGCCGTCTCTTGAAATCAACCACGGCGGCAAGGACTCCATGCGCAAGTTCACGGGCCGCCCGGCCGTCGCGCCGTCTTCGTACGTCTCCGCCCGCGAGCGGGCTTACGCCGCCGCCATCGGCGAGGAGCCGGTGCCCACCATCGAGATGACGAAGGAAATGATCAAGGACGCGGTGGAGAGGTACGCCCAGGCGGCCTACCGCTGCAAGCGCGCCGGCTTTAAGATGTGCATGATTCACGGCGGCCACGGCAACCTCATTTCGCAGTTTGCCAGCCCCCTTTACAACTTCCGCACCGACGAATACGGCGGCTCGCTGGAAAACCGCGCCCGCTTTACCATCGAAGTGCTCGACCGCGTCCGCGAGCTGTGCGGCGAGGACTTCGTCATCGAGTTCCGCATCTCCGCCGACGAGTTCCACCCCGACGGCATGCACTTCGAGGAGACGCTCAAGTACATTGAGATGTTCAAGGATAAGATCGACATCCTCCACGTCTCCGCGGGACTCCACGGCGAGTTCCAGTACATGAAGTACTGGTACCAGAACTGGATGATGCCGCGGCAGTTCAACGTCCACTGGGCGGAGAAGATCAAGAAGGCCTTCCCGGACCTGCTCGTGTGCACCGTTGGCTCCATCATGAACCTCAAGGACGCCGACGAGATCATCGCCTCCGGCAAGGCCGACTTCGTTGCGATGTGCCGCCCGCTCCTGGCCGACCCCGAAATGCCGCGCAAGTTTGCCCTCGGCCATGAGGACGACCATCGCCCCTGCCTGCGCTGCCAGTACTGCGGCCGGCGCCTGCTCGTCCCCGCCGTCATCAACTGCGCCGTCAACCCCATGCTCGGCGAAGAGTGCGACTTCCCCGGCGGCAAGGTGCCGAAGGCGCCCGTTAAGAAGCGCGTCGGCGTCGTCGGCGGCGGCCCGGCCGGCATCGTCGCCATGCTCACGCTCCTCGAGCGCGGCCACGAAGTCACCCTCTACGAAAAGACGGACAAGCTCGGCGGCAACGTCATCCCCGCCGCGGCGCCGTCCTTCAAGATCGACATGCAGGATTACCTCAAGTACCTGCAGCGCCAGGGCGAAAAGGCCGCCGCGAGAGTCCTTCTGAACACGGAAGCGACGCCCGAGCTGCTTGAAAAAGAGAAGTTCGACGCGCTCATCATCGCCGTCGGCGCGGACCCGATTATTCCGAAGAACGTGCCCGGCATCGACAAGCCGCACGTCCACTGGGCGGCGGACGCCGACATGGGCAAGGTCCCCGTCGGCAAGAAGGTCGTCGTCGTCGGCGCCGGCGCCGTTGGCGTCGAGTGCGCCATCGACCTCGGCCGCAAGGGCCACGAAGTCGAGATCATCGAAATGCAGCCGGAGCTGAAAAACCTCATCACCGTTTCCGGCGGCGCGTTCAGAGAGATGCTCGACGCCCTCAATGAGTGCAACGTCCCGATTCACACCTCCCACAAGCTGCTGGAAGTCACCGACGACGGCGTCGTCTGCCTCAACCTTCAGACGAACGAGACGGTCACCTTCAAGGCCGACACGGTTCTCCTCGCCCTCGGCATGCGGCCGCGCTGGGAAGTGGCCGACAAGCTCCGCCGCTGCGCGCCGGAGACGGAAGTGTTCGTCGTGGGCGACGCCGTCGAGGCCAAGACCATCGCCGAAGCGACGAAATCCGCGTTCAAGGCGGCCGCCTTCCTGTAAACCGAACGCTCAAAACAAAAACCGCTGCGCTCCATCGCGCAGCGGTTTTATTATGGGCGAACATGTATCGTAACTGAAGTTCTCCTTTTGCGGGCTTAGTAGCTCGTCCAGCCGCCGTCGACGGCGATGGCCTGGCCGTTGATATACGACGAGGCGTCCGAGGCGAGGAAGACGGCGACGCTGGCAATCTCCTCGGGCTTGCCCTGCCGCGGCATGGTGCCGAGGCCCTTGTACATCCGCTGGGCCGCCTCGGCGTTGATGTTCTTCATGAACTCGCCGTTGCCCACTTCCGTCTCGATGGCGCCGGGGCAGATCGCGTTGCAGCGGATGTTCTTGTCCTTGTAGTGGTACGCCGTGTTCTTCGTGAGGCCGACCACGGCGTGCTTCGACGCGGTGTACGCCGCGCCGGCGCGCCCGCCGTAAAGCCCTCCGACGGAGGCGACGTTGATGATGACGCCGCCGCCCTGCTTTTCAAACGCCTCGATGGCGCGGCGGGAGGAGTAAAACAGCGCGTACACGTTGACCTTCATGACCTTGTCGAGCATCTCGTTTTTAAACTCGCCGACGGGGCTGAAGTCGTCCATGATGCCGGCGTTGTTTACGAGGATGTCGATTTTCCCGAAACGGCGCACGGCTTCGTCGATAATCTTCTCCGCCTGCTCCATGTCGGAAAGGTCAGCCGCAAACGCTTCGACCCGGCCGGGATACCCCTGCGTTTCCTGCACGAGCTTTTCAAGCCGCTCGGCCCGGCGCGCCACGGCGAGGACGACCGCCCCCTGCCTGGCGTATTCCGCGGCGATGAAGTATCCCATACCGGAGCTCGCGCCCGTTACGACAGCCACCTTGTCTTTCAGGACCATACACGTCTCTCCCTTCTAAGAACGTTTCTGCCGCACGTCCCACTGTGCGGATTTTCCATGTCTCACCGGAATCCATTTTAATCGCTTGTTAATGATTTGGCAAGATTTGATTGTTAATTTCACAAAGTTTGGCAGATACATCAAATTTTCCGGAATAAGAATCGTTCTTTTTGCTGAACGCGCAGCCCGCCGCCATCAGAAGGGTGAGCGAAATCGCGTAGTGGTACCGCCCCGCCACCTCGACGAGCAGCTGCGCGGCGGTCAGCCCCATGCCGAACAGGCAGACCATGAGAAGGGGCGAGACGCTTTTCCGGCGCATCGCCCTGACGGCGCCGGCAAGGGCCATCAAAGCCATCGTATAGTAAAAGACGTTGCAGAGGATGGCCGCCATGCGCGGGTGCCGGATGGCATCGCCGGCGTAGAAGACGGCGGCGCTGTCGTCCCCGAGGAGGATGAGAAATTTGTCGAGCATCAGGCCCGGCAGCTCGTGCGTCTCCCGGCGGACGCGGTAGAGCGCGTCTTCAAGCATCTTGCGCTGCGCGCGTTCGGCGTCCCAGCCGGGCAGGGCGCTGTATGTGAAAAGGCGCTCGGAGTCCTCCGGGTTCCACGTCCCGCGGCTTGCCGTGTTGAAGCCGACGTAGATATTGTACCCCGGCACCGTCGCGGGATACTCGCCGAGGCGCTCTGTGAGATACGCCGACGCCATCACGCCAAACGAAAAATAGCAGACGAGCACGGCCATCCCCACGGCGCAAAGCCGCGCCGCCTTCACGCCGCCGTTTTTTTCCGCGCTGAGAGCGGCGTAGATTAAAAACGCGATCAGCTGCACGAGCGCAATCGGGCGGAGCATATTGAGGATTGCCATCAGAAGCGGCAGGACAATCCCCGCCGCGACGAGGACGCCCTGATGGCGCGCGTCCGCGCGCCGCCGCACGAAAACGACCGCCGCCCAGATAAAAAGCAGCGTCAGGGTATATAGCGGCTCGGACAGCACGAACATGTTGAACATCGTCTGCGCCGGGTACGCGATCCACAACAGCGCGGCGGCGATCGCGGCGCGGCGCGACGCGGCCTTGTCGAGGATGTAAAAAATCAGCAGCATGGACAGCGTGGAGATGGCGGCGTTTGCCACCGTCGCCACCTGCACGCTTTGCCCGAAGATGCGGAAAAGGCCGCTTAAAAACAGCGAATAGCCCATGATGTGCGGGAAAAGGGCGACGTACCGGCTTGTGACGCGTCCGCTTTCAGCGAGCGCCGCGGCCGTGTCGTAAAACCGCTTGTAGTCCACCGCCGGCTCGATGCGGTAGCTGAGAACCCACGCGAGCTTGACCGCAAGGCACAGGGCGGTGAGGATTAAAACGGCCCTGCGCGTCTTCCAGCGGCTTAACCACGCGGAAAGGCCCCACAGCGCCAGAGCGCCGGCAGGGCCAAACAGGATGACCCCGGCGAAAACGCGCTCGGCGCCAGTCATGACGGGGCGGCACAGCCCGAGGACAAAAAGCAGCGCCGCAAAAAGCGCGAAAGCGCCGTAGCCCAAACGCGCCAAACGAAGAGAGCGACCCATCGTCTCCACTCCAGACAAGTCCGTTTGGCAACATTATGGGCAGATCCGGCGCTTTTCAGTCTTTGCAAAAGAAAAGCGGCCGGACGCTGATCGTCCGGCCGCGCTTGATTTTGCGGGCGCGTTTACACCGTCTCAACGGCTTTGCGCTGGGCAGTGTGGCTTAAAAAGTCGATATCGGAGCTGAGCGTAATGGAGACGATTTTGTACCGGATTTTGCCGATGGGCGCGTTAAACTCCACCTCGTCGCCCACCCTGCGCATGAGGAGCGCCTTCCCGATGGGGGACGAAAACGTCACGTCGTCGCCCTCAAGCTCGAACGTCGCGGAGCTGACGATGCGGTAGTGAAATTCCTCGCCGGTGTCCAGATCGGTCACGACAACGTCACTCCCAATCACAGCGAGAGGCACGGCGCTCCCATGCGCGTCGTCGCATGCGGCATCCGCGAGCATCTTTTTCAGTTGTGGGACATAATGGCCGGTTAAGTACGTCATTTCTTCGTCGAGGCGCTTGTTTTCCTTTTCCAGCGCCGTGGCGCACGCCGAAATCGTCGTTATCTGCTCGTGGAGCCTTTTGCAGTTCTCATGAGATATGGGAAATGACATTGCAGTTACCTCCATGTATCTAAATAAGAAATTGTTTCGTGGTAAAAAAATAGAAAGCGCTCCGCCCGTTTAAGGGCGAAACACTCAATTTAGATTCATTTTACCATAGAAAAAAGAATTGTCAATCCGATTTAGGAAAATCTGCACAAAAGGCAAATCCCCCGCCCCGCGTTTGTGCAGGTGGCTTATCGCTTGTATTCAGGGCGCCTTGAGCGGCTTTCCGCCCCCGCGCCCCTCGGATTAATTTTCCATTTCTGGATTTTCAAATTGCCAGTTTTCCCGCGCAAAACCATACGCCGGCTTTCTCAGGCGCCGCTTTTAATCGCGGCGCTTTAAGTTTGGCCCTATTCGACACTACTCCCCGGGCCAATGGGCGGCCGCAACGGCTGCGGTTGGCGCCGCATCACAGGACGTCTCCTCCACCGGGTTCTCCGCTGGCCGCCCCCATTGCTTGAGGCTGTGGCTGGGCGGGAGTATCATTATGGGCCTGACAAGGTCATGGCGAAGCGGCCCGCCGCGGCCGCTTTTCGGATCGGCTGTCCCGCTCGCCTCCCATATCGGGAGGGTCGTCGCGCGCCGTCCGGCACGCTTTCCCTCATCGGGCTTGCCAGGTAACGTACCGTTGCCGCCGGATATGGATTTTTCAAGGTGCGCTGGAATTCGTCTTGACATCATGCGCAACTTAAGTTAAGATAGATGCGCAAAATATCTTCACATCGGGAATTATATGAAATTATTTTTCCCGTGTCAAGCCGTAATGTGAAGATATTTTGCTCATATCATGGAGGGGTGAACGCCATGAAATTCGGTGAAAAAGTCCGGCAGGCGCGGCTGAGCCGCGGGATGACGCAGGCGGAACTGGCAAAGGCCATCGGCGTCTCCCTGAGAACGGTGGTCGGATACGAGAACATGGAGACGTACCCGAAAAAGCGGGAGATTTACGGGCGGCTTGCCGAGGTGCTGGGGGTGGACGTCAACTACCTCCTCACGGAAAACGAGGAGTTTATCCAGCAGGCCGGCGAAAAGCACGGGCGGCGCGGCCGGCAGTACGCCGAGCAGCTCGTCAGCGAGGTGCGCGGGCTGTTTGCCGGCGGCACCATGGACGACGACGACCTCGACGCCGTCATGCGCGCCATCATGGAGGCCTACTGGATCGCCAAGGAGAAAAACAAGAAGTACACGCCCAAAAAATACCGCGGCGGCGAAGACAATTAAGACGATTGCCGCTTCGCGGAGCCGCGCCGTCGTGCGAAGCTGTCCGCATGATTTTCCATTATGCAAGCGCCCGCACGCTTTGCGCAAAACACCCTGCCTGCGCAGCATTCCAGCGCGGCATTTGACGCCATTTTCGTTCAGCCTGAGACAAAGCGCTAAGCGTTCCCCGCGGCATGAGCGAGTGCGTTTACGCCGCGCGCCGCCGTAAATGGCCACACCACGAATCAGCCTGAACGCCGCATACGCCGCGCGCCGCCGAGACTTATGCATCCCGCCTGGACACGCCGCATGTCGCGCCCGCCGCCGAAACTACCGCGCCTATATCCCGCAAAATACGCCGCATGCGCCGCGCCGCCGTGAAGGACCGCGCCGCAAATCAACCTGTCACGCCATAATGCTCTATGCGCCGACGCGACTTGCCACGCCTTAAACCCCGCCAAACACCCCGCACGCGCCGCTTCTGGCGGGCGCCTTGTCGCTGTCCGTTTTTTCGGACTGTCACTGTGCCATACTGGGGACGGTAAAGGAGGTGCGAACATGAGAAGAGACGCAATCCGCCGCGCGGCCGAAAAGCTCGCGCGCCGCTTCGGCACGCGCAATCCGTTTGACATCGCCGAAGGGCTCGGCGTCACGGTCCTCTACCGCGACGACTTTCGGAAGCTCAAGGGGCTTTACCGCGTGATTGCGCGGAACCGTTTCATCTTTTTGTGCAGCGCCCTGCCGGATCCCATGAAGGCGATTGTCTGCGCGCACGAGCTCGGGCATGACGCGCTCCACCGCGCCGCCGCCGCGGGCGGCGCCTTCCACGAGTACGCGCCCCTTGCTGCGCACTCCCCCGTCGAGCACGAGGCAAACCTCTTCGCCGCGTCCCTCCTGCTGCCGGACGGCGACGTGCTCGATGCCGTGCGCGAGACGGGCGACATCGCGCAGGCGGCCTCTCTCCTCGGCACGCACACGAGCCTCCTGCTTATCAAGCTCAAGGACCTCAACGCGCGCGGCCTGAGCTTTCGCACGCCGTTTGACGTGCGCTCCGATTTCTTAAAGGGCGAATAGCCGCGCCGCGAAGGCAGCCGCTGGCAGCCAAAAATGCGGTTTTCGGACAAAAGCGGCGGTGTCGGACACACGTACAAAACGAGCGGCACGGTTGCGGATAATAAAAAAACGCCGGCGACGAGCCGGCTTTTTTGCACGAAAAAGCTCCCGCTTATGAAGCGGGAGCAAAAATGAAGAGGAGGGTAATCATGTCGAAGGGGACAACTCGTAATGCACTCTGGTCGCCATCGGAAACGGCTCGCCATGAGTCAATTCGCGGCTATTCCCCGGGCACGCTCTATTCTATGTACGGCCGGCCGGAAGTGTGAAAAAAAAAGAGCGGCCCGGCCGCCCTATAGTTTTTCGTCTTCCTGCGCTTTGATTTCCTGCGCCTCTCTGCCTTCGGCGATGTCCTTTAGCTGCCTGAAACTGTTCTCGACGTACTTTTTCTCGGTGCGCCGCCACTCCTTCAGGAAGTAAATCGACTGCGTGGCGAGCTGGTTGGCCTGTTCGATCTCCTCCAGAAGCTCTTTGCGCACGATGCGGATTTCCTCCGGCGCTTCGATGCCGAGCCGGATCCTGTCCCCGTCGATGCTGAGCACCGTGACGGTGACGTCGTCTCCGATTTTGAGGGCTTCGTTGAGTTTTCGTGTCAGGACGAGCACAGTCCGTCACCACCCTTGCCGGATTGCTCGAGCAGCTGCGCGACAGGAACCCGGACTTTGTATTTTTTGTCGTCGAGGATAATCTGGCGGCCCTTGCCGTTGCGCACGTTGATGACAACCGGCGCCGAGAGGTTGATCGTCATGTCCCGGACGTTCTTCGGAATCACGAGGACGGAGAGGACGAAAGCGTCGTGAATATCCTTTAAGTCGAGCTTTTCTATGTCTTCGTCGCTGACGTCGAACGCGTAATCCGGGCAAAGCAGGAACGGGTCGATGACAGGCAGCGCGATTTCGGGGTGGTCGAGCGACTGCAGCCAGCTGATCGGCTGGCTCTCCTCGTTTGATAAAATCGCAAAACGCGTATCCTCTTCCAGACCGGGCAGCCCGTCTTCAAATGTCAGAATCTTTGCCTCGTCGATTTCCACTTCGCCGAAATGCGCCGTGGGTATGATCATGTTCCCATCACCCCTGCCTGTTCCCAGATTTCCGCTATGCTTTCGTGTTCACCGTCGCCCCCTGTTCGGGCGGATAGACGTATTCAACGACTTTGATTTCAATGGAGGGCTCCTGCTCGAGCTCAATGTTGACGGACGGCTTCGGGTCGACTACGATAATCGGCGTCTGGTACTCGTCCCACCGGATGGTCACTTCGTGGTCCGTCCAGTCGATTTCAAGCTCCCCGGGCTCGATGCCGAACGCAATGGGGTTCTCCCCGATTTCGGCGCGCGGCTTGAGCTCGCGCACCTTGAGCAGGTCGTCCATCGCCTGCTGCGCGATGAGGTCTTTCCGGTCGGCTGACTCGAGCATCTCCCGCGCCTTTTTGTTGATGTTCTGAATCACTTTCTGAAGGCTCTCGCGCGCCTCCGCGGCCTTCGTTGTGATGAGGTTCTGCAGGTTGCCGCGGGCTGTGTTGCGCATCAAAACGCCGGGGTCAATCTGCAGGCGCGGGTCCTTCCTGCGGACGATCATCTGCGCGCGCTTGACGTCGACTTCCTTAATCCGCCTGATGGGCGTGCGAATCTGAAGCCGTGCCATCTGGCTTTGAATGGAAATTCTCGCGAATTTCTGTTCAATCTGTAGCTTCTGGATTCTCACAGCAATCCCCCTGTATCGCAACCGGCAAGCGTGTCGGTCTTAACGCAGGTAGTCGATTAAAGACGTTCGAAGAATCTGCGCCCCGCCGGCGAGCGCCGCGTTGTAGATGGTCTGCGCCGTCGCGAGGTTGATGCTGGCCTCCGCGAGGTCAACCTCCTCCGCCTGGGACCGCATCATGGTGTAGTTGAGCTTCGTCGAGTCGATGCGGTTTGACAGGAGAGTGAGCCTGTTCTGGCTGGCGCCGATTTCCGTGAGCCTCGTGAGGACGTTGCTCTGCGCCTCCTGCAGCGTGGATATGGCGAGCGAAAGCTCTTTTTCGTCGATTTTCTGGCCATCGTCCCCCGAGCTTAAGATGCGGTAGATTTTGTCAAGGACGTGATAGACGTTCTGGCGGCCTTCGCCCATGAGCTCGACGCCGTTAATGGTGTAGGCGGCCTCCTGGTTAAGCCCCACGGAGAGCGTCGGCCGCTTTGCCTTTTCCGTGTTGATTTTATCCAGGAGGTCGTCGGCCGTGCCTTCGCCGAGCTTCTCGGTCTGGATGTAGCTGCCGAGCTGCGAAGCGGCCGTTTTGTATTCAGAGCCGTCTGTGCCGATGTGCTCGTAGAGCTCATTGAATATATCCTTAACCTTTTGCGGGTCGAACTTGTTGTTAAATTCGTCCATCATGTCGGCCGTGTAGACCTTGATGCCCCGCTCCTCGTAATAGCCAAAATCGATGGTGCCGTCCTTCAGGGTCTTGATGGAAGGATCGTTGTAAAGGATATAGTCGCCTCTCGGCTCCTTTGAGAGCTCGTTGTAGAGCCGCTCCTTGAGCCCCTTGAGGCCCTCATATTCTTTGCCATCGGTGTCTTGCCAGCCGAGCAGGAGCTTTTCAAAGTTCTGGTAGTGCTCGTTGGGGAAGTCGACGTCGCACTGGCGGGCGGAGTAGAGGGCGTTTTCGGCGGCCAGGATGAAGTCGGAGAGTATCTTATAGGCCTGCTCGCCCTGCTGGATGGCGTATCCTTCGCTGTAGACGCCCGGGTCGAACTTGTCGATGATTTCCTTCAGGCTGTTGGCGTCCTTATCGGCGTTGAAGAATTTCTGGTCCATGAGGCCGACATAGTTTTCGTACTCGTCAAACCACGAATACAGCGACAGGTCGATCCCGTTGTAGAAAAGATGCCCGTTTCGCACTTCAAAAGGCGCCGTCTTGCTGATGCCGTCAATACTGCCGGTGAAGTTGTAGCCGCCGAAGAGATAGCTCGTCCCGATGCTCGCGTTTCCGATGGCCACCACTTCGTCCCGCAGGACGCGCACCTTCTCCGCGATGGCCCTGAGGTCCTCCTCGGTTTTGGCGCCGCTTATGGCGGAGATGACCTCGCCGTACACATCCTGGAGCAGCTCGTCCAGATCGGTGATGGCCGCCTCCACTTCCTTGAGGTACGACGACGTCGTGGACGTGTTGGACTGGTAGTCGCCGAGGGTGGCCAGCTTCGTCCGCGCGCGCAAAACGGCGATGGTGCCGGCCGGGTCGTCCGAAATGCTGGTGAGACGTTTTCCGGAGGCAATCTGCAGGTTGTATTTATTCACTTCCGAAAGGGCTCTGTTCGCGCCTCTCAAAAACTGGTTGCCCATCATTGAGCTTGTGATTCGCATATCGTCTCCCTCCCGCTGTCAGGACTTAGCCCGGTCAGCGCTACACGCCCATCCTGTTGACGAGCGTATCAATCATTTCGCTGATCGTCGTCACGACGCGCGCGCAGGCGTTGTACGTCTGCTGGAACATGATGAGGTTCGTCGTCTCCTCGTCCATCGACACGGACGACAGGGACTGGCGCTGCGTGTCGACGCTCGTGACGAGCGTGTCCTTCGTCGCCTTTATGCTGCGGACGGTGTTCGTTTCAATGGCGAGGTCCGCCACGATGCTGTTGAGCTTGTCGAAATAGCCGTTCGTGCTCAGCGTCGCGTACAGCCGGCGGGCGATTTCGTTGTTGCCCGACTCCGTCACGCCGGCCTTGAGATTGACCTCTTCGGACGACGCGGCGATGTAATTCGGGCTTGAGAGAACTTCGTCGCTCAAGCGAATATTTCCCGCCGTGATGGCGGAGTAATCGTACACCGGGTTCCCTTCCGCGTCAAAGGTACTCGGGGCGTAGAAGAAGTTGATTCCCGTCTTGCTCTCCGTGCCGCCGAAGGGGTACGTCCAGCCCGTGCGGTGGATTTCGTTGATGTCCCGCGCCATGGCGCGCGCCAGGTCGTCAAGCTGCGCCATGTAAAACGGGATGCCCTGCGCGTCGTTGTCAAAGCTCGTGGCCATCCGGATGTGCCCGAAAAGCTGCCCGCCTGTAATATCCACGCCGTGCTCAAGCTTCTGGCCGGCCAGCGTCAGCGTGGGGGTGTTGAACGCGACCCACGCCTCGAGCTTCGATTCGGCGGCCTCGCTTGCCGCGAACGCTTCCGTGCCGCTGACCAGGGCCACGCCTTCAAAGTAAACGCTTCTCAGATTCGTGTCCGGGTCGGCCTCAACCGTGACGCTGATGTATTCACCCAGCGCGTCGAGCTTGTCCTGAAGCTGCGCCTCAAGCTCCGCGGTGTCCTCGCCGGCTTCGAGGGCGGACTTAATCTGCCCGTTGAGCGCGGCGATGTCCTGCGTGAGCGCGTCAATCGCCGCCGCGTTTTCAGCCGGCGTCGTCAGCTCGAGGCGGTTAAACACCCGCCCGGTGACGAGCACGTTCCCGCCGATGGTGATGTCGACCGTCTGGTTGTGGTTGAACTTGTATTCAATGTTCACATAGCCGGACAGCTCGTCGAGCAGCAGGTTGAGCTCGTCCTTAAGGTCGTTCGTCGCCGCGTCGGCCTGCACCGCGCGGGCGATGGCGAGGTTTAAGTTGGCGATTTTTTCCGCGTAGGAGTTAATTTGCGCCACGTCCGTCCGGATGCTGCTGCTTTGGTCGCCCCACAGGCTGCGCATTTCGTCGTAGATGGTGTTGAACGTTGCGGTCAGCGCCTGCGCCTGCTGCTGGACGTTCGTCCTGTACTCGTGGCTGGACGGGTCGGAGCTGAAGGTGTTGAGCGCGGAGTAGAAGTTTTTAATCGCCGTCGTCAGGCCCGACTCTTCGTCAAGCTCGTTGAACACGCCGTTGAGATATGTAAGGGCCTGCTCAATGGAATCGTTGGCGAAAAAGTCCGCGTTGAGCTTTCTGAACTGCGCGTCGAGGTAGTCGCTGCGGATCTGCGTGACGCCCGTGACCTCGACGCCCTGTCCGACGAGGGCCGCGTGACGCGGGGCGATGAGGTAGTTCGAGGAGTTCGGCTCGATGGCCGACGTCACCGCGCGCTGGCGCGTATACCCCTTCGTGTTGGCGTTGGCGATATTCTGTTCCGTCACGTTCAGCTGCAGCATGGCAACGGAGAGCCCTGATTTGGCGATCTCAAAGGAACCGAAAATTGAGGCCATAGTAAACCGTCACGCTCCCCTCGCTTTTATCCTCTGCCGCTTTTTCTGCGGCCGAAATATAAGGTCTGCCGCCTTTGACGCGGCAGGAAGTCTCATACATGAAAGTCAAAAATACGGCGGCCGTCGTCGCCGTCGTCGCGCGCGCCGTTGTGCAGGTACATGGAACGGCGATCCGGGTCGCGCAGGACGCCGAGCATATATTCGGCGTACTCCTTCTTAAGCTCTAAAAGGTGCTTGACGCGCGCGTTGTGCATCTCAAGCAGCGCCAGCGATTTTTTCAGTTTTTCGCGCTGTTCGGACAGGCCCTTCGCCTGCGGGCTGTCGCCCATGGCTTCGATAATGTCTCTGAGGCTGGGGTTTTCGTCAGGAAGGCCTAAGGCCTCCGCCAGCGCCTTTGATTTCTCCTCGCGGAGTTCGTCGACCTGTTTTATGGACGCGATGAGCTCCTCTTCATGCTCGACCGCCTCCTTCAGGCCCTCAATATCGCCGGCGCGCAGCAGCGCCTCCTTACGCCTGGCCGACTCGAGGAGGGAAAGCACCGTCGCCTCGGACGCGGACAGGGCGGCGGACAGCGCCGTCGTTAAGGATATAATGTTTGTTCTTACCATTATGATGCCGCCCTTAAATGTGCGTCGGAATTCCGCGCATGATGCTTCTGGCGACGTCGTCGCTGGAGACGTTGTATTCGTTATTCTTGATTTTCTCCATGATTTCGTCGACTTTTGCCGCTTCCTCGACTTCGGAGCTCTCCAGATTCGCGCGCACCTGCTTTAAGAAGGCGGCGTACTTCTTGGCGCCTTCTGAGAGCTCGACGCTGTCGGACTGGAGCTCCGGGCGGGCCGGCGTCTTATCCTGCTTTGCCTGCACAGCGTTCATATACTGCGCGATGGCATTGCTTTGATTGACAGAGTTGATTCTCACTCTATATCACCTTCACTTGCCGTACTTGTCTGTCTTGGGCCGAATTTTGTATGAAATGGGTATCGTGCGCTTGCGGTCGGGGTCCGGCTCGTCGATGAGCCGCTGCTTTCCCGGGGCGCGCGGCTCGCGCTGCGCCTCGTCCCGCGCGGAAATACTCCTTTTTTCGCTTTGCTGGCGGGCAATCTCCTTGCGGCGCTCCTCGCTCTTCGTCAGCTGCTCTTTCAGCATCCGCGCCGTGCACGCCTCGCACAGCGTCCCGAGCTTCGTCTCCGCGCCGCAGATCCTGCAGCGCGCGTTTTTCGGGGTCCTGTCGGCGATTTCGACGCGCCCTTTCTTGATCAGGTAGCTCAGCGCCTTTTCGCTGATGCCCGTGCCTTCGACGATGGCGAGGAAATCGGCCTTCTCCGGCTGCTGATAAAGGTATCTTCGCACTTTATTATAGGCGTCGTCAAGCTCTTTTCCGCAGTCGTTGCAGATGCTCGACCCGTAACTGTTAAACGCCTTGTTGCAATACTCGCACACCGCCAGAGCCATCGTTTACCTCCTTACCCGTGCATGGTGTTCGCAAGCCCCATCATATTGTCCGTCGTGGACAGGGCGCGGCTCATCAGGGCGTAGGCGCGCTGGGAGCGGATCAGCATCGTCAGCTCGTCTGCCAGGGAGACGTTCGACTGTTCAAGGCTCCCCTGCACGATAGCGCCGGTCGCAGCCTGCGCAGGGCCGGAAGCCGCCGTCTCTGCGTACCGCGTCTCCCCCTCTTTGGACAGGCCGTTCGGGTTTGTGAACGTAAACAGGCCGATCCGGCCGATCTGCCGGCCGTCGCTGAGTATCGTCCCGTCTTCAGCGACGCGGACGCCGCCCTCCGGGAGGCGGATGACGTCCCCGTCCGCGCCGAGGACGAACTCGCCGGTCTGGGTGACGAGATACATCCCGTCGTCCATCGGCTGCGCGCGGAAACTCCCGTTGCGCGTGTACAGGACTTCGCCGTTTCGCCCGCGCACGGCGAAAAACCCTTCGCCGGCGATGGCGAAATCGTACATCTCGCCCGTTTCAATGAAGCTGCCCTGCTCGAAATTCGTCGCAATGGAGGAGACGAGCGCGCCGCTCCCCACGAGCAGGTTGTTTTCCGCCCCGTCGGCCAGGACGGGGCTTTTCATCGTCTGATACAGCGCGTCCTTAAAGTCGACGCGGGCCGCTTTGTACCCCGCCGACTGCGTGTTGGCAATGTTCTGCGCGATGGTGTCAAGGCGCGTCTGCTGGCTTGCCATGCCGGCGGCGGCCGTGTACAACGACTGTTGCATCGCTTATCAGCCTCCCACCCTGCCGAGCGAAACTGCCTGCTCGAGCGACTTGTCCACCATGCTAACGATGCGCTGGTTGACTTCGTAGTTGCGGTAGACGGCGATCATGTTCACCATCTCGTCGATGGCCGAGACGTTGGAGCCCTCCAGCATCCCCTGCCGGACTGTGTAGTCCCCCGGCGGGACGGGAGCCGCCCCTCCATAAATATCGAACAAACTGTTGCCGACTTTACGCAAAACGCCCGGATCTTCGAAACTCACGAGGGCGAGCGTGTCCTCCAGCGCCATCGGGCCGGTGACAAGCCCTTCGGGCGAGACGGAGAAGTTCTCAGACCCGACGAAGATCCGCCCGTTTTGCCCGAGGACGTACTGCCCGTCCTGCGTGGTCAGGTACCCTTCGGCGTTGACCGTAAAGTTGCCGCTTCTCGTGTAGAGCACGCGGCCGTCTTCCGCCTCGACGGAGAAGAACGCGTCGCCCACGATGGCAAGGTCGGTATTGCGGCGCGTCTCCTCGAGCGTGCCGGTGGAAAAGTCGGTGAACATCTCCTCGACGTGGGTGCCGTACGAGTACGGGCCCACCTGCTGCGCCCCCACGAAATTCACGTTCGGGTCGTGCAGGCGCTGGAGCATGACCTCGTCGAACGTGGAGGTCACGAGCATGTCCGCCTTGTAGCCGGCCGTTTCCACATTCGCGATGTTGTTGGTGATCACGTCCATCTTGTTGCGCTGGACAATCATCCCCGTAGCGCCGGTATACAGTCCTCGTACCATAATACCCTCCGGTGCGATAGCGGATGGCCCCCGCTATCATACATATCGTAATTTTTTGCCCCGACTGAAACACGAAATCGGATTTTATGCTGATTTTGTCTGAATCGTCTAAACAAAACGCGCGCTTTTGCATGCGGCATGCGCCAAATCTTCCCTTTTTCACTCGTCCTGCAGGGCCCTTCTCATGTCCATGAGGATGCGCGAGTGAATCTGGGAGACGCGCGACTCGGAGATATTGAGGATTTTCGCGATGTTCTTCATCGTCATCCCCTCGAAATAGTGGAGCGTGATGACGAGCCGCTCGCGTTCCGGAAGCTGGTCGATGAGCTTTTTGAGCGTCTCCAGCATGACCTCGTTCTCGATCTTCTGGTACGGGTCGTTCCGGAACATCTCGAGGTTCTCTTCCGACTCTTTTTCATAGATCATCGACTCGAAATACACGAGGTTGAACATGTGCGACTTCTGGAGCACCTTTTGCACGACGGATTCCTTGACGCCGAGGTATTCGGCGATTTCCGCCTCCGTCGGCCGCCTGTTGAGCTCCGCCTCGAGCACCTCGATGGCGTTCTGGATGCTGTTGATTTTCTTGCGCAGGCTCGAGGGCGCCCAGTCCTGCTTGCGCATGTAGTCGATGATTTCGCCCCGGATGCGCACGGTGGCGTACGTCTGGAACTTCACGCCGAACGAGCGGTCAAACTTGTTGACGGCGTCGATGAGGCCGAGCACGCCGCAGCTCATCAGCTCGTCTTTTTCGCTGTAGTCCTTGTACTGCGGCATCAGCCGCTTGACGACGATGCTGACGATGTACAGGTAATGGGAGATGATTTTGTTCTTGACCTCTTCCGAGTGCGTTGCGAAGTACTCATCCCAAAGGGCCTCGATATCCACTTCTTCTTTTTCCATGTGCAGTCCCTATCTACCGATGTTCTTCTAGTTAAGCCGCCTTGATGACGCCTTCGATGTGCAGCTCGAGGTTCGGGTCGATTTCCGCGTACGAGAGGACGGGAACCCCCGGCGCCACCTGTTCGATCAGTTTCTTAAACCGCGGCCGGATGGCCGGCGCCGTCAGCACGACGACGCGCTTGCCCTCCAGGGTAAAGCGCTCGAGGAGCGTTTTCAGCGAGGTGAAGATGGCCTGAAGCTGATTCGGCTCTAAGACCGTGACGAGCCCCGTCTCCGTCTTCTTCGTCTTTTCGGCGATGAGCTGCTCGAGCTTGGCGTCGAGCGCCAAAACGGCCACGTCGTCGCCCGTGAGGAACCTGCCTGTGATGACGCGGGACAGGCTCTGCCGCACCAGCTCCGTCAGCTCGTCGGGATTTTTCGTGACGCTGCCGTACTCGGCGAGCGTCTCGAGAATCGTCGCGAGGTTCTTGATGGGGATATTTTCACGCAGCAGCCGCGTGAGCACCTTCTGGATCTCGCCGTAGGAGAACATCTTCGGTACGACTTCCTCCACGAGCGCCGGCTGCGTCTTGGCGAGGTTTTCGATGAGCGTCTGCACCTGCTGGCGGTTGAGGAGCTCGGCCGCGTGCGTCTTGATGACCTCCATCAGGTGCGTCGTGATGACGGACGGCGGGTCGATGGTGGTGTACCCTAAGAGCTCGGCCTTCTCGCGCTGCTTCTTCGTGATCCACAGCGCCGGCAGGCCGAAGGCGGGGTCGACCGTCTCGATGCCCGTAATCGTCTCCTTGGTGCCTTCGGCGTTGATGGCGAGGTAATGGTCCGGCATAATCTCGCCGCGGGCCACCTCGATGCCCTTGATGAGAATCTTGTATTCGTTCGTGCCGAGGCGGACGTTATCGCGCATGCGCACGGACGGGAGAATGATACCCAGGTCGATGGCGCACTGGCGGCGGATCATGATGATGCGGTCGAGAAGGTCGCCGCCGAGGCTTGCGTCGACGAGCGGGACGATGCCGTAGCCGAATTCTAGCTCCAGCTGCTCGACCTGCAGGAGGCTGAGCACGTTTTCCGGCTTGCGCTTTTCCTCCGCCGCCTGCTCGGCGACGTCCGGCTCCGTCAGCTCCACCTCGGCGCTCTTTTTAACCTGCGAACGCAGGTACAGCCCGCCGGCAAGGAGCAGCGCCGCGATGAGGAGAATCTGCAGCTTCGGGAAGCCGGGAATAAGGCACATGAAGATAAGGATGCCGCCGCAGATGAGCATGATGTTCGGGTTGGCCAGCAGCTGCTTTGTCAGGTCCTGCCCGAAGGTGCCGTCCGACGCCGAGCGGGTGACGATAATACCCGTCGACGTGGAGATGAGCAGCGCGGGGATCTGGGACACAAGCCCGTCGCCCACCGTGGCGAGGATGTAGATGGAGACGGCATTGGAGAGGTCCATCCCCTCCTGCGTGACGCCGACGATGAGGCCGCCGACGATGTTGACGATGATGATGACAATGCTGATAATCGCGTCGCCCTTGATAAACTTGCTGGCGCCGTCCATGGCGGCGTAAAAGTCGGCCTCGCGCTGAATCTCCTGCCGGCGCTGGCGGGCCGTGGCTTCGTCGATGACGCCGGTGTTGAGGTCGGCGTCGATGGACATCTGCTTGCCGGGCATCGCGTCGAGCGTGAAGCGCGCGGCGACTTCCGAGACACGCTCCGAGCCTTTCGTGATGACGATAAACTGGATGGCCACGATGATGAGGAACGCCACGAAGCCGACGACGAGGTTCCCGCCGATGACGAAGGTGCCGAACGTCTGGACGACCTGGCCGGCGTAACCGCCGTTGGAGAGAATCAGCTTCGTGGTCGTCAGGCTCAGCGCCATGCGGAAAAGCGTGGTCAGGAGCAGCAGCGTCGGCAACACGGCAAAGTCCAGCGGCCGCTTGACAAAAAGCGTCACAAGCAGAATGAAGAGCGATATGGTGATATTCATAATGAGCAGCGCGTCCACAAGCCACGTCGGCAGCGGGATAATGATCAGAAGAACGACCAGTATCACAAGGACGCTTGTTATGATATCCGAACTCTTCATTGCCTTGCCTTCCTACTAAAGTCTCATGCCTGCGGTTATTTCTTCAGCCTGTACACATAGATGAGAATATCGGCCACGGCCTGGTACAGCTCGGGGGGAATCTCGTCGCCCACCTCGCACGCGGCGTACAGGGCGCGCGCGACGGGCTTGTTCTCCACGATGGCCACTTTGTTTTCGGCCGCGATCTGCTTGATGCGCTGCGCGAGGAAGTCGATGCCCTTGGCCACGACGACGGGCGCGTTGTCCTCGTGCTCCCTGTACCGCAGCGCCACGGCGTAGTGGTCGGGGTTCGTGACGACGACGGTGGCGCCCGGGATGTTCTTCATCATGCGCGCGGCGCTCATCTTGCGCTGAATCGAGCGGATGCGCGATTTCGTCTGCGGGTTGCCTTCGAGCTGCTTAAGCTCTTCCTTGACTTCCTGCTTCGTCATCATGATGTCTTTCTCAAAGCGCCACCACTGGTAGAGCATGTCGGCCGCCGCGAACGCCACGAGCACGACGCCGATGAGAATGCCCATGCTCAGGCAGGTGCTCAGCACCGTGAGAAACGCCTTGCCGACGTCGACGTACATGAGCCCCAGGAACTGGTCGACGGCCGCCTCGATGCGCCCTTTCGCCACGAGCACCACGATGACGACCTTCGCGATGGCCTTTATAAGGTCCACCAGCGCGCGCATGGAAAAAATGCGCTTAAACCCGCTGATGGGGTTTATCCGCTTTAGGTCGGGCTTGAGCTTCTCCGTGACGAACATCGGCCCCGTCTGCACGACGTGGACGAGCGCACCGGCAATCATGCACACGGCGAAAAACGGCAGAACAAGCGGCAGCACTGCAAACAGCAGCTCCTTGTAATACGCCATGGCGGTCTTGCCCGTGAGATTGGCCGCCCGCTCCACGATGAAGCTCCCGGAGAGCATCGACCCGGTCAGGTTCCGCATGGATTTGATAAACCCCTCGTACCCGATGTAGATGGCGCCGAACGACACGAGCAGCGTCGCGGCGGAGCACAGGTCCATGCTCTTGTGGTGTTCGCCTTTCTTTTTGACGTCCTTTCGCTTTTTTTCCGAGGCTTTTTCAGTCTTTTCGGCGCTGCCGTCTGCCATTTTCCACCACCTCAGCTTTCAGGGCAAAGATTGTCTATCCCGCCAGGGGGGCGGAAAGCGCGTCGAACATCGCGCCGATGTAGTCGAAAATGAGGGTGAACAGGTCCCGCGTCAGCCCCGCGAACACACCGAACGACATGAGCATGACGATGAGCCCGACGAGGATTTTCAGCGGGATGCCGACGACGAACATGTTCATCTGCGGCACCGATTTAATCAACGCGCCGAGCGCCACTTCCAGCATAAAGCCGGTCGCCAGCACCGGCATCGCCGCCATGACCGACAGCACGAAGCTCTTCGCCATCACCTCGGCCGCCACCCAGACGATGTCCGCCGGCGCCGCCGCCGCCCCGACGGGGACGGCGAGAAACGTCCGGTAAATGATGTCGATGAGCTTGAGGTGCCCGTCGTACATGAGGAAAAAGAGCAGCGCCATGAGGTTGAAGAGGTTGCCCGTGATGGGCGTGAGCGCGTTGTTCTGGCTGTCGTAGATATTGGCCATCGAGTAGCCGATCTGGTAGTCCATGATGGCGCCCGCCGTCATCGTGACGTTGAACATCGTCGTGAGCACAAAGCCCATCGCCACGCCAAACCCCAGCTCCCGGATGAGGGCGAGGCCGTACTCAAACGGCCCGGAAAAGGAGGGGTAGGCCTCCGGCTCGGGCAGCGCCGCGAGGAAGACGACCGTGACAATCCCGCAAAACCCGATTTTGACGGCGCGGGGCGCGTTGCGCCGCCCGAAAATCGGGCTGGAGATGAGCAGGCCGCTCACGCGCACGAACATGAGGAGAAAGTAGCCGAGGTGCAGCCTGATGACTTCCGCTTCCATGTCCGGCTACCCCAGCATCTGCTCGATGGACTGGAAGAGCAGGCCAGTAAAATCGGTGATTTTCGAGATGATAAAGCCGCCGAAAATGAGGATGGCAAGGAAGATGCCGATGATTTTCGGGACGAAGGCGAGCGTCTGCTCGTTGATCTGCGTCGTCGCCTGAAAAATCGAGACAATCAAGCCGATGAGCAGCGCCGCAATCAGCATCGGCGCGGATCCCACGAGCACGACGTATATCGCGTTGCGCATAACCGTTAAAATCTCCGACTGCGTGAGCACGGCGCGTCCCCTTTCCGCTAAAAGCTTGAGATGAGCGTCCCGATGGTGAGCTTCCAGCCGTCGACCAGGACGAAGAGCAAAATTTTAAAGGGCATGGAGATCATCGCCGGCGGCAGCATCATCATGCCCATCGCCATGAGCGTGCTCGAGACGATCATGTCGATGACGATGAAGGGTATGTAGATGAAAAACCCGATGGCGAAGGCGTGCTTGAGCTCGCTTGTCACAAACGAGGCGATGACGACGCGGTCCGGCACGTCTTCCAAAGGCGTGTCCTCCTCCACGTCGGCAAGCTCCTTGAAGAAGTTTAAGTCCGCCTCGTACGTCTCGCGGAGCATGAACTCGCGCAGCGGCTCCATCGCCTTGTCGGTAAATTCCGTGAGCGTAATCTCCCCCGCGGTATACGGCTTGTAGGCGGTTTCGTTGATCTGTCCGAGAATAGGGCTCATGACGAAGTACGTCACGAACAGCGCCAGGCCTATAATCACCGTGTTCGGCGGCATGTTCTGCAGCCCGATGGCGTTGCGCACGATGGACAGGACGATGACGATGCGCGTAAAGCCCGTGAGCATAATCAGGAGCGTCGGCACGAGCGTGATGATGGTCAGCAGCGTGAGGATCTGCATCGTCTGCGGCTCATTGTCGAGCAGCGACCGGAGCGTGTCGAGCGGCGCGGCGCTCGCCTTTCCGGAAAGAGCCGCCAGCAGCGCCGTAAAAACGGCAAACGCCGCGGCCGCCGCAAGGCAGACCTTGGCTGTTTTCACCCACCGGCGCATGAAGGCCGCCGCTCCGACGGGGTGTTCAGTTAATACGGTTGGAGCGTCCTGCCTGTTCAAAAGCCATACACCACTTTTCGCTGTTTCTTTCTTCTCTCAGCCGCCGAACTTCCTCAGCCGCTTTGCCAGCTCCTCGCGGAAGCTTACCGAGAAGCTGCCGCCCGAAGGCGCTGAGGGAGGCGCGTCAGTTTTCAGTTCCGAGGCGGGGATTTTGTCAATGAGCTCCACGCGCTGCCCGCCGCAGCCGAGAATATACGCCGTGCCCGCGATTTCCACGATGGCGACGGACTTGTCCTTCCCGAGCGGCTGCGACGCGATAAGCCGGATGCCCGTCCCTTTCGAGAGCGCGCCGCCGGTCTTGGCCACGAGCCGCGTAATATAAAACGCCGCGGCAATAACGGCTGCGATGACGATGATCGCCTGCAAATAATCCCAAAATCCCACGGCCTGCGCCTCCAACGCTTTTCGCTAAACCTGCATGTTCATGATTTCCTTGTACGCCTCGATCGCCTTGTTGCGGACCGCCACGGTCAGCGCCACCGTCAGCTCCGATTTCTGCGCGGAAATGAGCGTGCTGGCGATGTCGTCCGTCGTGCCTGTCAGCAGCGCGAGCGTACCCGCGGCGTTTTCTGAGCTGATCATCTCCGACTTTTCAAGCGCCTCGGCGAGAACGTCCTTAAACTCAGGAAGCGCGCCGGAATCCTGCGCCTTCTGATTGCCGCCCGTGCCGAGCACGTCGCCCAGGGCGCCGATTGCGTTCAGAAAAGACGAATCCGTAATCTTCATGGTCTTTACCCCTTACCCTATTTGCCGATCTCCAGAGCGCGCACGGCCATGTCCTTGTACGCGTTGAACGCCGTGACGTTGGCCTGGTACGAGCGGTAGGCCGAGATCATGTCCACCATCTCCAGCGTCAGGTCCACGTTCGGCATCTGCACATACCCGTTCTCGTCGGCGTCCGGGTGCGTCGGATCGTACTTGAGCTTAAAGTCCGACTGGTCCTCGACGATGCCCGTCACGCGCACGCCGCCGGTAACGCTCGCCTTTGGGTCGCCGCTGATGCGCTGCTGCAGCGTCTCCGCAAAATCGGGGTTGCGCGGCTCCATAATCACGCGCTTGCGGCGGTAGGGGCCGCCGTCTTCCGTGCGCGTCGTCTCGACGTTGGCGATGTTTTCGGCGATGATGTCCATGCGAAGGCGCTGGGCCGTGAGGGCCGAGCCGCTGATGTCCATTCCGCTTAAGAATCCCATTTCGCTCTTCCTTTCTCCGCAGACGCTTAACCGGTTATCACTCTGCCGAGTTTCCTAAACTCCGAGTTGATTTTGGAAATCGTCGTGTAGTAGTTGATGGAGTTTTTCGCCAGCTCCACCATCTCCCGCTCGATGTCCACGTTGTTCCCGTCCAGCCGCGTCGACGTCGACTCGTCCGTCACCACGACGGGCCCGACCTCTTCAAACGGCTTTTTCCCGTCCGGCACGATGTGCCTTTCGTGCGTGACGACCATGTCGAGCTTGTCGTCCTGCGCAAGCTCAGCCGCCCGCGCGAGATGGTCCTCGAACACGACGCGCGAGGCCTTGAAGCCCACCGTGTCGACGTTGGCGATGTTGTTGCTGATAACCTGATGGCGCAGATACGCGGCGTCCAGCCCGCGTTTGAGCGTGTTGACGGAGTTGAACATGCGTTCAATCATTTACATCGCTCCTTTCGTCCGCCCGCCGCCGCTCATCGAAGCACCTTGTTGGCGTCCGTCATGGCCTCGATGTAAAACTGCGCGGCGCGCGATAAAGTGAGATTGGCGCGTTTGGCCGCGGCTTCGGCCTCCTCCCACTGGGCCCGCTCGATGTGGTGAATAACGCGCACAAGCTCCGCTTTGATGCCTTTTCCCGTAATGAGCGGCTCCGTGATTTCCTCAGTTAAGTGCGTCTCCTGCAGGATGTTTTCAATCGGCGCGTCCATAATCGCCTCCGCGAGCGAAAAGAGGCCGACGAGGAAGTATTCGTCGCGCTGCTTCCGCCGCCTCTGGAAAATTGCCACCTTTTCCATGAAGAGACCGCGGATGAGGGCGGCTCGGATGAGCTCGTGGGGCTTGTTCGTCTTCATCTGGTTGAAGATGATGAGCGAAATCCACTTTTTGACCTCGTTGAGCCCCAGAATCAGCAGCGCGTGGAGGATGCCCGTGACGGTGTACTCAAGCCCGTAGTACGCGGAGTTGACGATTTTGAGAAGCCGGTATGAGAGGACGAGGTCGCGCTTGATGACGTTGGCCAGTGCGTAAAAGCTCACCTCGGGGTCCGATATGTACCGGAGCAGCTGCAGCTTGCTCACCTGCATGGTGTCCGAGCACTTGCCGTTTTGGACGACGGGCCGGCAGAAGAAGAACCCCTGGAAGAGGTTAAACCCAAGCGAGACGGCCAGATCAAAGTCCTCGTACGTCTCAATCTTTTCCGCCAGCAGAATCTTCCGCCTGTTGCGGTTGATTTTGGCGACGGCGCGCTTGATATCGTCGAGGCTGGTCCTCATAAAGTCGATTTTGATGATGTCGGCAAGGTCGATGAGCGGCTCGAGGGACTCGTCGTAGGCAAAGTCGTCGAGCGCGAGAAGGTAGCCGCGGCGTTTCAGGCGCCGGCATGCTTCGAGGATGGGCGGCGTCGGGCGCACGTCCTCCAGGAGCTCCACGACGAGGATGTCGCTGGAGAGCATGTGCGGCAGCTCGTCGAGCACAAGCTCCGACGTGAAGTTGACGAACGCTTTTTTCCCGCCCGTTATCGCCTGGATGCCGATGTCGCTGAACGCCGTGACGAGAACGTCCTTCGTTGCGGTGGTGCCATCTATGGCGTCGTAAGACGGACTATCCGGACCGGCCCGATACAAAAGCTCATATCCGAATATCTCTTTCTTGATGTTGAAAATAGGCTGGCTGGCCACGCACTCAAACACTCATACCACTCATTTCCCTTTCCCGCCTGTTTTTGCCTGCCCGCCGTTACTTCCGGATAATCTCCGTGATGCGCACGCCGTAGTTGTCGTCAATGACGACGACCTCGCCTTTGGCGATGCGCTTTCCGTTGACGATTACGTCCACGAGCTCGCCGGCCATCTTTTCCAGCACAATCAGCGAGCCGACGCCGAAATTGAGGACTTCGCTCATCGTCTTGCGCGTTCTTCCAAGCTCAATGGTCACCTGAAGCGGGATGTCGTTAATGACGTCGATATCAACCTGTCCGTCCTGCTCCTTCTCCTCTTCATTTTCGTCGAACGACTGATACGTCATCGGTTTCACCGCCTTCACAGGTTTCGGCTGGCTGCCCGCCGTCTGCGTCTGGCGCGGCGCGGCCGGAGCGGGCGCGGGCGCGCGGGGAGGCGGAGGCGGGCTCTTTACAGGCTCTGCCGAGCCGTCCTCCGGTTCTTCAACCGGCATGAGCGTATTGATCATCGACTTGGCCATGTCCAGCGACATGACCTGCATGAGCTTGCTTTTCAGGAGGCCTTCGATCTCCATGTCGAAGCTGATTTTCACGACGAGGGCCTCGTCGTGCACGTCGAGGAAGCTGGAGGGGCTGACGTCCTTGGTGGCCTGCTGGACCACCGGAGGGGAGATGTTCACATCGGAGCTGATCATGTTCGCCATCGCCGTGGCCGCCGAGCCGATCATCTGGTTCATGACCTCGCTGATGGCGGAAATGTGGATCTCGTTGAGCACAACGCCTTCCCGGTCGATCTTCCCCTCCCCGCCCATGAGCAGGTCGGTGATGAGCGCGGCGTCGTAATCGCGGAGAACAAGGAGGTTCTTCCCGATAACGCCCGTTGTGAACTCAACCTTGATGGCCATAAACGGCCATTTGAACGATTTGAGCACGTTTTTCGCCTTAAAGAGCGCGACGTGCGGCGTCGTGATGTTCACGCGGCGGCCGAGAAGGGCGTGCATCGTCGTCGCCGACGTGCCCATGCAGATATTGCTGATTTCGCCGAGCGCGTCTATTTCGGTGTCCGAGAAATAGTCTCGGATGTTTTCCTCGAGCTTCTGCTCGATCTGCTCCATTTCGACGAATTCTTCCAAATAACTGTCCGCCGGCGATTGCGGCATTGTATCGACGCCATCGACGAGCGCGTTGATTTCCTCATTCATTGTCTTCGTCACCTCTCACTTCCTCAAGGATTTTCAGCGCCAGTCTGTTCTTTGACGTGCCCAATGCCGCCAGGTACTTCGGGACATTCTGAATCTTCACGATAATCGGCTGGTCCAGGCTGTGACTGAGCTGGATGACATCGCCGACTTCCAGGCTGGTGATTTCGCCGACTGTCGCCGTCGTGGGGTTAAACTCCGCCGTTATCTCGACTTCCGTGTTTTTGATGGTTTTGAAGATGCGCTCCGGGTCGGCGGCTGTCTGCTGCGCATGGGTGGAGTAGATATGCCGCGTGCTGAGCTTTTTTAAAAACGGCTCGAGCGCCTGGTGCGGCAGGCAGAAGCACATCAGCCCGCTTTCGGCCCCGATGACGATGTTGAGCGTGACGAGCAGGATCGGCTCGTTTAAGTCGACAATCTGCGCAAACTGCATGGTCGTCTCCACTTTTTCGAGCGAGGAGGAGACTTCCATGAGCTTGTCCCACGACTCGTCGAAGATCCGCATGCTCTGCCAGAGGACGCGCTCGATAATCGCCAGCTCAATTTCGGTAAACTGCCGCCCCTCCGAGTCGATTTCCTTCGTGCCGCCGAGAACGCGGCTGATGATGGAGTAGGAGATTTCCTTCGTCATCTCCATGATAATCGACCCGTTAAACGGCCGGGCGTTGATGATGGCGAGGATGACGGGCGATGGGATGGAGTTGTTAAACTCGCCGAACGAGACTTCCTCGATTGACAAAAGCTCCGACTCGCAGTTGGTCCTGAGCATCGCCATCAGGTAGTTTGAAAAAAGGTGTCCGAAGTTTTTGAACACGAGGTTGATGGCGCGGATCTGCTCTCGCGTGAACCTGTTTGCCGTCTTAAAGTCGTAAGGACGCACTGTCTCGTTCGTAACGGACTGTGTCTCGTCGACTTCTCCGGTCTGCATCGAGGCGAGAAGTCTGTCTATTTCCGCTTGCGACAAAACGTCCAACAATCACATCACTCCATTCGCCGCCGGGGTACGCGCGGTTAATCCCTTTTTTGCAGCTTGCCGTCGAGCGCACTGAGCGCGATGCGCCGCCTGAAGGCCACGATTTTATCCGCGATTTCCTCCGGCGTCTCCGCAACGGCATACTTCCTGCCGGACACCATCGTGAGAATCGTATCCGGGGTCTGCTCCACTGTTTCGATCTGGTCTTCGTTGATCCAGAAACGGTCTACCTTATTGATGCGGGAAAGCTGAATCATACACGCTTACATCCGTTTGTTTAACGCTTGAGGTTGATGAGCTCTTCAAGCATCGTGTCCGACGTGGTAATCACGCGCGAGTTGGCCTGGAAGGAGCGCTGCGTGATGATCATGTTCGTCAGCTCGTTGGCGAGGTCGACGTTCGACATCTCCAGCGCGCCGCTCTTGAGCACGCCGCGCCCTTCGCCGGCGAAGTTGATGTTCACGGCGCCCGTGTTCTGGCTCTGGCGGTAGTAGCTCTGGCCGATTTTCTCCACGCCGGCCGCGTTGGGGAACGTGGCCAGGACAAGGCGGCCGATGGTGTAGGTCTTGCCGTCTTCGTCCATGGCCGTGATAAAGCCTTTCTCGTCGATCTTGTAGTTGCTCAGGTCGACCGTCTCTTCAACGACCTCGCCGGCCTCGTTGAGGTATTTGACGGGAACGCCTTTGCCGGAAATCCGGACCTGCGAGAACGTCACATTCAGGTCGGAGTCCGGATCCATCACCGTTTCCCAGTCAATCGCGCTGTCCAGGATAGACCGCATTTCGGTGGTTACCTCTCCCGTCCCGCTCTCGACGTCAACCTCGACAAACTGCTGCAGGACGCCGACGACGCGGTGGCCGTTTTGCGTAACGAGGTAGCCGTCCGCGTCGAGCGTGAGGGCGCCGGCGCGGGTGAAGACGAAGCTGTCGTTCGAGTACGGGGCCTGAACAGTGTCGCCGTCCTCGTTCGTTACGTACCGGCCGAGCACGCCGTTCATGTCGACGACGAAGAAGCCCTCGCCCGAGATGGCAAAGTCGAGCGGGTTGGACGTCGACTGCGTGCTGCCTTCCGTCATGTCCAGCGCGATGCCGCCGATGGTCACGCCGAGGCCCACCTGCTGCGGATTCCGGCCGCCGAGGGTCCCCGTCGGCGGGGATGCCGCGACGAGCGTCTGGCTGAAGATATCCTGAAACAGGGTTCTGCTGGCTTTAAAGCCCGTGGTATTGACGTTTGAAATGTTGTTGCCGATAACGTCCATCGCCGTCTGGTTGTTTCTCAGGCCCGAGACGGCCGAGAAGAGTGAACGCATCATAGGCCTTGCCCTCCTAATTTTTGTGAGATATACGGTGCGTCTTGCTTATGTATCGCTCTCCGCGCCCTGTGCGGGCGGCGTGTCGTTCATTTCCGTTTCACCTTCCGCGGGCGGCGCCTCAGGCGTCTCCCCTTCGCCATCCGCGGGCGGCGTTTCAGGCGTTTCCGTCCCGCCCTCCGGGGGATCCGCGCCGGGGTTGTCCTCAATCGTGTTGAACACGAATTTGACGTCGCCCAGCGCGATGAGCGCGTCGCCGACCGCGAGGAACGGCACGCCGGCGCGCATCACCACCGCGTCGACGACGCCGCCGTACGCGTACGTCTGGCCTGTTTTCGCGTCGACGACTTCGGCGTATATCGTGCGCCCGATGAGGTCGTATGCCTGCGTGCTGTGGAGCGCGGCGCGCACGTTCTGCATTTCGCTCAGTGACGTCATCTGCGCCAGCTGCGTGACAAACTCCGTGTTCGACTGCGGCTCGAGCGGGTCCTGGTATTTCATCTGCGCCACGAGGAGCTTCAAAAACGTCTCGGTGTCGACGCTGATGCCCGCCTTTTTCTGCTCCGTCGCCCCAACGTACGTCATCTCGCCGGCTCCGGAGACGGCCTCAATTCCCATTCCCGCTCCCTCCTTATACTCTGTAGACGACCGTCGCGTCGTCGGCCCGGACGCTCTGGTGGAATCCGGACCAGAACGCGCTCTCGTCGTCTCCCGGCGACGCGGCGGCGATTCTGAAGAACGCCCCGCGCCGGCTTCCCTGCCGCCCGGACTGGCCCGGCTGCGCGGCGTTTCCCGCAAAGCTTGCCGGCGCGTGGATGACCTCAAGGTCCTGCACCGTCAGCCCGCTTTGCTCAATCGTCTGCACCAGCACGGGCAGCTTGTCCGCCACCGCCGAGCAGACGGCGCGGTCGGGCGAGGAGATCCGCGCCGACACGCCCTTTTCCGTCTTCATGACGGAGATGGTCAGCTCGCCGAGGGACTCCGGCTCGAGCGTAATGCGGATTTCGCTCACGCCCGTGCGCAGCTCAAGAAGGTCCTGCGAAAAACGCATGAGCGCCCGCTCGGCCGCCTTCAGCCGGATTTGCGTCTCGGCTCTCAGCGCGCCCCTCGCGGCCGGCGCCGCGTGCGCCGCCGCGGCCGCTCCGGCAAGGCCGCGCGCGCGGTGCGCCTCGTCGGCCCGCGCCGTTTCCTTCGGGCCCCGCTCGGGGCTTTCCGCAAGTGCGGAGCGCTCACCGCTCTCCTCGGCGATTTCCACTTCAGGCGCGATCTCCGCCTCTTCCGCGCCGGAAACGTCCGCCGCCGCTTCCGGCGACGGTTCCGCGGCCTCAGGCTCATCCAGCGCGGCTTTGTCCGCCTCCATGATTCCGGCGATCTTCTCGCGGACCATGTCGACATGGACGCGCGCCGCCGCGCCGCCCGCGCTGTCTTCAGGCACCTGCGGCGGGGCCCACGCGTCTCCCGCGGGCCCTTCCACAGCCGCGGCGCTCTCCTCCGCGGCGCCGTCGGGCACTGCCGCTTCTACAGCGGCTAAACCGCCTGCCTGCGTGATACCGCTGAGCATCACGGCGCCGAGCGTTTCGGCAGCGATTTCCTCGCCGGGGCCGTCCTCGGCCATTTCCTCGCGCGGGACTTCCTCTTCGACGACGCGCCCGGCGCTTTCCGTTTCGCCGCCGGATAGCGGCGGTGTGAGCGCCTGGCTGAGGCTCCTTTGCAAAAACTCCGTAAACTGCGTTTTGTTCCCGTCGCTTCCCGCCGGGCGGGCGCTTGTGTCGACGGCCGCCTGCGGCGCGACGACGGCGATTACGGGTGCAGCCTGCATAATATCACCTCGCGCATTTTCGTATTTGCGGGGTCTGAAAGCCGGCTTATCCGGCCAGGATTTCCGTTACGTCGGCGGCCAGCTTCGGGTCGAGATTTTCCAGGAGCTTTGCGGCCGCCTGCGGCTGCATGGAGTAACAAATCACGGCGATCTGCTGCGCGTCGTAAAGCTCGGAGGCGATGGACGCCGCCGCCTCGGGATCCATCTTCGAGTAGATGGCGCCGACCTGCTGCATGGATTTGAGCTTGTCCTCGGAATAGGAGGCGAGGATGTCCGTAATCGTCATCTTCTTTGCCGCCTCGACGGACTCTTCCCACTCCTCCTGCTGCTTCCTTAAGTTCCTCTCGCGGACGTCGAGCTGCTCGCTCCTTTCAAGGAGCTCCGCCTCGCGCTGGTCGAGCATGTCCTCCCTTGCGTTGAGAAGCTGCTCCCGGTTATCCAGTTCGTACGCGCGCTGCTGGAGCCGGTATTGCAGGCTCCTTACCTCCGCTCCCGGCAGGAAGTTCGGGATGCCGAATGTCTCGAGGATGACGTCGGCCGTTCCGGTAAACACAAGCGCCGCGGCGCCGGCTGCTACAAGCACGATGAGCGCGAGGATTATAATAAGCACCCTGCGCCCCCTGCCCTTCTTTTTCCCGCCGGCCTTTTCCGCCTCCACGTCGTCCTGCGGCACGGGGCGGTTTGCCGGTTTGAACGTCTCTTCAAATTTCTTGCCGCGCCACTGCATCGTGTTCTGCGCGATTTTCGCCGCCGTCTGGTTGCTCACGGCCATCTACTTCACCTCCTCGGGCGCGTCGTCTTCCTTTTCCTCCGTCTGCTGGAAGGAGAGGATGCTGTCGAGCGCCTTGGCCTCGTCCTTCTCAAGTTCCTTTAAGTATTCGGCGTGCTGCTTTTCGTAGAGCTTTTCCAGCACTTTCAGTTCCTTGTGAACGGTGACGAGCTCTTCCCGTTTTCCTTCGGCAATTTTTAAAGTGCGGGCCGCTTCGGCCTCCGCCCGGCGGATGCGCACGAGCAGGTCCTCGTGATACGCCGCCGCGCTTGCCAGCTCGTGCGCCGCGATGCCCTCGCGCGAGCGCGCCTCGAACGTGTCCATTTCCTCTTCGAAGGTGCGCACGAGGCTTGTGAGCTTTTCCATCGCGGCCTGATACGCCGCCTCAGCCGCGGCGTACTCGGCCTGCAGCTTTTCTTTCAGCGACTGCTTGACGTCAAAAAGCGTCTGAAGCGTAAACTTAAACTTTTTCATCGCCTACCGCCGTCTATTTGCCGATTTTATTCATAAGCCCGATGGTCTCTTCAAACGTCGCCGGTTCGTCAACGCTTTGCCTTAAAAAGCGGTTGATTTCGGGGTTTAAGCGGATCGCCTCGTCGATTTCCGCGTTGGAGCCGCTCTTGTACGCGCCGATGTCGATAAGGTCGCGCGCCTTGCGGTAAACGGACATGATGTTCTTGATATATCCCGCCTGCTTGTAGTGCTCCGGCGGGACGATGTCCTTCATCACGCGGCTGACGCTCTCGAGCACGTCGATGGCCGGGTAGTGGTTGCTTGTGGCCAGCGCCCTTGACAGGACGATGTGCCCGTCCAGGATGCCGCGGACGGTGTCCGAAATCGGCTCGTTGAAATCGTCGCCCTCGACGAGGACGGTGTACAGTCCCGTGATGGAGCCCTTGTCGGAGTTGCCCGTCCGCTCGAGGAGCTTCGGCAGAATGGAGTAGACCGACGGGGGAAAGCCGCGGGAGATGGGCGGCTCGCCGACGGCCATGCCGATCTCGCGCTGGGCCATGGCAAACCGCGTGACGGAGTCCATCAGGAGCAGCACGCGCTTGCCCTTGTCGCGGAAATACTCGGCGATGCTCGTCCCGACCATCGCGGCCTTCAGGCGCAAAAGCGCCGGCTGGTCGCTCGTCGCGATAATCAGAACGGATTTTTTAAGGCCTTTCGGGCCGAGGTCTTTTTCGATAAAGTCGTTGACTTCGCGCCCGCGCTCGCCGACGAGCACGATGACGTTCACGTCGGCGACGGCGTTGCGCGCGATCATGCCGAGGAGCGTGCTCTTGCCGACGCCGCTGCCGGCGAAGATGCCGAGCCGCTGCCCCTGCCCGACGGTGAGAAGCCCGTCGATGGCGCGGATGCCGAGCGGGAATATCGTGCTGATGCGCTCGCGCGCGAGCGGGTTGGGCGGGACGTTGTCGACGGGGTAATACGTCTCGGGGCGGATGGGCGGGCCGCCGTCCATCGGGGTGCCGAGCGCGCCGAGCACGCGCCCGATGAGGTCGTCCGAGACGGCCACCTGCAGGGAGCGCCCCGTGGAGACGACGCGGCTGCCGAAGCCGATGCCCGTCATGTCGCCGAACGGCATGAGCAGGACGCGCTGGTCGCGAAAGCCCACCACTTCGGCTTCAACGAAATCGTCCCCCTGCGAGGGGTAGATGCGGCAGATGCTCCCCATGTTGACGACGGGGCCGTTTGACTCGACCGTCAGCCCCACGACCTTCATGACTTTTCCGCTGTGTTCAACGGTCTCGAGGTTTTGAACGATATTGATGTACCTTCGGAAGACGTCCTTCATGACCGCCTCAACCTCTCAAACCGTCTTTACCCGCCGAGCGCTTTTTCGATTTCATCCAGCTGTCTGTCGATGCTCAGATCGACGCACTCAAATTCCGTATCCACGACGAGGCCGCCGGGGGACAGGCCGGAGTCGGCCATCGCCGTGAGCTTCATATCGCCCGTTTCAAGCTGGCTCTGCCAGCCGGGCCGCTGGCCGAAGTAGCGCGCGTAGTCTTCGGGGCTGACGCGGATCGTCGCCGCGCCCTGCTGGCGCAAGCGCTCGATGCCGGCCCGCACGAGCCCGAGGAAAACGTCGTCCGACTCGGAAAGCTTGACGCCGATGACCTTGCGGACGATCTCCATCACGAGCGGGACGACGCCCTCTTCCACTTCGTCCACAAGCGCCTGGTAGCGCCCGTGCAGTTCCTCGGCAAGCGCCTGATGCGCCTGCTGAAGGCGGCGCGTCTCCTCCTCGCACAGCTTCTTGAATTCGGCGGCGCGCCTTTCCTCTTCCGCGCGCATCTTTTCCTGCGCTTCGCGCTCTATGCGCTCGGCCTGCGCCGCCGCCTCGTCGAGGATAGCCCTGGCCTGTTCCTGCGCCTGCGCGATGGTCGCGCGCGCCTTCTCGCCGGCCTCCTCCAGGATGAGCTCGGCCTGTTCGGCGTGCTCGCGGGACAGGCGCTCGAAGACCTCCGCGTAAATCCTCTCGATCTCGGCCTCGCTCGGCCGGGCTGACAGGTCATTGTCCTGTATCTGCACCTGCGGCATGTCGGGCGGGATGAGCCTGACGCGGTGCCGTTCAATTTTAAACGAGGACATCGCTGCCGTCCCCTCTTGTCACGATAATCTCGCCGCTCTCCTCGAGCGCGCGCACGGCGTTGACAATCTTCTGCTGCGCCTGCTCGACGTCCCTCAGGCGCATCGGGCCCATGATTTCCAGCTCGTCGAGAATCTGCTCCTGCAGGCGTTTGCTGAGGTTGCTGAGGATGACGTTCTTAACATCCTCCGTGGCGCCCTTAAGCGCAACGGCGATATCGTGCTGGTTGACTTCCTTGAGCACGCGCTGGATGGCGTGATTGCTGAGCTTGACGATGTCCTCGAACATGAACATGTTCTTCTTGATGTTTTCGGACAGCTCCGGGTCCAGCATGTCCAGCGCCTCAAAGATGCTCCGCTCGGTCCCGCGGTCGACGCAGTTGATAATCTGCACGACGGCGTCGATGCCGCCGACGGCCGTCTGGTCCGTCATGCCGAGCTTGTTCAGGCGCCGCTCCAAAATCAGCTCCGCCTCGCGGATGTACTCGGGAATCACGCTTTCCATGTTGGCCATGCGCGTGATGACCTCCACCTGCATGGCGTTCGGCAGCGCCGCCAGGACGGCCGCCGCTTTCGGCGGGTCAAGGTAAGAGAGCAGCAGCGCGATTGTCTGCGGGTTTTCGTTTGCGACGAGGTGGACGATCTGAATCGTGTCCGCCTTGCGGATCATCTCGAACGGCCTGACCTGCAGGGTTTCGGTGAGCTTGCCGAGGATTTCTTCCGCCTTTTCGTCACCGAGCGCCTTTTTCAGGACGCTGCGCGCGTAATCGAGCCCGCCTTCGGAGAAATATTTCTGCGCGAGGCACGTTTCGAGGAATTCCGAGAGGACCGCTTCGCTTTCCTCCTTGGAGACGCGCGTGGTCGTCGTAATGGCCAGCGTGAGCGTCGCGATTTCCTCTTCCGTCAGGTATTTAAAGATTTTCGCGGCGTAGGTTTTGCCAACGGATATGAGCAGTATCGCCGCCTTTTCACGCTTTGTCAGTTTCCTGTCCATAACTCTGCCAACCATATCACGTCAATCCTCCGTAAGTCATGCTCGCAGGACTTGCGCGACAATTTCGGGGTAACGGTCCATGAGTTCTTCCACTTTTTCCGTCTCGGAAGAGCGTCTCTGCATCATTTCAGTCAGGTCAAAGTCGTCTTCCTCTTCTTCTTCCTCAAGCCCTAAGTCTTCGCTTGTGAGCGCGACCTGGGCGGCCGGGCCGCCGGCGAGGGCCAGCGCCGCCCGCTGCTTCTTCCGGCTGATTATCAGCGCGGCGGTCAGTCCTGCCACCGCCAGCAGCGCGAGGGCGGCGATGAGGAAAGTGCTCAGATGGCCGCCCTGCCCCTGCGGGGCCGGCTCGGCCGGCGTGGTGGGAACGCCCTGCTGCCCGAAGAACGGTATCATGGCGACGGAGACGTACTCCTCGCTCACGCCGATGGCCTTGGAGACGAGCTCTTCAATCGTCGCGGCGTACGCCTCGACGCCCTTGACGTTGCTGTTGATGAGGACGGCCACGCTCAGGTCCTTGACGGAGCCTTCGGCCTTTTCGATGCGCGTTTTGATTTCGTTGATTTCGTAGTTATATGTCCGCTCGCCGGAGAAGTACGTGGTCTCCTCCTCGTCGTCCGCCCCGACGTAGACGGGCGTGCCGACGCCGTTTGTATCCCCGCCGACGGCGCCGCCGAAGCTCGCGTTCGGGCTGTTTGCCGTGTACGACTCCTGCAGGGAACGGATGATGCCTTCCGTCTCCCCCGGGACGGAAGGCGTAAACTCCACCTTGTCGATCGTCTGCTTGTCGAAATCCAGCACGACGTTGACGGACACCGACACGTTCCCGGTGCCGATGGCCGGCTCGAGGACGTTGAGCACCTGTTTTGTCAGGGCGTTTTTCATGTCCTCCGTCATCTGGCGGCGCATGGCCGAAACCGTCTGAGCCGCCTCCGTCTGTTCCGCCTCTTCGTCGGGACTGATGTTGTACGCCTTCATGTTGGAGTCGACGATGCTGACGTTTTCTAATTTAAGGTTCGGCACGCACGTGAGAACAAACTGGGCGATGGCGCGCGCTTCGCTGTCGGTGAGCACGGCGCCGTCCTTGAGCTTGAGCATGACCGACACGCTCGACTCTTTCCGCGCGTCGGAGATGACGAACGAGGAGCTTTCCGCGAGGTTGACGATGACGATGCAGTCGTCGATCTTTTCCATGTGCCGGAGCGTCGAGCGCATGTTCTCCTGCAGCTGGTACTGCTGGTACGTTTTGCGTTCGAGGTCCGTCGTCCCGAGTGCGGACGAGTTGGAGAAAATCTCGTAGTTGAGCCCCGTCTTCGGGTATCCCTGCGAGGCAAGCTCAAGCCGCAGCTCGTCCGCCCTTTCCTCGGGGACCAGAATCACGGAGCCTTGCACTTTCGACTCGACGCCCATGTCGTCTAGCAGTTTCTTAATGGTGCCCGCCTCGGCCGCGTCGAGCCCGGAATAGAGGACGGTAAACGGCTTTCGGTTGAGCAAGACCGCTCCGACAATGCCGACAATCAAAACAAAGGCGACCACGGAAGAAATTATAATTATTTTCTTTTTCCCGGCGCTCTTAAAAAAGCCGCCCACTTTTTCAACCGCGGCTTTCACAAAAGTAGCCAATGTTTCGCCCTACCTTCCGAAATGTCCCTTATTCCACTTCTGGCGCAGGTTATTTCAGCGAGCTAAAGAAATGCGGATTGAATGCATATTATTCAATCTATGCATATTTATTCATCTTCAGATCGCCCGGCCTGAAACCCCCGGCGCAGGATTATTCGACAAATAGTGCCAATACTTTACTACAGAGAGTACTATAAATCACGATAAAATGCAATTATTAACATGGAAAAAGAATTGGCCTCGTTTTGTGCAATTTGCATTATTTTCCTCTAAATATTGAAATGTTATCATAATTTCGCTCAATATAGCGCGTATTTTTCAGCCTTTATTAAGCAATTCTCACAGATTTCAATTTCCGGCCGGTTTTTTCAGAAAAAAATTTTGCTAAAGTTTTTGAAAAAACACGCGATAAAGATATATAATTGACCCGGTGGCAAAAAAATGGTTGGAAAATTTCTCAAAATTGCAGGGTATTATCACGGATTTTTGAAAAAAAACCCATTTTGTCCCGCGCAAAATGAGAAGGCGCTTTTTGCCATAATTTTACATCTCTCCCGCCCGCACCACGGCTCCGAAAAACTGACCGGCCCGGCCGGATCGCTTTCCGCTCCGACCGGCAAAATCTCCTCCGCAGGCATCGCCCCCTTACGTGCTAAAACCGCACCGCAAGGGGGCGAAATTTGCGCCGAAAGCGGACGGCAACCCCGCGTCACGCGCCCGGCAGCCCCCGCGTCACGCCCGCTTTTCCTGCCTGCCCCGATGCGTTTTATGTCAAGTTTTAAAGAGGAAGCGTGAAATTTTTATTCACTCACGGCTAAACGAACTGAAAAATTTGTCGATATAGGTAAATGAAACCGGAATTGCCGGTGCGCGCAGGCAGTTCCAAAAAACGGCGGCACGGACGCCGCCGGAAACCACATCAAGGAGGAATTTTTCAATGCGTATTAACACCAACCTGACTGCGATGAACACCTTCACGCAGTACACCGCGAACAACAACAAGATCGCCAGCGCGGTTGCCAAGCTCTCCTCGGGCTACGCCATCAACACCGCAGCCGACAACGCGGCTGGCCTCGCGATCTCCGAGAAGATGCGTGCGCAGATCCGCGGCCTGACGAAGGCTTCCGCCAACGCGCAGGACGCCATCTCCCTCGTTCAGACGGCCGAAGGCTCCCTCGGCGAAGCGACGGAGATTCTGCAGAGGATGCGCGAACTGGCCGTCCAGTCGGCTTCCGACACGAACGAAAACGAAATCGACCGCACCGCCCTTCAGGACGAATTCGCCCAGCTGCAGGAAGAGCTCAACGACATCGCCTCCACGACGACCTTCAACAAGAAGAACCTGCTCGACGGCTCCCTCTCCGCCGTAAAGCGCACCGTCACGGGCGTGCAACTCGCCAACAGCGGCATGGCCGTTTCCATCGGCAAGGCGGCTGCCGGCAAGTACTCCTTCCAGGTCGTCGTCCGCAAGGAATCCGAGGCCATCGATGCGGTCACGGCTACGGCCACCGCGGCCGGCGGCAACACGGCGAAAGCCACGTTCGAAACCATCAGCGCAGGCAGCGTCGCCAAGGAAGGCGCTCTGTACAACGGCAACTACACGCTCGAGACGGAGATCAAGGACGGCACCCTCACCGTCAAGGCGAAGGGCGACAACGGACAGACCTTCTACGCCAAGGTTGACAAGAAAACAATCGAAGGCTATGAGACCGGCAAGACAACGCTTACCACGCCGCTCACGCTCAAGTTCGAGTCCGGCGACGGCGCGGACGACGGCTTCGAAGTGAATCTGACCTTCAAGAACCCGCCGTCCACCTCCGAAAACGGCCTGCTGGCCCTGAAGAACGCCATCGACGACGTCACGGTCTCCCTCGACGGCGGCGTCAACGCCCAGGATGCCACCTACGGCGTGTACGCGACCCTCACGGGCGGCGAGGCCATCAAACTCAACGCCGGCGACACGTCCGTCACCTTCTCCAACGGCGTCACCGTCAGCTTCGACAAGCTCACGGCTACCGATGTGAGCGTCAACTCCTCCGCCGTTCTCAGGACGACAGAGCTTACGCTTCCCGAACCCGATTCAACGGCAGGTACCAGCTTTGAGATTACATATGAGGAACTTGCTAAGGGCATCGACTACAAGTCCGGTGACAAGAAAACGTACACCATTACAATTGGAGGCGCAAGCTGGTCTTACACAACAACAGGGAACGAAGCGGATGTCGATGCAGTAGTCGCAGAGCTCGCCAAGGCAATGAATAACGGAGAGCTTCAGATTGAATACGAAGATTCTTCCGGGACTCAAACAGCGACCCTGACTGCTGCAAATAATGTCAGCGGTGAAAAGGTTGTCTTTAGTAATGGTACCCTCAAATCCGGTACTCTGCCCACGCTCTCCCTTACCCTTTCCGTTGAGGGAGAAGACGCGGCTTACCTGTCCAGCGGCCTCATGAGCAAGATTGGCGGCGCGGATGCAGAAGGTGTTCTGAACACAAGCTCCACCTTCGACGTCATCGAGTCTGCCGGCAAGGGCCTGACCTTCCAGGTTGGCGCCAACCGCGGCGACGAGATGGTCATCAACCTCGATTCCGTCAACTGCGAGTCCCTCGGCATCAACTCCGCCAAGGTCACGACGCAGGAAGCCGCGGCGGCCGCCATCGAGGCCGTTGACAACGCCATCAACAAGGTCTCCTCGCAGCGCGCTTACCTGGGCGCCATCCAGAACCGCCTCGAGTACAAGATCAACAACCTCGAGACCTCCACGGAGAACCTGACGAGCGCCGAGAGCCAGATCCGCGACGTGGACATGGCCAAGGAGATGACGGAGTTTACCAACGCCAACATCCTCCAGCAGGCCGCCACGGCGATGCTCGCGCAGGCCAACTCGCTGCCGCAGAACGTCCTCTCCCTCATCAGAGGCTAATCCGCGGCACAGCAAAACCAGACATAACGGCAGGGTTCCTTTTGGAACCCTGCCGCTTTTTTTCTTTTTGGCGCTTGTAGCGCGAAATTCAGCCCGCTCGCTTCCAGCCCAGTCCGGCCTTGTTTGCTTGAGAATCTTTTTTTGCGGGAGTTTTCACGCGCGGCTTCACCCGGCCTTCATGGCACATATCGCCAGCGCGCCGCTTTATGCGCTCGCGGCGCGGCGCGGAGCCGCCGTCCTGAAAAACCGCCCGATGGGCACCGGCTCGCTTAAATACTCGCGGGCAATATACACGGCGCCGTCCTGGCGGGCCCGGCACAGCCACTGGACGAGGGCCACCCTCCCCCCTGCTATCTCAAGGGCCGTCACGCCCATAAGGTGGACGCAGCACCCGTCGTTAAAATACGGCGCCTCGCCGGGACGCGGCATCTCGGCGCGGTGGGTGTGCCCGGCGATGACCGCCACGCCCCGCTCCCGCGCCCACTGCCTGAGCGTCTGCTCCACCTTGTCCTTGAGCTTCCTGTTCCTCGCGGCGCTCGTGGGGTTTTTCAGACCCATAAGCTCCAAGGGGCGCCAGAGTGTGCGCACCAGAAAACGGGCGAGAGGCCAGAGGTTGTCATTGAAAAAATCCGCCTGATGGCCGTGAAGGAGGAGAATCTCGTGCGGCGTGCCCTTCCACTGAAGCACAACCCCTTCGTGCACCGGCAGATGCTCAAGCAGCGGCCGCGGCTTTTTGCCCAGAAACGGCTCGTACGCGGAGAGGATTTCCGAGCGCTTCCTCTTTTCAATATCGTGGTTGCCCCACAGCATCACAAGCCGCCCCGCGAGATAAAAGCGGCGCAGCAGCCTGAAAATATCGGAGTGCGTCGCCGTGATGTCCTCCATCCTCCTGTTTTCCCAGAGCTCGTCGCCATCGCCGAGCTCGAAGTATGTATACCCCTCGCGCCAGTAGTGCAGCAGCGCCGCCTCATAGATCGTCCTGTTTTTGGCGAAGTCGTCGCCCTGATTGCCCGTGCCGCGGTGGCAGTCGCTCATGAAAACGAGCTTTGAATTTTCATTCAAAATAAAACGCGGCGCCTTTTCATACACGGCGTCGATTCTTTTCAGGCGCGACATGCCTTATCACCGCCCTCCTTCCCGCTCATTCCGCCGCGCGCGCCGCCGGCGGCAAGGAGGCGGCGGCTGCGGCAACTGTTTTTAAACATCGCGAAGAGCGCCGGGGACTTCATGCGCAGCCGCGCGAGGATTTCATCCATCCCCTCCGGATCCCTGGCGGCGCGGCGGTACCATCGCACAGCCAGACAGAGCCTTGCCCGCGCCGCCCGCGCGAAAAGGCTTTTCTGGCTTGCCGGCTGAGATGTGTGCGGGCGCGCGAAGGTGAAATAGACCGTCTCGTCCACCCGCCCGATTTCCCACGGCGTGTAGCCGGCGCAAAGAAGCGCATCGTAAGCCGCCCGCGCCATTTCCACGCTCTGAAACGATACGGCCCCGCGCAGGACGAGATCCTCCGGGCGCGCGTAAAGCCCCGGGCGGTGGGCGGCAAGCCACGAGCGGCGCTCTTCAAAGGCAAACAGCGCCGCGTCGCGGTGAAAGAGCGTCATCGCCATCTTCGGGCTCTCCTCATCCGGCACGCTCTCATAAAACGCTTCGCCGGCGCCGGCGGCGCTTCCCTCTCCCGCAACGTAGAGCCCGATTTCCGCGCCGGCGGCAAGGCCGTACTGCCCCTTCCACAGCGCGAGAAGATAGCGCCTGCCGCCAAGCTCAAAGGCAACCGGCTCGCAGTGGACGATTATGCCGCACCGCGCCGCCGCTTCGTCGTACAGCCTGCTGTACCCGTACGCCCGCTGCCACGCGTCATGGCGGGAGACGAGGGCGTCCTGCCGCGCATCGTAGCCGTACCCCATTTCCGCAAGGACCGCCGCCGCGGCGTCCGGCGGGCTTTCGCCTTTCCTTTCGGGGGCGCTCGTTTTCAAAACCTCCGTCTCCATCCTCCACAGGAAAACAGCCAATGCGACGCAAGAGACGCACAGCGCCGCGACGAAAACCCAAAACTCCGGCAGATGGACCAGGACGGAAACCACTACTCCCATGAAGACCGCTCCTCCCATACAGTCTCAATCCATCTTATTCACGCGCGCGCCAAATCGTACAACTTCCATGAAAAGTCCGCAAAAACGACAAAAGAGCCGAATCGGCTTCGGCTCTTTGTTGAATGCTTATTCAATTAAATTTTCAGCCCTGTTTGAGCGCGTCGGCCAGCGCATAGATGGCCTCAAGGACGCCTTCCTGCTGAACGCTTGGGACGGCGTCGGAGTTTTCCGCCACGACCACGCCGCAAACGGTGGCGCTTATGTCCCCGAGGATCATTTTGGCGGTGTCAATGGCATTGAGCTTTTGCGGCCCGCTCCCGCCGCGCACGAGGATGACGCCGGCGCGTTTCGGTTTTGAGACGGGCTCTTCCTTTCGCAAATACTTGGCGCACCAGTACGTCTGCAGGCGGCTGAGCACGGCCAGAAGCTGCCCGGTCAGCTCCGAGAAGTTGACCGGCGAGGCGATGACGATGTTGTCCGCCTCGTCGATGTCTTTGTAAATCTCCTGCATGCCGTCCTTAATGCTGCAGCCGCGGTTTTTCCAGCAGTAGCGGCAGTCGATGCAGGGCCGGACGTCGCAGTCGTACGCGCGCACGACCTTGATCTCGCCGCCAAGCCGCTCGGACAGGGCCTGGATGAGCGCCGCGGTGTTCCCGTTTTTTCTCGGGGACCCGTTGAAAATGAGCGTTTTCATAAAGACGCCTCGTTTTTTAACATTCGCCTTCGAGCTCGACGTCGAAAACGGCTTCCACGCTGATAATCTGCTTGATTTTGCCGTTAATATTCGCGATTTTCGAGGTAAACGGCTTGATCTCGCCTTTCGTGCGGGCGGCCGGCGAATCGCTCAGCTGCTCCGGCGCGATGCGGGCCACGTCCTGAACGCCGTCGACGATCATGCCCACAAGCTCCGATTGAAGCTTGATGACGATGATGCAGGCGCGGTCGTCGTACACCCGCGGCTCGAATCCGAGCTTGCGCCGCATGTCGATGACCGGCACGATGGTGCCGCGGATGTTGATGATGCCGCTGCAGAAATCGAGCATGTTCGGGATGGAAGACGCCTCCTGATACTCGATGATCTCCTGCACGAGGCTGATGTCGATGCCGAACTCGATGGAATCAACCGTGAAAATGAGGTATTCGCGGATATCTTCTCCCGGGCCCTTTTCCAAAATCTCGTCCATGCTGTGCCCTCCTAGCATTCGGCCGCAAGGCCGTTGACGTCGACGATAAGGTTGATCGAACCGTCGCCCAGAATGGCGCACCCTCCGATTCCCTTAAGGCTCGACGAGCATTTTTCAAGATATCCCGGCAGCTTCTTCACCACGACCTGGTACTCGCCGTCGAGCTGGTCGAAGAAGATGCAGAAATCCCGCTCGTCGGAGGACAGGTGCATGACCATGCCGTCGGCAATCTCCGTCACGGCGTCGTGGATGTTGAAGAATTCGCTCAGGCGAATGAGCGGGTAGACCTTGCCGAGAATCATCATCATCTCGTTGCCTTCGGGGTCCCTGAACACGTCGTCCGGCGACGGCTTGATAGCCGACAGGACGTTGACCGTCGGCACGATGAAATTCATTTTGCCGACGTTGAACTTCATCCCGTCGACGATGGTGAGCGTGAGCGGGATGCGGATGGTGTGGGTCGTGCCCTTGCCGGGCGCGCTGTCGACGGTGACGGCGCCGCCGATGTAGGCGATGTTCTTGCGGACGACGTCCATGCCGACGCCGCGGCCGGAGTACTCCGTCACCTCGTCCTTTGTCGAAAAGCCGGGCAGGAAAATGAGGTTGTAGATCTCTCTGTCCGTCATCTCGGACTCCGGCTTCGTGAGAAGCCCTTTATCCCTGGCCTTCTGGAGGATTTTCTCCTTGTTGAGGCCCGCGCCGTCGTCGCTGATAGTGACGACGACGTCGCTGCCCGTCATCTTCGCCTCGAGCACAATCTTGCCCGTCTCGGGCTTGCCGAGGGCGCGCCGCACCTCGGGCTTTTCGATGCCGTGGTCGACGGAGTTGCGGATGATATGGAGCAGCGGGTCGGACAGGTAGTCGATGACGTTTTTGTCGACTTCCGTCTCCTCGCCGATGATTTCAAGCTGGATCTGCTTGCCGAACCGGCGGGACATGTCGCGCACAAGACGGCGCATCTTCTGGAAGAGCGTGGACATGGGGATCATGCGGATGGACATGACGATGTCCTGCAGCTCGTTGATCAGGGAGTGGAGCTGCTGCGCGGCCATGTCGAAGCTCTCGTGGGGCCTGTCGCCGAAATCGGCGTTGTTGATGACCATCGACTGGGCCGTGACGATTTCCCCGACGATGTTGAGCAGGCTGTCGAGCTTGTTGACGCTCACGCTGATAAAGTTCTGCTTGGCGATTGTCTCAAAGGACGCCATCCCGCCCGATTGCGCGGCGCTGCCGTTTCCGCCCGCCGCGCCGGACGCCTGCTGCCCGGCGGTAGCGCCGTTTCCATCCGCCGCGCCGGACGGCTGCGGCGCGCTCTCGCCGCCGTTTCCGTTCCCGCCGGAATCCTCCTGCGCCGCGGCCTCCCCCGCGCCGGCGGCTGCGGGCGCGGCGGCCGCCGGCGCTTCGTCCTTCGCGCGAAGTTCATCCGGGATTTCCCCGCAGTCTTCGCTTAAAGGCGTCAGCTCGACGGATCTGACAAACAGCGTCTCATCGAGAACGGACTTAATCTCGTCTATGCTCCCGCCCGTCCGGACGTACAGGACAAACCCGTTTTGGGCAATCTCCTCGGCCGCGTCTTTGGCGTTTAAGTCCGCCGGCTTGAAGGCAAAGCGCACGTCCATTTTCTCAAGCTCCTGCACGATGCCGAAAGCGCGCAGGTTTTCCATCTGGCTTTCTTTTTCAAAAAAGACAACCGCTTTATAATAGGCGTCTTCCGTTTCGGGCTCTTCGGCCTTTTCTTTGCCCTCGCCCGCTACCGCCTCAGGCGCGGCGCTTTCCGCTTCGCCTTCCGGCGCGCTCTTCTCATCCGGCTGCGGCCCGGCCTCTCCATTATCGCCGCTGATGAGGCGGACAAGCTCCTCAATCCGCTCTCTCAGCGGGAGGGAGTCGCCGTTGGGCGGCTGCTTGTCCAGAAGCTTTGCCATTTCCGCATTGTAGAACGATACGGCGGCAAACATCGTGTCGAAGAGCGCCGGCCACGCCGCGCCCGGGTCTTTCCCGTCGCGAATGAGCGCGAACATGTCTTCCAGCTTATGCGAAAGAGTCGCCAGCTCCTCAAACTCCATCATGGCCGACGCGCCTTTGATCGTGTGCACGACGCGGAAGATCTCGTTAATCTGGTCGGCGTCGAGCCTGTGCCCGCTTTCCCCGGCCAGCAGCGTGTTTTCGAGCGCTTCAAGCAGTTGCTGCGTTTCGTATATGTACGCGTCAAGCATGGACTCGTCCACGTTCAACCATCCCTTCTTTCTGGCTTTGCCGCGGCGGAAACCTAGGCAAGCTTATCGATCGCGGCTATAATCCCCTCTTCTTTGAACGGTTTGACGATAAAGCCCTTTGCGCCGCTGAGGATCGCCTCGCGCACCATCGCCTCCTGGCCCATGGCCGAGACCATGATGACTTTCGCCTTCGGGTTGATGGCCATGATTTCTTTCAGCGCCTTCAGCCCGTCCATCTCCGGCATGGTGATGTCCATCGTCACGATATCAGGGAGAAACTGCTTGTACCGCTCGACGGCCACCTTTCCGTTTTCCGCTTCAGCGACGACCTCATGCGCGCTTTTCTTGAGCATGTTCTTTATTGTAATTCGCATGAATGCAGCATCGTCCACAACCATTATCCTTGCCATTTGCAACCCTCCGACTTATGTGAAATGGTAAAATCAATCGCATGTTAAATGACTTTAACGGATCTGTCGATCGTCCTTACGGTAAGCTGCCCGGTGCCCACGTCAAATAGAATGGTGCGTCCCTTGTTGCCGCCCGTATCCTGCGCCACGATCTCGATCCCGAGCTTTTTGAGCGTCTCGACGGCGCTTTGCACGTTCCTTTTGCCGATGTCCCCTATGCTCGAGCCGGGCTTGAGCGCGAACATGGCCGCGCCGCCCGCTATTTTCGCCTTGAGCCGGCTGCGCTTTGCGCCCCTCGCTTCGAGCATCTCCACGAGGTCTTCGATTCCCGAGTCGGCAAATTTCGCCCGCGAGTGGCCTTCGCCTCCGAATTCGCCGATGCGCGGCAGGAGCGCGTGCAAAAGCCCGCCGATTTTTGCCACAGGATCGTAAATCGCAACGCCGATGCAAGAGCCCAGTCCGAGCGAATACAGGGTTTGCGGCGGCCGCGCTATTTTCATCATCGCGATGTTGACCGCTATACTGTTTTCGTTCATCTATGCTTCAAATCCCAACGACCTTAAAATTTTTCCGCACGACGGCTCATCAGGGAGAAGAATGATATCGCCCATGATGCGATCGTCGTCGTTTGAAAGTACAGACTTAAAGAAAACGGCAAAGTCCCCGGCCTTGCCCGCTTCCGCCAGGACGACGCTCATCACGGCGCCGACCATGTCGACGCAGATGCACGGCGTGGACTGGTTGGCGCACAGCCCCGTCATTTCGCAGATGGCCGTCAGGTACGAGCCGCCGAGGATGTTGACCGTTTCGGCCACCACCGATTCTTCCAGTTCCGTCAGCTGCCACATCTTGCCCGTCGTCTCGCGCTCGATGTCGCCGAGCATCATGTTTATAATGCGGTCGGCCTGCTCGAGCTCGAACACGACCATAAAAAACGCGGAAATGTCGCCGGACAGCTCGATGAGCCCGGCGGCAACCGTTTTTTCGGGACCTCCGAGCCGGTCAGGAACGTCGTTGAGCGGAATCAGCGCAACTTCAGGTATCGACTGCGCAATCGGCCTGTTCAAAAGCGCAGCGAGCGCCGTTGCAGCGTGACCCGATCCGATATTGGCGATTTCCTGCAGCACATCTTTCTTTTGACTGTCGATGTGCTCGTCTTGCCCGTTCATTGACTTCCTCCCGTATGTAAAAAATCTCTTATCAATAAATATTTCGAAATTTTTTGCGTCCGGATTAATCGCTTTACGCGCAAACCGTTAAATTTTTATTTTTTCCCCCCGCGGCCGCCAAATGCTGATATAATGGAGGCGTCGGAAAAAGTCTCATTTGGCAGGAAGTGAGAAAATCCTGCTTAATGTTATCAAAAAAGACACGATATGTATAGAGGAGAGATCCTAGGGGGCGCAAACGACTGCGCCTTATAAGGAGCTGAAACGCATGGCATCGGTCAATTCCACAAACGGCATGTCAAACACAAACGCCTCGCGCATTACCGGGATGTACTCCGGGCTCGATATCGACGCGCTGGTCAAGTCCATGGCCTCCAAGCAGCAGGCCAAAATCGACAAAGCCTTCCAGACCCAGCGGCGGCAGGAGTGGCTGAAGGAAGCTCTCTCAAGCGTCCGGACGGAAATCAACACGTTCATGAACACCTACATCAACTCGGACGCCACAAACAGCATGTTCCGCGCCTCCACGTTCTACACCTACAAGGTCACGGCGGCCAGCACGTCTCAGGCCGTGGCCGTCACGGCGACGTCATCCGCCGTGGAAGGGCGCTACACCGTGGAGGTGGCGCAGCTTGCCCAGAACGCCTTCGTCACAAGCGCCGGGCGGATTTCAAAAGACGGGACGGAGATTTCCTCCAGCAACACCACAACCCTCGCGGAGCTGAACTTCAAAAACGCCCTCGAGTTCGACGAAAACGGCAAAATCTCCTTTGCCATCAACGGCAAAGTCTTCACCTTCACGAAGGACACCACGCTTCAGACCTTCCTCAACACCATCAACAACGACGTAGACGCCAAGGTCACAATCAAATACAGCCGCCTGACGGACAGCTTCACCATCACGTCGGACGTCGACGGCAAAAACGGAAAAGTCCTGATTAAAAATATCTCCGGCAACGCCTTCGGCGAAAACAGCGCCTTCCAGATTGAAGAGGGCCTGATCGCAAACGGGCGGGACGCTGTCGTCACCATCAACGGCGTGGAGGTCAGCAAGCCGTCAAACGAGTTTACGGTGGACGGCGTGACCTTCTCCCTCCGCGACGTCACGACGGAAAAGCTCACATTTTACGTCGAGCGGGACTACAGCGCCACCATCGAGACGGTTAAGTCCTTCGTGGAGGCGTACAATAAGCTTACGGCGAAGCTCAAGGAGCTTCTCACGGAAAAAGACGAGTCGAGAAAATACCCGCCCCTGACGGACGCGCAGAAAAAGGAGATGAAGGATTCGGAGATTGAGGCGTGGGAGGCGAAGGCCAAAAGCGGCCTGCTCCGCAACAACTCCATCCTCCGGTCCCTCCTCAACTCCCTCCGCGGCGCTTTCTACACCGCGCTCGGCGGCACGGGGCGGAGCATGGCAAGCATCGGCATCACCGCCGCCGGGTACTTCGAGCCCAACGCCGGCCAGATTGTCATCGACGAGGACAAGCTCCGCGCGGCCCTCGAAAGGGACGGCGAGAGCGTCGTGAAGATGTTCACCGGAAACGACGCGGCGGAAAAGGGCCTCATTTACCGGTTCCGCGACGCCTTCACGCAGGCGCGCAAGAGCATCGCCTACTCCGTCGACGATATCAACGACAAAATCAGCAACCTAGACCGCGTCATCGGGCAGCTTTCCGAGCGGTACGACGATATTTCGGAGAAGTACTACAACAAGTTCTCGGCTATGGAAACGGCGCTTGCAAGGCTCAACTCGCAGGCCGCGTTTATCAGCCAGCTCTTCATGACGCCACGGTAACCGATACTACAGATAACAGGAGAAAGGCAAAATGAACTACATGAAAGCGAATCTGAAAGACGAGTACCTCAAGCAGAGCGTCTTTACGGCAAGCCCCGCCGAACTGGTCGTCATGCTCTTCGACGCGTGCATTAAAAACCTCAAGCTTGCCGATATCCTTCTCAATGAGGACGGCCATGTGGGCGACGCCGGATTGCGCCTGACGAAAGCGCAGGAGATTATCGGGGAGCTGATTGCCAGCCTCAACACCGACATCCCGCTCTCCCACCAGCTCCTGCCGATCTACCAGTTCCTCCTGTCGTCCATCCGCGAAATGAACCTGAAAAAAGACTTGACGAAGCTGCCCGGCATCCTCGAGATTCTCGAGTCGATGCGCGACACGTGGGAACAGGTCGCCAAGACGTCCGCGCGGTACAACAGGGGGGTCGGCGTCGGATGAACCAGGCGCTCACAGCGCTCCAAGCCGTCTACGAGCAGGCTCTTGCGGAAAGCCGCAAGCTTCTTGCGCACGCCGCGGAGCATTACGACGAGGCCGCCTGCGAAGACCCCGAACGCCTGATGCAGATTCTCGACGAACGCGACGACATCATAAACACGCTCGCCGCCCTCGACGAACAGGCGGCGTCGCTCCTGCAGGGGCTGACCGGCAGCGGTCAGGCCCTGCCTGACTCTTTAAGGGCATTAAAGGACGAGGTGACGAAGACACTCGCCGCGGTCAAGGAGCGGGACGACGCCTTCGCCGCCGCTCTCGGCAAAAGCCTTGAGAACCTCAAGTCCCTCACGCTCAAGGCGCGCGACCTCAAGCAGCTGGGGCGATATATGGGCGCAATCCCGCACTCCGGCGAGACGATAGACTACACGCGGTAAAAAAGAGGAGGGAGCTTATGGATATTCACGGCGTCAGACGGTCCGGCGGCATATCGGGCATCGGCGTCCCGCCGGCGGCGGCCGGCCGCGGCGATTCTTCAGGCGCGTTTAAGCAGTCGCTCCACCAGCAGTTCAAGGAGGACATGCGCGAGCAGGCCGACAAGCTCCTCACCGAGATGCGGCAACTGGCCGACGAGCTGACAAACAAAGTCGACATCGCCGGCTTCGAGCGGTACCGCGCGCTGCTCAAGCAGCTGCTCGGCGACATCGCCAGGCACGCGTACGTCTTTGTCGACGAAAAAGTGCGCGACCCGCGCGGCGGCCACCGCGTCTTCTCGGCGCTGAGCATCATCGACGAAAAGCTCGACGCGCTGGCCAAGTCCATCCTCGAGGAAAACCACGACCGGCTCGACTTCCTCGGCCGCGTCGACGAGCTGCGCGGCCTGATTATGGACATCCTCCTCTAGTGAAGTCTCAAACGGGCGGCGATTGCCGCCTTTTTTGAGAAACAGGGCTTTTTCCGGCTTTTTTGCGAAAACCCGCCCTGATTTTTGTTATATTTGATGATATTTTATCATCCCGATAAACCCGTCCCAATTCGAAACGATAACTTATATAGGAGGGTTCCCTTTTGAATACTCGTTTGAAGGTGATGCATTTTGAGTACGGGGAAGTCGAACGAACAAGCCGTTTCCAGCAAATACAGTAATTTGTCCAGATTCCGAAAGCTCAGCCTCTCCGGCAAGGTCTTTCTCGGCATCGGGCTGCTTTCGGTTCCGACCATCCTTCTGCTGCTGATGGTCGTCATTGATTTCCGTTCGCTCCTTTCCATCAGCGACGCGGTGTATCACGCCATTGGACTGGTGCTGTTCGTCTGGTTCGCTGTCGTCGCCGCCTACGCCATCTACTATGTCAGAAAGCAGCTCAGGCCGTTCCTGAAAGGGCTGATGGGCGGCATTGAGCGGCTGGCCGAAGGCGACCTCGATTATTTCGGGGGCGGCCTTGACATCGACGAGACGTCGAAAGACGAGACACATCTGCTCACACGCAAATTTACCGACCTCGTCCGCAATACGCGCGACAAGGTGGAAGACGCGCGCGCCATCGCTGACGGCGACCTGACGAAGTACCTCCACGTCATCAACGACCGCGACGTCCTCGGCAACGCCCTTCTCGATATGATCCACAACCTGCACCGCGTCATCAGCGCCATCTCGGCGGCGGCCGACCAGGTCGCGTCCGGCGCGGCCCTCGTCGCCGACTCGAGCTTCGCGCTCTCGCAGGGCGCCACGGTTCAGGCCAGCTCCATCCAGCAGCTGACGGCCTCGCTCTCCGAGATCGGCTCGCAGACGAACGAAAACGCCAAGAACGCCGAAAAGGCCAACGAGCTGGCGCAGAAGGCGAAGGAGTTTGCCGCCGCGGGCAACGAGCACATGCAGGATATGCTCAAGGCCATGGATGAGATCAACACCTCCTCGGCCAATATCAGCAAGATTATCAAAGTCATCGACGACATCGCCTTCCAGACAAACATTCTCGCGCTCAACGCCGCCGTCGAAGCGGCGCGCGCCGGACAGAACGGCAAGGGGTTTGCCGTCGTCGCGGAGGAAGTGCGCAACCTCGCCGCCCGCTCCGCCAACGCCGCGCGCGAGACGGCCGACCTCATCGAGGGCTCGATGGACAAGGTCGCCATCGGCACAAAAATCGCCGCCAATACGGCCGAGGCGCTGGCCAACATCGTCGAGCAGATCGACAGGGCCGCCGACCTCATCTCGTCCATCGCCGCCGCCTCCGGGCAGCAGGCCGCCGCCATCGAGCAGGTCAACAGCGGCATCCAGCAGGTCTCGCAGGTCGTCCAGACGAACGCCGCCACCAGCGAGGAGAGCGCCGCCGCGGCCGAGGAGCTGAGCAGTCAGGCCAACCAGCTCAAGGAGGCCATCAGCGTTTTCAGGCTGCGCCGCGCCCAGGAGAAGAAGTCCATGTCCATCCTCAATAACCTGATCACGGCAACGCAGCAGCCGGCCTTAAGCGGCAAGAAGGCGCCCGCCATTTCGCTCAGCGCCGGCGATGCCGATCAGAAATATTAAGAGTACATAGTCCCGCAAATAACCGCTTTAAGCAAAACGCCGCCCGGGAGGTATTGCGCAAAAGTGCCTCCCGGGCGTCCGTTACACGCGCCGCCGCGCTTAAACGTTATATGGGGAACAAGTCGTTTCAGGAGGAGTTTGCTTGGTTCAGATAACCGACACGGAGTTTCGCAAGATTTCCGATTATGTCAAGCGCAATTACGGCATCGAGCTGAAAAACGAAAAGCGCGCCCTCGTGACAAGCCGCCTGCACAGCATCCTCACGGAGCACGGGTTTACGTCGTTTTCCCAGTATTTCGACTACGTCATAAACGATAAAACGGGTCAGGCCGCCATCGCGATGATCAACAAAATCACGACGAACCACACCTACTTCATGCGCGAGCCCGACCATTTTACATATCTGAAGGACCACGTCCTGCCGTGGGTGAAGTCCGTCGCCGCCCGCGAGAGAGACGTGCGGATATGGAGCGCCGGCTGCGCGACGGGCCAGGAGCCGTATACGCTGGCGATGATTCTGCACGACTTTTTCGGGCCGGAAATATCGGCTTGGGACACGCGCATCCTCGCCACCGACATCTCGCTCAAAGCGCTTGACACCGCGAAAAAAGGCGTGTACACGGACAAGGACGTCGAGCCCCTCCCGCCGGCCTGGCGGCTGAATTACTTCGACCGAATTGACAAAACCACCTACGCCGTCAAGGAATCCATCAAAAACGACGTGATTTTCCGCCGCCTCAACCTCATGGACGCCTACTTCCCCTTTAAGAGGAAATTTCACGTCATTTTCTGCCGCAACGTGATGATCTACTTTAACAACGAGACGAAATACGAGCTGATCCGGAAGTTTTACGACATCACCGAAGACGGCGGCTACCTCTTCGTCGGGCACGCGGAATCCCTCAACCGCGACCAGACGAAATACAAGTTCATCAAACCGGCGATTTACAGAAAAGAATAGGAGTCGGTCATGGCAAAGAAAATCCGCGTACTCATCGTAGACGACAGCGCCGTCTTCCGCACAACCCTGAAAAAAGCCCTTCAGGCCGACCCGCTCATCGAAGTCGTCGCCACGGCGACAGACCCCTTCGACGCGCGGGACAAAATCATGGAGACTTCCCCCGACGTCATGGTCTGCGACGTGATGATGCCCCGCATGAACGGCATCGAATTTATTCGCCGCCTACTCCCCCAGTACCCCATCAAAGTCGTCGTCGTCAGCTCCATCAGCGAAGCCGTTCTGGACGCGATGAACGCCGGCGCCGTCGACTTCGTGGCAAAGCCCGACCTGACCATCGGGCGCACGGTCAGGCACTTCACGGACGAGCTCATTGAAAAAATCAAAATCGCCGCAAACGCGAAGACGCTTGTCAACGACGCGCCGCAGCCGGCAGGGCCTGGGATAGCCCCCGAAGCGTGCCGCAACCCCACAAAGCGGCTGATTGCCATCGGCGCGTCCACGGGCGGCACCGAGGCGATTTTCCAGGTGCTCAGCCAGCTGCCCCCCACCGTTCCGGGCATCGTCATCGTGCAGCACATCCCGCCCGAGTTTTCCCGGATGTTCGCCGAGCGCCTCAACAGCCTCCTGCCGCTGACCGTCCGGGAGGCGAAAAACGGCGAATACATAGAGCCGGGCCACGTCTTCATCGCCCCGGGGGACAAGCATTTGACGGTGAACAAAATGGGCCCAAAACTGCGCGTCGAAGTCGCGCCGGGCGAGAAGGTCAACGGCCACTGCCCGTCCGTCGACGTGCTGTTCCACTCCGTCAGCCGCGCGTGCGCGGCCGATTCCGTCGGCGTCATCTTAACCGGCATGGGCAGCGACGGCGCCGCGGGGCTCCTCGCCATGCGCCGAAACGGCGCGCGCACCATCGGGCAGGACGAGGCGTCCTCCATCGTGTACGGCATGCCGCGCGCCGCGTTTGAAATCGGCGCCGTGGAGCGTCAGGTCCCCCTCTCCCAGGTCGCCAGCACGATAATAAAGTTTATCACGAGCTGATTTAGTGCGCGTTCACCCCGAGGATGTGGAGGAACCGGATTTTCGCGTATATGTACGTCCCCAGCGACGTGTAGAGCTGGTCGTCCGAGTGGGAGGCGATGAGAATGTCGCTTATGCCTTTCTTCGCCCCCGTCTCCACGACGAAAAGCGAGTGCTGAAACCGCACCCCGTCGAACGAGAGCTGGATGACGTCGCCGGGCTCCATCTCCGCCATCCCCGTCTCGACAGCGTACGGCCCCGGGCCGCCGCTTTTGCGCACGAGGAAACTGCGCAGAAACTCCACGCCCGTCCACGACGGCGACTTGTTGTTCGCGTCTATGTAGTACCACCCGAGCACCGGCGCAAAGTTCATCACGCCCGCGCCGGCAAACAGGCACTGCGAGACGAAATTCGTGCAGTCCCCGCCGAGCTTTTCATAATCGTAATACTGCGGGTTGCGGCCGTAGGCCCACCGCACCGCGTATTCGACGGCCTTTTCGCGGTCATAGACCATGCTGCTTTCCCCCTGTCCGCCAGAATACCGTCAAAACAATATATGCCTGCGGCGCTTTCGCAGCCCCGCAGGCATATTGGATATGGCTTTATTCTTTTGTCGGGTTTCGGGGGATACAGGCGTGTGTATAAAGGCGGAGGTACCGCAGCTAAAGCCTTCCCCGCCCAAAGCGGGCGGCTTTGCCGCTTTGCGCGCCGCGTCTGAGCGGAATCTGACGTCGCTCACGCGCATAGAGGCGTTCAATAAGTGTTGAATTCTCGTTCAATACAATTTCGCCGGCGGAAATTCGCGCTTGCGCAGGCGGATAATTATAATTGAACAATAATTCAATCTACACTTTCCTACCATTATCCCGCCCCGCTTAATGCAGGCTGCCGCTTAAAACCTGCGCCAGCGATTAATAGGCCTTAAATGGCCGATAAGTTTGCCTGCTTCGCAGCGCGTCTTTGTAGCAGCGGCGCGCCGCGGCGGGCAGGCAAACGTCGCGTAATACGACCGAATGCCGCGTCCATCCATCCATACTACGAAGGTTGCGGCAAATATCTGCCGCTGTGCGCCGTGCCGCGGCGGGCGGCAATCGTTATTTGCGTGCTGAGCGCCTCGGAGGCGGCGGCGCAAAAGCACTTACAGCGCTCCCGCGCGCGGAGTGTTCAGGCGCATGCGCTATATATTCAGGCGCGATTTAAGGCGCGCGGGCTCTGGGGACGGCTTTGTGCGCTTACAGGCCGAGCAGCTTTAAAATGTCGGCTTTCGGGCGCGAGCCGACGGCCGTCGAGACGACCTGCCCGTCTTTCACGACGGCGAGCATCGGGATGCTCATCACGCGGAACGCCTGCGCGAGCTCCGGCTGCTCGTCCACGTTGACCTTGCCGACCTTAATCCACGGCATCTCCTGCGCGATTTCGTCGATGATGGGCGAGACCATCCGGCACGGGCCGCACCACGCCGCCCAGAAGTCAAGCAGAACGGGCTTGTCCGACTGGAGGACTTCCCTGTCGAAATTTTCCTTCGTGATCGTCAGTGTCATAACGCGTCGCTCCTTTTTACTGTTTGGTTTATTATATCCTATTACCGCACACAATCGCGAAAAAGTCAATTTTTGCGTGCAAAATCCCGCGCGTAAACGCTGTTTTTTCGGAAACATTAACATAAGGAATCGATGTGAAAGGAGCAAAAGTATGAAGGCAAAAGTCAATCAGGACGGCTGCATCTCCTGCGGCGTGTGCGTTTCCACCTGCCCCGAGGTGTTCCGCTTCAACGACGCGGGACTCGCCGAGGCGTACCAGGACCCCACGGAAGAGACCATCGAAGCGGCGAAAGACGCGCGCGACTCCTGTCCGGTCAGCGTCATCGACATTGAGGAATAACCAAAAACCCAACCGGCCTTCCCTTCACCGGGAAGGCCGGTTTTTTCGTCGAAAAATCCGTCAGAGTTAGCACGGGCCGCGTCAGGACCTTGAGGCGGTTGCGCCCGAAGTAGCAACGGCGGGCGGCGCTGAATACATTGGTACTGCAAAAACGCGAGGTGATGCTTATTGGATGCACGAGAACTCTTTGCGCGCCTTATCCGGTGCGAAGCCGAAGGCGAGGGCCTCGACGGCATGCGCGCCGTTGCGACGGTCGTGATGAACCGCGTCCACGTGGCGTACGGCGAATACCAGCGCGTCTGCCAGGGTGATCTGCGCCGGGTCATCGAGCAGTACTGCCAGTTTACATGCTACAAGACAATGGTTTACGGCGAGCCGAACCATCAGAACGTCTGGGCCATGACCCCCGAACCGATTCACTACGAGGTGGCCGACTGGGCCATACAAGGCGGCGTCTTCACCGGCGTCGGCTCGGAGGCGCTCTGGTATATGAACCCATTCAGCCCCGTCTGTCCGGACCCGTTCCCGTACAACGGGACGGGATACTGGTTTACGCGTATCAACCAGCACTGTTTTTATAATCCAACGGCTTTGTATGCAGATACTTAATAAAGGTGGTTAAGGAATGAGCAGAAACTTAAACTGGACGGATAACAAGGTGTTCAGCGCCAGCCAGCCGAACGCGCCGAACGCCGGCGTGATGGGCTTTTCGTACGAAAAGCCGAAGCAGCAAGTCTCCCCCGCTACGTACTCGGAACCGAAACAGCAAGTCTCCCCCGCCACATACTCCGAGCCGAAGCAGCAGGTCTCCCCCGCTACATACGCAGAACCGAAGGCGCAGGGCACGGACGTCGCCGGCGCGCAATATGTGGACCCCAACGCAAATCAGAATGTGGCCGGCGCGCAATATACAGGCCCTAACGCAAACCAGGGCGTTGCCGGCGCGCAGTACGCCGACCCGAAAAGCGGCGCCGCCGGCGGGGGCGGCTATCCCGCAGCGTACAACACGAGCCCGCAAAACCAGACCTTCACCCAGGCGGCGCCGCTGTCCATGACGTCGCAGAGGCCGACGGACTTTTTCGAGCAGGGCCCACCCGTCATGGGCCCCGGATACATCCCCGGGTATCTCAGATCCCTCATTGGCCAGCCCGTTCGGGCCGAGTTTCTCATCGGCTCGAACCTGCTGACAGACCGCACGGGCATCGTCCGCGAGGTGGGTGTGAGCTACTTCGTTCTGGAGGACCTCGTCACGCGCTCGCGCGTCATGTGCGATCTGTATTCCGTTAAATTTGTCACGTCGCTCTAGCTCTCCTTCCTATCTCCATAGCAAAACGCCCCCGAAGGCTTCTTCGGGGGCGTTTTTTTGCATTACTTGCTGTAGTTGATGCGGGACTGCTTGTAGAGCTCCTCGCGGAACGCGGGCGTGAGGTACTTCAGTCCGTTGAAGTTGAAGAAAGAGGGCTTTTCCGGTCGGCAGAATTTGTCCGCGTACTCGCGGGCGATCCGCCTCTGCTCCTCCTCGGGCGTCGTCTCGGGGTCGAACGGCTCGGGGAGCACGCCGACGAGGATCTTGTCGCCGTAGAGCTCGTAGATCTTGTGCGTGTCGTTCATCGCCTGTCCGCCCCACGCGTCCCAGCCGGCCTTAATCATGTTGGGGACCTGCTTGAGAAGCTGGCCGCAGCTGTGCAGCTCGGCGAAACGCCCCCTGGAGTGGAAGAAGTCGGTCACGCGCTTCATGTACGGGACGATCATCTCCTCGACGACGTCCGGCGAGAAGAACGTCTCCTTCTGGGAGCCCCAGTCGTCGTGGAAATAGAAGCCGTCAATCTGCGGGAAGTAGGTGAGCATCTTGTCGAAGATGCGGATATACAGGTCCGTGAGCTGGTCGAAGAACTCGTGGACGTACGGCTGCTGGTCCTCGTCGAAGATGGCCAGGATGGCGTTTTCAAAGTCCATGAAGGCGATCAGGCGCTCGTAAAAGCCCGTCTGGAACCACGCGACGTTGTACGTGTCGCCCTTGAGGAACTCCTCGTTTTCCCTGGCGCTGCCTTCCCAGTCCCACGCGTCGATGTCGGGCCAGACGACTTTTTTCAGGAGCTCTTCGGCGTCGTGCGCGAAGGGCTTGCCGGGGCGGACCATCGAGCCGCCGACCTGCGGGACGTACTCCCACTCGATGCCGAACATGTCCGGGCCGCCGCCCTTCATGGGGTCGAAGGGCTTTGCCTCGAACACGAACGCGCGGGCGACGTTGTCGGGAATGATGCGCGGCGTGAAGGTCCTGCACTCGACGCTGCCGAGCATCTGCCACGCGGGCTTGCGCTGCATGGCCATTTTCGTGTGCTCTTTCTGGGTGAAGGGCTGGTTGAAGAATTTCAGGCCGTGCGGCATAAACGGCGACGGCGGAATCTCGCGGACGACTTCGAGCTCCTTCGGGTCAAACTTTGGAATCGACATACTCTTGCTTCCTCCTGACGTTATTCTCCACAGTAAACACATTGCCGAAGCCGCAAAGCGGCCCGGCAATGCGATGCGCTTACTTGCTGTAGTTGATGCGGGACTGCTTGTAAAGCTCCTCGTGGAAGGCGGGAGGCATCTGCCGAGAGGAGTATGTGTTGAGGAGGGAGGGTTTATCCGGGTTGCAGAACTTCGCCGCGTAGTCTCTGGCGGCCTGACGGAGCTCTTCCTCGGTGGCGTTCGGGTCGACGGGGTCGGGCGCGACGCCGACGAGGATCTGGTCGCCGTAGAGCTCGTAAATCTTGTGGGTGTCGTTCATCAGCTGCGGATTCCAGGAATCCCAGCCGGCCTTTATCATGTTCGGGACCTGCTTTAAGAGCTGTCCGCAGCTGTGCAGCTCGCAGAACTTGCCCTTAGAATGCAGGAAGTCCGTCACGCGCTTCATGTAGGGGACAATCATCTCCTCCACAACCGCCGGGGAGAAGAACGTCTCCTTCTGGGAGCCCCAGTCGTCGTGGATGCAGAACCCGTCAATCTGCGGGAAGTACTCGAGGTATTTCTCGAAGATGCGGATGTAAAGGTCGGAGAGCCTGTCAAAGAAGTCCTTGACGTACGGCTGGGAGTCTTCGTCGAAGATGGCCATGATGGCGCCCTCGAAGTCCATGAACGAAATCAGGCGCTCATACCAGCCGTTGAGGAACCAGCACATGTTAAACTGACTGGTGGCAAGGTACTGCTCGTTGGCTTTCGCGCTCTCTTCCCATTCCCACTCGTCGATGTTCGGCCAGATGACTTTTTCCGGCAGTTCGCTGGCGTCGCTGATGTAGGGCTTGCCGGGGCGCACCATCGAGCCGCCGACCTTCGGGACGTACTCCCATTCGATGCCGAACATGTCGATGCCGCCGGTGGGAGGCGTTCTGGTGCCGTCGAACACGAAGCCGCGGGCGATGTTGTCGGGGTTGCACTTCGGGGTGAAGATGAGGCCTTCCGTCGCCTGATTGATCTGCCAGTAGGGCTTGCGGGCCAGCGCCGACTTGAAGGCTTCCTTGGGGGTGACGGGGTACTTAAAGATCGGGATTTCATATCCGCCCATGTAGCTGGGCATTTTCCCTACGACCTCAAGTTCCTTCGGGTCAAATTTCGGAATCATACTCTGTATCCTCCTGACAATTTCTAAGGGCAGTTTATTAGCTGTAACAAGTATACAGGCTCGTTTTCAAAAAATCAAATCAATTCCAGCCCTTTTTGGAAATCTGCAGCGATAATTTTTGGGAATATCTTAACGGGCATGCGCCGCCCGCGCCATGCCGGCGGCACTCCGCGGGGCCCCCGCCGCCCCCTTTGCGCGCCGGGCGCCGGCCGCGAAAAAACGCGGCGCCGCGCGTCCGCATGCCCGCCGGGCCTTGCCCCAGGCGCTTTTTTGTGCCGAAGTGATATTTACATTGATTCGGGCGCGTGTTATCATACTTGTAACACGCACAATACTAAAGAAGACGACGCTCCGTCACCGTTGCACGGCTTCATCTCAAGCGGGCGGCGAATCGCCGGGCCAAGGCCGGAACGCCCCCGCTTTTTGTCGGCCTGGCGCGGGCGGCGCGGTACAAAGGCGGATCAGGGAGGTGCCGGGTATGCCGAGCAGTTTTTTTGCGCTGATATCGAGGCTTAAGCACATCACGCGCTGGTCGCTCATGCGCAACTCCAGCCGCGAGAACGTGCAGGAACACTCCCACATCGTCGCGGTCATCGCCCATGCGCTGGCCGTCATCGCGCGCGAGGAGTTCGGTAAGGACGTCGACCCCGGCCGGGCCGCCGCCGCCGCGCTGTTTCACGACGCCTCGGAAATCTTCACGGGCGACATGCCCACGCCCGTCAAATACCACAGCCAGGCCATCAGCTCGGCGTATAAGGAGATTGAAGCGCAGGCCTCGGTAAAGCTGCTCGACACGCTCCCGAAAAAGCTGCGAGAGGCCTACGAGCCGCTCTTTAACCCCGCTGAGCCGGAAAAAACGCTGATTAAGGCGGCCGACAAAATCGCGGCCTACATCAAGTGCCTCGACGAGCTCAAAGCGGGAAACAGGGAATTTCGCCCCGCCGCGGAGCAGACGCTCGCGAAAATCAACGCGTTTGATTTGCCGGAAGTGCGCTACTTCATGGAGCACTTCGTCCCCGCCTTTGAGCTGACGCTCGACGAGCTCGATTTCACCGTATCGTAATCTGTAAATACCGGAGGTTTCGCACCATGCGCGCTATTGTGACCGTTATCGGAAAAGACCAGGTCGGCATCATCGCCAGCGTCAGCACGCTTCTCGCGAGCGAGGGCGTGAACATCCTCGACATCAGCCAGACGGTCCTTCAGGGGTATTTTACGATGTTCATGCTCGTGGACCTCACGGCCTGCCGCCTGTCGTTCCGCGAGCTTGCCGACGCGCTCGACAAGAAGGGCCAGGAACGCGGGCTGTCCATCCGCATCCAGCGCACGGAAATCTTCGATGCCATGCACCGCATCTAAGGAGGCGCCCATAATGCTCAACCCGCATGAAATCATCGCGACAAACGAGATGATTGACAAGCAAAACCTCGATATCCGCACCATCACGATGGGCATCTCCCTGCGCGGCTGCGCGGACCCCGACCCCGCCGTCTGCTGCCGGAAGATATACGACCGCATCACAAAATGCGCCGAAAACCTCGTCAAAACGGGCGAGGACATTGAAAGCGAGTTCGGCATCCCGATTGTCAACAAGCGCATCGCCGTCACGCCCATCGCCATCGTCGCCGAAAGCTGCGAGACGGAAGACTTCACGCCGTTTGCCAGGGCGATGGACGACGCCGCGCGCGAGGTGGGCGTCAACTTCATCGGCGGCTTTTCCGCGCTCGTCCACAAGGGCTTTACGCCCGGCGACCTGCGCCTGATAAAGTCCATCCCCGAATCCCTTGCCGGGACCGAGCGCGTCTGCTCGAGCGTCAATGTCGCCACGACGCGCGCCGGCATCAACATGGACGCCGTGGCAATGATGGGCGAGGTCATCAAGAAAAGCGCGGAGCTGACCGCCTCATCCGGCGGCATGGCCTGCGCCAAGCTCGTCGTGTTTGCCAACGCCGTGGAGGATAACCCCTTCATGGCCGGCGCGTTCCACGGCATCGGCGAGCCGGACTGCGTGATCAACGTCGGCGTGTCGGGCCCCGGCGTCGTGCACCACGCGCTTGAGAAGATGAAAGGCCGCCCGTTTGACGAAGTGGCCGAGACGATAAAGAAAATGGCGTTTCGCATCACGCGCGTGGGCCAGCTCGTGGCGCAGGAGGCGTCGCGCCGGCTGGGCGTGCCCTTCGGCATCGTGGACCTGTCCCTCGCCCCCACGCCGGCCGTCGGCGACAGCGTCGCCGACATCCTCGAGGAAATGGGCCTCTCCTCCGTCGGCGCGCACGGCTCCACGGCCGCCCTCGCGCTCCTCAACGACGCGGTGAAAAAGGGCGGCGTCATGGCCTCGTCCCACGTGGGCGGGCTGTCCGGCGCGTTTATCCCCGTCTCGGAGGACGCCGGCATGATCCGCGCCGCGCAAAACGGCCACCTCACGCTGTCAAAGCTCGAGGCGATGACGTGCGTGTGCTCCGTCGGCCTTGACATGATCGCCATCCCGGGCGACACGCCGGCGGAGACCATCGCCGCCATCATCGCCGACGAAGCGGCCATCGGCGTCATCAACAACAAGACGACGGCCGTGCGCATCATCCCCGCCCCGGGGAAAAAGGTAGGCGACATCGTCGACTTCGGCGGACTTTTGGGCTCCGCGCCGGTGATGCCCGTCTCCGGGTGCGACAGCAGCGCCTTTATCCGCCGCGGCGGGCGGATCCCCGCACCGATGCACAGCCTGAGAAACTAGCGTCGCGCAAAGCACGACCTCAAAGATTTGAAAAACATTTTGGGCGCGCGTGCGGCAAAAACACACGCGGAGTGATGAAATGAAAATTAACCGCCCCCTGCTTATAAAGAAACTCGTCCTTTTCACAGCCGGCATTTTCGTCATGGCGCTCGGCGTGGCCTTTTCGGTGCGCTCGAATCTCGGCGTCTCGCCCGTCACGTCGTTGCCCTTCGTGCTGGCCAACATCACCGGCGTCACGCTGGGGACGACGACGATTGCCGTCTACCTGCTTAACATGCTTTTGCAGGCTCTCATCCTGCGCCGCGACTACAAGCTCATTAACCTCTTTCAGATCGCGGCCTCCTTCGCCTTCGGCTACTTTACGGACGCGGCCGTCTGGCTCGTCTCCCACCTGCCGGACACGCACATCGCGCTGCGCATCCTCTACCTTGCCTTCGGCATCGCCTGCGTGGCGCTCGGAATTTTGCTGTATATCACGACGAAGACCATCGCCCTGCCGACGGACGGCACCGTCCAGGCCATCTCGCTCAAGGGCAAGTTTCGCCTCCACAACGTGAAAATGGTGTACGACTGCGTGTCCACCGCCCTGGCTATTCTTCTGTCCTTCCTGTTTTTGCGCAATATCGATGGAATCGGCTTTGGCACCATCGCCGCCGCCATCGGCGTCGGAAGGATGCTCGGCGTGTTCACGCGCTTCCTGCAAAAGCCGCTTGAGCGGTTCCTCGCGTCGGGTCAGGCCGCTTAGAGCTCAGCCGCCCGGCGCTAAACTGTGCCGACTGTAAACAAGGCACGCCTCGATGCCTTAGATACAACACTTAAATCGAGAGGAAAAAACGTCATGAAAAAGCAGTCCCCCATCCTACCCATCATCGGATGCATCGTCATCAACATCTGCGTCGGCATCCTCTACCTCTGGAGCGTGTTTAGGGAAAACATCGTCGTCTCCTTCTCATGGGCGCCGGAAGCGGCCAAGATGGTGTCCTCCTACATGCTCTTCGCCTTCGTCGCCGGCAACCTCATCGGCGGCTTCATCAACGACAGGAAGGGCCCGCGCCTGACGGCGATGCTCGGCGTCATCCTCTTCTCGGCGGGCATCTTCTCTACCGCCTTCCTTACGCCGGGCACCATCGCGTGGATTTACCTGACCTACTGCGTGCTGGGCGGCCTCGGCTCCGGCTTTGCCTACGGCGCGTGCATCAGCTGCCTGCAGAAATGGCTGCCGCACCGCAAGGGCCTCGCCTCGGGCCTGTCCGTCTCGGCATTCGCGTTCTCGACGGTTATTTTCACGCCCGTTTCCAACGCCCTGATGAACGCCTATAAGGTGGACGGCGTCGTGCAGTTTAAGCCCGTTTTCCTCATCCTCGGGGGCGTATTCTTCGTCGCCGGCATGATCGGCACACTCTTTGTGAGCCTGCCGGGCGAGGAATACCTGAAAAAGCTCCCCAAGCCCGCCCCCACATCGCTTAACGCGGGCGGCCAGAGCATGACGCTGGGACAGGCCATAAAAACCGTCCCCTTCTGGTGCATCTTCCTTGAAATCCTGTTTATCAACGGGACGTGGACGCTTTCCATCCCGCTGATTAAGGACCTCGGCATCCAGCGTGGCCTGTCCGAGTCGGCGGCCGTCGCCACCGTCTCCGCCACCGGCATCTTCAACGCCGCAGGCCGCCTGATTATGGCGTGGGTGTCCGACAAGCTCGGCCGCGTCAACACGATTATCCTGCTGTCGGCGCTGACCTTCGTCGGCGCGATGCTCGTGGTGCTCAACGTGCAGGGCGTGGGCTTTATCATCGCCATCTCCATCATCGCCTTCGGCTACGGCGGCCCCTCCTCCACAAACGCCGCCTTCACCACGGACTTCTTCGGCCCGAAGTACTCCGGGACAAACTACGGCGTGGCCATGCTCGCCCTCGGCGTCTCGTCCATCCTGTTTAACTCCATCTCCTCCTCCGTGCTCAAGGGCGCCGTCATCCCCACCTACCTCATGGGCGCCTTCACGGCCCTTGTCCCGATCGTGCTGATGCTCATCATCAAGCGCCACTCGAAAAACGCAAAAAAAGCGTAAAACGCGAAAATTCATATCAAAAAAGCGCAAAGCGCCTTCGCCGTCCGGCAAAGGCGCTTTTTTCTGTCCCATGCGGCAGCCTCCGCTTTTTCTTGCAGGCTCTTCGCCGGCGGGCGTCTTTCGCCCTCCCCCGCCCGCGCCACGTGCCGACCGCGGCTAAATACGGGTGCGCCGCCGCAGGATTCCGCCGGCATCCGGCACAAAACGGGCGCCGCGGGAATACACTGTAAGGCAAAACGGTACGCTGCGGCGCGGCCTAAAGCGCGAAATCCTTGCCGCGCCGGCACGCCTCAAGGCGCGCAGGCGCCCGTTTCGTCTCACATAAGGCGGGCGCCTGCATACACTGTATTGAACCATCCCAACATTATTAAGGAGGAAAACATAATGGCAGATCGGGTTGCACCCGGCCCCGTGCAGGATAAAAACTGCATCAGAGAGGCTGTTTGCGTACATACACGAAAGATATACGACTCCTGCAAGGATAAAGACTGCATCGAGGATCTGCTCCTTTATCCGACGAGGGATTCGCAATCGTACATAGACAACGCCGTCAGCATCCGCGCAAAATCCGCAAAGCTCCTGTATGTGGGAATCGACGTCGACGAGATCTCCTTCAACAGAGGCTACTACACCATAGACCTGCGTTTCTACTACAAGATCAAGGGCGAAGCCTTCTCGCTCGTCAACCGTCCGGCGGAAATCACCGGCCTGTGCGTGTTTGACAAGCGCGTGATCCTCTTCGGCAGCGAAGGCAACGCGAAAATCTTCACTTCCGGCGGTTATCACAACCACCCCAGCGTCCTCGGGAACAACCTCCCCATCGCCGTTGTGGAAGCCGTCGACCCGATTATCCTCGGCATGAAGCTCGTCAACGTCTGCGACAAGCACGGCTTCGAGCCCTGCGTCTACGACTTCCCCAGCTTCATCTCCGACGCCTTCGAGAGCGACATCCTGCTCGACAGCCCCGAGCGCCGCGTCCTCGTCACGCTTGGGCAGTTCTCCATCGTCCGCCTCGAGCGCGACACGCAGCTTCTTATCCCGACCTACGACTACTGCCTGCCGGAGAAGGAATGCCTCGGCTCGAGCGACGAAGACCCCTGCACGCTCTTCTCGAGAATCCAGTTCCCCGTCGACGAGTTCTTCCCGCCCGACACGCTCGAGTGCCCCTCGGGGTACCGCGAAGCAAAAGCGCAAACATTGTAGCATGCGGCACGAAAGCAAAAGCGCCCGCCGTTTCCCGGCGGGCGCTTTCTTATTTCACCTTTGATTAGTCGGCAACGTACGGCAGAAGCGCGATCTGGCGGGCGCGCTTAATGGCGGTCATCAGCTGGCGCTGATGGCGGGCGCATGTGCCCGTCGTCCTGCGCGGCAGGATCTTGGCGCGCTCGGACATGTAGCGGCGGAGCTTCGCCGTATCCTTGTAGTCGATATGCTGGCATTTATCCACGCAGAACTGGCAGACCTTCCTGCGCTTGCGGCCGTGGCCCTTGCCGTCTCTCTCATTAGCCAAGGTGTTAAACCCCCTTTGTCATCAGTCAAACGCCGCCGCGTTAAAACGGCAGGTTGTCGTCTTCGTCGTCAAACTCCTCGAATCCCGACCCGACGACGGGCGGCCGGTATCCGCTGTCCGCGCTCGGCCGCGCGTCGGGATAGCTGTATCCCGCGGCGGCTTCGCGGCTCTTCTTGCTTTCCGTAAAGTAAACGTTGTCGGCAACGACTTCCGCCGTGCGGCGCTTATTGCCGTCCTTATCCGTCCAATCGCGGATCTGCAGGCGGCCCGTGAGCGCGCACATCTGCCCCTTCGTGAAGTATTTCACGACGAATTCCGCCGTACTCCTCCACGCGACGATGTCGATAAAGTCCGTCTGCCTCTCGCCGCTCTCCTTCGAGGTATAGGGCCTGTCGACGGCGAGCGTAAACGAGGCGACGGGAATGCCGTTGGGCGTATGGCGCAGCTCCGGATCCCGGGTAAGGCGCCCCATCAGAACGATGTGGTTCATAAAGCCCGCCCCCTTTACTGCACGCAGACGGTGATGAGCGAGCGCATGACGCCGTCCGTAATCTTCAGAACGCGGTCGAGTTCGGCGGGGAATTCGGGCTTGGATTCAAAGCGCGCCAGAACATAGTAGCCTTCCGACTTGTAGTTGATCTGGTAGGCCAGGCGGCGCTTGCCCATCTCTTCGAGCTCCAGGAGCGTACCGTGTTCCTCGATGAGAGCCTTGAACTTCTGCACAATTTCGGCAATCTGCTCTTCGCTCTTGTCGGGGTCGATGATGTACATCAGCTCGTATTTTTCCTTTGTTTTCGCCATGACGATGCACCTCCTTCTGGACGTATGGCCCCCGGCTCTTTTGTCCGGGAGCAAGGATTAAAGCCCGCGTTAAAAGCAGGCTACATAATTATACACGATGCCCGCCGTTTGTCAATGGGCGGGCCTGTTTTTATCGGATTTTCGGCGGTTTCCCCCGTTTCCGGGCATGATAAACCGGGAAAAGCCGCCGTTTCCTGTTTTGAAGAATTGCCGCGCGGCGTGTCCTGCGCGTTTGTGCTCGGCGCGGGCACGAAAAACGCGCCGCCGCGCGCGGACAAGGCCGCGCGAAGACAGCGCGATGCTCTGCGGCGATACGCCGCAAAATCGGCGTCATTGTAGGCTGCCGCTCATGGGCGTCATTTGCAGCGCGCACTATAGCGGCGCTTTGTTTTTACAATCACCGCGCGCGCATGGGGCTTTAGCCGCGGCATGTACCCGCGGCTTGCCATTTTTCAGTCAGTTTAGGGGAACGCGGCGGGCGGCGCGCGTTACCAGACGGAGAAGGTCTCCACCGCGCCGCCGCCCGGGTCGCTGATGCCGAACATCGACGAGAGGACAAGGTACTGCGTGCGGAAGAGGTTGTCGATGGTCCAGTAGCTCAGTCCGGCAAGCCCGTACTCGGCGATGAGAGTCAGCCGCGCGCGGATGCTGCGGGCGTCGTCGAACCAGACCTCGTGCCGCCGCCCCTGCTCGTCGTAGTAGTTGAAAAACGGCGCCTGCATGCGCTCGTCATATTGAATCTCCGCGCCGTACTGGGCGGCGATCTCCACGGCCCGCGTGTTGCTGACCGCCCGCGCCGCCGAGCCCTCGACGAAGGGCAGCGTCCAGTCGTACCCGTAGTTGGGCATGCCGAGCAGGATTTTTTCGGAGGGGATGCGCGTGACGGCGTAGTCGAGCACCCGCCGCACCTGGTCGACGGGCGCGATGGCCATCGCCGGGCCGTAGGTGTACCCCCACTCGTACGTCATGAGGATGACGTAGTCGACGATCTGCCCGTGGGCGGCGTAGTCGTGTGCCTCGTACAGCGTGCCAACCTGCGTGTCGGAAATCTTCGGGGCAAGGCACGTCATGACGAGGTAGCCTTCCTGGTGCAGCGCCTCCGTCACGCGGCGCAAAAACTGGTTGTAGCTCTCCCGGTCGTTGGGGTATATGTACTCAAAGTCGAAGATGGCGCCGGCGTATCCTCCCTCCGCAAGAGAGCGCCGCAGGTCGGCGATGAGGTTGTTCTGGGCGGCCTCATCGGTAAAAATTGCGTGGGCGATGTCGCTGTTAAAGCCGCCTCCCTCGGCCGGGAGGTTCGTCACGGTGAGCATCCTCCGCGCCCGGAAGGGGAACGCTAGCTCCCGGAGCGGCTCGGCGTTGGCGGGGGGCGTCAGGCGCCCGTCCATGCCGGCGCTCCACGAAAACGGGGAGAGATACGTCAGGTACGGCAGCGCCTCGCGGATGGACTCCGCGTTCGAGCCCGTCGCAAAGCCGTTGACGAGGGCCGTGCCGAACTGCTCGTCGTCAAAGGGGACGGTGATCGTCTGGCCGGGGTAGAGGGTGGAAACGGCGGAGATGGTGGGGTTGGCGTCCAAAAGCGCGCCGAGGGTGATGCCGTAGCTCCTCGCGATGCGGTAGAGGCTGTCCCCGGGGCGCACGGTGTAGGAGACGCTCGTGACGGGTATGTACAGCGCCTGACCCGGCACAAGGCGGAGCGGGTCGCTGATCTGGTTGTCGAAAATGAGGGCGTCGGCCGTCACGCCGTACCGCTGCGCGATGGCATACAGCGTGTCGCCCGGCCTCACGATGTAGATGGTCAAGCTTCTCATCCTTTCCACATTCAATAAGGGCGCACAGATTCCCTTCGAAACATTGTATTCCCGAAATGTTTTATTGTTTCGGCATTGATTTCTGGGGGGCTGTGCTGTATTCTCATCTCTGGAGGTTTTTTACATCATGATGACGCAGGATAAAATCGACATGATCAACGCCCTCGCCCGCAAGGCGAAAACGGTGGGCCTTACGGACGAGGAAGCCGCGCTTCAGAAACGGCTGCGGGAGGAGTACATCGCAGAGTGCCGCCGCAGCCTTGAAGAGGCGCTCCGCAGCACCACCATTGTCTATCCGGACGGAACGCGAAAAAAACTCCGCCCCAAGGACAAGGCGGAAACCTAAGCGGAAATAAAGAAATAAGGAGAAAGGCAATGATTGAAGTCTCGCACCTGACGAAAAAGTACGGCAAACTCTGCGCAAACGACGATGTGTCCCTCTCCGTCGGCGCCGGGGAAATCGGCATCCTGCTCGGGCCGAACGGCGCGGGAAAATCCACGCTGATCAAGTGCATCTGCGGCCTGCTCCGGTTTCAGGGGACCGTCACCATCGCGGGCTTTGAAAACCACTCGGTGCAGGCCAAGCGCCTGCTCGGGTACGTCCCCGAGTTTCCCGCGCTCTACCCGATGCTCACCGTCTCCGAGCACCTTGAGTTCATCGCGCGGGCCTATCGCCTGGAGGGCTGGGAGGCGTACGCCGAGGAGCTGCTCCGCCGCTTCGAGCTGGACGACAAGCGGAATAAGCTCGGCAAGGAACTCTCCAAAGGCATGCAGCAGAAGGTGAGCGTGTGCTGCGCCCTGCTTCCCCGTCCGGCCGCCGTCATCCTCGACGAGCCGCTCGTCGGCCTCGACCCGCACGGCATCCGGGAGCTTAAGTCCATCATCGCCGAGCTGCGCGCGCAAGGCTGCGCGCTGCTCATCAGCACGCACATGATTGAAAGCGTCGAGGAAAACTGGGACGTGACATACATTATGCAGAAGGCGCGCATCGCCCGCACCGTCCGCCGCGCCGACCTGGAAGGCGGCCAGACCCTCGAGGACGCCTACTTCGAGGTCACGGAGGGCAAAGGCAGCGACGGCGAAAGCGAGGCTAAAGAATGAGAGCGCTCGTCTACCTCGTCACCCGCACGCTCAAAAACACCATTTTGCAGACGCTGCGCAAGCCCGCCCGCCTTGTCGTGGTCATCCTGACCGTCGCGTTTCTGGTGGGGCTTATCCTCATTGCCACCGTCGTGCAGGAACAGCCGGAGGTGACGCTGGAGCTCCACTGGCTTAAAGCCATCCTCTTTGCCTTTATCGTCTTTCTCGGCGGCATCTCGCTGAAAACGGGCATCACAAGCGGGAGCGCCATCTTCTCGATGAGCGACGTAAACCTCCTGTTCGTCTCGCCCGTCAGCCCCCGGAGAATCCTCATCTACGGCATTGTCTCCATGATGAAGGCGGCGTTTTACTCGGGGCTTTTCATCCTGTTTCAGAGCAGCACGTTCAAATCCGTCTTCGGGCTGGGCTTTGACGCCGTCGTCTTCACCCTGCTCGGCTACATGCTCGCGCTCGTGATGACGCAGCTGCTGTCGCTCCTGCTTTACATCTTCACAAACTCGCGCCCGGCGCGCAAGCGCCTTATCGGTATCATAGCGGCCGTCATCTGCCTGCCCCTTGTCATCGTCCTGCTGACAAACTTTGTCGCCACGGGCGACTACAGGCAGGCGGTCGCCGCGGCCACTGCCTCCCCGGCCTTTTCGTGGTTTCCGGTCGCGGGGTGGGCCAGCGAATTTGCCATCGCGCTCATCTCCGGCGAGTACGGGACGATGGCGCTGTACCTTGCCGTCTCCGCCGCGTTTTGCGCCGCCGTCGTCGTCCTCATCAACATAAGCAACGTCGACTATTACGAGGACGTCCTCATCGCCTCGCAGACGGCGTTTGAGCGCCAGCGCGCGCTCAAGGAGGGCAACATCCAGTCCGCCACGGACACCAGCGCGAAAAAGGTGCGCGTGAAAAAGACGGGCCTGACGGGCGCGGGCGCCTCGGCGCTGTTTTACAAGCACATCCGCGAGGCGTTTAGGAAAAACAGGCTTGGGCTGTGGGGCGTCGGCTCGATCGTCTACGTCGCGGTGGCCGTCATCCTCGCCTTCATCATGCGCCGCTCGGACAGCCCGCTTATCCTCATCCTCCTGCAGGGGCTGATGTGGGCGCAGATGTTCCTCATCGGCATGGGCAGCGGGCTGAAAGAGCTGTACATGCACTACATCTACCTCATCCCCGAAAGCTCGCTGTCGAAAATCATCTGGAACAGCCTGGAAACCGTCTTTATGGTGCTTGTGGAAGCCGCCGTCATCTTCGCCGCAGCGGGGCTCATATCCCACGCACCTGTTCTCGACTTAACCGGCGCATGCCTGGCCTACGTCCTGTACAACTTCCTGCTGCTGGGCATCAATTACTCCTCCCTGCGCTGGTCGGGCGGCGTGATGAACGCGGGCCTTTCCATCGTCCTGTACATCGTCATCGTCGCCGTCTCCCTGCTGCCGGGCATCATCGCCGCCATCATCATAGCCTCCGCCCTGCCGCCGCAGCTGACGGGGCTCGGCTACTTCATCCTCGCCGCGTGGGAGCTTATCGCGGGCCTTGCCTTCTTCGCCCTGTCTAACGGCATCCTGCACAAGTGCGACATGTCCACCATGCAGCAGGTCGAGCGGTAAGTCTTTCAAAACAAAAACACCGGCGCTTTCGCACCGGTGTTTTTCTTTCGCTTATCTGTGCTTAGAAGACGGGGACGACGGAGCCTTCAAATGTCGTCTCGATGTACTCACGCACCGCTTCGCTCGTGAGCGCCTCGGCGAGGGCCTTGAGGTCCTCGCGGTTTTCATCCCCCGCGCGGACGGCGACGATGTTGGCAAACGTCTGCGCGGCGATGGACGACGCGTCCTCGGCGGCCAGCGCGTCCTTGCTGACGACGAGGCCGGCGCTGAGCGCGTAGTTGCCGTTGATGACGGCCATGTCGACGTCCTGCAGCGAGCGGGGCAGCTGCGCCGCTTCGATTTCGATAATCTTGAGGTTCTTCGGGTTGCTCGTGATGTCGTTGACGGTGGCTTTGAGGCCCGCGTCGGGCTTGACGGTGATGAGCCCCTGCGCTTCAAGGAGCAGGAGGGCGCGCGCTTCGTTCGTCGTGTCGTTCGGGACGGCAATCTGCGCGCCGTCTTTCAGGTCGGCAAGGGACTTCGTCTTGCCCGGGTACAGGCCGAGCGGCTCGAAGTGGATGCTCACGAGGGAGACGAGGTTCGTGCCGCGCTCGGCGTTGTAGTCGTCAAGATACGGCGTGTGCTGGAAGAAATTCGCGTCGATGGAGCCGTCGGCGAGGGCGACGTTCGGCTGGACGTAGTCGGTAAACTCGACGATTTCAAGCTCGTAGCCCTTCTCGCGGAGCGCGTCCCGCACCGCCTCAAGAATCAGGGCGTGGGGCGTGGGAGATGCGCCGACGACGATTTTCTTAAGCTCGGCTTTTTCCCCGCCGTTCTCCTCCTTTTCCGTGGGAGCGGAGCTCGCGTCCGGGGAACCGGACGGCGAGGCCGCCGGCGAGGTCTGGGGCGCCTTCGAACCGCCGCAGGCGGCAAGCCCAAGCACGAAGACGAGAGCAATCAGCAAAGCGATAATCTTTTTCACAAAATTTCCTCCTTATTTTCTGCGTTTGTCGTTTTTACGAGCGACCATCATGCCCACTTCCTGCAGCACCTGCACGATGATGACGAGCAGGGCGACGGTCACGAACATAATGCCGTTTTCGTAGCGGTAGTAGCCGTAGCGGATGGCGATGTCGCCGAGTCCCCGGCCGCCGATGATGCCGGCCATGGCCGAGTAGCTGAGAATCGTCGTCACGGCGATGGCGGCGCCGACGAGGATGGACGGCCGCGCCTCGGGGAGCAGCACCTTCCAGATAATCTGCATCGGCTTTGCCCCCATGGACTGCGCCGCTTCGATGACGCCCTTGTCAATTTCCTTGATTGAAGATTCAACCAATCTTGCAATAAAGGGCGCTGAGCCGATGACGAGGGGCACGATGGTTGCCGTCGGGCCGAGCGACGTGCCGATGATGGCCCTCGTGAGCGGCGTGACGAAAATCATGAGAATCAGAAACGGTATCGAGCGCAGGATGTTGACGATGACGTTGAGGATGCTGTTGAGCCACCGGATGGGGTGAATCCCGTCCTTGTCCGTCACCACAAGGGCGACGCCGAGGGGCAGCCCGATTATGTAGGCGATGAAGGTGGAGGTGAGCGTCATGTAGAGCGTCTCGAGGATGCCGTTGCCGATCATTTTTACGACGGCCTGGTCAAACATCGCCCGTCACCTCCTCAACGCTCAGGCCCTGCGCGCGCATGGACCCGAGCATGCGCTCGGCGAGGTGGTCGTCCTCCGGCAGCGCGATGATCATCTGGCCGACGGCCTTGCCGTCAATCTCCTTCGTGTTGGCGTACAGGATGTTGACCGGGTGGCGGAACTCCAGCACGAGGTTGCTGATGACGGGCTCGAAGGCGCTGCGCCCGTCAAAGACGATGCGGCACCGCCGCCCGCCCATGAACTCCTCGACGCGCTCGCCCGGCGGCAGGACAAGGCGTCTGGCCGCGTCGGACTTCGGGTGCGTGAAGATGTCGCTGACGGGGCCGACTTCGGCAATCCGCCCGGCGTCGATAATCGCCACGCGCTGGCAGATTTCCTCGATAACGGCCATCTCGTGCGTAATAATAATCACGGTGATGCCCAGCTTCTCGTTGATCTCGCGGATGAGGGCGAGGACGCCGCGTGTGGTGGAGGGGTCGAGGGCGCTTGTGGCCTCGTCGCACAAAAGCACCTGCGGGCTTGTGGCGAGGGCGCGGGCAATCGCCACGCGCTGGCACTGCCCGCCGGACAGCTGCGAGGGATAGGAGTTCCTCTTGTCGGCAAGGCCGACAAGCTCCAGGAGCTCTTCCGCGCGGCGGATGCGCGCCTTCTTCTCCACGCCGGCAATCTCAAGCGGGAAACACACGTTTTGCAGCGCCGTGCGCTGCATGAGCAGGTTAAACTGCTGGAATATCATGCCGATGGACTGGCGGACCCTGAGCAGCTCCGGCATGCTCAGCTTCGAAAGGTCCCTCCCCTGAAACAAAACCGTCCCGGAGGTGGGCCTTTCGAGGTAGTTGATACATCGCACGAGCGTGCTCTTGCCGGCGCCGCTCATGCCGATGATGCCGAAGATTTCGCCCTTCCTGATGTCGAGGGAAATATCGTGAAGGGCCGTAAAACCGGCGCCGTCAGCCGTCGGAAATGTCTTCGTGAGGTTTCTCAGGCTCACGATCGTCTCTGGCGTGCTTATGCCATCATCTCCCCGTATCCCATAATACATATCAGCAATACATATTATAGATATATGATAAATATGTTGTTTAGAATATTAGCATTAACCGGCTGGGATGTCAAGACAAATGCCAGGAAAACAGCGCCGAAATTTTCATAAATTGCCGCGCCGTTTTAATGCACGCTCAACATTAAGGCCAAACCGGCAATATTGACAGCCCGTGGCGATTTCTCTATGATGAATCCGGCGGCTTTCGCCGCACACTTATTTCGAGGAAACCACGATGATTTATCTGGATTACGCAGCCAACACCCCTGTCCACGAAGAAGTGCTCAGGGTTTTTTCCGACTTAACGCGGGAGTTTGTCGCAAACCCGAACGCCGCGCACTCCGCGGGCAAAGCCGCGCGGGAGTATCTAGAGCGGTGTTCGGAGAACATCGCGCGCGTTCTGGGGCTTAGCGATCACGACATCGTCTACACCTCGGGGGCGACGGAGTCGAACAACCTTGCCATCCTCGGCGCGGCGCTGGAGCGCCGCAGCCGCGGGCGGCACGTCGTCTCCACTTTTCTTGAGCACTCGTCCGTCAACGGGCCCCTCGCAAAACTTGAGTCCGAGGGCTTCGACGTGGAGTACGTCTCCCCCCTGCCCGACGGGGCGCTCGATTTAGACGCGCTCTCGGACGCCCTCACGCCGGGCACGACGCTCGTGTCCGTCTGCTATGTGGACAGCGAGCTGGGCGCCGTGCAGGACATTTCCGCCATCGCCGAGCGCGTGAAAGCCGTGCCCGGGTGCCTGCTGCACGTCGACGCCACGCAGGCGGTGGGCAAAATCCCGCTCGACCTGGACAAGGCCGACCTTATCTCCCTCGCGCCGCACAAGTTTTACGGTCTTGTGGGCAGCGGCATCCTCGCCGTCAGGCGGGGCGTCGCCCTCCAGCCGCTCCTGCACGGGGGACTGAGCACGACGCCGCACCGCAGCGGCACGCCCGCGCTCGCCCTTGCCGCGGCGGCGGAAAAGGCGCTTGAGCTGGCATTAGATAACCTCGACGAAAAGCGCCGCATTGTGTCCGAACACAACGCGCGGCTACGGGCGCATTTTAGCAAGGATAAGCGCATCGTTATCAACAGCTCGGGCCGGTGCGTGCCGCACATATTAAACATCAGCCTGCCGGGGCCCTCGTCGGAGCAGATGAAGGACAGGCTCGGCGAGCGGGGCGTGCTTGTTTCCACCCGCTCGGCGTGCAGCGCGCCAAACTCCGTCTCGCGCCCCGTCTACGCCGTCACGGGAAACAAAAAGCGCGCGCTGTCCACGCTGCGCATAAGCCTGAGCCACCTGACAACGCCGGACGAGATCACCCGCTTCCTTGAGATATTCGACGAATGCCTGGGCGCCATCGCGCCCTGATGGAGACAGTATGGAACGACACGAAGAAATACAGCGCAGCATCACGAAAAAATTCCGGAAAGAAATCTGGAAGCGGTTTACCGCCGCCGTCGTCAAATACGACCTTATTCAGGAGGGGGACAAAATCGCCGTCTGCATCTCCGGCGGCAAGGACTCCACCCTTCTCGCCCTGTGCATGCGCGAACTGCAAAAGCACAAGGTGAAAAACTTCGAGCTCGTCTACCTCGTGATGGACCCGGGGTACAACGACATTAACCGCCAGGTCATCCTCGACAACGCCGAGCTCCTGAAGCTGCCGATTACGATGTTTGAGTCGGACATCTTCGACGTGGTGGCCAAAACGGACCGCTCCCCCTGCTACCTGTGCGCGAAAATGCGCCGCGGATACCTCTACAGCCGCGCGAAGTCCCTCGGGTGCAACAAAATCGCCCTCGGGCACCACTTCGACGACGTGATCGAGACGACGCTCCTGAGCATGTTCTACGGCGCGGAGGTCAAGACGATGATGCCGAAGCTCCACAGCACGAATTTCGAGGGCATGGAGCTCATCCGCCCGCTTTACATGGTGCGGGAGGCGGACATCCTCGCGTGGAAGCGGTACAACAACCTGCGGTTTATCCAGTGCGCCTGCCGCTTTACGGAAAACTGCGTGCTGGGGGACGGCAGCGGCGTCTCGAAGCGGCAGGAAATCAAGGCGCTCATCAAAAAGCTGCGCCAGACGAGCCCGGGCGTCGACCTGAGCATCTTCAACAGCATGCACAACGTCAATCTCAATGCCATCCTCGGCTACACGGACGACGCAGGCTACCACTTCTTCCTCGACGCCTACGGCAAAAAAACAAACGGCGAGGGCGACGACGGCGAGTAAGCGCAAGCACTGCATGGCTGCGAAAGACCGCAATCTGGCGCAAGGGCAAATAAGACGCAAAAGCGGCAAAGCAAAATATCTAATAAAACAAACAGCGCGCGAACGGATGTTCGCGCGCTGCCTTTGTCTTTTCTTACTCGACCGTGTAGCCTTCTTCTTCGATGGCCTTTTTGATGGCCTCCTCCGTCACCTTCCCGGGGTCGTAGGAGACGGTGACGTTTCCGCTTTTGAGCTCCACGTCCACGTCGTCCACGCCGAGCGCGGACACCGCCGATTTCACCGCGTTTACGCAGTGGTTGCAGGACATGCCGCCCACCTTAAAAACTTGAGTTTTCGCCGCCATAACGCACACTCCTTTTCTCGCAATATCACTTTAATGGCTTTTCATGGGGTCAAACCGCTTCAGGCTCAGAGAGTTGGACACCACCGACACCGAGCTGAACGCCATCGCGGCGCCGGCGATGATGGGAGAGAGCAGCCCAAAGGCCGCGATGGGGATGCCGATGATGTTGTAGATAAACGCCCAGAACAGGTTCTGCTTAATCTTGCGCATCGTCCGCCGCGAGAGTCGAATCGCCGCCGCGACGGTGCGCAAATCGCCGCGCATGAGGGTAATATCCGCCGCTTCAATCGCGACGTCCGTCCCGGTGCCGACGGCCATGCCGATATCGGCTGTGGCAAGCGCCGGCGCGTCGTTTATGCCGTCGCCCACCATGGCGACGACGAAGCCTTTCCCGCGCAGCTTTTCCACCTCCGCCGCCTTGTGCTCCGGCAAAACCTCGGCGAGGACGTGGTTTATCCCCACTTCCCTGGCAATCGCCGCGGCGGTGCGGGCGTTGTCGCCCGTAATCATGAAGACCTCCACGCCCATCTCGCGGAGCTCCTCGACGGCCTCGATTGAATGCTCCTTCAAAGTATCCGCCACGGCGATGACGGCCGCGACTTCCATGCCCACCGCCATGAGCATGGCCGTCTTGCCCTCGCTTTCAAGGCGCTCGAGCGCTTCAGCAGCGCGCGCGATGTCGACGCCGCTTTCCGCCATGAGCTTGTGCGTGCCGACGAGGACGACTTTGCCCCCCACCTCGGCGAGCACACCCTTGCCGGGGACGGCCGCGAAGCGCTCAGGATCCGGGATTGCCCCGAGGCGCGCCTTTGCCGCCTCGTAAATGGCGACGCCGAGCGGGTGCTCGGAGTTTTTCTCCGCGCCGGCGGCAAGGCGCAGCACCTCGCCTTCTGAGAGCGCGCCGAGCGGCAAAATGTCCGTCACTTCCGGCTCGCCCTTCGTGATGGTGCCCGTCTTGTCGAGGACGACGGCGCTCACCTTATACGCCGCCTCGAGGTATTCCCCGCCTTTGATGAGGATGCCCTTTTCCGCGCCCTTGCCGGTGCCCACCATAATCGCCGTCGGCGTGGCAAGCCCCAGCGCGCACGGGCAGGCGATGACGAGCACCGCCACCGCGCTCATGAGCGCGTCGGACACCTCGCCTTTGATCACCATCCAGAGGACGAACGTGAGCACGGCGACGCCCAACACGGCGGGGACAAATACGCCGGCGACCTTGTCCGCGAGCTTTTGAATCGGCGCCTTGCTCCCCTGCGCCTCCTCCACCATTTTCACAATCTGGGCGAGCACCGTCTCGCGGCCGACTTTCGTCGCGCGCATCTTAAACGCGCCGTGCTTGTTGATGGTCGCGCCGATGACTGTGTCGCCCACCGCCTTTTCCACGGGGATGCTCTCGCCCGTGAGCATCGACTCGTCGACGGCCGACGCGCCCTCGATAATCTCCCCGTCCACCGGCACCTTCTCGCCGGGGCGGACGGAGACGATATCGCCCGGCACCACTTCGCCCACGGGGATGTCCACTTCCTCCCCGTCCCGGATGACGCGGGCCGTTTTCGCCTGCAGTCCCATGAGCTTCTTGATGGCCTCGGACGTGCGCCCCTTCGCCCTCGCCTCGAGGTACTTGCCGAGGAGGATGAGGGTGATGATCATCGACGAGGCCTCGAAATAGAGGTTGTTCATGCCGTGCATCCTGTCCGGCTCGAAAAAGCCGTTGTAGACACTGTAGAGGAACGCCGCCGAGGTGCCCAGCGCCACGAGCACATCCATGTTCGCGCTGCCCGACCGCAGGGCGTGGTACGCGCCCCTGTAAAAGCGCGCGCCGAGCACGACCTGAACGGGCAGCGAGAGCGCGAGCATGAACACGGGGTTGTGCATGAGGGAGACGTGCACGCCCGCCCACTCGAGGATCATCATGAGCATAAGCGGCGCCGTGAGCACCGCGCCGGCGATAAAGGAGATAAGGAGCCTGCGCGCCTGCTTTTCCCGCTCAAGCCGCTCCCTGTCCTCCTCCACTTCCTCTTCGCGCTGCGCGCCGTAGCCGAGGCCTTCCACAATCTTTATCATGTCCGAGGGGGAAATCACGGCGGGGTCGTACTCCACGGCGGCCTTTTCCGAGGCGAGGTTCACGCTCGCGCGCAAAACGCCCGGCGCCGCCGAGAGCTTCCTTTCGATGCGGCTCGAGCAGGCGGCGCACGTCATCCCGCTGATGCGGAGCGTGACCGTCTTTTTGCCCTCCTCCGCCCGGGGCAAAACGGTGTACCCGAGCTTTCTGACGGCCTCTTCAATCTCCGCGCGCGTCAGGCGCTCGGCGTCGTACTCCACCGTCGCCCGCTCGAGCGCGAGGTTGACGCTCGCGGACGTCATGCCCTCAAGCTTCTTGAGGCCCTTTTCCACCCGCGCGGCGCACGCGGCACACGTCATCCCGCCGATGGCAAGCGTCTCTTTTACCTGCATAGCCCTGCCCCCTTCTTTGTATCTTCTTTCGTATCCCTGAAAACTGTCATGCCGGAACGCAAGCTTATTGCAGTTTGCCGCAGTTAGTCTTAACTAATCTCATTATACCGCTTATCTCAAAGTATTTCCAGCCCTTTCCGGCGCTTTCCGCTTTTAGGCTTTCCCGGGCGGAAAAAATTCATCCGCGGCGATGGGAATATCGCCGCGGACGCGCATTATGTACGGGATCTTACCGCTTTTTCAAGCCGCTCCATCGCCTCCTGGAGGACAGCGCGCGGGCAGGCGATGTTAAAGCGCTGGAATCCGGCGCCCGCGGCGCCGAACATCGTGCCGCCGTCGAGCCACAGCCGCGCCTCGTGCTTGATAAAGCGCTCAAGCTCCTCCACGCTCATGCCGAGGGCGCGAAAGTCCACCCACACGAGGTACGTCCCCTCCGGCTCCACGAGCTTCAGCTCCGGCAGGCGCGCGCGGAGGAAGTCGCGCATGTAGGCGAGGTTGCCGGTCAGGTACTCCATGAGCGCGTCGAGCCATGCCCCGCCGCCTTCGTACGCCGCCTTGCAGGCGACCATGCCCATGATGCCAAGCTGGCTCATGCCGCTTTTCGCGGTCTCCTTCTGATACTTCTCCCGCAGTACGGGGTTCGAGATGAAGATGTTTGAAATGTGCAGACCGGCGAGGTTGAACGTCTTTGTCGGCGCGGTGAGAATGACGCTGTTTTGCTCAAACTCGGGTTTGACGGCGGCAAAGACGGTGTGCTTATATCCGGGGTAGACGAAGTCGGCGTGAATCTCGTCGGAGGCGACGAGGACGTCGTACTTGAGGCATATATCTCCCATGCGCTCCAGCTCCTCACGCGTCCACACGCGCCCGACGGGGTTGTGCGGGCTGCAGAGGATAAACAGGCGCACGTCGTTTTCGCGGATTTTGCGCTCGAAGTCGTCAAAGTCGACGCGATAGGCCCCGTTATCGTAGACAAGTCCGCTGACAACGGGCCTGCGTCCGTTTTGCTCCACCACCTGCCGGAAGGGATAGTACACCGGCTCCTGGATGAGCACGGCGTCGCCCTCTTCGGTGAGCGCCCGCACGGCCTGCGCCAGTGCGTAGACGACGCCCGATGCCTTGACGAGCCACGACGGCTGAATCTGCCAGCCGTGGCGCTCCTTATACCATTTCTCCAGCGCTTCAAAGTAGCCGCGCGGGGCCTCGCTGTAGCCGAAAATGCCGTGCCGCGCGCGCTCGATGATGGCCTCCACCACGCACTCCGGCGAGCGGAAGTCCATATCCGCCACCCACATGGGCAGCACGTCCTCCGGCAGCCCGTATTTGGGGGCAAGGTCGTACTTTAAGCTGCCGGTGTTCCTGCGGTCGTAAATTGTGTCAAAATCAAACTGCATCTTTATCCCTCCAGAGCGCGCGCCAGATCGTCCATTAAATCTCTCTCAGACTCAAGCCCGACGGACAGGCGGAGCAGCCGCCCGTCAATCCCCTTCGCGGCGCGCACCTCTTCCGGCACGTCGGCATGGGTCTGCAAAATGGGGTATGTCATCAGGGACTCCACGCCCCCGAGGCTCTCGGCGTATTGAATAATCCGCACCCGCTCGAGCACGCGCACGGCAAGCTCCTCGCTTTCCACCTTGAAGGACACCATCGCCCCGAACCCCGACGCTTGCTTTTTCATCACGGCGTAGCCGGGGTGCTCGGGCAGCCCCGGGTAGAGCACCTGCCGCACGCGCGGGTGCTCTTTGAGCCACCTGGCGATGGCCATCGCCGTCTGAGCCTGCCGCTCAAGCCGCACGGCGAGTGTTTTGAGCCCCCGGATGACAAGCCAGCTGTCAAACGGCGAAAGGCACGCGCCGACAGTTTTGTAAAGCTGCCGCAGCCGCCCGGCAACCTCCGGCCGGTTTGTGACGAGAAAGCCCGCGAGCGTGTCGTTGTGCCCGCCGAGGTACTTCGTCCCGCTGTGCAGGACGATGTCCGCCCCCAGCTCAAGCGGCCGCTGGAAATACGGCGTGAGGAAGGTGTTGTCCACGATGAGCAGCACCCCCGCCTCCCGCGTAAGCTCAGAGAGCGCGGCAAGGTCGGTGACCTGCATCATGGGGTTTGTCGGCGTCTCCACGAAGACGGCCTTCGTCTCCTTTCTGAGCAGCCGCCGCACCGCCTCGAGGTCGCCCGTGTCGGCGGCGTCGAACTTCAGGCCGTTTTTCTCCGAGACCGTGCGGAAGTAGCGCACCGAGCCGCCGTAGAGGTCGTCGGAGATAATGAAATGGTCCCCTGCCGAAAACAGCTCCATCATGACGGCCATCGCCGCCATGCCGCTTGAGAAGGCCAGCGCGTCCGTCCCGCCCTCAAGGCGGGCAAGCGCGTCCTCCAAATACTCCCGCGTCGGGTTCTGGACGCGGGAGTAGTCAAATCCGGTGCTCCGGCCGACGCCGGGGTGCGTAAACGTCGCCGACTGAAAAATCGGAACGCTCACCGCGCCGGTCGTATCGTACCGCTTGCCGCTGCCGTGGACACAGAGTGTTCCGATATCCATACCATCGCTCCTTTACGCGGCTTTGCGCGCTTTAGTTAAATATAGTACATATACGTTTGCGTCGGGTCGTTCTTTTCCGCTTCGGTGACGAGGTCCTGCAGAGACGTCTCCTGCAGCGCCTTCACCAGCGCGCCGTCCAGTCTCTTGTAGACCAGCTCCCGCACGGCCGCCTCGATGTGCGGCGCCGATTCGGTGACCGTCTCGTCGTTGTCCTCAAAAAGCGACGTCTCCACCGCCGCGAGAATATCGTATACCTTAATCGACTCCGGCGCGCGCGCCAGCTGGTACCCGCCCTGCGCCCCCTTGATGGAGCTGACGATGCCGCCGCGCTTGAGGAGCGAAAACACCTGCTCCAGATAAATCTTCGATATGCCGAGCCGCTCGGAGATGCTCAGCACCGTGATGTACTCGCCGGAGCGGTAGCTTTGCGCAAGGCTCACCGTTGCGCACAGTGCGTAGCGTCCCTTCGCAGATATTCTCATCTCACGCGCCCCATTTCATACTAATGTTATATGTATTGTTTATGATACGGGAAGCCGGCGCGTTTGTCAAGACGAGAACTTCCTTTTTGCCGGCAAATTTTTCTTAAAAAACGCTTGACAAATCGCCTCCGCCTGCGTATATTGTAATACATATAAGTCATATATGAAATATAAATTTAGTAATATCGGAGGCGTCGATTATGGCTAAGATTTATAAGAGTTTAACGGAACTCATCGGCAGGACCCCTCTTCTGGAGCTGGCCGGATACGGAAGACACCTCGGGCTGCGGGCCACGGTGATAGGAAAGCTGGAGTACTTCAACCCCGCCGGGAGCGTCAAGGATCGCATCGCCAAGGCGATGATTGAAGACGCCGAGCAGCGCGGCGTCCTCAAGCCCGACTCCGTCATTATCGAACCGACGAGCGGCAACACGGGCATCGGCCTCGCGTCCGTCGCCGCCGCGCGGGGATACCGCGTGATTCTCACCATGCCGGAGACGATGAGCGTCGAGCGCCGCAACCTTCTCAAGGCGTACGGCGCGGAGCTGGTGCTCACGGAGGGGGCCAAGGGCATGAAGGGCGCCATTGAAAAGGCGCTGCAGCTGGCGGAGGAAATCCCGCACAGCTTTATCCCCGGCCAGTTTGACAACCCCGCCAACCCCGAAATCCACCGCCGCACGACGGGCCCTGAAATCTGGGAGGACACGGACGGCAAGGTCGACGTCTTCGTCGCGGGCGTCGGCACGGGCGGCACCCTCACGGGCGCCGGCGAGTACCTCAAATCGAAAAACCCGGACATAAAAATCGTGGCCGTCGAGCCGTTCGACTCCCCCGTCCTCTCGCAGGGGCGCGCAGGGGCGCACAAGATTCAGGGCATCGGCGCCGGCTTCGTGCCGAAGGTGCTCAACACCTCCATTTACGACGAAATCATCCCCGTCAAGCACGAGGACGCCTTTGCCACAAGCCGCCTCCTTTCGAGGACGGAGGGCCTTCTGGTCGGCATCTCCTCGGGCGCCGCGGCCTGGGCGGCGACGGAAATCGCCAAACGCCCCGAATTTGAGGGCAAAAACATCGTCGTCATCCTGCCCGACACGGGCGAGCGCTACCTCTCCACGCCGCTCTTTTCAGAATAATCCTTTTCAACCTTACCTCTTATCTTCATCTTTCTTCCTCCAGCAAGTGTATTGGAGCCGAAAGCGCCGCCGCGTGCGGCGCTTTCGGCGCGCTAAAGGCCCGCGCATTTGCCGCTTGACAAAGGCGTCCCCCGCTTTTACACTACTCGTACAAAGCGGGCGCTGACCCGCCCATTTTGGAAAAGGATATGTCCGTTATGCTCCATGAATTTTCAAGAACACAGCTGCTTTTCGGCGAGGCGGCGATGCAGCACCTTGCCGGGCGGTGCGTGGCGGTGTTCGGCATCGGCGGCGTCGGCTCCTTCGCGGCCGAGGCCATCGCGCGGTGCGGCGTCGGGCGGCTGATACTGGTCGACGACGACACCGTGTGCCTGACGAACATAAACCGCCAGATCATCGCCCTGCACAGCACCATCGGCCGGCCGAAGGTGGAGGTCATGCGCGAGCGCGTCCTCGACATCAACCCGCGCTGCGAAGTCACCGCCATCCGCAAATTCTACTCGGCCGAGACGGCCGGGGAGTTTGACCTGTCCGGCTGCGACTACATCGTGGACGCGATCGACACCGTCTCCGCCAAGCTCGCCCTCATTGAGCACGCGAACAAAATCGGCGTCCCGATTATCAGCTCCATGGGCGCGGGCAACAAGCTCGACCCGACGCGCCTTGAAGTGGCGGACATCTACGAGACTTCCGTCTGCCCCCTCGCGCGCGTGATGCGCCGCGAGCTGCGCAAGCGGGGCATCCCCGCCCTCAAGGTCGTCTATTCAAAGGAAGAGGCGCTCAAGCCCCTTGCCAGCGGGGCGGAAGAGTGCCGCACGGGGTGCGTCTGCCCGCCCGGCGCGGCGCGAAACTGCGCCGTGCGCCGCCAGGTGCCGGGGAGCGTGTCGTTCGTCCCCTCCGTCGCGGGGCTGATTATCGCGTCGGAAGTGATAAAGGACCTGGCGGGGCCCTATATGCCGCGCGCCGCGCAGCCGGAAGGCAATTGAATCTTCATTCAATTTATATTTCCGCCGTTTCTAAGGCGGCTCCCGCCCTTTCTGACAATATGCGGCGCGGCGGAGCGTTTCGCATAAGGCGGCTTCCGCCCGCGATACTCCTGCGGATTAAGGCGGCGTCTTAACGCTTGTCCTGCGGCAGCGCGCGGCGGCGCGGAGCGCGGCTCTATTGCTATGCACAGTATGTGCCGCCCTGCCCGTATCCACCCTACAACCTTCCGCTTTGGCGCGCGGCAACGCAAGGCGCGTGGTTTGCAAAGCGCGCCGTTACGCCCCCTGCCCCGCCCATTCCGCATTAAGCGCGAGGCGCTATGAAGAAAGTCCGACCCCCGCCCGCATCGCCCCCGCAACCTGCACGAGCTCGCGGCGGCGCGGGACGCGCGGCTGTATTGCAAAGCGCCAACAGCGCTCCACCGACCGCATCCACCCCGCCCTCCGCTTGAGCGCGCGGCGGTACGGAGCGTGCGGTTTTATTGTAAAGCTTCGTCTGCGCCCCCTGCCCGCATCCAGCCCTCAATATTTCGCTCTAGCGCGCTGCGGCGCGGAGAAGGTGCCGTCTCCCGCCAGTTATCCACCCGCAACTTCCCGCTTGCGCGGTTTATTGCAAAGCGCCGTCTGCAATCCCGCCCGCATCCAGCCCGCAGCCTACAACCATAGCGCGCGACGGCGTGAGCGCAACCGCTTTACAAAGCGCCGTATGCGCCGCCCTGCCCGCATTCATCACGCGATTTTCAATATTAGCGCGGCGGCGCGGGGCGCAAGCCGCTTCGTCGCGCGGCGTTACGCGCGTTTTTTCCTGTTACGAGCGGGAGCATCTTCATTGAATCTGCGTTCAATATATATCCGGGCCGTTTTGCGGCCCAGTTTTTTTCGCAAAAACGGGAAAAATTGTGGCATTCCCTCTTGACAAAGCGTATAATGGGTTGTACAGTTGAATATGTAATCAACTGTTCAATCGTGGAGGTGGAAAACGTGACGGTGTTTGAGCCTGAAGTGGATCGCTGCGACTGCACCTGCATCCACGAGGACGTCGTCGAACGCGTGCGCCGCTTTATGCCAGCGGAAGAGCACCTGATGGACCTGTCCGACCTGTTCAAGGTCTTCGCGGACACGACGCGCGTGAAAATCCTGTGCGCCCTGTCCCAGTCGGAGATGTGCGTGTGCGACATCGCCGTCCTCCTCGGCATGACGAAGTCCTCCATCTCCCACCAGCTGCGCGTGCTCAAGCAGGCCAAGCTGGTGAAAAACAGGCGCGAGGGCAAGGTCGTCTACTACTCCCTCGCCGACGGCCACGTCTCCACCATCTTCGACCAGGGCCTCCTCCACGTCCTCGAGTGACGCGCGCGGCGGCCTGCCGCGGCTGACGGCTTCCGCCGGTTTCAGTGCCGGCCGCTTCAACCGTCCCCCCGGCGGCGCGCGATGCCACGCTTATGCCGCAACGCGGCGGCGGCCCCGCTTATGGCCGCAACGGTTCGCTGAGCATCTTAATCCGCCTCGCCGCGTCGGGCAGAAGCCGGGCGCGCGGCGGCAGATATGTCCCCCAAGCTGTTGTGCCGCGCCTTTATTTTTACACTAATAGTTGAAAGTTTGCTCAATTGTTCAAATAACGAGAGAAAGAGGCGACTCATGAACACGTCTGTCAGGAAGCAGTATCTGCTCCAGGGTTTAAGCTGCGCAAACTGCGCCGATAAAATCGTCCGCGAAATCAGCAAGCTGCCTGACGTCAGGCAGGCCGAGCTGGATTTCGTCACGTCCGTGCTCACCCTCGAGGCGGACGGCCCCGCCCTCCCCCGCGTCGAGGACGCCGCCGCGTCCATCGTCCGGCGCATCGAGCCGGACGTTGTGATGACGCAGCGAAGCGCCGCGCCGGAAGGCCCCAAAGCCTGCTGCGCGGGCTGCGCCTGCGAAAGCGCCGGACGCACGGGCGCCCATCCGCACGACAACACCGCCCCGGGCCGCGAGGGCACTTTGGGCTTTCTCCGCCAGAACGCCCTGAAAATTGCCGGCATTGTCCTCTACATAGCGGGGTTTTTCATGCCGGGCGCGGCGCGGCTGGTAGTCTTTCTCGCGGCGTACCTGCTCATCGGCGGGGAAATCCTTCTCCGCGCGGCGAAAAACATCGCCCGCGGCGAGGTCTTTAACGAAAACTTCCTCATGAGCGTCGCCTCTCTCGGCGCCTTTGCCATCGGGGACTACCCCGAGGCGGTGGCGGTCATGCTGCTGTACCAGATCGGCGAGGCCTTCGAGCACTTCGCGGTGGACCGCTCCCGCCGCTCCATCGCCGCCCTCATGGACATCCGCCCCGACTTCGCGAACGTCAAAACGGACGCGGGCGTCGTGCGCACGGCGGCGGAGAAGGTCGAAGTCGGCTCCCTCATCGTCGTGCGCCCCGGCGAGAAAATCCCGCTCGACGGCACCGTCTCGGACGGGTTTTCCCAGCTTGACACGTCGGCCCTCACGGGCGAGTCCCTCCCGCGGGACGTCGCCCCGGGCGATATGGCCCTCGCCGGGTCGATTAACTTAAGCGGCGTGCTCACCATCACCGTCACGAAGCCCTTCGGCGAGTCGACGGTGTCGAAAATCCTTGAGCTTGTCGAGACGGCCTCAAGCCGCAAATCGAAGGCGGAGGGCTTCATCACGCGCTTTGCCCGGTACTACACGCCCGCCGTCGTCGGCGCGGCGGTGCTGCTGGCCGTCCTCCCGCCCCTGCTCATCCCCGGCGCGGCGTTCGGGACGTGGCTGCGCCGCGCGCTCATGTTCCTCGTCGTCTCCTGCCCCTGCGCGCTCGTCATCTCCGTGCCCCTGAGCTACTTCGGCGGCATCGGCGGCGCTTCCCGGGACGGCATCCTCGTCAAAGGCGGCAATTACCTCGACGCCCTCGCGCGCGTGACCACCGCGGTGTTCGACAAGACGGGCACGCTCACCCGCGGCGCGTTTTCCGTCACGGAAATCGCCCCGTCCGAGGGCATGACAAAAGAGCGTCTTCTGGACATCGCCGCGCACGCCGAGAGCGTCTCAGGGCACCCCGTCGCCCGCTCCGTCCTTGCCGCGTACGGGAAGGACACAGACCCCGCCCGCATCGAGCGGGCCGAAGAGACGGCGGGCCACGGCGTGCGCGCGGTCATCGACGGCGCCGTCGTCCTCGCGGGCAACGCCCGCCTCTTAGAGCGCGAGGGCGTCGCCTTCGAGCGCGCCGAAGCGGCGGGCAGCGCCGTCTACATCGCGGTAGGCGGCAGATACGCCGGGCGCCTTGTCGTCTCCGACACGCTCAAGCCCGACAGCAAGGAGGCCATCGCGCGCCTAAAGCGCCTCGGCATTGAAAAAACGGCCCTCCTGACGGGCGACACGCGCGCCGCGGCGGAAGCGGCGGCAAAGGAGCTCGGCATCGGCGCCGTGTACGCGGAGCTCCTGCCCGACCAGAAGGTCGAGCACATCGAGCGGCTGAAAAAGGAGAGCGCCGGCGCGCTCATGTACGTGGGAGACGGCATCAACGACGCGCCCGTCCTCGCCATCGCCGACGTCGGCATCGCCATGGGCGCCCTGGGCTCCGACGCGTCCATCGAGGCGGCGGACGTGGTGCTCATGACGGACGAGCCGAAAAAAATCGCCGACGCCGTCGTCATCGCGCGCAGGACGCGGCGCATCGTGGCGCAAAACATCGCCTTCTCCCTTGCGGTCAAGGGCGTCCTCCTTGTTCTGAGCGCCTTCGGCGTTGCGACGATGTGGGGGGCCGTCTTCGGGGACGTGGGCGTGTCCATCATCGCCATCATAAACGCCATGCGCGCCCTGCGCCGCCCGAAATAGGAAAAAAACAGGCAGAAACAGGCACATCCGAGCGATGTGCCTGTTTTTTCATGCGAAGGCTTTTTTATCCGATAAATGTATAGTAGAATGAAATTACGCAGTAAATAGAACCCATCACGACGTGGACGGAGGCATGACCGTGAAAAGACACACAGACTGCAAACCGGCGCGCCCGCGCGGTTTTGCTCTTTCCGTTATAAAACCGCCCGCCCTGAGCCGGCTCGCGGGAAGGAGCCTTTCGCTCCTGCTCGCGGCGCTCATGCTCCTGACCATCGTGCCGCATGCCGCGGCGGAGGAGGCGGAAGGGGACAACATCCTCGTCTCCCTGGATTACATAATCGGCAAGGACGTTATCAAAGGCGTTATATCCGGACATGACGTCATTTTCACTGTGCCGTACCGCTTTGCCGGGACGGGAATTGACTTTACATCCGGCCTTTCGCCGGACTACGCCTCGGGGTATAAAGACATCGTCCTCCAGCTGTCGGGCAAGGCGGTCGTCGGAGACGAGAGTTCTTACGCCAGTCTGCTTATTACATACCGCCGCAGCGAGGACAGTCCGACCGACGATAAGCGCTCCGTCACCTACCGTCTCTACGCCCGGCGCGCGGACCCCGTCGCCGCCACGTTCTACGGGACGGCGGACGTGCCCGTCCAGACGGGCACGACGAAGGCCATCCCCGCAAAGGACATCCGCGACCTCTATCAGCAAAACGACGGCGCGCCGCTCACGCACATCGCCATCTTCGGCTCCAACCCGGTCTTCGGCACGCTTTTGCTGGACGGGAGCCTCTACACGTTCGGCGAGACGATTCCGATTGAAGCGCTCGACGCCGGGCGGCTGGCCTTCTCCGCGACGAATACGGGCGTCGTCTCCTTCGACGTGAAGGCCTTCGCCGGGGGCGATACATCGGCGCCCGTCGGCGCCGTCGCCACGCTCACGATTTCGTCCTACACCACCCCGAAGGCCAGCGGCCCAATCGAGCTTGACGTGACGAAGGAGCGCCTTTTCACCTTCCGGCTCGAAGACTTTTCAAGCCGCTGCGAGCTGTACAACATCCCCGTCGACGCCGTCATCTTCACGCCGCAGAAAACGTCCGCCGGGACGTGGCTGTATAAGGGCAGCGCCATGCGCACCGGCACGGCCGTGACGATTCCGGCAAGCGACGTGCGCTTCCTTGAGTTCAACGCCACTGTAAGCGGCACGGCCGGCTTTACGTGGCAGGTGCAGACGGCCGGCGGCAAGACGGCCGTCACATCCGGCACGATTACGGTGCACTCCATCGCGCTCGAGCTGGAAGACTACGTCTCCCCCACCTCCCTCGGCAAGGGCGGCGTCCACAGCGTCGCAGCGTCGCACTTTAAGTACAAAATCACCTCCGAACTGCAGGGCGCCGTCACGCCGACGTACCTGAAAATCACGCAGATTCCCCCCACGAAGGACGGCTACCTTTACCTCGCCGAGGCCCTGCCGAAGGCGGAGGACGGCTCCTACCCCGCCATCGCCGCGGAGACGGCGCTCAAAGTCGGCGCCATCATCCCCTTCAGTTATGCGGGCCAGCTGCGCATCGCCTCAAACAGCACCTCGACGAGCGATTCGATTACATTCAGCTGGACCCTCACGGCCGACCGCGTAATCAAAACGGCCGACTGGGCCGCCCCGGCGCTGTACACCGTCCCCTTCTCCGAAGGGGAGGACCTTATGTACATGACGGACACGGGCGTCCCCGTCACCTTCCGGGTGGACGATTTCCGCGAGGCGCTCTTGTCGGCGACGGGCGCGTCCCTCTCCTACGTCACCTTCACCCTGCCGAATAAGGAGCAGGGCACGCTCTATTACAACTACAACCTCCTGAAAAAGACCGGCACGGCCGTCACGGCGTCCTCAAAGTACTACTATGGGCGCTCGCCGTCGCTGGCGCAGGTCACGTTCGTCCCCGCCGCCGATTTCTACGGCACGTGCGTGTTCACCTACACGGCGTTTAGCGACAGCGGCGTACGCGTGTCGGGCAAAGTGACCGTGATCGTATACCGCAACGCCGGCGGCACCGTCGTCCTTGTCGCGGACAAAAACGCCCCCCTTGACCTTGACGCCGAGGCGTTCCGCTCCGCGTTCAAAACGGCCACGGGCAAGGAGCTGGAGAGCATCCAGTTTACGAACACCTCCACAAACGCGGCGCTCTACACCGGCTACATCGGGCCGGGGCAGTACGGCTCCGTCGTGACGACGGGCACGCGGCTGTACCTGTACGCCGCCCCGCTCCTGTCGCGCACGACGTTCGTCCCGAACACCGGCTTTACCGGCACCGTCACATACAACTACCACGCCCGTTCAACGAAAAACGAGAGCTATTACGGCAGGCTCGTCGTGTTCGTGGTGGAAAGCGAAGGCGGCAACGTCTGCTATTCCGTCAACACAAACGGCTACGTGCGCTTAAGAGCCGGCGATTTCACCTCGGCCTTCACGGCGGCGACGGGCTCCATCCTCTCCTACGTCACGTTTACCCCGCCGGCCAAGACAGCCGGCACGCTTTACGAGACCTACAGCCCCGCCACGGGCAAGGGTACGGCGGTAAAATCGAACACGAAATACATGGTCTACGACTCCCCGTCGATTTCCGACATCTATTTCGTGCCCGCGGAGAATTTCAGCGGCACGATTGACGTCGCCTTCACCGCCACCTCGCAGGCGGGAACAAGCTATACGGGGAAACTGAAATTCCTCGTCGGCCGCGGCGAGGAGTTCGGGCGCGCGTATATCCGCCTGTCCGCGCACGCGCAGCCCGGCGCGCCCATGCCGATGAACGCGGACGCCTTCCGCGCCGCCTTCCTGCGGGCGACGGGCCAGATCCTCGCCGGCGTGCGCTTCACGCCGCCCTCCTCCTATGAGGGGCGGCTGTGCACCGGGTATATCTCCCCCTCGTCCCCGGGCACGCTTGTCAGCGACACGACGCGCTACCTGCTGACCGGCTCGCCGAATCTCTCCGGCGTCGTCTTCGTGCCGGCGGCAAACTTCGGCTCCGGCACCGTCGCCATCTCCTTTGACGCGTACGCCGCGGACGGGACGGCCTACGCCGGCCACCTGACCGTCTACGTCGGCTCCGCCGCGCCGTTTGACGACATCGGCGGCTACCCGTGGGCCGCCGACCCCATCGCCTTCCTCGCGGACGTCGGCGTCGTCCTCGGCACCGGCAACGGCAAGTTCAACCCCAACAAATCCATCACCCGCGCCGACTTTGTCCTGATGGTCGCCCGCGCGTTTGAGCTGTCCGGCGGCTCCTCCTCGTTCCCGGACGTGCAGCCCGGCGCATACTATTACGCGGCCGTCGTCGCCGCAAAAGCGCTCGGGATCATCCAGGGTTCCGGCGGGTATTTCCACCCCAACGCCGCCCTCACGCGGCAGGACGCGATGGTCATCCTCAAGAAAACGGCCGACGTGCTCGGCATCAAGCTGCCGACGAACAAAGGCTCGCTGTCGCAGTTTGCCGACGCCGATAAAATCGCCGATTACGCCGTAGAGGCCGCGCAGGCGCTCGTCGCGGCGGGCGTGATCAACGGCTCGGACGGGAAGCTCAACCCGCGCAGCTCCATCTCCCGCGCGGAAATGGCGACGGTGCTCTACCGCGTCCTGCTCCTCAAGTCGAAGTAAAGCAAAAGAAGTATGATTTCCCCGCAATCGCGCATGAATAATTTAAGCGCCGCGCTCAGACCGGGGAGGTGCGCATGAAAACGGCACTTGTGATACTGGCGGCCGGGCTGTCCAGCCGCATGGGCGTGTTAAAGCCGCTTTTGCCCGTCGGCGGCGAGAGCGCCCTTTCCCGCACGCTGCGCCTCGGGCGCGCCGCGGGGGTGGACTTTACCCTCGTCGTCACCGGGCACGCGCGCGAAAGGGTTGAAGCGGAGCTTCATCGCCTTGCCCTCCCGCATGAGCGCGCCGTGTACAACCCGCGCTACGAAGAGGGGATGTTCACCTCGGTGCAGGCGGCCGCCGCGGCGCTCCCGAAAGAGACAGAAGCGTTTTTCCTGCTGCCCGTCGACTGCTGCGCCGTCTCCGCCCGAACGCTCTCCGCTCTGCTGAAGGCATACAGGGAGCTAAAGTCCCCCGCCGTTGTCCGCCCCGTCTACAATGGGACGCGCGGCCACCCGCCGCTCATCCCCGCGGCCTTTGTCAGGGACATTCAAAGCTATGCAGGCCCCGGGGGGATGCAGGGGTATCTTAAGGCGTACCCGTCAGCAGACCTGCCTGTCCCGGACCGCGGCGCGGCGCTTGACATGGACACGCCGCAGGACTTCGCCGCGCTCCTTCAATACCTCGGACTGCCGACGTATCCGACGGAGGCACAGTGCCATGCCCTGCTCAGGGAAGCGGGCGCGCCGGAGCGCGTGCTCCGCCACAGCCTTGCCGTCCGCGCCGCGGCGCTTGACATGGCGCGGCAGCTCAAAGCGCGCGGCATTTTGATTGACGAAAACCTCCTTTCCGCCGCGGCCCTTTTGCACGACATGCTCCGCTCCGAGCCCGATCACGCCGCCGCGGCGGCAAAGTATCTGCTTTCCCTCGGGTATCCGGACGCCGCCGTCCTTATCGCGCAGCACATGGACCGCCCGGAGGGCCTGCCTTTTGCGCCGGACGAGGCCGCCCTCCTCTACCTTGCGGACAAGCTCGTGCGGGAGGACAAAATCGTCCCGCTTGACGAAACCCTGCGCCGCGCTCAGGAGCGCTTTGCGGGAAGCCCCGAGGCGCTCGAAAACGCTTGCCGCCGCATCGCCGCCGCGATGGACATCGCGCGCCGGCTGAAAGAAGAGTACGGCGTCACGCCGCCGGAGGCGGTTTAGGGCGCTTTGTCTTTTGAAATTCCCGCCGGATATCCGGCGCCTGAACGCTCCGCTGCAAATTTTCAGTGCTCCCTGACTGTTGGGTCGTTTTTGCGCCGTTTTTCACATCCTTACGGGAATGAGACGATATACGGGAATTTTGGTACGCGCCTGAAGTATGTTTTTTGTATTTTCCGCCGCTTATCCGTAGCGGCATACCATTTACAACTTGGCAATTCTTTGATAATATCGTTTAAAAATAAACGAAGTGCGGCAGCGCGCTTCGGTTATTGGGTGCTTAAGGCAGGTTCACCGCGAGAGCGCGTCAGAGCGGTGGGTTTGTCTTAAACACCCGCTAAATATTGAGTGAAGTGAGAGGTAGTGTTATGGTAACTCGGCTTAGCTTGACGATCAACGGTGTCGAGCGGTTCGTCGTCTGTGACCCCGAGAAGGACAACCTGGCCGTTGTCCTTCGCCGGATGGGCCTCACGGGCACGAAAATCGGCTGCGGCATCGGCGTGTGCGGCGCCTGCTCCGTCATATTAAACGGCGAGCTCGTCCGCGCCTGCACGCGCAGGATGAAGAATGTGAAGGAACACAGCGAAATCCTCACCATCGAGGGCATCGGCACCCCGCAGCACCTGCACCCGCTGCAGCAGGCCTTTATCACCTACGGCGGCGTCCAGTGCGGTTTCTGCAGCCCCGGGTTCATCGTCTCGGCTTACGCCCTGCTGCAGAAGAACCCGAACCCCACCCGCCAGGAAGTCCGCCAGTGGTTCAAGGACCACAGGAACGTCTGCCGCTGCACGGGCTATAAGCCCATCGTCGACGCCGTCATGGCCGCGGCCAAGGTCATGCGCGGCGAGGCCACCATGGAGGACATCACCTACAAGTACGAAGGCGAGGACATCTACGGCTCCCGCCATCCGCGTCCCACGGCGCTGGCGAAGGTCACCGGCCTGTGCGACTACGGCGACGACATCAAGCTCAAGATGCCCGACGGCGTGGCGCACCTGGCGCTTGTCCTCTCCACGGTGCATCACGCGAAGATCATCAGCATCGACACCTCCGAGGCCGAGAAGATGCCCGGCGTCATCAAGGTTCTGACGGCGAAAGACGTCAAGGGCACGAACAATATGGCCTCTCCGGCCCACACGCCGCGTCAGAAGGGCGTCGGCGCCACGGACTTCCCCGTCATCTGCGGCGAGAAGATCAACCGCCGCGGCGACGTCGTGGCCGTCGTCTGCGCCGACACGGAAGAGCACGCGCGCGCCGCCGCGAAGAAAGTAAAGCAGAATCTCGAAATCCTCCCCGCATACCTTACCTTCCCGGAGGCCGTCGCGCCCAACGCCATCCAGCTCCACAAGACGCTGCCCAACTTCTACATGGAGCAGCCCGTCTTCAAGGGCGAGGAGGACATCGCCTCTCTCATCGACAACGCCCCGTTCAAAGTCGAAGGCAGCTTCCACTCGCAGCATGAGCCGCACCTGCCCATCGAGCCGGACGTCCTGCAGGCTTACGTCGACACGGAAGGCAAGATGACCATCCAGTGCAAGTCCCAGTCGCTCGGCGAGAACATCGACGTCATCTCCGTCGCCTGCGGCATTCCGAAAGAGAACATCCGCATGATCATGAACCCGGCCGGCGGCTCCTTCGGCTACACCACCACGCCGAACATGTGCTGCGTCGTCGTCACGGCCGTCCAGAACCTGAACATGCCCGTGACCCTGACGCTCTCTTACGACGAGTTCAACCACACTTCCGGCAAGCGCTCGGCCACATACTCCAACGGCCGCATCGCGTGCGACGAAAACGGCAAGATCATCGCCGCCGAGTACGACGTGGCCCTTGACCACGGCGCGTACGCCGTCGTCGCCGGCCTCATCTTCAACAACCTCGTCTCCGTCGGCTTCCACGGCTACAACATCCCCAACATCCGCGCCCTGGCCCGCGGCGGCGCCACGAACCACGCCTTCAACACCGCCTACCGCGGATTCGGCGCCCCGCAGATTTACACCACGACGGAAGCCCTCATCGACATGCTCGCCGAGAAGGCCGGCATCGACCCGTGGGAATTCCGCTATATCAACGCGGCGCGCCCGGGCGACCTCACCATCAACAGCCGCCCGTACCACGCCTACCCGTACCCGGCGATGCTGGAGAAGATTAAACCCATCTACGACGCCTACAAGGCCGAGGCGGAAAAGGCGAAGGCCGAAGGCCGCCACGTCGGCGTGGGCCTGAGCATGGGCGGATTCCTCATCACCATCGGCATGTTCGACCAGTCCGACGTCGCCCTCGAGCTCAACCCGGACGGCACCATCACCTTCTACAACACGTGGGAAGACGTCGGCCAGGGCGGCGACATTGGCTCCCTGACCCACGCGGTGAAGGCGCTGGCCCCGCTGGGCATCAAGCCGGAACAGATCAGGCTCGTCATGAACGACACGGCCAAGTGCCCCGACTCCGGCCTCGCCGCCGCCAGCCGCAGCCACTACATGGTCGGCAACGCCACCATCGACGCGGCCAACAAGCTCATGGACGCCATGCGCAAGCCGGACGGCACCTTCCGCACCTACGACGAAATGGTCGCCGAGGGCATCCCGACGAAGTACTTCGGCCACTACGACCAGTTCAACATCGGCCTGCCGCCCGGACTTGACCCGAACACCGGCGAAGGCGAGAAGAACCCGGACTTCATGTACGCGGTCAACTGCGCCCTCGTCGAGGTCGACGTGAACACCGGCAAGGTCCAGGTCCTGCGGTACACCACCGTGGCGGACGTCGGCGTCATCGGCAACCGCCTCGCCGTGGAAGGCCAGGCCTACGGCGGCCTGTCCCACAGCATCGGCTTTGCCCTGAGCGAAATCTACGACGCGCAGGATAAGCACGGCAACATCGTCGGCTGCGGCATCCCGACCATCGACATGATCCCGGATGACTTCAACGTCATCTTCATCGAGACGCCGCGCAAGGCCGGCCCGCACGGCTCCTGCGGCTGCTCGGAGTGCTTCCAGTCCTCCGGCCACATGGCGGTCATCAACGCCATCAACAACGCCTGCGGCATCCGCATCTACGCGCTCCCGGCCACCCCGGACAAGATCAAGGCCGCCTGGGAGGCCAAGCAGCGCGGCGAGGACCTCACTCCGCCGAAGTACTGGCTCGGCAGCGACTTCGACGAGGAGCTCGAGCTCATCAAGAACAACCCGATTTAACCTGAGCGCGCGCCGTTTTCCGGCGCAGCCATATTCCGCCGTTGCGCGCGCGGAGCATTAAGAGTATAATCTAATTGGGCCTGTGCAGGGCGGGGCTTGGCCCCGCCCTGCTTGGGTATTAGGCTCAATTGTTTTGGAAAGGGGTGTGCTCTATGAGCCTGACAATGGAGCAGTCGAGCGCATACGTGCAAAACTGCATACACGGCGACCCGGCTGCCTGCTCCTGCGCCTGTCCTTTCCGCCTGGATATACGCGCATTCCTCGACAAGGTGGCGAAGGGGCGCTGGGCCCCGGCGTACAAGGCGCTGCGCGACGCCGTCGTTTTCCCCGCCGTCGTCGCCGAATTGTGCGACCAGCCGTGCCGCGGGGCATGTCTGCGCGACCAAACGGGCGACGAGGCCATCGCGCTCGGTAGCATCGAGTCGGCCGTCGTCCGGTTCGCGAAGAACCGCCCGCCGGAGAGCTTTGCCATGCCGCCGAAATCCGAGCGCGTCGCGATCGTCGGCGCCGGTCCCGCCGGTCTTGCCGCCGCTCTGGCGCTCGCTCAGAAAAAATACTCCGTTACCGTCTACGACAAGGCCGAAGGCTGGGGCGGCTCCCTCCGCAGCCACCCTAAATTTGACGCCTTCGATGCCGATTTCAAGCTCCAGTTTACAAATTTGAAGGTTGAATTTGTATTCAACCACGAAATATCGTCTCTTGACGAGCTGGACGGCTTTAACGCCGTCTACGTCGCCACTGGAAAGGGCGGCGAGGACTTCGGGCTTTATCCCTCCTGGGACAAGTCCATGCTCTCGACGAGCAGCCCCAAAGTCTTCCTCGGCGGGGAGCTCACGGGTGTGTCTCTCATGGAGGCCATCGCCCACGGCCGCCTCGCCTCCCTCATCATCGAGACGTTCTTCAAAGCCGGCCGCGCCGTCCTCATGGAAAACGAGCAGCGCCCGAGCTGCGGGCGTCTGCTTGACTACAGCGGCTCCCCCTCCGTGCCTCTCACGCCGATGGCAAACCCCGAAGAAGGGTACACCCAGGAGGAGGCCATGGCGGAGGCGGCGCGGTGCCTGCAGTGCGACTGCAGCCGCTGCATGGACGAGTGCGAGATGCTCAAGTGGTTTAAGAAGCCGCCGCGGAAGATTGGGCAGGAAGTCTACATGGACCTCAACGTCAACCCCCCCTTCTCCACGCACCATCTGACGCGCGAGACCTTCTCGTGCATGATGTGCGGCCACTGCAAGGCGATCTGCCCGACGGACGTGGACATCGGCGCGCTGCTGCAGCGCTCGCGCACGGAGCGCGTGGCGCTCGGGCGGGACTACCCGCTGGCCTTCCACGAGTACTGGCTGCGGGAGCTCGACTTCTACGGGGACGAGGCCTTCTTCGCCGCGCCGCCGAAGGGAAAGGAAACCTGCCAGTACGCGTTCTTCCCCGGCTGCCAGCTCGGCGCGGGGAGCCCTGAGCGCGTCATAAAGGGCTACGAGTACCTCGCCTCAAAGTACGACACCGGCGTCATCCTCGGCTGCTGCGGCGCGCCCGCCTACTGGGCGGGGGACGCGGCGCGCCTTGACGAGAACTTTAAGAAGCTCAAGGACGCGTGGGAGCGCCTCGGAAAGCCGACTCTTGTTTTCGCCTGCACATACTGCGTGCGGATGTTTGACGCGTTTTTGCCGGACATCCCGCGCACGACGATTTACGAGCTCATGGCGGAAGACGATCGGCTAAAGCCTCTCTCCCCCTTCGCCGGCGCCGCGGTTTTCGACCCCTGCGCAGCGCGGGATGAGGAGCCGGTGCAACAGGCCGTCCGCAAGCTCGTTTCGCGCGCGGGCGTGGACGCGTCGGAGCTGAACGAAAAATTCCGCTGCTGCGGAAACGGCGGCCACATCCGGATGGCAAACCGCGACCTCTACGAGGAGATTGTGACAAACCGCGTCCGGTACAGCGACAAGCCCTACGTCGTCTACTGCGCCAACTGCCGCGAGATATTCACGCTCAAGGGCAAGCCCAACGCCCACATCCTCGACATGGCGCTCGGGCTGGAGACGGACCGCCCCGTCCCGAGCCTCCATGAGAAGAAACGAAACGGTCTGGAGGTCAAGAAAGCGCTGATGAAAACCCTGAAGGATGAAGATTTTACCCCGCCCCGAAACGAGTGGGACGGCGTACAGCTTGTCATCGCCCCCGCGCTCCTTGAGGAGATGGACCGCAGGCTCATTACGGAAGACGACGTGCGCGAGGCCATTTACACGGCCGAAAAGACGGGGCAGAAGTTCGTCAGCGAAGACGGCGTGTTCCAGTGCTCGCTAATAAAGCCCGTCATCACCTACTGGGTGCAGTACCGCCCGGCTGAGTCCGGCGCGTATGAAGTCCTCAGCGCCTTTTCCCACAGGATGCGTTTCGGGGAAAACGAGTAGGATGAAAAGGAGGAACAGCCGTGTCCGAACTTGAATCTGGCGGCAAGAAGTGGTCGTGCACCGCGTGCAACGTCCCGCTCGTCCTGAAGAAAACGGTTTTCGAATACATGGGGCACACCGTCTCCCATGAAGTCCCGCGCTGCCCCAAATGCGGCGCCATCTTCATCCCGAAGGAACTGGCGGAAGGGCGCATGGCGGAGGTCGAAGAGCAGCTCGAGGACAAATAGCAATACGGCGACCAAAACCCGAACCTGCCGCAATACCTTGCGGCAGGTTCGCCGGATTGTCAGGATATTCAGATGGAAACGACAAGCATCTACGAATCGGAGCTTTTCCTCAATTTGCCGGATAAGTCCATGCACCCCGGCGGGCTGCGCCTGACAGCGCGCGCGGCGCGCCTTGCGGGACTGAAGCCCGGCATGACGGCAGCTGACATCGGCTGCGGCGCGGGCGCGACGGCGGCGTTTTTGGAGAGGGCACTCGGCGTGCGCGCCGTCGGCCTTGACGCGTCGCGCGAACTTATCGCGCGCGGCCGGAAAGAGCACCCGGGCCTTGACCTCCTGCACTGGGACGGAGGCGCTCTCCCCTTCGAGAGTGGCGCCCTCGACGCCGCTTTCTGCGAGTGCACGCTCTCCGTCATCGGCGCGCCGGAGGCGCTCCTTAAGGACATCGCGCGCGCGCTGAAGCCGGGCGGCGTTTTCATCGTCTCCGAAGTGTGCCTTGCGCCAAGCGCGCCATACGGCGGGCTTTATACGGAGGAGGAGCTTGCGCGCCTTATTGAAGGAGCCGGCCTTGCCGTCGAGCGCCGCGAGGACCACACCGACGCGCTCAGGACGTTTGCCGCAGAGCTCCGGCTTCGGGGCGGCGCGGGCGCGCTCGGGGCGCTTGTGTGCCCGTCGTGCCTTGGCGCGAGCGAGGACGCGCCAAGGCCGCGCCTGAAGGACCTGCGCTACGTCCTTTTCATCGCCCGCAAACTGAGCTGAGGAGGGCCCTCATGTCCGACACCCTCAAACAAATCATGCGCCTGAGCGCGCAGGGGCTGTGCTGCAGCCAGATCCTTGTGACCATGGCGCTTGACGCCAACGAAGACGAAAACCCGCAGCTGGTGGACGCCGTCCGCGGCCTGTGCAAGGGGCTGGGCGGCGGCGGGTACACCTGCGGCGTTTTGCTCGGGGCCGTGTGCGTCCTGTCGATGATGGACCCGCGCATCGCGGAAGCCGAGCTTATCCCGCGCCTAACGGAATGGTTTGAAGTGACGTTCAACGAACAATACGGCGGCACGGCCTGCGCGCAGATCCTCGGGGACGACCCGATGAACAAGTGCGAGCGCTGCCCGCAGATTATGGCGCTCACGTACGAAAAATGCCGCGCGCTCCTCGAAGAGCACGGGATGCGGATATGACGATCACGCCGCTTGACCGCCGCATCGCGGCGGCGACGGGGACGGAAAAGGCCGAGCGCGGCGCCATCGAGGCCTACCAGCTCCAGCGCCTGCGCGAGACGGTCTCCCGCGCGAGGCGCTCGAGCCGGTTTTACCGCCGCCTTCTGGCGGATTTTGACCCTGAGTCCCTCGACAGCCTCTCAAAGCTCGCCGCCCTCCCCTTTACCCTGCCGTCTGACGTCGCCAGCGCGCCGTACGATTTCCTGTGCGTGTCGCCGCGGGACGTTGAGCGCATCGTGACGGTCACCACCAGCGGCACGACGGGCCGCCCCAAGCGCGTGTTTTTCACGCAGGGCGACCAGGAGCGCACGATCGACTTCTTCCACCACGGGATGTCCACCTTCACCGCGCCGGAGGATACGGTGATGATCTGCATGCCGTGCGACACGCCCGGCGGCGTCGGGGACCTCTTGGCGCGGGGACTGCGCCGCCTTGGCTGCCGCGTCGTGCCCTACGGGCCGATTGCCGATTACGGCGACGCTGTCGCCGCGCTGTTGCGCGAAAACGTGATGGTGCTCGTCGCCATCCCCTGCCAGGCGCTGTCTCTCGCGCGCCGGATGATGGCGCGCGGCGTTCGCCACCGCCTGCACAGCGTGCTCCTCAGCGCCGACTACATCCCCGCCCCCTCGGCCGCGATTGTCGAAAAGACGTGGGGCGCCCGTCTTTTCCCCCACTTCGGCATGACGGAGACGGGGTACGGCGGCGCGGTGGCCTGTAAGGCCGGAGCGGGCATGCACATCCGCGAAGCTGACCTCATCTTTGAAATCGTCGACCCTGTGAGCCTAACCCCCCTTGAGGACGGGGCCGTCGGGGAGCTTGTCGTCACGACGCTCACGCGCGAGGCCATGCCCCTCATCCGCTACCGGACGGGGGACCTCGCCAGCCTCACGAGCGAACGATGCCCCTGCGGCTCTGCCGTGCGGCGGCTTGAGCGCGTGTACGGGCGGATACAAAGCGCCGTGGCGCTGCGCGGCGGGGGGCTTGTCTCCCCCCACGCGCTGGACGACGCCCTCTGGGCGGACGAGGCCGTCCTCGCGTGGTCGGCGCGCTTAAAATCTGCGCCCGAAGGGGAGACGCTTGTCGTCACCGTCGAAGCCGAGCCGTTTGACGAAGAGCGGCTGCGTGACGCCGTGCGCCGCGCGCTCATCGCTCCGCCGGGCGCTGCGCCGGAAATTGTCGTCGAGCGCGGCGCGGCTGAGTTTTTCACAACTGGAACACTAAAGCGGACCATCGCTTTTCAATGACAGACAAGGGAGGAACCTTGCCATGCGGAAAATTGCCGAAGAAGCCCTCTCGCTTTTGCGCGGCGGGCAAAGCTTTGCCATGGCCGTCGTGCTGGAGAGCAGCGGCTCGACCCCGCGCGACCCCGGCGCCGCCATGCTGATCTGCCCCGACGGGGCCATCACCGGCACCATCGGCGGCGGCGTCCTCGAAGCGCACGTCATCAAAGACGCAAAAAAAGCCATCGCCGAAAAACGCGCGATGGTCTGCGAGTACGCCCTTGAGACAAGCGGCGACGCCGCCATCGGCGCCATCTGCGGCGGCCGCGCCAAAACACTCATCGACTACATCGACGCGGCCGACCCGTCGAGCCTTTCATATTTTGAAGCATTATTCAATGCCGCTTCCGGCCCGGACGTGTCGGTCCTTGCCGTCCTGGCGTCGGCGGGCGCGCCCCTGTCCGCGCGCAACCAGTGCCTTATCCGCCCGGACGGCACCGTCGCGGGCGGCGAGGTCTTTGACGAAGAGACGCTCGCCATGCTGCTCAAGGCCCACAAAGGCGCCGGCACGGGCAAAATCAGGGAAAAGGACGTCTACTTCTTCCCCGTCGGCACGGCCGGCACCGTCTACATCTTCGGCGCGGGGCACGTCGGCCAGAAGCTCGCGAAAATCGTGCGCACCGTCGCCTTCCGGACGGTCGTCATAGACGACCGCGCGGAGTTTGCCAGCCGCGCCCGTTTCCCCGACGCGGACGAAATCATCGTTCCCGTGAAGATGGACGCGCCGTTTGACACGCTCTCCTTCGGGCCGGACAGCTACATCGTCATCGTCACGCGCGGCCACGCGCACGACGAGGTGGTGCTCACCCGCGCCCTTCGGACAGACGCCGGTTACATCGGCATGATCGGCAGCAAGAAAAAGCGCGAGCGCCTCTATGAAAACCTCCTTCAAAAAGGCTTTACGCAGGAGGACATCGCCCGCGTCCACTCGCCCATCGGCCTGGATATCGGCGCCGAGACGCCCGAGGAGATCGCCGTGAGCATCACGGCGGAGCTCATCGCCGTCCGCGCGGCAAAAAAGAAGGCGTAAAAAAGCGCGCCGCTTTTGTTGCTCACGACTACCCGCTTTATTCCTGCGGAAAAATAGTGTATAATAGCAAGGCTGCGCTTTAAGCGCGGCAAGACACCGGCGCGCACGCCACCGAACGTGAGGGAAGCATCATGAAGAATGAAATGATTTGGGACGTTGCCATAATCGGCTGCGGCATTGCCGGAATATTCGCCGGTTACGAGCTCCAGAAGCTCAACCCGAACCTCAAAGTCGTCCTGTTCGAGCACGGGGCGGATATCCACAACCGCTCCTGCCCGATGGTCACGCACAAGGTAAAGGAGTGCATCTCCTGCCCCTCCTGCGCGATTATGCGCGGCTTCGGCGGGGCCGGCGCCTATTCGGACGGCAAATACAACTTCACGACGGAGTTCGGCGGCTGGCTGAAGGACTACCGCAGTGAAGACGAGATCATGGACATCATCAACTACGTCGACTCCGTCAACATGCAGTTTGGCGCGACGGACGTCGTCTACTCCACGCAGAGCGAAGCCGCGCGCAAGCTGGAAAAGAAAGCGCTTGAAAACGACCTGCACCTTTTGCAGGCGAAAGTCAAGCACCTCGGGACGGAAAACAACCTTGAAATCCTCAAGGGGATTTACGCGTATCTGAAAGACCGCCTGACGTTCTACTTCAACACCGAAGTGGTCAACATCAATATCGCCAGGGACGGCTACGACCTTGAGACAACGGCGGGGAATTTCTCCTGCCGCTACCTGATCGCCGCGCCCGGCCGCTCCGGCGCGGAGTGGTTCGCCGACCAGTGCGGCCGCCTGGGGTTGTCGCTCCTGAACAACCAGGTGGACATCGGCGTGCGCGTGGAGCTGCCCGCGAAAGTGTTTGAGCACATCACCGACGCGGTGTACGAGTCCAAGCTCGTCTACCGCACGAAGCAGTACGGCGATACGGTGCGCACGTTCTGCATGAACCCGTACGGCCACGTCGTCACCGAAAACGTCGACGGGCTCATCACCGTCAACGGCCACAGCTACTCCGACCCGAAGCTCCGCAGCCAGAACACGAACTTCGCCCTTCTCGTCTCCAACCGCTTTACGGAGCCGTTTAAGGAGCCGTACAAGTACGGCAAGCACATCGCGTCGCTCTCCAACATGCTTGGCGGCGGCGTCCTCGTGCAGCGGTACGGCGACCTGCTCAAGGGCACGCGCACAAACGAGCACCGCCTGTCCAAGAGCTTCGTCCGGCCGACGCTCAACGCCACGCCGGGTGACTTAAGCCTCGTCCTCCCCAAGCGGCACATGGACAATATCATCGAGATGATCGAGGCGCTGGACAAAATCGCCCCGGGCACGGCCAATTACGACACGCTCCTGTACGGCGTGGAAGTCAAGTTCTACTCCTCCCGCCCGCACCTTTCGTCGGAGCTGGAGACGGACCTGCCCAACTTCTTCGCCATCGGGGACGGGGCCGGCATCACCAGAGGGCTCGCCCAGGCGGCGGCAAGCGGCGTGATGGTCGCCCGCACCGTCCACGGCCGCCTGACCGCAAGACAGAAAGAAGAATAACCTTGAATACAAAAACCGCCCGCACCAGAACGGTACGGGCGGTATTGTTTTGCTCCCAGAAGGCGTTTTGCTCATTCACTCAGGAACTTGTCAATGCTCTCGTCGGTTTCGACAAAAGCGCGTTTACCGATAAGGAGATTTCGGAGCTGGCCGCCTATATCTGCTTTA
>ENA-UPSB01000060-UPSB01000060.1-bioreactor-metagenome-genome-assembly--contig:-NODE-60-length-195456-cov-18.513078_pt1 | contig 195456 bp, 186 predicted proteins | sample MGYA00238182_ERZ773286 | MGnify/ENA primary metagenome ERZ773286 (study PRJEB29026, sample SAMN07631240) | bioreactor metagenome | isolation source: Switchgrass digestor | place: USA: Dartmouth...
AAAACCAGTACGTCCGGATTGACACGGCGCAGTCGGTCGACGAGGCCGAGGAATAGCCTGAAAGCGGAAAGTTAAAACGGCCTTTTAAGCGGAAAACGGGCATGAAAGCAAAAATTGAGGCAGGGCGCATGAGCGCCCTGCCTTTTTGCGTTTTGGCGGAATAAGCCTTCCGCCGCTTCCTGTATGGGGTAAGGCGAAAGCGCCTTCGCGGCTGTGCCGCGCCCGCGGAAGTACCGCTCGTTTTGCAATCGGGCGAGATGACCTGCGCGGCGTTTGGCAGACGCGCCAATTTGGGCGCGCCGCGCTGGAGTCGTTTTCGCCGTAAGGGGGAGAGACGGCGCCGTCATTTTTGGCAATTGCCCCGCTTCAGGCGCGCCGCGCGAAAAGGCGGGCGCGCGAGCAGGGAAATGCCGCGCCTCATCCGATCTATGCAGCCGAAACCTGTACGGACGCATACAAAAAACCGCTCTGCTTAAAGCGGAGCGGTTTTGCTTCGTTTACAGCACTTTCGCGAGGAACGACTTGAGGCGGTCGCTTTGCGGGTTGTTGAAGATCTCGTTGGGCGTGTTCTGCTCGATGATGCGGCCGTTGTCCATGAAGACGACGCGGGAGGCCACCTCGCGCGCGAAGCCCATCTCGTGCGTGACGACGGCCATCGTCATCCCGTCCCGCGCGAGCTGCTTCATGACGTCGAGCACTTCGCCGACCATCTCCGGGTCGAGCGCGCTCGTCGGCTCGTCGAAGAGCATCACGTCCGGGTCCATGCACAGCGAGCGGACGATGGCGATGCGCTGTTTCTGGCCGCCGGAGAGCTGGTTCGGGTACGCCTCGGCGCGGTCCTCCAGCCCCACGCGGCGCAGGAGCGCGAGCGCCTTTTCCTCCGCCTCCTCCTTCGTCTTGCCGAGCAGCTTCATCGGCGCGATGGTGAGATTTTTCATCACCGTCATGTGCGGGAAGAGGTTAAACAGCTGGAACACCATGCCCATTTTGCGGCGGTGGAGGTTGATGTTGGTCGACCTTGCCGTGATATCCGTCCCCTCGAAGAGGATGCGGCCGGCCGTGGGCATCTCGAGGAGGTTGAGGCACCGCAGGAACGTCGACTTGCCGGAGCCGGACGGCCCGATGATGACGACGACTTCGCCGCGCTGGATTTCGGTGTCGATCCCGTCGAGGGCCTTGATGGCGCCGCCCTTGAAGTATTTGCGAAGGCCTTCGACCTTGATAATCGTGTCAGCGCTCACTGGTGCGAAGCCTCCTTTCGAGTTTCCCGACAATCCACGAGAAGAACATGACGAAGACAAGGTAAATCAGAGCCGCGCCGAACAGCGGCATGAACGGGGAGAAGGTGCGGCCGCGGATGATGTCGGCGCCTTTCGTCAGGTCTTTGACCGCCACGTAGCCGACGACGGCCGTCTCCTTAAACAGCGCGATCAGCTCGTTGAGGAGCGCCGGCAGGATGTGCTTGAACGCCTGCGGCACGACGATGTACCGCATCGTCTGCACGTAGTTAAAGCCGAGGCTTCTTCCGGCCTCCATCTGCCCGGGGTCGACGGCCATGATGCCGCCGCGGAAGATTTCCGCCACGTACGCGCCGGAGTTGATGCCGAACGTCAAAATGCCGACGACGACGCCGTTTGTCACCGACACGAAGATGATAAAGTACGCAATCAGCAGCTGGACGACGACGGGCACGCCGCGGATGACCGTCACATACAGCTTGCAGATGAAGTTGAGGATTTTCAGAATCGTGCGGCCAATCCCCGGGTGCATCGTCTCAATCGTTTTATCGTGCGTGGAGCGGACCGTCGCCACGACGAGACCGATGACGATGCCGATGATGAGCGCGCTGAAGGTGATGATGATGGTGGCCCTCAGGCCGTCGACAAGGTACCGCCAGCGGTCGTCTTCGACGAAGTTTAAGATAAACTCATCCTTAAGCCTTTCAATCCAATCTGACAAAACGTCAGCTCCTCTCTAAAGTCTGGTCGCAGGCCCTCTCTCACATAAAGCGGGAAAACGGAGAAGACTCCCCGTTATCCCGCTTTGATGCGCCGGATATGCTCTTGCGGGCAGTTTATGAGCTGCCTTACTTGTTGTGGGATTCCACGAAGGCTTTCGCCGGTTCGTTGTCGATGATGACGCAGTCGATTTTGCCCGTCACAAGGGCCTGGACGGCGTCGGCGCCCTTGTTGAAGCGCTGGACGCGATCCTCGCCGAAATCGTCCGTGGCGTAGATGTCGCCCGTCGTATCCTGCTGCACGCCGATCTTGTAGTTGGCGCCTTCGGCGTAGAGGTCGTCGACCGTCTTAATCTTGGAGCCTTCCACGACGATGACAACCTGGATGCCCTTGGCGTAGGGTGTGGTGAAGTCGACGCTCTGGAGGCGGTCTTCCGTCACGGTCATGCCCGCCATGCCCATGTCCACCTTGCCGCTGGTGACGGCGGCGATGATGGAGCCGAACTCCATGTCCTCGATGACGAGCTTCCGGCCGAGCTTGTCGGCGATGGCGGCGGCGATTTCGGCGTCGATGCCGACGATTTTGCCGCCCTCATAGTATTCGTACGGCGGGAAGGCCGCGTTCGTGGCCATCTTCAGCTCCGGCAGGCCGTCCGCGTTCTCCTGGAACTGCAGGTCGTGCGCCACCCCGCTTATGTACTTGTCGACGACTTTCTTGACGGTGCCGTCAGCAATAAGCTCTTCAAGGGCGCCGTTGATTTCCTCAAGCAGCGGGCTGCCCTTGGCCACGCAGATGGCGTAGTCTTCGTCGGCGTAGGCCGTTTCAAGGATGACAAGCTTCTTTTTGCCGCCGCCGCACGCAGCAAGGCTCAGAACCAGCAGCAGCACGAGAGCGGCCGACAGAATGCGGCTTATTTTTTTCATCTATCACTCACTCCATAAGATTTGATGCTCTAAATTATACACCGGTATGCGCAATATTTCAATTGTTTTTGAAAATATATACACGCCCGCCGCTGAAATTTTGAAAAAGAAAAGCGCCCGCCGCGCTTGTTGGAGGCGGGCGCTAAAAGCTTACCGGATGCTGAAGAACGCGCTTTTTCCGGGGTAGAAGGCCGCGCTGTCAAGCTGCTCTTCGATGCGCAGCAGCTGGTTGTATTTGGCGACGCGGTCGGTGCGGCTCGGGGCGCCCGTCTTAATCTGGCCGGCGTTGAGCGCGACGGCCACGTCCGCGATCGTCGTGTCCTCCGTCTCGCCGGAGCGGTGCGAGATAATGGCGGTGTAGCCGGCGCGGTGGGCCGTCTGCACGGCCTCGAACGTCTCGGTGAGCGTGCCGATCTGGTTGAGCTTGATGAGGATGGAGTTGGCCACGCCGAGGGAGATGCCTTTTTTCAGGCGCTGCGTGTTCGTGACGAACAGGTCGTCCCCCACGAGCTGGACTTTTTTGCCGAGGGCGGCGGTGAGCATTTTCCAGCCCTCCCAGTCCTCTTCGGCCATGCCGTCCTCGATGGAGATGATCGGATATTTATTCACAAAGCCCGTCCACATTTCGACCATCTCCTCGCGCGTCATGACGACGCCGCGCTTGGGGAGGTGGTAGCGCTGGTCCTCGGGGCTGAACCACTCGGAGACGGCGGGGTCCAGCGCGATGTAAAAGTCCTCGCCCGGGCGGTAGCCGGCCTTTTCAATGGCCGCCATGAGCGCCTTCAGGGCGTCTTCGTCCGCCTCGAGGTTCGGGGCGTACCCGCCTTCGTCGCCCACGCCGGTGGAGGGGACGACTTTTTTCAGCGTGTGGAACACTTCGGCGCACATCCTCAGGGCTTCGCGGAAGGACTCGGCGGACACGGGCATAATCATAAACTCCTGAATGTCCACGCTGTTGCTGGCGTGCGCGCCGCCGTTGAGGACGTTCATCATCGGAACCGGCAGGACGCTGGCCGGCGTGCCGCCCATGTAGCGGTAAAGCGGCAGGCCCACGGCCTGCGCCGCGGCGCGGGCGCACGCGAGGGAGACGCCCAGAATGGCGTTTGCGCCGAGGCGGGACTTGTTCGGGGTTCCGTCGAGCGCGATGAGGAGCTTGTCAATCTGCGTCTGCTCGGTGACGTTTTTGCCGATGAGCGCCTCGGCGATTTCCGTGTTGATGGCGCTGACCGCGCCGAGGACGCCCTTGCCAAGGTAGCGCGTTTTATCGCCGTCGCGCCGCTCGGTGGCCTCGAACATGCCGGTGGACGCGCCGGACGGGACCGCCGCGCGCCCGACGACGCCGTTTTTCAGGGTTACTTCGGCTTCTACCGTCGGATTGCCGCGCGAGTCGAGGATTTCTCTGCCTTTCACGCCAATAATCTCGAATTCCATGCTCACATCATGCCTTTCCTTTATTTGTTATGGCCGCATACAGATCAGGGACTGGCCGGTCATCTCCGCGGGCTTTTCAAAGCCGAGCAGATCCAGAATCGTCGGTGCGATGTCGGACAGGCGCCCGGGGCGCAGCCGCACGTCCGCGCCCACGATGATAAACGGGACGGGGTCGCTCGTGTGGGCCGTCTGCGGGCCGCCGTCGGCGTCGAGCATCTCCTCGGCGTTGCCGTGGTCGGCGGTGACGATGGTGATGCCGCCCATGGCAGACGTGGCCTCCACCACCTTGCCGACGCACTCGTCGACCGTCTCGACGGCCTTGACGGCGGCGGCAAAGTTGCCCGTGTGGCCCACCATGTCGCAGTTGGCGTAGTTGACGACGACGATGTCGTACTCGCCGCTTAAAATGCGCTGCACGACTTCTTTCGTCAGCTCCCGCGCGCTCATTTCGGGGATGAGGTCGTACGTGGGGAACTGCTTGGGGGAGGGGATAAGCAGCCTGTCCTCGCCGGGGAAGACGGTCTCCTCGCCGCCGTTGAAGAAGAACGTGACGTGGGCGTATTTTTCCGTCTCCGCGGCGCGCAGCTGCGTCAGCCCCAGCTTGCTGACGGTTTCGCCGAACGTGCCGGTGAGGTTTTCAGGCGGGTAGGCGACGGTGACGTTCGGCATCGTCTCGTCGTACTGCGTGGTGCACACGAAATGCACGCCGAGCAGCCCGCCCTTGCGCTCGAAGTGATCGAAACCGGGGTCCACGAAGGCGCGCGTGATCTGGCGGGCGCGGTCGGGGCGGAAGTTGATGAAGATGACGCTGTCCCCGCTCTGGATAAGGCCCGCCTTGTCGCAGACGACGGGGCGGATAAACTCGTCCGTCACGCCTTCCGCGTAGGACGCCCTGACGGCGGCGGCGGGGTCCGGGTTATACGCGCCTTCGCCGAGGACGAGGGCGTTGTACGCCGTTTCGACGCGCTCCCAGCGCCTGTCGCGGTCCATGGCGTAAAAGCGCCCCATGACGGTGGCGATTTTGCCGACGCCGATTTCCCGGCATTTTTGCTCTATTTCTTCGATGCAGTCAATGCCCGAGGTCGGGAGTGTGTCGCGCCCGTCCATGAAGCAGTGGATGCAGACGTCTTTCACGCCGCGGCGCTTTGCCATTTCGAGGAAAGCCCACAGGTGCGTTATGTGGCTGTGCACGCCGCCGTGGGACATAAGCCCCATCAGGTGGAGCTTTTTCCCCTTTTCGCGGCAGCGGTCCATGGCGGCGCTATAGGCTTTGTTGTCAAAGAACGCGCCGGTTTCAATGTCGCGCGAGATGCGCGTGAGGTCCTGGTAGACGACGCGCCCGGCGCCGATGTTCGTGTGGCCGACCTCGCTGTTGCCGATCTGCCCATGCGGCAGGCCGACGTCCTCGCCCGAGGCGGAGAGCGTCGTGTTCGGGCAGGTGGCGAAGAGGCGGTCGAGCACGGGCGTGTTGGCGGCGGCGATCGCGTTGCCGGGGCCGGCCGGCGCGATGCCGTAACCGTCCATTATGATGAGGGTTGTCGGGATTTTCATGGAATGCCCCTTTCTCGGTGGCACGTGTGCTCAGACGTAATCGTGGCTGGCTATTTCGATGATGGCGGAAAGCGTTTCGGGCGAGAGGGAGGCCGATCCGATGAGCCCGCCGTCGATATCCGGCTGCGCGAGCAGCCCGCGGGCGTTCTGCTCGTTCATCGAGCCGCCGTAGAGAATCGAGACAGCGCGGGCGATGCGCGCGCCGTACAGGCCGCGCACGAGGGTGCGGATTTCGCGGCAGACGGCCGCCGCTTCCGTATCCGTGGCGGCAAGTCCCGTCCCGATGGCCCAGACGGGCTCGTAGGCGATGACGACGCGGCGCACTTTCGTGGCGGGCACGCCGGCAAGCGCGCTTTTGACCTGAAGGGTGATGACCTCGCTCGTTATGCCCATTTCACGCTGCGCGAGCGTCTCCCCGACGCAGACGATGGGCCGGAGATTGGCGGCAAGCGCCGCGTGGACTTTCTGGTTGACGGTCTCGTCCGTTTCGCCGAACATCTCGCGCCGCTCGCTGTGGCCGATAATGACGTAGCGCACGCCGAGGTCGGCAAGCTGCGGGGCGGACACTTCCCCCGTGTACGCGCCGCTTTCAAACTGGCTGACGTTCTGCGCGCCGACGGACACGCGGCTGTCGCGGAACGCCTTGACCGCCTGCGGCACGAGCACGAAGGACGGGCAGACGACGATGCCGCACCGTTTCCCGTACGCCGAGGCGGCCGGCTTGAGGGCCTCGGCGTAGGCCTTGATGTTCGACGGGAGCATGTTCATTTTCAGGTTTGCGGCGATGATGGTGTTACGGTACTTTCTGTTCATGCGCACCTATCCTATTCTTTATCAAGCAGGCATGCGATGCCGGGCAAGTCTTTACCTTCCATAAACTCAAGTGTCGCGCCGCCGCCCGTGGAGACGTGCGTGACTTTGTCGGCAAGGCCGAACCCGCGGATGGCCGCGGCGCTGTCGCCCCCGCCGACGATGGTCGTCCCCTTGCACTCGGCCAGAGCCTCGGCGACGGAGCGCGTGCCGTGCGAGTAGTTGGAAAACTCAAAGACGCCGAGCGGGCCGTTCCAGATGACGGTCGCGGCGCTGCGGACGGCGTCCGCGAACAGCTTTTCCGTCTCGGGGCCGATGTCCATGCCCATGCGGTCGGCCGGGATGGCGCTTGCCGGATAGACGACGGGCTCTTCGTTCCCGTACTCGCGCGCCGTGCGCACGTCGACGGGCAGAAGCACGCGCACGCCGAGCTCTTCGGCCTTATCCATAACTCTCCGAGTATATTCGAGCTTTTCCTCCTCGCAGATGGACAGGCCGATTTCATACCCGCGTGCGCGCAGGAAGGTGTAGGCCATGCCGCCGCCAATGAGCAGCGTATCAACTTTGTGCAAAAGGTTTATAATTACATCCAGCTTGTCGGAGACTTTCGCGCCGCCGAGGACGGCGACGAACGGGCGCGCGGCGTTTTCCAGCGCGCCGCCGATGTGGTAAAGCTCCTTATCCAGAAGAAGGCCGCTCACTGCGGGCAAAAAGTGCGATACGCCCTCCGTCGAGGCGTGCGCGCGGTGAACGGATCCGAAAGCGTCTTCAACAAATATGTCGGCCATGGACGCGAGGGCCTTTGCAAATTCTGGGTTGTTTTCCTCCTCCTCCTTGTGGAATCTCAGGTTCTCAAGGAGCATCACTTCGCCGGGCTTAAGGTTTTCAGCGAGGCGCCGGGCGTCTTCGCCGATGACGTCTTTGGCCATCTTCACTTCCTGGCCGAGAAGCTCTCCGAGCCGCCGGCCGACGATGGCCAGCGAGAGGGAGTTGTCCCACTTTCCCTTGGGGCGCCCGAGGTGGGAGCAGGCGATGACGGCCGCGCCCTGGCCGAGGAGATAGCGGATCGTCGGCAAAGAGGCCGTGATGCGGCCTTCGTCGGTGATGTCGCCGGTCTTTTTATCGAGCGGGATGTTAAAATCGCAGCGCAGAAGCACGCGCTTTCCGCGTACATCCACTTCGGTAACGGATTTTTTAAGGTAATTCATAATAGCCTCCGGAAAATCGTTAAGCAGTCGTTCAAGGCCGTTTTTTTAAGCCCGGCGCGTGCGCTGCGCGGCGGCTGGAAAAAGACGGCCCCGAAAAACTCCATAACATTTTAGTACGCTGGGTAGGACATTTCAAGCCAAATTTGATAGAACAGTGATTTTATATCACCATTATCCAAACATTACCCAAAAATCGTGGCGATTATGCGTCTGGTTGACGAGCCGCTGTTTACACGGGCGTACCGTATCCTTTATACTGGACTTCAGGCGGCCGTAACGCCGCGAGAAACGTGAGGTGGGGACGATGGGAGACGTCTTGTATATCGTTGTGCCGTGCTACAACGAGGAGGAAGTGCTGCGCGAGACGGCGCGGCGGCTTGAAGAGAAGCTCGCCGCGCTCAAATCGGCGGGGAAAATCGGCGCGCAAAGCCGCGTTTTGTTCGTCAACGACGGCTCGAAGGACGCAACGTGGCCCATCATCAAGGAGCTGAGCGAAAAGGAAAATTCGGTGTTTGCCGGCGTGTCCCTAAGCCGCAACCGCGGGCACCAGAACGCGCTCTTTGCGGGGCTGATGACGGCCATGGAGCGCGCGGACGTCACCATCTCCATCGACGCCGACCTTCAGGACGACATCGACGCCATGGACGCCATGATCGACCTCTGGCGCGGCGGGTGCGACGTCGTCTACGGCGTGCGCGCAAGCCGCCAGTCGGACACCTTCCTCAAGAGGGCGACGGCCGAGGGGTATTACAGGCTCCTTGAAACGCTCGGCTGCGACGTCGTCTTCAACCACGCCGACTTCCGGCTCCTGAGCGCCCGGGCGCTTCGCGCCCTGAGCCAGTTCGGGGAGAGCGCCCTCTTTTTGCGCGGGCTTGTCCCGATGCTCGGGTTTAAGGCGGGCGTCGTGGAGTACGAGCGGAAGGCGCGCTTTGCCGGGGAGAGCAAGTATTCCGTCCGCAAGATGGTGCAGCTTGCGCTCGACGGCGTTTTTTCGCTGAGCCTCAAGCCCATCCGCCTCATCTCGGGGGCCGGCCTTGTTGTTCTGGCCGCCGCCGCGCTGGCCTTTGTCGTGCTGCTCGTGCGCGTCTTCCTGGACAAGCCCGTCGAAGGCTGGGCGTGGGCGACGGCGTCCGTCTGGGGCGTCGGGGGGCTTGTCCTCACGGCGCTCGGCGTGCTGGGCGAGTATGCCGGCCGCACCCTCATGGAAGTCAAGCGCCGCCCGCGCTATATTATCAGCGAGACGGCAGGCTTAAATCACGATATCGGAGAGACGAAATGACTTATCGGGAAGAACTCAAACAGACGCTCATAAAGCACGGCTTTCGCTTTTCCAAGTCGATGGGGCAAAACTTCCTCGTCGACCCTTCCGTCCCGCGCGCCATCGCGGAAAAAGCCCGCGCGGAAGGGGCCGGCGTTTTGGAAATCGGGCCGGGCGTCGGCATCCTCACGCGCGAGCTGGCCCGGCGCGCCGGGAAGGTCACGACCGTGGAGCTGGACAAAAGGCTTCTGCCGATTCTAAGCGAGACGCTGCACGGCTTTGATAACGTTACCGTCGTGCAGGGCGACATCATGCGGCTGAGTTTACAGCAGCTTGTGAGCGAAAACATGCCGGGCATGGCGCGGTACGTCGTGTGCGCCAACCTCCCGTACAACATTACCACGCCCGTGCTCACGCGCCTTTATGAGGCGAGGCTGTTTGACACAATCACCGTGATGGTGCAGCGCGAGGTGGCGCAGCGCATGGCCGCGAAGGCGGGCACGGAAGAGTACGGCGCGTTTTCCGTCCTTACCGCCTATTATGCCGATGTGAAGATTTTGTTCGACGTGCCGCCGGAGAGCTTCATGCCGCCGCCGAAGGTCACGTCGAGCGTCGTGCGCCTTGCCATGCGCCCGGCCCCGCCGGAGGGGATACAGGACGAGGCGCTCTTTTTCCGCGTCGTGCGCGCGGCGTTCGGGCAGCGCCGCAAGACGCTCGTCAACGCCCTTTCCGCCGCGTTCGGCAGCCTCGGCAAGGAGCGGCTGCGGGAGGCGGTCGTCTCCTGCGGGTTTGACGAGCGCATCCGCGGCGAGATGCTGGGGCTCAATGATTTCGCGGCGCTTGCGGCGGCGATCGGGGCGATGGCGACATGATTCTGCCGCGTTCGTTCTATTTCGGCGATTCCCGCGACGTAGCGCGGAACCTTTTGGGGCAGATTCTCGTCAGAGAGACGGAGGAGGGCGTCGCTTCGGGCATCATCGTCGAAACCGAGGCGTACCTCGGCACGCGCGACGACGCCGCCCACAGCTACAAGGGGAAGACGGAACGCGTGCGCGCCCTGTACGGGGAAAAGGGCACGGCGTACATATACCTCATTTACGGGATGTACTACTGCCTGAACATCGCCTCGGGGCCGGACGGCGAGCCGGAGTGCGTGCTCATCCGCGCCCTGCAGCCGCTGGAGGGCATGGACATCATGGCCCGCCGCCGCGGGACGGCAAGGTTTGACAACCTGTGCAGCGGCCCGGGTAAGCTCTGCCAGGCCCTCGCCATCGACAAATCCCTCTACGGCGCGGACGTGACCCAAAAGGGGCCCCTGTATATCGTAAAGGGCGCGGCGCCTGAGAAAATCGAGGCGACGCCGCGCGTCGGAATCGACTACGCCTTCCACACAAAAGACGCGCTCTGGCGCTTTATCGTGGCCGGAAACGCCTTTGTCTCAGGCGCGAAAAAGAAACGCGCTTTGCAAAATTCCCCGCAAACGATTGACGAAAATGCAAAGTTATTGTAGACTTTAACGGTAGCCTACATGAGAGGAACGGAGGGGTAGCATGGCTATCGTCTCGGATGTAAAATGCGGTCGATGCGACAGACGGTATTCCGGCCTTCGCGCGCGTTGCCCGTACTGCGGCGCGCGGCGCTCCAAACGCGGCAAGTACGCCGAGCCGCATGACAACACGCGCGTGAAGATCATCGTCGGCGTTTTGCTTCTGGCCGTCCTGATTGTCGCGACGATGGTGCTTATTTTCACGAGCCTGCCGGAGAGCGAGCCGCAGATGTCGAGTCCTTCGCCGTCGTCCCCCGCGCCGGGAGGCGAGACGGAGCCCACCCTGCCCGGCAGCGGCGACGTCGACGTCATCGAAGACGACGAAGACGACACGGTGGTCCCCAGCCCGGAGCCGACGGTGCCGGTCGAACCGACGATTACGAAGGTCACGATTACATACAACGGCACGCCGAAAGAAGACATAACGGTCAAAGTCGGCGAAAAGGTTCCCCTGAGCTTTAAGACGACGCCCGAGACGACGGGCAAAACCGCGACCTGGAAGAGCACCGACGAAAACGTCTTCATGGTCCTCTCCAACGGCACGGTCACGGGCATCGGGAAAGGCAAAGCCTACCTCATCTGTACGGTAGACGGCGTGGAGGCTAAGTGCATCGTGCGCGTGCCGTAGCGCCGGAAAAGAGAATAAAGTTAAAATTTAAGCGGCACCTTTCAAAAGGTGCCGCTTTTTGTGCCAGTTTCTCATTATGAAAAATCTCACTGTTTTCGCTCGTTTTCCCGCCGATTATACCGATATAATAAATTGGAAAATACTGTTGAGGCAGCGCAATTCCTGGCTAATGGCATTTGAGAAATCACTGAGAATCAATGAGAAGTGGGTTTGGAGCCGGTATGAACAAGAAGAGACTTTACAAACAGCTTGGAATTCCCGTTGCGCTTTACGTGGTGGCGACACTTTTGCTCCTCGTGCTGGGGACGAGGATTCTCCCCGAAATCGGCCGCGGCCCTGAGCGGACGGCGGCCGTCGTCGTGCTCATTATTCTGGCGGCGCTCCTGTCCGGCCTGTTCGTCTTCATGGTAATCCGGAGCCTGCGCGGCGACAGGAACGAGGAAAAGCTCAAGGACAAGGCGGAGACGGACGCGCTGACCGGCCTGCTCAACCGGGCGGCGGCACTTGAGAAGATATCGGAGTTTATCAGCGGCGAAGGGAGCGGGTGGCGGCATGCGCTCATGATCATCGACCTTGACGGGTTTAAGGAGATTAACGACACGTTCGGCCACCTCGAGGGGGACCGCGTGCTTCAGGCCATGGCCAAGAAGATCCAGTCGATTCTGCGCCCGTCCGACATCATCGGCCGCTTCGGGGGAGACGAGTTTATCGTCCTCGTCAAGTACACCGAGACGATCGGATTTGTGCGCCGCCACGCGCGGGAGCTTATCTACGCGCTGGAGTACCTTTGCGTGTGCAACGGGATTCCGAAGACGGTGACGGCCAGCATCGGCGTGGCCATTGTGGAAAGCGGCGGCAAGACGCTCGAGCAGTTATTCCAGGAAGCCGACGAAGCGCTCTACACGGCCAAGCTCTCCGGCAAAAACCGCTACTGCATCTACGGCGACGAGGAGCAGCGCGACGGGAAAGCGGAAAGGGCCGTCCGCGCCGTGCCGGGGGGCGAAAACGGGGCGCTCATCCAGCTCCAGACGCTCATCGACAACATCGACGGCGGCATTACGCTCCTTGAAATCGGCGACAAAATCCGCTCGATTTACCACAGCTACAGCTTCATCCGCGTGATGAACCTCACTTCGGTGGCCTTCGACTCGGCGGGGCGGCAGCTTTCCGCCTTCGTCCACCCGTCGGACCTGCCCGTCGTGGAGGCGACGCTGCGCGCCGGCACGCAGATGGACAAGGCCGTCGAGATTGTATTCCGCCGCGTCGACCAGAACGACAGGACGCTGTGGTACCACATGCGCGCCAGCCGCACGAAAAACGACGAGGGGCCGAACCCAACGATGCTCGCCATCGTCACGGACGTCACGCAGCTGAAGGAGGCGGAGCTGACGTACCGCGCGTACAAGCGGGAGCTTGAGATGGTCATCCAGATCAGCCGCATCGTGACGTTTGAAATCGACCTGCGCACGCAGACGGTTTATCTCTCGAAGGAGGCGGCCGCCAAGTACAGACTGCCGGCGATGAAGTTCTCCACGACGAAGCTTGCCGACGACCTCGCGTTTGCCCTGGAGATGAACTACATCCATCCCGAGTCGAAGGCGGAGGCCCAGCGGATTATCAACGAAATCCTCACCGGCGCGCCGGAAGGCTCGGCCATCATCCAGCTGCTTCGGACGGACGGGGAGTACACCATCGAGCGCTTTTCGTACTTTACGGTCTACGACCTCTCGGACCGGCCCAGCAAGGTCGTCGTCATCAACGAGGCGCTCGACATCAGCGACAACTCCATGCTCCGCCTCGAGCTGGTCGAAAAGATGCTGCGCGAGTTTTCGGACAACCTCGTTTCGGCGGTGATTGTCTACCCCAACAGCGACACGTTCCGCATCATCAAGCCGGACGCCGAGTACGCGAAGGAAGAGGCGGCCTGCACGACGTATACGGACCTCATCAAACTGCGCGCCGGGCGGTGCGTCTCGGAGAAGCAGCGCGAAAAGCTGCTTGAGACGTTCGGCTTGCAGGCGCTTAAACGCGCCGCAAAGCGCCGGCAGATACTGCGCAGCGAGCACGCGGCGCTGGGGGCGGACGGGAGCGTCCGCTGGCTTTTGATGACGGCCTCCATCTTCACCGACTGGTACCGCGGGGAGCTTGTAACATCCATCCGCGTGCGGAACGTCACGGCGCAGAAACGGCTGTGCGAGGAGCTTGGCGTCACGCTCTGGGTGGACAAGTCAAACGCTTTCTACGATTTGGGCGCCCTGCGGTTGCTGACGGACACGCTGCTTGAGCGCAACCGCACCGCCGAAGCCAGGCCGTGCGCCCTTGTCATCCTGACCATCGCAAACTTCAGGCAGATGTGCGAGGAATTCGGGATGCGGCTGATGAAAAAGATTGAGCTTGCCGTCATCGGAAAGGTGAACATGACCGCCCCGCCCACGGCGCTCTGCTCCTACGACAACCAGGGAAACCTGTACTTTCTCATCCCGGAAGTCGAAACGGTCCAGGCCCTGCGCCGCGATTTCGACAGGATGAAGAAGCTGCTCCAGAACCCGAGCTATTTCCAGGATCCCCCCGAGCGGCACCTCGACATCCGCTATGAGATCGGTGTGGAGACTGCAAACACAACAGATTTTGACAGCCTCGCTAAGGAAGTATTGGTAAAATTAGACGGAAATTTGCAAAAAAATCAAGTCGCTTCCGAAATCTCCGAAAAAATGTGAGATATTGTTGAGTTTTTCCATTTATAATGTTATTTGTAAAACAGCCGGACGGCCCACGACGCGGCGATGTATCCGGCGAGGTCGGCGACAAGCGCCGAGGGGACGGCGTGGCGGGTTTTCTTAATCCCCACGGCCCCGAAATAGACGGCGATGACGTAAAACGTCGTCTCCGACGAGCCAAGCATGACGGCCGCCGTCCTTCCGATAAGCGAGTCGGCGCCGTTTTTCGTGATCAGCTCCGAGCCGACGGCCAGCGCCCCGCTGCCGCTGATCGGGCGGATGAAGATAAGCGAGGCCGTCTCCGGCGGGATGCCAAAAAGCCGCAGCGCCGGAGCGAAGAGGGCTGTGAGCGCGTCGAGCGCCCCCGAGGCGCGGAGCATGTACACGGCCGTCAGGAGCACCACGAGCGTCGGCATGATTTTCGCGGTGATCTTAAGCCCGTCAAAAGCGCCCGTTTTGAGCGCGTCAAACACGTCCACGCGCCGGTATAGGCCGTAGACGGCCGCCAGCGCGATGATGGCGGGCACGGTCAGAGACATTATGAGGTTCATCGCGCTCTCCAGATCCTGGCCATCACCTTTGCGGACAGGATGCCCGCCAGGACGGATACGGCCGACGCCAGCCACACGGCCGGCAGAATGTCAAACGGGTTTTCCGCCCCGGCCGCCGCGCGCACCGCGGCGACAGTCGCCGGGATGAGCTGAATCGAGGCAGAGTTTATTACCACGAGCATACATAAATCGTCTGTTGCAACGCCGTCGCGCGAGAGTCGGGCCATCTCCGTTGCCGCCTGAATGCCAAGCGGCGTGGCTGCATTGCCGAGTCCGAGCAAGTTTGCCGCCACATTGGCCGACACTGCTTCCATGGCAGCGGCGTTGTTTTTTGAGCGCGGAAAGAGGCGCTTGAGGATCGGCAGGAAGGCGTTTTTCAGCTGCGCCGTCACGCCGGCGCGGCTGAGCAGCTCCATCACGCCCGTCCACAGGCTCGTGACGCCGCATATCCCGATGCACAGCTTCACGGCCTCGGCCGCACCCTGTACGGCCGCCGAACCGACGGCCTCGATGCTGCCGCTTAAAAGCCCGTACACGATGGAGACGATGATCATGCCCGTCCAGACGAGGTTCAGAGCCATCGGAGACACCCGCTTCCCATTAATTCGTAAACAACCTTGCCATTTTCCAAAAAAGAGAAAAATTTACATAAAATTGGAATGTGACAAGCGTTGACATATTTAGATAAAAATGGTATTATTACAACTGAAACTTGGTTTGGAGGAAAAACTGAAATGAACCACCTGAAAGGAGCGGTTGCATGAAATCCACGGGAATTGTGAGGAAAGTCGACGAACTTGGTCGTATCGTACTTCCTATCGAACTGCGCCGCACACTAGACATCAACGAAAAGGATTCCCTTGAAATCTATGTGGATGAGTCAGCCATCGTACTGAAGAAGTACGAGCCGGCTTGTATCTTCTGCAGCAACGTCAAGAACGTGATCAACTACAAGGGCAAGAACATCTGTGCCGCCTGTATGAAAGAGCTCAAGAAGAAGGCATAACGCTTTTTCGGACAGTGGAAGCCGCGCCCGGCGCTCCCGGGCGCCGGCTCCTTTTTTTATTTATGCTCGGCCCGTCCGCGATATGCCCCGAGCCGTCCCCGCGCAAAAAAGAGCGCCGACATGAGGCGGCGCTCTTTTGTTTTGGCGGATTGTTATTTCAAGCCGACGCGCTTGAGAGGGATGTTTTCGCGGCGGCGTGTTCTTGTTCGCGTTCTGTGCGGTTTTGCTTTGCGGCGCGATATGTTTTCGCTGCACCGCCACTTGTTTCCAGCGCGGTCTGTTTCGCGCGAGCTCGTGCGGCGCGGCTTTGACAGCCGCCACTCCTTGTTGTGGCGATAACGCGTTTTCTCCGGAAAAACGCGTAATACTTGGCGGCGCGCGCCAGCGGCTTACCCGCCGCTCTTTTCAGCCTCGATGGCGGCGGCGTAGATGGCGTTTTTGGGAAAGCCCGTCTCGGCGGCCGCCTGCCTTGCGGCGTCTTTCAGCGGCATGCCCTGCTCCCGCAACTCAAGCGCGCGCTGCACGGCGCCCTCCAGCGTCCCCGGGGGCGCTTTATCCTCCGGCGCGCCTTCCACGACGAGGACGAACTCGCCGCGCGGCGGCGTCTGCTGAAAGTGCTCGAGGGCGCCGGAGAGCGTCGTGTAAAGCGTTTCCTCGTGGAGCTTGGTGATCTCCCGGCAGACGGCCACGCGCCTGTCCCCGAACGTCTCCAGCATGTCCCGCAGGGTGGCAAGGAGCTTGTGGGGCGCCTCGTAAAAGACCATGGTGCGCGACTCGTTTTTGAGGGAATTTAAGTGCTCGAACCGGTTTTTCCGCGCCGTCGACAAAAACCCCTCGAAGCAGAACCGGCCGGACGGCAGGCCGGAGAGGGCCACGGCCGCGACGGCGGCGCAGGGGCCGGGGACGGCCCGCACGGGCACGCCGTTTTTGGCGCACAGGGCGACGAGATCCTGGCCCGGGTCGCTCACGGCGGGCATGCCCGCGTCGGACACGAGGGCGCACGTCTCGCCGGCAAGCAGGCGGCGGAGAATCTTTTCACCGCTTTCGGCGCGGTTGTGCTCAAAATAGCTCACCAGCGGCTTTTTTATCCCCAGGTGGTTGAGGAGCTTGAGCGTCACGCGCGTGTCCTCCGCCGCGATAAAATCGCACGCGGCGAGCGTTTCGGCCATGCGCGGGGAGATGTCCCCCAGATTTCCGATGGGTGTGGCGACGAGATAAAGCGTTCCGCTCATGGCTGCCTCCTGTGATAGATCAGTTTGATTTCTTCGCTGTCCGAGCCGTCGTCCTCCGCGAGGATGAGGGGCGGCTCGACGGCAAGCCCCGGGCGGCCCCCGCGGCGGCACTCGAGCAGAAAGAGGCTCGGCTGGGAGCGCGCCTTGTGCTGGACAAGCCGAAGGCGCTTTGGCTCGAGGCCGTTTTGCGAGCAGAGCGTGATGACTTCCGCCATACGCTCGGGCTTGTGCACGAGGGTAAACCGCCCGCCCCAGCGCGCAAGGTACGCCGCGGCGCGGCACAGGTCGAGGAGCGTGCACGCCCTCTCCTCGCGCGCGTGGGCGATGTCGGGATTGCCGGGGGATATGCCGGAGCCCTGCGCATAGTACGGGGGATTGGCGGTGACGTGGTCGTACGCCCCCGCCTGGAGATTCCGGTAGTCGCGCAGGTCCATAAGGTGGACGGTAATGCGCCCCTCCAGGCCGTTTAGCGCCGCGTTCTCCCGCGCTGCCTCCACCGCGGCGGGGAGGATGTCCAAAGCGTCAACGGCAAGGCACGGGTTGTGCCACGCGAGAAGGATGGACAGCACGCCGGCGCCGCAGCCGAGGTCGCAGGCGCGCCGGTCCCGCTTATTCTGCGCGAAGGCGGCGAGGAGGACGGAGTCCGTCCCGAGGGGGAAGACGCCGTCCCGCCGGACAAATTGCGGCCCGTTCGGCCAGAGTGCGTCGGCGTGCATGAAAAACCTCCATAATAAAAAATGCTGCCACTCGCGCGTCGCGCCGCCCTTTATGCGGGCGGCGTTGCGGCACAAATGACAGCAGATTGCGCGCTTATGCTTAGTCTTTGGAAATCGCGCTTACGGGGCAGGTGTCAGCACAGGAGCCGCAGTCAACGCATTTTTCCGCATTGATCTGATACTGTGTGTCGCCCTGCTCGATGGCCTCAACGGGGCACTGCGCCGCGCAAGCGCCGCAGCTTACGCAATCGCTGCTGATCTTATACGCCATGATCAAAACCTCCAATATGTATGTCTAGTTTACCTTTTATAAGGCTTAACGCCATTGTAAACACGATTGAACTAAAAATCAATAGGCATATTCCACAGCGCGCGGCGAAACAGGGCGCGCCCTGCATCAAAGCTCCCCATCGCGCGGGATTTGACGCGCCCGATCAGGGCGCGCTTTGAATAAACGGCGCTCGGGCGCCTCATAATATGATAAAAATGGAATTTTCAAGGGGCGAGAAGGATGGCGGCAAACCGTATTTCACCAAGCACCGGCGGCGACACGCCGTCTCTCGACGGCGCGCCGAGCTCGGCCGAGCACGAAAACCGCTTTTCGTCAAACAAGGCCGCGCCGCCCGCCGCCGAAAGCGGGAAGGAGCAAGACCGCGCGCGGAAAACAGAGCGTAAGAAACGGTGAGCATGCGCAAAATAAACGGGAATTATTCCTATTTATTGCCTGAAAATCGTCGTTTTAGACTCTTGCAAAAGTATCCTGCGCGGCGTATGATGTCTGCAGAAAGGTCAAAGATAGTCAAAGTCAAACGAGAGGGTGATGCCATCATGGGAATGAGTGACCTGATCGCACACTTTATCATGCAGGAAATTCAGGCGGCTGACGGGACCGCCGAGCTGCAGCGGTCGGAACTGGCCAGCCGGTTTAACTGCGTGCCGAGCCAGATCAACTATGTCATCGCCACGCGGTTTTCGCCGGAGCGCGGGTACATAGTGGAGAGCCGGCGCGGCGGCGGCGGCTTTATCCGCATCACGCGCGTGAAGATGGATTCGGCCGCGCTGATTATGCACACCGTCAATTCCATCGGCGATGAAATCGACTACAACTCCGCCGCGGCGCTGACGGAAAACCTCATGCACAGCGGCGCGATATCGGAAAAGGAGTGCCGCGTGGCGCTCGCCGCCATCGGGCCGAACGCCCTGCGCCCCGTCGCGCCGGAGCAGCGTGACGCCGTGCGCGCGAGTATCCTCAAGCAGGTTCTCCTGCATATAAAGTAGACTAAAGGGAGTATCCAGTTAGGAAGCGGACGTTTTTGACGCAACAGCTTTAAGTGGAAAGGAGAATGTGACGATGCGTTGCGAAAACTGCGGAAGAGAGGAAGTCAACTTCCATTACCGTTCCAATATCAATGGGAAGATTACGGAAAAGCACCTGTGCATGGACTGCGCAGCGGCGCTTGGCCTGACCAATAGGAGCCTTTTCAGACCCGACCTGTCCCTGGAGGACATGTTCTTCAACATGTTCGGTATGCGGCCTGATCCCCGCCTGTTCGGCGGATTCGGGATGCTTTTGCCGACGTTCTTCGTCCCGGCCGTGCTGTCCCAGCCGCGCGCGCCCTTGAGCGAGCCGGTCATCCCGGAGGACGAAAAGCGCCCCGAAGTGGACGAGGAGATGAAAAAGCGCCGCGAGATCAACATCCTCCGCGAGCAGATGTACAAGGCGGCGGCGGAGGAAGACTACGAGAGAGCGGCCGCCCTGCGCGACTGTATCCGGAAGCTCGAGGGCATGGACAAGAAGGATTAACTGCCGCCAGAAAGAGGAGGCTTAAGTCATGCGATATGAAGATCGATTCACCGAGCGCGCCAGAAACGTCCTGGCGCTCGCTCAGGCAGCGGCCGCCGAGCTCGGGCACGGGTACGTCGGCAGCGAGCACATTTTACTGGGGCTGGCCCGCGAGGGCGGCGGCGTCGCGGCGAAGGTGCTGCGGGAAGCCGGGCTCGACAGCCGGCTCATCCTCGACATGATCGAGAAGAACATCGGTCGGGGCCGGCAGGGAGAAATCCCCCCGCAGGGCCTCACGCCGCGCGCGAAGCGGATTATTGAGCTGGCCGTCACGGAGGCCAACCGCCTCGGGCACAACTACATCGGCACCGAGCACCTGCTCATGGGAATTCTGCGCGAGTACGAGTGCGCCGCCGCGCGGCTGATTATGGCCACGGGCATCGACCTCAACAAGCTCTACACGGACATCATCAACGTGTTCAGCAGCAGCGATTTCCGGCCCCGCCAGCCGGGCGTGTCTCCGAAGGCGGCGAAAAAGTCCGAGACGAAGACGCTCGACCAGTTCTCAAGAGACCTGACCGAGATGGCCCGCAACGGGACGCTCGACCCCGTCATCGGGCGGCAGGGCGAGATCCAGCGCGTCATCCAGATTCTCTCGCGCCGGACGAAGAACAACCCCGTCCTCATCGGCGAGCCCGGCGTCGGCAAGACGGCCATCGTCGAGGGGCTGGCGCAGAAAATCGTCGCCGGCGACGTGCCGGAGACGCTGCTTGACAAGCGCGTCGTCTCCCTGGACCTGACCAGCATGGTGGCGGGCACGAAGTACCGCGGCGACTTCGAGGAGCGCATCAAGACGGCGCTTGAGGAAGTCGTCAAGGCGGGCGACGTGATCTTGTTTATCGACGAGCTGCACACCATCATCGGCGCCGGCGCCGCGGAAGGCGCCATCGACGCGGCCAACATCATCAAGCCCGCTCTCGGGCGCGGCGAAATCCAGGTCATCGGCGCCACGACGCTCAACGAATACCGCAAGCACATTGAGAAAGACGCCGCGCTGGAGCGCCGGTTCCAGCCCGTCATGGTCAACGAGCCCACACAGGAGGAGACCATCCTCATCCTCAAGGGCCTGCGTGACCGCTACGAGGCGCACCACAAGCTCAACATCACCGACGAGGCCATCGAGGCGGCCGTCCGGATGAGCAGCCGCTATATCAACGACCGGTACCTCCCCGACAAGGCCATCGACCTTATCGACGAGGCGGCCTCCCGCGTGCGCATGGAAAACCTCAAGATTCCCGCGGGGCTCAAGGAGCTCGAGATGAAGAAGGAGGCCCTCGTCAAGGAGAAGGAGGCGGCCGTCAAGAGCCAGGATTTCGAGCGCGCCGCGAAGCTGCGCGACAGCGAGCGCCAGCTCGACGCGGAGATTGAAAAGGCCCGCAAGCAGTGGGAGAGCGTCCGAACGGGCGAGTGCGGCAGCGTCGGCCCCGAGGACATCGCCGCCGTCGTCTCCGGCTGGACGGGGATCCCCGTCACGTCCATCAAGCAGGACGAGAGCGAGCGGCTCCTGAACATGGAGAAGGTGCTCCACGAGCGCGTCATCGGGCAGGACGAGGCCGTCTCCGCCGTGGCCCGCGCCATCCGCCGCGGCCGCGTGGGCCTGAAAGACCCGAAGCGCCCCATCGGCTCGTTCCTGTTCCTCGGCCCGACGGGCGTGGGCAAGACGGAGCTGTGCCGCGCGCTGGCCGAGGCGATGTTCGGCGACGAAAACGCCATGGTGCGCGTGGATATGTCCGAATACATGGAGAAGCACACCGTCTCGAAGTTCATCGGCTCGCCGCCGGGCTACGTCGGCTACGACGAGGGCGGCCAGCTGACCGAGAAGGTCCGCCGCAAGCCCTACAGCGTCCTGCTGTTTGACGAGATTGAAAAGGCCCACCCCGACGTGTTCAACATCCTCCTGCAGGTTCTGGAGGACGGCGTCCTCACCGACGCGCACGGGAGAAGGGTGGACTTCAAGAACACGATTATCGTCATGACGTCGAACGTCGGCGCCCGCAATATCACGGAGCGGCACAAGAAGCTCGGCTTTGCCGACGAGTCGGAAAACACCGAGGAGAAGCAGTACGAGTATATCCAGCAGGCCATCAAGGATGAGCTCAAGCGCACCTTCAAGCCGGAGTTCCTAAACCGCGTCGACGAGATCATCATCTTCCGGCAGCTCACGCGCGAGAACATCCGCGAGATCTGCAAGAAGATGCTCAAAACCGTCGGCGAGCGCGTCGCCGACATGGGCATCGAGCTGCACTACGACGACGCCGCGGTCGACATGCTCGCCGAAAAGGGCTTCGACCCGGTCTACGGCGCGCGCCCGCTGCGCCGGACGATCCAGAGCGCGGTGGAGGACGCCGCCGCGGAGAAGATCCTCGCCGGCACGCTCAAAAGCGGCGACAAGGTGCTCCTGACCGTCATTGACGGGAAGATTGAGCTTGTCAAACAGCCGAGCGGGGAGCCCGTGACTGTGTAGACAACAGCAAAACAAAACCGCCGAAGCAGCCGCTTCGGCGGTTTTTGTTTTTTTCAGCTTTTATCCCCCGGCTTGAAGATGAGGGCGAAGAGGTACCCGAACACGATGGCGGCGGTCAGGCCCGCGGCCGCGGCGGTCAGCCCGCCTGTGAAGATGCCGAGTGCGCCTTTTTCGTCCACGGCTTTCCGCACGCCTTCGGCGAGGACGTTTCCAAATCCCATGAGCGGGACGGAAGCGCCCGCCCCCGCCCAGTCCACAAGGGGGCGGTAGACGCCGATCGCGCCGAGGAGCACGCCGGTGACGACGTAGCCCGTCATAATCCGCGCGGGGGTGAACTTCGTCTTGTCGATAAACAGCTGCCCGATGGCGCACAGCGCGCCGCCGACTAAAAACGCCTTTACAAACTGCCACACAATATCCATACAGCCACCCCCTATTTCGTGTTCGACAGCGTCACGGCGCAGCAGATGCTCGGGATGCTCTCGCCCTGTTGGGCCGACACGGTCGACAGCAGCGCGCCCGTTCCGGCGAAGAGAATCCTGTTGTACCGCCCGCTGCGCATGCTCTCGATGAGGTGCCCGCACAGCACCGTGGCGGAGCAGCCGCAGCCGGACGCGCCGGCGTGCACGTCCTGCCCCTCGCGGTCGTAAATCATCAGGCCGCAGTCGTTGTAGTTGGGCGCAAGGTCAATCCCGTCGTTGCGGAAGAAGTCGAGGAGGATTTCAGCGCCCAGGGCGCCGAGGTCGCCCGTGACGATAAGGTCATATTCCGACGGCGAGATGGAAAGGTCTCTAAAGTGCGCCGAGATGGTCGAATACGCCGCCGGCGCCATCGCCGCGCCCATGTTGTTCGCGTCCTTGATGCCCTCGTCCGTGATGATGCCGCAGGTGATGTGCTTGATATACGGCCCCGGGCCGTCGGAAGCGAGGATGGCGGCGCCGGCGCCCGTCACCGTCCACTGGGCGGTCGGCGTGCGCTGCCCGCCGTACTCAAGCGGGAGGCGGAATTGCCGTTCGGCGGTGCAGAAGTGCGACGACGTGACCACCGCGACTTTGTCGGCAAACCCGCCGTCGATGACCATGGAGCCGAGGGCGAGGGCTTCGGCCATGGTGGAGCAGGCGCCGAACAGGCCGAACATGGGGATTTCCAGCCCCCGCAGGCCGAAGGTGGAGCCGATGCACTGGTTGAGCAGGTCCCCCGCAAAAACGAAGTCAATCTCCGAGGCGGACAGCTTTGCCTTGTCGAGCGCTTTGGTGACGGCCAGCTTGACCATCTGGCTTTCGGCCTTTTCCCACGTCTTCTGGCCGAAATAGGCGTCGTCGCTGATGTGGTCGAAGGTGTCCCGCAGTGGGCCTTCGCCTTCCTTTTTCCCCACCACGGAGGCGGTGGTGAGGATGGACGGCGGGTTGGGCAGGGAGACGCTCTGCCTGCCGACGTGTTTTAAGCTCATTTTTTGTCTCACCTCGTATTCCCGTGCTTCAACAAATAGGATGGACATTTTTAACCTGTTTATGTTGGAGAATATTAGACATGGAAAGCGCTGGAAAAAGCAAACGAAGCGAGTTGACCGCGCCTTTCCGGCGTGATACACTCGTGTTACGCGTGAAAAGCTAAGGCGGCAAGCATATTGCGAAAGGAAGCGTGCCTTTATGAACGTACTCGTAACCGGCGGCGCCGGGTATATCGGCTCCCATATCGCCGTGGAGCTGGCGGAGGCCGGATTTGACATTATCATCGCGGACAACTACTCAAACAGCTCAAAGGAAGTTGTCCGCCGGATTGAGGAGCTTGCGGGGAAAAAGGTCTTCGCCTGCGATGTGGACGTGTGTGACAAGCAGGCGCTTACCGACGTGTTCCGCCGTCACGAAATCGGCGCCGTCATCCACTGCGCCGGGTTTAAGGCGGTGGGGGAGTCGGTCAAAAAGCCGCTGATGTATTACCGGAACAACTTAGGCTCCACCATCACACTCCTTGAGGTGATGGAGGAGTTTGGCGTCAGTCGCATCATCTTCAGCTCGTCGGCCACCGTCTACGGCGTGCCGAAGGCGCTGCCGTATACGGAGGACATGGAGACGGGCCCCTGTACGAACCCGTACGGCACCACGAAGCTCATGAGCGAGCAGATTATCAGGGACGCCGCCGCGGCCCGCCCGGAGATGAGCGCGGTGCTGCTGCGGTACTTTAACCCCGTCGGCGCCCACCCGAGCGGGCGCATCGGCGAAAATCCGAGCGGGATTCCGAACAACCTCATGCCGTACATCGCGCAGGTGGCGGTGGGGCGGCTTGAGAGTCTCGGCATCTTCGGAAACGACTACCCCACGAAAGACGGCACCGGCGTGCGGGACTATATCCACGTCGTCGACCTCGCCAAAGGGCACGTCGCGGCGCTTGAGTACAGCCTTGAGCACACGGGCGTCGAGGTTTTCAACCTCGGGTCGGGGCAGGGGAGCAGCGTCCTCGACCTGGTGCGCGCCTTCGAGCGGGCCAGCGGCGTAAAAATCCCGTACCGCATCCTGCCGCGCCGCGAGGGCGACCTGCCCGCCTACTGGGCCGACGCCTCCAAAGCCGAGCGCGTTCTCGGTTGGAAGGCGGAGAAAACGCTGGAGGATATGTGCCGCGATACGTGGAACTGGCAGAAAAACAACCCCAGCGGGTACGAGGGATAAAAAACGCGCCCTTTCCGGTATCGGAAAGGGCGCGTGCCTTTTCATTTATGAGGTTTAGAAAGTCTGCTTTCCGTCAGCACCGCCGCGTTTTGTCTGTTGCCGGTTTCGGGCTGATGCGCACCGGTTTGCAGCGGCTGCCTGACGCGACGGCTCACTTGCGGTAGAACAGGATGCCCAGCGTGATGGGGCCGCAGTGTGTGGAGATGGTGCAGCCGGCCTGCGTCTCGATGATTTCGTCGAAGTTTTTGTATTTCTTCACTTCTTCGATGACGGCCGGGACGATCTCCTTAAATTTCTCGTGGGGCGGGTGCGTGACGAACAGGCGGCGCGTGTCGACATCGTCGCGGCCCTGCAGCCTGTCGCGCACGTACTCGAGGATGACTTTTTCGAAGTTGCCGCGGTATTTCTTGCCCACGGTCATGGCCCCGTCGATGACCTCGATGCAGGGCTTGAGCTTGAGGACGTTCGCGCCGAGCGCGGCGACGCCGGAGCAGCGGCCGCCCTTGTGGAGGTACTTTAAGGAGTCGATGACGAAGCTGGCTTCGACCTTGTCCGCCGCTTCGCGGCTGCGTTCGACGATTTCCTCGGCGCTCGCGCCGTTTTTGGCCATGATGGCGGCGTCGAGAACGAGGTGGCCGGAGCCGGTGGAGAGGTTTTTCGAGTCGACGACGTAGACATTCTTAAAATCCTGCGCGGCCAGCAAGGCGTTCTGGTACAGGCTGGACATTTTGCTGCTTAAAGTAAAATGAATCACGGCGTCGTGCTTGTCGGCGTACTGGCTGAAAAACTCCGCGTATTCGGAGACGTTGGCCGCCACGGTGTGGCAGATGCCGGCGCCGCTTTCCACATAGTCGAAGACATCCTGCGGGAAGATGTCGATACCATCCTTGTACGGCACGTTGTCCTTGACGATGGTGATGGGGAGCAAGTCGATATTGTATGTATCAAGCTGCTCCTTAAGCAGGTCGCAGATGCTGTCGGACGTGATCTTGATGGACATGATGTTACCCTCCTTGAGAGTATTATAAGGGCGTCGGGCCTTGAGCGCAAGTAGGCAAATTTCGCCGCGCGCGGGAAACGAAAAACCGGCGCTTCGGGGCGCCGGTTTTTGGCTTTATGTTCGATTCTACTGGGCGACCTTCTCGTAAACCGAAACGCGCTTGCGGTTGCGGTCGAGGGGTTCGAAGCGGACGATGCCGTCTTTCAGGGCGAAGAGCGTATCGTCGCTGCCGCGCCCGACGTTTACGCCGGGGTGGATTTTCGTGCCGCGCTGGCGGACGAGGATGTTGCCCGCGAGGACGAACTGGCCGTCCGCGCGCTTGGGCCCGAGGCGCTTTGAGTGACTGTCGCGCCCGTTTTTCGTAGAGCCGACGCCTTTTTTATGAGCCATACTGCTTACACCTCCAGTTTAAGGCTTTTCAGGAAAGATCTCAGACGGAGATCTTGTCGATTCTGACTTTCGAGTAGGGCTGCCTGTGGCCCTGCTTTCTGCGGTAGTTCTTCTTCGGGCGCATCTTGAAGACGATAATCTTCCGCGCACGGCCGTTTTTCAGAACGGTGCCCGTGACGGCGGCGCCCTCAACGAGCGGCTTGCCGACGGTGGCCTTCCCGTCTGAGACGACGGCGAGAACTTTGTCGAACGTGACGGACTGCTCCGCTTCCGCGCCGAGCTTTTCGACGTAAATCACGTCGCCCTCTGTGACGCGGTACTGCTTTCCGCCCGTTTCGATGACGGCATAAGTCATTTTCTTTTTCACCTCGTATAAACAAGACTCGCTCTCGGGGGCGGAGCGCTTTAGGCGCTCGCTTGGTGCGGCATAAAGCCGCGCCCATTCAAAGCGGCCCTGACAGTTTACCATCCCCGGCGGCAATTGTCAATATATGCGGTGAAATTCCTCGAAATTGAAAAGCGGGCGAGACCGCCCGCTTTATTTTGCCAAAACAGCGCCCGGATCATGCGCCTTTTACGCGTAAAGACGGCGCATGACGAAGGCGACGAAGGACTCCGGCACAAACCGCTTGAAAAACAGCTGCGCTTTCGACACGGCCCCGATGGCGTAGGAGGGCTTTACGCGCTTTTTCAGCGCGATGCGCGCGATGGCGCGGCCGACTTTTTCCGGGTCCATGCCGTTTTGCTCGTCGCGCTCCATGGCGGCCACGCCCTTGCTGATGCGCCCGCCGTAGAGCGTGTCGCCCTCGTTGAATTTCTCCCGGATGGGGTTTGTCTTCGTATCGCCGGGCAAAACGGCGCACACGCCGATGTTGAAGGGGCGCACTTCGTTGTGCAGCGCCGACGCGAAAGCGGCCACCGCCGCCTTCGAGGCCGAGTAGTATGTGTGAAACGCGACGGGAAAAGCCGCCGCCATCGACGCGATGCAGACGATGCGCCCGCCGCCCGAGGCGCGCATGATGGGGATAGCCGTGCGCACGCAGTTGACCGTCCCCTCAAAGTTGAGCGCCATCAGGCGCCTTATCGCCTCGCTCGGGATATATTCCACGGCGCCGGAGATGACCGTCCCCGCGTTGCACACGAGCACGTCCAGCCGCCCTTCCCGCGCGGCGATTTGCGCCATCGCCTTTTCAACGGACTCGGGGTCGGTCACATCCCCCACGAGGTGATGGGCCCCGTCCGGCCCCGTCCCGCTGCGGCTGAGCGCGTAGACCTTGCATCCTCGATTCAGAAGCGCCCGGCACACCGCGGCGCCGATGCCGCGGCTGCCGCCCGTGACGAGACAGACCTTCTGCATATCAGTTCACCAACACCCTGGCGATGATGTCCATGGCTTCGTCGAGAATGTCCTCCGTATGCGTGGCCATGTAGCTTGTGCGCAGCATGCAGCCGTCCGTCGGAGCGGCGGGCGGCAGGACGGGGTTGACGTACACGCCGGCTTCGTACAGCTCTTTGTTCTTGACGAGGGTGTTGATGACGTCGTATGTAAAGATGGGGATAATCGGCGTCTCGGAGACGCGGATTTTCAGGCCTCTCTTAATCAGGCCGTTGCGCGCGTACGCCGAAATCTCCTGCAGGCGCGTGACGATTTCGGGGTGGCGGCGCAGGTAGCGCAGGGCGGCCAGAGCCGAGGCACAGCTTGCCGGCGTCATGGACGCGGAGAAGATGAACGGGCGCGAATTGTGCCGCACGTAGTCGACGACCTTCGCGTCGGCTACCATAAAGCCGCCGAGGCTGGCGAGCGATTTGCTGAACGTGCCCATGATGATGTCCACCTGGTCCTCCAGCCCGAAGTAGCTGGCCGTGCCGCGGCCGCCCTTGCCGATGACGCCGAGGGCGTGGGCGTCGTCCACCATGACGCGGGCGCCGTACTTTTTCGCCAGTTCCACGATTTCGGGGAGCTTGGCGATGTCGCCGCCCATGCTGAACACGCCGTCCGTCACGATGAGCTTGCCAGCCGTTTCCGGCACCGACGCGAGGACGCGCTCGAGGTCGTCCATGTCGCTGTGGCGGTAGCGCACCATTTTGCCGAAGGAGAGGCGGCAGCCGTCGTAAATGCTGGCGTGGTTTTCGCGGTCGCATATCACATAGTCGCTGCGGCCGACGATGGCGCTGATAATGCCGAGGTTGGACTGGAAGCCCGTGGAGAAAATCATGCAGGCCTCGCGCCCGAGGAAGTCGGCCAGCTCCGCCTCCAGCTCAAGGTGCATTTCCAGCGTGCCGTTTAAGTAGCGGGAGCCGGAGCAGCCCGTCCCGTACTTCTCGACGGCCTTGATCGCCGCTTCAATGATTTCGGGATTGGAAGTCAGCCCCAGGTAGTTGTTCGAGCCGAGCATGATCCGGCGCTTGCCCTCCATCATGACGACGACGTCCTGACGGGTGTTGAGGGCGTGGAAATACGGGTAGATGCCCTGCGCGCGGATTTCATCGGCCGCCGTGTACTTGTAGCACTTTTCAAAAATATCCATGCCTAATCATCCATTCTGCCTTAAGGCTTATAGTAATTTCGCGTGCCGACAGAAAACATGACCGCCAAGGGAAAAACCGCCGGGCGGTCATGAAATCGGCGCGAACGTATCGAAACTATCGTAGATAGAATAATCCCTAGCTTGGACGCTGTCAACCGGAAAAGGATTTGTGCAAAACAGAGAAAAAGCCGGCGGAATCGCTCCCGCCGGCCTTGGATTTTTCCGTTAATTCTTCTTCAGGCCCGTCACGATGTCCCGCGTGTCGCGCGCGATGACGAGCTCCTCGTTCGTCGGGACGACGAGGACGCGCACCTTCGAGTCCTTGCCCGTGATTTCGCGGAACTGGCCCTTGAAGTCGTTGAGTTCGGGGTCGATTGAGATGCCGAGGCCTTCGAGGCCGCGGATGACGGCCTCGCGGGTGTTCGGACCGTTTTCGCCGACGCCCGCCGTAAAGACGATGGCGTCCACGCCGCCCATGGCGGCCATATACGCGCCGATGTACTTCTTCACGTTGTAGCTGAAGATGTCGAGCGCCAGCTGCGCGCGGTGGTTGCCCTCGGCGGCGGCGTCCTCGATGTCGCGGAAGTCGGAGGAGACGCCGGAGATGCCGAGCACGCCGGACTCCTTATTGAGCATATCCATGACCTCGCGGATGGACAGGCCGTCCAGGTCGGCGATGTAGGAGATGATGGACGGGTCGATGCTGCCGCTGCGCGTGCCCATCGGCAGGCCTTCGAGAGGAGTCAGGCCCATGGTGGTGTCGATGCATTTGCCGTCCTTGATGGCGGCGATGGAAGAGCCGTTGCCGAGGTGGCAGGTAATCAGCTTCGAGCCTTCGACGGGAATGCCGAGGTACTCAAGCGCCACGCTGGAGATGTAGCGGTGAGACGTGCCGTGGAAGCCGTAGCGGCGCAGCCCGTACTGCTCGTAATAGCGGTAGGGGATGGGGTAGATGTAGGCGTATTCGGGCATCGTCTGGTGGAAGGCGGTGTCGAACACGGCGACCTGCGGCTTATTCGGCATGGCCTTCTGGCAGGCCTTGATGCCCATGAGGTTTGCCGGGTTGTGCAGCGGGCCGAGCGGGATGCAGTCCGTGATGGCCTGAATGACGTCGTCGTCAATCAGGACGCTCTTGGAGAACTTCTGCCCGCCGTGGAGCACGCGGTGGCCGACGGCGCCGATCTCGTCGAGGCTGTCGATCACGCCGTACTCCTTGCTCGTGAGCTTTTCGATGACGGTTTGAATCGCCTCGGCGTGCGTCGGAAGGTCAATCTCCTCCCGGACGGTGGGTTTGCCGTTCATGGGCTCGTGCTTCAGGCGCCCATCGATGCCAATCCGTTCGCAGATTCCCTTTGCGATGACAGTCTCATTCTTCATATCAAACAGCTGATATTTGAGCGATGAGCTGCCTGCGTTAATAACTAGTACGTTCATTGACCAGACCCCTTGATTCTATTGTAAATTTAAAATAAAATTGGAAACGCTTTTTGACAACCTCAGTTATTCTAATACGGTTTTTGTAATATTTCAAGAATTTTAGGAAATTTTATGCCGAAAGAGAGGAAGAAAGTGAAGACAGCGGGCATTATCTGCGAATACAACCCGATACACGGTGGGCATGTGTTCCACATTCAGGAAACGCGCCGCCTCCTCGGGGAGGATACCGCCGTCGTGTGCGTGATGAGCGGGAACTTCGTCCAGCGCGGCGAGGCGGCGATCTTTGAAAAGCACGCCCGCGCCGAAGCGGCCGTCCGCTGCGGCGCCGACCTCGTCGTGGAGCTGCCGCTGCCGTACGCCCTGTCGTCCGCCGAGCGGTTTGCCTTCGGCGGCGTCTCCATCCTCAACGCGCTCGGCTGCGTCACGCACCTCTCCTTCGGCAGCGAGGCGGGCGACTTGGGGCCGCTGCGCGCCGTGAGTGCGTGCGCCGATGCGCCGGAGACGCTCGCGCGCATGAAAGAGGAGCTGAAAAAGGGCGTATCCTATCCGCTCTCGCGCGCCCGGGCTGTCCGCGCGGTGCTCGGCGAGCACGGCGGCGTGCTTGACACGCCGAACAACGTCCTCGGCGTGGAATACCTGCGCGCCCTTAAGGCGACGCGCTCTGAGATGGAACCGGTCACCGTCACGCGGCGCGGCGCGCGGCACGACGGGCACGGCGCGGAGTCGGCTTCGTATATCAGAAAGCTCTTTCAGTCCGGCGGGGACCCGTGGGCGCTCATCCCGGAACCGGCGCGGGAGGTTTTCCGCGGGGAAGTCGCACGCGGGCGCGGGCCCGTTTTACCCGGGGCGCTGGAAGTCGCCGTTTTGTCCCGATTGCGGATGCTGCCGCCCGAGGCCTTCGCGTCTCTGCCGGACGCGACGGAAGGGCTGGAAAGGCGGCTCATGCGCGCCGCTCAAACCTGCCCGGACCTTGAGTCTGCCGCCGCGCAGGTCAAGACGAAGCGGTACGCCCACGCGCGCATCAGGCGGATGCTCCTTTGCGCCGCGCTCGGCGTGACTGCGGAGCTTAACCGTCTGCCGCCGCCGTATATCCGCGTGCTCGCCGTCGGACAACGCGGGCGGGCCGTTTTATCCCGCGCACGGGAGACGGCGCGGCTTCCCATCATCGTCAAGCCGGCTCTCGCCAGGCGCCTTGGCGGGCGCGCCCTGGAGTATTTTAAGCTGGAGGCGGCCGCCACCGATTTATATGCCCTTGCGTTTGACGGTAAGGCGCGGCAAGGGGGGCTTGAGTGGACGACAAGCCCGTTTGTTGCCGAGTGAGAGACAAAAGGGGGTAAACCGCAAAAAAGCGCTTTCATGACGTTCGTCATAAAAGCACCTTTGCTTTCCTTCCGTTTGTACCATCATACCACAAGTGCGCGGAGATGGGCATTATCAAAAGCAACAAAAATTCTAAAAATTTTTCTAAAGACTGATGGTTTCCTGCCCGTTTTTTCCGTTTTCCGCCGCCTGGGTGAGCGCCTCCTTTTCCATTTCCTTAAGCGGGAAGTAGGACATAAACAGCATCGCGATATAGCAGGCAAGCCCGCCGACGACGTTGGAAACAGGCTCGGCGATGAACACGCCGTTTGTCCCCAGGTTCCACAGCCTCGGCAGGATGAGCGTGAGGGGCGTGACGATAAACGCCTTGCGCAAAAGCGAGAAAAAGATGGCCGAGCGCGTCTTGCCGAGCGCCTGCGAGACGGACTGCCCCACGACCTGGAACGTCTGGAAAACAAACGCGACGAAATACAGCCGGAACGCGGGGATGCCAAGCTCGATGAGCGCGGGGTCTGAATTGAAAATGCGGATAAACAGCGCGGGGAACGCCATGATAAACACCCACGGCACCGCCGAGGCGACAAGGCCGGCCGCCGTGGAAAACCGGATTCCCTGCCGGATGCGCCCGTACTTGCCGGCGCCGTAATTGTAGCTCATGACGGGGATGGAGCCCTGCACCACGCCGATCATGCCGAGGGAGGCCACCTCGCGGATGCCGTTGATGATGACCATGACGCTTACATACATATCCCCGCCGTAGTGCAACAGCGTCTTGTTCGTCACGATCTGCACGAGGGTGTTCGTCATGCTCATGCAAAAACCGCTCAGGCCCAGCGACACAATGCGCCAGATTGTCTTCATTTTCACCTTCAGGTTGGGAAGAGTCAGGCGTATGAGCGCCCGCCGGCCTGTGAGAAACTGCATGACCCAGATGGCGGAACCCAGCTGCCCGAGGACGCTTGCAATCGCCGCGCCGCGCACGCCCATGCCAAGCAGGAAGATAAAGACGGGGTCGAGCACGATGTTGATGGCCGCGCCGATGACGATGGAGAGCATCCCGATCAGGCGGAAGCCCTGCGCGTGGATAAAGGAGTTCAGGCCGAGCGTGAGCGTCGTAAACAGCGTGCCGATGAGGTAGATGGAGAGGTAGGCGTCGGCGTATGGGAAGACGTCGTCGCTCGCGCCGAACAGGTACAAAAGCGGCTTTCGGAAAATGAAAGATAAGACGGCGAGCAGCACGCCGAACAGGATCATCAGCGCGCAGGTGTTTCCAAGGATGTGCGCCGCTTCCTGCTTGTTTCCCCGGCCGCGCGCCATGGAGAAAAGGGGCGCGCCGCCCGAGGAGCCGATGCTGGAAAACGCCATGATAATCGAGATAATCGGGAGCGTCACGCCGATGCCCGTGAGCGCAAGCCGGCCGTTTTCCGTGTGCCCGATGTAGACGCGGTCGACAAGATTGTACAGCAGGTTAATAAGCTGCCCGAGCGTAATCGGGACGGCCATGCGCAAAATGAGCAGGCGCATGCTCCCCTGCGAAAAATCGCTCTTATTGTCCATGAAACGGCCTTCTTTTTATGCTGAACTGTTCTTCAAGATGGGTTAGAAGGAATATTGAATAATTATTCAAGTAAAACTAACGGCAAAAAACCGCGCGCCTTACGCCTGCTGCGGCGCGGCGCGGCGGATTTTTTCATACACGTCGGGGTAGGCTTCCTCGAGGTTGATGGACTTGTTGTCCGGGCCCGTCCATATATGGAACGTGCGGGCGGTGTTGATGACGGCGCCGTCCTCCGTGGCCGTCTCGTACAGCAGCTCGAGTTTTTTCGGCGCGTAGGCGCCCATGCGGGTTGTGATGTAAAGCGTCTGCGGGTACGTCGCCGGCGCCTTGTACTGGAGACTGAGGTCCACCATCGCCGGGTTGACGCCGAGGCGGTTCATCTCCTCAAACGGGAAGCCGATTTCTTTGAAAAAGTCCATGCGCGCAATTTCGTACCAGATCGGGTAGACCGCGTGGTGCACGATGCCCATGCGGTCGCAGTCCGGGTAGCGCACGTCAATGCGTGTTCTCGTTTGCATTGGTCATCTCCTTCGTCATGGAATCGAAAACCTCTATGTATCCATTATAGCAAGTTTTGGCGGGATTGAAAAGGATAAGGCCGGCGGCTTTTGGCCGCCGGCCTTTCCGTGCTTTATGCGGCTTTTTTCGCGGCCGTGCTGTTGTAGACCGTGTCGAGCATCTTCTCGATGGCCAGGCCATACCCCCGCGTGGGGTCGTTGATGAGGACGTGCGTGACGGCGCCGATGAGCTTGCCGTCCTGGATAATCGGGCTGCCGCTCATGCCCTGCACGATGCCGCCCGTCTGCTCGATGAGGCGCGGGTCCGTCACCGTGAGCATCATGCTGCGCCCCGCGGCTTCCGAACCGGTGTACAGGCGCGTGATTTCAACGGTGTATTCGCACACTTCCGTGCCGGAGACGTTGGACAGAATCGTGGCCGGGCCGGTGTGGATTTCCTTCGTGTCGGCTACGGGGATGGCCTCGCGCCCGGCGACGAATTCCGGCGACAGAATCTGCCCGAAAATGCCGTTGGGCGAGTTTTTGACGAGGTTGCCCACCACGTTGTCGGCGTTAAAGGTGCCGTGCAGCTGGCCGGGGAACCCGATTTTCCCCTGCGCGACGTCCGTCACTGAGGACTTGAGAATCGTGCCGGTGCGCAGGGGGATGAGGATGCCCGTCTCCGTGTCGCTCACCGAGTGGCCGAGCGCGCCGTAGATACCCGTTTCCGGGTCGTAGAAGGTGATGGTGCCGATGCCCGCGACGGCGTCCCGCAGCCACAGGCCGAGCTCCGCGCGCCCTTCGGCGTTGATGTGGGGCGTGACGGTGATGTCCACCGTTTTCTTCCCGCGCGTGACGGTCACCGTGACGCTCTTGCCGCCGCTTTGTGCGAGCGCGTCCCGGATCTCCTCGTTGCAGCAGACGCGCTTTTTGCCCACGTGCGTGATGATGTCGCCGACCGCAAAGCCGGCGCTGCGGGCGGGAGACGGCGTCCCGTCCCCGAGAAATTCAGGGATGCCGACGACGAGCGCCCCGTCCGCCTCCATCGAGATGCCGACGGCGTTGCCCATCGGCACGAGTTTTTTATGGCTGTATCCCGCCTGCGCCGCCGGCGGCGCGGCCGATGCCAGGAGCGTTGCGGCGACGAGCACCGTCCCGCAGAGTTTCAAAATTTTCCTTTTCGCCTTATCCTTAAACTCCATATCTTCACCCTCGCTTCGATATGGAGAGACATGACGCTTTAAGCATGTTTCCCCTCCTGATTTTTTTTATATTGCTGTTTTAATATGTCCGCCCGCTCTGAAAAAAGACGGCGCGGCGGCGTGTCAATTTATATCTGATTTGGACTGGCTGAAAATGAAAGCGCAAAAGAAGCGCCCGTTATTCAAGAAAGGCGCGCATTTTTCCGCTAAGTCAGCCATAATGTTCCTTTTGAAAAGGAAATATGAACCTTTTGAAAAGGATAAAAAAGGGGGCGGAGGTTGAAATGGACGGGCTGTTCTTTCAAAATAAAGGGGGATTCTCGTCGTATCATGTCGAAAACGTCTTAAACACACTGTGCGAAAAGTACCCGTTTGCGCGCGCGGAAACCATCGGCCGCAGCGTCCTCGGCCGGCCGGTCACGGTGCTCGTCATTGGCGAAGGGGCGCGGCGCGTCTTCGTCAACGCCGCGCACCACGCCAACGAGTGGATAACGAGCCTCGTTTTATTGCGCTTTGCCGCGGAGTATCTGGCGGCCGTCGACAAGAACGGCGTCATCTACGACGCGCCCGCGCGCGCGCTTTATCGCAGCGCGACGCTGCATCTTCTCCCGCTCGTCAATCCCGACGGAGCCGACCTCGTAAACGGGCAGATACAGGACGAGGCCGTCCTAAAGCGCGCCGGGCGCATTGCAGGCCGGTACCCGCACATTCCGTTTCCCGACGGGTGGAAGGCCAACATCCGCGGCGTCGATTTAAATCTCCAGTACCCCGCGGGCTGGGAAATCGCGCGCGCGAACAAGGCGGAAATCGGCGTCGTCTCGCCCGCGCCGAGAGACTTTGTCGGCCCGTGCGCCCTGTCCGAGCCGGAGAGCATCGCCGTTTTCAACTACACGCTGGAAAACAATTTTGACATCACGCTCTCCTATCACACGCAGGGAAAAGTCATCTATTGGAAGTATCTCGACATTGACGTAAAAAATGCGCTTGAAATAGCGCTTGAGTTTAAAAAGGTGAGCGGATACGAAGTGGAGGACGTCCCGTACGTCTCGGGGTTTGCCGGGTACAAGGACTGGTTTATCAAGCGTTTCCGCCGCCCCGGGTTTACAATCGAGGCGGGCGAGGGCGTCTCGCCCCTGCCGCTTGAGCAGCTTGATGAGATCTATAAGAATAACCTCGGCATCCTCGTCCGCGCGCTGCTATGCACAAATCATTGAAAAAGCACGAAATTTTGACATAATTATACATAATGTATCGCTTTTACAACCGATTTCTGGATAATAGCACGATAAATTACTAATGAGAAAATACAAATTTTTAAACTTGTGCGAGGTGAAGAGGGATATGCCAAAACCGCGCGGTGAGAATGGTGAGAAGAATCTTATTTCTTCGCGGCTGAAACAGCTTCGGGAAAGGAGCGGCCTGTCCCAAAGGGCGCTCGCGTATCAGTTCCAGCTCATCGGCATCGACATGGACAAAAACGTCATCACCCGCATCGAGACAAACAAGCGGTATGTGACGGACATCGAACTTAAAGCCATTGCGACAATTTTCAACGTCTCTTACGATTACCTCATCGACGGCAAATAGCGGCGGTCAAGCAAAATGGAAATAATTAGAAAATAATTCCAAAATATGCTTGAATAATACGTCTCTTTATGCTACATTATTTCACAAGGCCGCAGTTAAAAAGAGATTATGCTAAGCCGTGATGAAATATTTGTTACGGAGGAGTAAGAGAATGGATAGCAAAACGCGAGTTCTTATTGCCGATACCAGCGAAGAATACAGGCTGCTGCTTTCCGATATCTTATCTTCGGAAGGTGATTTTGAAGTTGTAGGCTGCACGGGAGACGGCCAGCAGGCGTACAATCTCGTGCTGGAGAAGAAGCCCAATGTTCTCATTACCGACCTCATTCTCTCCAATCTGGACGGCCTAGCACTCATCGCCAAAATCAACGACCTGGAACAGAGCAGACCGGCCGTGATTATCGTATCCGGCTTTGCCAGCGAGCATACGCTTGCGGAAGCGTCGAGCCTCGGCGTCTCTTACTACATGCAAAAACCCTGCGACATTCCCGTCCTCCTCTCCCGTATCCGGATGGTATCCGGGAAAGCGCGTGTCTCGCTCGCGCCTGCGACGCCTGTATCGCGCCCGGTTCAGCATTATGAACAGAGTCTCGAGAGCATGGTGACGGAGATTATCCATGAAATCGGCGTTCCGGCGCACATCAAAGGGTACCAGTACCTGCGCGAAGCGATTATCCTGGCCATCAACGACATGGATATCATCAACGCCGTGACGAAAGTGCTCTACCCGACCGTCGCGCGCAAATTCTCGACGACTCCGAGCCGCGTTGAACGTGCTATCCGGCATGCCATCGAAGTGGCATGGGATCGAGGCGATCTGGAAACGTTGCAGAAGTTTTTCGGTTACACCGTTTCGAATATCAAGGGCAAGCCGACGAACAGCGAGTTTATCGCCATGATTGCCGACCGGCTCAGCCTCCAGCGCCGCGAGAGCCGGCAAAACTAAGTTCGATGTCTTAAGGCCGCAGGAAAACAGTCTCCTTTTCCGAAATTGAAAATTCCGCCCCCGCAGGATGCGCCCTCGGGGGCGTTTTTTTATGCTCTCGCGCCGTCATAAAGTGGGACATGCCGCCATACACATAAGGCGTGAAAGGGGCGATGCCTAATGACAGAGCTTGAAGCGCGCGTGGCGCGGTACGACGGGGCCGTGCTTTTGCTGCCGCAGCGCCTGCGCTCCCGCGCGCGGCAGGTGATGAAAAGCGACAGGGCCGCCGCCGAGGAGCTGAGGCTGCGCGTCGGCCGGCCGATGACGGTCTTGCTCCCGTCGGGCGAGCGGCAGCTGGGGACGGAGGCCGTCACGCGGGAAGATTTGGACGGCCTTCTCGACATCGCGACGGGCGCGTCGGCCTACTCCCTGCGGGAGAGCATCCGGTCGGGGTTTCTCACCGTGCGCGGCGGGTACCGGATCGGCCTTGCCGGCTGCGCGATTATGAGAGACGGGGCCGTCTCGGGCTTTCGCGCGCTCTCCTCGGCGTGCATCCGCATCGCGCGGGAGATGCCGGGCGTGGCCGAGCCCGTCGTGCCGGAGCTTGTGGAGGGCGGGAGCGTGTGCTCGACGCTCATTGTCTCGCCGCCCGGGATGGGGAAGACGACGCTTCTGAGGGACCTCGTTCGCATCCTCTCGGCGGGCGGGCGCGCGGGCCTGCCCGGGCTGCGCGTGGCGCTGGCCGACGAGCGCAGCGAAGTGGCGGCCCTGTACGAGGGGCAGCCGCAGCTTGACGTGGGCCCGCGGACGGACGTGCTCGACGGCTGCCCGAAGGCGCAGGCCGTGATGATGCTGCTGCGCGCGATGAACCCGCAGGTGATTGCCCTCGACGAGATCACCGCGCCGGAGGACATCGAGGCCATCGAGCAGGCGGCAAACTGCGGCGTGCGCCTGATTGCGACGGCGCATGGCGACAGCGTCGCCGATCTGCGCGCGCGGCCCCTGTACGCGCGGCTGCTGGGCCTGGGGGTCTTTCAGCGGGCCGTCGTCATCACGGAAAAGGACGGGGCGCGGGCGTATTCCGTCGAGCGATTGGGGGATGCGCCGTGATCCGGCTGATTGGCGCCATTCTCATCACGGCCGGCGCCGGCGCGTGGGGCGTTCTGAGCGTGCTGAGGATGCGCCGGCGCGTGAGCATCCTCCACGCCGTGTGCGGCGCGATTGAAATCATGAAAAGCGAGGTCTACGACCGCCTGACCCCCATGCCGGAGCTGATGCGGATGCTCTCGGAGGACACGCCGTATCCCGTCTCGGCCTTTTTCGCGCGCGTGCGCGAGAAGATGGGCGCGCTGGGGCGAAGGTCCTTTTCGTCCCTGTGGGGTGCGGCGCTCGCCGAGTCGCCGGAGCTGCTCCTGACGGACTTTGAGCGCCGGGCGCTCGGGGAGCTCGGCTACTTTCTCGGGCGGTACGACGCCGGCGAGCAGAAGAGCGCGCTCGAGCGCGTGCAGCGGCGGATGGAGGAGTACGCCCGCCGCGCCGAGGCGGAGCGGGACAGAAAGGCGCGCGTGCACGCGTTTCTGGGTGTCGCCGCCGGCGTGTTCGTCTCCGTTTTGCTGCTGTAGCGCCGCGCATATTTATGGACAGGCAGACATAATGATGTACCGTGCCGGCGGGAAGCATGCGCTCAATCCATCGTGACGGGAGAGGGTTACATACATGAACGTTGATCTGATTTTCAAAATCGCGGCGATCGGGATACTCGTTGCGGTGCTCAACCTGATTTTATCGAACACCAAGCAGAGCGAACAGGCGCTGATGGTCACGCTCGCCGGGCTGGTTGCCGTCCTTGTGATTATCGTCCAGCAGATTTTTGAGCTGTTTAACATGATAAAAAACCTGTTCGGCTTCTAAGGGCTGAGGGGCGATGATACTGCTCAAGGTGGCCGCCGTCGCCGTCGCCGGCGCGGTGATGGGGCTTGTGATCAAAAAGAACAGCCCGGACATGTCCCTCATGCTCACGATTGCGCTGGCGATGGCCGGACTGTACCTTGCGTTCGACGTCATCGTCGGCGTGGTGGAGTTTATCCGCACTCTGGCCGAGGCCACGAACATCTCCCTGACGGCAGTGGAGATTGTGTTCAAAACCGTCGGTATTTCGCTCGTGACGAAGCTGGCGTCGGACGTCTGCCGCGACGCGGGGCAGTCGTCCGTCGCCTCCGGGGTGGAGCTTGTCGGCTCCCTCACGGCGCTGTACATATCGCTGCCGCTGTTTGAGTCGGTCGTCAGTATGATTCGGTCGCTTGTTTAGACGCAAAAGAGGGTACGGATGAAAAAGTGGATTGTAACGCTCGCGTTCCTCATGGCTCTGGCCACCTTTTTCGCGCGGCCCGCCGCGGCGCTCGCGGGGGAGGGGCCCGCCGAAGCCGCCGAAGCGTACGCCGAGGAGCTGAAAACGGACAGGCTTGAAGACGCCCTGCCGGACGCCGCCCGCGACCTGATCGGGAAATTTTCCGTGTCGGACGCGGCCGACCCCGACAAAGGGATCGGCGCCCTCCTGGGCGCCCTCGGCGGGCGGCTGCGGGAGGCCGTGTCGGCGGCACTGAAAAACGCCGTCGTCGTGATGCTCACGGCGCTTCTTTGCGGGGTGCTCACGGCGGCGTTTGACGGCGCGCAGCAATACGCCGTCATCGCCGGCGTGCTCGCCATCAGCGTGCTGAGCATCCAGAGCGTCGGCGCGTTCGTCCGGCTCGGGCGGGAGACGCTCGACAGCCTGAGCGTTTTTACCAAGGCGCTGCTGCCCACCCTCACGTCCGCCGCCGCGGCCAGCGGGGCGGTGACCTCCGCCGCGGCCAAATACGCGGCGACGGCGCTGTTTATGGACGTGCTCATGACGGCGTCAAACAACATTGTCGTCCCCATCATTTACGGCTTTACGGCCGCCAGCGTCGCCGAGGCGGCGCTGGGCGGGGAGGGGCTTGCCGGGGCGTCAAGCCTCCTTAAGTGGCTGGGGAAGACGACGATGTCCGTCATCATGCTCCTGTTCGTGGCGTACCTGTCCATCACGGGCGTCATCAGCGCCTCGACGGACGCCGCCGCGGTCAAGGCGATGAAGACGGCGATCCAGACGGTCCTGCCCGTCGTCGGGAGCATCGTCGCCGACGCGTCGGACACCGTTCTGGCCGGCGCGAAGATTCTGCGCAACGCCGTCGGCGTGTTCGGGCTTATCGCCGTGGCGGCGACGTGCGCGGTGCCGTTTTTGCGCGTCGGCGCCCACTACCTGCTGTACAAGGCGGCGGCGGGGCTGGCCGCCTCCGCCAGCGACGGGCGCATCACGAAGCTCATCGGCAACGTGAGCACGGCGTTCGGGATGATTCTGGGGCTGGTGGGCTGCTCGTCGCTGATGCTGTACATATCGATTATTTCTGTGATTCGGATGGTGAGCTAATTTGAGCGCGGTATTAAGAGACTGGGTTCTGGGGCTGACGGGTGCGGCCCTCGTTTCGGCGGCGGCCCGCATGCTCGCGCCGGAAGGGCGCGTCAAGCGCGTTGTGGCGCTCGTTTGCGGGCTTGTCACCATTTTAGCGCTGATCAGCCCGCTGCGGCGGCTCGACGCGGAGAGCTTCGCGGCCTTCGCGGAGCGGTACCGGGAGGAAGGGCGCGCCGCCGCGGCCGGCGCGCAAATATCGGAGGAAAAGCTCCTCAGACGTATCATAGAGGAGAGGACAGCCGCATATATATTGGACAAAGGTCGCTCCCTCGGGATAGACGACCTGCGCGTCACGGTGACGGCGGAAAAGCTTGAGGACGGGACTTTTGTCCCGAAAAGCGCCCGCCTGACGACAAAAGCCGGCGAGACAGCCCGCCGAAAGCTCGGGGAGATTATCGAGGCGGAGCTCGGCATATCGCCGGAAGAGCTGGACTGGAGTGAGAGCCATGAAACTCAGTAGCAGGCCGGAGGTGTTTGAGAGGGTCTTCAATTTCCTGAAAAAGAACAAGTATGTCCTGCTCGTCGTTTTGGTGGGGCTGGTGCTGATTCTGATTCCGACGACGGGGAAATCCGCCGCAAAGGAGCAGCCGGCAAGCGGCGGGCAAACGGAGGCGTTTTCCCTTGCCGAGCAGGAAAAGCGCATCGCCGAGGCGCTGTCCAAAATCGACGGCGCCGGAAAGGTCACCGTCGTGCTGACGCTGCAGACGGGGATTGAGCAGGTCTACGCCCGGGACGAGACGTATTCCAAAGACGCAAGCCGGCGCGGGGACGAAGAGGAGACGTCCCTCGACAGGACGTCCAAGGTCGTCCTCGCCTCGTCCGGAAGCGCGGCGGAAAAGCCGCTCACGGTGAAAACCGTCTACCCCGTCTACCAGGGCGCGCTCGTCGTCTGCGAGGGAGCGGACAGCGCCGCCGTCCGGCTCGATATCATCCGGGCCGTCGCGGGCCTGACGGGCCTGAGCACAGACAAAATCGTCGTTGCAAAAATGAAAAATTCTTGAGGAGGCATCGGAGTGAAGACATTTAAGAGGAACGCGGTTATCATAACAGTGCTGCTTTTTGTTTGTGTTGCGGCTTACTTAAACTGGTCCTACAACAAGAAGAATGCGGCAAAAGACGCGGCGGACACCGGGGCGAAGATCGAATCCAGCGAGGCCGCCCAGCCGAAGAGCGACGGCGGCGACCTGTTCTACATGCCGAAGCGGGAGACCGTCAACTCCGAGTTCTTCAGCGCAGCCCGTCTCAACCGCCAGCAGGCGCGCGACGCCGCCGCCGCGACGCTCGCCACCATCAGCAAGTCGGAAAATGCCTCTGAGGAAATGATTCAGGCGGCTTTGGCGGAGATATCGAAGCTGGCGACCGACTCGGTCAAGGAAGCGGAGCTGGAGGACCTCATCAAGGCCAAGGGGTTTGCCGACTGCGTCGTGTATATCTCCAGCGACGGCGTGAGCGTCACCGTCGCGGCGCCGCCGGAGGGGCTCTCTACGGCGGAAGTGGCCAAGATTACGGACATCATCGTCTCCCACACGGACTGGAAGGCCATGGACCTTAACATCATCGAGGTAAAGCCCGAGATTTGAAGAAACTTGAGGGAAGAGCTTTATTTTCTCTCCCTGTTGGTGTATAATACCTGCGTCAGCAGGTATTATACTTTTGTTGTCGGGAAGTGCCGGCGCCGCATTAAGCGTGCCGCCTGACGAAGTCCGCACACAGGAATTGGAGTGGCCGAATATGGGAGAAAATAAGGAATACATCACCTATCCGGATGAGAAGGGCAGCATCAACATCTCCGAGGAGGTTGTCGCGGTCATCGCCGGCAGCGCCGCCATGGAGACGGAAGGCGTCGCCGGGCTGTACCCGTCCAGGGACATCTCCGAGCTTCTCGGGAAGAAATCGCTCCACAAGGGCGTGAGAGTCCGTGTGGACGAAAACGCGGTCACCGTCGACGTGTATATCATGGTCGAGCTCGGTCCGGCCATCAACGAAGTGGCCATGAACGTCCAGCAGAATGTCGCGTCCGCCGTCGAGGCGACGACGGGCTTTAACGTCGCCGCCGTGAACGTGACTGTCAGCGGCATTCAGATCAAAAAGGAACAGCAGAAATAGACTTGCGAGATTTTGGTTCATACTTTAGCCCGCCGCGGTTTGCGCGGCGGGAATACGGGGCGGAGGAGACTCCGCCTTTTTTCAAGGTGATACGAAAGATGACGAGAACAGCCGCACGCGAAATCGCCTTTAAGCTCTGCTTCAGCCAGAATGAAAACCCCGTTCCGGCGGAAGAGCTCCTCGGGCGTTTCTTTGACGAGGAGTATTACAACTCGCTCCAATCGGACGACGAGGTTTTCTCGGAGTACCCGGACGCCGTGCAGATGGAGTACATCGGCCGGATTATCCGCGGCGTGTCCCTCCACGGGGCGGAGCTGGACGGATACATCGAAAAATACGCCGTCGGCTGGAATTACGGGCGCATCTCGCGCGTGGCCGTGGCCCTCATGAAGATGGCGATGTTCGAGCTTCTGTATATGCCCGACGTGCCGAACAAGGTGGCCATCAACGAGGCGCTGGAGCTGGCCAAACGGTACGACGAAGAGCGCGTCGTGCCCTTTATGAACGGCGTGCTCGGCACGTTCGCGCGAAAAGAAGTGGCGCACTTATGAAAGCCGCGCTCGCCTTCGATACCAGCAATTACACAACAAGCTGCGCCGTGTTCGACGGCTCCGTGGGGCGCAACGCGGGCCGGCTCCTGCATGTCGAGCGTGGGAAGCTGGGACTCAGGCAGTCCGAAGCGCTGTTTGCGCACGTAAGGCAGCTCCCTGAGGTTTTCAGCGCGCTCGGGTACGACGGGGAAGTCCTCGCCGTCGGCGCGAGCACAAAGCCGCGCGAGACGGAGGACTCCTACATGCCCTGCTTTCTCGCGGGGGCGTCTCAGGGGCGCGTCCTGGCGCAGGCGCTCGGGGTGCCGTTTTTCGCTTTTTCGCACCAGCAGGGGCACATCGCCGCGGCCGCGTGGTCGGCGGGGCGCGTTGAGCTGCTGGACAAGCCGCACCTTGCCTGGCAGATCTCCGGCGGGACGACGGAGCTGCTCCTCGTCCGCCCGCACGGCACGGCGGTAAAGTGCGAGATTATCGGCGCGACGACGGACGTCTCCGCCGGGCAGCTTATCGACCGCACGGGGCAGCTTCTGGGGCTTTCTTTCCCCGCCGGCAAGGAGCTTGACGCGCTCTCGCAGCAGTCGGAGAGCACGGCGCATTACGAGCCGAAGCTCGACGGGCTGTATTTTTCCCTCTCGGGCGTGGAGCACAAGGTCAAACAGCTTTATGAGTCCGGCGCGCCGCCGGCGGACGTGGCCGCCTTCGCGCTGCGCTCGCTTGTGTCCGTCCTTTCCCGCGTGACGGAGCGGGCGAAAAAGCGGCACGGGGACATGCCCGTGCTGTTTTCCGGGGGCGTGGCCTCAAACTCCATGATCCGGCGGGCGCTGGCGGGGGCGCTTTTTGCCGAGCCGAGATATTCAACGGACAACGCCTTGGGCGTTGCGATTTTAACGTACAGGGCGGTGACGCTGGGTGGATAAGACAATCCTGACCGTCTCGGAACTCAACGACTACATCAAAAACCTCATCGACTGCGACGATATGCTCGCCGCCGTCTACGTGCGCGGAGAGCTTTCCAACTATAAAATCTACCCGTCGGGGCACCACTACTTCACCATGAAGGACGCGCAGGGCGCGCTCAAGTGCGTCATGTTCCGCTCCAGCGCGTCAAGGCTGCGCTTTCGGCCGGAAAACGGCATGAAAGTCGTCGCATTCGGGCGGGTGAGCGTGTACCCGCGGGACGGGGTGTACCAGCTTTACGTCAGCGATCTGACGGTAGACGGCGTGGGCGACCTCTACATAGCCTTCGAGCAGCTGAAAGAAAAGCTCCTCAAGGAAGGCTTGTTCGACGAGCGCTTTAAAAAGCCGCTGCCGCGCTTTCCGAAGCGCATCGCCGTCATCACCTCCGGCGCCGGCGCGGCGGTGCGGGACATCATCCGCGTGCTCGGCGCGCGCTGGCCGATGGCGAAGGTCATCGTCCTGCCCGTGCGCGTGCAGGGGGCCGAGGCGCCGGCGGAGATTGCCGGGGCCATCGCCTACGCCAACCGCCACAAGGTGGCCGACCTCATCATCACCGGCCGCGGCGGCGGCTCCATCGAGGACCTGTGGGCCTTCAACGAGGAAATCGTGGCGCGGGCGATTTTCGCCTCGGAGATCCCCGTCATCTCCGCCGTCGGCCACGAGCCGGACGTGACGATTTCCGACTTCGTCGCGGACGTGCGCGCGGCAACGCCCTCAAACGCTGCGGAAATCGCCGTGCCCGACAAGGTGGAGATGGCGGAAACGCTCCTCAGCTACGAAATCCGCGCCGTGCAGGCGCTCCGCCGCGAGATCACGGCGCGCCGGAGGAAGCTGGAGGACCTCGCCTCGCGGCGGGTGCTTGTCAGCCCCAAAAACTACCTCGACGACAAGCGGCTTTTGCTCGACCACGCCCACGCGCGCATGGCCGCCGCCGCCGAGCGCATCCTCGCCGCCCGGAAGCACAGGTTCGCCGCGCAGGCCGCGGCGCTCGACGCCATGAGCCCCCTTAAGGTCCTCGGGCGCGGGTACGCCATCGCGCGGCGGGAAGACGGTACGGTCATCAAATCCGCCGCCGACGTGTCCCCTGGGGACAAAATCACCGTCCGGCTGCAGAAAGACGCCTTCTCCGCAACGGTAAGCGGGGCGGAGCCGATTTAAAGCCGAAAGGAGTGCTAAAAAATGGAGAACATGTCCTTTGAGCAGGCCGTCGCCCGCATAGAGGAGATTGTCCGCGCGCTGGAAAAGGGCGACGTGCCGCTGGACACCGCCCTTTCCCTGTTCGAAGAGGGCACGGCGCTGATTAAAATGTGCGGGAAGATGCTCGACGAGGCCGAGCAGAAAGTCGTCAGACTGCGCAAGGGCGCGGACGGCGCGCCGGAGGAGCTGCCCTTCGACGCGGAGGACGCGCCATGCTAAAGGAAGAGAGCTGGTTTGAGCGGGAGATGGACGAAGCCCGCGCGATGGTGGACGCCTGCCTCGAGGGGCTTTTCACCGAGCCCGTGCCGGACGGCGCGCTCCACGAGGCGATGCGGTACAGCGTCCTCGCCGGGGGCAAGCGCATCCGGCCGGTTCTCGCGCTCAAATTCGCCGAAGCGTGCGGCGGGCGCATGGAGGACGCGCTCCGCCCCGCCTGCGCCATCGAGCTTCTGCACACGTATTCGCTCATTCACGACGACCTGCCCTGCATGGACGACGACACGCTCCGCCGCGGCAAGCCGACGAGCCACGTCGTCTTCGGCGAGTGGATGGCCACGCTCGCCGGCGACGCGCTGCAGGCGGCGGCCTTCGAGCTTATTTTGACAAGCGCCCTTCCGCCGCAGACCGTCGTGAAGATGGGCGCCCTCCTTGCCCGGGCGGCCGGGCGGCAGGGGATGTGCCTCGGCCAGGTCATGGATATGAAGGGCGAGGGGAGGAGCCTTTCATTGGACGAGCTTCTCACCGTGCACCGGTACAAGACGGCGGCGCTGCTCATCGCGGCGGCGCAATTCGGCGTCCTCGCCGCGGGGGGAAGCGACGCGCAGCTTGAGAGCGCCGGGCGCTACGCCTGCCATCTCGGCCTTGCCTACCAGATTATCGACGACGTCCTCGACGCCACCGCCGCGACGGAGACGCTCGGCAAAACGGCGGGCAAGGATAAAAAAAGCGAAAAGACGACGTTTTTGACGCTCATGTCTGTGGACGGCGCGCGCCGCGCCGCAATCGAGGAGACAGAGAAAGCCGTCGCCGCGCTGCGCGGCAGGTTTGAAAAAACGGGCTTTCTGGAGGCTCTCGCCGCCTCTCTCGTAGAAAGAAAGTATTGATAATTTCTCGCCCTGTTGATAATATGAATGGGTATAATAGTGTATAATTATTCGTGCCGGGACGGCTTTACCGGCGCTTTTGAGGTAAAATGAACTGAATATTTCCCGAAATGTGAATATTCGGGATTACATACCGTGCGATACCGCCCTCAATTATTCACTTTGCCGCATACTATAAGAGGGCGGCCGGCTAACAGCGCGCGCCCGGGCGCAAGGCCCGTCTGTGATTGGCGCGCGGCATTTCCGATGCGGCGGCCAGGGTACTGGCAATAAGACTTAAAAAGAGGGAATATCGTTGGATATTTTAGATAAACTCACGCTTCCGGCTGACATCCGAAGGCTCAGCCGCGCTGAACTTGACGTCCTCTGCCACGATCTGCGGCAGTTTCTCATAAAAAACGTCTCCAAAACGGGCGGGCACCTCGCCTCCAACCTCGGCGTCGTGGAGCTGACCGTCGCCATTCACCGCGTGTTTGACACGTCGCGCGACAGGCTCGTGTTCGACGTGGGCCACCAGAGCTACGTGCACAAAATCCTCACCGGGCGGATGGACCGTTTCCCCACGCTGCGCCAGCTCGGGGGGCTTTCCGGCTTTCCGAAGCCGTCCGAGTCGCGGCACGACGCGTTCATCGCCGGCCACGCATCCAACTCCATCTCCGTCGCCCTCGGCATCGCGCGGGCGCGCACCCTCATGCGGCGGGACTACCACGTCATCGCCGTCATCGGGGACGGGGCGCTCACGGGCGGGCTGGCCTTCGAGGGGCTTTCCGTGGCGGGGGCGAGCGGCGAGCCGCTCATCATTATCCTCAATGACAACGGCATGTCCATCACGCCGAACGTGGGGGGCATCGCCAAGTACCTCTCGCGCCAGCGCCTGAAGCCCTCGTACGCGGCGTTTAAAAAGCGCTACCGCCGCCTGATGGAGAAAATCCCGGGCGGGCAGAAGATTTACGGCTTCACGCACCGCCTCAAAAGCGGGATTAAAAAGACCGTTTTGCACTGCAGCATGTTCGAGGAGATGGGCCTGCAGTACGCCGGCCCCATCGACGGGCACAATATCGACCGCCTGATCGAGGCGCTCAACTGGGCGAAAAACCAGCACGAGCCCGTCGTCGTCCACGTCATCACGCAAAAGGGCAGGGGGTACTCCTACTCCGAGCAGACGCCGGACTTGTACCACGGCGTCGCGCCCTTCGACTATAAAACGGGCGTCCTCGGCGGCGAGGCCAAGTGCTTTTCCACCGTCTTCGGCGAGGAGATGGAGAGCCTTGCGCAGCAGGACTACCGCGTGTGCGCCATCACCGCCGCGATGACGCGCGGGACGGGGCTGACCGGCTTTGCCGCGAAGTTCCCCGACCGGTTTTTCGACGTCGGCATCGCGGAGGGGCACGCCGTCTCCATGGCCGGGGGCCTGGCCTCGCAGGAGCTCATCCCCGTCTTCGCCGTCTATTCCACGTTCCTGCAGCGCTCGTACGACATGCTCATCCACGACGTCGCCCTCTCTGGCCTGCACGCCGTGTTCGCGGTGGACCGGGCGGGGCTTGTCGGCAGCGACGGCGAGACCCACCAGGGCATCTACGACGTGGCGTACCTGTCGTCGGTTCCCGGCATGCGCATCTACTGCCCGGCAAGCTTCGCCGAGCTGCGCGATATGCTCCGGTTTGCCGTCTTCCATCTAAACGGCCCCGTGGCCGTCCGCTATCCCAAAAGCGGCGAAGGGCGGTATACGGACGGCGGCACGGAGCGCAGCAAGGTGCTCCGCGAGGGCGGGGATATAACAATAATTACCTACGGCATCTCGGTCAACGACGCGCTCGACGCGGCCGACCGCCTCGAGGAGGACGGCGTTTCCGCCGAAATCGTCAAGCTCGGCTGCATCCAGCCGATTGACTTTACCGATATTGAAGCGTCCGCCAAAAAGACGGGCCGCGTGATTGTGCTGGAGGAGTGCGCCCAGACGGGCTGCGTCGGCCAGCGCGTTCTCGCGTGGCTTATGACGCAGGGCGTTGAATTGAAATCGGCGCGCCTGATGAACCTGGGCGACCGCTTTATCCCGCACGGCACGCCCGATGAGCTGCGCCGCCTGTACGGGATTGACGCGAACTCCCTGTACGAGGCGGCGATGAAGGACTGCCATGCCTAAGGTGCGGCTTGACGCGCTCTTACTAAAGCGCGGCGAGTTTGAAAGCCGCGCCCGCGCCGCCGCGGCCATCCGGGAAGGGCGCGTCAGAGTCGGCGGCGAGACCGTCACAAAGCCGGGCGCGTTCGTGGAGGAAGACTGCGACATCGCCGTCAGCCACGCGACAGACTACGCCAGCCGCGGCGCGCTCAAGCTCGAAAAAGCGCTCGACACGTTCGGCGTCGACCCAGGCGGGCGCGTGTGCGTCGACTGCGGCGCCTCCACGGGCGGGTTTACCGACTGCCTGTTGCGCCGCGGCGCGCGGAAGGTCTACGCCGTGGACGTAGGGTACGGGCAGCTGATCGAGCGGCTGCGCCAAGACGCGCGCGTTGTCGTCATGGAGCGCACGAACGTGCGCGACCTGGCGCCCGAGGCGTTGCCGGAGAGGCCGTCCCTTGCCGTTATCGACGTCTCGTTTATCTCGCTGCGCCTCATTCTGCCGCCCGTCCGCGCGCTGCTGAGCGAGGGCGGCGAGGCGGTCTGCCTTATCAAGCCGCAGTTTGAGGCCGGGCGCGAAAACATCGGCAAAAAGGGCGTCGTCAAAAGCCGCGCCGTCCATGAGATGGTGCTGCGCCGGTGGATGGAGGATGCCGAAAGCGCCGGCTTTTTCGTCGCGGGGCTCACGCACTCGCCCATCATGGGCTCGGACGGGAACATCGAGTTTTTAGGGCATCTGACGACTGTGAAGGCCGACAAGCCGCCCATCCTTCCGGGCGAGGTTGTGAAGGCGGCCCACGAAGCCCTTACCGCGCGCGATAGGGCGGCGCGCTAAGCCGCCGGCCAACAGAGTATGAGAGGACAGGACATGAAACGCGTACTGCTCTGCACGAACGTCAAAAGAGATCCGGGCTACGCCTTAACGCTGAAAGTGGCCCGCGCCATCCGCGGTCTGGCGGAGGTGGTTGTCTGCCCGATGTTTGAGGAAGGCGGCGCCGCGCCGGAAGAGCTGCCGGAATATCTCACGATGCCGCTGGAAAAGGCCCTGCCCGGGGCGTATCTTGCCGTGACGTTCGGGGGAGACGGGACGATCCTCTCCGTCGCGCGCCAGGCCGCGCCGTACTCGGTGCCGATTCTCGGCGTCAACATGGGCAGCAAGGGCTTTATGAGCGATATTGAAACGGACGAGATTGAGCTGGTTCCGAAGGCCGTTCGGGGCGAGTTTCAGGTGGAGCGGCGCATGATGGCCGACGTGTCCCTCCTGCGGGACGGCGCCGTCGTCCACACGGATTTCGCGCTCAACGACGTTGTCGTCGGCGGCGTGACGAAGCTCATCGACCTGAGTATTTACGGCGACGGGGAGATTATCACCCGTTTTCACGGCGACGGCGTCGTCATCGCCACGCCGACGGGCTCGACGGCCTACTCCATGGCCGCCGGCGGCCCCATCGTGGAGCCGTGCGAGCAGAGTCTGATTATCACGCCGGTGTGCCCCCACGTTCTGGCGGCGCGGTCGTTCGTTTTGTCGGCCGACCGGCGCGTGTCCGTCGTGGTGGGACACGAAAAACCCAATCCCGCGTATCTCGCGGTCGACGGCCGCGGGACGGTGGAGCTGCAATGCGGCGACTTGATTGAGGTCACGAAATCGAAAATGCGGGCGGTTTTCGCCCGCGTTGGAAAAAAAGGCTTCTACAGGAAAGTGAGCGAGAAATTGGGTGAAAAGTGTGAAGAATAAACGCCAGAAGGCCATCTTAAAGATCATTCAGACGCAGGAGATCGAAACGCAAAACCAGCTGATCGAGGCGCTCAACGCCGCCGGCGTCAAAAGCACGCAGGCGACGGTCTCGCGCGACATCAAGGAGCTCCACCTGATTAAGGAGCTGACGCCGCAGGGGAAGTACCGCTACGTCGTCGGGCAGAAGCAGGACCTGCAAAACTACGCCGCGCGTCTGAAGACGATCTTTAAAGAATCGGTGACGTCCTTTGACTGCGCGCAGAACATCGTCGTCATCAAGACGCTGCCGGGCCTTGCCATGGCGGCTTGCAGCGCCATCGACTCCATGAACATCAAAAACCTCGTCGGCTCCATCGCCGGGGACGACACCGCCTTCCTCGCGATGACGGACGCCGCCGCGGCTCAGGAGTTCTGCGCGGAAATTGAAAGCATGCTCTGATGGGGGGCGGCGCTTGCAGCGCCGCGGGAGTTTGTTATGATTAAGCTGCTGCACATAGAGAATATTGCGGTTGTGGAAAAGGCGGACGCCGCGTTCGGCCCGGGCCTCAATGTGCTCACCGGCGAGACGGGCGCGGGCAAGTCCATCGTCATCGACGCGCTCACCGCCGTCACGGGCGGGCGCGTGACGCGCGACCTTATCCGCACCGGCGCGGACAGCGCCGTCGTGACGGCGGTGTTCTCCGGCGACAGGGCCTCTGAGTGGCTGCGGGAAAACGACATCGAGCCGGACGACGGGGGCGACGTGTTTATCCAGCGCAAAATCACCGCGGACGGGAAAACCGTCTGCCGCGTCAACGGTGTGCCCGTGTCCGTCGGGCAGCTGCGCCAGCTCGGCGACCTTTTGCTCGACATCTACGGGCAAAACGACGGGCGCAAGCTCCTCGACGAGAGCAGCCACCGCGCCTACCTCGACAGCTTCGCGGGGCTCGGGGAAGAAATCGCCGGTTACGCCGCCATGTTTTCCGCTCTGCGGGACAAGCAGGCGGAAATGGACGCGCTCGTGATGGACGAGGGGGAGAAGGCGCGGCGCGCCGATACGCTCACGTTCCAGCTTGAGGAGCTCGAGCGCGCGCAGATCCAGCCCGGCGAGTACGAGGAGAAGTCCCAGCGGCGCGCCCTTTTGAAAAACGCCGCCCGCCTGACGCAGTCCCTTGCCGGCGCGCTCGAGGCGCTTTCGGGGGGCGACGCCGCCTTCGGCGCCGTCTCGCTCCTTCGAGACGCGGCGGACTTTGTGCGCGACGCGGAGGAGTTTGCAGAAAGCCTTACCGGCGCGGGGGAGAGGCTGCGCTCCCTCGCCTTCGACGCCGAGGACGTCGCCGAGCAGATCCGCGACGTGCTCGCGTCTCTGGAGTTTTCACCCGACGAGATGGACAGGCTCGACGCGCGGCTTGACCAGCTGCGCCGCCTGATGAAAAAATACGGCGGCAGCGAGGAGGAGCTCATCGCCTACCGCGAGAAAATTCGCGCAGAGCTCGAGGCGATTGAGACGTCCGACCTGCGCGTGGAGAAGCTTGCGGCGGAAGTGGAGGCCCTGCGGAAAGCGGCGTGGGAAAAGGCCAGGGCGCTGTCCGATAAGCGGCGCGAGGCCGCAAAGCGCCTTGAGGCGCGCATCCGCGAGGAGCTCAATGACCTGAGTATGCCGGGCGTGCAGTTTCAGGTCCAGTTTTCGCCCGTGCGTACGGAAGAAGGCCTCAACGCCTTCGGGTGCGACGAGGTGCGGTTTCTCATGTCCGCCAACGCCGGGCAGGCGCTCGGGCGCATCAGCCAGATCGCCTCGGGCGGCGAGCTGTCCCGCATCATGCTCGCGCTGAAAAACGTCCTGAGCGAAAACGACGGCATCGACACCCTCGTGTTCGACGAAATCGACGCCGGCGTCTCCGGCATCGCCGCCCAGCGCGTGGCGGAAAAGCTCGCGGCGCTCTCGGGGCGCCGTCAGGTGCTGTGCGTGACGCACCTGCCGCAGATTGCCGCCATGGCGGACACGCACTTTGAAATCAAAAAGGACACGCACGATGGCCGGACGTACACGTCCGTGAGGCTCCTCGACGGCGAAGGGCGCCGCGGCGAAATCGCGCGCCTTATCGGCGGCGAAAACGTCACAATCACGACGCTCGCCTCCGCCGGCGAGCAGCTCGAAGCCGCCGAGCGGTTTAAGACCGCACTCCGAAAACAGAAAAATACATAAGCCGCATGGCGTCCCATGCGGCTTTCGCGTTTTTTGCGCGCGTTTATATGGTGTCTTTTGTGCGGCGAGGGATCGCGCAAGACGGGCGTAAAAACCCAGCCGCGCCGCGGTGCCTAATAAGCGGCACCCGCAGTAACGCATAGAATTAAAGCGCCCGTGCGGGCGCTTTTCGTTGTTTTCCTGCCGGAGATTACTTTTTTCTCCGGAAAAGGCGCGAAAAAAATCCGCCTTTTTTCCGGCGCGGGCGCTTTGGAACGGTCAGCTCGTCGACAAGGCCGTAGACGTCGGAAAGGTCCATGTCCTCATTGATGCGTAGCTCCTTCACACGCTCCGACGCCGACAGGAGGACGGGCGGCTTTTTCGACATGTTCAATACGGTGGAAAACTTCCAGCCGTACCGGACGGCGCACGCTTTCGCCGTGTTGGGGATGTCGGCCAGGTCGAGCGTGACGAGGGTGCTCTCGCCGTCCGGGCCGATCATGATGTGCTTGACCTTCCGGAAGACATGCGCCGGCTTGCCGCTTTCGCCGGGAGGGAGGGTGCCGTCGGCCGTGATGATGTACTTGTCCACCGTGCTCACGTACACCACGACGCTCCGGCTCGTTTCGTCGACGGTGATGGTCAGGTCGTAGCGCACTTTTTTCAGGTCGGAGCTTTCCCCGATCTCCACGAACTCCGTGCCGACGGTGACGGAGTCGCCGCTGAGCGCGTAAGGGATTTGAAGCGCCTTCAGGCGCCCCGTTATCTCGTCTATGATAAGCTGTTTCATTGCGTACCCCCGATCACATAACTGTGATTATATCACCGCCGGCTATGGCGCGCAAGGCGCAAAAAATGAGCGGGTGTTGACAGCCAAAACGGGTTATGATAATATCGCAATTACGAATTGAATCGGGTCATAATGGCTGTGAAGGAAAAGAGTAGGGGCGCTTGATGCGCGCAGAGAGCCGGCGGTCGGTGCAAGCCGGAGGCTAGACGCCCTGAATACGGTTCCGGAGCCGCGTGCCGCAAGGCGCTTTAGGTGCGTAAGGCACGCCGAATGTGTGCGCGTTAAGCACGGGCGTTATGTGGTTACATAACGCCATAAGTCCGGCCGCCGCGAGGGGCCGGAGAACGAGGTGGTACCGCGAAGTCATTTCGCCCTCTGTCCGAACGGGATGCGTTCGGAGGGGGCGTTTTTTATATCCCGAAGCGGGTAAGGAAAGGAGTCAGAAAGATGCAGATTTACGAAGAACTGAAAGCGCGCGGCCTGATTGCGCAGGTGTCGAGCGAGGAAGCCGTTTCCGAGCTGGTAAACTCCGGGAAGGCCGTTTTCTATATCGGATTTGACCCGACGGCCGACTCCCTGCACGTCGGCCACTTTATGGCGCTGTGCCTGATGAAGCGCTTGCAGATGGCGGGCAACCGCCCCATCGCCCTCATCGGCGGCGGCACGGCCATGGTCGGGGACCCGTCCGGCCGGACCGACATGCGCCAGATGATGACGCCGGAGACGATCGCCTACAACGGCGAGTGCTTTAAGAAGCAGATGAGCAAGTTTATCGACTTTTCCGACGGCAAGGCCATCATGGTCAACAACGCCGACTGGCTGATGAAGCTCAATTATGTCGAGTTCCTACGGGAAGTCGGCCCGCACTTTTCCGTCAACAACATGCTGCGCGCCGAGTGCTACAAGCAGCGCATGGAGCGGGGCCTTTCCTTCCTCGAGTTTAACTACATGATCATGCAGGCCTATGACTTTTTCGAGCTTTTCCAGCGCTACGGCTGCAACATGCAGTTCGGCGGGGACGACCAGTGGTCGAACATGCTGGCGGGCACGGAGCTGATTCGCCGCAAGCTGCAAAAGGACGCCCACGTCATGACCATCAACCTGCTCCTCAACCACGAGGGCAAGAAGATGGGCAAGACGGCCAGCGGCGCCGTCTGGCTCGACCCGAACAAAACAAGCCCCTACGATTTTTACCAGTACTGGCGCAACGTGGACGACGCCGACGTCATCAAGTGCCTGAAAATGCTCACCTTCCTGCCCCTCGAGCAGATTGCCGAGATGGAAAAATGGGAAGGCGCCGAGCTCAACCGCGCCAAGGAAATCCTCGCGTATGAGCTGACCGCCCTCGTCCACAGCAGGGAGGAGGCCGAAAAGGCGCAGGAGACGGCCCGCGCCCTGTTTTCCACCGGCGGCGCGGCCGGGATGCCCACGGCCGAGATCGAGGAGGCAGACCTCGAGGGCGGCGCCATCGACGTGCTCACGCTGCTCGTGAAGACGGGGCTTTGCCCGTCAAAGTCCGAGGCGCGCCGCGCCGTGCAGCAGGGCGGCGTCGAGGTCGGCGGCGAGAAGGTGACGGACATTAGCGCCGTGTTCCCCGCGGAGGCGCTTATGGGCGAAGGACTTGTCGTAAAACGCGGGAAAAAGACGTTTAAAAAAGCTGTCCTTAAAAACTAATAAAGCGCGCTGGTAAAGCGCGCTGGCCGGGCCGGCCTTTGCCGCCCGTCGCGCGCCGTGAGAGCAAATAGCAAAGGCACAGCTTCCGCTTTTTAGCGGATGCTGTGCCTTCCCTTGCAAACAGGCACTTTTACCGCGCCCTAAGAGTGCGTGTTACTGAGCGCCGCCTGCCAGGCTGTTCTCGTAGGCCTGGATCATCTTCTTGACCATCTGGCCGCCGATGCTGCCGGCCTGACGAGAGGTGAGTTCACCGTTGTAACCCTGTTTCAGGTTAACGCCAACTTCGCTGGCGGCTTCCATCTTGAACCGGTTGAGTGCCTCGCGAGCGCTCGGGTTGAGAACTTGATTTCTGCTAGGCATATTGACAACTCCTTCTGATATATTTTGAGGTACGTTCAGCACCTTTCGCTAATATCATCTGTCGCCGTCAATTCATCTATTCAAGTAAATACTGTTAGCCCAGCCAGCAATTAGTTTACATAATTTTGGTCAAAAACTGCGATGTTAAGTATGACACAACCGGTATGGTGGCCATGGAAAAGAGCGTCGAGAGGAAGATGCACTTCGAGGCGACCTTGTCGTTTGAGCCGTACTCGAGGCTGAACATGACGACGACCGTTCCCGTCGGCATGGCGGAAAGGACGGTGAGGATGCCGAGCATGTCCGGGTCCGAGGTAAAGAGCCTCGAGACGAGCGCGACGACAGCGGGAATCAGAAGCAGCCGCGTGAAAATGAGGGGATAAAGGCGCTTTTCCGTAAAGACGCTCCCGAAGGGAATCTGCGAGAGCGTCAGGCCGATGACAATCATGGCCAGCGGCGTCGTCACCTGCCCGATGAGGGAGATCGTTTTCGTCAGCACGTCCGGCAGGGAGATGTTGAAAACGAAGATGACGATGGCCAAAAGCGCGGCGATGACCGTCGTGGAGAAAATCTGCCGCGGCCGGATGCGGCGGCGGTCGCCGGAGATGAGCAGGACGCCGGCGCTGAAAAGCAGCAGGTTGAACGGGATGTTGTACAGCGTGACGTAAAACGTCGTCTGGGGACCGAAAATCGACTCCACGACGGGAAAGCCCATAAAGCCGACGTTGGAAAACGCGAGCAGGCACGCGTAGAGCCCGCGCTCGTTTTCCGGCGCGCGCAAAAGGCGCGCAAGCGGCAGCCCGATGAGGAAAAAGATGAGGAAAGAGAGCAGCACGAGCGCGAAAAACACGGCCGCGTCCGCGCGCGACATAGTAAGGTCCGCGGCCAGAACGGAGTTTAATATCGTACAGGGCATGGTGACGTGGATGACAAGCTTTGAAAGCGTCTTATCCGCCCCGTCCGGCAGGACTTTCAGCCTGCCGGTGACATATCCCACAACGAGCGCCAGAAATAAAACCGCCATCTGGCTGAAAACGGAAGCGATGTTCATTGCAACTCCATATTCTCTATAATGCCCGTCTGCCGGCAGAAACACGCGGTTTTTGCTGGCAAACGGGCAAATTATTCTGAAATGAACTTTGTTTACACGCCGGCGATGTTCATGGCGGCAAAGAAGCCGTCCCGCACGGCGGTGGTGATGTTGCCGAGGTTTGTCGCGCAGTCGCCGACGAAATAGACTTCCTCCGCGCAATCGGCAAACTTCCGGGCCTCCGCCGCGCGCGGGCGCACGCCGACGGAGAGGACGACCGTGTCGGCTGGAATCAGCCGCGTCTGCCCGTCCGCCGAGGCGACGACAAGCCCTTCGTCCGTCACTTCCTTTGCCGCAAGGCCCGTCAGCGTTTTCACGCCGGCTTCTTCGGCCATGGCGCGCAGGAAACGCACGACGGACGGCATCGCCGCGCCGCGGCTGTCGATTTCCTCGAGGGTGCGCATGTCGACGAGCGTGACGTCGTGTCCGTCCCGAGCGAGGGCGACGGCCGTCTCGGTGCCGGTCAGCCCCGCGCCGATGAGGACGACGCGGCGCCCGGCTTTCTTTGTGCCGAGGTCAATTTCCGTCGCAAGGCAGACGTTTTCGCGGCCAATGCCCGGGATGTCCGGGATAATCGGCTCGCTGCCGACGGCGACGATGACGGCGTCCGGGTTTTCCGCTTTGACGCGCTCCGGCGTGGCGGGCGTGCCCTTGCGGATGTCAATGCCCGGCGTGCGATAAGTCATCCGGACGGACCACGCCGCGTACCGGGCGATGTCGCCCTTGAGGGCGTTGGCGCCGGCGGCGATGAGGGTGCCGCCCAGCTCGTTTTCCTTTTCAAACAGCACCACCTCGTCGCCCAGCTCGGCGCACCGGCGCGCCGCTTCCATGCCGGCCGCGCCGCCGCCGACGATGACGACTTTCTTCTTCGGCTGCGTGCGGATGAACCTGTCAAACTGCGGGTGGCGGCCCATGACGGGGTTGACCGTGCAGCGCAGCGGCTTCGGGCAGCCGTGGGGGTCCGAGCCCGTGCAGACCATGCAGCGGATGCAGGGGCGGATTTCGTCGCCCTTGCCGCGGCGGGCCTTGTTCACGCAGTCGGGGTCGGCGATGAACTGGCGGATCATGGCGATCATGTCCGCCTTTTCGGAGGCGACGGCCTCCTCCGCCAGGTCGAGGTTGAACGAGCCGACGGAGGTGACGGGAATATCAAGTGCGCGCTTAAACTGCTCGGCGAAGCGGACGTTCGTCGCCATGGGCAGGTACGCCGGCTGCATGGCGTAGGAGAGGGAGGCGGGGTTGTACATGTTGCCCGCGGAGACGTGGATGAGGTCGATTTTCTTCTGAATCGCGCGGGCAAACAAAATGGCCTCCTCAAGCCCCACGCCGCCTTCCGTCAGCTCGTCGCCGGAGATGCGCCACTCGATGGCCATGTCCGGCCCGATGGCGGCGCGCACCGCGTCTAAAAGCTCGTTTGCGAAGCGGCAGCGGTTTTCAAAGGTGGAGCAGCCGTACTCGTCCGTGCGCTTGTTCATGAGGGGCGAGTAAAACTGCGCGACGGTGTGCCCGTGGCCGCCGTGAATCATGATCATGTCGAAGCCGGCCTTTTTGCAGCGCTCGGCCGCGCGGGCAAACGACGCGATATTCTCGCGGATTTCGTCCTTCGTCATGTCGGCGGGCAGCTTGTGCATGCGCAGGTTCAGTTCGATGGAGGCGAGCGCCCCGTAGCGGTGGACGGCGTCCGTCAGCGCGGACAGCCCGTGGACCACGAAGGGGTCGGCGAGGTTGACGACGTAGTGGTTTTCGTCCGCGTACGCCTGTGTGACGGGGCTGTCTCCCACCGTGACGATGCCGGCGCCGCCGCGCGCCATGGACGCGGTGAAGGCGATGAAGGCGTCCGTCACAAGGCCCTCTTTCGTGCAGAGGAACGGCTCGGCCGGAGAGACTTCAATCCTGTTTTTCGCGGTGAGCGGGCCGATTTTCAGCGGGCGGAATATATGCCTGTATTCCACGTTTATCACGCTCCACATTCTCGTATCAGGCGAACAAAATATATCATCAATGCGCCGCAATGGCAACATTTTTCATTCGGTCAGCGGGTGCCGCGGCACGCGCGCGGAGATGTTCCCGTCGCTTTTGGCGTGCGCAAAACCGGGCCGCAGCGCGTGCTGCGGCCCGTGGATGCGCCTTTTTCGCCTTTTAGCTGTTCTTTTTAATCCATTCGGCGCCGTAACGGTTGCACTCGTCGATGACGATGGGCGTGACCCACTCGTTGATGCACTCGATGCTGCCGATGCACGGCAGGAAGGAGCCGCCGGGCGCGTACTCGTCGATGGCGCGGCGCACTTCGGCGCGGATTTCCTCCTCGGTGGCGTCGGCGCGGTCGATGACAGCCTGCTCGAGGCCGCCCATGAGGAGCATCTTGCCGGCGACGTTCTTCTGGATGGCCTTGATGTCGTTCGTGGGGAGGACGCCCTGCCACATGTCGACGCCGAGGTCCACCATGTCCTTTTCGAGGCCCTGGCAGTAGCAGTCGGCGTGGTGCTGGATGAGGACGCCGCGCTTTTTGATGTAGCCGTAAAACCGCTCGTAGTGGGGCTTGAGCAGCTCGCGGAATTTCGCCGGGGAGAAGAAGAGGCTTGTCTTGGAGCCCCAGTCGTCGTGCGAGTGGATGACGTCGGGGTGGAGGTTGTCGATGAGCTGCTCGACGGCTTTGATTTTCCAGTCGGTGTAGGCGCCGAAGAGGTCGTACATCGCCTCGGGCTCCTCGTACATGTACACGAGCGTGTCCTCAAACGTCATCAGGCAGTGGGCGCGCTCGAAGAGGCCGCGGAACGTCGGAACCATGACGAAGGTGTTCTCGCGGTCAAGCTGGTCGATCTGCTTTTTCGCGTCGGACCAGTCGAGTTCCGGGATTTCCGGGAAATGGACGTAGTCGCGCCACTTGGTGATGTCCTTGATGACCTTGTTTTCGTCGTTGACCATCGGGATGATGCCGGGGTCCTCCGGGAGGTAACGGTGAACGACGCCCCAGTTGTCGACAAACCGTTCGCCGGAGAACTGCAGGATGTCCCAGACGGAAATCGGGTCGATGACGCAGTGGAACTTATACGGCGGGAACGCGTCGAACGCGTAACCCATCCACTTCGTCGGCTTTTCGTTGCGCATGACGGAGAGAAAGAGCTCTTTTTTGTTCATGATGCTTTACCTCCCTTTGTTTTCCTACTCAGAGCGTATCATCCCGTGGAAAGGCTTGTCAATCGGAGAATTGACAATTTGGCGGCTTTGTTTTTATCCCGCCCGTCATATATGCGGCGTTTTCCGGAAAATGGGGGCAGGAAGGCGCGCCGCGCTTGCGCGCGGGCTATGGCGTGATATAATGAAAACCATCATACAGACAAGACGGGAGCGGGAGATATGGCGGTTTACACGGAGAACGTCCACCTCACGGAAGACGGCGCGGCCGTTGAAATCCTCGATCAGACGCGGCTTCCCAATGAGGAAGTCATGCTCACCCTCAAAGGCCGGGAGGAACTTTACGAAGCCGTCGCCTCGCTGCGGGTGCGCGGCGCGCCGGCTATCGGCATTTTCGCGGGATACGCCGTCTACGTCCTCGCCGCGCAGACGAAGTGCCGCGATTTTGACAGCTTTTACGCGGAGTTTCGTGAAAACAAGGCGTATCTCGATTCCGCGCGCCCCACGGCGGTGAACCTCCACTGGGCGCTAAGCCGCATGGAAAATGTCGTGCTGGAAAACAGGGAAAAGCCCGTCGGGGACATCGTGGCGCGATTGAAGGAGGAGGCTCTGGCGATTCACCGCGAGGATATCGAGATGTGCCTTGCCATCTCCACCTTTGGCTTGGAGCTTGTGAAGGACGGGGACGGTATCCTCACCCACTGCAACGCCGGTGCGCTTGCCACCTCGCGGTACGGCACGGGTCTGGGGACGCTCCTGCTCGCCAAGGAGATGGGCATCGAGCTGCGCGCCTACTGCGACGAGACGCGCCCGCTCCTGCAGGGGGCGCGGCTGACCACCTACGAGCTGCAGAAAGCGGGGGTGGACTGCACGCTCATCTGCGACAACATGGCCTCCCTCGTCATGAAGGAGGGGAGGGTCAACGCCGTTTTCGTCGGGTGCGACCGCGTCGCGGCAAACGGCGACACGGCGAATAAAATCGGCACGAGCGGCCTTGCGATTTTAGCCAAGCACTACGGCATCCCGTTTTATGTGTTCTGCCCATCCTCCACCATCGATTTTAACTGCCGCACGGGGGATGATATCACCATCGAGCTGCGCGACCCGAAGGAAATTAAGGAGCTGTATTTTGAAAAGCCCATCGCCCTGCCGGACGTGAAGTGCTACAACCCCGCGTTTGACGTGACCGACCACGCGCTCATCACGGCGATTGTGACGGAAAAGGGCATCGTGCGCCCGCCGTTTGAGGAAAACCTCAGGCGGCTGTTCGGGCGGGGGGAGCGGCATGGCTGAAATAACGTATATGACCGACGAGCAGGCGAAGCGGGACATCATAGAGGCGGGGCGGCGGCTGTATCAGAAAGGATTCGTCGCCGCAAACGACGGCAACATCTCCGCCCGCGTCTCGGAGACGGAAATCTGGTGCACGCCCTCCGGCGTCTCGAAAGGGTTTATGTCGGAGGATATGCTCGTAAAGCTCGACATGAGCGGCAACGTCCTTGATGGCGCGATGCGCCCGTCGTCTGAAATTAAAATGCACCTTGCGATTTACCGCGCGGCGCCCCATATCTGCGGCGTTGTCCATGCGCACCCGCCTGTATCCGCGATGTTTGCCGCGGCGGGGCAGCCCCTCGACGCGGCGCTTTTGCAGGAGGCTGTCGTCTCCCTCGGGGTTATCCCCCTCGCGCCGTTTGCCATACCGGGGTCGGAGGAACTCGCGGAAGGCGTCGCGCCGCTCGCGAGAGAATATAACGGCGCGCTTTTGGAGCACCACGGCGCCGTCGCGTGGGGGCGCGACGTGATGCAGGCGCTGTTTCGCATGGAGAGCATCGAATATTGCGCCACGGTGGCGATGTACGCGCGCATGGCGGGACTTTGGCGCCCGATGACGAAGGCGCAGATTGACGCGCTGATTACGCTGCGCCCGAAGTGGGGCGTGACGGGCGGCGGGCGCCCGCGCGGGAGAGAGGACTGACTTTAATAACACGAAAGGTGATACGATGAAACTGATCAACTTCATCTCGGGCGGCCGGACACGCTGCGGCGTGGAGACGGCGCGGGGCGTCGTGGACATCACGGCGCTCGGGCTCGCGGAGAGCATCGGCGACGTCATCGCGGGGGGCGAGGCGCTGCTTGCCCGCATCGCCGGCGCCGTCAAGGACGAGAGCCTTCCCGTTCTGGAAGGGGCGGTTGAGTACGCGCCCGTCACGACGCCGCAGAAAATCGTGTGCGTGGGCCTCAACTACAAAAAGCACGCCGAGGAGACGGGCGGGGAGCCGCCGAAATACGTCGTGTTCTTCTCCAAGTTCAACGACGCGCTGGAAGCGGCGGGGCGGCCCGTCGTGCTCCCCGAGTGGCAGCGGTGCTACGACTACGAGGCGGAGCTAGTCATCGTCATGGGGAAGACGGCTTGGAACGTCTCAAAGGAAGAGGCGCTCGACTATGTCTTCGGCTACACCTGCGGCAACGACCTGTCCGCGCGGGACAGCCAGTTCCTCTCCAGCCAGTGGCTGGCGGGCAAATCCTTCCCCGGGTTTGCCCCGGCCGGGCCGTGCGTCGTGACGAAAGACGCGTTTGACCCGAGCGCCGACAACCGCATCGCCTGCGAAGTCAACGGCGTGGTGGTGCAGGAGGATCTCACCTCCGGCATGATCTTCGACTGCGCCGAGATTGTCAGCGCCGCGTCGCGGTACTTCAGGCTCGGCCCCGGCGACCTCATCTTCACCGGCACGCCCGCCGGCGTCATACTCGGAAAGCCCAAGGGCACGCGCGTGTGGCTGAAAAAGGGCGACGTCGTGCGCGTGACCATCGAGGGCATCGGGACGCTCGAAACGCCCCTTGTCTAGAGCGCCGGGGCGACACCTGCCTGACAAAAACGTCCCTGCAAAGGTGAAAACGCAAAAGGCGCGCCGGGAAACCGGCGCGCCTTTTGCGTTTGGAGGAAAATTGAAACGTCGATGGTGCAAGACCTGCCGTCAATCTAGGGAGGAGGTATCGCCGTCACCTTATAAAGAAAGGGGCGGCGCCGTTGGGGTGGCGCCGCCTGCGGGGAGAATTTAGATAACGCTAAAAAGAAGATCGCCGTAAGTTGGAAACGGCCAATGCTTCTTTGCGGTTATCAGCTCGAGCTTGTCGGCCGTTTCGCGGAGGGCTTCCATCGCGGGGATGACGGTGTCCTTAAACGCCATGGACCTTTCCCCGATTTCAGGGACGGCCTCGGCCGCCTCGACGGCTTTCTCCAGCGCTTTGACATTGCCGTGAAGCGTCGCCGTCAGGGCGCTGATTTCCGTCAGAAGCTCGGTCTCGAACGAGGCGTCCACTTCGCCGGAAACGGCTTTCTTTGCCGAGAGGGTCTCCGCCAGCTCTTTTGCGTACGCCGAAACAGCGGGGAGGATATCCTTTTTCGCCATGTCGAGCATGGTCAGCGCTTCGATGCTGAGCGTCTTGCAGTACTTCTCGAGGCTGACCTCGTAGCGCGCGCGGATTTCCGTCTCCGTAAACACGCCGTGCGTGGCCATCAGCCGGATGTTCTTCTCGCTGATGAGGTACGGGACGGCGTCGGCCGTCGTGCGCAGGTTGAGCAGGCCGCGCTTTTCGGCTTCGGCGACCCATTCCTCGTCGTACCCGTTGCCGTTGAAGATGATGCGCTTGTGCTTTTTCAGCGTCTCCCGGATGAGCGCTTGCAGCTCGGCCTGGAAGTCCTCGGCCTTTTCAAGCCGGTCGGCAAACTCGCGCAGCGCCTCAGCGACGGCTGTGTTGATGGCGACGTTCGCCTCGGAAATCGACATGGAGGAGCCGACCATCCGGAACTCGAACTTGTTGCCCGTAAAGGCGAAGGGCGAGGTGCGGTTTCTGTCCGTCGCGTCTTTCGGGAAGGGGGGCAGGACGTCCACGCCGATCTGCATCATCGTGCGCGGGCTTGCGTCGTAGGATGTGCCGTTTGTAATCGCGTCGACGATGGCAGTCAGCTCCTCGCCGAGGAAGACGGACACGATGGCCGGCGGCGCTTCGTTCGCGCCGAGGCGGTGGTCGTTGGCCGCGGAGGCGACGGACGCGCGCAGCAGGTCCTGGTACTCGTCGACGGCTTTGATGACGGCCGTGAGGAACAGGAGGAACTGGGCGTTGTCATGCGGCGTTTTGCCCGGGTCGAGGAGGTTTACGCCCGTGTCCGTGGCGAGGGACCAGTTGTTGTGCTTGCCGCTGCCGTTGATGCCCTCGAAGGGCTTTTCGTGCAGCAGGCAGATCATGTCATATTTCTTCGCGATGCGCTGGAGCAGCTCCATCGTCAGCTGGTTGTGGTCCGCGGCGATGTTCGTCGACGTAAAGACGGGGGCGATTTCGTGCTGCGCCGGCGCGACTTCGTTGTGCTCCGTCTTCGCGAGGACGCCCAGTTTCCAGAGCTCCGCGTTGAGCTCTTCCATGAAGGCGGCCACGCGCGACTTGATGGAGGTAAAGTACTGGTCCTCCATCTCCTGGCCCTTCGGCGGCTTGTTGCCGAAGAGCGTGCGCCCCGTGTAGATGAGGTCCTTGCGCTTTAGGTACATATCCTTGTCGATGAGGAAGTACTCCTGCTCGGGGCCGCAGGTGGACTTGACGGATTTGACGGTGTCGTTGCCGAACAGGCGCAGGATGCGCACGGCCTGTTTGCTCAGCGCGCCCATCGAGCGCAGAAGCGGCGTTTTCAGGTCGAGCGCCTCGCCGGTGTAGGAGCAGAAGGCTGTCGGGATGTACAGCGTGGTGCCCTTGACGAAGGCGGCGGACGTCGGGTCCCAGACGGTGTAGCCGCGGGCCTCGAACGTGGCGCGGATGCCGCCCGACGGGAAGCTCGACGCGTCCGGCTCGCCGCGGACGAGCTCGCTCCCCGAAAACTCCAAGAGGATACGGCCGTCATTCATGGGAGAGATGAAGCAGTCGTGCTTTTCGGCGGTGATGCCCGTCATCGGCTGGAACCAGTGCGTAAAGTGGGTCGCGCCTTTTTCAATCGCCCATTCCTTCATCGCGTTGGCCACGACGTTGGCCACGCTGATGTCAAGCGGCGCGCCCTCGTCGATTGTCTTCTTCAGCGCCTTGTATGTCTCTTTCGGAAGCCTCTGGCGCATTTCGCAGTCGTTAAAGACCATTGATCCGAACAATTCTTTTAAAGTTGCCATAACTCATACTCCCAACTTAGAATCTCATATCCTCAAGAACTTTAAAACAAAAATAACGGCAGTGGTCGCCATTGAACCAATGGCACCATTGCCGTTGTTGCTATCATTATAGTCTTGCAATTTCCATTTGTCAATTATGCAAATATGGTTTTTATTCATAAAATTTTGCGCCATGAATCAGGCATTATTGCAAGAAAATATACAACGGCTGTTTAATTTTGACAAGCTTTTCAAAAGCGTTTATACTGGAGCAAATAAATTCCAGACGCGGCGGCGCCCTGGAAACTAAAGAAAAAAGCGAGGTTTTTACGATGTCGGAAGGGAAACTGCATGTAAACCGGCTCCCCGGGCAGCCGGGCATCCTCTATTTTATCTTTGACAATCCGCCCATGAACCAGTTTACGACGGACATGTGGAAACAGCTGACGGCCGAGCTGCGCAAGGCGCGGGTGGACGAGACCGTCAAGGTCGTCGTGCTCACCGGAGCGGGGGAGCGGGCCTTTTCCGCCGGGCTGTCCATGGAGATGCTCGACAATTTAAAGGACGACGAGGACGCCGCGCTCATCTACGCCTGCGGCCTGGAGCTGCGCGAGGCGCTGCATGCGCTGGACAAGCCCGTCATTGCCGCCGTGAAGGGCAACTGCGTCGGCGGCGGGCTTGAAGTGGCCCTGTGCTGCGACATGATCGTGGCGGCGGAAGGGTCGAAGTTCATGCTGCCGGAGATGAACATCGGGCTCGTGCCGGGCTGCGGCGGCGCGATCCAGCTTCTCAGCCGCATTGCCCCGAACAAGGCCTTCGAGATGATCCTCTTCAGCCAGAGAATAACGGCGGACGAGGCGCTCAGCCTCGGCCTGATAAACCGCGTCTACCCAAAGGAGACGTTCGACGACGACGTGCGCGCGCTGTGCGAGGACATCATGAAAAAGCCGCCCGTCGCGGTGCGGGCGCTCAAGGAGCTTGCCGCCGCCGTGCGCAACGGCGCGAACCACGCCGCGGCGCTGGCCGTCGAGCGCCGGCATGCTGTCGACCTGATGCGCACGGAAGACTTCAAGGAGGCGGTCAAGGCTTTCCGGGAGAAGAGGACTCCCGTTTTTAAAGGCCGCTGAAAGCCGCCGCGCGCCGGGACTTGCACAAAATCGGAACGAAAATTCTCCGTTTTAGCGAAAAAGTCTACAAAAGACCGACAAATATTTCGGTGATACGCGCACTTGTTCTCAGGCCGGGAATCTGTTATACTCGGCAGGGTATTATTTACTGCGTCAAAGCGCTAATAGACTATTGTTGCATTTAATCGAAAGAGGAGAGATGGAGTTCCATGCAGAGTGAGTTAAAAAAGAAGTATGGCCTTATAACCGCCATCGCCATGGTCGTCGGCATCGTCATCGGCAGCGGCGTGTTCTTTAAGGCCGAAGCGGTGCTCAAGGCGACGGGCGGGAATATGCCGCTCGGCATCGCCGCCTGGGCTATCGTCGGACTGATTATGATTATCTGCTCGTTTTCCTTCGCAACGCTCGCCACGAAGTATGAAAAGGTCAACGGCATCGTCGACTACTCGGAAATGACGGTGGGCAAGGGGTACGCCTACTACATCGGCTGGTTCATGGCGGTTATCTACAACCCCACGCTCACGTCCGTCCTCGCGTGGGTTTCGGCGCGGTACCTGTGCGTCCTGCTTGGTTGGGACATTACGGGCGGCAACTGTATGGTGATTGCCGCGTTCTTCCTCATCGCCAGCTACGTGATGAACGCGCTCTCGCCGATCCTCGCCGGCAAGTTCCAGGTCACGACGACGGTAATCAAGCTCGTCCCGCTCCTGCTCATGGCCGTCGTCGGCACGATTGTCGGCCTTGTCAACGGCATGACGGTTGAAAACTTCTCGAAAGCCGCCGTCGAAGGCACGTCGGCCGGCGGCGGTCTGCTCGCGTCCGTCGTGGCGGTTGCGTTCGCGTACGAAGGCTGGATTATCGCCACGTCCATCAACGCGGAGCTGAGAGACGCGAAGAAGAATCTCCCGATTGCCCTGACCGTCGGCGCGCTGATTGTCGTCTTTATCTACATCTTCTACTACATCGGCCTGGCCGGCGCCGTCCCGACGGAGACCCTCATGGAAAGCGGCCAGAACGGCGCGAAGGTCGCGTTCATGAACATTTTCGGCAACGTCTGGGGTACGCTCATCTTCGTCTTCGTCATCATCTCCTGCCTCGGCACGCTCAACGGCCTGATGATGGGCAACTGCCGCGGCATGTATGCCCTCGCCGTGCGCGGACAAGGCCCGGCGCCGAAGATGTTCTCGCAGGTCGACAAGAGCACGAATATGGCAACGAACTCCTCGCTTCTCGGCATTCTCCTGGCAGGCTTCTGGCTGATGTACTTCTACGGCGCCAACCTCACGGACCCGTGGTTCGGCCCGTTCTGCTTCGACACGTCCGAGCTGCCGATTATCACGCTTTACGCCGCGTATATCCCCGTTTTCGTATGCTTTATGATTAAGGAGAAGGAAATGGGCGTGTTCAGGCGCTTTGTGATGCCGATTCTCTCGATTCTCAGCTGCGTGTTTATGGTCTACGCCGCGATTGTCGCGCACAGGATGGCCGTCGTGTATTACCTGATCATCTTCGTGGTGATTATGCTCATCGCCATCCCGTTCCGCAAGCCGAAGGAGATCAAGGCCAAATAAGACGGATAAAATTTAAGCGGGCAGCTTTAAGCTGCCCGCTCTTTTTGCGCTTAAATCGCGCCTTTCTTTCGTTTCAAAGAGCCCTTTCACGCCCGCAGGCTGTTTCGCGCGTTTGCTTTCGCCCGCCCCTGAGCGCGCTCCGTCCCGCAGAAGCATGGCGGCGCGCGCCGAAGGGCGGCTTTATAGAACGGAGACGTCCGAGAACATCAGGACGGTGTGCAGCCCCTTCGGGGAGGTTATCTCCAGCTGCCCGTAAAGGCATATAGGCAGCTGCCTGTTGTCCTTAAAGCGCCTGTCCGGGCCGCCGGATTTGTTGACGTACTTCCACGTGTGGCCCACCACGGCCGCGTCGCGCGGGACGGCCTCGCTTTCCACAAACCGCGTCGTGCCGGTTTTGACGGAAAAATCCTCATACGCGAGGGCGCCGACACGCACGCCCTGCACGATAAGGAGTTTGTCCGGCAGGAACACGAGCGTCTCTTTGCCAGACTTAAACGCCGCGACGGGGACGTTTGCCTTAAACGGGAAGGGCGGCGCCGTCTTCGCGGCGCAGGGCATTCTTTTGACCGTTTCGCCTGCGCCCGCGGCGTATTTCCGGTCTATGACCCGGCTCGTCTCAATCACGCGCCAGACCTTCGCGCAGTCCGCGATGCGAAGAAGAAGCCCCATGCGCGCTTCGACGGCCGCCTTTTCGTCCTCGTCGATCGAATACTCAAGGCGTATCACGCCTTTTGTGCGGACGACAATCAGCAGTATGGCAAAGACAGCCGCCGGAAGAAAGAAGAGAGGGTACGCCATCCCCAGGACAACCGAGGCAATCAGGCCGATGAGGGCGGCGCGGCGGAGTACGAGTGCGCGCCCTGCCGCTTTCAGCATCGCCTCAAGGCCTTCCGAGACAAGCTGAGTCGCCTGAGCGTTGAGCAGGGACTGCGTGTCATAGCGGTTGCCTGCCGCGGGCTTTTGAGACGGAAAGGACGGCGGAGAGCCTTTTCTTTTTCCCGTCTCCTGGACGTAGGAGATGCCCGTCCCGGGGAGAGAGTAAGTCCTGCGCGTGGTGCCGCGGGCCGTTTTTGTGACGCGAAAGCCCTTGACGCCCCAGCTGTACCCGACGCCGGACTTGCTCAGGTTAATCCGAAAGCCCCCGCCGAGATTGATGCTTTTTCTGTACCGAAAACCCATTCTTCCACCCCTTGCCAATAGCATAAGCAAAAAAGCGGGGACTATGCAAGGGGGTGCGCCCCGGGAAAGCGGGCGGGAAGATTTAAAGTCACAAAAAACCGCCGGAAAAATCCGGCGGTTTTGTTTTATCTACGCGCCCCAGTTGTAGACGAGCGGGTTTTGCGGGACGGGGCTTGCGCTGGGGGAAGGCGACGGGCTCTCCCATGGCGGGACGGCGGGCATATCGTCTTCATCGCCGTCCTCGTCGCCGGGGGGTATGGGCGGTATAATGGGGCCTTCGATATCCGGCGGCGGGACAGGCTCCTCCTTGACCTGGTAGAAGAATTCGATGAGGTCGCTGGCCGCGTCGCCTGTGATGGTGATGGCCTTATCGGCGCTGCCGGCGAGGCGGTATCCTTCCACTTCGCGCGCCTGCTCGGTGACGACGGAGCCGCGCTGCGCCTTCTTCGTCTCCTCGTAGAGCACCTCGCCGTCGACCGTCACCCCGCGGACGACGTAGTTAAACTCCGGCTCGACGCCCGGAATCGGCTCAAGCTCCACGTTGGCCGGCTTCGGGAAGTCCTTGTACGGCAGGTCGGCGTGGACTTTCTCCATGACCTTCTTCCACAGCTGCGCGGAGGGGTTGCCCGAGACGGTCATGCGCGCGGGGATGTCGTACCCCGTCCAGACGACGGCGACGTAATACGGCGTAAAGCCGGCAAACCAGCGGTCCTTCTTGTCGGAGGTGGTGCCCGTCTTGCCTGCGGTGGGCATGTTCTGCAGCCGCGCCTCATAGCCGGTGCCGGACCGGACGGCCTCCTGGAGCATATCGGTGACCCAGTAGGCGGTGACGTCGCTGATGGCGACGACGTTTTTCTTCGGGTTATCGAAGAGCAGCTTCCCGTCCGCGTCAGTGATGTGCGTCCACATGCGCAGCTTCGTCTCGATGCCGGAGTTGGGGAAGATGGTGTAGGCCTCCGCCATTTCGCGGACGGTGATGCCGTACGTGAGCTGGCCGAGGGCCATCGGCGCGTAGTTATTGTCCTCCGGCGCGAGCCTGACGCCGAGCTTTTGCGTGAGGAAGTCGTACGACGCCTGCGGCGTGATTTTGTCGACAATCTGCGCCGCGATGGTGTTGAGCGAGCGGCGCACCGCGTAGCGCACGTCGACGACGCCGTTGTATTTAAGGTCGTCGTTCTTCGGCATCCAGTTTGTGCCGGTCAGGCGGACTTCCTCGCTGTCGAGGAAGCGCGTCTCCGGCGTAATCTGCCGCATCTCGATGGCCGGCGCGTAGACCGCCAGGGGCTTGAGGGACGAGCCGGGCGGGCGGCGCGCCTCGGTGGCGCGGAGGATGATGCGGCTTTGCTTCTTTTCGCCGACGCCGCCGGAGAGGGCCACGATTTCGCCCGTGTAGGGATCCGCGATGACGATGGCCGACTGCACCTGCTGGTCGGAGCCGGTCACTTTCGGGATTTCGTCGAGGTTTTCGTAGACGCTGTCGACAAGTTCCTGAATGGCCGGGTCGATGGTGGCGTAAATGCGGTAGCCGTTTGTGAACAGGAGCGTTTCCGCCATGCGGTAGGAGATGTTTTTCTCCTCCATCAGGAATTTGATGAGGTCGGCGATGAGGGCGTCCTCAAACCACGTATAGACGGTGTGGATGGTGGAGCTCTCCGAGCCCTTCTGGAAGCGGAGCGTCTGGCTCTTGGCCTCCTCCATCTCCTGCGTGTCGATATAGCCCTGGTCGCGCATCTCGTAGAGGATATCCGTCTGGCGGCGCTTGTTCGCCTCGCGGTTGAGATACGGGCTGTACATGGACGGGTTGTTCGTGATGGCGATGATGCTGGCCGCCTCGGCGAGCGTGAGGTCTTTGACTTCCTTACCGAAATAGTAGTTGGCCGCCGCGCCGATGCCGTAACACCCGTGCCCGAAGTAGACGACGTTGAGGTACCACTCGATGATTTCCTTTTTATCGTACCGCCGTTCCAAGTCGAGCGCGCGGAAGATTTCCGTGAGCTTGCGCTGGACGGTGACTTCGTCGTCCTCCGTGACGTTCTTAATCAGCTGCTGCGTAATGGTGGAGCCGCCGAAGTTGTCCTTCATGCTCAGGAACATGTTGACGAAAGCGCCGAACGTGCGGTACCAGTCCACGCCGTGGTGCTTGTAAAAGCGCTTGTCTTCGATGGCCACAAGCGCGTGCTCGACGTATTTGGGGATCTCCTCGTAGTCCACCCAGATCCGGTACTCGCCGCTCTGGAGGGTGACGAGCTCCTTATATTCCCCCGTGCTCCGGTCGAGATAATAGACGATGCTCGACTCGTTCATCGTGAAGTTTTCAAGGCTCAGCCCAAGCTCGGACGTGAGGTTCGTTTTAACGTAGATAAGGAAGATGCAGGTAAAGATGAGGGCCGACGTGATGCCGATTAAAATCAGCGTTCCGAGAACCTTCAGGACAAGCGCAACAATCCTGCCGACCGCTTTCGCGCCTGTGAGCGTAATCTGGCCGGCGGTGCGCTTTTTCTTATGTGCCATTATTTCCACCTCTCCGTCCGCCTAAGCTCTGCGCCCGGCCGGACAGGGTTAGTCTACGATACATATTGTATCATGTATGTCAAATCCTTATCGGACGCGAAAAAAGTTTAAAATATCTGGAAAAAGTGCGCCAAACTGCATGAAAACGCGGAAAAATGGGTATAAAAACGGAAGAAACCGATGTGTTGAAAGGTAGGATATGGAATGAAGACACGTCTGAGGGCGCTCCTGCTGGCCGTGCTGCTCGTCACGGCGGGGGTCATGCTCGCGTGGGCCGGGCGGAGAGCGCCGGAGCCTGCCGCGGCGGAGGAGACGCCGGCTCAGGCCCTTGCCGTCGCGCCGCGGGAGAGCGGGTATTGCCTGCGCGCGGTAAACGGGCGCCTTGCCGTCTTCAAGGACGACAGCGAAATTCAGCCCCTTGCGGAGACGGGGATCGACATCACGATGCTGCGCGCCGTCGACCGGGAAAAGCTCGAAAAGGGCATCTATGTGAAAACGTACGAAGAAGTGCTGCAGCTGCTTGAAGATTTCAATTCTTAAAGCCCTTTTCGCTTGATAATGGCGCACCCATCGTGTATAATAGGAAAAAGCGGATTTTGACGCGCGAACCCTTCATAAAGGCGGGCGCGGAGAATTCCGGTCAAAAGACCGGCGGGGTAGGGCCCGCTGACGGAGGGTTTATTATGAGCGAAGAATTCGGCAGCGATTACATCACCATAACGGACGACGAAGGCAACGCGTTTGAGCTTGAGCATCTCGATACCTTTGAGCACGGAGACGACCTGTACATGGTCTTCCTCCCGGCCGACATGGACGAAAAGGACGAAAACTACGGCCTGATTATCCTCAAGGTCATCGAAGAAAACGGCGAGGAAATCCTCACCACCATCGACGATGATCTGGAGCTTGAAACCGTTTACAACGCGTACATGAAGATGCTCTTTGAAGCGGAAGAGGGGCTTGCCGCCTCCGGCGAGGACGCCGTTCTCCCGGAAGATGACGAATAACAGGAGAGCAAAGTTCCCTTATCCCTAGCGCGCGCTTTTTGCGCGCTTATCTTTCATGAAGAAAAAGCCGATACTTGACTGATAAGCCAGGTATCGGCTTTCTTTCGTTTAAAAGGGCAAACCGCCGGACGCGTCTGTCAGCCCCAGCTGCATGCGCAGGAGCGTGCCGATCAGGTGCTGCTCGCCGCTCTCCTCGCTGCCGAAGAGGGAGGAGGAGCCGAGCGCCGAGTCGAGCATGCCGGACAGGAGCAGCGTTTTAATCAGCTCCGCGAGCGCCTCGTTTGAAATCTCCCCGCCCTCGGCCGAAATGTGCGCGGCCGAGCCTTTGTAGATGCCTTCCGCGCCGGCCGACTCAAACAGCCCCATGACCCGTTCGACGTATGACTGTGTCTCCTGAAACGGCGGGATGCCGCCGTACCTGTCGACGTTGCCGGGGCCGGCGTTGTACGCGGCGAGGGCGAGACGGACGTCGCCGTCGTAGCGGCGGAGCATGTCCGCCAGGTACCGCGCGCCGCCCATGATGTTCTGGTACGGGTCGAACACGTCGGTCACGCCGAGGGACCGCGCCGTCCCGGGCATGAGCTGCATGACGCCCATCGCGCCGGCGCGCGAGACGGCGTTGGGGTTGAAGTTTGACTCCGCCTTCGCCACGGCTTCAAGGAGCGCCTGCGGGATGCCGTGCTTTTCCGCCGCTTCCCTGAAAATCGGGGCGAGGTCTTCGGACGCGCGGCTTTGGAGCGTTTTTTTGAACGTGTCCAGAAAGCCGGATGAAGGCGAGCTCGCCCTGCCGCTTTGCAGGAGGGACTGCGCGGCGAGGGACGCGCCGCCTGCCGCAAGGAGGTCTGACACCTTCATGATGGCGCGCCCCTTACAGCGGCAGGGGATTGAGCTGGCGTTTTCTCAGCTCTTTCTGCCGCTGGAACTCCTTTTTAATCCGCTCTTCCGTCTCGATATACCGCAGGACAACCTCCTCGGGCGTGATGCCGGTGAGGTCCTGCTTGTGCAGGTAGAGCATGGCCAGAGCCTCGTATTTGCCGACTGTGCCGGAGTCGAGAACGTGATCGTTGCTGGAGAAAACCGACATGTTGCAGCACCGCCTTTCTCCGCTCATCATAGCACGACAAAGCCCCGTAAGGCAAGGTCTTAAAAGGGCGATTTTCCGCGCAATTTCGGCGCTTGGCCCGTTTTCGCATCCGCGCGGGGCGCGCGCGGGAGCGAAAATCTTTCGCGGATTTTCTCCTGAGGCTGGACAGCGCCGCGTCGTCATGCTAAAATACGATATCTAAAATTTTTAGGTAATTTCGTTATGTAAATTGTTTAGGTTTGCGTTTGCGGAGAAAGGAGCGGCATAATGGACACATCCCGCCTTGCGGAAGAGATCCTGATTAAGACAGGCGCCCTTCTTCGGAGCGGGCTGAAGAAGAAGACGAATTCCTTTATGCTCGGCGAGGGGTTTATCCTCAACTCCCTCTACGATAAAAGGGACGGGGCGCGCCCGAGCGAACTGGCCGCCGAGATGCAGTCAAGTTCCGCGCGCGTGGCGATGGCGCTCAAAAGCCTTGAAGCCAAGGGCCTGATCGCGCGGCGCCCGGACGAAAAGGACAGGCGGCGCGTCATCGTGACGATCACGCCGCTCGGGAAAAAAGAAGTCTCCGCCGAGCGCGGGCGGGTGAGAAAGAAAATCGAGCGCGTCGTCGAGGCCGTCGGGCTGGAAGACACGCGGGAATACCTGCGCATTCTCACGAAGATGCTCGGCGTCCTTGCCGAAATGGACGTGCGGGCGCAGGATGAGACGTAAAAAACATTGAAGGAGCAATGTGCATGATAAAAATCCTCAGGTATCTAAAGTGGAAGGAACTTGTCATGATCTTGGTGATCCTGTGCGTCGTCGTGGCACAGGTTTACTTTGAGCTCAAGCTGCCGGATCTCATGCAGGACATCACCAGGAACGTGCAGACGCCGGGCAGCCCGATGTCGGAAATCTACCGCTCGGGCGCTCTGATGCTCCTGTGCACGCTGGCGAGTGCGCTGCTGACGCTGCTTTTGGGGTACATGAGCGCGCGCATCTCCGCGCGGTTCGGGCAGCGGCTGCGCCTTGCGGTGTTCAACCGCGTGGAGGACTTCTCCATGGAGGAGGTCAGCCGCTTTTCGACGGCGAGCCTCATCACCCGCTCGACGAACGACGTCACGCAGCTGCAGATGTTCCTCGTCATCGGGCTGCAGATGGTCCTCCGCGCGCCGGTGATCGCCATCTGGGCGCTCGGGAAAATCTCCGCGGCCAGCTGGCGCTGGACGGCGCTGACGGGCGGCGCCGTCGCCTGCCTGCTCATCCTCATCCTCTCGACGATGAGCTTTGCCGTCCCGCGCTTTCGGAAAATGCAGTGGCTGACGGACCAACTCAACCGCGTCGCGCGCGAAAACCTCTCGGGCATCCGCGTCGTGCGCGCGTACAACGCCGAGAGCTACCAGCTTGAGAAGTTTGAGAAGGCCAACATGGACATCACGCGCAACCTGCTCGAGGCCATGCGCGCGATGAGCGTGTTCCCGGCGGGGATGACGCTCATCAACAGCGGCCTGACGCTCGGCATCTACCTCGTCGGCGCCTACCTGATTGCAGGGGCGGCGGGCGCCGCGGCGAAAATTGCGATTTTCGGCGAGATGATCGCGTTTTCCACCTACGCGATGATGATTGTCATGGCGTTTATGATGCTCACCATCCTGTTCATCCAGCTGCCGCGCGTGATGGTGTCGGTACGGCGCGTCAATGAAGTGCTCGACACGAAGCCCACGATTGTCGATGGGACGGTCACAAGCTCCCCCGAGGGCAGAGCCGGCGAGATCGAGTTTAAGAACGTGAGCTTTAAATACCCCGACGCCGAGGAGTACGTCCTGCACGACATCAGCTTTACCGTCAGGCAGGGGGAGACGGTGGCCTTCATCGGCTCGACGGGCAGCGGCAAGTCGACGCTTATCAACCTCGTGCCGCGCTTTTACGACGTGACGGAAGGCCAGATCCTCATCGACGGCGTGGACGTGCGCGACTACACGCTCGAGGCGCTGCACAACAAAATCGGCTACGTGCCGCAGCGCGCGCTGCTGTTTACGGGGACCGTCGCCTCAAATATTGCCTACGGCGACAACGGCCGCGAAAAGCCGACGCTCGAGGAGATTAAAAAAGCCTGCGGGATCGCGCAGGCGGATTTCGTCGAGCAGCTGGAGGGCGGGTACGACGCCCACGTCGCGCAGGGGGGCACGAACTTCTCCGGCGGGCAGAGGCAGCGCCTGTCCATCGCCCGGGCCATCGCGCGCAAGCCGGAGATCTACATTTTCGACGACGCCTTCTCCGCGCTCGACTACAAGACGGACCGCGCGCTGCGCGCGGCGCTGCGCCGCGAGATGAAAGGCGCGACGTGCCTCATCGTCGCCCAGCGCATCGGCACCATCCGCGACGCCGATAAAATCGTCGTCCTCGACGAGGGGCGGCTCGTCGGCATCGGCACGCACGACGAGCTGATGGAAAGCTGCCCCGTCTATCAGGAGATCGCCTACTCGCAGCTGTCGAAGGAGGAACTGGGCCAATGAGCAAACCGAACGAATACGAACTCGGCCAGGCAAAAATCGGGCGCGGTCCCGGGCGCGGCCCCGGCGGACGCCCGCCCGGCCCTCCGGGCCCGCCGATGGGGTTTATGGAAAAGCCGAAGGACTTTAAGGGCGGCTGGCTGAAGATTTTCCAGTTTGCGCGCAGATACGTTCCGATTATGATTCTCGCCGCCGTGTGCGCTATCGCCGGCTGCGTCATCACGCTCATCGGCCCGCAGTATATCAAGGAAATCACCAACGTCATCTCCGCGGGCCTGATGGGCACGATGGACATCGACCGCATCGTGCGCATCGCCGTCACACTCAGCATCCTGTACGGCGCGGGCGCGCTGCTCAATTACACGCAGGGCTACTCGATGGTCACCATCACGCAAAAGCTCCAAAAGCAGCTGCGCACCGCCCTCGCGGAGAAAATCAACAGACTGCCGCTCAGGTACTTCGACTCAAACCAGATCGGCGACATTTTAAGCCGCATCACCAACGACGTCGACATGCTCGGCATGTCGCTCAACCAGAGCCTGACGCAGTTTGTCACGTCCGTCGTCATGCTCTTCGGGTCCCTCATCATGATGATCATCACCAACGGCATCCTCGCGCTGACGGCCGTCGTCTCCACGCTCATCGGCTTTGTCTTCGTGCGGATGATCATCAGCCGCTCGCGGAAGTACTTTAAGCTCAATCAGGACCTTCTGGGCGAAATCAACGGCCACATCGAGGAGATCTACGCCGGCCACACCATCGTCAAGGCCTTCAACGGCGAAAAGGAGGCGCGGAGGAAGTTCGAGGAGATCAACGACCAGCTGTACAACGCCGGCTGGCGCTCGCAGTTCCTCTCGGGCCTGATGATGCCGCTGATGGCGACAATCGGCAACATCGGCTATGTGGCCGTGTGCATCGTCGGCGCGGCGCTGGCGAAAAACGGCGTGATCGACTTCGGCGTCATCGTGGCGTTTATCATCTACGTACGCATGTTCATGCAGCCGCTCAACCAGCTCGCGCAGGCGGCGACGAGCCTGCAGTCGACCGCCGCGGCCAGCGAGCGCGTGTTCGAGTTCCTCGACGAGGAGGAGCTGGACGACGAATCCCACAAGACGGCGCGCCTGACCGACGTCAAGGGCGACGTGAAGTTTGACAACGTCGTCTTCGGCTACACGCCCGACAAGACCGTCATCAAGGGCTTTTCGGCGGACATCAAGGCCGGCCAGAAGGTCGCCATCGTCGGCCCCACGGGCGCCGGAAAGACGACGCTTGTCAACCTCCTCATGCGCTTTTACGAGGTCGGCAGCGGCGCCATCTACATCGACGGCGTGGACATCCGGGACCTCACGCGCGAGAACGTGCACGACCTGTTCTGCATGGTCTTGCAGGACACGTGGCTGTTTGAGGGCACGATTAAGGAGAACATCATCTACAGCAAAAAGGGCGTGACGGACGAGGACGTGGTCCGGGCCTGCAAGGCCGTCGGGCTGCACCACTTCATCAAGACGCTCCCGCAGGGGTACGACACGGTTCTCGGCGACAACGCCGCCCTGTCGGCCGGGCAGAGGCAGCTGCTGACTATCGCCCGCGCGATGGTGGAAAACGCGCCGCTGCTCATCCTCGACGAGGCGACAAGCTCCGTCGACACGCGCACGGAGCTGCTCGTCCAGCAGGCGATGGACACCCTCATGAAAGGGCGCACGTCGTTTGTCATCGCCCACCGCCTGTCGACCATCCGCAACGCCGACATCATTCTCGTCATGAAAGACGGCGACATCATCGAAAGCGGCCGGCATGAGGAGCTGCTCCGCAAGGGCGGGTTTTACGCCGAGCTGTACAACAGCCAGTTCGAGCAGGTCTCATAAAAAACAAAAAAGCGGCGGGCACTTTTGCCCGCCGCTTTTTCCGCTTTTGGCCCGCGCCCTTAGATTTGCCGGAAAAACGCGATGGCCGCCTCCGGCGCATCCTCCCAGTACACGAGAAGCGTTCCGGCTTCGACGGCAATTTCCGCCGCCTCCCCGGTGAAGGCGTTGCTCACGCCGAGGGGGAAGGAGTACGTCAGCTCCGCGCTCTCGAGAGGGTATTTGAGCCCCCTGAGCGTCACGCCCTCCGCGCGCTCCCCGAGGCAGAAGACCGACACGCCGCCCGCCTTCCCCGGAGGGAACCGGAGCGCGCCGTCTTGAAGGACAGTCATCGCAAAGCCGTCCCCGAGCATCATCCCGCGCACGCCCGATTCGGCGAGGAAGGTGAGCGTCTGGATGTTGGCGAGCGTGTGGTCAAACCGCCCGCCGATGCCGCCGATAAAGACGAACGCGTCGTGCCCGAGGCGAAGCCCCTCGCGCACGGCAAGGAACGTGTCCGTCTCGTCCTTTTCAGACGGGGCGACAAGGACGTGCTCGTGCGAAGGCATCCCGCCGAGCGAGTCGAAGTCGCCGATGACGACGTCGGCGTCCGCGCAAAAGTCGGGAAGGCGCAGGAAACCGGCGTCCGCGGCGATGACGGCGTCACCCGGGCAAAGCGGGAGGGGAAAGCCCTTGCAGGGCGCGGCGCCGATGACAAAGCAGATTTTTTTCATTTGCGTATTACTCCACCGTTGCATAATGCCGCCGCATGCGGCGCGGCGTATCCTGCCGCGCGCCGGAAGCGGCGTATTTGGCCATGATTTTATATTATTATGACGCCGCGGCGCAACGAAAAGTGCCGCGATTAATTAAAAATGAAGATAATTTAACAATCTTGCGCGCCGTAGCGCGTAAAATCGTGAGAAAAGGCCTTTCGCGCGTTGGCACTGCAGGGAGGATGTGGTATAATGAATAAAAAATTAAGAGTTTATTACAGAGATATAGAAATATTGCAATAATATCGCGCCCGCCGCTTTGCCCGGCGGGCGCGGCACAGGCGCGCGGGCGTTGATGGGGGGATAGATATGGAAAAGCAGAGCCGGCGCATGCCTTTTGGGGGGATTTGCGGCGTTGCCGCGGCGGAGAGAGACGAGCCGGAAAGCGGAAGCATCCGGCTTGTCGCAACGAACGTATTGCAAACGGACACCGGCCCGCTTATACCGCTGTACACCGGCGGCGACCTTGTGTCCCTGACGCTCGGCGCCGACGGGGCGGTGCTGTCCGTCGAGATGGAAAGCCCGCAGGAAATTGAGACGCCGGCCGGTCCGTTTCTGGCCGACGGCGTGACGTTTTACCCGTCCGGCGCGATTGAAAGCGTGCGCATAGGCCGCGGTAAGGCGGCGGTGCGGGAGTTTGAGCACGGGTATAAGCCGTTTGCCGTTGCCGTAAAGGGCCTGAAGTTTTATGAAAGCGGCGCGCTGCGCGAGATTGTTTTCGCCGAGGGGGCGCACGCCGACGTGTGGCCGGAGCAGTACTGGCGCGTCCGCGCGCGGTTTGGCGTGACGCTCCACGAGTCGGGGGAGATTATGTCCATCGAGCCGGCGCACCCCGTCAAGGCGATTACGCCGTGCGGCACGTACGACGCGTACGACCCGAACGCGGGGAAGACGGCGGGCGAACACTGGTCGCTGCGGTTTGACACGCTCGCGCGCGTCACCGCCGTGACGACGGCGGGGGACCGCGTCTACGTCCGCCCGATAACCGGAAGCCATTACGCCGAATATGTCCCCGACCTGTCCGGGGAGCAGCAGATTCCGCTGCGCCTTCAGTTTGATTACGACGCCGAAAAAGTGGCGATTTTCCTTCCGGACGGGCGCGCGGCCGAATACACCTTTGAGGACGAGTTTATCGTCTACCCCAACGCCGCCGCCGGCTGCGCCGCCTCCGAATGCGATGAATGCGGGCTGTGCGATAAATAACCGTGTTTTGCGTGCGAAGGCGGGGCGCGGCTTTAAGCGCCCCGCCGCCATAATGGCGGCGTCGGGATGAAGCGGCGTCGTGCGGGCGCGGCGGACAATTGGGTGCTTTTGTGTAAGGTTCTCCGCCGCTTGTCAAAGCGGCGTCGCGCGGGCGTGCGTCGGGCAAACGCACCTGAGACGAAAGCGCGCCTTTTGGCGCGCTTTTTCTTTATGCAGAATCATACTTAATGCCGGCAGTACTTAATGCCGGCAGTCGGGCAGACGTCATAGCACAAAAGCGGGCGCAGCGCGCCCGCTTTTTGCGTTATGTAAACTGCGCCGCTTGTGCTTTTGCGCGCTTTGCCTTTACCGGGCGGAGCGCTTTTTCGCGGCGTTTTTCGGGCGCGCGCCCTTGCGCGTTTTGGCGCGGCGGGCGGCGATGATGAAGAAAATCAGCACAAGTCCCGCGCTCAGGCAGGACAGCTGCAGCGCCGCGCCGAAATTGAGCGACGCCATCGCCCGGACCTGCTCGGCGAGGTACACCCCCGTCGGCAGGCTGAACACGAAGATGCGCGCCAAGGCCGTGGCGAAAACGGCGGAGAGAAGGCCGTGGAGGAGCTTGCCGAAGAAGTAGGTCTTGACGGACAGGCCGCTGTCGGCGATGAAGGAGAGCGTCTGCGCGTGGATGGAAAGGCCCGCCCAGCCGAGCATGAACGCCGCCGCGGCCATGGAGCGGTAGAGCGACGCCGTCGCCCCGCGCAGGCTCGCCACGCCGGACGTAAGCTCGATGATGCCCGTGATAAGCCGCTCAATCCAGTCCCTGTCGAGCCCGACGGGGGCGAAAACGCGGCCGAGGGCGGCCGAGACGGCAGGGATAAACCCCGTGAGGGTCAGCAGGCTGATGAGCACCGTAAAGAACACGACAAACCCGCTGATGTTGAGCATCGACATAAAGGAGGACTTCACCGCGTCGGTAAACGCCGGCGCGAAGGGCTGCGCGGCGGCGGCGATGGCGCGGCGCGCGCCTTTTTCGTCCTCCCGCCCCGCGCCCCAGTTGCGGAAGAGCAGCCCCACGCACACGGACGCCGCCGTGTGCGCCAGATACAGGAGCAGCCCCGCGCTGGAGCTGGCGAAGACGCCCGCGCCCACCACGCCGAAGATAAAGGCCGGGCCGGAGTTGTTGCAGAAGGAGAGCATCCGCTCGGCCTCCGTCTTCGAGCAGACGCCGTTTTTGTACAGCGCGATGACCGTCCGCGCGCCGACGGGGTACCCTCCTATAAACCCCAGCACGAACGCCGTGGAGCACGCCCCGCCCACGTTAAACAGCGGGCGCATGACGGGCTCCAGAACGCGCCCGAAATAGCGGGCGTAGCCGAGGTTGACGATCATCGACGAGAGCACGAAAAAGGGAAACAGCGACGGGATAATCACGTTCAGGCACAGGGTCAGCCCGTTTTTCGCCGCGCTCACGGACTGCTGCGGGTAGAGCAGGAGCCCCGCGGCGCACAGCGCAAGCCCCGCGAGGACGGCAAAGTCGTAGACGTACCGCCTGATGGTTCCCGCTTTCACCATACAATCACCTCCGCCTCGGAAAAGCTTATGCGCGGGGCGGCGTATTTTTTCCCCCTTCCGCATAAATATAAACGGAATAGGCAAGGGGGTGCACCGGTGAAAGAAAGAAGAAAGGGAATCGTCACCCGCGCGATTGACGTGTTCGACCTGCCCGGCGAGGTGATAGCCGGGCTGCCGAAGCTCACGCTCGTCGGTAACAGCCGGCTGCATATCGAGTGCCACAAAGGGATTTTGGAGTACGACAGCAGCCTCATCGCGATAAACGGCGGGAAGCTCATCCTCAAGCTGCGCGGGGAAAACCTTGAGGTTGCCGCCATGAGTGCCGAGGAGATGCTCATCCGCGGCACCATCTTGTCCATTGAGTTTGAATAGAGGGACTTATGATGAAACGTGCTGTGAACTTCTTTCTCGGAACGGTCCGCGTCCGCGCGGAGTGCCCGTACCCCGAGCGGGTGATGAATATTTGCGCGCTCAACAACATCGCCTTCTGGGATTACGAGCGCGTCGGCCCCACCACCGTGGAGTTTTCCGTTTTTCAAACCGGCTACCGCAAGCTGGGGGAGCTTGCCGAGCGCGGCGGCTTTTCCATCGAGCGCGCGCGGAAGTCGGGCGTGCCCTTTTTCCTCTGGCGGCTGCGGCGGCGGTACGCGCTGCTCGCCGGCCTTATCGTCATGCTCCTTGCCGTCTGGACGCTGTCGCTGTTTGTCTGGGAAATCGAGGTCAGCGGCAACGAGACGCTCTCCGCCCGCGAAATTCTCGAGGCGCTCGACGAGCTGGGCGTCGGCATCGGCTCGTTCGGGCCGACGATTTCCTCCGAGGCGATCGCAAACGACATGCTCCTGAAAATCCCGAAGCTGCAGTGGATTGCCGTGAACGTGCGCGGCAGCCGGGCGGACGTGCTGGTGCGCGAGCGGATCGACAAGCCGGAGATTCTCGACAAAACGGAGCCGATTATGGTCTACGCCGTCAAGTCGGGGGTCATCAAGCGCATGAGCGTGCTGGAGGGAAAGAGCGTCGTCAAGGTGGGCGACACGGTGCAGGCGGGGGACCTGCTCGTCACCGGCATCATGGACTCCATCGCCTCCGGAAAGCGCACGGTCCACGCGATGGCGGAGGTCTGGGCGCGCACGTGGTACGACCTGTCGGCGTCCGTCCCGCTGAGGATGACGGAAAAAAGGTTCACCGGCCGGGAAAAGACAAAAACCGCCTTGTTTTTTGCCGGCGGGCGGGTAAATTTATATTTTAACAGTGGAATTGCATTTACAAATTATGATAAGATGACAACGGTAAAAAAGCTCACCCTCCCGACGGGAAACGTCCTGCCGATCGCCGTCGTCCGCGAAACGTACCGCGAGTACGAGCCGCTTGAGGCCGAGATGGCCCTCCTCGACGCGGAGCGGATGCTCCAAAAGCGCCTGCTTGCGCGCCTTGCGCGCCTGATTGGCGACGGGGAGATCACGTCCACGCGCTTTACCTCAACGCTCAATGGCGGCGTCCTCACCGTGACCCTCTCGGCCGAGTGCCTTGAGCAGATTGCCGCGGAGCGGCCCTTCACGCCGGAGGAATTGCAGCAGGCAAGAACGCCGGACGAGAAAAAGGCAAATTAAACCGCCTCGTGCGGAATTTATACGAAAGAAACGGAGAAGACTTGTATGGCGGAAACAACTATGAGTGTTGACAGGCTCGAGCACATCATCAGCGTCTTCGGCTCATTCGACGAGAACCTGCGCCTCATAGAAAACGAACTTGGCGTGCGCATCACAGACCGCAATTCCGAAATCAGCATATCAGGCGACGTGGAACAGATTGATCTCGCCGAGCGCACCGTGGAGGGGCTCCTGTCGCTCGCCGCCCGCGGCGAGACAATCGACTCCGGCAGCGTGCGGTACGTCCTCGGGCTCGTCCGCAGCGGGAAGGACGACCAGATACAAAACCTCGCGCGGGACGTCATCTGCATTACGGCCAAGGGCAAGCCCATCAAGCCGAAAACGCTCGGGCAGAAGGCGTACGTCGAGGCCATCTCGAAAAACACCATCACGCTGGGCATCGGCCCGGCGGGGACGGGGAAGACGTATCTGGCCGTGGCCGCGGCCGTCGCGGCGTTTCGGGACAAGGCGGTCAACCGCATCATCCTCACGCGCCCGGCGGTGGAGGCCGGCGAGCGCCTGGGCTTCCTGCCAGGCGACCTGCAGAGCAAGGTCGACCCCTACCTTCGCCCGCTGTACGACGCGCTGTTCGACATGCTCGGCCCCGACACCTACCACAAGTACCTCGAGCGGGGCAACATCGAAGTCGCGCCGCTTGCCTACATGCGCGGGCGGACGCTCGACGACTCCTTCATCATCCTCGACGAAGCGCAAAACACCTCCCGCGAGCAGATGAAGATGTTCCTCACGCGTCTGGGCTTCGGCTCGAAAATCGTCATCACGGGGGACCTGACGCAAATCGACCTGCCGCCGGACAAGACGAGCGGCCTGAAGGAAGCCGTCCGCGTGCTGGAGGGGATTGAGGACGTCGCCATCTGCCGCCTGACGGGGGCGGACGTCGTCCGGCACCAGCTCGTGTCGAAAATCGTCGAGGCGTACGACCGCTTTGAAAAATCGAAGGGCGGAGCGCCTGCGCCGGCGCGTACGAAGGAGAAAAAGCGATGAAGCACTGTGTTTTCGTCCGCAGCCGCATCCCCGCGGCGGGGCGGGTGATTGACGTCGCCCTGCTGCGGCGCAGCATCCGCACGGCGCTCGACGAGGAGAAGGTCGGCTGCCCCTGCCGCGTCGACGTGCTGCTCACGGACGACGAGGACATCCGCGCCATCAACAGGCAGTTCCGCCATGTCGACAAGGCCACGGACGTGCTCTCGTTCCCCCTGCACGCGCTTGCGCCCGGCCGCTTTAAGCCCGTGAAAAGCGGGTTTGACCCGGAGACGGGCTGTTTCATGCTGGGGGACATCGTGCTCTCCCTTGACCGCGTGAAGGCGCAGGCAAGGGAGCTCGGGCACAGCCCGAGCCGCGAGGCGGCGTACCTGAGCGTCCACTCCGTGCTGCACCTTCTTGGATACGACCACGTCGACGAAGGGGCGGACAAGCGCCTCATGCGCAGCCGCGAGAAGGCGATTATGGCGAAAATCGGTGAGGGACGTGAAGAGAAGCTTTAAGTGCGCCGCGCGCGGCGTGCTTGTATGCGTGCGGGAGGAGCGGAATTTCAGGATACATTTGGCGGCGGCGTTTTATACAATCGCCGCCGGCGCGTACGCGCGTTTTGAGCCCTGGCAGTGGGCGGCCGTTTTGCTGTGCATCGGCGGCGTCCTGTCCGCGGAGATTATCAACACCGCCATCGAGCGCCTGGCCGACGCGGTCAGCCCCGGGTGGGACAAGCTCATCGGCAAGGTCAAGGACCTCGCGGCGGGCTGCGTTTTCGTGCTCGCCATAGCGGCCGTGTTCATCGGCGCCAGCGTGTTTTTTGCGGAGGGGACGCTAAAGCGCCTTGCCGCAAACGTGCGCGCGCACCCGCTGGGCGCGGTGGTTGCTCTTGCCGCCGCGCCGGGTTTTGTCTACTTTGTGTTTAGGGGATATGGGAATGATAAAGAAAACCGCAATGATCACGATTGCCGGCCGGCCGAACGTGGGCAAGTCGACTCTGGTCAACACGCTCGTCGGCGAAAAGATATCCATCGTGACGCCTAAGCCGCAGACGACGCGGACAAGGATCTACGGCATCGTCAACCGCGGCGAAACGCAGTTCGTGCTGCTCGACACGCCGGGCTTCCACAAGGCGCGCACGCGCCTGGGCGAGTACATGGTGGGCGTCGTGCGCGAGAGCGTCGCGGGGGTGGACGCCGTGGCGCTGCTCGTCGAGCCAGTGGAGAATATCGGCACGCAGGAGCAGATGCTCATCGAGCAGATTAAGGCAAACGGCGTGCCGGCGGTGCTCGTCATCAATAAAATCGACACCATCAAAAAGCCGGAGCTGCTCAAAATCATCGCGCTGTACAGCGCGGCGCACGATTTTGCCGCCATCGTGCCGATTTCCGCGCTCAAGGGCGACGGCATCGGCGAGCTTTTAGACGAGCTTGAGAAATTCGCCGTCGATGGGCCGCCGCTGTTTCCGGAGGATATGGTGACGGACCAGCCCGAGCGGCAGATGATCGCGGAGATCGTGCGCGAAAAGCTGCTCCTTTGCCTTGAGCGGGAGGTGCCGCACGGCACCGCCGTGGAAGTGTCGCGCTTTTCCGAGCGGGAAGACGGCGTCGTCGAGCTGGACATCACGATTTACTGCGAAAAGGACAGCCACAAGGGCATCATCATCGGCAAAAACGGCCAGATGCTCAAGAAAATCGGCCAGATGGCGCGCGAGGAGATCGAGGCGTTTCTGGGCACAAAAGTCTTTATGGAAACCTGGGTCAAAGTGAAGGATAAGTGGCGCGATAACATCGCCATGATCCGCAACTTCGGCTTCACGGAATAAAGCGGCGTTTGCCCCGCCCGGCGGGACAAACGCCGCACCGCGCCCTATAGCCTGAGATGCATAATGCATCTCAGGCTTTTTTGTTTTTATTGGCCGGCGCGAAAGGCAAGTGGCCGCTGCAGGCGGGCTTTCAGGAACTAAAACGGTGCATTTATTGAGACAAAACGGTGCGTTTCTGGAGGTTTTAAATAAAATAATCAACAAATGTTCACGGTTTTGTTCACTGTTAGCGATTTACAATTGACCCGATAAAAATATGGGATGCAAAAAGGGTTTGGAGGAAGAGGTGAGCGCGTTGTGATACCGTTGGAAACTTCCGATAGAAAATAATCCCCCGACTTGGCTGATTTGTAAGGAAAAAGCTTAAAGAAGAAGGAGTAGTGGGAAAGCATAATGAGCAAATTGAGAGAGTCGTACAACAACCTCAAGCTGTCGGCCAAGCTGATACTCGGGTTCCTTTTCATCGCCTTTCTTTGCGCGGTTGTGGGAGGTGTCGGTTTATACAGCATCAGCAGGATTTCGGCTGCCGACAACCTTTTGTATGAAGGGAACACGCTGGGCATCAAAAGCGCGGACGACGCGGCAATCTATTACCAGAGGCTCAAATATAACCTCGCGGAAATCATCATGCTTAAAGACGACAGTCTGGCGGACGAATACGCGGGGAATATTAACGCCTTTATCGAGACCATCGACACGGACCTTGCGGCGTACGAAGAGGACATCATCACGGAGGAAGACCGCCAGCTCTTTGATGCGGTCAATACCAGCTGGGGGACGTTTAAGTCTTACGTGCAGCAGGCGGTCGGGTATATCCAGAGCGGGCAGTATAAGAAAGCCGAGAAGCTGCTGCTCGAAGACGCGAAGGAATCCGGAGACGCGATGCGCGACGGCCTGACAAAGCTCATGGAGTACAACAGCCGGAACGCCGGCATCAGGGCGGAGAGCAACGCCAGGCTGGCGAATGAATCCAAAATCCTCATGGTCGCCTTCATGGCGGCCGGCATTATTCTGGCCGTTGTGACGGGCATCTGGCTGTCAAGACGAATCACCGTCCCCATCAGGAGAATCGCCGCGGCGGCTGAACGGCTTGCCCTGGGCGACACGGAAATACATAGGACCATCTACACGAAGGACGAAATCGGACAGATGGCCGACTCGTTTTCCAAGGTCATCGACAGCACGAAGGAACAGGCCGAGACGATTGAGCGGATTGCCGACGGCGACCTGACCGTAGACGTTCGCATCCGCTCCGACAAAGACCTGCTCGGGCAGAAGCTCGCCCAGATGGTGCGGAATCTCAACCGCCTCGTGCGGGACATTATGACGGCGGCCGACCAGGTTTCGGCGGGCGCGCGGCAAATCGCCGACTCCAGCGTGCAGCTCTCTCAGGGCGCGACGGAACAGGCCAGCTCCATCGAGGAGCTGACGGCGTCGATCGAGGAAGTCGCGTCCCAGACGAAGTCAAACGCTGAGAGCGCGAGCCACGCCAACAAGGCGGCGGAAGAAGTCAAAAATTATGCGGCTGTCGTGAGCAGACACATCCAGGAAATGCTGGACGCGATGACAAAGATCAGCGAGTCGTCGGGCAACGTGGGCAAAATCATCAAGGTCATCGACGATATCGCCTTCCAGACGAATATCCTCGCGCTCAACGCCGCCGTGGAGGCCGCACGCGCCGGCGCCGCCGGCAAGGGCTTTGCCGTCGTCGCGGAGGAAGTGAGGAACCTCGCGGCGCGGTCGGCCGAAGCCGTCAAGAACACGACGGCTTACATCGAAGATTCGATTAAAAAGATTGAGGACGGCAGCCGGATCGCCAGCGAAACGGCCGAAGCCGTCGGCAGGATTATCAAGGACGTCGACGCTGTGTCCAATCTGATGAAAGAGATCAACGCCGCCTCGAACGAACAGGCCGCCGCCATCGCCCAGATCAACGAGGGCATCAGCCTGGTGTCGCAGGTCGTGCAGGAAAACTCCGCGACGTCGGAAGAGAGCGCGGCGGCCAGCGAGGAGCTGTCCAGCCAGGCCGAATCCTTAAAACAGATGGTCGCGGCATTCAAAACCAAGAGCACCGACGATAGCGCCGCGCTATTGAAGGCCGGCTAGCCAAAATCCGAGACAGGCTAAACGTTTTCCGGCACGTTTTCTCGCAAAATAAAGGAAGCGCTTTGACTCAAGGCGCTTCCTTTTTCTATTGGATAGTGCGCATGAAGAAGCCTTTGCAGCCGCGGCGGCATGCGCAAACCTTGTTGCGAGACTTTTCCGGGACGTGCTATAATGACTTCAAACTGGAAAAGATTTAATAAACGCGCGTCTTTCACGCTTAAACTTTTTCAAACCAGCGCAAATATTACCGCAAATATTCGCCGGCGGACAGATGAACACTAAAGGTCAGAGAAACTTTAAGACATCGGAGGGATGAAGATGTCGGCCGATAAGTTTTGGGATCTGTTCGCCGAGACGGGCGACATCGCGTACTATCTCCTTTACGCGAAAAAAGCCGCATCCGCCGATGAGAAAGAGCGGGAGGACGGCAAAGCCGACAAGGACGCGGCGCAATAGGATAAGCAAAGCCGCCTTTCGGCCACGCGGCCGGGGCGGCTAAAAAGCGGAAACTCAACATCGGAATGGGGAGCGGCCATGTACATAAACACGACGGGCCTTGTGCTCAGGGAAGCGCCGTACAGGGAGTCGAGCAAGATTCTCACCGTTTTGACGTCCACGCACGGGAAAATCACCGTCGCCGCCCGGGGCGCGCGGCGGCGGGGCAGCCGCATCGCCGCGGCGGCGCAGCCGCTGATGCTCTCGGAGATGACGCTTTTCGTCCACCGCGACCGCTACACGCTGACGGAAGCGCAGCCCGTCGAGCTGTTCCCAGGGCTGACCCATGACCTTGCCCGCTATTCCCTCGGCGCGTATTTTGCCGAGCTGCTGGAGGCCGTCGCGGACGAGGACGTGCCCAATCCGGAGCTTTTGTCTTTTGGCCTCAACGCCCTGTATCTGCTCAGCGAAGGAAAGCGCGACATGCGCCTTGTCAAAGCCGTCTTTGAGCTGCGGATCATGCTCATATCCGGCTACGCGCCGTCCCTTGCCGCCTGCGCCCGCTGCGGGGAGCCGGCAAATGACCCTGTGCTGCTCCTCGACGAGGGCGCGCTTTCCTGCCTGCGCTGCAAAAAGCCGGGGGAGGCGTACGAGAAGCTGTGCGAGGGCTCGCTTGAGGCGATGCGCTTCGTGCTGGACGCCGCGCCGCGCCGCGTATTCTCGTTTAGGCTTCAGGAGCCGGCGCTCAGGCGCTTTTCGGCGGCCTGCGAGGCGTACGCCATGCATCAGCTCGGCCGCCTGTTTAAAACGCTGGAGTACTACAAAAGCGTGTCCGAAGGAATAGCGGCGGATGGGGCGAAAACGCCGCCCGAAAAGGGAAAAAAGCCGGAAGATACAGATAAAAACCCGGCGCCGTAAGCGGCGCCGGGCTGGAAAGGGAATTTTAGACAATGACGCTCTATGAAAAATCGCTTGTCACGCTTGAGCTGCCGGCCGTTTTGGAGATGCTGGCAAACGAAGCGGTGAGCGAGGAGGCGCGCGCGGCGGCGCGGGAACTGAGGCCCGCCGGGACGCGCGAAGAAATCGAATACCGCCTTGCCGAGACGACGGCGGCGAAACATCTCATGGCGGTGCGCGGCAGCCCCTCCTTCGGCGGGGTGACCGACGTGCGCGCGTCCATCCGCCGCGCCGACATGGGCGGCGTGCTGAGCACAACGGAGCTGCTGGCCATCGCCGCGCTTTTGCGCGCGTCGGCGGACGCGAGCGCCTTCGCGGCGGGGGACAGGGCCGAGCGCACCGTCATCGACGGGCTTTTTGACGCCATCGTGGTGAACAAATACCTCGAGTCGAAAATCTCCTCCTGCATCGTGGCGGAGGATGAAATCGCCGACAGCGCCAGCTCAGAGCTTGCCGACATCCGCCGCCACATCCGCATAGCGGGGGACAAAATCCGCCAGACGCTCCAGCGCATCATCGCCTCCCCGGCGTATTCGAAGGCGCTTCAGGAGCCGATTGTCACGATGCGCAGCGACCGGTACGTCGTCCCCGTCAAGGCCGAGCAGAAAGGGGCGGTGCCGGGGCTCGTGCACGACGTGTCCGCCTCGGGCGCGACGCTCTTTATCGAGCCGATGGCCGTCGTCGAGCTCAACAACGAGCTGCGCGAGCTGCAGGCCCGGGAGAAGAAGGAAATCGAGCGCATCCTCGCGATGCTGTCCGCCGAGTGCGCCCATTTCGGGGAGGACATTATCCGAAACTACGAAATCCTCGTGCAGCTAGACCTGATATTCGCGAAGGCAAAGCTCTCGTACCGCCTGCGCGCCTGCGCGCCGGAGCTCTCCGCGGACGACAGGCTCGCGCTTTACCGCGCGCGGCACCCGCTGTTGGACCCGAAAACGGCCGTGCCCATCGACATCCGCCTCGGCGGGAAGCCGGAGGAAAACGGGTTTGACACGCTCGTCATCACCGGCCCGAACACGGGCGGCAAGACGGTCACGCTCAAGACGCTCGGGCTCCTCTCCGCCATGACCTGCTGCGGGCTGCACATCCCGGTCGGGGACGGCAGCCGCCTGCCGGTCTACCCGAAAATCCTTGCCGACATCGGGGACGAGCAGTCCATCGAGCAGTCGCTATCGACGTTCTCCTCCCACATCGTCAACATCGCGGGCATCTTTAAAGAGTGCGTGCCCGGCTCCCTGCTGCTCTTTGACGAGCTGGGGGCGGGTACGGACCCGGCGGAAGGGGCGGCCCTCGCCGTCGCCATCATCGAGCGGGCGCGGGCGATGGGCGCGTACGTCGCCGCCACGACGCACTACGCGGAACTGAAGGCCTACGCCCTGACCACGCCGGGCGTCGTCAACGCCTCGTGCGAGTTTGACGTGGAGACGCTCCGGCCGACATACAGGCTGCTCATCGGCATCCCCGGCAAGTCAAACGCCTTTGCCATTTCGGAGAGGCTGGGGCTGCCGAAGGAAATCATCGACGACGCGCGGGCGCGCGTCGGCACGGAAAACGCCGCCTTTGAGGACATCCTGGAAAGCCTCGAGCGTACCCGGCAGGCGATTGAAGCCGAGCGCGCCGAGACGCAGCGCCTTCTCATGGAGGCGCGGGAGAAGGCCGCCGAAGCCGAAAAGGACCGCGCCGCCGCCGCGCGGGAGCGGGAAAAGGCGGCGAGCGTGGCGCGGCGGGAGGCCCAGAGCATCCTGCGTCTTGCCCGCGGGGAGGCGGAAGCGGCCATGCGGTCTATCCGCCAGATCCGGCGCAGCGCCGTAAAGGACGAAAACTGGCAGAAGGCGAACGAAAAGCGCGCCGAAGTGTTCCGCCGCCTCAACGAAGCGGAAAGCCGCCTTGCCGGGCGGGACGACGCGCCGCGCCCGGGGGAAAAGCCCAAGCGCGCCATCGTCCCGGGCGACCGCGTGCGCCTTTTGGCCCTCGGCGTGGAGGCGGACGTCATCGAGGTCGGACCCGACGGGGCGCTCACGCTTCAGGCCGGCGTCATGAAGGTCACGGCCAGGCCCGACGAGGTGGAGCTGCTGGAAGGGCACACGGAGAAGAACATCAAAAAGCTCATCGCGTCGGCCGCGGCAAAGGAGCCGTCCGCCGGCGTGTCGCCGGAGCTTGACCTGCGGGGCATGACGGCCGACGAAGCCATCCCGGTGCTGGAGAAATACCTCGACAGCGCGCGCATGGCGCGGCTCAACACCGTCACCATCATCCACGGGAAGGGGACGGGGGCACTGCGCGCGGCCGTCCACGCGGCGCTTCGCAACGAGCCGGGCGTGGCGCGTTTCCGCCTCGGGCGGTTCGGCGAAGGCGAGACGGGCGTGACCATTGTCGAGCTGAAATAGGTTTTGGCAACAACCATAAACTGGAAATGATTTTTGGTAAAATAACATGATTTTTGAAAAATCAGCTTGACGCTCACAGGAAACGTTGGTAAAGTGTAGGGAGAAAGCCGTTGGTCTTTTCTTCGGTAATATTGGGGAGGTACGCGCATGTACATTAAGAAAGCGACAGTGACCAATCAGGTCGGGCTGCACGCCAGACCTGCAACCTTCTTGATCCAGAAAGCCAATGAGTTTAAGTGCAGCATCTGGATCGAAAAAGACGACCGAAAAGTCAACGCGAAGAGTCTGCTCGGCGTTCTCTCGCTGGGCGTGGCGAAAGGCGCCACCATCAACATCATCGGCGACGGGCCGGACGAGGTGCAGGCCGTCGAAACCCTGTGCAAGCTGATTGAATCGGATTTCGCCGAATAATAAAGAAAGCAACAAACAGGTCTGCTCAAAAGGCAGACCTGTTTTTGCGTGTTTATAAGGCGCGGCGGACGGCGCGGCGCTGTGACCTTGAGGCTATACGCTTTGCACCTTTCTTTTGTGGAACGCCGACCGGATGAGGCGGTACGCTTCCTTTTTGTCCATTTTCGTGATGTAGCGCGTGGCGATCTGCCGGCCGCAGCGGGGGCAAAACAGCGCGCCGTGGTACTGCGAGAAATCGATGGAGCCCTCGATAATCCGCTCGTTATACATTTTGACAAGGTTGCTCTCGCCGACCTTCTGGTACCGCGCGATAAAGCACCCGCAGTAGGCGCAGCTGACCTCCAGGATGTGGCTGCCCCTGACCCTCTTGCAGTTCGGGTTTTTATAGATCTTTACGTCTTCCATGAGATGCCGCCCTTCCGTTAAAACGCGTGTCGCTTGAGCGTCCCTCCGGCGCTAAAGCGCGGCCTCGTCCCGCTCGCAGGATATGAGCTCGGCGTTGGCGTGCGCCTCCATGAAGCGGATGATCTCGTCCATGCAGCGCCGCGCGTGGCTCAAGTCGCCGGAGACGACCGCAACGCCGACGGTGAGCGTCTGGTGGAGGTCCAGCGTGTCCACCTCCGCGACGGACGCGTTAAAGCGGCTGCGGGCCTTGTCCATGAGGCTGCGGGCAATCTGGCGCTTGTCCTTTAGGGTCAGGGCGTGTGGGATGAAAAAGGTGAGCTTTGCCGACACGGTCGTCATTGTATTCACCGCTTTCGCCCGTATACCGGGCGGAATTTTATGAGCTCATTATATACGGCGGCGTAAAACCTTGTCCACCGGGAAAACTTTATGCCGCGGTCTTCACTTTTTCCTGAAATTGTGCCATAATAACAACTTACATGAAAGCCATGAAAGGAGGTGCGCGCGATGACGTTTGAGGAGCTGCGCGATAAGGCGCTGTCCCTGCCGCTTCTGCCCGGCGTATACATTATGATGGACGCTTCGGGAGATGTTATATATGTCGGCAAGGCGAAGGCGCTGAAAAACCGCGTCAGCAGCTATTTCCACGGCGACCACCCGCCGAAAGTGGCGGCGATGGTCTCGAAAATCCACAGTTTCGACGTCATCGTCGCCAGCTCCGAGTTCGAGGCACTGGTGCTGGAAAACTCCCTCATCAAGCACCACCAGCCGCGCTACAACATCCTCCTGCGGGACGACAAAACCTACCCGTTCCTGCGCATCGACCTGCGCGAGGAGTACCCCGTTTTCACCATCGTCTCCCGCCCGGCCGGCGACGGGGCAAAATACCTCGGGCCTTACGGCGGCAGGACGTTCACGCGCCAGACGCTCGACGCCGTGCTCAAGGCCTTCCGCCTGCCCACCTGCAGCCGCCGGTTCCCGCGGGATATCGGCAAGGGGCGGCCGTGCCTCAATCACCACCTCGGCACGTGCGACGCCTTCTGCCGCCCCGGCGCGTCGAAGGAGGCGTACCGCAAGCGGATCGGTCAGGCCGTCGCCGTTTTCGAGGGCAAGCTCGACGAGATTGTCGCGCAGCTGACCGAGGAGATGAACGCGGCGGCGGAGGCGCTGCAGTTTGAGCGCGCCGCCGAGCTGCGCGACCGCATCCGCGCCGTTTTGCAGGTGACGGAGCGGCAGTACGTCGTCGCCGGCTCGAAAGCCGACACGGACGTCGTGGGCTTTTACATCGGCGAGGCGAAAAGCTGCTTCGTCGTGCTCCACTACATCGGCGGCAACCTCCTCGGCAAGGACTTCGATATTATCGAAACGCCCGTCGAGGAGGAGGGGGAGGCCGTCTCCGGCCTTCTCCGGCAGTATTACGCGACCCGCGGCGTCTACCCGCGCACGATCTGCGTCCCGGTAGACCTGCCCGACAAAGAGCCGCTCGAGCGGCTGTTTTCGGAGGCGAGCGGCCACCGCGTGTACATCGAGGCGCCCAAGCGCGGCGACAAGGCGCGGCTGATTGAGCGCGCCCAGATTAACGCCCGCGAGGAGACGGAGCGCGCCACGACGCGCGAGGAAAAGACGCTCAAGACCCTCGAATGGCTTCAAAAGGCGCTTAGGCTCCCCGCGCCGCCCGAGCGCATCGAGGCGTTTGACATCTCCAACACCGGCGGGAGCGACATCGTCGCGTCCATGACGGTGTTTGTCAAAGGCAAGCCGCTCAAGCGCGGCTACAGGCGGTTTAAAATCAAAACCCTCGAAGGGCAGGACGACTACCACAGCATGATGGAGGTTATCTCCCGCCGCGCCGCCCGCTACAAGGAGGGGGACGAAAAGTTTACTCCGCTTCCCGACCTCATGCTCATCGACGGCGGGCAGGCGCACGCCGCCGCGGCCGAGAGCGTCCTCATTCAGGAGGGGCTTAATGTGCCCGTGTGCGGCATGGTGAAAGACGCCCGGCACAGGACGCGCGCGCTCGTTTTGCCCGACGGGCAGGAAATCGGCATCGCCGCAAACCCGGCCGTCTTCGCGCTCATCGGCACGATTCAGGAGGAGACGCACCGCTTCGCCATCGAGTACCACAGGAGCCTGCGCTCGAAGAGCACCGTCGCATCCAAACTTGACGCGATTGAGGGCGTGGGCAAAAAGCGGCGGGAAAAGCTCCTCAAGCGTTTCGGGAGCCTCAGGGCGATTGCCGGTGCGAGCGTGGAGGAGCTGTCCGAAGTGGTGCCGCGTCCCGTCGCCGAGCGGATAAAGGAGCAACTTGGCGGACAAAGTGGGGAGAAGGAGCAGCAGGAGGAGACGGCCGCATCAGAGGGCGAATAGGAGGTCAACATGAGAGTCATCAGCGGCACCGCCCGCGGGCGAAAGCTTAAGGAGCCCGCCGGCATGGACATTCGTCCGACGTCCGACAGGATCAAGGAGTCGATTTTCAACATTATCCAGTTCGACATCGAAGGCCGGCGCGTCCTCGACCTGTTTGCCGGGACGGGGCAGCTCGGCATCGAGGCGCTCAGCCGGGGGGCCGCGTCCGCCGTCTTCGTGGACGAGTCGCCCGCGGCCATAAGGCTTGTGCGCGAGAACCTGAAAAGCGCGGGGCTTGACGGCCCGAACGTGCGCGTCGTGCGCACCCTGGCGCAGTCTTTCGTCCGGAGCGGGGAGAAATTCGACCTCGTCTTCCTCGACCCGCCGTACCACACCGGCGTCATCGGCGAAATCCTGCGAATGATTATGGAAATTGACATTATGACGGAAAATGGTATAATACTCTGTGAAACTCAGGCGGATACTCCGCTTCCTGAGCCCTTGCCCCCTTACGAAAAGGGGCGCGAGTACCATTACGGGCGCGTCAAAATAACGCTTTATATAAGGCGCGGCGCCTGATTTTTTATGGCGGGAACGGCCCGCCGCACATATTTGGCACGCCGCTTGCCGCAAAGCGGCAGGCCGCACGGGAGAGTATGGCGCTGCGTATCGCGTGATATTGCCTGTGCGGCGGCATGGAGTGAATATGAAATCAGCCGTCTATCCCGGCAGTTTTGACCCGATCACGCTGGGCCACCTCAACATCATCCGCCGCGCCGCGGCGATTTTTGACACACTTTATGTGTGCGTCATGACAAACTCGGCAAAGACGCCGCTGTTTTCCCGTGAAGAGCGCGTGGAGCTCATCGAGCGCTGCGTGCGCCATTACCCGAACGTCGTCGTCGAATCGTCAGACGGGCTTTTGGTCGAATACGTCCGCAGCAAGGGCGCTACCGTCATCGTCAAGGGCCTGCGGGCTGTGTCCGACTTCGACTGGGAGTTTCAGATGGCGCTGGCAAACAGGAAAATTGACCCGAGCATCGATACGCTCTTCCTCGCCTCCAGTGAGAAATACACCTATTTAAGCTCCACCGTCGTCAAGGAAATGGCCAAGTACGGCGCCGACCTGCGGGAATTCGTCCCGCGGGAGATTATCGACGACGTCATCAGCAAGGTACAAGGCAGGAGGTAGACCCCATGGGCAACCGCGTGCAAGAGCTGCTTGAAATGCTCTACAACATGATCAACGAGGCATGGGGCATCCCGCTTGGAGCGGAAAAATGCGTCATTGAGCGCGACAAGGCGCTCGACCTCATAGATGAAATCAAGACAAACTTCCCCATCGAGCTTTCGGAGGCGCGCCGCCTCGTGGAGGCGCGCGCCGAGTTCATCAGCGCCGCCAAGCGCGAGGCCGAACAGATCCGCAAGACGGCGGAGGAGCGCGCCCGCAAGCTCGTCGAGGAGCAGGAAATCATCCGCATGGCGAAAATGCGCTCAAGCGAGATCATCGCGCAGGCGGAGGCCGCCGCCGCGGAGCTCAAACGCGCCGCCAGCGAGTACGTTGACGACGCGATGCGCCGCTCGGAAGAATCCCTCGCCGCCTCGCTCGAGGAGATCCGCAAAACGCGCGCCCGCTTCCGCAGCGCAACGGCCACGTCGCGCCCCCGCGGAGGAGACAGCAGCAGCTTCGACGTCCCGATGGACGATTAGCCCTCCTTACCCAAAAACACCAAATAATCCAGAAATTTCAGCCCGCAAAAGGAGCTCTCCGGCTTACCGGAGAGCTCCTTTTTTGTTGCACTCCCTGGAAATGGCAAAAACTGAGACACAGCGTGTCGAAATCTTGGTAAATACTGAGTTTTCGATGAAAATAGCACTTGCAATTTCCGGAGCACGCCCTTATAATTGAGGCATAAGTGGGGGATAGTGGTTTAAAGTGTTTTAAAATCCCACGAAAAAGGAGGGAAATGGATGACGGGCATCTATGAGCACACCATTGATGCCAAGGGACGCCTGTTCATCCCTGCCAAATTACGGCAGGACCTGGGCGAGACGTTTTACGTCACCATTTCCTCCGAGCCGTGCCTGTCGGCATATTCGGCGGAGACCTGGGAAAAAATGAAAGAAAAGGTCAGCACCATGAGCCGGCTTGAGCAGAAGCTGGCCCGCCCGATTTTCGCGCATGCCGCGAAATGCGAGCTGGACGCGCAGGGGCGCATCCTGCTGCCGCAGAAGCTGCGCGACTTTGCCAACCTGAAGAAGGACGTGGCCATCGTCGGCATCGGCAACAGCGTGGAAATCTGGGATAAGGCCGCCTGGGATGAAGTCGACGCGAAGGAAACGACGCCTGAGAATATTGCAAAGGTCTTTATGGAGCTTGATTTCTGATGGAACACATCCCCGTCCTGCTGAAAGAGTGCATCGAGGCGCTTGCCATAAAACCCGGCGGCGTGTATCTCGACGGCACGCTCGGCCGCGGCGGCCACTCCCTTGAAATCGCGCGCCGGCTTGAAGGCGGCAGGCTCATCGCCGTGGACAAGGACGCCGCGGCGATTGAAAACGCCGGGAATATCCTTGCGCCGTACGCGGATAAGGTCACGCTCGTCTGCGACGATTTCCGCAACGTCGGCGCCATCCTCGACCGGCTCGGCATCGACAAGGTCGACGGGATGCTGTTTGACCTCGGCGTCTCGTCCCCGCAGCTCGACGACGCCGGAAGAGGCTTTTCCTACATGGCGGACGCCCCCCTCGACATGCGCATGGACGCGCAGCAGCGCCTTACGGCGTACGACGTCGTCAACACATGGCCGGAGAGCGAGCTGCGCCGGATAATCGGCGAGTACGGGGAGGAGCGCTACGCCGCGTCCATCGCGGCGCGGATCTGCCGGGAGCGGGAGAAAGCCCCGATTGAGACGACGCTCCGGCTCGTGGAGGTCATCCGCTCGGCGATGCCCGCGAAGGCGCTGCGCGAAAAGCAGCACCCGGCGAAAAGGACGTTCCAGGCCATCCGCATCGCCGTCAACGACGAGCTCGGCGCCATCCGGGAAATGCTCCAGACGGCGCCGGACAGGCTGAGCACCGGCGGGAGGCTGTGCGTCATCAGCTTTCACTCGCTTGAAGACCGCCTCGTGAAAGAGGCGTTTTTAGCCCGCGCGCGCGGGTGCACCTGCCCGCCGGACTTTCCCGTGTGCGTCTGCGGGTTTAGGCAGACGCTCCGCATCGTGACGAAAAAGCCCGTTGTTCCAACGGAAGAAGAAATAAAGGCAAACCCCCGCGCCCGCAGCGCGAAGCTGCGCGTGGCGGAGAGAGTTTAGAGATACATCCGACGAAAGAAAGGAAGGGACGCTATGGCCAGAAGGACGCAGGCGCATTACGCGGCGAAAGCCGTCAGCGGAACAAGCGCGCTTGACCCCCGGTATTATGCCCGCTACGGCGCCGCCGTGCCGGCGGAGCAGCCGAGACGCCCGAGACAGGCTCCCCAGCGCCGCCCGAAGCCTCAGGCAGCGCCGAAGCCGGCACCCCGCGTCGCGCCGAAAGAGAAAAGGGGCCATAGCGTGTCTCTTTTCGCGGTGTTCGGATTTATGACCGTCGCCGTCATGCTTGTGTTTGTGCTTTTGCTCCAGATCCGGTATGAAGAAGTCCGCAGCGAAGCGGTCCAGCTGCAGGCGCAGCTGCAGGAGCTCACAGAACTAGAACGCCGCCTCCGCATCGAATACGAAGACGCCTTCGACGTCACGCGCGTGGAGGACTACGCCACGAACGTGCTCGGGATGACAAAGCCCGCGAGCACCAGCCGCGCCGGCACCATACAGGCCCCCGCCCTGGACAGGGCGCAGGTCGTCGCGGAAAACGCGCCGGAGCAGAGCCGGCTGTCCGCGTTTATCTCGTCCGTTCTGGCATATTTCAAAACAGGCAAATAATATACTGTTTTGACTGAAACCAGGTTTGTCTTAAGTTCTGGAGGGGCCGCAAATGTCAAGCGTTGGTAGCGGAAGGGCGCGCACGGGTAAGGCCGCCTTGCGCCCCAATACGATGATTTTGCGCCGCACATTGATCTTGATGACAATGTGCGGTGTTGTGGCGTTTGCCGTTCTTATCTGGAAGCTGTACGATATCCAGATTGTCAAGCACGACTATTACGAGCAGCTTGCCGTTGAGCAGCAGACGCGCCAGTCCGTCGTGACGGCGTCGCGCGGGACGATTTACGACCGCAACGGAAACGTGCTGGCCATGAGCGCGTCGGTCGAGACGGTGTTCATCAGCCCGTACGAGATGAACCTGTACAAGGAGGACAAGGAGCTTATCGCCTCGAAGCTCTCGGAGATCCTCGGCGTCGACAAGCAGGGGATTCTCACGAAGATGGAGGACACCAAGTCCTGGTACAAGACCATCAAGACGAAGATCGAAAGCGACGTCGCCGCGCAGGTGCGCCAGTTTATCAAGGAGAACAAGATCAAATCCGTCCACCTCGAGCCGGACAGCAAGCGCTACTACCCCTACGGGACGCTCGCCAGCCACGTCCTCGGCTTCGTGGGCACGGAGAACAAGGGTCTCGAGGGGCTGGAGCTTAAATACAACTCCTATCTGGAAGGCGTCAACGGGCGCATCATCCGGCTGAAAAACGCCAAGGGCACCGACATGCTCTTTACCGACTTCGAGGACTACTACGACGCGCAGGACGGCAAGGACGTCACCCTGACCATTGACTCGACCATCCAGTTCTACGTGGAAAAGCACCTCGCCCAGGCGATTAAGGACTACGACGTGCAAAACGGCGGGGCGTGCATCGCCGTGCGCCCGACGACGGGCGAGATTCTGGCCCTCGCTAGCTACGGCAATTTCGACCCGAACAACTACCTGGCCATCAGCGTGGAAAAGCAGGAGGAACTGTCCGCCATCACCGACGAGGAGGAGTACAGCGAGAAGCTGCGGGCCGCGCGCCTTGAGCAGTGGCGCAACAAGGCGATTGCCGACACGTACGAGCCGGGCTCCGTCTTTAAGATTATTACGCTCGCCATGGCGCTGGAGGAGAACGTCGTCAGCCCCAGCGACACGTTCTACTGCGGCGGCTCCGTCCCCGTGCTCGGGCGCACCACGCCCGTCAAGTGCTGGAGGACGCAGGGCCACGGCAGCCAGACGCTCAAGCAGGCGATGCAGCACTCGTGCAACGTGGCGCTCGTCAACATCGGGCTGCGCGTCGGCGCGGAGAAGTTCTACGAGTACGTCGAGGCGTTCGGCTTCTTTGACAAGACGGGCATCGACCTGCCCGGCGAGAGCGGCAGCATCTGGTGGCCGAAGAAAACTTTTGAGGACAAAAAGAACCTTTCGCAGCTAGCGGCGGCTTCTTTTGGGCAGACTTTTAATATCACCCCCATCCAGCTGGTTATGGCCGTGTCCGCCACGGTCAACGGCGGCAAGCTCATGAAGCCGTATATCGTCAAGGAGATTACAAACCCCGCCGACGGGACGGCGGAAGTCGTCAATCAGCCGACGGTGGTGCGGCAGGTCATCAGCGAAAACACGTCGCGCCAGATCCGCGAAATCCTCGAGTCCATCGTCTGCGAGGACGAAGGAACGGGCAAGAACGCCTACGTCCCGGGATACCGCGTCGGCGGCAAGACGGGCACGAGCGAAAAAGTCGCGCAGGACCTGAGAAACGAGGGCGAGAAGGAGTACATCGTCTCGTTCCTCGGCATCGCGCCGATGGACGACCCGCAGATCGCGGTCCTCCTCATCCTCGACAACCCCAGCCGCAAGTCGGGCATTTACATCAGCGGCGGCAACATGGCCGCGCCCGTCGTCGGCAACATCCTCTCCGAAGTCCTTCCGTATCTCGGCGTGGAGCCGGTGTATACGGAGGAGGAGAAGGCCGTTCTGGACGTCTCCGTTCCCAAGGTCACGGGCAGGACGGTGGACGAAGCGAAAGCGCTCCTGCAGTCGCAGGGCCTGAAGTTTAAGGTCGTCGGAGACGGCGACACGGTGACAGACCAGCTCCCCGGCGCCAACGCCGTCGTCTCGCCGGGCAGCACGGTCATCCTGTACGCCGGCGCGGAAAAGCCAACTGGCACCGTGACGGTCCCGAACCTCTACGGCAAGCGCCTGTCCGAAGTGCGCGCGCAGCTGGAGAAACTCGGGCTGTTCGTCCGCTCCAGCGGGGCGCTCGTCAGGACCGACAAAGCGGTCGTCTCCACGCAGTCGATTCCGAGCGGGGAGGAAGTGGCCGCCGGGACGATCATCAGCGTGACGCTCGTCGACCCGACCATTCTCGGATTCTACTAATTGCAAAAGCGGCAACACGGAGGTACGCACAATGAAGCTGGGAGAGCTGACAGCCGGACTGGATATTCTCCAAAGCCACGCCGACCCAGAGCTTGACGTCACGGGAGTGAGCTTCGACTCGCGGCGGACGAAGGAGGGGGAAGTGTTCGTCGCCATCCGCGGCTTTGAGACGGACGGGCACCGCTATATTCCGGCAGCTGTCAAAGCCGGTGCCCGCTGCGTAGTATGCGAGGAGAAGCCGGAAATCGACGTCCCGTACATCCTCGTCCCAAACGCGCGGCGCGCCCTGGCGATCCTCTCCGCCGCGTGGTTCGGCCACCCGGCAAAGGAGCTGAAGATCGTCGGCGTCACCGGCACGAACGGGAAGACGACGACGACCCATCTTATCAAGACCATCATCGAAACGTGCACGGGCGACATGGTCGGCCTCATCGGGACGAACGCCAACGTCTTCGGCGACGTCGAGGAGGAGGCCTCGCGCACCTCGCCCGAGTCTTACGACCTGCAGCACCTTCTCCGCCGCATGGCGGACGCCGGCTGCAAGTGGGTCGTGATGGAAGTCTCCTCCCACGCCCTCGCGCTCGACCGCGTCTACGGCATCGAGTACGAAGTCGGCGTGTTTACAAACCTCACGCAGGACCACCTCGACTTCCACAAGACGATGGAGGAGTACCTCAAAGCGAAATCGCTCCTGTTTTCGCAGTCGAAAAAGGGCGTCATCAATCTCGACGACCCGCACGCGCAGTATCTCATTGAAAACGCCAAATGCCCCGTCAAGACATTCTCCGAGCACGACGTGACCGCCGACATCGTGGCCAAGCGCATCAAGCTCTCGGCCGACAAGGTGGAGTTTTGCGTCCTGACAATCGGTCTGCTCATCGACGTGGAAGTGGGCATCCCCTCCCGCTTTACGGTGCAAAACGCCCTCGCCGCCGTCACGGCGGCCTCGCAGCTGGGAATTGACCTGCAGTGCGCTGTCAGGGCCCTGAAAAACTGCCGCGGCGTGAAGGGGCGCATGGAAGTCGTGCCGACGGGGCGGGACTTTACCGTTATCATCGACTACGCCCACACGCCCGACGCGCTGCAAAAAGTCCTGGAGACGTGCCGGGAGCTGACGAAGGGGCGGCTTGTGTGCCTGTTCGGCTGCGGCGGCGACAGGGATCCGACGAAGCGGCCTGTTATGGGCGAGATCGCCACGCGCCTTGCGGACTTTACCATCATCACCTCGGACAATCCGCGTACGGAAGAGCCGGGCAGGATTATCGAGGACATCCTAAAGGGCGTGTCGGCGCCGAAATCGCGGTACACCGTCATCGAAAACAGGCGCGAGGCCATCGCCTACGCGCTCGACACGGCGCAAAAGGACGACCTGATCGTTCTGGCGGGCAAGGGCCACGAGACGTACCAGATTATCGGGCGCGAAAAACACCATTTCGACGAGCGCGAAGTGGTCTTCGAGCATCTCGGCGTAAAGATGCCGCACTGAAACTGAGCCTGGGAGAACAAACACCATGATTGTACGCTATATCACCGCCTTCGTCGCGGCGCTGGGCGTGACAGCCCTGTTTGGCCTTGTGCTGATCCCGTTTTTGCGGCGCAAAAAGGCGGGGCAGTCTATTCTGGAAATCGGGCCCTCATGGCACCGCAAAAAAGAGGGAACGCCGACGATGGGCGGACTTATGTTTATCGTCGGGATTCTGGCGGCGCTCCTTGCCGTCGGCTACCCCGAAATGCTGGAGGGGGAGCTCAGCCACCTGTTTGTGTATATCTTCGCGCTGTTTTTCGCCGCCATCGGCTTCCTCGACGATTTTCAAAAGCTTCTGAAAAAGCAGAACCTGGGACTGACGGCGTCGCAAAAGTTCATACTGCAGCTTGTCGTCGCCATCGTGTTCGTGCTCCTGCTCAGGTTTACCGGGCACCTCACGCCGAACCTGTATATCCCGTTTTTTAACGTTACCGTCCCGATATCGGAGCCGGCGTACCTCGTCCTCGCGGCATTTATCATCGTCGCCACCGTCAACGCCGTCAACATCACCGACGGGGCCGACGGGCTGGCCACGGGCGTGACCATCCCCGTCGCCGCGTGCTTTTGCGCCGTGGCCTCGCTGTGGGGCGCGGTGCACATCGGCGTCCTGGCGGCGGCGATGTGCGGGGCGCTTTTCGGCTTTCTGCTGTTTAACTTCTACCCCGCGCGCGTCTTTATGGGCGACACGGGCTCGCTGTTTCTCGGCGGGATGGTCTGCGCGATGGCCTTCGCGCTCGATGTTCCGCTCATTTTAGTCCCCCTCGGCGTGGTGTACATCGCCGAGACGCTCTCGGACATCATCCAGGTGACGTATTTCAAGCTCACCAAAGGCAAGCGCGTCTTTAAGATGGCGCCGCTGCACCACCATTTTGAAATGTGCGGCTGGAGCGAATACAAGCTCTTTTTCGTTTTCTCCGGCGTGTCGCTCCTGTTTGCCGTGATTTCCTTCTTCTCGGTGGCTGGGCGCTACGCGGTGCCGTAACGCGCCGTGCTTAACCCATATCGCAAAAAAGGAGGCGGGACCATGCAGAGAACGCAACGCACGTACGCATCGCCGACGGCCAACTTCACCGTGCTCGAAGGCGGCAAGCCGGGACCGGTCGAGCTGCCGGAGGTCCAGGTGCGCCGCGGCGGCGTCGACCTGCCTTTTTTGGTTCTCACGCTCGTCATCCTCACCATCGGCGTCATCATGGTTTTGTCGGCGAGCTTCGCCCGCGCGTATTACACGACGGGCGACCCGATGAAATACTTCATCCGCCAGCTCGTTTTCGCCACGCTCGGCGTGTTCGTCATGATGGTCATCTCGCGCTTTCCCGTCTCGCTGTTCCGCCGCTTTTCGCTGCACCTGATGATTCTCGCCGTGCTGCTGCTGGCCGTCGTGCCGATTATCGGCGTCGAGGAAAACGGCGCGCGGCGGTGGATTGACCTCGGCTTCACCACGTTCCAGCCGTCTGAAATCGCCAAGCTCGCCGAGGTGCTGTTCTTCGCCTCGATGATTTGCACTTTTAAAGACAAGATGAAGACGTTTAAGTACGGCGTCCTCCCCTTTGCTGTGACGGTCGTCGTGCTCGTGGGGCTGCTCATTTTGGAGCCGCACCTGTCCGCGTCGGTCATCATTATCGGCATCGCCGCCATCATGATGTTCGCCGGCGGGACGCGCCTGAGATGGTTTGCCGTGGCGGCCATCGCCGTCGCCGCCGTGGGGTACCTCGCGGTCAGCCAGCTCGGATACGCCGGCGCGCGCATCTCGGCGTGGCGCAACCCGGAGGCCGACTCGAGCAACACCGGCTACCAGATCATGCAGTCGCTCTACGCCATCGGCTCCGGCGGCCTCATGGGCCTCGGGCTCGGCCACGGACGGCAGAAGTACCTCTACCTGCCGATGGAGCACAACGACTATATCTTCTCCGTCGTGTGCGAGGAGCTCGGCTTCGTCGGCGCCGTTTTGATCCTCCTTTTGTTCGCACTTTTGATTATCCGCGGCTTCTGGCTTGCCCTGCACGCCAAGGACCGCTTCAGCTCGCTCGTCGTGACGGGCATCACCGGCCTTTTAGCCCTGCAGGTGTTCCTCAACGTCGCCGTCGTGACGAACCTCCTGCCCAGCACGGGCATTTCGCTGCCGTTTTTCAGCTACGGCGGCACGGCGCTTCTCATTCAGATGGCCGAGATGGGGATTATCCTGTCCGTCTCGCGCGATATACCCATCACGAAGGCCGGGTAAATAAAAAGCCCGCCTCAGGCGGGCTGCGAATCGAATCGGGAAGGGGAGTGGTGGTCAGAAAATGCGTGTGATATTTGTGTGCGGCGGCACGGCCGGCCATATCAATCCCGCGCTGGCAGTCGCCGCGGAAGTGAAGCGCATGGACCCGGACGCGAAGATCCTTTTTGTCGGCTCCGGCCGGCAGCTTGAAAACCGCCTCATCCCGCAGGAGGGGTACCGCCTTGTCAATATCACCGTCCGCGGTTTTGACCGGCGCCTGACTCCCGCGATGGTCATGAGCAATATCCGCGCCCTGAAGGCGCTCCGCGAGGCCCTCGCGGAGTCGGAGAAGATTTTGCGCGGCTTTTCGCCGGACGTCGTCCTCGGTACGGGCGGGTACGTCTGCTATCCCGTGCTCGCGAAAGCCGCCGAGATGGGCATCCCCACGTTTATCCACGAGTCGAACGCCATCCCCGGCCTTGCCACGAAGATGCTCGCCGGAAAGGTGGACAAAATCCTCACGGCCTTCGATTCCATCCCCGCCTTGCGGCGCTATGCGCATAAAACCGTCCACGTCGGAACACCCGTGCGCGGCGATTTCGGCCGCATCACGAAACACGACGCGCGCCTTAAACTCGGAATCGACGGACGGCCCCTCGTCGTCTCCTTCTGGGGCTCTCTCGGAGCCGAACACATGAACGAGATGATGCTCGATTTCATCGAAATCAACGCGCGGAGCCGTCTGTTTAACCATATACACGCCACCGGCGGCGACATGGTGCTCAAGGCGTTTAAGGATAAGCTCCTGGCGCGCCAGGTGACGTCGCCCCTGCCGCAGTGGATTGACATCCGGCCGTACATCGCCAACATGGCGGAAGTGATGACGGCGGCCGATTTAATCGTGTGCCGCGCCGGCGCCTCGACGATCGCGGAGCTGACCTACCTCGGCAAGCCCGCCGTGATTGTCCCGTCGCCGAACGTGGCCAACAACCACCAGGAAAAAAACGCGCGCCGTCTGGAAGAAGCCGGCGGCGCGGTCGTGCTGGACGAAAAGGATTTGTCGGGAGAAAAGCTCTATGAGACGGTCCGCCGCCTCCTTATCGACCTGCCCGGCCTGATCAGGATGAGCCAGGCCATGAAGAGCTTAGGGGTCTCGGATTCGGCGAGGAGAATAGCGGAAATCATCTTTTCTGCCTGCTGATTAACGAAGGACAGCCTAGACTCATAGTATACGGCATAAAGAGATAATTATGCTGTTTCGGGGGTTTACTATGAGTATCATACGCATTGTAGGCGGAAACCCGCTGGAAGGGACCGTCTCTATCCATGGCGCGAAAAACAGCGTCCTGCCGATTATGGCCGCGTCGCTCCTCGCGGAGGGGGAGACGATTTTACATAATTGCCCGAACCTGAGCGATGTCGACGCCGCAATCCGAATCCTCGTTCATCTGGGCTGTCGCGTCTGGCGCGACGGCGAAAAAGTAGCTATCGATTCCTCCACGCTTGACAAAAGCGAAATCCCGCACGAGCTCATGCGCGAGATGCGCTCGTCCGTCATCTTTCTCGGGGCGATCCTCGCCCGGACCGGCGAGGCCGTCCTGTCGATGCCGGGCGGCTGCGAGCTCGGGCCGCGCCCCATCGACCTCCACCTCAAGGGACTGCGGGAAATGGGAGCGGAGATCAACGAAGAAGGCGGTAACATTATCTGTAAGGCGAAGAAGCTGCGCGGGTGCCGCATCAACCTCGACCTGCCGAGCGTCGGCGCGACGGAGAACATCATGCTCGCCGCGTCCCGCTGCGAAGGCACGACGATTATCACAAACGCCGCACGCGAGCCGGAGATCTGGGACCTGCAAAACTACCTGCGCCGGCTCGGCGTGAAGGTCTCCGGCGCGGGAACGCCCGTCGTGACCATCGAAGGGCACGGGCCGGCCCAGAGCGCCGAGCACTGGGTGATACCGGACCGCATCGTCTCCGCGACGTACCTGGCGGCCGCCGCCTCTTCCCAGGGACATATCCTGCTTGAAAACGTTGTTCCCGCGCATTTCTCCACCGTGACCGACGCGCTTACCGAAATGGGGTGCGACATCAAGGTCGGGCGGACGACCGTCGAGATCAGGGCGCCGCGGCGGCTGAAAGCCGGGCGGCCCATCATCACCCGCCCGTACCCCGGCTTCCCCACGGACGCCCAGCCCCCGCTGATGGCCGCGTCGCTCAAGGCGGAGGGGACGACGGTCTTCGTGGAGAACATCTTTGAAAACCGCTACCGCCACGCCCACGAGCTGCGGCGCATGGGCGCGGACATCAAAATCGAAGGCCGCGTGGCGATCGTCAGCGGCGTAGACAGGCTTTTCGGTGCCCCCATGACGGCGACAGACCTGCGGGGCGGGGCGGCGCTCATCGTCGCCGCGCTCGGCGCGGAGGGGGTGACGGACCTGTCCGGCGTCGCGCACATCGACAGGGGGTACGACGACATCGTCGGCGCGCTTTCGTCGCTGGGAGCTCATATAATGCGTATCGACAGAGAATAAATATAGAATGCACGAAAGAGGTGGAGCGGCCATGGCGCAAGGCAGAAAGCGAAAGAGAAGGAGGGCGACTTTCTACACGCCCATCGCCGTCGTGCTGATCGCCATTGCAGTCTATTTCGGGATCAGCGTCTTTTTCCGGGTGACGGACATTGAAATCGTAGGTGCGGAGCGGTACACCGCCGAACAGATCCTCTCCGCCTCCCGCGTCTCCCGGGGGGACAACCTCCTGTTGCTCGACACGAAGGAAGTGACGGAAAACATCACGACGCGCCTGCCGTACATCAGCGACGTTGTTGTGGAAAAGCGCATCCCGGACAAAATCACCATGACGGTTACGGAGAGCCGGCCCGTCGCGGCCATCGACGTGGGCGGGCAGTGGTGGCTGCTCGACCAGAAGGGGAGAGCCCTTGAAAAAGCCGAGCGCGTCGACATCGCCGGGAAAGTCCGCGTCGAAGGGCTTGCCCCCGAAAACGTCGTGGCCGGACAAGCCCTCGTCGTCTCGCAGAAGGACGAGAAAAAGCGCGAGGCCGTCAGCCGCCTGCTCATCGCGCTCGAGCGGGAGGGGATGATGGGCAGGTGCGAGTGGATCGACGTGTCGAACATCGCCGCGCTGACCATGCGCTACGACAACCGCTTCACCGTCGTCCTCGGGACGATAGATAAGATAGACAAAAACCTCGTGCGCCTTGTCGGCGTCATCGACCAGATTGAGGAAGGAGAGACGGGGCGCATCGACATGACGGACGATTTTGAGGCGCGGTTTATCCCCGATTCGTAAGGTTTTGCCGGTGCGCGGCAATTCGGGAAAACATGCGTGAAAACACCATATATTGCGGAAGAAAAAGGCGGAAACAGTCAAAAAATTGAAATTTACATAACGCCACTACTTGACCGCAAAGCATTTTAGTTATACAATATTGCAAACTGTAGAATTATGTCCGCAGGGAAAAACTGGCTGACTTGCAAACGTTTCAGGGCGCCTTTGCCAAACTTGATATATAGGAGGAAACAACATGTCGTTTTCACCCGAGAGCGGTCCGGATAATGTAGTCGTCATAAAGGTCTGCGGTGTCGGTGGCGCGGGCAACAACGCCGTCAACCGCATGGTGACAAGCGGCGCGCAGGGCGTGGAATTTATCGCAATCAACACGGATAAGCCCGCTCTGGCCATCTCCAACGCAGATCAGAAAATACAGATAGGCGAAAAACTCACGCACGGGCAGGGCGCCGGGTCCAATCCCGAAATCGGCAAGAAGGCGGCGGAAGAGAGCCGCAACAACATCGCGAAAGCGCTGGAAAACGCCGATATGGTCTTCATTGCCGCCGGCATGGGCGGCGGAACGGGTACGGGCGCGTCTCCCATCGTCGCCGACATCGCCCGCGAGGCGGGCATCCTCACGGTCGGCGTCGTGACGAAGCCCTTCAGCTTTGAGGGCAAGCGCCGCATGCAGCAGGCGGAGGAAGGCATTAAGAACCTCCTCGGCAAAGTCGACTCGCTGCTGATTATCCCCAACGACCGTCTCAAGCATGTGACGGATCAGAAAATCACCTTCGCCAACGCGTTCGCCATCGCGGACGACGTGCTCCGCCAGGCGGTGCTGAGCATCGCCGAGCTGATTAAGAACACCGGCTTTATCAACCTCGACTTCGCCGACGTGACGACCATCATGAAGGACGCAGGCCTTGCGCACATGGGTGTCGGCCACGCCGCGGGCAAGGGCAAGGCGGAAGAGGCGGCCCGGGCGGCCGTTTCGAGCCCGCTCATGGAGACGTCCATCAACGGCGCGCGCGGCGTGCTCGTCAACATCACCGGCTCGATGGACATCGGCCTCGAGGACGTGGAGGCGGCGGCGTCCCTCGTCCAGCAGGCGGCGCACCCGGACGCGAACATCATCTTCGGCGCCACCTTCGACGAGACGATGGAGGACGAAATCCGCGTCACGGTCATCGCCACGCGGTTTGACGAGTCGTACCTGAAGGAATCCAACTCGAAGATTTACCTGCCGAGCGGCGGGCTGTACACGGGCGCCGTGGAAAAGAAGGAGAAGGAAGAGGCCAAGCCCGAACCGGCGCCGCAGCCGGAACCGCCTGCCGAGGAAGATCCGTTCGACACGATCTTCAAAATCTTCAACTCCAAATAAAAACGGCCGCTCAGAGGCGGTTCGGATCGGGACGGGCCTTGTCGCGCCCGTCCCGATTCTGGTTTTATCGAGAGGTGTAGTATTCTGAAAAAGCTTGTCGAAAACGCGAAAGAGGTATACCGGGTGTACCTGCGCCAGAACGTGGCACGCAGCGCCGCGGCGATGGCGTACTCTGTCACCATGTCGCTCTTCCCCCTGCTCATTTGCGCCTACGCGATTTTGACGAGCCTGAACCTCTCGGCCATGGGGGTGTTCGACCTGCTCGGCACCATCGCGCCCGAAGGGGTGCGCGAGCTCATCTCCGAGCACCTCAGCTACGTCAGCGGCAACACCTCGACGTTTATGATCGTCATCGGCGCCGTGGCCTCGATCACCTCGGCGTCGTCCATGTTCCGCACGATTATGAGCATCATGGCGGACCTGCAGGGCAAGCCGCGGTACACGGGGCTGCTCTGGTACGTCTACAGCCTCGTCGTCTCGGTGGGGCTGCTCCTGTCGTTTTTCGCCTCGGGCATCATCATCGTCTCGGGCGAGTGGCTCATACGCTTCCTCGACAGGCACTTTGACATCTCGCCCGTCTTTTATATCTGGCGGTGGCTGCGCTTTGCGGTGCTGTTTATCATGCTGCTCGCGGCCATCTACCTCGTCTACCGCATCACCGCGCCGCGAGAAGGGAAAAAGGTGCGCCGCCTGCCCGGCGCGGTCATCGCGGCGGTTTTACTCGTCGGCGTGAGCATCGTCTTCTCGCGCCTTGTGACGGAATCGGTCAACTACCCGGTTGTGTACGGGTCGCTCGCGTCGTTTATCATTCTGCTGCTGTGGGTGTATATCTGCAGCCTTATCGTCATCATGGGCAACGTGCTCAACATCGTCATTTTCCAGCGCGGCGGGCCGGGCAATGAGGACACGGCGCGCGATGCTATAACGGAGTGAAGAAAAGAATGGATTATTTCGCGCTGAACATACCGGACGAGGAGATCAAGAAAATCTCCTCCCTCGGCCTTGCCCACCTCGGCGACGCCGTCTACGAGCTGATGGCCCGCTCGTGGCTGTGCGCCATCGGGCGCGCCACGGCGAAGGGGCTGCACGCGGCCACGATCCGTTACGTCTCCGCGCCGGCGCAGGCGCGCGCGGCGGCGGCGTGCCTGCCGCACCTGACGGAAGAGGAGGAGGCCGTCTTCCGGCGCGGGCGGAACACGAAGTCCGTCCCCGGGCGGCGCAGCGCAAGCCACGAGGAGTACCACGCCGCGACGGGACTCGAGGCGCTGTTCGGGTACCTCTACCTCAAAGGCCGCCATGAGCGCCTTTGCGAGCTGTTTGAAATCTGCGTGAAGAGCATCGACGCGCAATCAGGCGGCGGGGACCGGGCGCCGCAAAAGCTGTAACGGACAAGAGAAATAAAGCCGCCCGCTAAAAGCGCAAGGGCGGCAAAGCCATATAACCGGCGCGCCGATTTTAGGCGGGCGCGCCGCAACGGAAAGGACAGGGATATGCCGCTTGACGCACTGTTTCTAACCGCGCTCGCGGACGAGCTGCGGGAGGCATTGACGGACGCCAGAATCGACAAAATCCAGCAGCCGGAGCGCGACACGGTGCTGCTTGCCGTCCGCGGGCGGCAGGGCGCGTGCCGGCTGCTTCTTTCGGCGGGGACGGGGGACGCCCGCTGCCACCTCACGGAGGCCGCCTTTGAAAACCCCGCAAGCCCCCCGATGTTCTGCATGCTACTGCGCAAGCACCTGACCGGCGCGCGGATTCAGGAGATTATCCAGCCGCCCTGTGAGCGGCTTTACGACTTTCGCCTTTTAAGCTCCGACGCGCTGGGGGACAACGTGGAAAAGCACCTTATCGTGGAGATGATGGGGCGGTATTCCAACATCATCCTCACGGACGCATCGTACTACATCATTGACGCCATAAACCGCGTGGACATGCTCATGTCGGAAAAGCGCCAGATTCTCCCGGGGCTTGTCTACCGCCTGCCGCCGCAGGACAGGCGCGTCCCGCCTGACCTTTCGCCTGAGGAGTTTTGCGCCCTGGTGCGCGCCGCGCCCGCGGACAGACCGGCGGACAGGTGGCTCACGGAGACGATGGCGGGGCTTTCGCCCCTTGTCGCGCGCGAGATTGTGTTTTTAGCCGGCGGGGATACGGACACGCCCGTCGGGCGCTTTTGCGACCCGGGCGCGATGCGGGCGCTTTCCGAGGCGTTTTTCAGCGTGCTGAAGAGAGCGCAAAGCGGCGCCGTGCCCATCCTGCTTACCGAGGCGGGCGGGCGCGAGCGGGACTTTACGTTCATGCCCATCCGGCAGTACGGCGCGGCCGTGCAGTGCCAGGCGCAGGAGAGCTTTTCGCAGCTTCTCGACCGGTTTTACACCCGCCGCGCGCGCGCCGAGAGGATGCGCCAGAAAGCCGCGGCGCTTTTAAAGACCGTCAAGACGGCGCACGACCGCGTGCTCAGGAAGCTCTCGGCGCAGCGCGAGGAGCTTGCGAAGACAGCCGGCCGTGAGCGCATCCGCCGGCTCGGCGACCTGATTACCGCAAACCTCTACAGGATTGAAAAAGGTGCTTCTTCCGTCACCGTCGAGGATTTTTACGCGGAGGACGGGGGAGAGATTACAATCCCTCTCGACCCGCTTAAAACGCCGCAGCAGAACGCGGCGAAGTATTATAAGGAGTACGCCAAGCTCAAAAACGCCGAAATCATGCTTACGCAGCAGATTGCGCTGGGCGAGGCGGAACTGGAGTACTTAAGGAGCGTTCTGGAGGCGCTCGAGCGCGCCGAAACGGAAAGCGACCTTGCGGACATCCGCGAGGAGCTTGCCCAGACGGGCTACCTAAAGCCGCAAAAGGGCGAGCGGAAGCCAAAGCGCCCCGAGAGCGCGCCGCTGCGCTTTCGGTCGGACGAGGGGCTTCTCATCACCGTCGGGCGGAACAACATGCAAAACGAGCGCCTGACGCTGAAAACGGCGGCAAAGACGGACATCTGGCTGCACGCGCAGAAGATCCCCGGTTCGCACGTCGTCATATCGACAAATGGCGGCGCCGCGGGGGACAAGACGCTGTACCAGGCCGCCGTCCTCGCGGCGACGTACTCGCAGGCGCGCGGCGGCGGGAAGGTCGCCGTCGACTACACTTTGGTGCGCAACGTGCGCAAGATGCCCGGCGGGCGGCCCGGCATGGTGACGTACACAAACTACAAAACGTGCATCGTCGAGCCGGACGAGGTTCTCGCCGAGCGCCTGAAAATAAAATAAAACGCGCCGGGCGCTCCTAAGCGCCCGGCTTTCTTTTTGCCTCCTGTACGGCCACACCACGGGGGCGGCCCGGTCATACAATGGTGTAGCTGGATGTGTCAGCAGCAGGAGGTACATATTATGAGTTCTTTATGGTGCAGCAAGCTCTCTACCGGAGCTGGCTCGGCGAGGCCGTCCTACGTGCGGTTCTTAAACGCCTCGCCCGACAAGCTGCCGGTTGATATTTATGCAAACGACAAATGCGTCGCATCGCGCGTCTGCTACGGGGAGGTGACGGACTATTTCTCGGTGACGCCGTGCAGCTATTGCATCAGCGTGTACCCGTCCAACTCGGGCAACTGGAAGGAGACGGCCCTGCCCCCGCCTCCGCTGGTGGAGGCGTGCCTGTCCGTGACGGCCGGGACCGTCATGACGATTGCGATTGTCTGCACGTCGCCGAAAACGGCCATCCTCGTCATCCCCGAGATCTACCGGCTCTACACCCGCATGCGCCGGCCGAACCTTGCGGCGCTCCGCTTCGTCAATCTCGTGCAGGACGCGCCGGCGCTGGAGTTTGCGCCGGTGGACGGGACGCGCCTGTTCCGTTCCGTCTGCTTTACGGAGCACACGCGCTACGCCCGGCTCGAGCCCGGAACATACCTTTTCCGCATCCGGCCGACGGGCAGCACGCAGTCGGGCTTTATCACGCAGGAGTACACGCTCGAGCGCGGGGTGGCCTATACGCTCTATGCCATCGGCCTGACAAGCGGGCTGCCCCCGCTGGACACGATTCTCGTTGAAGACGGGTTCTATTAACAAAAGACAAGACCACCCATACTTTGGGAATTTGAGCGCAAAGCAGACGAGTACAACCGCAAAGAAAAAGCGCCTCCGAAAAGGAGGCGCTTTTGTTTATTCCTCATTCCTCGTCGTTTTGCTCGGCGACGTCCTCGTCCCCGATTTCCTCGTAGTCTTCCTCTTCCTCGTAATCTTCGTCTTCTTCGTCTTCGTAGTCCTCGCCCTCGTCGTACTCGAGGTCGAGCGTTGCGCCGCAGCCGGGGCAGACAACGCTGCCTTTGTCGAGGTCCTCGTCGTCGATGATGATTTCGGCGTTGCACGACGGGCAGGTGACTTCGTAGGCGTAGTCGTCATGCCCGCAGCAGCCTTCCTCGTCATCGCAGCAGCGGCCGTAGCGGTAACGGGGGGAGTCCTCTTCTTCGTCCTCCTCCTCGTCGTCCTCGTCGCCGTCCTCGTCCTCGCCGTAGACGGCGTCTTCAAGCTCGGACAGATCCTCGGCGAGGTAGTTAAACTGCTCGCTTAAATCCTCGTTTGACGCGCGCAGCGCCTCGAGGTCCAGGGAGATGTCCTCGAGCGTGTCGATGATGGCGGCCAGGATTTTGCCTTCCTTCTTCTCGGTGTCGAGCCCGAGTCCGTCGACAAGGCCCTTCAGATACGCTACTTTTTCGGTCACTGTCATAACGATACCTCCTTAGTAATGAGCAGTCGTGTTTGCGCGGCGCGGTGACTGAACAGGCGGGGCGCTTTAGCCCTTGGCGCGCTCGAGGTATTCGCCTGAACGTGTGTCGATCCGGATTTTATCACCGACGTTGATAAAGAGCGGGACCTTGACTTCCGCGCCCGTCTCAACGATGGCGGGCTTTGTGACGTTCGTCGCCGTATCGCCTCTGACACCCGGTTCGGTCTGCGTGACGACGAGCTCGACGAAGGTCGGCGGCTCGACACTAAAGACCTTGCCCTTATAGGAGAGAACGGTGCACGGCATGTTCTCCTTGACAAATTTGAAACTGTCGCCGAGCAGGCTGCCGTCTATGGGTTCAAGCTCGTAGGTTTCCATGTCCATGAAATAGTACAGGTTGCCGTCGTTGTAGCTGTACTCCATTTCACGGCGCTCGATATACGCGGTTTCAAATTTATCCGTAGGGCTAAAGGAGGTCTCAGTGACGGCGCCAGTGAGCACGTTCCGCATCTTCGTCCGTACGAACGCTGCGCCTTTACCCGGCTTGACATGCTGAAACTCAATGACCTGCATGACCTTGCCGTCCCATTCGAAGGTTACGCCGTTTCTGAAATCACCTGCTGAGATCATGATTTATCCTCCCGTATAGTGTCTTCTAACTGCGTTATTTTATCCTATTAATCCGCCTATTGCAAGAAAAAATTTACACAATGATAAGGTGTTTTGGCAAAGTCGTGATGTTTTCGCAGCCGTCCTCGGTGAGATACAGCACGTCTTCGATGCGCACGCCGAACCGCCCGGGGATGTAGATGCCCGGCTCCGCCGACACAACGGCGCCGGCGGGCAGCGGCTCGGCGTTTGACGGCGAGAGCGTGGGCGCCTCGTGCACGTCGAGCCCCAGCCCGTGGCCGAACCCGTGGCCGAAATACGCCCCGTATCCGGCTTCCTCGATGACGCGCCGCGCCGCGGCGTCCACGTCACGCCCGCTAATGCCCGCGCGCGCGGCGGCGATGCCGGCTTCCTGCGCGGCCAGCACCGTCTCGTACACTTTCCGCATCTCCGCCGTCGGCTCGCCGACGCAGAGGGTGCGCGTCGTATCGGAGCACCAACCGTTCTTTTTCGCGCCGAAATCAATCGTGAGAAAGCCTTTCTGAATCTTATCATCTCCGGGAACGCCGTGCGGCATACTCGAGCGGACGCCGGAAACGACAATCGGCTCGAAGGAAATATCATCCGCGCCGCAGCGAAGGAGCCTGTAAATGAGCTCCGCGGCAAGCTCACGCTCGGTCATTTCCGTTGAAATCAGCGGCAAAACGGCATTGAACGCCTCCTCGGCGATCGCCTGCGCCGCTTTGAGGGCATCCAGCTCCTCGCGGCTTTTCGACACGCGCAGCTCCGTGAGGATTTTCTGCGCCGGGCGCAGCACGTCCCCGATTTTCTCCTTCCACGACTGGTAGTCGGCATACGTCATCGCCTCCTCTTCAAAGCCGACGGCGGCGATGCTTTCCGCTTCCATGATTTGCTTAATGTGCCATGCGTACGTCTCCGCGGCCGTCACGCACCGCACCTCGGCAAGCGGGATGGCTTTCTGCGCCGCCTCGATGTAGCGCGAGTCCGTCAAAAACACGGCGCTGCGCCGCGTGACGAAAAACGCGCCGGCGGAGGAGGCAAAGCCCGTGGCGTACCGCCGGCTCGCCGCGCCCGTGACAAGGAGCGCGTCGAGGCCAGACTCCTGTAGCTTTTCGCGGATTTTCGATACGGTGTCCATTTTTGTTTCCTCCTTTAAGAAAACGGCAAGCGCCCTTGCGGGCCGCTCACCGCGGACAGTCCATCTTGTTGGGGCACAGGGCGCGGAAAGGCGCCTCCAGCCAGTAGCGCAGGTTGAGGAGGGGACTTGTGATTTTAATCGGGCGCACGACGATGGACGTGATCCCCGCGCAGTTGGCGGCGAGCACGTCGGTGAAAATCTGGTCGCCGGCGAGCGCCGTCTCCTCGCGGCTATAGCCGAGCTTTTCGAGCGCGCGGTTGATGCCCGTCACAAGCGGCTTTCGCGCGCCCATGATGTAGCCCATGCCGAGCGCCTCCGACAGGGCCTTGACGCGCTCCGAGCCGTTGTTGTTCGTCAGGATAAACGTCTTAACGCCGCTTTTGCGGATGTTTTCAGCCCATTCGGCGATTTCCCGCGTGGGGACGACGGTGCCGTAAGGCGCCATGGTATTGTCGAGGTCCAAAAGCAAAAGGCGGATGCCTTTTTCCTTCAGGAACTCCGGCGTGACCTTGCAGATATCGGGAAAGGAGTAGTCCGGTATTAAAGAAAAGCTCATATCGGCCCTCCCGCGTTCATATTTGTAATACTGGTACGAAAAGCGTGCCGGCCCCGCGTTGCCGGACGGGCGCCGCTTGATTTTAACACAGAAAAGGAAGGATGGACAATTGGAGAATAAAACGAACATTATCCTTGCCGCTCCGAAACAGTCCATTGAACAGGCCGCGCGGACGGGGCTCCCCGTCGCCCACATCACGTACAAAATCGGCCGCGGCTACCACCTCTTCCGCGCGCAGGGCGCGCCGCGCTATGCCGGCGGCGTGATGGTGCTCGACGCGAGCGGCTACACCGGCGGCGGCCCGCTCTCCGGCCTTATCGACGAAATCTGCGCCGAGTGCGAGGCGGGCGGGTTTTCGGGCGTCGTCATCACCCCGGGGGAGCGGCTGGGGCTCGGCGTGGCGGCGCTGGCGGCGCGCCTGGCGTCCATTCGGGAGCAGACGGGGCTTACCGTCTACGTGCCGCAGGAGATGGCGGAGATCGTGCCCGGCGCCGTCGTGCTCGTCCAGACGGCGCTGTCCGGCGGGAGCCTTGTGCGCCATCTGATGGAGGCGGCCGCGCGGTACGGGGCGGAAAACGTCGCCCTTGAGATTGCGCGCGTGCGGATGGACTTTACCGTGCCCGCCAAAACGGGGACAGGGCGGGAGCTGACGCAGGAGGAGCTGGAGGCGCTGTTTGGTACATACAGTCCGAAAATCCACTACTCCGAAGACCTGTGCGCGTCGTATTTCATCTACCGCGACGGCCGGCAGACGCACTTCGTGCTGTTTGACAACGCGGCGACAATCCGGCGCAAGCTCATGCATGCCTTGCGCGCGGGGATAAAGACGGCATTTCTATACTACCCGGGCGTCCACGATATTCTTGACGAAATCATGCGATAGGGGAGAAGGTTTCCCCGTCCCGCGTGATTTTCCTGATATGCTTTTCGATGTTGCTGCGGGGGCTCATAATCAGATGCCCGCAGCCAAGGCAGCGGAGCTTGAAATCCGCCCCGATCCGGAGCACCTGCCAGGCCTGAGAGCCGCACGGGTGCTTCTTTTTGAGCGTGAGCACGTCGCCAACCCGCACGTCCAAACCTTATCCCTCCGTTTTCTGCGGATTTTTGATGAGGTCCCAGTAGCGTTTCGCCGCCTGTTCCGTCTTGTTCTCGCCGTACCTGTAGTAGACGCGGTTTTTGATTGCGTCGGGCAGGTACTGCTGCGCCACCCAGTGGTTCGGGAAGTCGTGGGGGTAGAGGTAGCCCTGCTCCCGCTCCATGCCGGTGGTGTCTGCGTGGACGTTTTGCAGGTGCCGGGGGATGTCCCCCGAGCGCCCTTTTTTTATGTCCGAGAGCGCCGTCTCGATGGCCATGTAGGCGGAATTTGATTTCGGCGCCGTGGCCAGAAAGACGGCCGCCATGCCCAGGGGAATCCGCGCCTCGGGGAGGCCGACCTGCAGGGCGCTGTCCACGCAGGCCTTGACGATGGCGATGGCCTGCGGGTGGGCAAGCCCCACATCCTCGCAGGCGGTGACGAGCAGGCGCCGGCAGGCGGAGAGGATGTCCCCGGCCTCGATGAGGCGCCCCAGGTAATGGACGGCCGCGTCCGGGTCCGAGCCGCGGATGGACTTTTGAAGGGCGGAGAGGATGTCGTAGTGGCTGTCGCCGTCCCGGTCGTACCGCATGGCGCTGCGCTGGGAGAGGGCGCGCGCGTCCTCCAGCCGCAGCGTGACGCCATCGCTGCTTGCCGAGGCGGCAAAGAGCAGCTCCACGGCGTTGATGGCCTTGCGCACGTCCCCGCCGCAGGCGGCGCTGATATGCTCCACCACGCCCGGCTCGATGACCGGCTCGACGCCCGCGCGTTCGGAGAGGATGGCGATGGCGCGGCGCACGGCCTTTTCCACCTGTTCCGGCGGGACGGCCTTGAACTCAAAGACCGTCGAGCGGCTCAATATCGCGTTGTAGACGTAGAAATAGGGGTTTTCCGTCGTGGCGGCGATGAGCGTGATTTTCCCGTTTTCGATAAACTCCAGAAGGGACTGCTGCTGCTTTTTGTTGAAGTACTGAATCTCGTCGAGGTAGAGCAGCACGCCGTTGGGGGAGAGAAAAGTGTCGAGCTGGGCGATGATGTCCTTGATGTCGGACAGGCTTGCCGTCGTGGCGTTGAGCTTGTGCAGCGTGCGGCCGGACTGCGCGGCGATGATGTTGGCCACCGTCGTTTTGCCCGTGCCGGACGGGCCGTAGAAAATCATGTTGGGGATTTTCCCGCTGTCCACGATGCGGTGGAGCAGGCCCATGATGTGCTCCTGCCCGACGATGTCGTCAAACGACGTCGGGCGGATTTCGTCGGCGAGGGGGCGGTACATGGCTTCACCTCCGAAACGTAAAGGGCGGGCTTTTGCCCGCCCGCATGGGGTGTCTGATTCCATTGTACCCAAAAACAGCCTATTCGTAAAGCGGATATTTATCCGTGAGTTTCCGCACTTCTTCGCGGATATAGCCGGCTTTGTTTTCAAAATCCGACGCGGCGAGGTAAATCAGCTCCGCCACCTTCACCATGGCCTCCTCCTTAAAGCCGCGCGCCGTGACGGCGGGCGTGCCGAGGCGGATGCCGCTCGTGAGGGCGGCGCTTTGCGGGTCGTTCGGGATTTTATTCTTGTTGGCGGTGATGTAGACCTGATCGAGCTTGCGCTCCATCTCGCGCCCCGTGATGTTAAACGGGCGCAGGTCGACGAGCATAAGGTGGTTGTCCGTCCCGCCCGAGACGAGGTTGAAGCCGCGCTCTAAGAGCGCCTCGGCCAGCGCCTTCGCGTTTTTGCGGATCTGCCGCTGGTATTCCTTAAACTCGGGCCGGAGCGCCTCGCCGAGGGCGACGGCTTTTGCGGCGATGATGTGCATGAGCGGGCCGCCCTGCGCGCCGGGGAAGACGGCGCTGTTGACTTTCTTCGCGATTTCAGGGTCGTTTGTGAGGATCATGCCGCCGCGCGGGCCGCGGAGCGTCTTGTGCGTTGTGGTGGTGACGATGTCGGCGTACGGCATCGGGGACGGGTGCTCGCCGGCGGCGACGAGCCCGGCGATGTGCGCGATGTCGCACATAAGGTACGCGCCGGCTTCCTTCGCGATTTCGGAGAAGGCCTTAAAGTCGATGACGCGCGGGTAGGCCGACGCGCCCGCGATAATCATCTTCGGGCGGTATTTGAGGGCAAGGCGCCGCACTTCGTCGTAGTCAATCAGGTTGGTATCGGCTGTGACGCCGTAGGAAACAATGTTATAGTATTTCCCGGAGAAGTTGGCGGGGTTGCCGTGGGAGAGGTGGCCGCCGTGGTCGAGGTTCATGCCGAGGACGGTGTCGCCCGGCTCGGTGAGGGCCATGTACGCGGCGTAGTTGGCCGAAACGCCGGAATGCGGCTGCACGTTGGCGAATTTCGCGCCGAAGAGCTTTTTCGCACGCTCGATCGCCAGCTGCTCGACCGCGTCGACTTCTTCGCAGCCGCCGTAATACCGGTTTCCGGGGTAACCTTCCGCGTATTTGTTTGTGAGCACTGAGCCGGCCGCGAGCAGGACGGGGATGGACACGCAGTTTTCCGACGCAATCAGCTCAATGTTGCGGCGCTGGCGTGCAAATTCTCTCTCTATCGCCGCGCCGACTTCCGGGTCATAGCCTGAGATATAGGCCATCGTCTCTCTTAACACGAAATGTTCCTCCAGTAAGCGATCTGATGAAAATTTATACAACGCACATTATATAAAAGAAAAAAACACTTTTCAACACTTAAAAGCGCAAAAATGTAGCGTTTCGACGATGTTCGTGCTATGCTGTAAGCGAGAGAATTTTCGACCGTCTGGAGAGCGTTTATGCAGGCAAAAAAACCAATTGACGAGATTATCAGCCGGCTGGAGAGGGACTACCCCGAAGCCGCCTGTTCCCTCCATTATACGAAGGACTACGAGCTGCTGTTTGCCACGCGGCTTGCCGCCCAGTGCACGGACGAGCGCGTCAACCAAATCACGCCCGCGCTGTTTGAAAAGTACCCCACTCTGGAGGCGTTTGCCCAGGCCGACGTCGCCGACGTGGAGAAAATCATCCACTCCTGCGGCTTTTTCCGGGCCAAAGCCCGGGACATCGTCCGCGCGGCGCAGATGCTCCTGGACGATTTCGGCGGGCGCGTGCCGGACACGATGGAAGAGCTCTTAAGGCTGCCCGGCGTGGGGCGGAAGACGGCGAACCTCATCCTCGGCGACGTGCATAAAAAGCCCGCCGTCGTGGTGGACACGCACTGCATTCGCCTGACAAACCGCATCGGCCTCGTCTCGACGAAGGACCCCGTGAAAATTGAAGAAGAACTGAAAAGCATCCTCCCGCCCGAAAAGGCAAACGATTTCTGCCACCGCCTCGTCCTGCACGGCCGCGCCGTCTGCACCGCCCGGCGGCCGAAATGCGAGGCGTGCAGCATCCGCCCGTTTTGCGACACGGGTGCGTCAAGGCCGGCAAAACCAGAATAATCCGCCCGAGAGAAGGAGCTTGCCATGAAAAGAAAAAGCACTTTGGGAATGCGCTTTAAGATGCCGCAGGAGGCGGGCCTTGCCAAGCTCTCCGCGGCGCTGCTCGCGCTCGCGCTGTTTCTGCTCGGGCGGTTTCTGCCCGCGCCGCCCCTCGGCGCCACGTTCTTTTTCGCCGCGTCGGCCATCATTTTGTGCCTCGACCTGATTGTGTCGGCAATCCTCAAGCTCCTGCGCGGCCGCGGCATCGACGAGGAGCTGCTCTTCGTGCTCGCGACGGCCGGCGCCTTTGCCCTGCGCGCCGAGGAGGAAGGGACCGCGGCGCTGCTTGTCTACCGCGTCGGCACGATCGCCGCCGCGTTTGCCGCGGCGCTGGCCGAGATGTTTATCGGCGCCGCCGTGCCGGAAGAGGGCAGGACGGTCCGCCGCGTGGAAGACGGAAAAACCGTTTCCGTCCCGCTCAGCGAAGTCGTCTCCGGAGACGTGCTTGCGTTTAATCCGGGGGAGACGGTGCCGGTCGCCGGGACCGTCTCGGAAGGGAAGGCAAAAATCGCGCAGCCGGGCGGGGAAGGCCCCAGAACCGTGGACGAGGGCGACGCGGTAGACGAAGGGAGCGTCGTCGTGGAGGGGACGCTGCTGCTTTACGCGCGGCACGACGCGGTCGTCTCCCTTGCGGAGAGGTTCCGCGACAACGACGGCGCTTACCCGCACCGGATGGGGCGCACGACGATTTTCTCCCGCCTTTTCGCGCCGCTTGTCCTGGCCGCCGCCGTAATCGTCGGCGTGCTGGTGCCGCTGCTGTTTAAGGCAAGCTACCCCGTCTGGCTGAAAAGGGCGCTCGGCCTGCTCCTCACGTCCGGCCACAACGCGCTCGTCCTCGCCGTGCCGCTCGTGTATTTCGCGGGCGTGACGGCGAGCTTGCGCCGCGGCGTGCTCTTCCGCTCATTTGGCGCGGTGGACACGCTCTCGCGGACGACGACCGCCGCCGTCGACGTCGCGTCCCTGACGACGGGGCGGCAGATCAGCCACACGCGGTCGGACACGCTCACCCGCGAGCAGCTGCTCCTGCTCGCGTCGTACGCCTACGCTTACCTCGAAGGGCCGAACGCCGAAGCGGTGCTTGCCGCCTCCGGCGAAAAGCCCGACGTGCTGAGGATTAAGGATTACAACGTCCTGCCCGGCGGCGTGGAGGCCACGGTCGGGCCGCTCAGGCTCGTGATGGGCTCCGCCGCGTGCATGGAATCCCTGGGAATTGACGTCGGCCCCGAGCGCCCGGCGGGGACGACGGAATACCTCGCCGTCAACGGCAGCCTCGCCGGCGAAATCGGCTTTGCGGACACCCTGCGGGGCGACGCCGTCCCCTTCGTGCACGCGATGGCGGACGAAGGCGTCGACCGCATCGTGCTCATCTCCGAAAGCGACCACGACGGATGCGCGGAGACGGCGATGCGCCTCGGCATCAGCGAGTTTTACGCCGAGCTGCGCGGCGAGGAGCGCGTACAGCGGATAAAGCTCCTGCACGAGATGCAGATAAAGGGCGAGAAGATGGCGTACATCGTCAGGGACGAAAAAGACCTGCCGCTGCTGAAAGCCGCCGACCTCGGCATCGCGACGGGCGGCGCGGCCAACCCGGTCTGCGACGCGGCGGATGTCGTTTTGCAAAACGACCGCCTCCCCGAAATCGCCCGCGCCGTCATGTTCGCGCGGAGCATCCGGCGGACGGCGGTCAGCGTAATCCTGATGCCCATCGCCGCAAAGGCGCTCATCGGGCTGCTTGTCATCCTCGGCGTGATGCGGCTGTGGACCGTCACGGCGCTTGATTTCCTGCTGACGATGGCCGCCATCGTCTACGCCGTGCTCATCCGGGAGCGGCTGGAGGCGCGCGAAGGCGCCCTGATGCGGCTGCGGCGGAAGGCCAAGGGATAAAAAATCGGAGCAGCTATAAGCTGCTCCGGCGGTTTCACCTGTTCTGGTACTGCTGGTTTTGCTGCTGGTTTCTCTGGTTTTGCTGCTGGTTCTGCTGGTTTTGCTGATTCCGCTGGTTTTGCTGGTTTTGCTGGTTCTGAGAGGGGTTGCGGTTGCGGTTTTCGTTGGCTTTTTGACCCATTGTAGGCCCTCCTGTTAAATTGTACGGTACTAGTTTTGACCATTTCAGGAGATTTATACGCATCCGGCAATTTTTCTTTGGCAGCTCCAAATGCGCACTTGTAAGGCGGCGCCGTGTGTGGTAAAATATTTTCCGCCTTTTTTAAGGGTCAGTCGTCAGCTGCATTAGTTAATCCCGCGTCAAGGAGAGGTCATCTATGTCTGGACATTCCAAATGGCATAACATCATGAGGACGAAGAGCGCCGTCGACGCCAAGAGGGCGAAAATCTTCACGAAAATCGCCAGAGAAATCATCGTCGCCGTCAAGGAGACGGGAATCGGCGACCCGGCGAACAACACGCGCCTTGCCAACGCCATCGCCAAGGCAAAGGCGAACAACATGCCCAGCGACAACATCAAAAGGACGATTGAAAAAGCGCTCGGCGGCGGCAGCGGCGACAGTTACGAGCGCGTGACGTACGAAGGCTACGGGCCCGGCGGCGTGGCCGTCATCGTCGAGGCGATGACGGACAACCGCAACAGGACGGCTTCCGATGTGCGCCACACGTTTGACAAATACGGCGGCAACATGGGCACGACGGGGTGCGTCTCGTGGCTGTTTGACCGAAAAGGCGTCATCATCATCGACAACGAGGACGGCGACCTTTCCGAAGACGACGTCATGATGGACGCCCTCGAAGCCGGCGCGGAAGACGTCGTGACGGACGAGGCCGTGTTCGAGGTGTACACGGACCCGGACAAGTTTACGGAAGTTGCCGGCGCGCTGGAAGGGAAGTACAAGTTCCTCTCCGCCCAGATTGAAATGGTGCCGCAAAACTACGTCCAGCTCACAAAGCCGGAAGACATCAAGAACATGGAGAAAATGCTCGACCTGTTCGAGGACAACGACGACGTCCAGAACGTCTACCACAACTGGGACAGGGACGATTAATCCAGGTAAAATGCATATTGTAAGCCCATCCGGCATGCCGGGTGGGCTTTTCGATTTGAGGCTCGTCACTTATGAAATAACAACGAAAACCCAATGAAACAACTCTGGAAACGGTAGCAACAGTTAGTTTTTTGCATCCATAACGCAAAAAGCCGAAGCGGTTTTCGTTCGGCTTTTTTCTCTGCAAATTATTATCTTTACGCACTTCCCGCTTACCGCTCCTCGCGGAAGTAGGCAAGGCCGAGGCTTGCCGGCGGCTGCAGCCTTCTGCGGCTGCGCATGCTCACCGAGATGAGCACCACGATGGTGGCGATATACGGCACGACCTCGTAAATCGCGTCCGGCAGGAAGGAGACGGGGAAGTAAAACCGCGCCACCGACAGCGCGCCGAATACGAACGACGCGAAAATTGCGCGGGACGGGTGCCACATCGCGAAGATGACGAGGGCGACGGACAGCCACCCGTACCCGGAGATGCAGTTGTGCACCCACACGCCGCCGACGCCGCTGGCCGAGTTCATCACGATGTACATGCCGCCAAGGCCCGTGATGCCGCCGCCGATACAGGTGGCGAGATACTTATACCGCGTGACGTTGATGCCGGCGGCATCCGCGGCGGCGTGACGCTCGCCGACGGCCCAGAGGTTGAGGCCCGTTCGGGTGTGGTTGATGAAGTACGTCAGGAACAGGGCCAGCGCGAGGGCGATGTAGACGAGGAAGTTGTACGAAAACAGGAGCTTGCCGACGACGGAGGCGCCCGCGAGCGACGGGGCGATCGGCGCGTTGAAAGCAACCTTCGTGGCGTTCCCCACGGCGGCGTAGCCGCCGGCGCTGTTGCTGAGGAGCTCGCCGAAGAAGTTGCCGAAGCCCGTCCCGAAGATGGTCAGCGCCAGGCCCGTCACGTTCTGGTTGGCGCGGAAGGTGATGGTCAGCACGCTGTAGATGAGCGCGCCGAAGGCCGCGCACAGGAAGGAGCAGACGATGGCGATGACGACGCTCACCCACACGACGGGGTTTTCCGAAAGCGTCTCATAGTAGTACGAGCCGGCAAGCCCCGCGATGCCGCCCATGAACATCATTCCCTCGACGCCGAGGTTTAAGTTTCCGGAGCGCTCCGTCAGCGTCTCGCCGAGGGTGCCGAACAGCAGCGGGCATGCGGAGAGGACGGAGGCGATAAAGAAGTTGAGAATATTCATAAGCGGGCCACCTCATGCTTTTTTCCCTTTCGGAAGATGAGACGGAAATTGATGAAGAACTCGCAGCCGAGCATGAAGAACAAGATCAGGCCGATGAGGACGGACGACGCCGAGGCCGGAATCTTGAAGTTCGTCTGGATGGTGTTGGCGCCCTTCGTGAGGATGGCGAGGAACGCCGTGATGATAATCATCACGATGGGGTTGAGCTTGGCCAGCCACGCGACGGTGATGGCCGTAAAGCCGTACCCGCCGGAGGTGGTGTCGCTCAGGGTGTAGGCCGAGCCGGAGACGATGAGGAAGCCCACGATGCCCGCGATGGCGCCGGAGAGGAACGCCGTGCGCACGATAATCCGCCCCACGCTCATGCCGGCATACTTTGCCGTGTTGACGCTCTCGCCCACGACGGTCAGCTCATACCCCTGCTTCGTGTAGCGGATGTAGACGTACATGAGGACGGCCAGCACGAGGACGAGCACCCAGCCGATATTTACGCCGAACAGCAGCGGCAGGCGCGCCGACTGGTCGAACATATCGATTTTCGGGAAGCCCGCGCTCGTGGGGCTGCGCCACGGGCCCATGCGCAGATACTTGACGATGCCGACGGCGACGTAGTTGAGCATGAGCGTAAAGAGCGTCTCGTTCGTGTCAAACCGCGCCTTAAAGGCGGCGGGAATGAGCGCCCAGACGCCGCCGGCGACGGCCGCGGCGAGGAACATGACAATAAGCAGCACGGGGCGCGCAAGGTTCCGGTACTGAAACAGCGCGAAATACGTCGCGGCGATGGCGCCGGCGAGGATCTGCCCCTCCGCGCCGATATTCCAAAAGCGCATCCTGAAGGCCGGCGCAATGGCGATGGCCGCGCCGAGGAGCGGGATGAAGATTTTCATCGAGGCCACGCGGGACGTCTTCGTCGCAAGCGAGCCGGTGACCATGTCGATATAGACGGCCACGGGGTTGTGCCCGAGCAGGAGGATGATCACGGCGCCGGTGAGCAGGGCGAGGAAGATGGCCGCTATCCGGATGATCCACATCTTCCACGCGGCCATTTCGCCGCGCTTGGCGATCCGGACGAGCGGCTCGTGCACATCGTGACGGGTGTTACTCATGGTGTTCGCCCCCCTTTGCGCCGGTCATTCTCAGCCCGATTTCCTCGCGCGTCGCCGTCCGCGCGTCCAGAATGCCGTTTACCCGCCCCGAGCAGAGGACGAGGATGCGGTCGCACAGCTGGAGGAGGACGTCGAGGTCCTCGCCGACGTAGATGACGGCGACGCCGTTTTTCTTCTGTTCGTTGAGCAGGCCGTAGATGGTGTAGGACGTGTTGATGTCCAGCCCGCGGACGGCGTAAGCCGTCATGAGCACTTTCGGCGCGAGCGAGATCTCGCGGCCGACGAGCACCTTCTGCACGTTTCCGCCCGACAGGCGGCTGACGGGCGTGGAGACGCTCGGGGTCACGACGTGAAGCTGGCGGACGACTTCCTCCGCGAGATGCCGCGGCCCCTTGCGGTTTGTAAAGAAGCGGTCTTCCGCATAGCTGCGCAGCATCATGTTGTCGGCCAGGTCCATGCTGCCCACAAGGCCCATGCCGAGCCGGTCTTCCGGCACGAACGAGAGCGCGACGCCGAGCTTGCGGATCTCAAGCGGCCGCTTGCCGACGAGCTCCACGGGCTTGTCCGGCCCTTCGGGGTAGTAGGTGATGCTGCTGCCGGGGCTTAAGGGCACGAGGCCCGCGATGCTTTCGAGAAGCTCCTTCTGGCCGCTGCCGGAAATGCCGGCGATGCCGAGGATTTCGCCGCTGTAGGCGATGAAGCTCACGTTGTCGAGCACTTTGACGCCGTCTTTGTTCACACAGCTTATTTTGTTGACAATCAGGCGCGGCTGGGGGTTGACCGGCTCCGGCCGCTCGATGTTGAGCGACACGGCGCGGCCGACCATCATCTCCGTCAGGGACATCACCGTCGCGTCGCGCGTGAGGACCGTCCCGACGGTCTCGCCCTTGCGCAAGACGGTGACGCGGTCGGACAGGGCGAGGACTTCGTTGAGCTTGTGCGTGATGATGATAATCGCCTTGCCGTCCTTTTTCATGGCGCGGAGGATGTCGAAAAGCTTTTCGGTCTCCTGCACGGTCAGGACGGCCGTCGGTTCGTCGAGGATGAGGATATTCGCGCCGCGGTAGAGGACCTTGATGATTTCCACCGTCTGCTTTTCGGAGACGGACATATCGTAGATTTTCTTGTTGGGGTTAATATCAAAGCCGTACTTCCGGCTGATTTCGAGAACCTCTTCCGCGACCTTTTTCCGGTTCAGGCGCCCCTTGCCCTTGAGCCCCAGGATGATGTTCTCGGCGGCGGTGAGGTTGTCCACGAGCTTAAAGTGCTGGTGGACCATGCCGATGCCCAGCTCGATGGCGTCCTTCGGGGAGCGGATGGTCACTTCCTTGCCGTCGATGAATATCTGGCCGCTGTCCGGGTAGTAAATGCCGGAGAGCATATTCATGAGCGTCGTCTTGCCGCTGCCGTTTTCGCCGAGAAGCGCGAGGATCTCCCCGCGGTACACGTCGAGGCAGACCTTGTTGTTGGCCACGACGTTGCCGAACGTTTTTGTGATATCCCTCATCTCAATGGCAATCTCAGGATTCATGAGGCCACCCTTTCCAAACTAAATCCGCCGGATAGCGCTTTCCATTGTTTATAGCGTGCCACCAAAAACAGCCGTATAAACAACGAGATATGCTATCATAAAATGCCTCCAAAGGCAATGCGGAACAGATCGAAACGGCACGATTTTAGCCGATTTTGGCACTTTGAGAAAAAACAAAAGAAACGCGCCGCCCGCACAGGCAAATTTGCACGTGCGGGCGGGCGTATTATACAGGGAGTGTTAACCGAGAACGTTGATGCCGTCGATGATATAGAACCAGTACGGGGCGGACTGCTTCTTGGACTCCTCGAACCATTCGCCTTCGGGGATGGTGATGGTCTCGGTCTCGCCGCTGAAGTTGACGCCCGAGCCCGTGAGCGGTCCGGCAAAGACGTGGAGCTTGCCGTCGATGATGTCCTGCTTGGCCTTCTCAATGGCTTCCTTCGTGCCGGGGGCGGCGATGGCCTCGTTGAGCGGGCTCATGTAGACGGCGCCTTCGGAAAGGCCGGCGCACCAGTCGGTGGCGATGGGCTCGCCGTTCATGAGCTGGGTGACGGCGTAGATGAGGTAGACGCTCCAGTCGCTGCGCGCGGAGATGATGGAGGCGTTGGGCGCCGCGTCAATCATATCGGCGTTGTAGCCGACCTGGAACACGCCGTTGCTCTGGGCCGTCGTGGCCGGGGCGGTGGAGTCGGAGTGCTGGCTGATGACCTTGCAGCCGCCGTCGATGAGCGTCTGCGCGGCCTGCGCCTCAAGGACGGGGTCGTGCCAGCTGTTGGTGTAGATGACGTCCATCGTCACTTCGGGGAGAACGGATTTCGCGCCGAGATAGAACGCGGTATAGCCCGAGATGACTTCGGCGTAAGGATACGCGGCGACGTAGCCGAGCTTCGTCTCGCCCAGCTCCTTAAGCTTCAGGCCCGCCGCGATGCCGCCGAGGAAGCGCGCTTCATAAATGGCGGTAAAGTAGTTGTGGAAGTTCGGCAGGCCCGAAGAAGCGGCGCCGGAGCCGGTCGCGTGGCAGAACTCGATTTCGGGATGGGCGGCGGCGGCTTCCTGCATGTAGCTGCCGTGGCCGAAGCTCGTGGCGAAGATAATCTGGCAGCCGGCTTCGATCAGCTCGTCGATGGCGGCGGCGCAGCCTTCGTCCTCGCCGACGTTGTATTTATTGATAATCTGATCCTCGCTTAAGCCGAGCGCTTCAACCATTTTCCAGGTTCCCAGGTCGTGGTTAAAGGTGTAGCCCTTGTCGGACGGGTCGGAGATGTGGATAAAACCGATTTTCAGGTCTTCCTTGGCTATGCCTTTGGAGGGCTCGGACGGAGAAGAGGTGCCGGCCGAAGGCGCGGGGGAGCTTGTCTCTTTCCCGCCGCCGCAGGCAGCCACGGCGATGAGCAGCGCAAGGCTCAGAATAAGTGCGAGTACTTTTTTCATTCTTTTAATCCTCCTACAATCTTGTTTTCGCGACTTAAGATTATATTTTCCGGAAATTCAGCAGAATTCGATTCCGCCGTCTTCCCGTAAGGACTTGATTCTTGCCAGGGACTCGATGCGCACGCCCTTTTTGCGGAGCATGTCCCCGCCCGGCTGGAACGCCTTTTCAATGGCGATGCCGGCGCCGACGAGCGTCGCCCCGGCGTCTTCGACGATTTTGACAAGGCCGGAAAGAGCCGAGCCGTTGGCGAGAAAATCATCAATAATAAGAACGCGGTCCGTTGGGTGCAGGAAGTCCTTCGAGACGATGATTTCGTACGTTTTCCCGTGCGTGAAGGACTCTACCTCGGCCGTGTAGACCGCGCCGTCGATGTTTTTCGTCTTCGATTTTTTTGCAAAAATGACAGGGCATTTGAACCGCTGGCCGACAATGCACGCGATACCAATGCCCGAGGCTTCCAGTGTGAGGATTTTGGTGACGTTCTCCGAGCCGTACAGGCGGTACAGCTCTTCCGCCATCTCCTCAAACAGTCCGATATCCATTTGATGGTTCAGAAAAGAGTCCACCTTAAGGATGCCGCCTTCCTTAACCTTGCCCTCCTTAAGGATGCGCTCTTCAAGGAGTTTCAAGAATTCCAACCCCTTTTTCGCAAGTTATTCAACATGATACTGTATTTTACCCCGAAAAATCCTATAAAGCAACGCATAAATCCTCTAATACTGCGGAGAACATACCGGACAGAATTTGGTGAATTTGCAAAATCGACGCCTTAAACCTTCAAATGCAAGAAAGCAGGCTCCTTGTTGCGCCACGAGCGGTTTGGCAAAAACACTATATATAGCGAGGCAAAGCTGTGCAAAACACCATATTCACATTTCCCCCGTGACGAGCGGCGAAAAATTTGTTAAAATTGCCTTAAATGAATGCATCTCTAAGGGATTCATAACGGAGGAAGCTTATGGCATCATCCCACGAAAGACTCACGCCCCGCAGCACGATCTGGACGCGCAACTTCACCTGCGCCATGCTCGCGCAATTTTTCCTCAGCGTCTCCCACTTCGCGGTGAACACGCTCGTGGCCACCTACACCAAGCACCTCGGCGCGGAGCCCGTCCTCATGGGGTTCCTCACCGGCATGTTTTTCGGCGTGGCTCTTGCAATCCGCCCGATATCAGGCCCGCTGATGACACGAGTCGACAAGCGCCTTCTGATGATTTTTATTTCGATTCTGGGGTCCGTCGTCAACATCGGGTACGCGCTGTTTCGCAGCATCCCGGCCTTTATATTCTTCCGTTTCCTCCACGGCGTGCAGTACAGCTTCGTCGGCGCGCTGAACATGACCGTCGCCAGCGACGCGCTGCCGCCGGAGAAGATGGCAACGGGCATCGGCGTCTTCGGCATCAGCAGCGCCATCGGGCAGGCTGTGGGCCCCACGATCGGCGACTCGCTCGAGCGGTTCGGCGAGAGGCTGCTTGGCGCGGACAGCGGCTTTACGCTCGTTTTCCTGTTCGCGGCCGTGGCGCTGGCCATCGCGGTCATCCCCTGCGTCATGCTCCGCCCGGACGTAAAACCGAAGGAAGCGTTAAAGAACGTGGGCGCGTGGTATAAGAACATCATCACGGTACACGCGCTTCCGACGACGTTCGTCAACTTCTTTATGAGCGTGGCGTCGGCATTGTATGTGTCCTACCTCCTCGACTTCGGCCGCGTGAGCGGAATCGACAACATGAACCTCTTTTTCCTGGTCACGGCGATTGTGCTCGTCGTATCGCGTCCCCTGGCCGGCTACCTCATGGACCATTACGGCTACAAGAAAGTCGTCATACCGGGGATGTTCCTTCTCATCGCGTCGTACCTCGTCGTCGGCTATTCAAAAACCCTGCCGCCGATTCTCTTCGCCTCCGTGCTCTCGGCCCTCGGCACCGCCGCGACGACGCCGGCCCTTCAGGCGATGTGCATGCAGTCCGTCCCGCCGATCAAGCGCAGCGTCGCCAGCAACACGCTGTATACGGGCATCGACCTGGCCCTTTTCACCGGCCCGCTGTATGGAAGTATTGTGCTCAAGCTCTCGGACTATTCAACCATGTTTAAATTCGGCGTCGTCCCCATCGTTTTAGGGCTTGCGGCGTTTATCATCGTCTATCCGGTTTACCAGAGAAGGCGGCAGGAGCTGGAGCAGGCGGGGAGAGAAGAGGAGTAAGGCTTTTGCGGCGCGGCTGTGAGATGGCCGCCTGAGAAAACAGCATAAACACAAAAAAACGCGCCGGATTTTCCGGCGCGTTTTTTCCTGCTCGCACTGCGAAGTATTGAAAAACACGGACAACGGCGAAAAATTTGCACCGAACAGTCATGGTGCACCGAACAGTCGTGGCGCGCCGCAGTGCCGCTCAATATGGCAAGCGCCGTGTTTTCCCTTTAGCTACCCTTAAGGCGCCGCGCTGCGTTTTCTGCCTATAAGGCGCCTCGATAGCGCCCGGAAGCCGACGCACAGGGCAATCGTTGCGGTATAGACAAAGACGGTGCGCAGGGCGTACTGGGCGCCGATGCGGCGGATGCCGAGATAGGCCATCCACTCGTTGCACAGATAGATGATAAGCCCGTGCAGGAGATAGATACTGAAGCTCACCTCATCCACGGCGCGCAGGAGCCGCGGACAGGGAAGTTTCCCTTCATGCGCCGAAAACGCGGCCATTAAGAAGGCGACGGCGGAAAGACAGTACAGGTAATGAACATACTCAAGCAGGGGAAACGCAAGACGCCCCGTATAGACGGCCCACCCGAGCCCGATATCCAGCGCGCAAAGCAGCAAAAACGCCGCGGCGAGCGCGCCAAGGCGCCGCCGGATGCATTGCACAAACGCCTCGTACCGGCTGCCGGCGTAGCACCCTATGACAAAGTAGGCAAGGTAGGTGAGAAAAAGGCGATCGGTGTACATAAAATCCCACGAGGGATTTATTGCCCGCAGGAGATACGGGAAGTTTAGATAAAACAGAGGCGTCGCGACAACCGCTACGGGGACGGCGATTTTCGGGGAGACGCGCTCCGTCACCCGTTTCCAGAGAGGAGTAAGGAGATAAAACTGCAAAATGACGATGATGAAGTAAAAAGGGCCGAAGATTGTGGCGGTGGCAAGTCCGTATGCAAAGCGGGAGAGGGAGAGCGTGTCAAAGCCTCGTAGGACAAAGTATGTATAGTAGACAACACTCCAGACGAGGTAGGGTAAAAAGACGCGGCGCGCGCGCCCCAAGTAAAATGCGCGCCAGCCGTTTTGATCCGGGGGCTTTAGAAATGTGCGCAGGCCGCCGAGGAAGATAAAGCCCGGGACGGCAAACGAGGAAAAGCGCCACGGAATATAGACGAGGGCGAAGGCAAGGCTCTTTTTGTCGAGCGTGGAGACGGGGTGGGAGGAGACGTGGATGAAAACGACAAGCAGGCACAGCAGGACGTTTAAGTACGACACGGCGCGAAGCCGCGCGCTTTGCTTTATGGTGACAGCACTCATACCCGTCGCACCGCCTTGTATGTAATTTTTTCCGTTTCTATACAGCCAGTATACCGCACAAGGCGCGCTCTGAAAAGAAAAAATCCTGCGGCGCTTGAGCCCTCATAAGCGCCGCAGGTATGTAACCGGGAGCGCCTTACAGCCCCCGGGATGATTATGCGCGATCCTCGTGTTCGATTCGACGGTCTCTGAACAGCAGCGAGATGAGCCAAAGCGATGCCAAACCGACGAGAGTATATATGACCCTGCTGATGCCTGCGTACGTGCCGCCGAAAAGATACGCAATGAAGTCGAACTTGAACAGGCCGATAAGGCCCCAGTTGATGCCGCCAATAATAGCAAGGACGAGCGCAATACGATCCATAATCATGCCTATTCCTCCTTTTGTGCTGCGCTTTTAATATTGCCTGAAGACTTGCCAACTATACACGTTCACCGCGCTGGCGAAAGATGGAAATTCGCGGCGGGTGCGGTTTCGTAAGAGAAAAAATTCAAAATGCGGGCATAAGCCGGTTGATAATGTTAAATTCTGATGTATAATAAAAAAATACACGCAATTTGCCTTGCGGTGCCGCCTGAGGGCGGCGTAATAGTCCACACTGACGGAGGTTTGCTATGAACAACGACATTTTAAGGCTTCTCGAGAACGACGCAAAGCTCACACCGGCGCAGATTGCCGCCATGCTCGGCATGGCACGCGAGGATGTCGAAGCCGCCATTGCAAAATTCGAAGCAGACGGCACCATTTTAAAATATATGGCACAGGTGGACTGGGAACGAGCAGGCGAGGACTTCGTTACGGCTCTGATTGAAGTGAAAATCGCTCCGCAGCACGGCGAGGGGTTCGACCGCATTGCCGAGCGGATTTATCAATATGAGGAAGTCGACAGCGTTTACCTCATGTCCGGCGACTTTGACCTCGCCGTGTACATCACGGGCCGCTCCATGCGCGACATCGCCAAATTCGTCTACGCGCACCTTGCGCCCATCGACGGCGTCACCGCCACGGCGACGCACTTTATCCTCAAAAAGTACAAAGAGAAAAAGTGCATTTTTAAGAAGCACGAGGAACAGGAAGAGAGGATGTTGTTCGTATGACGGACTACAGCAAACTGCTCAATAAGAACGTCCAGAAACTCAAGCCGTCCGGAATACGGAAGTTTTTTGACCTTCTGGAGGGCATGGAAGACGCCATCTCCCTCGGCGTCGGCGAGCCCGATTTCGTCACGCCGTGGCACATCCGCGACGCCGGCATTCACTCGCTGGAAAAAGGCTACACGAAATACACCGGCAACGCGGGCCTGACCCGCCTTCGCGAAGAGATATCCAAGTACTTAAAGCGCCGTTTCAACCTTACATACAACCCCCAGGGCGAGATCATCGTCACCGTCGGCGGCAGCGAGGCGCTCGACCTTGCCATCCGCGCCCTCGTCAACCCCGGCGACGAGGTGATTATCCCTGTCCCGTGCTTCGTGTGCTACGGCCCGATCACGGAGCTGACGGGCGGCACGCCCGTCTACGTCGAGACGAAGGTGGAAAACGAGTTCCGCATCACGGCCGATGAGCTGCGCGCGGCCATCACCCCGCGCACGAAGCTCCTCGTGCTCCCGTACCCGAACAACCCGACGGGCGGCATCATGGAGCAAAAGGACCTCGAGGCGATTGCCGAGGTACTGCGGGATACCGATATTATGGTGCTCTCGGACGAGATTTACGCCGAGCTGACATACGGGCAGGAGCACGTGTCCATCGCGAGCATTCCCGGGATGGCCGAGCGGACGATCGTCGTCAACGGCTTTTCCAAGAGCCACGCGATGACGGGTTGGCGCATGGGGTATGTGTGCGGCCCGAAGCCGGTCATCCAGCAGATGCTCAAAATCCACCAGTACGCGATTATGTCCGCGCCGACGACGAGCCAGTACGCCGCCATCGAGGCCATGGCAAACGGCGACTGCGACGTGCAGCGCATGCGGCGCGAGTATGACTTCCGCCGCCGCTTCATGCTCGAAGGGCTGCGCTCTTTAGGGCTTGAGTGTTTTGAGCCGCGCGGCGCCTTCTACATGTTCCCCAGCATCAGGCAGACGGGGCTTTCTTCCGAGGAGTTCTGCGAGCAGTTCCTTGTGGAGCAGCGCGTGGCCGTCATCCCGGGCACGGCGTTCAGCCCGAACGGGGAGGGCTTCGTGCGGATGTGCTACGCCTCCTCGCTTGAAAACCTGAGGACGGCGCTCGAGCGCCTCGATGTGTTCCTGCAAAAATTCAGATAAAAAGGGCGACAGCAATGAAATACGTTCTCATCATCGGCGACGGCATGGCCGACAATCCCGTCGATTCCCTCGGCGGGAAAACGCCGCTTGAATACGCGAAGAAGCCGGAAATCGACGCGCTCGCGCGCGCCGGCGAAGTCGGCACCGTGCGCACCATCCCCGAGGGCCTGCCCGCCGGGAGCGACACGGCGATTTTGTCCATTTTCGGGTGCGACCCGCGCGTGTGTTACACGGGGCGCGCGCCCCTCGAGGCGGCCGCAAGCGGCCTGCTGCTCGAGCCGGGGAGCGTGGCGTACCGCTGCAACATGGTCACGTTTGAGGACGGTAATATCCCCTTCGAGGAGAAGAAAATCCTCTCCCACTCCGCCGGCTCCATCGAGGGCGACGTGTCCGACGCCGTCGTGGAGGCGCTCATGAGCGATAAGCGTTTCCGCGCCGCGGCGGAGGAGGCGGGGCTTTCCATCCACCCGGGCCACTCGTTCCGGCACATCGCCGTCCAGAAGGCGGCGGATATCACGGGCATCGCCCTTATCCCGCCGCACGACCACCTCGGCGAGAAAATCGGGGGATTGCTGCCCTCCGGCTGCGAAAACGCGAAGGTGCTGCTTTCTCTTATGAAGCTCGCGCACGAGATTTTAGACCGCCACCCCATCAACGAAAAGCGCCGCGCCGAGGGGAAGATGCCGGCAAACGGCATCTGGTTCTGGGCGGAAGGGACGGCCGTCGCCCTGCCGGACTTTACAAAGCAGTACGGCAAATCGGGCGCCGTCATCTCCGCCGTTCCGCTGTGCCACGGCATCGCGCGCCTTGCGGGCTTAGAGCTCATCACCGTCGAAGGGGCGACGGGCGAGCTTGACACAAACTACGAGGGCAAGGCGTCCGCCGCCATCGAGGCGCTCAAAAGCTACGATTTTGCGGCCGTCCACCTCGAAGCGCCCGACGAGTGCACGCACAACGGCGACCTCGAGGGGAAGATTCAGGCCATCGAGTGGCTGAGCAGCCGCATCGTCGGCCCCATCGTGAGGGCGCTGCGGGAGAGCGGGACGCCGTTCCGCATGCTCATCCTCTCCGACCACAAGACGCTCACCGCCACCCGCGGGCACGACGGGGACCCCGTGCCCTATATTCTGTACGACAGCCGCGAGATGAGCCCCTCCGGCCGGGCCTACACGGAGGCGGAGGGACTTGCGGGCCCGTTTATCAGCGAAGGCGTGTCGCTCATGCCGCGCCTGTTTAGCGAGTAGATATGCGCACTGAGGAAAAAGCGTACGCAAAAATCAACCTGTCCATCGACATCGTCGGCAAACTGGACGACGGCTACCACGCCATGCGCATGGTGATGCAGAGCGTGTCGCTGTGCGACGACGTGGCGGTCACCGTCTCCCCCGGCGAGGGCGTCGTTGTGAGGACGAACCTGCGCTACCTGCCGGGCGACGCGCGCAACATCGCCGCCCGCGCCGCCGCCGTCTTTTACGAGGCGGCGGGCATCTCCGGCTACAGGACGGAGATTGACATTAAAAAGCGCATCCCCGTCGGCGCGGGCCTCGGCGGCGGGAGCACGGACGGCGCGGCCACGCTGCGCGCACTAAGCCGCCTGTTCGGTACAGGGATGACGGCGCGCGAGCTCGAAACCCTCGCGGAAAAGGTCGGCTCGGACGTGCCGTTTTGCGTGCGCGGCGGGACGGCCCTCGCGGAAGGGCGGGGCGAGGTGCTTACGCCCCTTACGCCGCTGCCGGAGTGCTTTATCGTGCTCTGCAAGCCGGCGTTTTCCGTCTCCACGCCGGAGCTGTTCTCCCGCGTCAAGTGGGAGAAAATCCAGCTGCGCCCCGACACGGACGGAATTGTGCGCGCGCTGGAGGAGGGGAGCCTCACCGGCGTGGCGCGGCGGATGTACAACGTGTTCGAGGACGTGCTCCAGCGGGAGCGCGACGACGTCGAGGCCATCCGCGGCGCCCTCTGCGACCACCGCGCGCTCGGCGCCGTCATGACGGGGACGGGCTCGGCCGTCTTCGGCCTCTTCGACGACGAGGACGCGGCCAAAGCCGCCTGCCGCGCCCTGCGCGGGACGTACCCGGAGTGCTTCCTTGTCAGGCCCGTGCGGCAGATAGATATTTAAGCGGAAAAAGCCCCGCCAGACCGGCGGGGCTTTTGATTTTTCGTCGAGGCCGGTTTAGCCGTGGAAAAGATTGCCCATACTTTTTGTAGAAGACCGTTACATAATGCGACACGGAGGCATATATGAAACTGAAAGTATGGGAAATCGCGCTCGTCATCGCCGTCGTTGCGGCGCTTCTGGGCGGGACGGCGCTCGCGCGCGAGCAGGCGGAGCTATCGTCAAAGCTCATCCGGCTGCACGTTGTGCCAAATTCCGACTCGAAGGAGGACCAGGCGCTCAAAACAGCGGTCCGGGATAAGGTCCTTGAGATGACGCAGCCCCTCCTGAAAGGCATCACGGACCGCGACCTGGCGCGGGCTGTTTTAGCGGAGTACCTTCCCGCGATTGAAGAGGCCGCGGCGGAGACGGTGCGCGAGAATGGATTTGACTATCCCGTCACGGCGACGCTCGGCATGGAGTCCCTCCCGACGCGCCGGTACGAGACGTTCGCGCTGCCCGCGGGGGACTACCTCTCCCTGCGCGTGACCATCGGGGAGGGCGGCGGCGGCAACTGGTGGTGCGTCGTGTACCCGCCGCTGTGCTTTGCCGCAGCCGAAGGGGACGTGGAGGCGTTTGCGGGCCTGACGGACGAGGAAGTGCGCCTGATTACGGAGGAGACGCCGCGCTACGTCATCAAGTTTAAGACGCTCGAGATCTTCCACAAAATCAAGGCGTTTTTCAAGGAGCGCGGGATATTCTAAAGCGGTACATGAAAAAACCCATGATGAACGGGATGAAAAAGACGGCGCGGTTAACGCGCCGTTTTTTTTCTGTCCGCTTTATTGTACAGCTTTCCGGGCGCGACGCCGAAACCGTTGCCCTCCGGTGCGGCGTGTTGTAAAATAGGGTCAGCAAAAAATTCCGGCACGCTGTGCCAGAAAGGCGAGGGATGAAACGTGAAGGTTCTGCTCATCAACGGCAGCCCCCACAAGGAAGGCTGTACATACACCGCGCTCCGCGAAGTGGCCGACGCCCTTGAGAGAAACGGCATCGAGACGGAGATTTTCCACATCGGCACCGAGCCCGTCCACGGCTGTATCGCCTGCCTGACGTGCTTTAAGGAAGGCAAATGCGTCTTTGACGACGATATCTGCAACGAGCTTGCGGCCAAATGCGCCGAGGCGGACGGCATCGTCGTCGGCTCCCCCGTGTACTTTGCCGGCCCCAACGGCGCGCTCACGGCCCTGCTCGACCGCATCTTCTACTCCTCCGGCCGGAAGCTGTGGAACAAGCCGGCCGCGGCCGTGGTCAGCTGCCGCCGCGGCGGGGCGAGCGCCGCCTTCGACCGCCTCAACAAGTACTTTACCATCAACCGCATGCCCGTCGTCTCCTCCCAGTACTGGAACTCCGTGCACGGCAGAACGCCCGAAGACGTGAAGAAGGACAAGGAAGGCCTGCAGACGATGCGCATGCTCGGCGAGAACATGGCGTGGCTCCTCAAGTCCATCCGGGACGGGAACGCGCCGCTGCCGCCCGTTGAAAAGCCGCAGTTTACGAGCTTTGCCGACGGGAAATAAAGTCAAAATAAAATCGCGCAAAACAAAAGCGCCGCCCTCGCTGAAAGAGGGCGGCGCAAGGCGCTCATTTATGGTCAGTTCCAGGACACGCCGTAGTCCGGGCGGTTTTCATAGTCGAAGACTTCCTTCGCGTCATAGAACCTTAAGTACCGGTCGCGCTGGTTGCGCAGCGTCATGCCGTCGGGGTGCATGCGGTCGCAGATGACGGCGGAGATATCGGTCTTGATTTTCGAGAACGAGTCGATGCCGACGGAGCAGAAGACGCGAAAGCCCACGCTCTGCAGATACTTAAACGAGGGGCCCGTCTGCTTGACGTCGCTGCCGTCGGGCCTGGCGCCGAAGGGGTAGAAGTAGATTTTCGTGGGGCCGACGAGAGAGCCGACTTCGTCAAGCCACCGCTCGGTGTCGGCCTTGATTTTTTCCGTGGAGGCCGACGAGAGGTTGATGTGCCCCCACGAGTGGCAGCCGAACGTCCAGCCCGTCTCCTTGAGCTTCTGGATGATGGGCTTGACGGCCTCAATTTCCCGCGCGCGCCGGCGCGCCGCCTCCTCCGACGTGTCGTTTTTGTCGGTGTGCGTGCGGTAGCCGAGGATGCCCTCGTATCCCGTGAGGGACAGGCACCCTTTCGCGCCGTTCAAGGAAAAGTCGGGGTGTTCCTTCACGAATTTGTCGAGAATGGTGATGGCGTCAAGGTCCTGCGAGTAGACTTCGTTGCCCTGCGGGTCAAGCCCCCAGCTCCACAGCTCGCCGTCCCTAAGGACGAGCTTGTAAGTAAAGCCGTTTGCGAGCATGTACTCGTAGTAGTTGACGTCGTCGAAGGACAAAATGAGCGGTTTTTTGCCCTCGGGTATCATCAGCGTGTTGCGCACCATTTTGGCGTTGCCGTTTTCGTCGACGACTTCGCTCCAGACGTCGTTGATGTCGACGAGAATGTAGCCGTTGTCGTAGATGCTCTGGAGCATCTTCTTGTATTCGCTGACGGTGACCATGTAGTCGTCGATGCCTTTTTCCTTGTAGTCCCCGTCAAACGCGAGTTCCGGATACGCCACGACGGGGTGGAAAAACAGGTGCTCCACCACGCCGTCGTACGGGACGAGATTTAAGTCCGGCGCCGGCGGCGGGGACGGCTCGGGCGACTCGACAACAACGGGCGGCACGGGCGTTTCCGGGACGTCCGGCGTCTCGGAAGGCGAGGCGGTCGGCTCGACGATGACGACGGGCGGCGGAGGATTTGCCGACGCTTTTTTAACGCACGAGGTGAGCGTCAGCAGCGCGGCGAGGGCCAGCACGCCCGGAATGATGCGTTTGAACATTTGCGCGATCTCCTTAACTCTTTAACTCTATTCTGTCCCCATTATACAGGGGAAAAGCGCGCTTGTGAATGACAAAATATGAAATATTGTATCAAAAAACGCGAAAATGTGACATAATCCGTCACTGATTTGTAAACATTTATCGCCACGCCCTGCGCGGCAGGGCGTTCTGACGAAAGGATGTGCCGCCATGCTCACTTTAATACTCGGCCGCGCCGGAACGGGAAAAACGCAGCGCGTGATGGACGAGATCGCCCGCCGCATCGAAGGGCGGGAGAAGCTGTTTTACATCGTGCCGGAGCAGTACTCCCACGAGGCCGAGCGCCAGCTTCTCAGGCGCTGCGGGGACTCCCTGAGCCTGTACGGCGAGGTGCTCAGCTTCACCCGCCTGACGCACCGCGTGCTGGCGCAGACAGGGGGCCTGGCGCGAACGGCAGTGAGCGCCGGCGGGCGCATCCTGCTCATGAGCTGCGCCGTCGGCGACGTGGCCGGGCGGCTGAAGGTCTACGGCGGCGCGGCGCGGCGTCCGGAGTACCTGCGGCCGCTTGTGGAGACGGTCAGCCTCCTAAAGCGCGCCCTCATCACGCCGCTTGACCTTGAGGCGGCGTCCCGCCGCGCAAAGGGTCCGCTGCGGGACAAGCTGCACGACCTGGCCGTCATCATGGCCGTCTACGACGCGCGATTGGGCGACGATAAAATCGACCCGGACGACCTGCCCGCAAGGCTTGCCGACGCCGTCCGGCGCTGCGCGCTTTTCGACGGGGCGCATATCTATATCGACGGGTTTACGGACTTTACCGCGGCGGAGCTGCGCGTCGTGACGGAGCTTTTGCGGCGCGGCCTGCCCATGACGGTCTGCCTGACCTGCGACGGCCTTGACGGCGCGGAAGAGCCGTTTGAGGCGGCGCGGCGCACCGCCTTACTCCTCCTGGAGAAGGCCAGGGAATACGGGATTGAGGCGAAAACGGAGACGATGACAGAGCCGCGCCGGGACAGCCCGCCGGAGCTTATATTCCTCGAACAAAACCTCTTTTCCTACACTCCCGCGCGCTTTGAAGGGGAGGCGGCGGCGCTGGAGCTCTATCGCGCCGCGTCGCCCGCCGACGAGTGCGAATACGCCGCCGCGCGCGTGCTCGCCCTCGTGCGGGAGGGGGCGCGCTGGCGTGACATCGCCGTCGCGGCCGGTGACTGGGGAAGCTACGGGGCGCTGCTTGAGAACATCTTCGACAAATACGGCATCCCGTACTATACGAGCCGCAGGACGGACCTGCGCTCAAAGCCGCCCGTGGCGCTCATCGAAAGCGCGCTGGAGATTATCCTCGGCGGCTGGGAGTACGAGCCCGTTTTCCGGTACCTGAAAACGGGCCTTGCCGGGCTCGACCGCGAGAGCGTCGACCTTTTGGAAAACTATGTGCTGATGTGGAACATCCGCGGCACGATGTGGACGCGGCAGGCCGACTGGGCGCTGCCGCCCGGCGGATACGACGACCAGGGCGAAAACAGCGCCCTTTTGGAGCGCATCAACGCCCTGCGCCGGTTTGTCGCGCGGCCGCTTCAGGCCCTCTCGGCCGCGCTTAAGAAAGCCGGCAGTTTCGGCGAGATGCTCCGCGCCCTCTACGCGTTCATCGAGGAGATCGGGCTGCCCGGGCGCATCATGGAAAAGCGGGAGCGGTTTTATGAGAGCGGGCAGCTTCAGATTGCCGACGAGTACGACAAGCTCTGGGACATCCTCTGCCGCGCCATGCAGGAGTTTTACGACGCGGCGGGGGACATTTCCGGCACGCCGGCGGAGTTTGCGCAGCTGTGGAGCCTGCTGATTGCGCAGTACGACTTTGGCACCATCCCCGTCTCGCTCGACCGCGTCATGGTCGGGGACTTTACGCGCCAGCGGCGGCGGGGGGTGGGGCACCTCATCCTCGTCGGCGCAAGCGACGACTTTATCCCCGGCCGGCAAAGCGGCGGGGGGCTTCTCTCGGACGACGAGCGGCTTGAGATTTCAGAGCTTGGCCTTCCCATCGGCGAGACGGCGCCGCAGCTGCTGTCCCGCGCGATGCACGCCGTCTACGCGCTGCTTGCGATGCCCGGGCGGCGCATCTTCGTCTCCTGGCCCGAGACGGGCTTTTCCGGCGAGGAAAAGCGCCCGTCGTTCGTCGTGCGCCGGATGCGGGAGATGTTCGGTCTCAAGCTGTGCGCCGACACCGTAGAGGACTTCCGTCTCAATGCCCCCGTGCCCTGCTTTGAGATGGCGGCCTCCGACGACGGCGCGCGCCCGTCGGAGGCGGCGCAGACGGCGCGGGCGTACTTTTCGATGCACAAACAGACGGCCGAGCAGCTGCGGGCGCTTCGGGAAGGGGCGGTCCTCACGCGCGGCGCCCTCTCGCCGGAGGCGGCGCGGGCGCTCTACGGGGCCGTGCCGGTTGTCTCCGCCTCGCGCGTCGACGCGTTCTATTCCTGCCGGTACCGCTATTTCCTTCAGTACGGGCTGAAGCTCCGTCCGCGCGCGCCGGCGGTGTTCGACGCGCCCGTGGTGGGCACGTTCATGCACTATATCCTCGAAAACGTCATCCGCGAGATCCGGGACGGGGAGGGCTTTGCCGCCGTGACGCCCGAGCGGGCGGCGGAGTACACCGAGCGGTATATCAGGGAGTACGTCGAAAACGTCCTCGACGGGTTTCGCGACAAATCCGGCCGTTTTATCTATTTGTTCAACCGCCTCTGCCGCGACGCGAAAGCCATCGTGCTCGACATGGTGTGGGAGCTCAAGGACTCAGACTTTGTTCCTCTCGACTTCGAGCTTGAGTTTTCCGAGCGCGGCGGCGTCCCGCCCTACGCCGTCGGCGAAGGGGAGGAGGCGCTGAAGATTATGGGCTTCGTCGACCGCGTGGACGGCTGGGTCAAGGGCGACACGCTCTACGTCCGCGTGGTCGACTACAAGACGGGGCGCAAGGCGTTTAAGCTCTCGGACGTGTACCAGGGGCTCAACATGCAGATGCTCATCTACCTCTTCGCCCTGTGCGAAAACGGCGCGGCGAAGTTCGGGCACAATATAGCGCCCGCCGGCGTGCTGTACATCCCGGCGCGCGACGACCTGCTGAAAGTCTCGCGGCGCGCCACGCCGGAGGCGATTTTGGAGGAGCGGATGAAAAAAGTGCGCCGCACCGGCCTGCTCCTAGACGACGACGCGGTCCTCGGCGCGATGGCGCGGGGGGACGCGGCGCAGTTTCTCCCCGTCAAGGTGAAAAACGGCGTGTTTCAGGGCGACAGCCTCGCGCGGCTCGAGCGCCTCGGGGAGCTTAAGCGCCATATTGACGACGTCCTGAAGGCGATGGTGCGTCAGATCCGCCGGGGGAATCTTACCGCCGAGCCGATGTACAAAAACGAAGAGGAAAACGCCTGCCGCGTGTGCGACTACCGCTCGGCCTGCCACTTCAGCGAGCGGTACGGCGACAGGAAGCGCTATGTGCGGTCGATACCGGCGCCGGACGTCTGGGCGCTCATAGAAGGGAGGAAAAACCGTGCCGATTAAATTCACGCGCGATCAGGAGGCGGCCATCACAAACAGGGGCGGGGCGCTGCTCGTCTCGGCGGCGGCCGGCTCCGGAAAGACAAAGGTGCTCGTCGAGCGGCTTCTTGCCCGCGTGATGGACGCAAGCCGCCCCGCGGACATCGACCGGTTCCTCATCATCACCTACACCAACGCCGCGGCGGACGAGCTGCGCGCGCGCATCCTGGAGGCGATCTCCGCGCGCGTCGCCGATGAGCCGGAAAACCGCCGGTTGCGCCGGCAGGCGACGCTCGTCTACAGCGCGCAGATCGGCACGATTCACAGCTTCTGCGCGCGCCTCATCCGGGAAAACGCGCATCTTCTCGACATCGCGCCCGACTCCCGCGTCGCCGACGAGCAGGAGTGCGCCGTGCTTAAGGAGCAGGCCGTCGAGGCGCTGCTTGAGGAGCGGTACGAGGCCATCGGGCATTCCGAGGGCTTTCGCCTTCTGGTGGACACGATGGGCGCGGGGCGGGACGACAGGCGCCTGATTGAGATTATCCTCGACGCCCACACCAAGCTCATGAGCCACCCGGACCCGGAGGCGTGGGTATCAGGGCAGCTTGAGCGCCTTGAGGAAATGGACATCTCGGCCGACGCGGCGGAAACTATTTATGGCGAAGTCCTCATGGCGCAATCGAAGCGGACGGCGGAGTACTGGCTGCGCGCCTTGTCCGCCCTTCTCAGCGACGCGGCCGCGCACCCCGATTTTCTCGCCGCGTACGGCGACAGCCTCCTTGAGACGCGCTCAGGGATAGAGCGCTTCCTTGCCGCGCTCGACAAAGGGTGGGACGCGGCGCGGGAGGCGGCGGAGATTCCGTTTCCGCGGGTAAAGAGCCTAAGAGGCTATGATGAGCTTAAACGCGTGCGCGCGCGGTGCAGGGACGCGATGAAGAAGATGGCGGAGACGTTCGAGTGCACCTCCGCCGAGCTTATGGAGGACATGGCGGCGGTGCGCCCGGCGCTTGTGGAGCTGCTGCATCTCGTCCTCGACTTTGACAAAAAATACGCCGCCCTCAAGAGGCGGCGCGGGCTTATTGACTTTGCCGACCTCGAGCATTTTGCGGTGCGGCTGCTCGTCGACCTTAAGACGGGCAAGCCCACGGAGATCGCCGAAGCCGTCGCCGCACGGTTTGAGGAGGTCATGGTCGACGAGTACCAGGACGTCAACGGCGTGCAGGAGCTCATTTTCACCGCCGTCACGCGCGGCGGGCGCAACCTCTTCATGGTCGGCGACGTGCGCCAGTCCATCTACCGCTTCCGCCTTGCCGACCCGTCAATTTTCCTCAACAAGTACAAAACTTTCGCCGACGCCGATGGGGCGCGGGAGGGGCAGCCGCGCAAAATCGTCCTTTCAACGAACTTCCGCTCCCGCCCGGGCGTGCTTAACGTGGTCAATGACGTCTTCCGCCGCATCATGCGGGCAGATTTTGCCGAGATGGACTATACCGAGCGGGAGTACCTCTACCCCGGGCGGGAGGAGACGAATCCGGACGACCCGGCGGTGGAGCTGTACGTCGTCGATATGTGCGCGCCGGAGCGCGACGACGAGGAGGAGTCGGCAAAAAAGGAGGAGGGGGAGGCGGCGTTTATCGCGGCGCACATTGAAAAAATGGTGCGCGAAGGGTACCCGATACCCGACGGCGAGGGCACGCGCCCGTGCCGGTACTCCGATTTTGCCATCCTCCTGCGCTCGATGAAAAACCTCGCGCCCGTCTACGCCGGGGCGCTGGAAAAGCGCGGAATCCCCTGCGCCTACGGGGCGGAGGCGGAGTTTTCCCAGACGGCGGAAATTGCCGTCATGCTCGCGCTCCTCGACGTCATCGACAACCCCCGCCAGGACATCCCGCTGCTTACCGTCCTCAAAAGCCCGCTGTTTGGCTTTACGCCGGACGAGCTGGCGGACATCCGCTGCGCCGACCCCTCCGGCGACTTTTACGCGGCGCTGTGCCGCGCGGCGGAGCGCAATTTAAAGTGCGCGGCGTTTCTCAAGCAGCTTGCCGAGCTGCGGGACCTCGCGGCGGAGCTGCCCGTCGACCGGCTGATATGGCACATCTACACGACGACGGGGATGCTCGGGCTGTTCGGCGCGCTGCCCGGCGGTGCTTCGCGGCGGGAAAACCTCATGCGGCTGCTCACGTACGCCGCGCAGTTTGAGTCGGCCGGCTGGCGCGGCCTGTTCGACTTTACCGTCTTACTGCGCCGCCTGCGGGAGAAGGGGGAGGAGCCCGTCTCGCTGGAGGGCGGCAGCGGCGGCGACGCCGTGAAAATCATGAGCATCCACAAGTCCAAGGGCCTTGAGTTTCCCGTCGTGTTCCTTGCGGGCACGACGAAGCGCATCAATCTCGCGGATATCAACAAGCCCCTTCTCATCCACGCGGGGCTCGGCGCGGGGCCAAAGCGCGTCGACCTCGACCGGCGCATCGAGTACACGACGCTCGCGCGCATGGCCGTCTCGCAGGTTCTGCGGCGCGAGATGGTCGCCGAGGAGCTTCGCGTGCTGTACGTCGGCATGACGCGCGCGCGGGAAAAGCTTATCATCACCGCCGCGTACAATGACGCCGTGAGGGAAGTGGATAAGCTGCGCGCGGAAGCGGAGCCCCTTTTCGGCGGGCGGGACGAGCCCTTCGAGACGGAAGTGCTCGAGCGCGTGCGGGATCTGGCGGGCTTTATCCTCCTGCCCGCCCTGCGCCGAAGGGAGTCTGACGCTCTGTTCGGGGAGGAAGTCCCCCCGGAGCTTGAGCGGCAGTGGAAAATGCGCCGCGTGCGGGCAGACGAGATTGACAAAGCGCCCGACAGCGTGCCGGAGGCAGCCTCAGCCGGGCCGGAGTGCGCCCGGAGCGCGGAGGAAACCAACCTGACGGAGTGCGCCCGGAGCGCGGAGGAAACCGCCTCGATTGAGAACGCCGCGCAAGCCGCTCCGCCTGAAAGCGCCCAGATCGCCGCGCAAAGCGGCCTGACCGACGAGAGCGCGGCGGGAGCCGACCCGGAAGCGGAAGAGCGGCGGCGGGAGGCTGTCGTCCGCCTGCACACAATACTGAATTTCCAATACCCCTTCGCCATATCGGAGCAGCTGCCGTCGAAGATTACGGCAACGGAGCTGAAAGGGCGCTTTATCGACGCGGAAGCCGCCGACGAAGCCGAGCCGATGCAATCGGCCTCCGCCCCGCGCCGGCGCGGGTACGACAGGCCGCCCTTCATCACGGAGAGCGCGGACCTGACGGCTACAGAGCGCGGCACGGCGCTGCACCTTGCCATGCAGCACATCCGGTACGACAGCTGCGCCACGGTTGAAGCGGTGAAAACGGAGCTTGAGCGCCTCGTTGCGGAAAAGCTCCTTACGCCCCGCCAGGCGGAGAGCGTCGCCCCCGAGCGCATCGCGGCGTTTTTCGCATCGCCTCTGGGACGGCGCGTCCTCAGCGCGAAAAATGTCTGGCGCGAGTTTAAGTTTTCGCTGCTGCTCGGCCCGCGCCACATCCCGTTTGACTTAAAGCCGGAGGAAATGGCGCAGTGGGAGGCGTCGGGGGACGAGATCTTGTTCCAAGGCGTCGTCGACTGCTGCTTTGAGGAGGACGGAAAGCTCCACATCATCGATTTTAAAACCGACCGCGTCGCGAAAGAGCATCTTGAGGAGAGGGCACGCGGGTACGCCGGGCAGATTTCCGCATACGCCCACGCCATGGAGCGGATCCTCGGCCTGTCCGTCGCCAGCGGGATGGTGTATTTCTTCAGCCTCGACACGGCCGTGGAAGTGCTCGCCCCGGCGCGGTAAAGGCGGTTTTTCGGTGAAAACGCCGCTTTTTCCGGCCCCAAACTGTGAAATATTTATGGGGAGATTGTTGCAATCGCGAAAAAGTCGTGCTATAATCACAAAGCATGCAATTTAAGCTGTATATGATTCGCGAGCGAAAGAGGTGAACATGATGAAGGAAGGAATCCATCCCAACTATCAGCAGACGACGATAAGGTGCGCTTGCGGCGAGGTTATAGAGACGGGAAGCACAAAGAAGGACATCAAGGTGGAAATCTGTTCGAAGTGTCACCCCTTTTTCACGGGCAAACAGAAACTGGTTGACACCAGCGGACGTGTTGATAAGTTCAACAAGAAGTTCGGCCTTCAGTAAAAAACAAGCCGTACCCGCACTTTACGTGCGGGTATATTTTTTTCCAAAAACGCGATATACTGTTGGGGTACAGACCATACAATGAGCAAAAAGGGGGTGTGTTCCATGCGTTTTCGCAGGATCGGCGCGAAGGAAATCCCGGGCAATCTCATCAAAATGATTGGCGACGACTGGATGCTCATTACGGCGGGGACCATGGACAAGTTCAACACCATGACGGCCAGCTGGGGCGGCATGGGCGTTTTGTGGAACAAGAACGTGACGTTTTGCTTCGTGCGGCCGCAGCGCTACACCCGCGCGTTTATGGACGGCGGCGACGTGTTCACTCTGAGCTTTTTCGGGCCCGAGTACCGCGACGCCCTCGTGCTCTGCGGCACGAAAAGCGGACGGGACGTGGACAAGGTGAAGGAGACGGGGCTGACCCCCGCGGCGGCCGAATCCGGCGCCGTGTATTTTGATGAGGCGTCCCTCGTCGTCGTGTGCCGGAAGATTTACGCGCAGGACATTGACCCGAAGGGGTTTTTCGAAACCGAACTCCTGAAACTCTACGAAGAAAGCGACTACCACAGGATGTACGTCGGAGAAATACTCGAGGTGCTCGTAAAGGAATAGGGCGCCAAAAAGAAAGGTGACGGACTATCGAAAACCAAACGATACGGCGCGATGGCCCGGAAAAAGCTGTTTTAGTCGGCTTGTGGGCCGAGACGATGGAGCCTGAGGAGCGGGCGACGGAGGAGAGCCTTGCCGAGCTGGAAGCGCTTTTAGAGACGGCCGGCGGCGTGTGCGTGGGGACGGTGCTGCAAAGGCGGCAGGCGCCCGAGGCGCGCACGCTCATCGGCGAAGGAAAAGTCAGGGAAGTCAAAGACCTCGTGGAAGCGGAAGGGGCGACGCTCGTCGTGTTCGACAACGAGCTTTCGCCCTCGCACCAGCGCGCGCTGTCGGAGGACCTGAAGGTGCGCGTTTTGGACCGCTCCGCGCTGATTCTGGACATATTCGCCCAGCGGGCGCGCACGCGGGAAGGGCGGCTGCAGGTGGAGCTGGCGCAGTACAAGTACCGGCTCCCGCGCCTGACCGGCATGTGGACGCACCTTGAGCGCCAGGCCGGCACGAGCGGCGGCATCGGCGTGCGCGGGCCGGGCGAAACGCAGCTGGAGACGGACCGCCGCCACATCCGGCGCAAGATTCAAAAGCTCGAGGACGAGCTGGAGGAGGTGCGCCGCGTCCGCGCCACGCAGCGGCGGCGGCGCGAGAAAAACGGCATGAGCGTCGTGGCGCTCGTCGGGTACACAAACGCCGGAAAGTCGACGCTCCTCAACGCGCTCACGCAGGCGGGCATCCCCGCGGTGGGCCGCCTGTTCGACACGCTCGACACGACGACGCGCTATCTCAAGGTGAGCGACACCCTCGAGGTGCTCCTCTCGGACACCGTCGGCTTTATCCGAAAGCTGCCGCACCATCTCGTCGAGGCGTTCAAGGCGACGCTGGAGGAGCTTAAGTTTGCCGACGTGATTGTGCATGTCATCGACATCTCCAACCCCGAGTGGGAGGAGCAGACCGCCGTTGTAAACCGCCTTATCCGCGAGCTTGACGCCAACAGCACGCCGCGCATTGAGGCGTACAACAAGTGCGACCTCGTCCCCGAGACGGTTGTGCCGCGCGGGGAGAGAAAAGTCGCCATCTCCGCCCGAACGGGCAAGGGGCTGGACAAGCTCCTTTCCGAAATTGAAAAAATCCTTGCCGGCGCGCAGCGGCGCGTGGTGCTGAGCATCCCGTACGGCGAAGGCGGTGTGATGGACCAGCTCTACCGCGACGCGTCCGTCCTGCGCGTCGACTACAGGGAAAGCGGCATCGAGGTGGAGGCGGTCGTCAGGGCGGAAACGCTCGGCCGGCTGCGCCCGTACATCGTGCCCGCCGCCGAGCCTGACACGGAAGAAGCGGCGATATAAAAGGCGCGCACAACGCGGCGCGGGCCTTTCGGCGCGGAAAAATTAGACCTAAAACACCCCCGGCGGGGTAAACCGCCGGGGGTGTTTTTTGTCTGCAGGGAAAGACGCATTGCAAAACGGTCGGCAAAAAGCGCGCGCCGCAGGCGACGGCGAAGGCCGGAAGCCAAAATATTTTAGTTTTCTGATGTTTCCGGGGCGCGGACAAACTTTAAATAACAATTATTGACATCCGCCAGGTGATATATTTTTCTAAACCACCGCGATAAAGCCAAAATTATGTGGGGAGGAGAGTATCATGCGAAAGATCCGGAATATCATCGCGCTTTTACTTGTCTTGTGCCTGGTCTTGCCCGTCGCGGCGCTCGCGGCAGACGGCGGCTTTACGGGCACCCTGACCATCGTGCACACAAACGACGTGCACTCGTACGTCGACGTGGAGCCGTACGTCAAGGGGTACGTGGACGCGCTGCGCGCCGAGGGCAAAAACGTCGTGCTCGTATCGGGCGGCGACGCCTTCAAGGGGACGGCCTTCGCGTCCATGTCGGACGGGCTCGACGTAGCGACAGTCATGAACATGACGGGCTACGAGATCTTCACCCTTGGCAACCACGAGCAGATGCTCGGGATTGAGAAATTCAAGAAAATCGCGGAGAAGGTGGAGTTCCCCGTCCTCGCGGCAAACGCCAGCGACGAGTGGCGGGAGGCGATTCCTGAGATCCGCGATTACGTCATCAAGGAGTTCGGCGGCACGAAAATCGCCTTTATCGGCATCACGACCCCCATGTTCGGCGATCCGGACGGCATCGCCAAAATCATTACCTCCGCCGAGCGCGCGAAGGCCGCCGCCGAGGCCGAGGGCGCGACCGTTTTCATCGGCGTGACGCACCTGGGCGTGAAGGAAACGAACGAGGAAATGCGCAGTACATACCTCGCTAAGAGGTGCCCGTGGCTGACGGCGATTATCGACGCGCACTGCCACACGGCGCATGAAAACGGCCTGATGCAGGACGGCGTGCTGATTGCCGAGACGGGCGAGTACGGCAACAACATCGGCGTCGTGGAGCTGACGTTTGAGTCCGGCAGGGTGACGGGCAAGACGGCAAGGCTCATCCCCATCAAGAGGCATGAAGCGGAGTCGGGAATAGAGCCGGACGAGGAAGTTGCGGCGTTTATCGCCGAGGTGAAGGTGAAGAGCGAAGCGTACCTGAAGGAAGTCGTCGCGCGAACGCCCGTCTATCTCGACGGCGTCAGGGGCTTTAGCCGCACGCGCGAGACGAACCTCGGCAACGTCGTGACCGACGCGATGCGGAAAGCGGGCAATACGGATATCGCCATGGTCATGGGCCCGTTCCTGCGCATCGACCTCCCGGAAGGGGACATCACCCGCGAGCAGCTTCAGATGGCGCTGTATGAGAACGTCGATCTGGTCGTGTTCAGGCTCACCGGGCAGGAGATCTACGACACGATGGCAAGAGGCCTGTCCATGTATCCCAATGAAAACACCTGGTTTACGCACATTTCCGGCGTGTTTGTTGAGTTTAACCCGCAGCTGGGCAACAGCATCATCAGCATCCGCCTGCCCGATGGTAAGCCGCTCGATATGAACGCCGAATACACCTGCACCATCAGGGAGGACAACATCGGGACATTCTTCCCCGGGCGCGCGTACACGATGGGCTACGGCACGATCTGCGAGGTTGTCGCCGATTACCTCAATTCGGGCGTGACAATCAGCCGCGAGGTGGCCGGCCGGATGAAGCCGGTTGACACCGTGTTTGCGGATATCGCCGGGCACTGGGCGGAGGACGCCATCTGCGCGGCGCTCCGGCGCAGGAGCATCACAGGCTTTGCCGACGGGACATTCCGCCCGGACGACGCCATCACGCTCGGCGCGTTCAAGGGGCTTCTCAAAGCCGCCTTCGCGCTGACAGATGACGACGTGGCCGCGATTTTCCCGGAGGACGGCTCAAATGAGCCCATCGCGCGCAAGGACGCCGCGTTTTATATTAAGAAAGTCATCGACCTGACGGGCATCGCGCTGGCGCAAAGCGACGCAGAGCCGTTTGCCGACCTCGAGGGCGTTTCGGAGGAAGCCGCGGCGGCCATCTCCGCCCTGCAGAGCGCGGGGGTTGTCAACGGCGTCGGCGGCGGCCTGTTCGCCCCGAACGCGGACGCGACGCGCGGGGCCATGGCGCTTCTCGTTGAGAGGGTGCTCGCTTCCATGGCCGCCGAAGACGCGGCGGCGTAACGAGGCCCTTACTGCCGGGAATGCGGCGCGTAACGCGACCTTAGCCGCCGAACACGCGGCGGCGTAATGCAGCCGCTGGGGATTTGGCGGAGTAGTTCGACCCTGACCGCCGAATACGCGCCCCTGGTTGCTGGGGATATGGTGGCGTGATGAAACCTTGACTGCCGCGTGGCGGTGTAATACAAACCTGCCGCCGGGACGCGGCGGCGTAAAATGACCTGGCAGCCCGTCGCTCCGGGTAATCTGTCGCCGTTTTTGGCGCGGATTGCCCGGAGCTATTTGTGTTATCGAACTTATGACGCTAAGCACCCGCTTCCTGTGCGGCGGCGTATCACACGGCGCAAAGGTACCCGCAGATGGATGGCGCGGCGGATACGGCGCTTTGGCCATATAGCCTTCTTTTTCAGCTCCTCCGACATGGGACAATTCAGCATCAATCGCTCCTCGGGGCGCGGGACAATCAGCGCCATTCGCCCGCCTTACAGGGAGCGGGAGCTCGCGCAGCACTTTCCGCCCTTGACTTGCGCGGCGCTTCTCTTTAAACTGGCTGTATGCACATTTCTTAAGTCGGAGGGAGCGCCGTGAATTACCTGACGCCCGCGCGATACGGCTGCGCGGAACTCGTTGAAAAGCGCTCGCGCTTTATCGGGCAGGTCTGGCCTGTGGAGACGGAGGAGCAGGCGCGGGAGATCATCGACCGCGTGCGGGCGCAGTACCACGACGCGCGCCACAACTGCTGGTGCTACATCCTGCGCTCCGGCGCGGTGCGCTATTCCGACGACGGCGAGCCGCAGGGGACGGCGGGACAGCCCATGCTGGAGGTCTTCCGGCGCGGCGGGGTGGAAAACGTCGTGTGCGTCGTCACGCGTTATTTCGGCGGCATCCTGCTCGGGACGGGCGGGCTCATCCGCGCCTACTCCGGCGCGGCGAAAATGGCGCTGGACGCAGCGGGGCTTGCCTCGATGCAGCGGCGGATACAAGCCGACGTGGCCGTGCCCTACGCCCTTTATGAGCGGGTGCGGAAGGGGATCGAGCAGTCCGGCGGCGCGGTGACGGACACGCAGTTTGGCGCGGACGTCACGCTCTCTTTCCTGTGCCCGCAGGAGGCGCTCGAACGCATCAGCGCCTTCGTGACGGAAGTGTCGGCCGGTTCGGCGGAGGTTATCGAGCGGGGAGAGGTGTTCGTCCCCGTGCCGGTGGGGGAGAGCTAAAACGCGTAACAAAATCGTGAAATATGCACTTGCATTTGAGCGTAATTTGTGGTACTATCATTGAGCGCCTTAAGAGAGCGATCGTATCCGGGTGTGGCGCAGATGGTAGCGCGCATGACTGGGGGTCATGAGGCCGCAGGTTCAAGTCCTGTCACTCGGACCAGAGATAAATGCCCGAAATCCTAGAAACCTAGGATTTCGGGCATTTTTTGTTTCCTCATCTTATGCATTTGGCTTGTTTGGCGCTCTTTGAGTCCTTTCGGGCGGTCTTTTTTTCTCAACTTCGTCTCATCCCGCGCTCATGAGCGCTTTCGTTGTCAAAACATCATTTTGCCGATGAGATAAGGCCGCGCGGCGGCTTTAGAATTGTTAAAAATTTTCAACATTTCTTGACAACAGGAAAAATCCGCCTATAATTTTAATTAATCGGTTGGTTAAATCGGAGTATCGCGGAAGTTGGTTATACCGGAATATCGCGGAAGGAGACTCATTTTGTTTAACATCGGAGGGAAGGATGCAAAGGAGCGCATTGTCAACGCGGCGATCCAGCTGTTTTCCCGCAAAGGCTACGACGCCACGCGGGTGAGCGATATCGCCGGCGCCGCGAAGGTCAATAAAGCCCTTATCTACTATTACTTTAAGAGCAAGGAAGACATTCTCGACTTCATGATTGACGCGATTTTAAGGAACGCCGTGTCGATTACGCTGGATTTTATCCAGTCGGACGTCGCGCGTCTCGTGAAGGAGGGCTACCTGGAAATCCGGCCGGACCGGCTCCACTTTGTCGACGAGGATGCGGTCCGCCACTTCAAGCAAAGCTGCGACGCATTTTACGAAAGGGTTGTTGATTATGTCATAGAGAAGAGAGAAGTCATCCGAATCCTCATGCTGGAGTCCCTCAAAAAGGGGAAACACCAGCACTCGCTGTTTCGCTTTATGAAGTTTATGGGGGGCGACAAGGTAAATCCGATTTTAAAGAGCTTGTCTGAAACCGGCCACGACTTTGACTACTCGGACGAGATCATCCTCTTCCAGTTTTTCTTCTCGATTATCCCTCTCGTCAGTTTCGCGGCGTACTTTGACGACATCAAAGAAGTAAGTTCCTTAAGCGATGATGAACTGCGCCGGACATTCCTGCGCGTTTACCAGATCATTGCCGCTTCGCTTATTTCAGGGAACGACGTTCTGCTGCGCAACACAGCAATGGACCTGCCCAAATAAACAAAACGGTTTTGCCTTAAGGAGCTTGCATGTTCCAATCCAGTTAAGAGTATAAAAAATATGGGGTGAAAGTCATGGATGTGATTCAAAAAGCGGCCCTCAAGATGCTCTTGCATTACATTGAAGACGACCCAATGGAAAAGCTTCCGAAGATGCTCGACATCGCGGAAAAGTTGGATCGCGGAAATCTGCATGCTCCTCAGATCAAAGGGCTGCGCGAGGTTCTTCTGGACGAAAACAACGTCTGGCACACCTTTACAAAGAACCTCCTCGAGGAAGTGGACACAAAGCTCATCAAAAAGTTCGTGGAGTGTTTCCTCGTCTACGCCAACATCGAGGGCGAAAGGCGCGTGCGCGAAAACGGGAAGAAGTACGACTGCTATATCCCGTGGGCCATTTTGATGGACCCCACCAGCGCGTGCAACCTCTCGTGCACCGGGTGCTGGGCGGCGCAGTACGGGAACAAGCTCAACCTGTCTTATGAGACGCTCGACTCCATCGTCACCCAGGGCAGAAAGCTCGGAACCTGCTTTTACATCTTCTCCGGCGGGGAGCCGCTCGTCCGCAAAAAGGACATCATCCGCCTGTGCCTCGAGCACCAGGACTGCTACTTCTTCGCCTTCACCAACGGGACGCTGGTGGACGACGAGCTGTGCGAGGAGATCCGCGCAGTGGGCAATTTCGCCCTCGCCTTCTCCATCGAGGGCGACGAGGAAGCCACCGACCTGCGGCGCGGGAAAGGGACGTACCGCAAGGTCATCGAAGCGATGGAGCGCATGAAGAAGCACAAGCTCCTGTTCGGGTACTCCACGTGCTACCACCGTTACAATACGGAGAGCGTCGGCTCGGACGCGTTCGTGGACGACATGATTGCACGCGGCTGCCGGTTCTCGTGGAATTTCACGTACATACCCGTCGGCAAGGACGCGCGGCCCGACTTCATCGCCACGCCCGAACAGCGCGCGTATATGTACCGGCGCATCCGGGAAATCCGCGCGACAAAGCCGATCTTCGCCATGGACTTCTGGAACGACGGCGAGTTTACCGACGGCTGCATCGCCGGCGGGAAACGGTACATCCACATCAACGCCGCCGGGGACGTGGAGCCGTGCGCGTTTATCCACTACTCCAACGTCAACATCCACGACGTCTCCCTGCTTGACGCCCTGCGCTCTCCCATCCTGCAGGCCTACCGCAGGCACCAGCCCTTCAACTGCAACCCGCTGCGCCCGTGCCCGCTGCTGGACAATCCTGAGAAGCTCGTCATGATGGTCAAGGAGTCGGGCGCGAAGTCGACGGCCATGGAAGCGCCGGAGGACGTGGAGGAGCTCTGCGCCAAGACGGCCGAGGCGGCCAGGGCGTGGGCCGAGGTGGCCGACAAGCTGTGGGCGGAAAACCCAAAGAGCAAGAAGCAGGAGGAGAAGGCCCCCGCAACGGCCGCCGCGGCGAAGTAGCACGAAGCAGCCGCCGCGCGACATCGCCGCGCTGCTTATGAGGCCCCCGCAGCGGCAACGGCGGCAAATTAGCCGCGCCGCGGCCACACGTCATAGCGCGGCGCAGCTTCAGGCCCGCACTGAAGCTTACGCGCGCGGGCGCACACGCAAGACGTTTTGGCAAGGTGTACTTTAATCGTGGCGCGCGCCTTTGCCGCGCATGCTCAGGCGCGCCTGTGAAGGGCGCAATCCGTCACGCCGCGCGAGCTTGATATAGCGGCGCGGCGCATCGTGGCGGTATGGCGGATACCGCCCGGCGGGCGGCCGCCGCGACAATGTGAAAAACCGCTTAAGCTAAACTCCCTTTTTTAGCTTAGGCGGTTTTTGCATTATAAAACGAGCAATAAGCACGAGGGAACCGCCGCGCGGGGCAGGCGGCGGGTTTTCTCAGGCTCTGGCGCTAATGCCGCAGATGGCGGCAAAGGCCGCGCCGCCTTTCCGCAAACCGCGGCGCAATTTAGTGTGCAAGAAGCCGCTCGGTGTGCAGTCCGTGGTATGCTTGCGCGTAAGGGGCCGCCCGGTGTGCATCCCGCGGCGCGTGTGCTCTCGCAGGGGGCCGACCGCCGGTGTGGCGGCGCGAACGCTTTCGGCGCAAGGCATAAAAACGGCTCCCTTTCGGGAGCCGGATTTTTTCGTTGAGGCGGGTGTGTAGGCAGGCCGTGCGAATACAGGCCTGCGCTTATTTTATATTAAAACCAGCACCGCTTACGCGGGAAGCATACGGGCTCAAAGCACTTGAATTTATACCCCGTCCGCACGCACCAGTTGCACTGAATTTTCTGGCACTTGCACGCAAACTCAAATTTAGGCGGGGGGCAGCATTTTTTTCTGCACATTGGCCTCACCTCAATTCATGTTATGAGGAAAAGGCCGCCGGTGTGTCCGCTCTGGCGGGGAAATGACAGCCCCTTACACGCAGTAGAGGATGGGCGTTTCGGGAAGACTCCGGGCGAGCTTTTCGCGCAGGAATGCTTCCGCCTGCGCGCGCTCTTCGTTTTTGTACCAGTACTTGCCGCGCCCGCGGCCCGTCATCTTTTCGCGGTCGAGGAGATTTACGGCGTTCGGGAACGCCTCCGTGTTGATGGCGTTGTGGACGTAGCTGTACGTCATGAGGATAATTTCGATAAACCCCTCGCGCCGCACCTTTTCGCTCAGCTTGGCGCTTAAAATGTCAATCAGCTCCCCGTAAAGCGATTGCCAGTCGGGCAGCAGGATGACGGGCGCGATGAGAAGCCCCACGCGGTAGCCCGCCTCGGCCATGTCGTTGAGGGCGCGGATGCGGCCGGATAGCGGCGACGTGCCGATCTCAACGCGGCGGATGACGTCCTCGGGGTTGACGCTCATGCGGAAGATGACGCGCCCCCTGTGGTCGAGCCCTAAGAGGGGCTCGATCGCGTCAAACTTCGTGGGGAAGGTGAGGTGCCCGCGCCCCTCGCGGGCAAAGCGCTCGATGGTGTAGACGAGGTTGCCCGTGACCATGTTTTCAAGGACGAGATCGCTGTTGCTGCCGATTTCAAACGTCTGCGGCGCGGGCGCCTCATGGGATTTGCGGATGATTTTATCCAGCATCTCCTCGCGGTTGACGAACAGCCGCAGGTACGCGCACTTGTTGTAGGTGCACACGAGGTAGCAGTATAGACACATCGCGCGGCAGCCCGACGAGGTGTAGGGGACGAGCCAGTCGGACACCTTGTGGTTCGGGACGTACTTGTGCGTTTTCCGCACGCCCACGATAAGGTGGCTTTTGAGCCTGGCAAATTCCTTATTCTCTGACGAAGTAAATTCCGGTATCCTGTTGTGGTTTTCAATTTCTATCCACGGCAGGTGCGCGTATTTCTCGCGCAGCATTTTCCCGAGCGGATAAGTGAGCGCGGCCGGCTCGTAATAGACGGCGTCGAAATGAAGCTCCATCGTTTTCGCCTCCGGCCTATAGTGTTCCCGAAAGCGACGGGAGTTTGTCACGGGCACAAAAAAAGAACCCCGCCCGAGGTTCTTTTTTATTTTCAGCGAGGTAACTTTATTATTTCAGAGAGGCAAGGCCTTCAAGGAACATCTCCGCAAGGCGCGAGAGCAAAGGCTTTTCCGGCGATGCATCCAGCCGCGCCGCCATGCCGGCATCGCGCAAAAGGCGCTCGCACGCGCCCGTGACATCCGATTCCGTCAGAAGCCCCCAGCTCAGCTCGTCGAGCGCCCGAGCGTAGAGCGCCGCGCAGGTGACAAGCTCCGGCGCGCGCGCGATGCGGCCGATGCGCTCTTCGGTAAGGCCCCGCTCAAGGGCGGCCGCGCGCGTCACGCCGTAGCGCCCGAGGCGCGTGAACACGTCGTACTGCCGAGAAGGGCAAAGGCCCGTCTCTTTGTAAAGCGCCTCCTTGACGGCGCGCAGGACGGTGCGGCCAATCAGCTCGCCGAGCTTGGCGTGGTTGCCGGCGAAGGTCAGCGTGCGCGGGGACGAGCGGTCGCTGACGACGATGACGCCGTCCGTGCCGGAGCCGGTGGCAAGGCCGCTGGAGTACAGGCTCGGCACGACGAGTTCCTCCAGCGCGGCCGTTTTCGCTTCCGTCGCCGTAATCAGCGCGCGTACCATCGTCCACGCGGGGAGATTGGCGCTGACAAAGAGCATGATGTTGATCGTGCCGCCGGGCGGCTCGTGCCACGAGGCCGGGTCCCCGGCGCGGCCGCCGTTTTCGTCCACGCCCGCCGTCACCGCCGCCGTGACGGTCACGTCTTCGTACGTCTCCTCGCAAAGGGCGAGGTTTTCCATGCTCGCGGCGGTAGTCAGCCCGCACACATGCTCAGGGTCGAGCCCCAGCTCGCGGGCGATAATGGCGACGTGTTCGGAATACGTCGGGGCGCGAAGGGGCGTGTCCTTCCGCCCGTTTTCCTTGCAGTCGTGGTTGAAGGCGGCGGTAAGGTCCTCCCGCACGCCGCCGCCGAGCGCCGCGGTGGACAGGACGCGGCGCGGACCCGAAAAGCGGGCGATGACAGCCTTTTCCACGCGCTCGAGCGTGTCGCCGTTTGAAAAGCGGTGGAATATCACGCCTCATCACCCTCCCGCCACTGGGAGAGCAGGTCCACCATCCACGCCCGCACGTCCATGCTGTAGACGGGGTTGATATGCTCTGAAGAGATGATGTCATCCACCGGACCGTGCGCGACAAGCCGGCCCTTGTGCATGAGCAGCGCCGTCGTGCCGTATTTGCGCGCAAGGCTTAAGTCGTGCACGACGGAGACGACGGCCCGCTCCCCCTCCCGCACCCAGCGGGAGATGAGCTCGAAAATCTGCTTCTGGTAGACGAGGTCGAGGTGGTTTGTCGGCTCGTCGAGGATGAGAAGCGGCGGGTCCTGCGCGAGAACCTGCGCAAGGAACGTGCGCTGCAGTTCGCCGCCCGAGAGGGTGAGCACCGACTGGTGGCGCAGCGCCTCAAGGCCCGTCAGGCGCAGGGCGTCGTCGACATGCCGCTCCGCGTCCTCTTCGCCGCGCCGGAAAAAACCGCCCGAGTAGGCGTACCGCCCGAGGCGCACGACTTCCTCCACGGTAAAACTGTACCCGACGGCGTACCGCTGCGTGAGCACGCCGAAGCACTTGGCCACGTCCTTCGCCTTCATGGTGCGGATGTCCCGCCCGCCGAAAGCGACGGTGCCCGTGTACGGCACGGCCTGCGAGATGGCTGAGATGACGCTGCTTTTTCCCGCGCCGTTGGGGCCGACGATCATCAGCCACTCGCCGGGCGAGACGGAAAACGACACGCCGTCGACAACCGTATAGTCCCCGAAGCGGACGGTCAGATTTGATACGCTGAGCATCTTCACCGCCCCTTTCTCGTCTGGTAAAAGATCAGCACGAACCCGAAGGCGCCGACGAACGACGTGACCACGCCGATGGGCAGCTCCCGCGGGCTGAGAACCGTGCGCGCGACGAGGTCGGCCAGCATCAGGAACACCGCGCCGGAAAATGTGACGGCGGGGAGCAGGCGGCGGTGGTTCGGGCCGACAATCATGCGCGCCGCGTGGGGCATGACGAGGCCAACAAAGCCAATCGAGCCGCCGATGGACACGCACACGCCTACGAGGGCGGAGACGGCGATGAGCACCGCGTATTTGACGCGCTCGACGTTGACGCCCACGTTGCGGGCGTTGTCCTCGCCGATGGCAAAGGCGTTGAGCTCCCGCGCGTAGCGGAAAATCACCGCGCCGAACACGGCAAGCGAGACGGCAAGGACGACAACATCCCTGTACTTCGCGCCGGAGAGGGAGCCCATCATCCAGAAGACGATGGACTGAACCTTGCTGCCGGCGAACGTGACGACAAGGCTCGTGACGGAGCTGGCGAACATCGTGTAAATCAGGCCGATGAGGATGATGGTGTTGGTGGAAAGGGAGTAGTCGAGCCGGTACGACAGCCCGAGAATCAGGACAAGCGAGAGAAACGCGAAGACCATGGCGCTCATCATCGTGCCCGCCTGAAAGAGGCCGGGGATGGAAAACCCGAAGGCAATGGACAGCACCGCGCCCACCGCTGCGCCGGAGGAGACGCCGAGGTTTGACGCGTCGGCCAGCGGGTTGCGCAAAAGGCCCTGCACCGCCGCGCCGCACAGGGACAAAGACGCCCCCGTGAGGGCGACGGCCAGCACCCGCGGCAGCCTGACGGCGACAATCACCGACGCGTTTGTTGTCTCCGGCGGGGCGACGCCGGTAAACAGCCCCCTGACGGCCCCGGCGATGGCGGAGACAGTCTCGGAAACAGGGACGGAGACGCTCCCCAGGCAGACGCACACAATGACCGTCACGGCGGTGACGGCGGCGAAGATGCCGTATTCATAGAGTTTGAATCGCTCGGCTCGTTTTTTCATCGGCGCACCTCGGAAAAATTTTGAAAGAAACGGCGCGGGGCGGCTCCGGCCGCCCCGCGACAGGGGACTTAAGGCGCGTCAGTCCGCGCCGCCGTACAGGAGCTCGAACAGCTGCCTGGCCGCGTCCGCAAGGCGCGGGCCGGGGCGCGTGATTTCGTCGTTGTCGGCGTTGAGGATGCGGCCGCTGGCGACGGCCGTGATGTTCTCCCAGCCGGCGCGGCTTTTGATCTCCTCAATGGGGTCGGGGGAGCCTTCGTAGGACATCGTCGTGGTGACGATAAAGTCCGGGTTGCGCTGAATGACCTGCTCCTCGCTGACCTGGACCCAGCCCGTGAGATCCGCGAAGATGTTCTCAGCGCCGAGCATATTCCCCAGCTCGTCCATAAAGGTACCGCTTCCGGCCGCCCACAGGCCGTACTGGAGCGGGGAGACCTCAAAGTAGACGGCGGGCTTCTTCTCAAGCTGGGGCACCTTCGCCTCGAGGGCGGCAAACGCGTCTTTCATGGACTGGATGAGCGCGTCCGCCTCGCTCGTTTTACCCACGACCTGGCCGAGCAGGGCGATGGCCTCGTAAACGCCGCCCAGGTTTGGCGCTTCCGTCACGACGACGGGGATGCCCACCTTTTCGATGGACTCAATATGTTCGTTTGTCTGCGCCATCGTGCTCATGACGACGACGTCCGGCTTTAAGGCGACGATCTGCTCGACGTTCGTATCGTATCCCGACTGGACGGACGGGACATCCAGCACGTCCGCGGGATAGTCGCAGTACTCCCCGCGGCCGACGATTTTGTCCCCCGCGCCGAGCGCGTAGAGGATTTCACAGTCGCCGGCGGTGAGCACGACGATGCGCTCGACCTGCTCCGGGAGCGTCACCGTGCGGCCCGTCATGTCCGTGACGGGCCGCCCTTCCGGCGCGGGCGGCGCCTGTGTCCCGCCCCCCTTGCACGCGGCGAAAGAGGCGAGCAGCAGCGTGGCGATGAGCAGTGCGCAGATCTTTTTCATACAAGGGCTCCTTTGCGGTGGAATCCGTGTGCGGCCGCGCCTGCAGCGCGAAGCCGCCTTATGGAATTTTATCATAGCGGCGGGGAAGGGGTCAACAAGAGCGGGAAGGCGTTAGCAAAAAATGTCTTTTCCCGGTGGAAATCCGGTGAGAAATATGGTAAACTCTTGCAAAACGGAGGCAGTAATTTGGCGCAAAAACAAGGCTTGGCGACGAAATCGGTAAAATGGAGGATTTTCATGGACGACGGGAAAATTATCGGAAAGACGACGCCCGAATGGATGCCGGTCAACGTCATGGAGGAAATCGTCATCCGGCAGGTGAAGAAAGCCATCGCGGAGATGGGCGGATGCGGGTGCGATATCTGCGTGTCGGACGCCGCGGCGCTCGCGCTCAACGAGATACCCCCGCGGTATGTGACGACGCAGAAAGGCGCCCTGCTTGAGAGCATCGACTCAACCAACTACGAAAACTCAACGGAAATCCTCGTTTCCGTGACGAAAGCCGTTATGAAAGTCATGTCCAACCCCCGCCATTGAGAGGAAAAGTGAAAACTCCGGGAAATCACAGCGACGGGAGCCCCCGCATAGCATAAAGGGGCTCCCGCCGTTTTCGCGGCAAGGGAGGAAAGTTTTGGCAAGACGGCGCGTGATGCATAATCTGCTTATGCGGAGAAAAAACATGATAAGACGAGTCTTGACAAGCTTTGTCGGGACTGTTATAATGACTTGGACAAAGAAGCAGAACGGTATCCCCGTCCTCACCTGGCCGCACCATGGCGTGCCACGGTTAACATCGATCTGGGCGCCGGCTTATGGCTGTCGGGCTTAGGTTGTTGTGTACGCGGATGCTCTGCATGCCGCGTTTTTTGTTTCGGGCTTAGAATGTATGGAGGTGCGTACTTATCAGCAACAACGTTTACCAAATAAACGAAGAGATCCGTGACAAAGAAGTCCGCCTTATCGGGGTGGACGGTACTCAGCTTGGCATTATGCCGGCGTCGCAGGCGCTCGAGATCGCCTACGAACAGGATCTCGACCTTGTGAAAATTGCGCCGAGTTCCGTTCCGCCTGTCTGCAAGATTATGGACTACGGCAAATACCGCTTCGAGCAGGCAAAGCGCGAAAAGGAAGCGCGCAAAAACCAGCGGATCGTCGAGGTCAAGGAAATCCGCATGTCTCCGAGCATCGGCCTCAACGATTTTAAAACGAAGCTTAAAAACGCCCAGCGCTTCCTGCAGGACGGCGACAGGCTGAAAGTCACGGTTCGGTTCCGAGGCAGAGAGATGGCCCACACCAACATCGGGGAAGAGCTGCTCAAGAAATTTGCCGAGGAGTGTTCTGAGTTTGGCACCGTTGAAAAAAACCCGAAGCTCGAAGGCCGCTTTATGACGATGTTTATTTCGCCCAAAGCGAAGTAATACGACTTTCGCGTATTTCGCGTCATAGATTTTGGTGTATTAGATTTTGGAAGGAGATCGACCCATGCCTAAGATTAAAACGCACAGCGGGGCGAAGAAGAGATTTTCTCTTACGAAGTCCGGCAAAGTCAAGCGCGCGCACGCGTATAAGAGCCACCTGCTCAATGGTCACGGGAAAACCCCGAAGCGCAAGAGAAGGCTTCGCAAGGGAACGTACGCCGACGTGACGAATACGGCGGCCATCAAGCGCATGATTCCCTACAAGTAAGGAGGTTAGACCAATATGGCCAGAGTGAAAGGCGCGATGATGTCGCGCAAAAGGAGAAATAAAATCTTAAAGCTTGCAAAGGGCTACTGGGGCGCCAAGTCCAAGCACTTCAGAATGGCCAACCAGGCCGTCATGAAGTCCCTGACGTACGCTTACGTCGGCCGCAAGCGCAAGAAGAGAGATTTCCGCCAGCTGTGGATTACCCGCATAAACGCCGCGTGCAAGCTCAACGGAATGAATTATTCCCGTTTCATGCATGGGCTTAAGCTTTCCGGCATCGAACTGAACAGAAAGATGCTCTCCGAAATGGCGATCCACGAGCCTGAAGCGTTCGCCGCTCTGTGCGCGACGGCGAAGGAAGCCATCGGCGCATAAAAATACCGCAGCTATCAAACGCCGCATGTCTCGACGACGAGGATGCGGCGTTTTTTCGTTATATTTTTGTAATCCGCGCCAATCCGACAGATTTAGAGACTTATCGCTCTTGTAAACGGGGCATGAGAAGGTTATAATGAACGAATGCGGAAAGAAGCGCGCATCGCTATATGCGCGCGCCGCATAAAGCCTGAGACTGCTGTCGACGCCCAATATAAGCATTTCACCCCGCGACGCGGTGGAGGCGGTATTGGCTTGCGCCATAATGATTTGAGGAGTGCATTCTATGAGTATTACTGCTTTAGAGCAGTGTCTTAAGTCCGGGGGGCGGGCCCATCTCGTCGGCATCGGCGGCGTGTCGATGTCGGCGCTGGCGGAAGTGCTGTGGAGCCAGGGGATCAGCATCACCGGCTCGGACAGCCAGGAGAGCCGGAACACCCAGAGGCTGCGCGCGCGCGGCATCCCGGTCACCATCGGCCATTTCCCCGAGACGGTCCGCGGCGCGTCGTACATCATCCGCACCGCCGCCGTGCGGGACGACAACGTTGAAATCATGGCCGCCCGCGCCGCCGGCATCCCCGTGTTCGAGCGCGCCGAGGCGTGGGGCTACATCATGCGGGCTTACGCAAACGCCGTCTGCATTGCGGGAACCCACGGGAAGACGACGACGACGTCCATGTCGGCCCACATTTTCCTCGCCGCCGGGGCGGACCCCACCGTCATGGTGGGCGGCACCCTCTCCACTCTCAACGCGGCGTACCGCGTGGGCAAGGGGGACACGATTATCCTCGAGTCCTGCGAGTACTACAATTCCTTCCACAATTTCTCGCCCACCATCGCCGTCATCCTCAACATCGAGGCCGACCACCTCGACTTCTTCAAGGATCTGGAGGACATCAAAAAGTCCTTCCGCACGTTTGCGGAGCTTGTGCCGCCTCACGGCTGCGTCGTCTACAACGCCGACGATAAGAGCACCGTGGACGCCATGCGCGGCATCGCGCGCCCCGTCCTCACTTTCGGGATGGGCGAGGGGGCGGACGTGCGCGCGCAGGCGGTTGCGTATTACGAGACGGGCTCGGAGTTTGACGTCCTCGTGCGCGGCAAGCTGTACTGCCACGTGACGCTCCACGTCCCGGGGCGGCACAACGTCATGAACGCCCTTGCCGCGATTGCCGCGGCGTACCACGCCGGCGTGCCGGGCCGGGCCGTTGAGGAGGGGCTGGCGAGCTTCTACGGGGCCGGGCGGCGGTTTGAGTACAAGGGCGTCTTTAACGGCGCGCGCGTGTACGACGACTACGCCCACCACCCGTCCGAGCTTAAGGCGCTGCTCGACGCCGTCGCGGCGATGCCGTACCGGCGCACCATTCTCGTCTTCCAGCCGCACACGTACACCCGCACATACAAGCTGTTCGACGATTTCCTCGCGCAGCTTCGCCGGCCGGACGTCGTGCTGCTGGCGGAGATTTACGCCGCCCGCGAGAAAAACACCATCGGCATCTCGTCTAAGGAGCTGGCCGACAAGCTGCCGAACGCGCGCTATTGCGCGACCTTCGACGAGATAGAGGCAGCCCTGCGCGCCATGGCGCGGGAGGGGGATATTATCCTCACCGTCGGCGCGGGCGACATCGTGAAAGTCGGCGAGCGCCTCGTCGCTCCGGCGCAGGAGGCCATCTAGGCGCGCCGGAAGCGGCGCCGCTCAGGTTTGAACGGCCAGGGCGGCGCTGAAGCGGAAACCATTCAGATGTTCCCGCCTTAAAAGGCGCTTTGAAAGTGCAAAGCCGCCGCGCGGCGGCTAAGCAATCCCATATTTAATTTTATGGGCAGGCGCAACGCGCACAATACGAAAACAAATCCCAATCGGAACTTTGCCGATTGGGGTTTTTGCTTTATTCTTCCAGCTCCGGCACGGAAAACTTCTCCTCGCGCAGCTGCATCGCGCGGCAGAGGGCGGCGTACCGCCCGCCCTTGCGGAGGAGCTCTGCGTGCGTGCCCTTCTCGACGATGCGCCCCTTGTCGACGACGAGGATGAGGTCGGCGTCCCGGATTGTCGACAGGCGGTGGGCGATGATGAAGGACGTGCGCCCCTTGAGCACGCGGGAGATGGCGTTTTGGATGAGCTTTTCCGTCTCCGTGTCGACGCTCGCGGTCGCCTCGTCGAGGACGAAGATGGGCGGGTCGGCGAGGACGGCGCGGGCGAGGGAAATAAGCTGCTTTTCGCCGGCGGACAGGCGGTCGCCCCCTTCGCCGACGGGCTCGTCGTACCCCTTCGGCAGCCGCGCGACGACGACGTCCGCCGAGACGAGCTTTGCCGCGGCGATGACTTCCTCGTCGGTGGCGTCAAGCCGCCCGTACCGGATGTTTTCCATGACGGTGCCGGAGAAGAGGAACGGCGTCTGCAAAACGTAGCCGAGTGAGGAGTGGAGCCAGAGGGTGCTCCTTAAGCGGCTGTCCTTCCCGTCGATGAGCACGCGCCCCTTCGTCGGCTCGAAGAAGCGGCAGGCGAGGTTGACGAGCGTCGATTTCCCCGCGCCCGTCTCCCCGACGATGGCGACGGTCGTCCCCGCCGGGATGTGGAGGTTAAAGTCGTGCAGCACGTCTTCGTCCCCGTCGGGGTAGCGGAAGGAGACGTTCTCAAAGGTGATGTCGCCGCGGATAGGCTCCCAGTTTTCCTTTTTGGGATTGAACACGTCGCCGTATTTTTCAATGACTTCCGGCGTGTCCGCGACGGTGACGGGCTCGTCGATGAGCGCCGTGACGCGCTCGATGCCCACCTGCGCCACGATGACGTTCTCCAGCATGCCCACAAGCTGCACGATGGGCTCGACGATGCCGAGGGCGTAGGTGATCAGGGCGCTGAGCACGCCAAAGTCCATGAGCTGCTCGCCCACCAGCAGGCCGCCCTTGTACAGCACCGTGCCGACGGCGGCGGCGCCGGCGATGGACATGAGCGGCGTGAGGAAGGCGGCAAGGCGCGATGAGCGGATGGAATAGCGGTACATTTTCTGCGTGACGGCGGAAAACTCGCGCGCCATCACGTCCTCAATCACGAGGGTTTTCGTCACCTTCGCGCCGGTGATGCCCTCGTTGTACGCGCCGGTGATTTCGGAGTTGACCTCGCGCACCTTCCGCTGCACGCGGATAATCTTCGACTGGAAGAACCACACGACGGCCGTGATGACCGGCACGTAGGCCAAAAGCATGAGCGCGAGGGAGGGCTTGAGGATGAACATATACACGAAGGCGCCGACGACGTAGCCGACGTTCCAGAGCGCGTGCGTCATGCCCCACGCGATGACGGAGCTGATGCGGTCGACGTCCGACATGACGCGGGCGAGCAGGTACCCCACGCTCGTCTTATTGAAGAAGGGGATGGACAGCTCCTGCAGGTGCACGAACGCCTTGCGGCGGATGTCTTTGGCCAGGTACAGCTCCACCTTCATCGAGTGGCGGAAGAAAAAGAGGGAGGCGGCGCCGTCGACGAGGATGGCCGCAAAGTAGGCCACGACGAAAAGGGGCAGTCCTTTAAGCTGCCCGGGCTCGATAAAGGCGCTCACGGCAAAGGCCGTAAACACCGGGTAGGCGGATGAGATAAGGGCTGAGACAATCATCAGCACAAGCGCCATGATAAAGTGGCGCCTCACGCTCTTCATGTAGGGGAGCAGGCGCTTCCAGACGGAAAGGCTCAGGCGGGCCGACTCTTCTGTGCGGTTCATTTCTCGCCCTCCTCTCCGCTGTCCGTCTGCAGGTCGTAGACGCGGCGGTAAAGGCCGGGGCGCGAGATAAGCTCTTCGTGCGTGCCGCAGTCCGCGATGCGCCCGTCCTCGAGGACGATGATTTTGTCGCACAGCATCAGCGTGGAGATGCGGTGGGAGATGAGGATGACGGTAGCGCCCCTGGCGTGTTCGCGCAGCGCCTTACGGATGCGCGCGTCCGTTTCCGCGTCGAGGCTGGACATGGAGTCGTCGAAAATCATAATCGGCGCGTCGAGCATTAAGGTGCGGGCGATGGCGATGCGCTGTTTCTGGCCGCCGGAGAGCGTCACGCCGCGCTCGCCCACGAGCGTGTCGTACTGCTTCGGCATGGCTATGACGGCCTCGTCCACCGCGGCGACGGCCGCTTTCTCGCGCACGCGCTCAAGGTCGCCGGAGCGCGCGGCGATGTCGATGTTTTCCATGATGGTGCGGGAGAACAAAAACGGGTCCTGCAGCACGAGGCCGACGTTGCGGCGCAGGTAGAAGCGGTCGATGTCGCGGATGTCGACGCCGCCGATGGTGATGCGCCCGCAGCCGGGCTCAAGGTCGAACAGGCGGTTGAGCAGGTACGTCAGCGACGATTTGCCGGAGCCCGTCGCGCCGAGGATGCCGAGCGTCGTGCCGCGCTCGATGGTAAAGCTCACGTTCCGGAGCACTTCCTGCTCGCCGTAGGCGAAGGAGACGTTTTCAAACACGATGTCCCCGTCAAGCGGGGGCCTTAAGGCGCCTTCCTTTTCCGTCTCCGGCTCGGCGCGCAGGATTTCGTCGAGGCGGGCGATTGAGACGGTCGTTTTGCTCACTTCCGAGAGGATGCGCCCGAGCATGCGCACCGGCCACGCCAGCGTCGCGGCGTAGCTGAGGAAGACGAGGAACGTGCCGAGCGTCACCGTCCCGCGCACGCACAGCACGGCGCCGACGGCGCAGATGACGAGCAGGAGGCTGGAGGAGAACACGTCCCCGATGGTGAAAAACCACCCGAGCGTGTCGCCGAGCTTGATCCAGCGGTTTATAAACACCTCGTTTTTTTCGTCGAACTTGTCCAGTTCGTACCGCTCCCGCCCGAAGGCCCGCACGACGCGCACGCCCGTGAGGTTTTCCTGGATGTGCACCATAAGCTCCCCCTCCGCCTCGTCGCAGGCGAGAAATTCGCTCGCGACGCTTGAGTAAAAGAGCAGGGAGTACGTCAGGACGACGGGGACGTACGCCGTGGCGATGATGGCGAGGATCGTGTTGAGCTGGAACATGATGATAACGGCGACCGCCACGAGCAGCAGGATACGCATGATTTCAATGAGCTGCTGCGCCACGAACCGCTGCACCATGCTCACGTCCTGCGTGCAGCGCTGGATGATGTCGCCCGTCCTGTTTTCGGTGTGCCACTTGAAGGGCAGCTTCTGGATGTGGTCAAAGAGCGTATCCCGCAGGGAGCGGGTCAGCCGCTCCGTGCCCGTGGCCAGGCACACGCGGGCGAAAAACGTCAGCACGCCCGAAAGGAGCGCGCACAGGAGCACGGCGAGGGTGCATTCGAGAAGGCTTTTCGATAACTCGCCGCCGCCTTGCGGCAGCCACTTAAGAAGAAACGGCGGAAGGTTCGGTTCCTTCGCGCCGATGACCGTATCGACGGTATAGCCGACGATGAGCGGCAGCACGAATGAGAACACGATGCCGCCGCACGTCAAAACGAGGGCAAGCGCGAAATAGCGCTTGGCCCCGTGTGAAAAGCGCAGGAGAAAAGATGCGGCTGAGTTTTTGGCCATGTATTCACCAACTCAATGTGATGTCGGATGTATATAGTATTATTTTGCCTGCGGCGCATGGCGCGATGGCGCTGACGCGCCGTCTTTACGGCTCCTTTTTCAGCGCGCTGCCTGACGGGCTGTCCGGCCCGGCGCTGCCCGCCGTCTCGCTATCCGGCAGTCCGGTGCGCGCGCTTGCGGCGGCCGCCCGCGCGCTGGCCGGGAAGCTGACGCGGAAAACCATGCCGCCGCCGCGGCGGTGCTGCGCCTCGATGGTGCCGCCGTATTCCAGGACCGTTTCGCGGACGATGGACAGTCCCAGACCGCTGCCGCCGGAGACGCGCGAGCGGGCCTTGTCCACGCGGTAGAAGCGGTCGAAGATATAGGGCAGGTCGTCCTCGGGCACGCCGATGCCCGTGTCCTCCACGATGAGGTCGATAAACCCGTCCGCGCGCGACAGGCGGACGAACACGTCGCCCCCCGGGCGGTTGTACTTGATGGCGTTTTCCACGAGGTTGAACACGACGTGGTGGATGTCGTCCTCCAGCGCGTCGACGACGCAGCCCGGCTGGAGGTCTGAGTGGAGCGTGACGGTGCTCGACTCGGCCAGCGGGCGGAGCATGCGCAAAGAGCGGCGGACAACGTCGCCCATGTCGACGCTGCTGTACTCCTTCGAGAGCTTCGAGTCAAGCCGCGCGAGGGTCATGAGCTTGGCCGTGATGCGGGACAATCTCTCGGCCTCGGAGCCGATGTCGGCGATGAACTCCCGAACCGTCGCCATATCCATGTTTTCGTTTTGCAGGATGCTGTCCGTAAGGAGCCGGATGGAGGCGAGGGGCGTTTTCAGCTCGTGGGACGCGTCGGCCACGAAACGGCGGCGGATTTCCTCCGTCTCATGCAGGCGGCTTGTCAGGCTGTTAAACTCGTCCCCCAGGAGGGCCAGCTCGTCCTTCCCCTTGATGGTGATGCGGTAGTTGTACTCGCCCTCCCGCACCGACTCAATCGCCTTGAGGACGGACGTGATGCGGTTGACGATCGTCCAGATCATGAAGACGACCATCACAATCGACAGGAAGAGGATGACAAGCGAGATGTTCTTGATGGTGCTCTGCAGCCCGATGAGAATCTGCCCCTGCTCGGGGTCGTACTCGTGCACGTAGACGACGCCGATGAGCCCCGAATCCTTGCCCGTTATGGGCGTGTAGGCGCACGACGAAAACGACCCGTCCGAAAAGCGGGAGACAAAGATAGTGTTCCCCTGGAGGGCCAGGTGCGCGTCGTCCGGGTTATAGCCGCCGTCGGGGCTGTCGCCCCCGATGGCGACGTCGTAGATCGGCTCGGCGTCCGCGCCCGTGACGGTCACGTGCGTGACGCCCTTGAGGTCAAGGCGCGCGATAATCTGGCTTACGCCCTCGTACGTGAGGGTTGTGAACACGTCCGAGAGGTTGGCGGCGATGGTGCCGGACTGGCTTTGGATAAACGACTGCTTCGACGCGAAGATCACGTCCCGCGACGCCGTGAGAAAGTAGGTGTTCATGAGCACCAGGACGATGGCGATGACGGAAAAGTACATCAGCGCGAATTTCGTCTTGATGCTCGTGAGAAACCCGATGCGCCGGGGCTTAGCTCTTGATGTAATAGCCAACACCCCACTTCGTCATGATGCGCTCGGGGGAGGCGGGGTTGCGCTCGAGCTTTTCGCGCAGCCGGCGCACGTGGACGTCCACCGTGCGGATATCGCCCTGATAGTCGTATCCCCAGATCAGGTTGAGCAGGCTTTCGCGGCTGTAGACCCTGTCCGGGTTGCGCGCGAGCAGCTCGATGACGTCAAACTCCTTCGCGGTCAGCTCGACGGGCACGCCGTCCTTCTTCGCCGTGCGCTTGTGCGTGTCAAGCGTGATGTGGCCGATGGTGATGATGTTGTCGCTGGCGCTCGACTGGTTCGTGAGCGCGCTGCGCCGCAGCAGCGCGCGGATGCGCGCCTTGAGCTCGATGATATTGAAGGGCTTTGTGACGTAATCGTCCGCCCCGTACTCGAAGCCGAGGATTTTGTCCACGTCCTCGCTGCGCGCGGTGAGCATGATAATCGGGACGGTCGAAAACTCGCGGATGCGCATGCATGCCTCAAGCCCGCTGAGCTTCGGCATCATCACGTCGAGGATGATGAGGTCGAAATTACCCGTGCGCGCCCGTTCGACGGCCTCCTCGCCGTCAAACGCGGTTTCGACTTGGTAACCTTCCGTCTCGAGGTTGAACTTGATGCCTTTCACAAGGAGCTGTTCATCGTCAACGACAAGAATCTTCATAGTGTGCCATCATCCTCCCGTAGTTATCATGTCTCGAATCGCGTTAAATTTCTTTTCCCCGATGCCGGAGACGTCCATGATGTCCGCCGGCGTCTCAAAGGGCCCGTGCTGCTGGCGGTAGTCGATAATCCTCTGCGCGAGCGCCGGGCCGATCCCGGGCAGCGTTTCAAGCTCTTCCTTCGTCGCCGTGTTGATATTCACGCGCCCGCCGGATGGCGCCTCTTTGGAATCTGAATTCCCCGGCAAAGCCAGCGGCTTAGCGCCGGAGAGAGATGGCTGCGTAGAGTCAGGCGATGCCGGCGCACTGTCTGGCGCGGCAAGCTGCGGCGCTTCCGGCCCGGCAAACGTAATCACGGTCGACGCCGTGCTTTTCCCGACGAAATAGCCCGCCGTAAAGGCGAGAAAGAGCAGCGTGAGGCAGATAGCGGCTTTTTCCGTGCGCGAGAGGTTTTTCATATCGTGCTCCTTTGAGAAAAACGTCTAAAAGAGAGGCAAAAGGCGGCGCGGATTCTTGTCTCGGGACAAACCGTCTGGTATACTTATGTCAAAAAGCCAAATCGCAGCATTTAATCCCTTCGCACTTCGAGTAATTTGACGAATCCGGCGCGCCCGCCTATATATGAGCGCAAAACGGCGCTTTTGCATCGGATGAAGATAAATACTGGAAAACTCTGTGGATAGTATACCATACTTTGCGGGGGAATCATATGAGAATATTTTTGTCATTTTTCATAAGTATCGCCGTGATTTGTGCGGTTTTGATTCCCTGCACGCCTTCAGCGCGCGCCGAAAACGGGGAGGCGTTCGAGGTACGCGCTCAGACGGCCGTTTTGTACGAGAAGAACTCGGGCCAGTTTCTCTATGAGAAGGACGCGGACGAGCCCGTTCACCCCGGTTCGCTGAACAGAGTGATGACGCTTCTCCTCGCCGCCGAGGCCATCGGGCGCGGGGAGATGCGCCTGCACCAGAGCGTGACGGTTTCCAACGATGTGCTCGAATATCTCGGCGACAACCCGGATTACTACGCGCCGGGAGAGGTCCTGCGCTTTTCGGACCTCCTTTACACGGCCTTCCTCTGGACGGAAGGCGCCGAGGCGTGCTATATCATCGCCGACGCGGTCGGCGGCAGCGTAAGCGAATTTGTCAAGCTCATGAATGCCCGCGCCAAGTCGCTCGGCTGCACCGGCACGGTGTTTGCCGACCCGTCCGGGCAGCGCTACTTGGAGCAGTATACGACGGCGCGCGACCAGGTCATCATCTTCAGCGCCGCCGTGGAAAACGCGCTCTTCCTGAGCATCGCGCAGACGCTTTCCCACACCACCGCCGCGACGGAGCAGCACCCCGGGCGCACCATCAGCAACGCAAGCTTGCCCATGTACAAGGATTCGGAGTACTATTACCCCGGCCTGATTGCCGGGAAGGGCGATTCGCATCTCCCGGATGGCGGCTACAGCTTCGTCTCCGCCATGCAGTCGGGCAGCATGAAGCTGTTTGCGGCCGTCATCGGAGCCGCGGGCGTGGAGCGTCCGGGGCAGAGCCTCCTCATTGAGAGCTACACCGAGACGGCGCGGCTTTACGACTGGGCCCAGCAGTCGTTTTCATGGCGCAACGTGACGATGGAGCACCGCATTGTGGCGACGATGCCCGTCAATTACGGGCTGGACCGCGACAAGGTCGACTTAAGCCCGGCGGAGACGGTCCGCCTGCTCCTGCCCAACTCGATCTCCGACAGGGACATCAAGTATACCGTCACCTTAAGCGGGCGGGGGGAAAACAACACCATCACCGCACCCGTCTCGCGGGGGGACGTTCTCGGCGCCATGACGGTGCGCATCCCCGGGCGCGAGGAGTTTAAGGTGCCCCTCGTCGCCGAGCAGAGCGTGAGGATGGACCGCAAGGCGTTCTTCCGGGACGAGCTGAGGCGCGCCGTCACGAACAAGTGGGTCCTCCTCGGCTTTGCGCTGCTTGCCGTCATCGTCGGCACATATACATATATCGTCGTCATGTACAACAGGACGCAGCACGAAAATGAGATGCGCCGCCGCGAAACGCTGCGAATGATGTATGAGGAGCGGCGGAAAGAGGAAACCACCCGCCTGCCAAGCCCGTCCTCGCTCAAGGCGCGGCAGGAAGCGGGCAGCGGCGCCGCGCCGCCCGATAAGGCGCAGAAAACGCCGCCCGCGCCCAGACCGGCGGACGCCGCACCGCCGGAAAAGCCTCCGAAAGCGCCGGCCGCCGCAACCAAAACAGCGCCGCCGCCCCTTGTGCTGAAGATGCCTTCGGCGGAAAAGCCGGCCGCGCCGGACAAAGCGCAGGAGGCGCAATCTGCCGCACCGAAACCCGCGGCGCCGGACGGAGCGCCGCCCATCGTGCTGAAAATGCCGCCTGCGGCATCGCCAAAGCAGGATTCCGGCCGCGGCTTGCCTGATGACGCCATGGCGCTCACCGAGGACGATGTGATGCGGCTTGCCAAGCGCAAGGAGGATCTGCTCGCCGATATCGACGCGCTCATCGAGTCGGACTGGGCGGAATTTTAACGGCGCGCAAGGACAACAAAAAGCGCCCGTGCCATTAAGGCACGGGCGCTCTTGGTTTTTCGGAAGGAGTGTGGCGTGTTCGCGCCAGTGTTAGAAGACGGTCTTGCCGGCGAACGTGAAGGTCTGGATATTGAAGACCGTAACGTCGCTCGAGCTGACGATATACGCGTAGTCGCCGATATACAGCCCGCGGGAGTTGTACGTCCACTCGGCCGAGTCGGTCTGGAGCAGGCGGGTAAAGCCTGTTAAGTCGTTGTAGCTGTAGAACGCGTAGCCGTTGTCCACGGGGAAGCCGATGAGCTTCTTTTCGGGGGAGATGAGGATGGCCTTGTGGTTGTACAGGGCGGGTGAGTACCGGTCGCCCAGCAGCAGCTCGTGGCGGACGGTGACGTCCGTCTTATCCGTGGTGTCGAACATCGTGAGCTTCATGCCCGTCGTGCGGCCCGTTTCGGGGTCGGCGTCCATGCCGAGGCCGAACAGGCGGTTTTCGCCGAAGACGTGCAGGTACTGCGAGAAGCCGGGGATCTTCAGCGCGCTGAGGACACGCGGCTGAGCCGGGTCGGTCAGGTCCACGGCAAAGAGCGGGTCGACGAGCCTAAACGTCGTGATGTAGGCGACGGGGCCGTCGAAACGGACGGAGTAAATCTGCTCGTCGGGGGCCAGATCGGTGACGCTGCCGATGACGTCGAGGTTTTCGTCGAGCACGAACAGGCTGTTGGACATGCCGCTCTCGTGCCACCTGTAGTTGGTAAAGTCCATCTCCTCGTCGACGTAAACGGTCCATCTCGAGGTGTACTGCGTCGTGGCGACGCGGAGCATGCCCTCGTATGCGTCGAGGGCAAACTGCCCGTAGAGGGAGCCGTCGACCGTGCCGCTCGCGGCGATTTCCAGGCCGCCTTCGGCGAGGTCAAAGCGGACGATGTCCGTCACGTTCTTCGAGGCGTAGTCAGTGACGGTGTAGACGCTGTAGCGGTACGGCGCGGACTGCTCCTCCACATACCGCGTCCCCGCCACGTACAGCGCGTCGGCGTTCATGTAGACGGTGCTGCCGCCGCCGAGAATGGAGCGCGTCGCGGCGAGGTTGCCGTCCTCAAGGTCATACGCGCAGACGACGGTGTACTGCGAGGAGGGGATGATCGGCAGGATGCCGATTTCGCCCGCGTCGACAAGGCGCTTTTCGCCGTCCTTGTACACGCTGGGGACGAAGGTCTCCGGCGCGTCCTCCTTAAAGTCGTACATGTAGTAGTTGGACACGACGTAAAGGGTGCCGTCAAGCAGGCGCGTGGCGAGGAGCCCGCCGTCCTGCGCGAGGGCCGTTATGAACACCGGATTGCTGCGGTTGGAGATATCGTACAGCGTGACTTTCGTGATGTTTTTGCCGAGAGGGTAGGGCAGAATCTCCGCGGCGACCTTCACAGCGGCAGTTTCGGAGGAATCCATGCGGGGGGCGACCGGCGCCACGGCGGCTTTAGAAGAGGCCGTTGCGGATGGGGCGGTCTCCGGCTCCGAGACGGCGACGCCGCCTTCTGCGTCTTTTTCCCGTGCAATAACGTCATCCCTGTAGTAAACCGGGTAGGAGTAGAAGGTGGAGACGACGGCGGCCACGTCCCCGTCGATGTAGAGCTCGGTGGCGTATTCGCTGTAGCGGGTGGCGGCGTCTTCGCGCGTAGGATCGAAGAGCTTCACGGCGCTGCGCCAGGCCGTGTTCCCGCCGAGCGCTTCGAGGATGACAAGCTCATTGTCGCGCAGGACGTAGATGTAGCGCCCGTCCGTCTTGACGATGTCGCCTTCGTCGACGCCCTCGACCTGCACGTTCGTGCGCGAGTAATCGTCGCCGCCCGCGCGGGTCGCGCCCTGTTCGGCTTCCGCCGCCGGCATGGGCATCGCCTCATCGGCGGCAGCTGCGCCTCCTCCGACGAACATGCCGGAGCGGGAGTAGGCGGCTTTGATGGCCTTGACGATATCATCATAAGATGCGGCGAGTTTGATTTCATCTTCCTTGTCCTGCTGCCCGATTTCCGGGACCTCGGTGTCCGGCAGCCCGGAGGCGAGGGTCGCGCCCGTGAGGACGAGGAAAGCCAGGCAGATGACCACGGCGATAAACGGTTTCAGTCGCATCAGAAACACCCCTCATTTTGTACTTTGCCCACTTAGACGCGCGGGAGAGGGAGTTTGTTCCATAAAAAATGTTCAAATAATGAAAAACAGGCAGCTTTAAGCTGCCTGTTTTTGTGAGCTTGTCTATTAATACATGCCGCCCATGTCGCCGGCGGGATTGGGGTTGGCCGGCGGCTCGGGGATGTCGGCCACGAGGGATTCCGTCGTGAGCACCATGGCGGCGACGGACGCGGCGTTCTCGAGCGCGCTGCGGCAGACCTTCGTCGGGTCGACGATGCCGGCCTCGATGAGGTCGCAGTACGTCTCGGTCGCGGCGTCGAAGCCGTAGTACGGGTTGTCGCTGCTCTTGACGTTGTTGAGGATGACGGAGCCTTCCAGGCCGGCGTTCTCGGCGATCTGGCGGATGGGCGCCTCGAGGGCCTTCATGATGAGGGCCACGCCGGTTCTCTCGTCGCCGTCCGTCTCGCTGAGGAGCTTGGCAACGGCCTTGGAGGCGACGACGTACGCCGTGCCGCCGCCGGCGACGATGCCTTCCTCAACGGCGGCGCGCGTCGCGTTGAGGGCGTCTTCGATGCGGAGCTTCTTCTCCTTCATCTCCGTCTCGGTGGCCGCGCCGACCTTGATTACGGCGACGCCGCCGGAGAGCTTGGCAAGGCGCTCCTGCAGTTTTTCTTTATCGTACTCGGAGGTCGTAACTTCGATCTCGTTCTGGATCTGCTTGATGCGGGCCTTGATATCGTCCGGGTTGCCGGCGCCGTCGACGATGATGGTGTGGTCCTTCGTCATCTTGACCTGGCGCGCTCTGCCGAGCATGTTGAGCTTCGCTTCCTTCAGCTCAAGGCCGATCTCGGAGGAGATGACCTGACCGCCCGTCAGGATCGCGATGTCGCGGAGCATTTCCTTTCTCCTGTCGCCAAAGCCCGGGGCCTTGCAGCAGATGCAGGTGAACGTGCCGCGGAGCTTGTTGAGGATGAGGGTGGCGAGGGCTTCGCCTTCGACGTCCTCGGCGATGATGACGAGCTTCTTGCCCGCCTGGACAACCTGCTCAAGGATGGGGAGGATTTCCTGGATGTTGGAGATCTTCTTGTCGGTGATGAGGATGAGCGGGTCGTCGATGACGGCTTCCATCTTGTCGGAGTCCGTCACGAAATACGGCGTGATGTAGCCGCGGTCAAACTGCATGCCCTCGACGACCTCGGAGTAGGTCTCCGCCGTCTTGGACTCCTCAACGGTGATGACGCCGTTGCGGGAGACTTTCTCCATGGCCTCGGCGATGAGGTTGCCGATGACTTCGTCGCCCGAGGAGACGGCGCCGACGCGGGCGATGTCCTTCGAGCCGGATACGGACTTGGAGTTGGCCTTAATGGCCTCGACAGCCGCCTGAACGGCTTTGCTGATGCCGCGCTTCATAATCATGGGGTTGGCGCCGGCGGCCACGTTCTTCAGACCCTCGCGGATCATCGCCTGAGCAAGGAGGGTTGCCGTCGTCGTACCGTCGCCGGCGACGTCGTTCGTCTTCGAGGCGACTTCCTTGACAAGCTGGGCGCCCATGTTCTCAAACGGATCCTTCAGCTCAATTTCCTTTGCGATGGTCACGCCGTCGTTGGTGATGAGGGGGGAGCCGAACTTTTTATCGAGAACAACGTTTCTGCCCTTGGGGCCGAGAGTGAGCTTTACCGTATTGGCAAGCTGGTTGACGCCCCTTTCAAGAGCGCGTCGTGCGTCTTCGCCGTAAATAATCTGCTTGGCCATACTGTTTGTAACCTCCTATTGAATTCTCTCGTATTACTCGACGATTGCGAGGATGTCGCTCTGGCGGACAATCGTGAGCTCTTCGCCGTCGATCTTCACATCGGTGCCGGAATATTTGCCGGTGATGACACGGTCGCCCTTCTTCACGACCATGGTGACTTCGTTGCCGTCCACCATGCCGCCGGGGCCGACTTCAATGACTTCGAAAATCTGAGGCTTCTCCTGAGCGGAACTGGAAAGGATGATGCCGCTCTTCGTCGTCTCTTCCGCGGCGACCTGCTTGATGACCACTCTGTCCGCAAGGGGTTTGAGCTTCATATTATGAATTACCTCCTGTATTTATTTTTTATCCGAAAAATTAGCACTCGAACGGCCGGAGTGCTAACGCAGATATAATAATAGACCAAGAATTGCTATTGTGCAACTACTGTTTTGCCCAAAATTACACGAATTCGGCAAAATAAAGGAATTAGATAAAAAGTATCGCGCAAATCCTGCTGGAAGGTTGAAAATACTTCTCTTATCTTAAGAATTCTTGCCGTCGGGTGAAAAAAGCGGGGCGAAAAGTGAGAAAATTCTGCCTTCCTCGCCCCAAAAAACGGCGCGTCTTTTGCCCAAACGAGGTTAGTATGCCCCAAAAGGCTTGTTTGTTTCACGGCTTTTGGTAGTACATGAACAGGTCGCACCGGATCATGCCGTTGTACAGCTTGCGCTTTTTCGTCGCCGGGCGCCCGAAGGCCCGCTCGAAATCCGGGTGGGAGGAGAGGATGTACATCTTCCAGTCCTGAAGAGATGAAACGGCTTTCCCGAACTGCTCATAGAGCCGCTCGGCCTCCCTGCGCTCCATGATGCGCTCGCCGTAGGGGGGATTTGTCATGATGATGCCGCCGGCGGTCGAGCGCGAAAACCGGCGCGCGTCGGCGGCTTCAAAGCGGACGTGCTCCGCGACGCCGGCGCGGCGGGCGTTGTCTTTTGCGATCTGGACGCTCTTCGGGTCAATGTCGCCGCCCCATATCGAGTAAGTGCCGCGGTACTCCTTGTCCCGCGCCTCGTCTTTCGCTTCCGCCCAGACCTTGCGCGGCAGCCACGCCCACGCCTCGGCGGCGAAAGAGCGGCCCAGCCCCGGGGCGCGATTTAGTGCCGCGAGCGCCGCTTCGATGCAGATTGTGCCGGAGCCGCAGAAGGGGTCGCAGACCTCCTCGCGCCCACGGTAGCGCGCAAGGCGCACGATGGCCGCGGCGAGCGTCTCCCGCAGCGGCGCGGCGTTGCCGACGGGGCGGTACCCGCGCTTGTGCAGCCCCGCGCCGGACGTGTCGATATAGAGCGTGGCGACGTCGTGCATGATGGCAAACTGCACCTGATACACGGCGCCCGTCTCCTCAAACCAGCTTGTCTTATACCGTGTTTTCAGCCGCTCGACGATGGCTTTCTTCACGATGCTCTGGCAGTCCGGCACGGAAAAGAGTTTTGAGTTGAGAGAGTGGCCCTTGACGGGAAACGCCCCGTCCGCCGGGATGTACAGCTCCCACGGCATCGCCTTGACACCCTCGAACAGCATATCGAACGTTTCGCAGCGCGTCTGGCCCACGACGAGCAGCACGCGCTCGCCCGTGCGCAGATTGATATTTGCCCGCGCGATGTCCTGTTCCGCGCCGGAAAACAAAACGCGCCCGTTTTCCGCCCTGACGTCCTTCATCCCGAGGCGGCGCAGCTCGTCGGCTGCCAGGCCTTCCAGTCCGAACAAAGTCGGAACGCACAAAGTCAGCTCCATGTTCTTGACCTTTTTCCATCCTTTGTGTAAGCGGTGAGCATCATATCATAATGTTGCCTGTTTTGTAAATGAAAAATGCAAAAGCGAAGGCGTTTGCCTTCGCTTTTTTTGGTTTTTATCCTTTTTCCTTCAGCTGACGCACCATTTCCGCGATGGCGGGGCGGGCGTCGGCCATAAGCTCGTCCCATTCGCCGGCGTAGCGGTACGTCACCTCCGCGCCGCTTTTCAGGCGCCTTATGTAGCCGTCGAAAAGCCCGTAGTCGCGCTCGTAGACGTGGAAGCTGTTGGCCCGGTGCGTGTACGTACCCATCCCGGCGCCGACGGCGTCGGCCACGCGCTTTTGGAGGAGGATGAGGGCGAACGCGTTCATAAACGCGGCTTTCGTGGCGTCGTTGGAGCGGAAGAGGACTTTGCAGTGGAGCTTCCCGTCGCGCAGGAGGTAGTGGATGTTTTGCAGGCAGGCGGGGGAGCCGGTGTGCATATCCTCCTCGCTGCGGATGGAGATGACGGCGCGGCGCGTGTCCGGATTGCGGCGCAGCTCCTCGATGACCCACGGGAGCTGCCCGGACATCCGCTGGTGGTATGTGTACTCCCAGTTGCCGCGCTCGACTTCAAAGTCGAGGATGCCGTCGAGCATTTCCTGCCGGTACTGCTCGAGGGCGCGCGGGTCCCCGATGAACAGGCGGCTGATCATGGGCTCGGCAAGCGGCTCGAGGACGACCATCGTCATCGACGCTTCCTTCTGGCGTGTATTATAGTCTGTGCAGGGCACATCGTCGTGGTTATCATAAAGCGCGAGGAGCGCGTTGTGATACGCCTCCGGCAGTGTGCGGCCCGTCACAAATAATTCGTGCATCGTGTTACCTCGCTTCAAAAGTGTATTGCAGGGGATTTAGGTTTTCGTAGCGGTGGAACGCGTAGCGGAAACCGTGGGACTCGAACACGTCGCTGCTCTCCCTGAGCACCCAGTTTGGCAGCTCGTCGAGATTGGGGAAGAACGCGTCCGCTTCGGCTTCGGCGTAAAACTTTGTGACGAACGCGGTGTCGCAGTAGTCGAGGAAGAGGCGGAACACCGACGCGCCGCCGACGACGAAGACGCGCTCGTCCTGCTTTATTTCGCGGAACGCCTCGTCGACGGAGGAGACGACCGTCGCGCCCTCTATTTTAAATGAGGGATTGCGCGAGAGGATGATGTTGCGGCGGTCCGGGAGCGGCTTTTGGCCGGGAAAGTCCATGACGGTGCGCCGGCCGACGATGATGGTCGCGCCGAGCGTCATTTTACGGAAATACTTGCGGTCTTCCGGGATGACGATGTTTTGCGTGCCGCCAATTCCGATGCCCCAGCGGCTGTCCGCGGCGACGATGACGTTCATTGATATGGCCTCCTTTGTGTGAACCGCTAGAGAATGACGATGGTGATGCCGTTGTTGTGGCGGTCTAAGTCCGGGTCGTTTCTCAGCTCGGGGCACAGGTTGAGCGCGCGGCGGGTGGCTTCGTCGAAGATGGAGAAGTTCTCGCCCGTTATGTAGTCCTTGATGTACCCTTTGCGCTTTTGCTCGCTGAGATACCGGCGCGTCTTGACGCGGATGACGCCGCCCGCGCCGGTGGAGCCGTACCCGTGGATGAACTTGATGGCGCGCGTGCCGAGAACCTTGCTGTTGCGGATGTTGTACGTCACGCGCCTGATGGCGTCGTCCGAGTCGGGCATGTCGAATTTGATGTTGACGACCTTTACGTCGGACATAATGTCACAGCCTTTCAATGGGCGGGATTTGGCGTTGACAAAACGGTGAGTATAGTGTACACTATGCCTTGCAAATTCGCAATGCAAAAAGCGATGCGCGTCGAAATTGAATACGGAGAGGTATCGAAGTGGTCATAACGGGGCTGACTCGAAATCAGTTTGCGCGCAAGCGCACGTGGGTTCGAATCCCACCCTCTCCGCCAAGAATGAGGACTTATCGCACTTTTTGTGTGATAAGTCCTTTTTTATTGTTTTTGCCGCGCCCGTCCGCAAGCCGTTTCCCCCGCAGCCCGTGTCCGTAAACCGCGTCAACGGTATACGGACGGGCTCCGCTCCCGTCTCCGCCCCGGAGGCGGGCCGACGCCGCCTGAAACACCCGCCTGCCGATGACATGAAAAGAGGCCCGGGAAGACCGGGCCGCTTCCATCGTCCGCTTTGTGCCCACGAACTATGTAAGCCGCATGGGTGTTCCATGCGGCCTGTGCTTACATGACCCTCTGAACCATGAGCGTTACGCCGGGGCCGGTCACCGGGAAAAAGACGGTCACATCGTCCGGCGCCGTTGAAACCCCCAGCCTCAGGACGTCGCCTTGTTCGAATCGCACGTAGTTCGAGACGGCGAAGGTCGTGTATTGGTTTTCAACCATCGCAACCGTTTGAATGAGCCCTGATTCGGGAGTGACCAGACCGTTCCGGTATAGTCCGATGGCAAAATTCTGGCTCGGCATGCCAATGCCGGATATCGCTCCGACGAAGGAGATATCCACCCGGTAGATGCCCGCCTGCTCGATGGTTATGGCGTTGGGGACCGAGTAGTCCACGTTGACCGACTCGGTGGCCGTCACCGCCAAAGGCATCTCAATGGGAGCCACATCGCCCGGGACATTGAAAGTGGATGTCTGCGACATCCGCCCGCCAAAGGCCGTGGTAAACCCCGATACCATCATCCCGGCCTGCACGGCGGCGTTGGAGGGGAAATAGATCGTCCCGCCGGTGGCGTTCGTCAGGGTCACGGTCACCGGCGCCGCGGTGACGTCGATGATGCCGAAGCCGCTCAGCTGTCCCGCCTTAACCGGGGACATCCCCTGGATGATATCGCCCAGGGAGGAGCTGAGGCTGAAGGCCGTGGCGGTGTTTGCGGTGGACGACTGGGTGACAGCCCACCATTCAATAACATAATGCCCCGCCTCGTTGAGGGTAATGACGCCGGTCACGGGATCGTGTCGATGTTTCCAAAGGAGTACAGGGGCTGGTTAAACAAAACGGGTGCGCCGGCCAAAATGGTTCCACCCGTGGTCAGCTGCAGCTGCAAAAAGATATCGCTCATAAGCTCTCTCCTCTGCTCATTTAAGGCACCGCGCCATATACAGATTGGCAGGCGCTTTAGGCATTCAGGCTTGCGTGCGCAAAGCACCCGCTATGCCATGATATGCCCGCGGAAGACACACGGTTAAGCGGCTTTCAGCGGCCGCATGCCGTAAAAACGCTTTTTTTCGTGCGAGAAAATGCTCATCTGAAACATTTCGGCAGTACAGCCTCAGCCGTCTTATGAAATAGCAAAAGCGTCCTCCTTAAAAAGGCGTACGGGATGTTTAAGCGGCACCGCATGAAGGAACAGGCCAAAAAGCTCTTGACGCTGTACAAGAGGAAGTACCTGCCCGACTTTGAGCGTTCTGACGCCGTCGAAAAAACACGTCCGGCACCACGATATATCTGAGGAAGCGGGGGAAAACTGCGCTCCAGAGCGAAAACTCGGAGGCGTGAGCACGGTTCGTCGTTGATTTAGTGCGGGAGACAAGTTAAAATGAAAGCAACGGGAAACACTACATCGCGAGAAAAAGCCGATTGAAAGGGGCGTTTTACATGCTTAAGAACATCAAAAAGTCGGAAATCCTGCGCCTGAAAGACGAAATCGCCTATCAGGACGGGCAGATTGCCAGCAAAACGCTCGCACAGAACGAACATGTCTCCATTACGCTGTTCTCCTTTGAAAAAGGGGAGGAAATCAGCACCCACGAGTCCGGCGGCGACGCTCTGGTCACCGTCCTCGAAGGGACGGGCCGGTTTACCATCGGCGGCAAGGCGTACATTCTCAAGGAAGGCGAGTCGATTATCATGCCGGCCAAAGTGCCCCACGCCGTCTACGGCGAGGAGCGGTTTAAAATGCTGCTCACGGTTGTCTTCTAACGCACGCGAAAAAGCAGGCGGAGCGCTTTTCGCTCCGCCTGCTTTTTACTTAGTTTTGCGGCCTTATGCTTCCATTTCTTCTATGTCAAGCGGGGTATCAAAAGGGAGCTTTATCCGGCAGATCAGGCCGATGATCTGGCCGGAGAGCACCACCGTGAGCAGGGAGTATCCCAGGCGCTCAAGGGGGATGTACGTCGCCGACAAGGCGAGGACGAACACGTCCAGAATCAGATACGCCCATTGTATTTTCATTTTAAACAGATGCGCAAGGCTCATGGCCAGGGCGTCGTCGCCGCCGGGGGCGCCGCCCATGCGCACGCAAAACCCCGCGCCGCACCCGATAAAGACGGCGCCAACAATGGCCGCAAGCAGGGGCTTGTCCGCCAGAGAGGGCCAGAGGGGGTCAAACTGCTCAAAGAGCTTGTAGAAGACGCAAAACGCGCCGGCTGACACGATGGATGCGCCAAGAAAACGGTTTCCCAGAAGGCGCCAGGCCAGTATGTAGAAGGCCAGGTTGAGAACCAGGTCGGAATAGGCGGGGGAGACGCCGAGCCAGTGCTGCAGGAAGAGCGTCATCCCCAGAACGCCGCCCTCGGTGATGCCCGAGACGGAATGAACGTTGTACAGTCCAAACGCAAGCAGTGCGCTGCTCAGGACGGCCACGGCGCACGGCTTGACCTTCAGATGCCGAAACATAATGACCTCTTTCGTTGGGACGCTTTCACAGCGCCGAAAAACGGCGTGTCTTTTGCCCTGCGGCCGCCGCCTTTTCTATCAAGCCTTAAAGAATGTACGGGTATGAAGGATGTTTTCCCTCCTTTCCGGGGCTTTTTGGCCACAAAGCAATCTGAATTTGTACCACTATTGTAGTACAAATTCAGATTTTCGTCAAATCGGCCATATTCAGCTTAAGGCGAAGGGCGGCGGGAGGTCTTACGCCCGGCGTGTTTCTTTTGCTTTAGCGACGATGGTGCAAATGAGCACGAGGGCGAAAAACGCAAGGCACACGGCGGCACCGGTGATAATCGCGGGATACTCTCCGTCATAGCCGGAAGGGGAGAGGTGCTTAAGGAGGATCCCTCCGTAGCCCCACATCAGCGCAAGCGCGTACGCGATGTTCCTCCACCGCAGTGTTGCCGCCGCGCCGGCGACGGCCCCGCCGGCCAGGACGGCGACGGCCCATTTCGCGTCGGAGATCCCGAAGCCATGCCAGCCGATGCTCACAAGCAACGCCGCGGCGTTGGAGAGGGTCGCCACGGTAATCCAGCCCGTATAAACGCCGAAAGGCAGGTATGTCATCCATTTGTCCCGGGGCGTCAGGCTTTGCTTGCCGCTTTTTGACATGATTTGAATGAGGTAAATGAGCAGCAGGGCGATGAGAATGAGCGAGAGGGCCATAAGCTCATAGTGCCACGCGAGGATCCACAGGGTGTTTAGGAAGCACGTCATAGTAAACAGAGCGGCCGTCTGCTGGAGCGCGTTCTCGTTTGCCGGCTCCGTGCGGCTGCGGAAGAGTCCGAGGCTATAGAGCGTGTACACGCCGAGCAGCACATATATAAGCCCCCAGATTGCAAACGTCACCGGTGCGGGCGTAATCAGAGTGGGGAACCTGTCGGACACGTCCTGCGTGGTGACGCCGTTGATCGGCAGCAGGTCCGACAGGGCGTTGACAACAATCATCACGGCGAATGCGGCGGCGGCGAGTATTTTCACGAGCAGCGCGCGGTTTTTCATCGCAAATCCCCCGTTTCTCAGGCAGTGTGGGACATCCCTCAATAGCTTATTGCGGGCGGGGACAAAATATTCTCACCGCGCGGGAAAGGAGGCGGGGGCGCAAAGCGCGCGCGCTTATTCGCCCGTCCGTACGCTCAAAGGGGAAACAAGGCCGCTTAAAGGCGGGTGAACCGCCCAGAAGGTTTACGCGGCCGGTTAACGTTGGTGACGCGCGACAAGGTGCGCATGCTGAGGGAACACGCGGGCGCATGTCCGCCTGCACGCTCAAAGGGGAACACATGCCAGAGATAAAGTCGGTAAACGCTTAAAGGTCTATTTGGCTGATTAGTTCCGCGCGAACGCGCCGCCAAAGCGCGCTTGCTGAGAGGGAACACGCTGCGCACGGCGTGCGTGTTTGTCCGCCGCACGCCCAAAGGAACACATGACCGCATAAAGCGGCGCGAACGAGCCCCCAAGTCTGCTTGAGCGCGCATGCTGAAGGAGAACAGAGAACACGCGGGCGCAAACGGCGTGTGCGGTTTTCGCGCTTGAAGCCGCATAAAGCGCGGGCGGCGGCATACATGATGGATTGAGCGCGCAATGCCGCTAAAGTGCGGGATGGCGCAGGCAAAGCAAAAGGCGGGCCGGTTAACGGCCCGCCTTGATAAGCGCGTGTTGAGATTTTAGAAGATGAGCTGGAGGGGGAGGCGGTCGATTTCCTCACGCTTGATGCCGAATCTCTCTTCGTTGTACTTGTCGATTTCTTCGGTGAGGACCTCGTAGACGCCGGGATAGACCGAGCCCGGCCCGCCCTGCGTGATGCACGGGATGAAGTACTTCGGGCTGTCGAGGACATCGAGAGTCTCGTGGACGGCCTTCGTGCTGGCTTCTCTCGTCCAGCCGGGGTAGTCGACCATCTTATTGTCGATGCCGCCCATGAAGGTGATCTTGCCGCCGTATTTCTTGATGAGCTCAGGCAGGTCGTTCGACTTCATGCAGCCTTGCCAGACGTCGATGCCCATTTCGATCATGTAGGGGACGAGCGTCGCGGCGTAGCTGTCGGCATGGTGGATGATGATCTCGACGCCTTTGGACTTGCAGAAGCCGTAAATCTGCTTGTAGGGCTCGAGGAAGAACTCGGCGAACATGTCGGGGCTCATGAAGGTGCTCTTCTCGCTGCCCCAGTCGTCGTGATGGAAGATGGCGTCGGGCTTGAGATTTGTGAGGATGCCGTCGAGCAGTTCCATTTCCCAGTCGACGAGGTACTTGATCATGTCCTTCATCTCGTCGGGGTTCAGGAAGTAGTACTCGAGAGCCGCCGTGATGCTGCACAGGTGGTGGGTCTGCTCAAACAGGCCCGGAGCGATAAACGTCGCCTTGAAGGCTTTCGTGCCGTCGACCGCGTCGTACTGAGCCTTGAAGGCGGCCCACTCTTCGTCGGTGAACTTCAGAGGCGGCGCTTTGACGTAATCTCTCCAGTGCTCGATGTCTTTCACGACAATCTTGTCCGGCGTGTGAACCGGGAAAGCGCCGGGGGTGTTCTCGGGGAAGGAGTTGGTGATGCCCCAGGCGTTGACGACGTCTTTCTGGCCCTTCTGCAAAAGCGAGCCGGAGTGTAAAAGGTAGGGATGGAACATCAGGTAGACTGCTTCGTATTGGTTGACGAAACGATCAGGGTTTCCGCCTTTGATTGTTTCAATCATGTTTTGTTTCGGCGAAAGCATGAGGGTTCCTCCTTCTACAGTAGTTCAATTATTACAATACACCATTTTTGAGGAAAAGACAACCCTGAAATTGTTATGAATCACTAAAAAAGTGCCAAAAATCATGGGTCTGAAGTTATTAAAGGTGTAGAAGAATATTCGGCGATATCTGACAAAAACTAGAAGGATAAGTATAAATTGTATACAATTTTTTGAAGGAGGAGCGCGCCGTTTCGGCAGCGATCGCCGCGCCCGGCCTGATAAAAAATCGCCCTTCCGAAAGGAAAGGCGGGACGATTTGCTGCGTTATTTCGTTTTCTTCACCAGCTCGGCCATGACAAAGACAGGGAGCAGGATAATCCCTAAAATCAGGTAAAGCATACAAAGTCCCTCCCCGTAGAATTCGGGCGCTTTGACGTTTGCCCTCCTGACTTTATGATAGCAAGCCGCCAGGGTGTGTCAAGGCGGTTTTTGGGCGCGGCGCTTTTGTGTCACAGTTTTATCAAAGCATGCGTCTGCGCAGGGGCATTTTGACTGGCGCATTTTTTATACTTTCTCTTGACTTACATGAGGAGAAAAGCTATAATACAACAGTCCCTGTTTTTTGGCGAAAGAGAATGGAGAAGTACCCAAGAGGCCGAAGGGGCTCCCCTGCTAAGGGAGTAGTGCGTGATAAGCGCAGCGCGGGTTCAAATCCCGCCTTCTCCGCCATATAACAAAGAAAAGTACCAAAATGCTCGATGCGAGTATATTTGGTACTTTTTTGTTGTTTTATTATTCGGCGTTCGGGTCGGGCTCCGGTTCTGCCGGGGCAGGAGGAGAGGCCTGGCGAGAGGCTAAAAACTGCATCACATCGCTTTCGCGATAAAGATGCTTCGGCGGGAGGTGGGTGTCAAGCCAGATTTCAAATCCGGCCACCGCCGCTCTGATGCAAAAGTTCCGATCCTCCCCGTAGAAGGAGACGTTGTATATCGGGTCGTAACTGACAACGGGGTGCTGTATGACCGGCTTGCTGAGCAAAATGCAGGCGCCGGCCATGCCGACGCGGTACAATCCGGGCTTGGACCAGAGCTTTACGGACTCCTCATATCCGAGTTTATAGCCCAGCTGGTCGAAGTCCCATGCGTTGGGGCCCGGCGGGCTTTTGCTGCCGGAAAACCATTGCGTCCAGAAACACTCCGCAACGATATCCTTGTTACAGGAAATAAGGCGCGTCAGGGTGTCCGGATGAAGGACAAGGTCGGCGTCCACCATGAAGTAGTAGTCGTATTCGTTATCCCGCGCGAACTTCAGGAGGAAATTGCGCATGTAAACCATGTTCCTTATGTTTTCGCTCTTCCAGATGTGCGTCAGCTCTTCGCATTTGTATTCGTCGGTTGTCGTGTAGTCCGTGATATACTGCCGGCCGTGTTTGAGATCGCCTTCATCGAGGATGTCGCGCAGTCCGGGCGAGTTGTGATAAATAAAGAGCCTGTCAACGACGGCTCCGTCCGGAACGCTTAAATTGTCGAGAGACTCAAGATATGCCTTGAAGGCCTCAACCTGCCATTGTTTCGTCGTTCTCACCGGTGAGCCAATAAGAATTTTCATTGCGGTACCTCACAATCAGATATGTTGTTATCCGGCTCGCGCGTACCCTTTGGCGATATTGCGCCGCTGGTTGCTTCAGAAGTCGATGGGGGTGTCAACTAGGTCATTATATGAAGCGCCGCCGGGGACGGTTATCGCGCCGCTCCCGCTTTACGGATTTTTCAGGACATGATGGAATGTGCCGCCCCGGCCGGGCGCGCGAGGCAGCCACATAAAAAACCTCCGGCGCGGCGTTGGCCGCAAGCCGGAGGCCTTTTACTTTTGTTGACGTGACAGTCTTTTCAGCCGGCGCCTCCCGCCGGTTTGGCCCTCGTACTTCTCGATAAACCGGGTGAGAACCGTGGCCACTTCGGCCCGGGGGGCCTGTCCCAAGGGATCCGGCCGCCCGTCGCCCTTGCCCTGCAGAGAGCCGGCCTGGACCGCCCCGCATGGCCGCGACAAGGCCCAGTCGGACACGCTGTCTGCTCGTAACGGAAAACCTGCCGCAGAGAAAGCGGCAGGTTTTATTTACATTTATCAGTGTTTTTCAGAGGGGGAGGGAAGGGGAAAGGCACCCCGCCTCCGAGAGAATCTTTTTGAGGCTCTCCTCAGGGGCTTTCAGGTCCACGAAAGAGACATGCACGAGGACGCCGTCGCCGGAGTCAAACTGCAGGCTCTCCGGGGCAAAAGCGCCCGGGCGGGGGTAGAGAAGGAAAACCCGGGAGGCGCCGTACTTCTTACCGTAGGCGTACATCTGGTACATGTCCGCCTGGGATATCCCGTAATTCCGGGCGTCACTGAGCAGTTTCCACTTGGTGTCCAGGACCGCAACCTGCCCCTGATGAATGAGGACCAGGTCCGGCCGGAGGGGAAAGAGGCGGGCGGGAGCGGAGATGAGGCTGTGCCGCGCATCCTGGACGCGCAGGGTGATACCGGTTCCGGCAAGGCGCTGCCGGATTTTCTCGGCCACGAAGCTCTCGAAGACCTTTTCCATTGGAAAGAGCAGGGCCAGCGCCTCCTCATTCCCGTGGAAGGGGGTATAGCCGCGCCCCTTAAGCACGATACGGCACCAGGCCAGGATCCGCTCGTAGCGGCGCAGGCGGCGGTCCGGCGCGCACCGGGCGAAGTCGGCGTCGTAGTTTGCGGAGAAGGACACCCCCTCGAAGCACGACAGGAGCCGCGCGGCGGTCCGGCGGCTCTGGCCGTCCCGGCTCATCTCCTGGAGGAGGCGGAGGGCGGACTTTATCAGGCGGTTTTCAGGGCGGTCGATGTGAAATTCCTCCGTCCGGACGAAAAAGCGCTCCTTGTGCGCGATGTTGTGTGTGATGTTCTGGGGAATCATCAGCTTGCCCCGGATGGCCCCGGCGTTTTCCTCCAGAGGCGTGTAGGCGGCGGCAAAGCCCTGGCGGGTGAGGACCGTGACGTCATCCAGAAAGAAGCGGATGAAGATCTCAAACAGGTTCAGGCGCCCCGTCTCCAGCCGGGCGATTTCAAAGTCCCGGAAGGGGGCTTCCCGCAGGGCCCGGAGCATGTTCAGAAAGACCCGCCGGGCCTCCTCCTCGGACAGAGCGCCGGCGATTTTGGGGAGAATCTCGATGACCGCCCCGCCGGGCAGGACGATAACCCCCACGTAGTTTTTGGCCGTGATGATTTTTCCAAGGCCACGGCGGGCGGTAAGGGAGAGGAGCTCGATCGCCTCGGTCCCCGACTCCGCCCGGGCGGAGAGGACGAAGTTTTCCAGCGCCTCGAAGGTTTTCTCCGGCAGGGGCGTGTACCCCTCCGCCGCGACGCCCTTCGTGAAAGCGCCGTACTCCGTCACGGTATAGACGCTATTGGAGATACCCATAGGCTTCTTTCCTCAGGAAGGCGCCGGGGTTTACTTCGTAGAACGCGCCGGGGTAGAGGTCCGCGTCCCCGAAGAGCTGCGTGACGTCGGAGCGTTTTACGATGAAGTGCAGATCCTCGACCTCCGCCGGTTTCTGGTTGTCCCCCAGGACGAGGCGGATTTTCTCATAGTCGTCGAAGAAGTACTCCTGCAGGAGGGGGAGAATCCGGCGCCGGAAGATGTTCGCGAGGCTGTCCAGGGTGGGCGCCTCCCGCAGGGGCAGGAAGTAGGAGTGGCCCAGAGCGTGCTCCCTGTCCAGCAGGATGGCGATGCGCCGGTTGAGGATGCGGAGCATGGCGGCGATGTCCAGCCCTTCCACCACAATGCCCTCCAGTGTGGAGGGGTCCGGCTCCATTTCGATGAACTCGAAGCGGCGGCGCAGGGCCGTGTCCATCAGGGCGATGGAGCGGTCGGCGGTGTTCATGGTGCCGATAATGTACACGTTGCCCGGCACGCCGAAGCGCCGGCCCGAGTAGGGGAGGATGGCCTCCTGCTGCTCCGGCGCCCCCAAACGCTTGGAGGGCTCGATGAGGGTGATAAGCTCCCCGAAGATCTTGGAGACGTTGCCCCGGTTGATCTCGTCGATGATAAAGACCCGGTTGGGGGCTTTCTTCTCCCGGGTAAAGAGGCTGGGGTTGAGCTCCCTTAAAATCCTCACGGCGTCCGCCGGGGAGACGGAGAGCTGGTAGATCGTGGACAGGGTCATAATCCTGCCGTTGTTATAGCCCACAATGTCATACTTTATGTTCCTGACCAGCCACCGGACAGGGCGGAGGCGCATGTAGTCCTCCAATTCGGGGCGCCACTCCGGCTCGCCGGTGATGACGCCGATGGCGTCGATAGTCCGGCTGTTGTAACAGGAGAAGACGATGTCCCCGATTTTCATCTTGTTGTAGAAGGCGTTGAGAGGGGCCTTGCCCCCTTTGCTGTAGTCTGCCTCGTCGGAGATGTTCTCGCCGTACTCGTCCCACCCGATGCGGATGTAGCTGTTTTCCAGGCAGTCGGAGCGGACGGGGTTGTCCCCCGACCCGCCCAGGGAGACTTTCCAGACGACGGGGTCTTTTGCGATGCCCAGGTCCACCTCCGACTCTAAGGGCAGGGCGGACCGGTCACAGAAGGCCTTGAAGACCCCGTCCCGGATTTCGTAGCGGATATCCCCCGTGCCGGCGTCCTCCTCCGAGGCCATCACCGGCCGGATGCCCTCGATGAACTCCTCGTAGCCGAAGGACTGGTGGAAGGTGGTGAAGGCCACAAGGCCCTCCTCACAGTACTTCCGGTACCGCCGGAAGACCTCCTCAAAGGCTTCCCGCCTGACCTCCTCGACGGGTTTCTCCTCGATAATCGCCACGGCGTAGTACGCGGTGCTGTATGTTTTCCCCGTGCCGGGCGGGCCGTAGAGAATGATGTTCTTCGGCAGGTTGTGAGCCGGCGCGGCGTTCTCCGCCACCTGGACTGAAGGCGGGTTGTCCCTGTTATGAAACCAGGCGGCGTTGACGATTTCCGGAAGGGTCAGGCCCGGGGCCGCCTCTTCGACTTTACTTTTAAAGGCGGCGAGGAAGTCTGCGTACTCCTGTCCCTTGCATTTATCCTTATCCCCCGGGACGGCAAGGCCGAACCGGGCCGGAAGATAGGCCCGGGAGTTGACGTCAAGGGGCATGAAGAACCGGGGGCGAATCCAGTACAGGCCGATTGTGACTTTGCTCGTCCCGTTGTTTTTGGCGGCCACGGCTTCGTCGAAGGCCTGGATGAAGGAGACTGAAAGCGTGCCCGTCTCCGCCGCTTCCATAGCGCTGCAAAAGAGGTTCCAGAGAACCTCCGGGCCCCCGGCGAAGATGGCGTTGGCGTTGAACACCGTGGGAATGCTCTGGAAATCCTCCGGCGGCGGGACCCGGACGCCGAAGACCTCCGCGAAAGTTTTAGCCAGAGCGGCCCGTTCCTTTATGTTTCGGCCCAGCACGCCCAGCACGTTGAAGGGGTCCATCCGGCGGCCGGACCACCAGTCCTCCCGCTCCAGGTGCAGGTACTGAAGGGGCTGGCCGATCTCCTGCCGCAGCCTATCCATGATGTCAAAGAGCTCCTCCTGCCGGTCCTTGAAGGTGAGCAGACGGTCAGCCAGAGCTTCGTAAAAGGGAATCCACGCAAAGGCATTGTCCATATCCGTATCCCCCGTGTCGTTGTCGTTATGCATCTACTATACCATAATCCGACATCTTGTCAGCCGTTTTGCTGTCACATTTTCGCTACAATTGTTCTATCCCGGCGGGGGACGGCGGCCGGGCCGGCAGGAGTGCGGGCAACCCGCCCGGCGCGGCTTTGCAAGGGCCGGAGAACCGTCAGGGCGCAGGCAGAGGAGAGCTCATGAATTGGAGCTCGCGTCAGGACGGTGAAAAGAACGAAAGCGCGGGCGTGCTTTGTATGGCAAAGCTTGTATAGAAGTGCTAAAATGGCCTCAGGAAGGGCAGAATATCATGCCTGAATACTGTTTTTTGAAAAAACAGGGGGTATTGTCATGGCCATCGTGTTCGCAATGGCGGTTCCGCATCCGCCCCTCATCATACCGGAAGTCGGGCGCGGGGAAGAGCGCGAAATCCAGAGCACCATCGACGGGTACACGGAAGCGGCGCGCCGGGCGGCGGCATACAATCCGGACACCGTTGTGGTCCTTTCTCCGCATTCCACGGTGTACAGCGACTATTTCCACATTTCCCCCGGGACGTCGGCAAGGGGCGACTTCGGGCGGTTCGGCGCGCGAAGGGTGTCCGTGGAGATGGAATACGACGCCGAGTTTGTCCGCGAGCTTTCCGCCATGGCCGAGAAAGAAGGGCTGCCGGCCGGCGTTTTGGGCGAAAGGGAGCGCGAACTTGACCACGGCACGCTTGTGCCGCTGTATTTCCTCGGGCAGTTTAACCTGCGCGCAAAGCTCGTACGGATCGGCATCTCCGGGCTGTCTTTTCTCGACCACTACAGGCTCGGCAAAATGATCGCGCGCGTGTCCGGCAAGCTGGGCAGGAGGACGGTCTTCGTCGCAAGCGGCGACCTGTCCCACAGGCTCAAAGCGGACGGGCCTTACGGCTTTGCCGAGGAAGGGCCCGAGTTTGACAGGCAGATTATGGACATCCTCGGCAGCGGGGATTTCATCAAAATGTTTGACTTTTCGCCCGCCTTTTGCGACGCCGCCGGCGAGTGCGGGCTGCGCTCCTTCATCGTGATGGCGGGGGCGCTGGACGGGCTTGCTGTCAAGCCTGAAAAGCACTCTTACGAGGGGCCGTTCGGCGTGGGGTACGGCGTATGCACGTTCGAGATAACGGGAACCGACCCGGACAGGGAATTTGAGCGCGTCTATCTTGAAAGCGAAAGGAAGAAGATGGAGCAGCGCAGGGCGGGGGAGGACCCGTATGTGCACCTTGCGCGGCTGTCGCTGGAGACTTTCATTCGCACCGGCAAGCGGGCAAAGCTCCCCGAGGGGCTGCCGGAAGAGATGCTGTCGAGCAGGGCGGGCGTTTTCGTCTCGATTTACAAGCACGGGCAGCTTCGCGGCTGCATCGGGACGATTGAGCCCACGACAAGCTGCGTGGCCGAGGAGATTTTGCGCAACGCGGTCAGCTCCGGGACGGAGGACCCGCGCTTTAACAGGGTGCGGGAGATAGAGCTTGACGACCTTGTCTACAGCGTCGACGTGCTGACAAAGCCCGAGCCGGTGCAATCCGTCTCGCAGCTTGACCCCAAGCGCTACGGCGTGATCGTCTCGAAGGGATTTCGGCGCGGGCTGCTGCTGCCGAACCTCGACGGGGTGGACGACGTGGAGACGCAGCTGAAAATCGCCAAGCAGAAAGCCGGGATACGCCCCGATGATAACGACGTGAAAATCGAGCGCTTCGAGGTGGTGCGCCACAAATGAAGGCAAGGTGCGGGATCTGCCACCACCGCTGCGAACTTGACGAGGGGCAGCTCGGCGCCTGCCGGGCCAGGAGAAACAGGGGCGGCCGGATTGTGTGCGAAAACTATGGGCGCGTCACGTCCATCGCGCTTGACCCCATCGAGAAAAAACCGCTTTACAGATTCAGGCCCGGCAGCCGGATTCTCTCCGTCGGCAGCTACGGCTGCAACATGCGCTGCCTGTTTTGCCAGAACTGCGCGATCTCCATGGCGGGGCCCGATAATGGCGGCAAGAGGGCGCTCTGGGTTGACATGACCCCCGAGGAGCTTGTAAAGCGCGCCGCGGAGCTCAGGCCTTACGGAAACGTCGGGCTCGCGTATACGTACAACGAGCCGTTTATCGGCTATGAGTTTGTCATGGACTGCGCAAGGCTCATCCGCGAGCGCGGGCTTGTAAACGTCGCGGTGACAAACGGCTGCATAAACGAAGAGCCCCTGCTTGAAATTCTGCCGTACATCGACGCGATGAACATTGACCTCAAGTCGTTTCGGCGCGACTTTTACAGGCGCATGGGCGGCGACCTTGACACCGTGCTGCGGACCATTCAGATTGCCGCGGAGCGCTGCCACGTCGAAGTGACGACGCTGATTATCCCCGGCGAAAACGACGCGGACGAGGAGATGGAGGAAATCGCGTCATGGCTGGCAGGCGTGGACAGGGACATCACGCTGCACATCACGCGGTTTTTCCCCGCTTGGAAGATGAAAGACAAGCCGCCCACGCCCGTGGAGAGGGTTTACAGCCTGGTCGACGTGGCAAGACGCCACTTAAAATACGTCTTTCCGGGCAACTGCTGACAGCGCCTTTCGTCACGTGCCGCATAGTAGCCGGCGCGGCGCGCCATCTTCAGCACGGAGCGGCTTTTCCGGCGCGGCCGGTTTGCCGGAGGCGGCTGAAAATAAAAATAGCGGCCTGTCTAAGGCCGCTATTTTTGCGTTTACGTTATCCTCGTTTGCCGTTATGCTCTTTTGACCCTGAATTGGCCGATCATTTTCTTCAGCGCCTCCGCCTGGCTGGACAGCTCCTCGCTGGCCGCCGCGCTTTCCTCGGAGGTCGCGGAGTTGGCCTGAACGACCTGGGACACGAGGCTGATGCCTTCGTTAATCTGCGCGATGGCGGCGGCCTGCTCGGTTGAAGCGGCGTTCCTCAGTATGAATAAAGCCGATACGCTGCTGTACGAGGAAAACACGCTGGGAATCAAGTATTCCAGCTAGTCCGACAATTCCCACAACCCCGGCGATGATTGCCATTATGAGGAAACCCAGAATCAGCTTAGACGCGATTTTCATGTTGTAAAACCAACGCATGTTTTCTCCCTTTCTGTTTTCTGTATGTTTTTTGGGGTTTAAGCGGACAGTATCTCGTCTGCGGCGAGCATCTTTTTACAGTCGATGAGCAGCTTTA